>WLWD01006114.1_pt1 | contig 209773 bp, 150 predicted proteins | sample 6712731 | NCBI WGS metagenome assembly WLWD01 (sample SAMN12718690, study PRJNA576275) | sponge metagenome | isolation source: marine sponge | host: Mycale hentscheli | place: New Zealand: South Island, Marlborough, Capsize Point | collected 2014-11-01 | reverse complement strand
TTGCTACAGTTATGTTGTCATTCAGAAATGCTGGAAGAAAAATCCTGATGACAGACCTACATTTTGATGAACTGTCTTCACAGTTCAATACTAAATTAATAGCTTTAAACACATGTGGGGAATCCACTACTGCAGAAGAAGGTGAATTATCGTGGCAAATAGAACGTAACTAAGTTAAGTTGGAGAAATGATTGTTCAAACAGAGCCCAAATTTTCAAAATTAGTTTCCTGTGATAATGAATGGGTGAATTTGTAGCTATGATTCTAAATTGGATATTTTATATAAAATATACAAAAAATACCGAATATACACAAAGATATTTCGGGGATTCTAAGTTAATTTAAATGAAGTTAATGTGTTGTTTTTTTTTATTTTAAAACAATGGTAGATACAGCATATGAAGTTATGAAAACTTTGAAAGGTAAAGATCTTATCACTGTTTCATGATTGTCAAATTACTTTCATAATGGTAGTTTACTGACAATCACGTAAGCTAACTGTGTATGGTATACTTGGATCATAAACATGGTTAACTGGAACCTTATTAATGTTTTCCTATAAAATGTATTCCGAACTTAAAATGTACTGCATTAGTAAAAATCACCCTTCAAGGAGTGTATACATTAACTATGATTTATTTTCAAACTGATGAACATCTCTTACTTGATGACACAGTGCAAAATATATGTTATACGCTGGTTTATAACAGTTGTATAGGGACTGCTATACACAGGGATACTATTAGTATACTCTGTTTGGAGTACAACATGTATACAATCAGTATTATGGTCCCTATATGACTGTTATATGCAGGGGAGTATACTAAAGGCATGTGTATACTAAAAAAATGGTGGTGTATACAATCTCTTTTGCACAGTGTGAAACATACTAATTGAATTGTGATAATTATTTGAGTCTATGAGAAGGATTGTGATAAGTTAGTTGTGATAATATAATTTTTTTTTAGGAATAAGTCTACACTACCTTGGGGGCAATATTGTATTTTTCGGTGCCACACAGCTCAAAAAGTAGCTTTTGGGTTCCCACAGTGAGCTTGATCCCTTATACTAACATGTAGTCTCAAACAATTACAGCTATGAGCGCTTGACATTATTATGTAATTGTATGATAATTTTCAAATGCTACTTGATAAATAAAATACAGTATAACAAGAAAGGCTATATTAAATTTTAATACATAGAAAGGAAACTAATGTCTGGTAAGGATCATCAATTTTATGAAAATTGTACTGTATTATACTTTATTTGGTGACTGTTTTGCTAGGAAAAACAGCTACATTCAATTATTGGTATTATAGTGTTGTTAAAGGACAGTTAGTAATTTAGTCATACTGATGTTGCAACTGACATGTACTGGTAAGAACTTTCATCATAGATAGATTGATATTAGTTAACTAGTTCAGTTGACAAGGTTGTATGCAATATGCATGTGTAATAATGACTTTTTTATTTATGCATTAGTTAATTTTTTTATTCATCAATCTTCCATGTATATTTCAGGACCAGATCCTGATGAAGAAGAGAAAATTATATTGACAAAAAATGAGTTATAAAATTTCATCACTCAATAATACCAATAATGCCTTTGTAGAAATTTAAAAAAATTAATATAGCAGCTTAGCTAGAGATTATTATTTTGATAAACTTTGTTGTAGTTCTTTTAATGTGATTTATTGCTTAACATTTTCTTTCTCAGCCTTTTTTTTACTAATTAAATGCATTCTCTCTCTTTCACAGGCTTTGTGGCAGGACCACTTAATAATGCAAAGTGCACTGCCACTGAGTTACAACAACCAGCCATGGTTAATATAGCAGCTTAGCTAGGTAATATTATTTAAGCCAAATTGTTGCTCTGTCATACCTATACTTGGTATAAGATCTTTTACCCTTATTTTCTTAATACTCATAAAAGGTCCTTGGAAAGCAATAATGGCTGAAACAGTAAATACCAAGCAATCTTTTTATGGACAAAAAGAAATATTAAAGTATTCAAAAATTGTCAAGCTTTGTGATGAAATAACAACACCTTCAGAACAAATTTCATATAAAACTCACACACAAACATACACATTCATTCAGTTGCACACATTTCCATCCAATTCACTAATTGTAACTTGAACACAGTAACTAATGCATTTATGTTGTTTCCCTTCACTCCATTGTTCCTCTATACACCACCTTATGTTTTGAATCATTCACGCCACATTCAGACAGTTTTCTATATACACTGTATCTGGCTGTCTGCACTTCTGTTATTCAGTTCTGGTTATAGTATTGAAACATACACTAAGTGGTGTGTCCAACAACCCCTCTAAGGCCAACCTCAGGCTAGGACTAAATCAGCCTGCCAGAACTCTGGTAACAGCTTCCTTCTACCCGTCTCTGGTCATCCCCCCCAGTTAACTTACCACAAGCTTATTATTGAAACCACTTTGACGTGGGAATGAATTCCATTTGATATTATTATGAATTCAGATCTCACATGTATTCAATCAATATTAAACTTAAGCATACTAGAATTCGCTAGTGGTTTGGAGGAAGGTGGCCAAATCTGAGAATTTGTGTTGCACTCCTGCTTTCCTACCAGTGGGCTGATAAGCAAATACAAGAAGACCGTTTTTGGATTTTAGTAATTTTAGTAATGCCTTACCATTACATTTATATGAGATAAAGTTTTCAAATGTAAACTCAAGCTGGGGCTTAAGTTTACATTTGAAAACTTTATCTTCTCTGGCAGTTGCTGCAGATAGTGGAGTAGACACTGGAAGTCTGAATACAGGATACATCTTTAGAAGTTGTGTGGGGCTGATAGAAAAATATCACCAATTGCACAAACAGCTGAGCAACAATTTCTCTGGGGCTATCTCACATATACCCCGATTAACCACTCAATCTGAAGCTCCAGAAGCATCCACGAGCACACTATGCAGTCAGCCTGGATCTCATGAAACTGAAACCGGCCAACAGTTGCAGAGTATAGAATTAGCTAGTACACCCTTAAGTACAGACACAGGAAGACAGACCTTGCAAGCTGAGACAAGTGGTCCGTCGCAATCCTTGGAGACCTTACATGCTGAGCGAAGTGGTTCATATCAATCCTTGGAGACTAGCAATCAGTCAACATCTCCAGCTCTGACAGTAAGTTCGGTTATTGGCGAGCGAGCGTAGCGAGCGAGACACTTACAGGGGTAACACAATCGAAAATCGGGGATGTTTATATATTTATTTGTATATATGTTTGGACGTACGTATGTCATTTTGTACTTTGACCCTCGCGTTTTTGTGTTAGTTATGTGGTCGACCCCGTCCCAAATTGCACTAAACAGAATCCTCTGGTTTATCGATGCAGTACCGTATACCCTGAGAAATGAAATTGTTTTACCGTTGTGAATTTGTGAGGGTGCAGTGTATGAACGTGACAACTTAAGGGGACTTCCATTCTTATTCGGTTAGTGGCGTTGGTAAGTCAATGCGCTCTTGTATGGTTATAGACGTGCGCAACAGTATTTACTTGAAAAAGTACATTGTCACTTGGACTACCGCGAGGTAAGGTCTGTGTAGGTGCATGTCCAGTTGTTCAAAAGCATGTGTCTTACAACCACTACTTAGCTAAAGATACACAAAGAAAATTTTAAATAAACGTGTATTGTTTGTGTTGTTGTTGTTTTTCCAAGCAGTTGCAGAGAGTTGTTACTATGGCACTGAAATCCCTTTACCCTGTATGCTAAATTTAAAAACTGGACCTTATTTTCAGTAGCTTCAGTGTTAGAAGTCAAAATCATTCATATAAAATAAGTATAGTCTTTAGGCTCGCTCGCCATTTGTGCTCAAGCACATCACTAGTTATAATTGATTTATTTACAAAAATAAACATTGATTTATAGGCAAAGATTCACTATTTGAGGCATCCAAAAGTGTACACTATTACTCCCAACAGAAGAATAATTTGCAGGCCTCTAGTGAAGGAGTTACACATCTTTTGCAATTCAGTGCGTGAAAAAAAGCCAAGCCACAAAACAAGCAGTTGTTAATGTTGTAGGACAGGTTCTTCGAAGTGAAATAGCTGCCATTTGCTCTGATAATTTCAATTCCATTATGAGGGATAAGTCTGTATAGTCTGTCCAAAATTTCAAGAATGTGGTAACATCATTACATAGTGAATTAAGAAGCAAAGCACCAACCCTTCTATATCTTTTGATGTCCTGCTTGAAAACTGCAAAGCCAAGACGAAATACAGAATATATAGTGGTTGTAGTAGTTTCAATTCTGTGTAAACATCGTAGACCTTCAGCATGTCTCATTAAAAGAATTATTTCACTTATATTGTACGCTGGACATGCCAGTAAACAAGTAAGTTATTCACTTAAGCAATGAAACAATTTTGAGGCTGCATTCAATTTCATTAGGTATTTCAGCGACTACAGAAAATTGGTCTTTGTCTCTCACATACCGCCACTGTCCAACTTATTAATATCTTTGGTAGTGATTATGATTCTTCGGTCCTAGACTGGAAAGAAAGTGTTCAATGGAACTCGATTTCATCTCAGGTATGAATGTTAATACATATTATTATATGAATACTGGCATGCAAAGAGAACATGTAAACACTCCATACTATATACTACATACCCTCACTCCCATTTATGCAATAATTTGGAATAGTATGTAACTAGGGATAGTAAATATTCACATTAAAATCAGCAAAGCGAGCTATTGCAAACCATAGAATGTGCTAAGGTGTTGTGAATAAAGAGTTGAGCGAGGATGCTTGACTAAAGTTCAAGTTTTCAATTAACAGTGGTACAGGATGTCATTACGTTTAGAGTCACGCGTGGGCAAGAGAAAACTGCTCAGCCATTTATGTTAGATTCGCGCGTGAATGAGTGCCACATACACCTGAGGGGTTTCATTTTCTAGACATAGATATAACTAAATATGAGACAAAACACATTAGAAAGTCAGTTCCGCTCGTTGTGCTTGCTTTGCTGAATTAAATTATATCAATGGTCTTATCTTTAATTTTTATTTTGGTGTGTCTAAGTGTTACGTGTTTGAAAGATTTCAATTTACTTGATTCCATGGAGAGTTAAGATTTGCACTATGGGTGACGAGGGAGGCAATGAGCCATTGAGTATTGGTAAAAATAAAATATTATGAACATGATAAAGTCAGTATCATTAGGTGGTTGAATATGTAGTACACATTCTATGAATAATTTATTGTTCGACTAGCTTGCTCAACACATTATTTACATGATACATGCTTTTTGGTGTAAGGTAAGGGCCTAAATGTATCCAATTACACATGTAACATTTTATTAAATCATCACATCCATTGAACAAGTAATATAATTCCCTGGGCATAGTTAATGTGTTCCCACTGGTACTGAAACCTGAACTAGCAGGATATAAAGGTAGGCCAGGGCTGTATTCAGAGTGGGAAGAGGAGAGGGGGGTTGTAGTCTTTCTATCCCTTTTTACGATTTATATTTTTTGAAATGCGTAATCCTCACGGTAAAAGAAATTTGCAAAATTAGACAATTGAATACACTTTAATGAACATTGGGGGGTGTATTTTAGGGTTTGATCAACAACCCCTTCTTTCTGCAATTTCTGGATCCGGAAAAGGACATATTCACGGTTTGCACACAATAAATTTTCAAATAATATTATAAAATAAAATGTAATTCCAGTATGGCATTGTTAGGCAGTAGTTGGCGAGCGAGCGTAGCGAGCGAGACACTTACAGGGGTAACACAATTGAAAATCGGGGATGTTTGTTTGTTTATATATATATGTTTGGACGTATGTAAGGCATTTTTGTACTTTGACCCTCGCGTTTTTGTGTTAGTTCGGTGGTCGACCCCGTCCCAAACTTCACTAAACAGAATCCTCCGTTTATCGATCAGTACCCGTATCACCCTAGAAATTGAATTGTTTACCGTTTTGAATTCTTTTACGGGTGCAGTTAAGCGCTCTTTGGCATGGTTATAAGCCATACGCAACAGTATTTACTTGCATTGTGCTTTACAGCCACTATTTAGCTAAAGAATATCACAAAGAAAACGTTTAAATAACGTGTATAGTTTTGTTGTTGTTTTCCTTCAATTCAAACAGTTGCAGCTAGTTGTTACTATGGTACTAAAATCCCTTTACAGTGTATGCGTAATTTAAAAACTGACCTTATTTTCAATAACTTCAGTGTTAGAAGTCAAAATCATTCATATAAAAATAGTATAGTCTTTACGCTCGCTCGCCATTTGTGCTTAAGCACATCACTAGTTAGGGCATGAAATGAATTTATATACACACTTCTTTATCTACAGTAATGTTACTTTTACAGGATGAATCTTCTGTTCTGGATAGCAGGGTATGTTCCCCTCAATTACGTTTCCCACTTCATTCATCAACACCAGGGCCCCTTGAAGATGCACTATCCTCTGATACTTTGTCACTTGATTCTTCAGCATCTCCTGATAGCGATTCTTTGATCTGCCCAGATGTTATTGAACAGTCATTGGATAGCCAAGATCTAACTGAGCTAGCTTTTGAAGAAGCTGAAGAGTCAATGGCTGAAGAGTCAATGGCTGAAAAGTCCTTGAATGAGACTACAATCTCAATCCAGTCAGAGGCAGTAGAAACTTGCATTGCCATCAAGTAGACAAATGCTGGTTATAAGCTAGTGTTTGATAACATCGATAAAACTATCAAGCCAAGATATATGAGGCAAGATGTACAGAGTGTGATGTTGCATTATGTGCAAGCTTATGTGGTCAAGGATAGAATTGATTTTTCTAGCATAAGCCATGAACAAAGAAAGGAAGCTAATATATACAAATTAATACCAGAATCTGATGACTACAGATTATTGAAGAACAGATTTATTATCCATGTGTCACGAGTCATTGTAGAATACCTGGATTTTTTTAAAGAAGACTTTAAAGGTCTTGTGAAGCGACACGTTCCTCATAAATATAGTTCAGAAATGTGTCGCATATCAGAAATAGTAAGCAGTATTGAGCGGCTAATGTTTATATACAATAATGTTGTAATATCTTATGACTTTGAAAGCTTCCTTCTTGTGCTCTGTCTTTTTATTGCACTTATAACGTTAGAGAGCACTTTTTAAATATATTTCTATTATTGGTCAATCAGTACCCTAATTCAGAAATTCTACTAGCTAAAAGTTATTGGTTTATTTGAATCTTTTATTGATACCATAATTTGTTATTGATAACATAGTTGTTATGCCATTTTGTTTTTATGCTAGGTTCCACTTGGAGTCTTACCAAAGCATGAAATGCTTTATGAAGACATGGTAGATATATTAGAAGAGTATAAAAAATATATCCTATCTAAAGTGGTAAATCTTGAGGAGCTTAATCCTGGTACTGATCTTACTGAGGATCGAGTATTTCTTTCCACATTGTTGGGTGGTGATGGTTTGTCCGTGGCTCGAGCACGAGGTGCACAATACATCAGAAGCACTTCAGAGTTGGCAATGCATCGCCTGGATGGTTTTTTGCCTGTTGCTGAGGATTGGCATGCTAAAGTATGCTTTTTAGAGGTATAAAATATATTTGTATGTTTATTCTGTAAATAACCATGCATATTATAATGTACAGGTGTTTTGGAAAAGACTCTACAAAACTACATCAGGGATGGACAAAGGTACACTGTGTCAGCTGAGAAACCTGATCAATCGACGAAACATATCAAAATCTCCAAAAAATAATGTCAATGCATCAGAAGATTTTATGGAGGTAATTGTGAATGGTCATATTTTGGCTGCAGTTATGTCCTACTTAGGCATGTCCTCCATACATGACAGACCATCACCTTCAATTGTCTCCCATGATGTTTGGATGGAAAGTGATGACGTCAGACGCTTGGTTTTGCATAGCATAGCGGAGCATGTTATTACTCAACATGTCGACCTGGCAACTTCGTTTAAAGACCCCTCCCATAGTGGTAGTGATAAGGGCACTGCATATGAGTATACTTGTGAAGTTTTAACATTAGGTCTTGTAATATTTGACTTCAAATACGCTATTCGAGAGGGAGATGGAGATCAGGTTCTTTTGCTTTGGAAGTACATGCTTATTCTTTTTAAAGCTACTGGGAGAAAGAACTACGCAATTGAAGCATTGACTCTTCTATCTCAATACCACATACTTCTTCCATGCAACTTGGCTGAGCAGCTGAAATGGTCACGGTTTATCAATGTACGTGGTCTTCTTGGACACAATATCAGCTGTGATTTACAACTCGCAAAGGCAACTAACTCTTTTGATTGTGAAGTTGGCATAGTCTACCAGTGGCAAACACTCCGAAAAATCACAACTTAAAGAATTAAAAATGATTATACAGCAGTTGGTGGAATGCGACCCCTTCAAAAGTGGAGCACAAAGACCTCTCCGATATTTTCCTAATTTGCAGAGAAATGCATTAATTAAAACCTTGGATGAAAAAGAAGTGAAAGAATGGATGGTGGAAAGATTTTCAATTATATCTAACCTGTTATGGCCTCATTAAACTTAGTTCAAGACTCAGATAGCAGTGATGATGACCAATATATGTGTTAAAATACTTTTTTTATGCCTCTTAAAGAATTTTTTAATGAAATACTTAAATACAATTATGAAACAAAACAATGACATATTCAGTAAAAGAATGAATTTAGTTTGGTGTCACACTGTTCACACTTGCATATTTTAGCACAAATGTCACAGCATGTACAACTTCCTGCCAATCACAACTTGGAAAATCACTGAACAGAATTGTTTTTCTACATAAATTGTTTGTGTTTGAGCAGTAATTCTTCATCTCGTTTGATGTATATTTTAAATCATTACTGTTCTTTAGTAGCAGTGCTAATGCAGGCCTTCTATCTCGTCCTGCTCTTCCACTTTCTTGTATATACATTTCTGTATCATCAGGAACACCCCAGTGTATGACTTGCCGTACATCAGGACAGTCTACACCCATTCCAAAAGCGCTGGTTGCTACAATTATACGAAAGGTAGATGAGGAAGTAAATGCTTTAGTAGTTTGTTCTTCACTGATGGATGAGTGCAATGGGAGTATAAATCCGCAACTCTATAGTTAACATAGTTAGGTGATCCTTTAGGTTCTGTACAAGATTGACCGAGTGCTGTAATAAGGTAGCTGTGAATTGAAATAGCATCTGGATAGGAACGACAAAATATTATTACTCGACCCATATCACGTTCTTTGGCTAATTTTGCTGCCATCGGTTGAAAGACCTCAGGAATACCACCCTTTGGCTTTTCCGATACAAAAAAATAATATTATTTTTTATAGGTGGAGCATAACCTATAGCTTGGACCCCTACATTGCAATTAAAAATGAAACATTACAGGCTAACATTAGTTATAGTGTATTACATACCACTTCTTGATGCAATGGGCTTCATCGATCACAAACGCAACTAAATAATTTGCATAAATGTCAGTTACCAACATACTTCTTCACTTCATGCCACCCACTAGAGCTTCTGGTGATATAAATACTATCTGGTATTCTCCATTCTTAACTGACTGTTTTACAATTAACTTTGTAGCATGCTTGTCAGTAATGTGAATTGCTGATACTCCCATTGCTGTTGCAGCAGACACTTGATCCTGCATCAATGCTATAAGAGGAGACACTACCAACGCTATCGACTTCTTGTCCACCTTTCGTAGCCGATCGAAAACAATGGGCAAAAGAATGTAACAGAGAGACTTTCCAAAGCCAGTTGGAAGAGATACAAACACATCCTTCCCCTTCACAAACTCCATAATACTCAAAGTCTGTTCATCCTTCAATTCTTTATAGCCTAGACTAATGGCAGCACTTCCAATTAAAGACTTTAACGTGTCATCATCATTTGACTCTAAGGATCTTTCACCTGAAGAGCTGAGAGTACAAGAAGAGCTGGAAATTGAGCTACCGCACTGCATTTCACCAACAACTTTTTGTGCTCTCGCTGCGCTTGCACCGCTTTTAAAGCCTACATATTTGTGGGTACTTGCTAATGACTTTCAACCGGATGTAAACAAACCGCGTTCCATAAGCTATACACGCGAAAGTATTGTTCCCCATGATTCGTTGGGAATGGAACGAAACGATGTATGCACGTTTACCAGACCCCTTTCTTCCCGCGCTAGCAGTTGGTAAAGGGTCTTGCTCGCGAGACTAAGCTAGCATAAGTAGTGTTTAAGAGAATAACGAGGTAGCTAGTTTTTGGAAAAAAATTATAATTACTTTTTTTGTACTGTACCAATAGTAATTTGATGGTGTCTTCCAGAGACAGGCTTTGGGACTTCTTAAATGAATCTTTGTGTTTACTAAATACTGTAAGAAATAAAATACTTACAGATACAGCACTGTTAGCCATCAGGATGCAGATCAACAACTCACATATATAAACAGTGGCCATATCAGGATTCAGATTAGCCATGTGTACAGGGATTCTTATAGTTGTAAACATGGTTGAGTTGATCTATAAACTCTGTCCACGAGCATGTTTCAAGTAGATTAATTGCTAAATGATTAGCATTGCTAGCATAGCATTAAAAAAGATGTGCATAATTCGACAACCCTCAATTCACTTTATTCTAGACATAAATACCTTGGTAAATTGGAATTGCTCTTAGTTTTATAATAATTGTCCTTCCTGATTTTAGCAGTTCATTCATAGTATAATGCTAATTATAGTATGAATGAAAATTAGAATAATTATAGTATTATAGGAAATACAATACAGCTAACATTTTTCCATAGGTAGCTAGCTATAGCCATTTCACCCCTTGAAAAGAGCCGCTCCCCCCCCCCCCCCCCCCCCCTTAATAACAAATCCTAATCCGCCCCTGCAACTACTTTCAATTTTTCAGATCAAGTTTAGCTAACTTAGGCAAAAACTAATTAAAATTTTATCTGGACTCTAATAAAAGTCACTCTCCCTTTAGCATCCCTCATCATAACTTAAATTTAGTGGGTGAATTTCTCAGGTAACAATGCCTTTGGAGGAAGGTGAGCTGAGAATCTGCTGCTGCACTCTTGTTCGCTCTACCTGTAGGTTGATGCAAAAAAAAACTATTTAGCTGAACTTTATATTGCTAAATGGTGGCTGCAAATTGAACTATACTCATGTCTCAAAACTTTTGCTGACTCAAATGGTATGAGTTTCCAATGCTAACCATTCCGAAAATATTTATTGACATTTTGCTAAAATAATTATGATTAATTCATTATTTTCCTTAATTGGTATTGATGTAAAGTACTGAACTTATTTTTACTATTCTTGTTTTGATAAAATAATGTAGATCATAATGACAATACACTTCAGACGACATTTTCTATAAAGAATTATAATTACAGTTAAAAATTTATTTGCAGAAAATGTATAGCTAGTAGCACACAATAAGGTTGCATCATGTGTTAGACAGTACATTATGGACTAGATGTGGAAATACAGTTTAAGAAAGTTGCCCCTAACAAACAAAAAATGAACTGTGATTTCTGAAATTCCACTCTGAATATTAGCTAAACTGAAGGTTCTTTTGTACTCTCATATGTGATCTGAATCACATTTATTGCATCAGTTTCTTCGAGTATCTTCAGTTTCATCTCACACCAAAAATATTGAAAGTTGTTTAAAAATATTTCTTGCTTCAAAAAGACAGTTAAGACACGTTAAATGCAACATTATTTAAAAATCCTTGAATGGCATTTATTTCCTCATATATTTAAGAAGGGTGAAATGTTCATTTTTCCTCCATTTATACAAATGCTCTATATAATAGCTCTAACTTCAGCTTGCCTAAATTATTTTTACAAGTTCATTTCTGTGTTTAGCTAATTGCCTATTTTCTCGTAATTAGTCTAGGTCTTTTTAGTATAGTATAGATTTAGGAATGAACCAAGTATGATTTCATGCAAGTTAAGAATTCCTAACCTAATACAGTATTTTTTTTCCGAAAGTATAAAGCAATAAATGTTAGCCTAGCTGAGTAAGCAGTTGATAGCTGAGAGCACCTCCAAATCCCATCATATCACCTTTTTGAGAATCAGTCAGAAAAGCCTGAAAGTGAGTGTACGTGACAACTGCTATAGCAAACATCCTTCACTTTATCAACATACGACTTCCTTATTCCACGGTTAGCTATATCGTACTTTGTACGGAAGCAATCCGAATATTTGTTTAGTACCCGAATGGTTCTTAGGTTAATGTATGTCGCTGGGGGATCGGCTTCGCAATCTTAGCTAGTGCCAAGGAAACCAGATAAAACACGGCCCAGCAACTTTTGTCAATTTCTAGAAGCGAATGATGAAATGAATAATGATTCCTTACAACTGGACTGTGTTATTGTTAGTAGTGTGCTGCGTAGAAGTTCAAGTTCATGAAATTATGGAATTTGATCTACAGTCTTTCAATTCTCCACAACTTTCGCTAACTAACAGTACTTTGCTAGTAGATTCTCAGGGAAGAAATTATATTATTGCAGGAAATAAGCTTCTAAGATTGAATAGAGACTTGCAACTAGAACAGAATCTCTCTCTCCCAGACAGTGCTTCTACTTTTTCCCTGAGTCCTGATGAGCAGAGATTGTTTGTGTGTGTGAATGGCATGACAGACAGGTCCTGTTACTTGTATAGCCCCAGTGATCTCACAGTTCCTCCTGTAGCTACTGGAGTGAGCATAGTGGGTAGTGGTGGAGCTACTGCCACATCATTTGCTACTGAGGGAAGCTTCTATGTGGGAAGTTATGAAGTTATGAAGACTAGCAATTCATTAGGACGAATGAAACTCAGTCAGTATATATACGGAGAAGGTACAGATACACCCATGATTCGAACTGAAGATGACTATCTTGCTACTGAGAGTCGGTTTGATAGGAAAATGCTGTATGGATTTATGCGAGGAGATTATGCATACTATGTCACTGTTGATGGAGGTGATACTCCTAACTATAGAATATTGAGAGTCTGTCATGCTACTAATTGTTCTGAAAATCCCTCATCTTGCACTTTCACTGCTCTTTATGAACAAGCCATACAATGTGGAAATAGATTTGGCAGTGGAGGTGGAGAAGATTTATGTGGCCTCTCTTTAGTAGAAGACTTCAGTGGTGTATCTGGTCCCAGTGTGATAGTGTCACGGTGTCGCTTGGACAGAAGCTCAGATAATACTGTGTGCTCATATAACCTAACAGCTATTGACTCTAACATGGATGCAAGATATGATCGCTGCAGTATGGATATTGGAGATTCAAGATTAGCATGGCTAGATGCTATTAGGTGCCGATCATCAGCTGTAAGTTCATTGTTTTGTAAAGGCAGTATATATTAGCATAATGTATAAGACATACATTGCCTAACTTATATTGTTGTTCCCGATTTCTCAGGTAAGAGCAATAATACACAGTAGAATCTCTGATAGTGGACTGTCCAAAAGAAAGAAAAACACAACCACCTCTTAATGACATAAACATACAATTTGTGCACTAAATCCTATTTCCAATTTTTCTCGGTTCAGAGTTTTTTATGCATTGTTTCCTCAGCAAAATTAAACACAAGTTATTAATAATAAATTAATTAATTGAAGAAACATTTCATGGCCCTAGGTTAAAAAAGTTCCATGTACGTAATTGTTCTGAGCAAATATTCCTGATTACAATAATAAACAATTGAACTAATTGATAGTTTGTGGCCTTTAGAGGTAGCAGCTCAGTATTCTGGTGCTTGAAAACAGAGCTTTAAAAAAAAAGGAATTTCATTTGAATGAAGTTATCCTCATTTACATTATTATTATCATTATTAATTAATTTTTATCATTATTATTATTATTGTATTTATAATTATAACTTTAGTTTACAGATAGATGCAGTTTTGACTTTCCTCTGGATGATACATCAAACTCTCAGACTGGAACACTACCTATAGTATTTGGTGCTATAGTAGTTGGTAATTTATTGACAAATGGAGACTATATAACAGCATCTCTAGCTTTTCAGGTGGATGGTCTCTCTATAATTGTGGTAGCTTACAGTAGCAACACAAGGACTTCACACTTTATTGCATTCGTAAGAGGTTCCAATATCTTTTAATTTCGTATTATTCCCATCCTTTTTAGTTTCAGAAAGAAGAGCATATTAGGAATCTTGCAGTAGGTGATAGATACAAAGTAGATCCTGTGTCATCTGCAATACGAACTCTACAGTGGCATAATAACCTGGAATATGTCTACGCTAGTTCTGAGACATTTGTGAGTATTATAATATTCAGTTAAACTTCAATAAACTTATTATTAAGTCTTGGTTGCTTGAATTATTTTAAATTGTTATATGACCTTAATAGTTAATAAATTATATTATAGTTGTACTATAATTTCCCTAGTTTATATTTACATTTTGTTTTGTAGGTAATTCGAGTTCCCCTTGAGGAGTGCTCCTTACACAGAGAGTGTTCTAGTTGTGTGTCTGACAGGAACCCTCTGTGTGGCTGGTGTGTGGTAGAGAACAAGTGTTCCAGAGTGTCCCAATGTGCTAATGGAAACTCTACCAGTGACAGGTGGATACGTGCAGACAACACTACTACCAGTTCTGGCAGATGTATCACTAATACTATCACTCCTAGTCAATATGTCATGGATGATCCACAAATAGTATGATTATAATGTGGATGCTGCAATTCACTATGCATTGTACAAGTAAACACTTAAAACATTTTTCTGATATTATAAATGCTTAACTATACAGATAGTAAGGTTATAATGCCATCATATTTGGAGATTCAATGTATAATTTTTTCAAAACAATACAGCTCTAAACTAATGTTGATAACCATTTTGCTATATCTATTACACTATTAGGTGACAAATAAATGACTCAAGCATTGACATACTGATGAATATACTTAGCATCACCTCGACCTCAAGGATAGCAAAATTGTATAAAATAAATTGAATTCATAAACTTTCAAATATTAACCTTGATTGACTAATAAAATGTAATTATTTGTATGACAATTTAACTTCAATCTATTTGCTTAATCATGTCAAATAATGTCTGAAAATTTTTGTTTCTATAATGTTCATCTATAAATTTCTAAGTATTTATTTCATTTGCAGCTATCAGTTTCAGTGAATGGTCCGGGTCTGCCAGCAGTACTACCAGGTGAAACCTACTCCTGTCATTTAGCTGATAATCAAGGAAGATACAACATCACTGTACCAGCAATAACTGTGGAGGATGGTAGAAAGTACACTTGTAACATTACCAATGCCAACTTCAGCTATGAGGGAGTTATATCAGGTAGGTTTGGCTAGAGTTTAGAAAGCATTTTTTTTACTTTTTGTCCATATTGCAAACTATATTCTATGGGGTTAAAGTTAAGTAATAGCAGCATTGATTCAGTCATTCTCGGCTGAAATTATTATTAATAGGAAATTTTCTCTTTCGTTTCAACTTCTTGCCGAAGTCCTCTCCAGGGGTTAGCTGAGGGCAAACTCTCCGTTCTGATAAAAAAACACAAAGTAAACAGCAATACTTCTGGACAACATGTTTACTGTTTATTATATCCTGGAGGGTGATTTGCACGCAGCATAGACATCCTGCAACCTGGAAGCTCAGGCGTCATCTGTATGTTTAGAACTTCCTTGATCTTCAACTCATGATTCTTGATTTTTGTTAAGTTATTATTAAAATATTGGCTGTTAAAAAGAGAAAAAATTTCCTATTATTTCAATTGTAGCGTTTATTTTTGTTCTTTAATATCTTAATAAGCATTCTCCAAATCGCCTTATAGTAGTGTGTGTGAAATTATATGGATCATAAAATTATATTGAGTAATCTGACAGGATTAAATCATTGGCAATTGTTTGTTTTGAAGAAGGGAGTGTTTTGTTATTGACCAGTAACTGGCTAGAATATGTGTACACATACATGTATGTAATTAAACTTATCAAAGCAACAAATGTGATAACAGTATTGTATTTTTTCTTTGCCAGAGATCAATTTCAGTTTCATTAGTTCCAGAGGTATGGTTACATTTGATACTACATTAAATGCTCTCGCTATATACAGATGTAGCTCTGCTAGCAGGTGAAGTCTTTGAAGTGGTTTATTATATTGTACTGACTGCAATACGAATAAAATTTGTAGATGCAGTGATTGTCTGCAGACTGACAATGCTTGTGGATGGTGCTCAATAAATAAAATATGCAGAGGAATCTCAACTGAATGCACCAGTTTTAGTTCCATTACATTTTTAAAGGTATTTAGAACAATATTCTTTTTAATTATCTTTAAATTCAATTTCTTTAAACATTTAGCTAATGGTTGGACAAAGTTTCAGAGATGTATGTCCATTATTACTTACTATAAGTGATGGTTATTCTCAACATGTTAGAGTAGGAACTGATCTACAACTAACTACAACAAGGAACCTTCCTCCTGCAGTAAGTTATGTCACTTATGTCACTGAATTTTAATCCAATAACAGCTACATATTTAATATATTACTATAATCTTCCTATAGGAGTCTGGATTTTTCTACTTGTGTGATATTGGTGGAATAGAACTACCAGCCACTAGGAACAATGTCACTAGTCTCACTTGTAATATAAATATGAATCAGGTATATAATAAACGTCAACCTTATTGTTGATAGCTAGCTAAAATGAGGAAACAATAATGATATACTAGGAAAAGTTATCAACTGTATTATGTAACAGTTTTGTAATTTCAGTACATACTGAAACTTATACTACATCTACTATTTCTAATATAATTCTTCTATGATCATAACTCTACCTCTTATCCATAATAATTATAATAAACATTCATTTATCATTAGAATATGTGAACATTAATGATGTTACTAGAATACATATTAATTTGTAGTTGTTCATCCAATCATCAAATGGTGAAGTGGTGGATGTATTAGTAATTTGGACAAATGGATCATCCTTTGCACATTGTATTGATTCCTTTTCACCTGTAAATGGTAAGTACATATTAACTTGTGTCTTGTTCGAATTGACGTATCTTCTCTCCATATAGTGACTCTCTATGACTGCTTGTTCTCTGATACTGGTTGTTCGGCATGTGTCAATACAAGAGTAGGAACAAGCTTCCAGTGTGGATGGTGTGCTACAACATCTAGCTGTAGAGTACAGGAGGAATGTTCAATGGCTATTATTACTGATGGCCAACAATGTCCGGCTCCAGCTATTACTAGCTTTTCCCCACAATCTGGACCTCCAGGAGGAGGTACTACTATTACTATTACAGGAAGAAACCTAGGAGTCACATTCAGTGATTTCACGGCTAACAGTATCACATTGAGGAGGGCACCTAATACTATGTTTCCATGTACTCCAATCAGTGAAGGCTATGTGCCTGGAGCTACTGTGAGATGTAGAACTGAAGCAATACTTGCTGGAACTTACTTCTTGGTAATAGACTTGGCAAGGAGTTCAGGATCAGGACAGGGCACAGCAACTTCAATTTTTGAAGTATTAACTCCTACTGTGTCTGGGGCCAGTCCACTGTTTGGTCCTATAGCAGGAGGTACTGTATTGACTATCACTGGAACACATCTTGATATTGGAAATAATGCAGTAGTGAGACTGAATAATTCTACAGAAACATGCAGAAATGTGTAAGTAATTTTTAACGTTTTTAGTATTATAGTGTGTTCCACATGATATAATGCTCCTTGCTAAAATATTTTAAAGATTTTTCAGTTCTATCTCTTAGGCAATAAAATGCTACGAGTTCTCACCAGATGACTTTTTATTATATTTTTTACCTTAAAACACTCATTACATTAATAATCAACTACATGTGTTTTACTCATTTCAATAACTGTAGTCATTGAGATTATTTGCCGGAATGTTCTTGACTTTGAAATAGAAAATATATTTACTTACACATTGAGGACTTTTTTTAAAGAAACATTCAATGACATACCTATTATAATTGTATTATATTCATGTTTTATTATTTGTTTTAGTTTCAGAAGAGAGGCAATAATAGAATGCAAAACATCAGGTATTCTTTCAAAACTGTACAATCTTGATATAACAATAAGAATAGATAATGAAACCATCACTCCATCTACAGCACTGCACTTTTCATTCAGAGATAATCCTATTTTTCTTTTGATTCATCCTACTCAAACCATTATGAGGTATAACAACTCTGTTTCTCATTTATATAATAATTACATTTATTACTTTTCTCTACTTTACTAACTAAAAGATGAATGTGATTAGTTTTGTTCATGTAATGTTACATTATATGCTTTTATCTACTTTATAGCTACTTTTTCCAATTGAAGTACAATTTTCCAATATTTTTACCGTTATATTTAATTAAAGTACGTGTTTACATTAATTTGTTGAAATGCTCACTACATGACTCCAACTAATACCAACTATACCAATGATGCATTGATTGAGCAGAATTGCATGCATAAATACTGATTACCTATAGTATTAGAATAATTTAGTCTCAAAATCAACCACAAATTTGGAGGTCCCCAATAGTTTTGTGACGTTGTTGGATATTATATTACTTTGGATATACAAGCATGAACTATTATATTTTATCTTAACTGCTGCAGTGGGGCAAATTTGCCATATAGAAGCATCAGCAAAAGCTTCATTTGTCAGCTAACCATCCGTTAGAGACTCACATTTAAACCTAGAGTTACTAGAATTAGGACATCACTAATTGAAGCAGCCATCTCCATGTGAGAAGATTTATTGAAAACATTTACAACTGCAGGCTTTGTATATTGATGGACTAGCCTTTGAAGAATCTATCTTTGAGCTCTAATTGTTAGCTTTTTTCTGATCGAACAATACAAAATAGATTTTCCTGGAAAAAATTTTTATAAAAAAACTATATGTTATCACGGCCTAGCTATAAATATTATATTGCAATTGAGTAAGATTTAAACTTCTTTATAGAAATATAATACTTTATCATATGAATGTCTTTATTATAGATGTTAGATATGAAATGCCATAGGTTTCATTTACTGTTACATCTCAATTGAATGAAATTCAACAATATACAATAAATGTATTGCAGTGGTGGAGTTATGCTGACATTTTCTGGAACTAATTTAGATGTGGCATTGAATCCTCTTATGATTATCAATGGAGTTACTGTAAGTTACTGACTGTTCTAAAAGACTGGAATAACAAGTTGAATAGATATGTGTACAGTCCAACTGTAGATCTAACAGCAGTTCATTTCTAACTTGTATATCTCCTCCAACTCAAGACACCACATCCATGGTTGACTATGTCTTAAGACTGGACAATGCACCTTCTCCTAATACTACAACACTTCCTCTGGCTGTTGTACCAGATCCTGTTATAACTGAATTTGTTCCTGAATCATTTTCATTGAGTGCTGTGGATAATAGATCTATAATACTTTCCTTCTTAGTAAGCACAAATATATTTCTTACAGGTACAAACTGTTTTAAAACATAATTACATAGAACATAAGCAAATATTTTATAATAATCAACATGTAATAAAACACAACACTTTAAGCACAATAATACAGATTATTTATGCTATTAACTGTAGGGTAGAAATATACAATCAGTACTGCTGGAAGAAATTCATATTGAAATTGGAGAGAGTCCATGCAGCATTCATCCAATTGATGACTCTACGGTAAGATGATATTATGGTAACGCTTAGTTTAAGTCAATAAATATTAAATTTTAGATTTCCTGTACTCTTTCAAGTGTCCCTATTTACAATGACAGACTTGAAGCAGTTGTGAAGGTATGAAGTTATATACACAAAATTACATCAATGAAGAAATTTAATAAACAAATCTAAATAATGGGAATGTGGCAAATAAAATTATACATGGCTAAAATTTGAATTTTCTGTAGTAACGTGTTTAGGACATTTTATGGTTTCATCTCCTTTCCTGTAGTGGATAGAGCTAATAGTGCAGGGCATTTATTAGCCCAATCCTGTACAAGAAAGATGGTGAAAGCATGAACAATGTCTTAAATACGTGACTACAGGACATTTAAGTTTTTGTCTTGTGTTATAGCAATGGTATTTTGGCTTAGGTAACACCTGTTTACTGTAAGATTGGTGAGCGAGCGATGAAAGTGAAACACTATCAGGGGTAACACAATCGAAAATTGTGGATATTTGTTTATATGTTTGGACATAACATGCTATTTTTGTACTTTAACACTCCTATTATTGTGTTTGCTTAGTGGTCGACCACATCCCATCCTCCACTAAATAGAATTCTATGGTTTATCAATCTTTACCTGTATCATCTTGGAAAATTTAATCACTTACCACTGTAAATTAGGTTATGTCTGTTTTGGTGTAGGACACAGTTAAGTATTATAAAGATACAGAAGCTCATTTGTTATTAGAATAAGTGGCAGTACTAAGTTATCTTGGTTTGCGCAGTATATTATTATTATAGATGTATGCCCTATGCAGCTGTCTAACAGTCAAGTGACAAGGAAAGTGCAATATAAGTCTCGTGTGGGTATTATCCTGTACACAAGTGTGTGTGTGTGTGTGTGTGTGTGTGTGGGCTCAAGGAGTGAGAATAATGAATGGTGGGATGAGAGAGGTCCACACGGGCATGGAATCCTCAATGAAGCTGGTAGAGAGCTGCTGTCCTTCTGCAGTGTTAATGAGGCGACTGTTTGCAACACGTGGTTTCAAAAGAAGGCCATATATAAGCAGACCTGGCAGCATCCTAAATCAAAGCGATGGCTAGATTACGCTATTGTAAGGAGAAGTGAGCGTTGGAGGTGTCTAGATGTTGCAGTGAAGCGTGGTGCTGTCTGCAATTCTGACCACATGATGTTATGGATGAAGCTGAAGGTTGGGAAGAAGCTTTGCAGGAATGCTAAGAAGGAGACAGTGAAGAGGTTTAATGTGGCTGAACTCGAAGGGCACTGTGTAGATGTGAAAGGCAGAGAGCTACCTAAAGGTAGGTTTGTGTCAGGAGTCAGTGATAGGATGACGAATAGCTGGAACCCAGTAGGCAGTGTGCAGAAGGTGATGAGAGACGCAATGTGTAGTGTAGCGAAGTCAATACTGGGTGTGGCTAGAGGGAGAAAAACTGACTGGTTCAGAGAAAGTGGAAATGTATTGAGACCCCTTTTTGAGGAGAGGAGCCGTACTTATGCACAGTGGCTGAGTTCTGGAAAGGCAAAGGATAAGAAGAAGTTAGTGAAGGCAAGGAGTGTTGCTAGGAAAGCTGTGAGGGATGCTAAGAATGGATGGTTTCAGAGGAAGGCGATGGAGGCATCTGCACGCAGGAATGGTGGGAAGGTAGTGTGGAAATGCATCAAAGACATCCAGAGGAGCAGGAGAGGGCTGGCCCCTATGAGAGTGACTATAGTGAAGGATGAAGATGGCAATCCATGCACCACACCTGACTCACAGCAGCAAAGATGGCAACGTCATTTTGAGAAGGTCCTGAATGTCCAGAGCATGTTTAGTGAAGCAGAAGTGACAAGTGTGTGGCAGAGGCCAGTCAGGGAGGAGATGGCAGAAGTACCCAGTGAGGAGGAAGTGCTGGAGGCAGTGATGAAGATGAAGAATGGCAAAACGGCTGGGGAGTCAGAGATTCTCTCAGAAATGGTGAAGGCAGCATGTTGTAGTGGAAGCTTTGTTGAGATATTGATGGAGCTGGTCTCAGATGTGTGGGCTGAGGGTAAAGTTCCTGCTGATTGGAGTGATGCGATGCTGGTGCCTATCCCTAAGAAAGGAGACCTGACCCAGTGCGACAACTGGAGGGGGATTGCGCTGTTGGATGTTGTAGGGAAGGTAGTGTCCAGGGTCATTCAGGGACGGCTGCAGAAGTTGGCAGAGGATGAGTTACCAGAGTCCCAGTGTGGTTTTCGGAAGGGTAGAGGTTGTGTTGACATGGTGTTTGCTGTGAGGCAGCTGCTGGAGAAATCTTGGGAGCACAGGGAGAGACTGTTTATCACCTTCGTGGACTTAAGGAAGGCCTATGATTCAGAAGGGAGGCTATGTGGAAGGTCCTTATGAAGCTTGGTGTCCCGGAGATGATGGTCAGCATCATAAAGTCCTTCCACCAAGATATGAAGGCCAGTCTTTGCATAGATGGTAAGCTGATGGACCCAATCACTGTGGCTAATGGCTTGAGGCAAGGTTGTTGTATGGCACCTGTACTTTTCAACCTCTATACGTGTGCAGTTATGGAGAAGTGGCTAGAGAAGCATGAGACGGAAGTAGAGGTTGGGGTCAGGGTGCTGTACAAGCTTGATGGAAAGCTCTTTCGGAGATACTGCAGAAATGCAGAGGCTAGGGTGGTAACTGATTGTCTTTTTGCAGATGATGGTGCCCTGCTATCCTCCTCTAGAAGTGGTGCAGAATCAGCCATAAGAGCAGCATACCAGTGTGTGAGCTCTAGTTTTGGTCTAACTGTGAACAGCTCCAAGACCAAGCACATGGTGGAACGATCAAATGTGTGAAGGAATTCTCCTATCTAGGATCACAAGTAGAGGACTCTGGCAGGATTGATGGCGAGGTGGAGAGACGAATAGGCCTAGCCTCTAGAGCCTTTGGTGCTTTGAGGAAGGCGGTATTCCTAGATAGGAATCTGACATTGACCACCAAGAGAATGATCTACCGGGCTTGTGTCATGTCAGTACTCCTGTATGGGTCAGAATGTTGGACACCACTGAAGAGGCATGTCAACATGTTAAACTCCTTCCACTACAGGTGTATTAGGACCATCCTGGGAATTAGCAACAGGCAGCAATGTGAAGAGCGGATCAGCAAAGTAGAGGTGAGAAAGAGATGGGGAGATCAAGAGACGGTGAGAGACATGGTGATTAGAAAAAGACTGGAATGGCTGGGCCATGTGGCATGCATGCCTGACCACAGGATCCCTAAATCCATGCTATTTGGATGGCTGAGTCAACCACGCCCACAGGGAGGACCACGCAGAAGATGGGATGTTGTAAGGAGAGATCTAAAGGAGGTGAATATTAGTGAAAAGGAATGGTATGAAACAGCAAGGAGGTCCAGGCCAGAGTGGAGAGCATTATGCAGACTTGGGATAGAGGAGATGATGGATACCCAGCAGGAGAAGAGGAAATCTGCGCAGTTGAGGGATGTGATGTGTGAAGTATGTAGAAGGAGTTTTAGTAGAGAGAGTGACAAGATGAGGCATAAGTGTAGTGAAGAAAGAAGGAAGCCTGTGAGGGAACAGAAGGGAGCGGTGCAGTGTATAACCTGCAAGAAATGGTTTCTTAGTAGAGGAGGACTGGCAGTTCATTCGTGTAAACCTCCAGGAGGGTAGATCAGACTCGGAAATTCTTTGACTTGTTGCCCATTAGGGCTTGCGTGACCGTGAAACGGCAGCAATATGACAGGACAGGACAGGACAGGTGTGTGTCAGTGTGCATAAGAAATGCATGTTTTTCACTTTTGGTTTAAACATTTTACCTTGCTACTTGTGCACAATGGCTCACTTGTCAGTTGTGCTGAAGTACATATTACTAGTTCATTTTGTATTTTTCAAAATAATTAAGTTAATATAAGGAAACCCAATGGATTGAAAATGTTGCACATCAAACTGTTAACACTCTCAACAACAATATTGATTAAAGAAGAGTTGAGTACATATACTTACGTTATGTTATACAGGTAAATATTGGAAGAAATATTCAATATACATTACTGAAACATCTTACATTTGTCCAACCTACTACTTCGAATTCTATCGGAGTAGCAATAGGAGCATTTGCAGCAGTTATAGGAGTAATCATATGCTTTCTGATAGCCATTGTCCTTTTAATAGTGATAAAAAAGCAATCAAAAGGCAGACTACAGTTTATAAGTATTAAAACAAGCATAAAAAATGATGAGCTTCAACTAACTACCATCAATAGAGCAGGTAATCAATGTTATATATTGTACTTAACTACTGGTATAATCCTATTATTTTGTATACAGAAGAATCAACCAAGAACTGGTTGAAGATCATTCCAGTTAATCTTATTGTACAGAATAATAAATTAAAATTGCTGGACTCAGTACTTGGTGAAGGTAATTATGTACTAGCCAAAATTTTCACTCTTTTGATAAAATACAAAAAACAACAAGGCATTTTAACACTTAGTAACTATATGACACATTCCTTTGACTTTTTATAAACAACACTTAAAATTTTGTCATACTAGCATATATGGCCAGCTGTAAAAAATGATCATTAAAATTGCATCAGATTGTAATTTTTTCACTTTTAATTTAGTTCTCTATCATTAAAATGTGCATTAAATGCTTATAATGATTAATACCAAATTTATATTTTTCATTGATATTAAGGATGATGATACTCTCTATGTGCCCCATACAGAGACTCATCACTTTATAACAAAGAAAAATATTTTAACATCCAAGTTTTCAAATAATATTGTTATTATCAATACTATTAATTATTTCATAACTATGACGATTTCATATGACAGTACATAAGTATCATTATAAGAGTAAACAATTATATAGCTAGCTAATTTAGCAATGGCTTAAGACTCTTTCTTCATTTTCAAATTTGTTTTATTTTTAATTTCAACTTAAGAGTTCCATTTGTTTAAATATACTTACAGTGCACTAAAAAACAGCCAATGAATATTATACCACACATTCAAAAATTGAGCAAAGGAGCCTTTTTAGTGTAAATGAGTGGCCTATGTAGTTACATCATGTTGCTGGACCACGGAAAACTAATGCTACAAATGTAAGTGTAAAAGACTTTTAGGTGATATTAGCTTAGACTAGTACACTGGAGACTAAACCTATGAGTCTTGATTCAATAGTTGGACAACAATTAAGATCCTTTGACACACGAATAAAAAGCAAAATATTTCTCTATATTCTGTATTAATTATTGCATTAGGTCATTTTGGAGAAGTAAGAAAGGCTAATTTGCTGAAATCTTCATCTGATGTTGCAGTTGTTGCAGTTAAGACAATGAAAGGTAACTTCAAGTACTGCCTTAAAAGATTCACAAAAATTTCTACCAAAAAAATATCAAAAGTATTATCAAAACCGACTCCCTGGTATAAAAGTATTGGTAAATTAATAATAAGTGTATAGTCAATTAAATGAGCAATTTTTTTTTAATGTGAATAATTGATGCATACTCTCAAGATCAATTTAAAGAAAAACAAAATCAAATAAAATTTAATTAACATAACTATTCGTATTGAATTTTGATTGTTTTTGTTATTTCTAGGTAGTGTTTCAAGAGATCAAATGGAGAGTTTTCTTTCAGAAATTCTAAAGATGCATCAATTATCACATCCTCATCTGATGAATTTGATTGGAGTTTGCCTCAGTGATGACTCTTTTCCTTTAATTATAATGCCATATATGGAAAATGGTAGTTTGTTCAACTATTTGAAGAAGAAAAGGACAGACCTGTTCTTAGGTTATGATGTCAATGAGGAAGATGTAAGCTGAATGATATAACTTTGTAGTACTTCTAAAAAAACATTTAATGATCCTGTAGATTTATAGAGTTAGAAAAATTCTCTTGAAGTTTTGCCATCAAATTGCCCTTGGAATGTCACATCTTGCACAGAATCGTATAATTCACAGAGACTTGGCTGCTAGAAATTGTCTGTAAGTTCATTATCAACTAGAGTTCCTACAAATCCCCACTAAACATTGTCATTCATGATTGCTCACTCCCACCTCCATACCTTATGCCTTACTCTATCTCTGTATCCATTACTGGAAGGAGGAAGGAAAGTGATTGATAATACGTGTAAATGCCTCCCTTCCAGCCAAATCTGGGAAGTTGCTGAACCTTAGTTAGAATTTGTTATCATGCTAGCACATGTTACTTTAATCTAAAATAGATTATGTTTCTTCAATGAATTATTTAAAGATTGGATGCCAAGAATGACCTCAAAATTTCTGACTTTGGCCTGTCAGAAGATGTCTATACTACTGAATATTTTCGACAAAAAAAAGCAGTTACTTTACCCTTTAAGTGGATGGCTCCAGAAAGTTTAGAAGATGCTATCTTCTCTACTAAATCTGATGTGGTATGTGTGTTTTAAGGTACCTGATGTTTAATTATAATTGACAACTATAAATAACGACACTGCAGTACATATGATTTCTACAAGCTTTTACACAGTTGTATCATGGAATGCTTCATATAACTAAAATGGTAACACATGCAGCCATCTTTCAGTCTTTAAAATAATGTTAATAATAAACTCAATAGAATGATTAAATAGCATTCATATTTTGTATGTACTTTTGATGACACTGAGCATGTAGCACTAATTTGCATCAATTTTAACCTATTAACATTGCTAACATTAATGACGATATGACTGTTAATGCTATTATTAAAATGACGACATGATTGTTAATTCTAACTATAAACATCTCTATAGTGGTCATATGGTGTTACCTGCTGGGAAGTGTTTAGTTGTGGGAAAATCCCTTACCCAGGAGTCAATACAAAAGACCTTCCTGCACTACTAAATGAAGGAGTGAGGCTGGAATATCCTACAAATGCTGCGAACACCACGGATATGTAAGTTAGCCTTCCCTAACATGTATTTATTTCAATACATCATTGCAAAAATAAAACATACACAGTATGCCCTAGTCACATTGAAATTACTAAAGAAATAGGTCAACCTTAATTCATTGGCTTCTTCACTATTGCACTTAAAGTATGAGGAAGAAAATAACTGTGTACTTGAAAAACAGCAAACAGCTCTTGAGTGTTTTAGTTACACTTCTCTACACATCAAGTTCATGTGGTTTGTAGAGGCATATATTCAAACAACAATACTTTCGCTTTTACATTTTTTAGCTTCAAATATGTAAACACATGAATCTGTCTTCACAGCAGATTTCTTTAAATAAATGTTTTTTAGCAAAGCATACACTATATTGTTTATTTGTGTGAAAATAAAGGATTGTGGTGTCTTGCCTATTCAGCATCATATGCAGTGGCTTAAATAAAACACTAAATTTTATGTGGCTCAATCCTCATTGTCTAAATTTTCTGAACGATTAACTTATAAAGCTATAAAAAGTTTGTTAAATGTGAGCATACAGTCCAAACATCCTAATTAAGCTGATACCAACTAATTTGCTTGCCCATAGTTAGGTATAGGGTTTTTGTAATTGCAGTCATATAGATACGGACAGGAAAACGAGCCAACATAAGATGTAGTGCAACTTAGTCATTTGAAAATGCTTTACTCATCTCAAATGCTATCACAGGAAGAATATCTAGTACTCATAATCTAAGTTAGATGGTATGAGTACACTTTGTGATATGGTTGTTTAAGTGAAGACATGAGCTATAACTGCAGACCAGCAGGAATGACAGATGTGTGTAAAAGTTCAGTAAAGTGTACATGATTGCTGAAAGTACAAAAAATAGTGTATGACCTGTGAAAGAAATCTAACACTCTGAGTTTAGTCTTACAAAATTGTTACTGGTATAATTCTCTCCATCACATCTTGCAATTCATGCAGTTTTTGTTTCAATGATCTGTTGCATTAGTAATACTGGCGAATATAATAGAGTAATGATCTATTGCATTAAAATGTATAAATCTATTTATGTTAAAGCCCCACTTTTTTTCATTATTGTCCTGTAGCTATAGACAAGTTTTCCATTTATCACGTAATTAACAGCAGCATTATAAATAATTACATACTGAAAAATGAGGTTTGGTTGGCAATTAGGTAACACAAGAGTCATCACCCTACAACATTTACTTCAATACCTCATGTCAATGATTTCATACTAAATTATTATTGTTACAGTTACATTATCATTCAGAAATGCTGGAAGAAAACTCCTGATGACAGACCTACATTTGATGAACTGTCTTCACAGTTCAATACTAAATTACAGGCTTTAAGTACATGTGGGGAATCTACTACTACAGATGAAGGTAAATTATGGTGGGAAGTAATCTCATGAAGTAGTGATGGCAAACTATTACCAGATAGTGCCACCAATTAAAAATAAGTTAAAAAGAATACAATGATAGTTCCGGTGATAATGAATAGATGAAATTGTACTATGGATGGTAGCTGTTAATCAGAAATCAATTACAAATTATATTATTAATTAAAAAAATAGAAATAGTTATTTGGTAGTTCTTCGAATAATTTTAAACAATTGGGATATTAAAAGTTGTTGTATGGCATAAATGATTCTATGCTGCTGGTCAATTATCTAACTGTGGTATGTTTAATACAATTGAATACAGTATTAAAATTGTCATTAGCTTCATATTGTCACTGTGATAATCTATTAGGTGCAATATATGAAATTATAGATTCAACAAACGGTCAACAAGGTAAACATGCCTAGAATATTATGATATTTGTATTGATATGCTGGAATTTATGCAGATTCAACATATGAAAATATAAATAGCCAACAAGGTATGTTCAACTCAAGAAAAGTAAAATTTGCGTCTTTTTTTTTTTTAAAGTATATTATATTATGATATTCAACACAATACTAGGTGCAGAATATGAAGTTATGAAAGCTTTGAAAGGTAAATATCCTAAATAGCCATGTAGCTATTGTGATTAGATTTTGTAGTATTTTCCAACTGAAATTTTATTACTTACTTTTTAACAAACAAGTCGTTCATTTGCTGTGTCAAGAGCTACCAAACATTTAGATAGTCAAAATGGCTTATTTATATAGGGTCTACAAAAGAAACCTCTACTCAGAAAAATCGACTTTTGTCCGATTTTAGAGTGTTTTGCCTAATAGTTTGAATTACTTCAGTGTTTCTGTAGTTAATCAGTTGAGCCTCCCTCCCCTCCTCAACTTTAAACAATTTCCACTGCCCATATTAATAATTTAATGATACATTAGTGACTTGCCATTAAGAGATAAGTTCCATGAAATAACTATTACTTTTATGTGTGGGAATAGTCTTGTCACAGAATTTATGAGATTCATCACAATATGACTACACTGCCTAGTAAAAAGTATTGTTGGGAGATGTTCAAGTGAGAAAACATTTCGTATGAAGTGGGTAGAGCTTTCTGATCTCAGAAGTGAGCTTGATCCCATATAGTCAAATGTAGAATCTCAAACAAAAAAGTTATGAGCACTTTTGTAACTGCATGATATAAAGTAGTCACTTGTTGGAAAAATACAGCAGCTTATTATTATTGTTTTAATTAAATGCTGCTATGGGTAGTCTGGTAAGGGGTCATCAATTTCACATATTGGTGATGTGAATTTTGATAATGTTAGCAGAACAGTTGTAATTTATTATATGCTTGTGTGTCAGCAATGATGATGATGATAATGACAGACCATGATGATGAACGGCAACCATGAACAATGATAAAAACGGTTGTGTATTCAGAAATAATACATAACCTGAGCGGTTTGTAAAGCGTTGCCTCAAATTGAATGGGTAAAGTGTCATCATATTGTTAGAAGGCAGCTAAGGAAACAAAGGTGATTAGACACGAAGACTGATTGTAGCTATAAGCGGGGGGAATTCGATAAGGGATTAACAAAGAAGGCAATACTTCACAAAACCTAACTCCACAATCATGAATAGAATAAAGAAGGAGGAATGACAGACAAAAGATGGAAATTCATGACTCTAGAAGAAAGATTTGAATAGAGGAAAGAAAGAAGATAAGAAGAACTAAGATAACTCAGGAAAAAAGAGAGCAGCAGGGGAAAGTGATGTAACTAAATCTTGTAGTAAAGGACAATAACAATGGATAAAACAAAGCCTTAGTTACTGCATTTCTATTTTTCAAATGTTAGTACATCAAACGGCCACTGTGGCGGCATACTTGTCATTTAGAAATACTCTCCATGCTGACTCATGTTGCTATCTATTATTATCATAATCATGCTTTATAACTTTCTTTGCTGAACTTTCCTACGTAAACTGATTGAATTGCTATTAACTTATTTGGTTCTGTTGACAAGTACATGCTGACTATGTATGTATTCTCAAACAGATGTATGATTTATTGTTAGATTTATTGATTATGTATTCATTCCGTCTTTCCTTTATACTTCAGATCCTGATGATGAAGAGACAATTATAATGACAAAAAGTGAGATATATGGAACTCGAACTCATCACTCAAATGATGCCAGCGCGCCTTTGTAGAAATAAAACGTTTTAAAGACTTTTTTTGTTTGAACTTCTGTAGTGGATTTGTATTTTTTTCATGTTTTTTGTAGCTATTAAATTAGGGTTTGGGTTTGTAATGAACTTATACTTACAAAATATATACTCATAAGCCTAATAAAAAACCTTTTTGGCGGGTGCAATAAAAAATATGTAGGCTTATTACATTTTTGTGATTGAGGCAATTTCATTTATTAAAGCAATTCTGTGAGTAAAATGGGGTTGAAAAAAGATAAGGGACAACACAGTACAGTTGAAACAGTTAGTAACTCCACATTTGAAATACGTGATAGTATCTCCAACTTCTGCTTATTTGCTTGACTACAGTCACCTTTAGAAGACTAGTCCATTAAATTTTCTTCAATAAGAAAATGTACATTATTGTAAAGCAAAACGGAAAAAATAGGGTAAACAATAAGTATATGGCTCAAAAGAGAGAAAGTACAAAATATGCTAGGTTGCATTGAAACCCCATTATCAGAGAGAATGTATTCAAATATACATCATTGTCGATTACAACAAAACCTCACATCTGTTCTACCAATATTAAACTTAAGCTTAACAAAAAATTTCTAACGGCAATTTCTTTTGAGGAAAGTGGCCAAAGCTTAGAATCTGTGTTGCATTCCTATTCTCCTGGGTCGATACAACAGAACAAGAAGACAGTTCTTCATATTGATAATACTGTTGGTTGCTTGTCAGGATAGGCCCAAGTACAATTCTCAGTCAGTGAATCTTTTTTTTTTGGCCCTTTATTAACTTCTTTGGAGCATTTTTTTTTCTTTTAGTGTTCCTTTGCAAATTCTCCAATGCCATGCAGTGCAAAATTGCCACGAGTTATACTATAAATTGTACTGACATCATTTAAAGCTGTATATAGCTACAAAATATGACCTAGCAAAGCATTCAATACCATATACCCAATAACTAATATTCTTTTCACTGCAATTTCTATACATAAAGCTTTCGTAATAAAGATTATAATGAGCAAGCTTATAATAGACCCTGCTTCTCACATTTCATTCATTTTGAATAATATGTGAGTAGTTTCATTTACTATTTGTAAAGTGGCAACCTACTAAATAAGTTTAATTAATATGTTTTCATTAGGAACATACAATACAATACAATGAGGTAGCATATAATATAATGTTCTAGACATGACACAATATTGTAGTCACAGTTGAAAACAGTCAGTGAGGTGGCTAAAAGAAACATAATGACAACAACAATGGAAAACATTAACTATATCAGTTAATAAAGAAGATAAAATATGATTTCTGAAGTGTAATTGAATATTAAACTGAATGTTCTTGGGCACTTTCGAGCGTGATCTGATAAACATTTTTTGCACCAGCTTCTTTGATCTCCATTTCATGACCTTCATTACATATGTTACCTCTCATACCTGAAATATAAAATGTCAAAAATGTAATATAAAAATATTACCAGTTTAAACATTTCACACCCATATACAATATACCTTCATATCCTTGAATTGCATTCATTTGTTCATACTCATCAAAATCTATAGTGTAAGTGAAAGTTCATTCCATTACAAAATGTCACATCATAATACAAAGCTCTATAAATGGTATATTTTAATAGCTAGCAACAATTTTCTCGAATTATTGTTAAAGCTCACTCACTACCCTTAGTTACTCACTACTACTAATCAATATTTCTATAATTTGTTCTCCATCTCTCTAACCTTTAACATTATTTTAAAAAAAAAATCAGCTAAATTCTGCAATCAAACTCACGATAAGGTTCCAATAGCATACTCATTTCCACATATTCAGAAATAGAATTCAACCTATCTTCAACAATTGAAGGAAGATCCTGAAAACTAGGCCTACTCTTTGGATCAGCATCCCAGCACATCAGCATCATGGCATAACTGAAAATATGTACAGCAATAGATTTCACCAAGAAAGTAAAGCAATTATATATTTGCATTATAATTGATTAATTAAGTTATTCACTGAAAAACCAAACTACCAAATTCAAACTTCAGGATATAAACTTTACTTGGGAGTTGTGATTACTACTTACTATATCCTTAGTTATTGAAATGGACCTTTACATCTAATGACCAGCCTAACCTATATGTCATATTCCGTCTTCTCTCTACTTACATGTCATCGTTACTGGCAGTGGCAGGGTTGTCTAATCGCACACCATCTTCAATGTATCTGAACAAGTCAATGGCATCCACTCCTGGGTAAGGGGTCCTTCCAGCACTGAATATTTCCCAACATGTCACACCAAATGACCACTGCAAAGTGATATTCAAAATATTAAAGTTGAATTCCATTATTACAGCACTAGCTATGTAGCCATCAATCAAATTTTACTCCAGTCAATGTAAATTAATATATATATATCTGTATATATATACATATACATATACATATATATATATATATATACATACATATATATATATATATACAGTCTATATCTCAATATTAAGACTTAGCTAAATAGTATTGTCTGATTGATTTATTATTCATTACCACGTCCGATTTATGTGAGAAAATTCCATCCCTCAAACTTTCAGGAGCCATCCATTTAAAGGGAAGTTTGACAGTGTCGTCTTTATTCTGCCTAAAATATCCGGAAACATAAATGTCCTCAGATAACCCGAAATCTGAGACTTTGATGCTTCCAAAAGAATCAAGCCTGCAAAATAGCAAAATTTCAACATCTTAATCAAAAGCCTTAAAATATAAATGAGCCCATGGTGACAAGCTCATCAACAATTCACAAAATCCAGCTTACAAGCAATTCCGAGCGGCTAGATCTCTGTGTACTATCTGATTGGAGGAAAGATATTCCATACCAAGAGCAATTTCATGGCACATCCTCAATAGAAGCTTCTTAACTGAACCAATCTATAAAATTAAAAGTGTAAGTAGCTGCCATTGTGTGTATTCTGTGGCTAATCATACCGTATCTTCATTACTATCAAAATTTAGATAAATATTTCTTCGCTCTTTCTTCAGGTAGTGAAGCAAGCTTCCATTTTTCATGAACGGCATGACAATGCAAGGGCCTCTGATTACACTGAAGCACACGCCCACTAGAGTCATCACATGATCATGAACAAGATCTTGCATCTTGAATATTTCGGCAAAAATATCTTGTATGTCTGCTGACATCAAACCTACAGGTCATTTTATGAATATCATTTCTTTATGTACAAGGTAAAGCAACATTTTACATAATGTATGTATTGTATTTGGCTCATTATTGCAACCTTTGTATACTCTGCCTTTATATTTCCTTGACAATTACAGTTAGAATTTCCATCATTAGTAAATAATATTTTTCTTTATCAGTGTTTACTACAATTGTATATGATTACTGAAAAGTAGAGCTATAAGCAACGCATTACAACTTCCTTGCCTTTGAAACTCTTCACTGCTACTTCCCGTGATGCATTCTTGCCATCAATTTCACAGAACATGTACCCTTTGTAGACCATTCCAAATTGTCCTACATGAATGTATGGTATATTAATTTCATCAATATTATGTGCTCCATAGTATATCCAACTTTACCTTGACCTAGAGATATATCTAAAACTTGAAGCTGTTCCTGAGCTATAATGAGTTTCCTTGGAAGTTGGCTGGTCATTTCCTCCATCAAATCAGCTGAACTCTTAGTTTGCTTTCTTCTTTGGCTGCTGACGCCTAAGTTGTCATCATAGTCACTGTGGTAGGTACAAGAAGTAGAAAAGTAATTAGCTATTACATACTTTACAAGTAATGACAATACTTACTTCTGCTTGGCTTCCTCTTGAACTACGAAATGAGAACATATATATTTATATAAAGTTATAGGGTAATTGCAGTATATTCAGTTTTCAACATTAAGCATGTACAATTCAAAAAGTATAAATATCTAATTTTATGAAAAATTATAATAGAAAACTTTAACTTTGTTTCCTTTTCGGACTAAATCTGACTTAACATAAATATTTTTTGCCACTATAGATTGTTATTTACTAGAATATGAGTCTGATATTAGAAACATTGCTATTATTTGTACAACATTTGTATATACTGCTTAAATATTTGAAGGCCATGTAAGAAAACTTACCTATTTGAAACTCTTTAGTAGTCACATTATACACCCCTTTCCTTCTGGTTCTACGTTGGCGAAGGCAGAACCAAACCAATAGATATATAATGGAGCAGAGCAGGAAGATGGGAATGGAAACGAAAGGAAGTAGGTACAGAGGATTTAGAGAAGATGCTGGTTCTGTTTTGGCATGCCTCACAAAACGTAGCTTTCTGTCTAAAGCATATTGCAGATTTGTCCCAACATATACCTGAATTAACAATATATGCTTATAAAAAGTATTTCATCAATTAATTAATAAATGATAGAGTGTATACTCACTACGACTTCAGCTTCTCCATTGCTGTTGAGAACTGGACTTCTTGGTGGCATAAATAACATCTAATGCATTAGACACAGTGAGACATACATTAACTCATGTTATGCAATGATTCATAATGCAATAATCTCTCTTTTGTGTAACTGCTTTTACAAGTTCTACACATGTTTTATTACAATAAGTATTGCATTTAGCTATTTATGAAAAAATTATATGACTGTAAATTTCTTATATTTCGCATTTCAAGGATGTGGTAAATAAAACTCAAATACTTTGTGAGATTCTTACCTCACGATCACTGGTAACACTAATATTTCCACAATTTTGACTTCCGACACTGATTACAAATTCGCTTGCTAATACAGAGCGTAAATTTTGTCCCTATGCCATAGAAAAAAGCAGATGATGATATTAGCATAACATTAACAATTATTTTGGAGATTACCTGAATCAATACAAAGTTTGAGCTGCTCATTAAATCCAATGTAACAACTTTTGTTACTAGCTCAAAATGTCTGGGGTCGGATACCACCCTCACTTGCAGGCGGGGATTACTGGAGAGAAGAGGAAACATGACATTGTCCAATTCCAGTCGGTATATGAGCTCCTGGTTTATTGGAGTTCCAATTTTGGGACTAATGCATCCAATGGCAGTATTGTTTATGTTGGAGCAAGGATGCTGTGCAATAATTAGAATCATAGTAACAAAACTCAACATTCATACTCAATATTTACTAACCGCAGAAGAGTTGATCATGAGTTTCGGAGCTTCTGTTACATTAAGGTTGTGTCCAGTAAAAGTTAACATAGTCCCACCTCTGCATTGTATGACAAACAAAAGCAAACACTTTACCTGATTAATTTACTGAACTGGCAGTCAAAAGAATGACCTCTTAATGATGTCATGATACTATCACATTTGCAATTAACTCTTCTATACTTTACAACGTACGATGGAATAACAGACTGTGGATGAACTGAGATAAACTCTGGATTAGGCTTGTACTGGAACATCACCGACGGATCAGCCACTACATGGTCATCAATGTGGACTACCACGAATCCAGACTTATTCTGTCCTCCATTCGGCACTTGTGTCGTCTGACAGGTTATGACTGTAGCATTGTAGGTTCTACAAAAGTGTTAGAATAACTTCATATTCATATTCGGCTACTAAATTTTATTTTCTCACAATATGTTGCATACGTAGCCTTCATAGCCATATAACGTGACTCTAGGACCATTGCCAATGTTGAAATATTCCCCAAATATTTCTAGTATGGAGCCTCCAGCTGCGGGACCACAAGGGGGAAACACATCATTGATGGTTGGAGAGAAAACATCAAACATAACTGGTGCTGTAACCATCACTGGACCAGATACTCTGGAAAGTGTCACCACGAGCTGGTTCCTTCCAATCTCCGTCATATTAGTGGTTCTACATAATACTTGTAACCCGGAAATGTAGTTTTGAGGCAATGGAATGCACGGAAAGTTTCCTATTGTGATGGCTCCCTGTGAACTGAAATCTTCAAATGACACACCTAAGTCTGTTCCACGAATAGTAACAATAGTGCCTCCTTCCTGTGGGCCATTCACTGGCGAGATGCTAGTAATAGTAGGAGCTGGGCACTGCTCCCCTTGGCTAATGAGAGATGACAGAGAACCTTTGCACTCTTCAGATGTGGAACATTTTGAATTCTCCCCTCGGCACCAGATGCAAGGATATTTAGTCATATTCTCAAGACAAGATGAGCAATCAGAAGCCATTTTTTGGCAGTCATAAAGTTCCACTGCATAAGTTATAAAAATTATTCAAATTGCAGTAAGAATGAACATATTTGGTGCATTACCAATGATGGTATTCAAAGTGTCAATTTCGTACTCCACTTCTGGTCCAGACCAAAATACTTTAACTGTAGTTGTTAAGGTTCTGTTTGTTATCATAATCTAGAATATTATAATTATAATAATACTTATTTACTAATAATTTGTATAGTTCCTACCTGCTGAGGTTGCACTAGACACTCAATAAAAGTGTCATTTAATCTTTGAGCATTCATTTCAAATGGTCCTACTCGACACTTATAGGAATACGGAGGTATCTGTCGTATAACAAATCACAAGTGGATCAAGAATAACTAACAACAAAGGATATAATTTTCAACAATATTATTATTAAATAAATGGTAAATCCACTCAGAAAAATAACAAAAGATAAATCTGAATTAAAAAATATTATTTTCCCTTATTCCAATTGTAAGATTATGAAATATTATTTAGATAAAAACAGTAAGTACTTCAGCTAAGACACCAGAGAAAGAAAATACATCTAATGAATATAAGACCATTGAGGAAAAAATCATGAAATGATCATTTTAACTATGCAAAAAAAATGAAGCAATAATAACATGACTACTTACTGCTTGTGGAAGATTCATAGCATTAAATTGAATTGCCTTAGAGACTCTGACAGGATGTATATAATTGGATTGATCTGGTTCCTTTACAATTGGGCACACATCTTGAACCTGTTGCCCTTCAGCAATCTGCAATAAAATACAGTATGTAAAACAGTCATAGTATCTCCTAGTACAACCATATTGTATATAATATACTAAACATCCAAATGCCCACAAACCTGTATTGCTTCATAATGTGAACAATTTGCTGGCATAGATGAACACAGCTGTTTACTCATGCACCAGCCACAATGTTCACTGCTCAGGCAGTCGCTGCATCTGTAAAAACACAAAACATTATTTTTTATATGGACTGTTTATTTTCCAATGAAGAAAATTTCACAAAGAAAAGGAAGCAAGCTATTGGAGTGACACAGACAACAAACTGTCTCATCCTCGTTCTTTCAATCTTTATTGGTATATAGCTACTTCTAAGCTTTCAATGCACACATTCTGTGAAAAGAAGCACTAAAAAGATGACATTTCATATGAACTGTTTTGAAAGAGTTGGCTTCTGTTGGTTTTCACTTTTAATTGATGAGCATGGACAGAATCTCAGTCATTCAATGCAGTGTGGGCCATTCTGTAGCTGCGTCATCAACACAAACTGCTTTGGTCCAGTATAATCTGAGCCAATTAGCCATTCAAAAAGACCTCTAGTTGTGAACTTCCAACTTCCTTATAAAATAATCATCAGGTCTTTGAAAGTTCACTGTTGTAACATTTACATTATGTCTCTTTGTGTAATGGTGAGTGTGCTACATAAATTATTACTTAACTTACCTCTGTGCTGCAGTGCAATTGTAAACAGTCAGTACTGTCGAATTTCGTTCCAATAAAGTCACACCTTCAAAACTCACAAACTTTAGTCCATAATCTATTAAATTATAAATACCTCAATATCATCAAGCAAGAAATATAACAATAATTTAGAGCACACCTGATTTGAATCCACTAAACCCTGCCACTTGGCTATCACTTATATTGCATTCATAATTGCCACTGCTTTCAATTATTGCAGCTGGAATTGACAAGGCTGCTTGTTCTTTTATGTTTTCAAGGAGGCAAGAGTAGGAATGGTTTCTGTTATACTGTTGCATCCCAACTGGATTAATTGTAATCTGAATCTATGAAAAATTAAGAAGAAAAAGATAAATTGCTGCAAATAAATGTCAAGTTTCACTGTGGAAAATAATAAAAATGAAGTTCTAACTTTGAATGCACAATTTCATCAACTAAAAAAACCTAAATTACTAAGGCATTTTTAATAATTAATGGCCCTAATTTTGTCCTCTATAACTTTTTTCTACTTTGGAGTTACTACTCTCGAATTGATCACTAAAAATATTAAAGTCAGAATGTTGTAAGTTTAAGTTTTAGTTTAGTCTGCATGTAATTGGACTGATATGAAGGGGGGGGGGAGAAAGTGGAGTATGGGTGATACAGGGATATAATAAGCACAAGCAATAACTAACATGTACACAGGAACGTGGTGTATTTTTTCAATTATCTGCTACTAACCATAATATACAAATATAATGGTGAAATCCAATATACTAATAATAGCAGCTTAGACTTGATTGTCAGGCTTTGTATTAATTTTACTGTATATGCATTGAAATAAATGCATTGTTTCATTCAGTAAGTATTAATCAATTATTAAATCACCTGCTGCCGATTGTTTAGTACAAGTTCATTTGACAATACGCAGAATGGATTGGAAGGATTGCTGCGGATCCAAGAATTAGGATACGAATAGTTTCCATTAGCACATTGGGACACTCTGGAACACTTGTTCTCTACCACACACCAGCCACACAGAGGGTTCCTGTCAGACACACAACTTGAACACACTTTGTGACGTGAACACTCCTCGAGAGGTACTTTAAATATCTGAATGAAAACAAGGAAGAATAACAATTGCCAACTAGAAGGTCACAGGCAATAATAAAACCAAGTCTGGCTACTGGCTATCATTTGTAATTATTGCATTCAATTTGCTAACCTCTGTGTCAGAAGCAGCCACTGCATAATCTAATCCATCAGTCCATTTCAACTCACGAACAGGAGATGTTGTCTGCTTAGCATACAATGTACTAGTAGTTAAGTCTTGCACAGCAGTATCTTCATGAACCTGCACCTGTTAGCATAAAGTTAAAAGAATAAAATTTAATAGTGATATCTTTGGCCATCTGTGTTACTTCCTAGGTAGTGTATTATTATAAAGTGATTGAAATTTCCGACTGTATTCAGCTGTGTTCACCTCAACTTCTTAGCTGCCTACTATAATGTACTTTCCAAGACATTCTAAGACATTTCAGCACCTTACACTTATATACCTGCTTTATGTGATCCTTGGCTATTTTTTTAGTGCTGTATATAAATAGTACTTAAAATCCACTTTGATTTATTGGTCTGTTGACTAACATTAAAATATTGTTCATCATGTACTCATGCACATAATCATTTGTTGAAAGCAATAATTAGGTTACTTTAAACTTATTTTTTGAAGCATTAGAGTGTTTAAATATTAACTAATTCATTCCTGGTCAATTATTAATTCCATTACACCTTGCACATATCACTTGAACTTCACACAATATTTAATTTATGCCTACATTAAAGACAATAATTCTGTACTGATGCACTCATATGCCAATATCTATATACTCACTATTGCAACAAAACTTCTTTCTGATGAATTAAATGATAGTATGAGAAATGAAAGTCCATCCAACACCGCAGGAACTGAAGCCAGCAACTCTCGCTCTGTGCTTTCAACTTGCAATACATTTCTTTCAGATACGTAATTAATCGTTGATAAACAGTCAAAACCATCACCAATTGGAGTTGATAAGCATTGCCTACCAGAAAACTAAGGAAGAAAAACAAACAACCAAATTATAACTGTATGGCATAGAATCAGCAAGAAAATAATATTATTTTAGTTGGCTCCTTACACCTGTTTAGTGTAAGAAATACAATCTTATAAATAAAAAAAGCTCGATAATATTTTACCATCAAAGTGTTGCAATTCTCAACCTGGCTCCAAATGGTTTGTACACATGTGCTCTGTTGGGTCACGCACAAATCATAGGCTTGGTCCATGTTGTGATCTATATCATCCACACTGATCAAGCACACAGTGTCCGTCTTCTCCAATGATTCCTCGTTACACACAGATATCACTATCGACAGACCAGATCGGCCTCCATAGTCCCGGATAGCAGATACTCCACATACATTTTTCAGGTTTGACGATTCCAATGCTCCACACTTAACAAAGTCTTCACTGAGAGAAGTGAAGGAGCATCCAGAACCTACACTGCAGCATGAGCTATTGTGGCATGCTCTCATCACTCTCATTGTATACGCCAAAGGTGTGGCAAAAGATGTGCCGTAATCCTCTTTATCATATACCAAGTAGTATGAACAATCTCCTTCACTGAATCCAAACAAAAACTTTCTTTCTAGAAACATTGGATTAACACTGCTGTACACTTGGTTGCTTGGATTGTACTGGTGTTGCTTTGTGGCATCTTCACGACTGAGAGTAAACCGACTGGAGTTTGACGATACTCCAAGATGAACATCATTTCCTGATGAAAACAGTGCAAAGCTAGCTTTACTGGCTAAACTCAGATTAGAAGCTTGCCATGGGGCTGAGAGGTCACTGGTATTGTAAAAAGCACATGTGCCATCTACCATGCAAATTGCCAGACTTTGCTCTTCATTAACAAGTGTCATCTTCAAGGGAGCACTAGACAGGCTGACATTTTGCACAAGCGAAAACTGAGTATTGAGCATTATTAACTGCCTTCCTTGTATAGCATATACAGATCCATCTGCTTTAAGCTGCACCTGAGAGATGGATGGATAGGTGAGAAAACTGAATGATAGGGCTAATGAAGAAGAGAAGAGGAGAACTAGTAGAATCGCCTTTCCATTCATCATCATTCCTGATTCTCAGTGTCTGTACGTGCCAGTCAGTAATGCCGCTTCTTTTATAAGAAGATCAAGTAGCACTTTGTTTACCAACAAGAACAAAGGTTTGTCAGTGTGTCCACCAATAACATCCGCTGGTACAAAAACTTTATTTTATTATTTTGTCTCCTCTTGACATACTCTTTCTAAGAATGATTCTGTTGGCATCCTCAACTTATCAATGTCCAATCACAGGATTCCTTCTCAGAAGGCCGGAATCACTCACAAGTAATCATCATAATCTTGTAATTGTACAGATTTTTATGTGCATGCTTACAGCTCATTTTTTGTAGCCTCCACATGTTAAGGTTGCAATACACAGTATTAAAGTTTCTCTTTGACACCTTTGTTGAAAAGATATAAAAAAATGAGTAGAAGTCACAATTACTTCGCGAATAACTTTCAAACACCTACACAAAACTACAAAGCATTGTTTTGCCTCTTTTCATCATCATGTTACACTGCTTTTTCTTAGTGGCTTGCAAAGAGCAACATCAAAACAAAACAAAATCAACAGCAGAAAATGTTCACATGTATTAAGCTTATTGTGTTATTGTACTGAAGTTGCTCTTCATGTGTTCAAGTAAGTTCTTATAGCATGACACGTTTATAATCATTGTTCACGATTCTCTGGCTGAATTTACATGTGTTGGTGTAGTTGAACACAAACAAAGCAGTTCAGGAGAATGGCATGGAAGTGATTGAAATGAGGTTGAGACAAAAGTTGTTATAGGTCAACAAACTTGTTTCAAACATGTAAACATAAATAAACACCTGTGCATGCAATTATTTCTATGCTGAAATTTTTAAATAAAATAGGACCTTTCCTTTCAATGAGAAATTTTACTCTAAAACTTGAGAGCCTCAAGTTTAGTGTGAACTTTACACACAGTACTTAGAAGAATAATCTTCTATTAATTTAATTAATAGTTGACTGTACTATACATTCAAATTAATTTATGACCACCGATCTCAATATAAGCGAGAGGGGTTTAGCATCCACCATATACAGCAGCAGGGGCGATGGAAGTAGGGGGGGGGCAGAGGGGACATTTTGCCGCCCTCCACCAAATTTATCGCATAATTCAAATTCATGCGCAGCTTATCACAATACCAGTACTGTTTGTAACTCAGTAGGCATTTACATTATCAGATGGCTTGGCCTCTTGGGAAAGAAGATAAGTTGAATGTCCTAATAAAAATTCAGCTAACTAAGGTGCAATGCTTGCCGCGCTAGATTATAAAATCTGGCCTAGCCAGACCCTTTACCTAAAGCGTCAGGCTTGTGGGGATTATGGCCGTACTCCAGTCTAACGCTCGACCACTCGCGGGTGATAGAAGTTGCTTCAAAGGGAGGAACATCACTTACCACACTCTCATGATAACCACTATTTATTTTATAAAACTTCATATCAACTAAAGCTATTGTGGGAACTCCCATTCAGGAAGTTGTCCAGAACATGAGAACCAGTTACCTGACACCCATTCACAGCAATAGCATGCAAACCTATTCACCACCTTTATTCCTAGTCTCGCGGCCAGACTCTCTGGAGGCGCGCGCGCAAGCGCGTCATTCCCACATGGTGGCTGATTCCTCAGGCTGGCACCAGTGGGGTTTGAGATTGAGTTTTGTGAGTCAGTAAGATTTAGTGGGATTAGTTGAATCTGTAAGCTTGATTCTCATTGTTTTTAATTGAGAGGAATAGCGAGTGTTTCACTAGCGATGAATCGCGATGAAAACGCGACGCGTCGCGTCGCGTCGCGTGTAGTACCTAAAATATAGTCTACCCTAATATAATTATTGACCATCACCTCTGCGACGAACCGACCCCCACAAGAATATTGGACGGAAAATTAAAGATTCATTTTTATTAAATAGTATTTCTTGGCAATGTCTCTTACTTCAATGATGTCCGTTTCATCAGCGGTTGGTAAAGGGTCTCGCTACGCTAGACTGAAAGAGACGGTGGTGGTGGCGATCCTCCACTAACCAAAACTCTCATTTGTATCTGCCCCTTTGTTGAGTGGAATGCTGGGACGCTATTAAAATACCGCCAATGGAAAATCATAATTTTAATGCTGAGCTGAACAATTTAGCGTTGGCTAGCATAGCGGGAAGAGGTTCCTGTAGTGTCTGCCATGGGGAGCTGTGGAGCACGCGAGTTCGCGGGAGATTTTTTTCCATCTAAGGAGAACTTAAATATGTTTTTCTAGGTGAGAAGGCTCCCGTAAGCAAGAAGTGTGTAAACAACCGAAACCACCTTTTGTCACTCGTAAAGAATGGTAGATAAGCTCTTACTGGACTTGACGACACTTACAGACACTCAGGAGCGACTACAACTTGGACAAGAATTGATAGAATATTTCGAAAATGAAGGCCACAAGAGAAAGGGATTTCCAGACTTTGGTAACCTAATTGGTGGACTGACTACTTGGTTAGATGCCTCGAGTATACAGGTGATTTATTCTAATTGTTAGGCATTATCAATAATATGAATTACTTCAAAAATATTCTACCACAGGTGAATTTGATATCTATGAGAATATTGAGTACAATAGTAGACATTGTGAAGAAAGACTTTTATATCTACATCAACACTAGTAAGTCAATTAGTATTGGCTAATAAGGTATTGTTATACCAGTGAACTATGTACATATGTACTCTTTTTCATCACCCATTAACAATTGTGACAAAAAGCACTTTATAATAATTATTAACTACATAATTTTATACTCATTCATTTCCAATACTCATTTACTTCGCTCATTGAATGCAATCGTTCAATCATTCATTATTTACTAATTTCTCTATTACTGTACTTAATTTCATTTTACTGTCTTCCTCATATTCAGTTTTTGATTCACTGGTGAAAAGGCTTGGTGATGCCAAGAAGTGCAATAGGAAATCAGCTCACTGTCTGTTACTCCAAGTGTTGGATGAATGTACAGACAATCCACAACCACTGCTGGATAGGCTACTCAACCACTGTCTGTCACATAAGAATAGTGTAATGAAGGAACAGGGCTTGAAATTTCTGGTCAGAGCACTAAATCAGTAAGCGGAGAATGAGTATTACGTACTCTGTCTAAGGACTTACTTTGAGTGGCCATTCATCATTCAATGTCCGCAAAGTTTGCAATAATTGCGATACAAATGAAATGCCAAAACTACTAGTCACATACTTGCGACTTTTTAATTATGAGACTGAAAAAGTTATCGAAAAACAATAAAACTATAGCTAGCTATGCTAACAGTCTTTCTGTGGAGTGATGTTATATTTACTCTGTTTTTTGTTTTTTTTTTGTTTTTTGTCTGTCAAGAAAGTTGAGATTATAAGAAAGGATATCACAAACAAAATTTGTTCTGAAAAGATTTGCTTTAGAAAAAGGTAAACAATTTGCTGATGATATGTAAAGTACATTATGCTTAGGATTAACTTTTGTAATTAAAGATAAGTAATATATGTTGATATCATGTAAGCATGTACTATCAACAAACTTGTTTGGTTATTCATTTGGGGCAAAATTTATCAGAAAGTGGTCACACAGCTTATCTTTAGATAATAATGGGGTCAATAACATCTATTGGTTGTTGTTGTTGTTGTTTTGTCATGTAGTTTTGGAACTGAGAAAATAGAATATAAAAAGTATATTAGTATGGCATGCAAGATGAGTTCTGACTCCAATGCAATGATTAGGAAAGCAGCTGGGGATGCTCTAGTAGGCATATATCGCATTGCTGGTCCAGAAGTTCGCGAGGAGATGAATCGAAGTGACATTCTCCCGCCATCCAAATTACGAACACTTAACAAGAAACTTCGAGATTCAGACTTGGTGTTAAGTACCAAGAGTCATCTATCCAGACTTCAGGTAATGCGGGCCTCAGGTTCTTGTGTCTGTTCAATATTTGGTGGATTGTTACTGGTCCATTTGGTATTACCAACACGGTGTCTGTCAGTACGCGCTTGACGATACTGTACCAAACTCAGCATTGTCACTAAACTTTTCTTTAAAGTATGAAATCAAATTAACATAGTGCAATTAAAAAAACAACAACAATATCTGAGTGACCTGAGAGGAAATTGGAGGCATAATAGCTGCAATTTCACATTTAGTTTGCCACGGTTTTATATAATAAAATGAAACATAACATGCTAGCCATACAAAGATGTCCACATAATTCATTCTCATCACTTTGACATAATACCTACATATATATATGTATATATATATTGACCGTAGGAATTCCAAGAAAGAAGTGGAATATCATCAGATAGTTGCAGAGAACTGTCACCAGAGGGAGGCTCATCTCAAGGCAGCTTCAATAATGATTCCCATTTCAAAGAGCCAGTTGAATCAAAATCTACCAAGTCCTCCGTGGGTACCAAATCTCCACCACGCAGTAAGAAAGGAGCTCCAAGCCATGCAGGAAGCATCTACTCACAAAGCTCTCATCCGACCATTAGCAGCAAAAAGGTTTCAGTAAATTTTAAAGATGACTCACTGGCTGGCAAATCTTCATCTTTACGTGCTTTGCATCGTCCTGTAAATGCACTTAGTCCAGTCGGATCTTCAGACACTAGTATAAACCCAAAAGTCCTTCTCACGCCACCCATCACAGGAAATCGTTCGAGGTCTCGAAGTCCCATGCCACAAGATAGGTACTCTGCCAGATCTAATAGTCCAGGAACGATAACAGCAGCGGATTTTGAGAGAGCATTTGGTGATGTGAAGAATGAAATGGTTAGTGAGAGATTATTCAGCTAATTATGATAAGAAAATTCCAATTACAAGTTTACTTACAGAGAGACTTTGAGTTGTAATTGATATCCACTATGATGTATGAACATTTAAAATCATTATATTTGTAGCAAAGATAATTATTATAGAAATTGCTAACACAGTATTAAATGACGTGAAATGTGTCACATTTTGTAGCTCTGCTACATACAATACATGGTGTACGCAATCCTCATATACACATGCACGTACATTATATATAACAATGCGTGAAAAGTTTGAAAGCTGAGAGTAACTAGTTTGCTTCGTTATGATTGGAAATATATACGTAATGTATTTTGTGATTTTTTTTTTAATGACATTAAATAATATAGTGGATATTGTTTTAATATTAACCACTTATTCGGGATTAATATCATGGCATAGAACGAATAAACATTTTAATAATCAGTGCAGTTTCTCTCAGACTTGTAGTAGGTATCCAGACGCAATTCTATAGAGCATTGGATAACACAGCTCTAATTCAATAGAGAACTAATAACTTTTAAACATTGTTGAATATATTATTTCTGTATTTGCAGTTTCGAAATAAGAAGGATCTTGATAATAAATTGTATGACATTATAAAGACTTTAAAGAACACTAAATTCCACTGGGAGATGCATATGAATTCAGTAAGATACTAAAACATAGTTATAGCTATTCATTAACTGTTTAGTAAATCTGTGTTTTTAAACATACACTATTTAATTTTTGTTTATTCTGGTATTAGCTCAAGCAAATAAGGACCATCTTCAGTTACTGCCACAATAATAATATGACAGACTATCTCAGAGTGATTCTCACTGAAGTAGCCGACTGCCTGTCCATCTCAGTAAGTTGCTGACATTATACACAAAGTAAAATAATACTTTTTTAAATATAATTTGAGATAACAGAAAGTGAAAGAGCACATTAACATTATTGGAGCATACATTACATACATACATACACTTAATGTCCAACAAGTAAATATTTTCGGGTTGTACTTAATAATCTGTTGAAAATTTTTTCGTCTAATATGGGTAAAACTTCTGCTCTAAAGAATGGCATTGTCTCTAACTAGAAACTGCTGGAACTGTGGATTTCCAAGGCTCAAGCTACATGCATGCATACTTACCCATACTATTTCACTTAGCTACCATTGCATTTCACTTAGTTTCCATGCGATTTCTCATAGTTATGTGCTCTTTCACTTTCCCCATGCAATTTCAATTGAACAGCGATTTTTTTCCCATACATTTTGAATGGGCAATTTATGCACCGTACCATTAGGTTGTTAAGAGTCTTGTCACCTTCCTTGTACTATACAGTATGACATTATTATGATATGTATAATACTTTTTATTTGAAAAGTTTAGTTCATTCTATGATATGACTGAACTACAAAACCTTGAGGTATCCCTGGTCTTAATAATGTATTATAAATAATTGTCAAGTTCTGACCATTCATAAAAAAAAAACTAGATTGAAACTTTCTCACTTTAAGGGGTCTAGAGAGAATGTGAAAAAAAATTAGAATTAATATAGATAATACGCTTGTTCATCAATAACGACAACTATATCTAAACTTAAACTTGACTAAAACTAGGACTGATGTAATTATACCAAGCGGTGGAGGAAAATAACTAAGGATAAAATTTTCTAATGCTATATATTTCCTAATTTGTTATAGTTAATACTTCAAGCGTTGCTGTGTGATGTAGTATTTTTCTAGTAAGCATAATATTAAAAGAGTGGTATGCAGGTTTTCTCACTGAATATGACTTAATTATTCTCAAACAAATAGTTAAAAGATCTACGTTCTCAAGTCATGAAGGAGGCATGTGTCACTGTTGGCTACATCTGCAATACCCTGGGAGGAGAAGCCTCAAGTTTTGCTGGAGTGATGGTGCAAGAACTAATCCCCCACTTGAGCAGCACTGTCAAGGTCATGGCTAGCTCAGCGGATGTGTGTATTACCTACATCATCAAGGTAAGCTTCTTCATGTGGAGTGTCTGATTAATGTGCATGAAGCTCACTCATAATATTAATCTTTCGATGTTCTAGAAATCTCCTTCACCAATGCTTCTTGTCCATTTGTCAACACTGGCCTTTCCATACAAGTCCAATGTTGTTCATAGGTAAAACCCTGTTATTAATACTATATTAATCACTAGCATTTTTCATTGTTCCTTGTAAATTACTATATATGTCATAGATATAGCACGAGTTAAAAGTAGTTGATTTGAAGCACCATGGCACAAGGATAGCATACATACAATCAGTATTAAACTCTACCCAAATTAGAATACTAGAACTAGTGGTGTGCTTGAGCACAAAGGGCGAGCGAGCCTAAAGACTATACTATTTTTATTGAATTCTAACACTGAAGCTACTGAAAATAAGGTCCAGTTTTTAAATTTAGCATACAGGGTAAAGGGATTTCAGTGCCATAGTAACAGCTCTCTGCAACTGCTTGAATTGAAGGAAAAAACAACAACAACAAAACAATACGCGTTATTTAAAAGTTTTCTTTGTGATATTCTTTAGCTAAGTAGTGGTTGTAACACACAATGCTTTGACACAGCTGGACATGCACCTACACAGACTTACCTTGGCAGTAGTCTAGTGGACAATGTATTTTCCGGTAAATACTGTGCGCACGGCTTATAACTATGACAAAGAGCGCATTGACTTACCACCGCCACTAACTCGAATAGAAATGGAAGTCCCTTAAGTTGTCAAGTATTAACTGCACCCGCAAAAGAATTCAAAACGGTAAACAATTCAATTTCTAGGGTGATACGGGTACTGATCGATAAACCAGAGGATTCTGTTTAGTGCAATTTGGGACGGGGTCGAACAAATAACTAACACAAAAACGCGAGGGTCAAAGTACAAAATGACATACATACGTCCAAACATATATACAAATAAACTAGTGGTGTGCTTGACCACAAATGGCGAGCGAGCCTTAAACTACACTATTGTTAAATTTGATTTTAACAACTAACACTCAAGCTACTAAAATAAAGTAGAGTTTTTAAATTAAGTATGCGGTAAAGGGGTTTCAATGTCATGGTAACCGCTCCCGCAACAGTTTGAATTGAAAAAGAAGCAACAAATTCAAATCACGTTATTTAAAAATTTCTTTGTGATATTCTTAATAATAGTTGTAACGCACAATACTTTCACACAACTGTACATACCTACGCAAGACTTACCTTCCTGGTAAGTCTAGCGGACAATGAATTTTTAAGTAAATACTGTTGAGACCCGCAAAACAATTCAAAGCCGTAAACAATTCAATTTCAAAGGCGATACGGGTAATGGTCGCTAAGCCGGTGGATTCTGTTTAATGAAGTTTGGGACGGGTCGAACGCGGAGCGAACACAAAAATACGGAGGGTCAAAGTACAAAATGACATACGTACGTCCATATATATAAACAAACAAACATCCCCGATTTTTTCATTTTTACCCCTGTAAGTGTCTCGCTCGCTACGCTCGCTCGCCAATTAATTAAAATTAGTCGGAGACAAGATTGTTAAATGTAATATGAATGCATTTGTAAATTGTAGCTACAGCTCAAAGTATCTGTTCTTCATATTGTCAACATTCAGTACTACGATTCTCCGCAAACAGTTAAAGTTGATTGAAGAGATGATACAGCTAACCGTCAAAGATGCAGATGCATCTGCTCGCAAATATGGCAGAAAGTAAGTTCGATTAATACTTCAATTGCATAGATTAAGTGATATCCTATTATAGCCACTGTCCCTTGGGGCCATAACAAAATCCTATGGGAGGTATCAGCAAAATTTTGATTTACAACTTTCATTGCAGTAATCTGCTCCTACTGGTTACAAGCTAGCCATTTATGTTTATAATTCACCCTATGATCCGTTTCACCTCCATCAACCCCACTTCATGCACTGATTATACACTTCTAATATTTCCCTGTGCAGTCATGAACGCTTATTTTTTTGTTACTATAGGTTAATTTCATACGACTATAGGACACTCTAGCACAAATGGGTAGAGCCTCTAGCAATTCCCGAAGGACAAAAGTAGTTTTAAAGTATCTATAGCTATGTATAGATATTGTAATTGCAGGTTGATGTTACTTTAATAATATTTCATTGTACATAGATCTTTCTGGAGATATCATCAAAATTTCCCAGAAAGAGCTAACAGACTACATGGAAGTTTTAGTGCACAGCATAAAAAATATCTGGAGCAGGATAAGCTTCATAGTATGGATCAAGACGTAATACTGGAAGAGGAAGCACTTGAATCAAAAGATCAGAAGATGCGATCCAAGTCGGACAATAGCAATAAAATTTCTTCTGCTAAAATGACACTAAAATTTGAGGATGACAAAAAGTTTAATCCAGACAAAACAGGATTCTTTCAAATTTATCCAGAAAACAATCCACAGGATAACAAGATAGGAATACAATTGTCAGGAAGTTCTTTAAATACATTTTGTTCTACCGTTTCTATTATGAGTGATTACTCCAGTGGAAATAGCACGGAAGCCAACAAACACTCTTGGAACATCAGTAATGCAGGAGGCATGGATCATTCCAGGGCATCAAAAATTGCTGCTTATCGTGGCACTTCTGATAACAGCCTTTCTGTATCAAGCAAGAAGCACAGAGTCAGGTCTGTAAACATCCAGGTTAGCAGTAAGTGCCGTAATGTTGGGGTACAGGCTGTGAGGTCTTCTAAGAACAAAAGCAAAGACAAAGGAGATGTTATCCTTCAGATTAATGCCAGTGATCTGGCAGAGTTTATTGAGCATACTGTGGATAAATTTTTAGCAAAGCATGACATGGAGAGAATGGACGCTGAATTGGAACAGATGAAAGTACTGTTGGATTCTTCAGTGAACAAAATTCTTCGTAAATTAGACAGCTCATTAGCAACCACATCCAATTATTCTTCCAGAATTTTAGAGTCCAATCTCAACAAAGCTTCCAGAGCAGCTACAGTGAACTGGGGTGACGCTCAGATGGAGCAAGATTCACTTCCTTCCAGGCAATACTATGGCAGCCACTATTTAGGTTCATTGACATCATTGGCTGATTCCGACACCAGAGGAAACTTGACTCCACCTCCACCAACTCCAAGCTCGTCTTATGCGTCTCTTGCCGATCTTCAAGAAACAACAGTCCTTTCATCATCTCCTACTCTCAACTCCTCAACTCTTCTCTCTAGGAGTGAAAGATACTCTGACACCAGTAGCAACCGCCAGTTCAGGGAAACTACATTGCAAAGCACATCATCATCAAACTCTCCTATTTCTTGTTCACAAGTTCATTATAGGTCAGCACCTTCACAGAGCTCTCTGGATAAAGCAAGCTATGCCCTGCGTGCAGAAACATCGGTGAAAAGTGGAACAGGGCTCAGATCAAGTGGGCAATCGCTGAGTGAGCTGACATATGCTACCGACGAGTCAGAAATGACAGGATCACATGAAGAGACAGCAAAATCTAACCTTGGGTCCACACAGAGGAATAATGTTGTAATGCTTCTGCCCATGCAAATGAAACAAATGGATTGTGGTCACAACTTATATGATAATAACAAACCTTGAGGGATAGCTGGTATTACAGTAGCAATTTGGAGTTTAAATTTAAAAAGACTCCTTATTTGAATTTTATAAGGAAACTAATTACATGAAATGTTAGCATTATAACTATGATAGTATCACTGCACAATTTTAAAATAGTCTATCAATAGTGTTTTTTAAAGAACATCTTTAAATTGCTAAATTGATATTAAATGAGATTGTGTGTTTCCAAAAGTGATTATGATATAGCCATTGCTTGATATATCTCTCAATAATTGAAATATTTAATTTACATAAATCACAATTATGATAGCATATTTACAGCCAAACACTAATTAATAATTTTTTATGAAGTTTCAACTTCAATTATCCTTATGGGAATGACTGATACGTTAATGATGTTCTATAAAAAATATTTGTTATCAATCTGCAAGTCTCCTAGAAGTAAATATATATAAGAAAAATTGCAATAACAATATAAAAAAATGATTGACGTTGTACTTGTTAGTTTTCATTAAACTTCAGTTTGGTGTCAAAATTGATATTGTATATCTGTAGGTATAATACACAAGTTTAATTCATCCTGTCAACTACTGTTACTTATTCAAGTTTGTTCACTATCACGTGTTTATGATATTGTAAAAATGTAGAGAATAACACAAAGATATACTAAATTGTAGTGAAGAATTTTATTTTTCATATTATTTCAAAGTTTTATTTCATAGTAGCTATTCCCTATTTAATTTTTTATTTATTTTAATAAAAAATAAATTTTAATTTATTTATTATTATTATTATTATTATTATTATTTTATTGATATTATTATTACATCATTTTTTCTGGAAGGAAAACCAAAATACTATCCATCTAACGCACGCGCGTGGGAATGGCGGGCAAATAGTAGTCCGCGGGAATTTCTAACAACATTCTTGTGGGAATTTCATTTCCGCTACATCTGTTGTAAAATGATCGAATTAGCTTAGTCTTAGAGGAGGATTACAACTGGATTTTGTGAAAGCTTGTTATAGAATCTCACTTTTTCGTTGCTAGGCGAGGCCGCGGGATTACTGAAATCAGAGTAGTAGAATTATAGCAAGTTTTCCTTCTGTTCGTATCACCTAACAGTTTGTTGTGGTATAACTTTCTTCGTAGGCGGCATTAACACAAAATAGTGAAGCGTAAGCTGATTGTGAAGATCGATAGTGAACTGAAAGAAGACTAGAGAGGAGTGGTATGGGGTGTCTTCCTCTACTGGTCCAGTGTGCTCTATTGCTGCTGATGATAGAGACGTGTTGGGGACAACAGCCATACATATTCAGTGATGGAGAGCAAGTACAGAATGTCTTCTCCTCAGGAGGTCAGCTTATTGTTGGTACAAACAGAGCTCTGTACGATATAACTACAACAAGCAATGCATTTGTTCAGCGACAGAATCGTACACTGCAAGGTTCGAATAGACTTCTTGTTAAAGCTAACGAGGGGATTTATAACAACTTATTGGTAAGCTGCGACTCTTCCATGTGCATACTAGCAGAAGTATCCAATTTCAATTTGATTTCTTGGAGCGTCTCCAGCAGTATAGTTCTCCGTGGAGGGACAACCAATGCTCCTGGGTTGTTTGCTCTGTCTGCAAGTGACGTCCCAGAGTTGCTATATATAAACAGTGCCACAGGGAGTAGTCCAGTCAGAATGATTCGTGGAAGCCTACTCAATGTCAACCTGCAAGGCTCTCCGTCCAATTCTATGTTTAGAAAAGGGGCAATTGTCAACGAGGCTGTAGTTGAAAATACTTATCAATATCATCTTGAGTTTTCACACAACGGGTTTCTATATTCAGTCGGTGACCGTCACAGGGATGAACCTGGACCTCTTCCTACTGCCCGTGTTCTGAGATTGTGCTCCAATGACTCCACGGCGGGAATCAATTTTTTCCGGTCGCACATGGAAGTCAAACTGGCCTGTGGAGCAAACAGCGCTGCTATTACCTCTGCCACTTTTGTCAGTGACAGCAACAATCCATTCGGTCAGCCCACGCTGGTGGTCTCTGCTTGGGACAGTGTAGACCGCACAATTGTTATTTGCACGTACAACCTGAGCAGCATAGATGGAGCTATGAGGTCAAAGTTTGACGAGTGCCACAGAGGAATTGGTAAGGTGGGGTTTCTGAGGTATGGTGATACTCTATTGGAACAGTGTCGGGACTTTACTCAGGACGCACAGGCGGTAAGACAGGCAGGGGGAAGTGTCTTGTAGTACTAAGGGGTATAAAGGTGTATATTTTATTGGATTGTAATTTAGTCCACGTTCACATAATGTAATAACTATTGTATTCATACCTACTATATTGATGTTTCTACTGACTTTAGAACTAGACTAGCCAGGTATCACTCAGAAACTAGTCCTGTATTATACTAAAATAGAGGTGCTGACTGCATATGCTTTTTTAAACAAGGTCTGGTACTTTAAGTGTACTAAACTAAAAAGTTTCGTTAAATATAAGCTCAGTGGGTTTTGTTAAAATAAAAGCAGAAAGTGTGACAACCGGAGTGAAAGTGCTCGAGACGTGGCATTGTAACTTATCAAGGCCACGAGATTTTGCCACAGCTGATAAGAAAAGTGTCGAAATGTCGCTAGAAGTGAGAATTGATGGTACTTTGTACCTTTGTCTTTGTTGTTGTTGCACTATGCAATACGCAGTGAGGAGAGTCAAGACAAGGTGTTTGATGTCTCTCTGCATGGAGATGATGTTAGCTAATATGGAAAACGACGAATGTAGACATTTTTTGTCTTCCTGATTTCACATGCTTAGCATTTGCACGTGAGAAGGTGTGAAGCTGTGGGTATTGTAATTGTCTGAGGTATGTAGGAATGTGAAGTATTAGCAGGCTGGAGTCTAGGTCAGAAGTTCTTTATATGCTGATCTATTTTTAGCCGGAGAAGTTGTGCTTAGATTTAGTATTCTTTGTTGGAATGAGCAGCAAAATGGCGTGATAGTGACTTATCTGTTGTGGTGTGATTTTGTTCAATGATATAGCTGCTGAGAAGCGTTTTATTGCTTTTTGTAACACGATTTCTGAACTGAAGTGTATAATCCAAAATATCGAATTGGTACGATTGATTGATCTGGTCTTGTTCAGAAAGTTGCTATTGTTGTAATTTTTGTTACAACTGCAATCACAATAGTAGTTATTCATAGATCACAACTTTCACTCCATACGAGATTATTATTTTTTTTTTTTTTTAATAATTGATTATCTATCTACAGCCCACTTTATGTGCATTTCCCGGGGATTACCAGGGAGAAGAGGTGACAGGCAACCTGCCTTTCGAACTCATGGTTAGCCAGGAGTCTCCCTCTGGTGCGATACTGACTTCACTCACTACCGCCAAACTGGAGGGAAACTACTATATCTTTGGAGGCACCAATACGGCCTTCATACAGCAGGTGAGTAAAAGAAAATTGGCATGGTTTAGACTTTAGTGTATTATATCTTTTGACATTGCTAGAAATAGTTTGTATTAACTTCCGTTTTAGCTAACGATCTTATTAACTCATACTATTTTGAAGTGGGATTGAGAAAGCTAAGGCTTCATTTGCTAATGAGCAGCAGGTTCAGATTACCATGTTGGGTGTCAAGTTTGAAAGGTCTTATAGTAAAATTAAATAATGCTTGGTTTAGTTGAAAGTACTTACATTAAGATGAGCTTCACTGAAATAAAGTTACATTACACAAAGCATTCACTTTTTGTGCACCAATTCAGCTGTGACCTTCTCTACTTCTTTAAAAACTAACAACTTTGAAGTCATTAATTCTGGCGGCGGGCTGTCTACATTGGCTTTCTCTGGACTATGTTGAAGTGTGGGTGTGTTTGTTAGGTAAGGGGAGACTGTGACTGCTAAATGAAGTGAATCGAACCTTGTAGCTGGTGCCTCCCAATCACCACTTGTCTCCTCCTCCTCATACATACTCCCTAGCTCTGTCTGCCACCTCATTCATTTATCCATCACTCCTCCAGACGAGTTTTCACACGTTAGGGTTATTGCTACAGAAGCCTGAGTGCAGGGATGATAATTTCTATGGCGATGAAGTGGAGCTTTCAAGTGCATTAATCCAGTCATTAGAAGTTGCCATAGATATAGCATTCCATGATCCCACAGAATTAGGGGAGCAACTTTAGTTATTTGTAGCAGAACAAGTTGGAATTCAACTTTTATTTTCTGATGTATACTTAAGTCCTTCATAGCTACAACATTTATTTATTTTAACTGAAAACACGTGAGTTTACAACATTGTAGCAAAGTTGAGGAGATGTGTCAAGCTTGGTGGCTGTGAGACCTTGGGTAATTAGTTCAGTAGTAGTTGAAAGAGAGCTAAAAACTCAGACAAAAGCTATTGCTTGAGGTCGAGTGTCTTGATGCCAACTTAATTATTATATAAACTTGAGAGACAGCCTTCTTAGTGTTGTCTGCAGGTAGCAAGGTGAGCCTTAGATGTATCAATAATTTTTTTTTCCTTTGGTTTGAAAATTAACAAAAATAGGTTCAAAACTTGATGTGAAAGCACCAGGCTTGGCATATTAGTTGGTTCAGAGTTAATATTTTGGACTAAACTATGCTTGTGGTAGGGTATCTTCACACCACATTAAAGAAGGGCCCTTGAGAACTAAAGAGACTGCCTTCTTAGTGTAGTCTTCACATGGTGCAAAGTAGGCATTAATGGTTGTTGGTGGTTGAGGTAGGAGTTTGATGTAGAGTGGTTTGTGGCCACGGTGGGTATGGGTGAGCTGGACTACTTGGGTCTGAAGCCGTTGGAGCTGCCACAAAGAGGAGGGAATTAAATAATGGAGGTAAACTGAAGTGGAGGCTGAGTTGTTTGTGGTATTTAAGTGGGGTAAAAACTGCAAATAATTGAAAGTTTATTTTTCGATTAATTTGTTTAAAAACTTTTCTCATTTTGATTCGAGACTCCTAGTAGAGTTGAGCTTGTGCCTTGTTATTGTTGTTTGTTTGTTTTTTGTTTTTTTTTTGTTGTGGTTTTTGTGTGTGTGTGTCAGAAGTGAGTACATTAGCATACATCTGAAGGCTACAACATTTTCCTTTGATTATTAGTACAACATTTCCTCTTATATCCCAGCTCCCAAAAAACAGTTTTTACTATAAACTATGAATGTCCTATGCTGTTCATATTCAATTACATGGGTTGAAATTTTCTTACCTTTCTCAGATTTTGCTCCGAAAATTAATCCAGTGTGTGTGTGAGTCATGCATGCAAAATGTATGTACGTGTGTGTGTGTGTGTGTGTGCGTGTGTGTGTGCGTGTGTCATTGTGGGTGTGATTTTGAGTCAGCGTGTGTGATTTTTAGGTCTGTGGTTTTTTTGGTTTATTTTTTTAAAGGTGCCAACAAGTGTCACATGCCTATGTTAAGTCTTTTGCTCAGCTGTATAGCTTGTAGTGTGTGTTTTCTGAGCATGCTCAGTGAGTTGGGATATGCTTGATCAGCAGCAGGTGTGATATTCTTCATCCAGTATCGGAATGTCAGGTTTGACCTCCAAGTGCTTAGTTAGCATGTCTGTGTGACCCCTCCCTTCACAGATACGTATGATGTAATCAGCATGAGGTCTATATTTAGCACACATTGTAAATTAAGTGCATGATTAGGTTTTTATGACTTGGAAAATTTTAGATATATTTTCTCACTTTGTTGTGGGACTTTATTTGATTGTTGTTTAAATGAGTTGAGACACTTGGTTGGCAAATCTTACCTACAACACCCGAGCTATAGTTACAAGTGTGTGTGAGTGTGTATACGTATGTGTGTGAGTGTGTATACGTATGTGCGTGAGTGTGTATACATATGTAGATGTGTGTGTATTTATTGTTTTTTTAAAGGATGAGATTTTGAGGTTAAAGTACACATGAATGTGTCCCATATTGTCAAATAATCAATAGACACACCACTTCCATCTATTGTGGGATTTCTTTCCATCACTTGTGGGATTTCTTTCCATGAATTTTGGGATTTCTTTCCTAGGAAGAAGATAGAATCACAAATAAAACATTTGTACCAAGGAGGTTTTTATTCTAGTACTGGATTGCTTGTAGATGCATTAGTGAAGCTTTAAGAAATAATCAGACTCAAAAAGTGGGGGTGGGGGTTGAGTTGTGGTGAAGGAGGACAAGTAGAGAGAGAGACTGAACTTCTTACTTGCTTTTACATGCGCACAGGTGTTGTGGAAGGGGATTGTTAGTTGAGGCACTGGAGGTTCTTCATATAGTTTAGTCTGCTTGGAAGCTGTGATGTTGACAGCTCAAGGGATTCAGTTTTGGCGATGTCTACAGGAGAGATTCCATTATCTTATCTCCACTTCCTATGACACCTTTCTTTTATTATATATCGAGAAGGTTCAATGTCTGGTGCTCACAGATTGAGTATTAATCCTGAACTTTCAGTGGCTGTAACACTCGGCACTTGACACTAATGCATCACACTCAACGTGTACATATCTACACTGAATGAATGTGGTTCACACATTTCTCATACTTTGAGTAGTGCAAAGCATCTATGTATAACTGCACGATTTATAATTATTTTTTTTAGGACTAATGTACACTACTATAACAATAGGATACATTAGAGTGCGTGCACACGCACATTGCTTGTACACAGTACATTGTAAGTGGTTCTAGAATCACAAAAAAAAAAAAAAAAATTTTTATTTTACATAAATGGACAAAGTATTTCCTTATTAATTTGTATAATATGGGAGGAGCTCCCTGGGGGTTACTAAACATTTAGAACACGTGGACTATGCATTGTGTCCCATTACCGGCAGAAACCTAAGAAGGCCACAATTATTGTCGAAACTAACTGGGGAATTTAAACTGTCTATAGGTGCAAAGACGTTCCTAGGTTCCTTGAGCAGGACATGTGGAACCATATGCATACATGTAAATTCATGTGCATGTGTTTGTATGTATGGGGTAGGAGGCCATGAATATATGTTGTGTGTGTGTGTGTGTGTGTGTGTGTGTGTGTGTGTATAAGAGTGTTGAATGGTGTTGAGTGCATTATTGGTCACATATTCTGCTAAAAAAGTATGTACATCTTCACAAAAGATGGTAACAAAAATCAGTCTTATATTCAGACAGGATATTTGTGACCGGTTTTGGGAAAATTGGCCTAAACGCGGCATCTAAAGTTTTCTAATTTATTCTACCAGTAAGTTGCACGGGGCCTTGGGATGCCGTCCTCCGAATTTGGAAGCTGCAGCACAAGACGTCTTCGCCCTACGCACTACAACACTTCAGTATTTTTGCTAAACTTATTATTGCTGATTTCGAAGAAAAAAAAAGGTGTTGCTAAGGTCAGGGGGCGTGCCTTGTGTCCATATACTATTACCACGTGTCTCCGGGACACTATGGAATAAACCTGTTACAGGCAGGTTGAAAGAAGTCTAAAAGGCTTAATGCAGGGCTCCTTGAGAAACTATGATGGCGAGAATTGCGTGAGTATGGGATTATGTAGAATAGTAAGTGAATTAGTTAACTACAGTTTGTTTCCCGCTGTTAGTGAAAAGCCCGCCAATGCTCCGTACACGAGTCCAACCGGCTAGTGTTTCTAGCCTCCTAGCGTGAGTTCTAGAGCACGGCCAGAGCTTACAATGCGTCATGAGCTAGAGCTAACTGGTGTCTATCCATTTCTGCCATAAAAATTTTTCGAAAAAAATCGACCCATAAGGCTTTACCCGGGGATACTGAAAAAAATTGTTTGCCGCGTCACAGTCCTGCTGTTCTTCTCCTCGAAGACTAGTGCTACATTAGTAGCTCCAGATCGCCCCCTGCAACCTTCAGCCAGTTTTAGCGTACCGAGGATGTGACTCATACTGAATTATGTTGTTATTCATAAGCAACTATGTGATGATAAGGGCATCCCATATTAATTATGCATCTATACTACTAATATGCTAGCTACCAGCACATATAGCTGCTAGCATTTATAGATAAACTAAACCCTTCTGGAGGAAAAAACAGAATAACATTGATAACAGCCAGTTTAGGCCGATTTTCCCAAACTGGTTACATTTATAGATGTTTTTTAAAACTTCTATGTAGCCTTAGCTTTATTGACAGCTGCTTTTTTGTTATTACTTATTATTTTTATGGTGTTATTCAGACTAGCCTAGCTGGAAGGAATATGTATTCACATCCTAGCCCATTATGTTGTCTGGGAGAGTATGAAACTTCTGTGCTGATTGTTGGAACTGTCTCCTCTTTTCATACACAGAGGCCAAGTTCATTGTTTTAGTAAAACACATGTAGTTAGTAGTGTTATGTGTTAAAGGCAGTGCTGTGTACATTATTAGTTTAATTAGGTTTAAAACAACAGCTGCTTTATGTGTATTTCCATAAGAAAGTCAAGAACTTGTTCTACAACATGCACTTGGAGTTAGCAGACAAGATAAAGATATAGAGCTTCACTAGGCATCTAATCAAGCAACCTCAAGGCTTCTAAGCTATACTTTAGTAAAGTATGTACAGAGTATGAGCCAGAGAAGACCCACCAATAAGAGCTGGGCTGAACTGCAGTGCTTTTTCTTTTGTCAGCTTTTCTCTGAGTGTGGGCATATGCAAGGCTTCTGTAGTGCTACTTCCTTTAGTGTATTTTTTTTGTTTTTGTTTTTTTGTTTTTTTTAATATATTATAATTAACTTTGGTTTGAGTGGTGGTATGGGTGAATGCCAGTACTATGCAATATAATTGGGCCACTACATGATTTCAGGATTGAATGATGCCATATCTAGAGAACATTTCTATTAAATGTGATCGAAAATATATTTCTAGCTATAATAATTTTATCATTTGAGCTTATTGGAGTGATAATTTATTGTGCTTACTTACAGCTAAATTAAAAATTAACCAAATTGTTTTGAATAAACAATTGTGAGAACCTCCAATAGAAGTATTTATTTACTACAATCTGAAAGTATCTTCAAGCACTCTTCTAACAAGATGAATTAATTTATCATATTGCAATTCTTATTGCTAACAAATTTTGCCATCTGCTACCCTTTGATCTCAAGCTTACCCAAAGCCCCCAATGTCAGCAGATGTTGGATACACACACTAATGTTAACTTCAGCTAATTGGCTTGTCTTAGACAATGTCCCATGACCAGTCTGTCCCATGGACCAGTGTGTCCCAATTAGATGCTGGTTGTATTATGAGAAGAAAACTGGCAGCTAATGGATGCCTCTTGTATGCTTGTAGTGGACGTCTGTTTCCATAACAATGTGTCTGCATGCTCTAAGGTTGAGTAATTGAATAAGTGTATTTTTGCTCTCTGAAGTTCTGAATTATATTAGACCACGGTGTCCGTATTAGTAGGAACATGTGAATTTTTTTCCCATTAAATCTTGCTTTATCAGGATCTGTATAATCATAATAGGTACAGTAAGAGTGGGATGGGCTACGTGCACTCTGTGAGGCTCGATCAGTTTCTTCATTTTTATCCTTGTGACTTTTTTGCTTCTATATTTCCCAAATCCCATACCTCAATATGGAAATAGTTAATTCAGCCCACCCAGTCTCGCTGCAATCACTCACACACACACACACACACACACACACACACACACACACACACCTCGTATCCTGAGTAAACCCAATTGAGTGGCTAGTTTTGGTACACATTTGGTTGAATATATCATCTCTTTTGATCTTTGGCACTAACTAACTGGCAGTTGTCATAATTTATCTGTCATCTTAGTTTATACATCCTGGAATACATGTCAATACATTATGTATGTATGCATTGCATAGTTCATAACTTCTGGTGTTTTTACAACTATACATTTTTTCCACAAGATCTTGGATGCAGTTTACTTCTTAGAATTATGGTTTTTGCTTGTGTTCATTAATTCATGCTCTAATTGTATTCATTTACTTTAAGCACATGTGCTACCAACTCTTGTGTTCCACTGGCACCATTAGACATCAGACAATTATTGCTATTTCAGGACGTGTGTGTGTGTGTGTGTGTGTGCGTGTGTATGGGATGAAGAACTATAATTGTGCTTGAGAAGGACAGAAGATGTTTGGCTAGGTTCCAAACTTAATGAAGTGTTTCTTTTTGAGCCAAGAGATTGTGTAATAGGGTTTGTTAATGGTAGGGCGTGGCGGGGAGAGAGAGAGAGAGAGGGTGTGTGAATGGCTGAGAATGGCCCTGAATTGGAATGCTTAGTTTGCTTCACTTGCATGCACACATGTGGTATATGTTTGTATGTGTGTGCATTTTTGCATTTCCTTGAAATGTAACAAACACTTTCTTCGATAATAATACCAATGCTGAGCTTTGTATGGATTCCAAATTTAGTTCAGAATTTTCTGGCTGGACAATAGTACCTCACATTGATTGAAGATAACAGAATTTCTGACTGAGCCAGTAAGCAAGATTTTTTCTTACTAGTTTATTATTTTTAAATAGTACGAGCTGAATGTATTGGTCACTTATGGTATGGAAGTGGGTATTTTAAAGAGACAATGTTAGTACATTGCCAGTTTGTGCAATCTTCCTGTGCATGTTTGTAGTCCCTCACTCTCTGTCCACCCAGGAAGTGAGGTCAATTGAGGACTGTCTGTAGTCATCACACGTCTGGCAGTGGTGGCATAGCTTTTGGTGTTAGTGGTTGCCATGGGAGATTTCTGAGTCCCAGGATATACTAGGTGTTCAGTTTTATGCATCCATATTTGAAGCTGCTTAGCTAGACAAGTAGGTATCACATATCCTATGTGACAACCTCCTACGAAAGTTAGCTTTTTTCTTTGGAAGTTCATTAGTGCTTGGAAGTTCATTAGTGCAATACTCTCTTCTAAGCTGGACCTAGATAATGTTGATATAGTGGGTTGAGGGATATTATCTAGCAGTTATTATGAGCTCATGTTACCCTTTATTATGTAGATATCGTAGTATTCAAGCTTGGACTTTCTGTTCCATTACCTGCATTAGCTAGCACAGCGCAGTTAAACTGCCATGTTTGGTTTTAAATTGTCCATTGTGTGTGTGTGTGTGTGTGTGTGTGTGTGTGTGTGTGTGTGACCATTAAGCTTAATAATCTATCTTTCTTCAAATTGGATTGATTTTTTTTTTCAAAAATGTATGTCACTGCTACATACCTTTCAAGCATAAATATTCTCCCCATACTTTACACACAGTTAAAGTTTTTAAAGGGGAATTATCGATTTTGACTAACTTGTGCCTATTATTATGTGAATTATCAATGATTCACATTGAACCATTTATGGAAGGAAGGTATGTATGTGGTGAGGTGTGTTCTTTGTGAGCACTGAACCCAGCCCTCTGGTCCAGTGCTCATCTGAACTTCCATTTATGTTTGGACCAGTTCAACTCGATAGGTGGCCAACTTCCTGTGTTGATACCATAAACACAATCATTAAAACCCAACATATTCAGCTCGTTAACCTTCAATTCAACCATCATCTTATCTACAAAGTGGAGGAGGTAATCCATACCTGGTGATAAAACTGACTCGTATGTTTGCCGAATTCCTCGTGCCTGAAGGAGCGCATCGTGCCTGGATGTTTGATGCAGTACAGTTTTGTTTTTTTGGTTTTTGGGTCAGGTGCTTTTGTATTTTTTTTTTGGTCATGTGATTTCCTTGTATGGCTGGCTGGTGGCTCTGCCTTCTAGCTACAGTAGTTGGTTTGTCAGTATTGAATTTGTGTCACAGCATGTTACAGAATGAATGATGATATGGTCATTTTTAGCTGAAATATATTATATTTACACTGAATTAGGTAAGCAAGACTGTCTTTCTTTACCTGAAATACTAACTTCAAATACCTTCCACATGTAATGTGTAATGATGTAAGAGACGGTAGTAAAATATTGTTACGTCAGTCTGAATATTTTTTTTTTTTTAAATATGTATTTTTCTCTCTCTCTCTCTGTATTCCACACACATTCCACATTTCCTAAACATCTTCCAGTACACAGTTAATACTTCCATTACGTACATCAGAAGTGTGGAGATTAAGACCACACCCCCTACTATATCCCATCTCATCACTTCTCAGGACTCAGAGAGTCTGTTTGCCGTCACGTCCAACCGGGTGAGGGAAATTTGCCAGAATTTAATGTAGCATGTACGACAGACTGGTGTGGAGTGTGTGTGTGTTTGTGTGTGTGTGTGTGTGTGTGCCTGTGGCAGATGCTGTGTGGTTGTATGTGTGACATGTAGGCATGTACAGTTGCATGTTGTGTGTATGTTGTTGTTGTTTTGTTGGTTTTTAACTAATTTTCTTGTGAGTACAATGATAAAATCTTTATATTGTGTAGATCAGTTAATTTTACTGAGTTACAATAGAATTTCTCGGGTAGTAGTATTCGCACAATACAATACTCTGACCAATTTTGGTTGACCTATATATATGTAACATTTAAAAAAAAAGGATTTTATTATAAGTATTCTCGATAGCTTCCACCAATTCACTTTAACACTTATGGAGACTTCATTAGTACAGAAATTCCTCCTGGTAACATCCATCCAGAAAACAAATACTATAAATTGTTCTTTATCGTAGTTGATAAGCAAATGAGGATGAATTTGTATGGCTTCAGGAGTTTCCTTACAGGTCGTCATGGTAACCTTGTCTAGGTGGGTACTATAAGTTACGCATGTCTCCTGACACATGTGTACTACAAATTGATTCTCACACCTATCGTATAGTTTATCTGGGCCAAAACGTTTAGTTGACACATACACAATTAACCTTTAAGGTGTGACTCTAATTGGACACTACTGTGAAGGTGCAAGAATGTTGTGTTTTCTGTAACAACATTAGTTTATCCCATCAGCACCATTTGTCAGTTTATGTTTCAACTAATGAGTTAGAAGAAGTTATTGGTTCTCTTCATGACTGAAGCGTCAGTATTTGATATACAGCATTAGGCTAAGTGGTAATACTAAGTGTTCAAGCTTGGATGGTAATTTTGAGGGATTTATGATCAGCCATTGTACATGTATATACTATAAAGTTTATATATACAATAGTCAATAGGAAACAATGCATGACAAGTATACAGACTGAAATCATATGAAAGTGTAGCTCTAGCTTTTGGAGTAAGTTTCAATGACATCTTAATTGTATGGTTTATTCAAATCATGTCATTATTATTTCATTCTTTGATGTTTATAACCCAAAAGGAGTGGCTTTCAATGACTTGGCTTAGAAAAGGTAGAGTATTTCCATACTATGGGATGATTGCTGTTTTGAACTCGTTCTGAATGAAAACAGAAACCAGAATAATGTAAGTATAGCTCGTTGGGGTTGAATACTTCTCCTTATGCCACCATGTTTGTGTTCTTCTTGAGAAACCTGATTCTGCACTTTCTATCACAACTTTCCCAGAGCCCTTCTGAGCCAAAGCCTCAGAAATGAGTCTGAACTCTCGTTGGCATATTACAGAATAATTATTTGCTTGAGTGGCTGGAGAAGCCAGCCTTCTAGACACAAGTGTGGTCTAATGAGGGACTCTGTTTCTCCTGAACGTAGTTGCTCTATTTGTAATGCAAGTTGTGTACTATAGTGTGGAAATATATGATTGGTGGGTGCATGGATGAGATACTGGTGCTGTGAGTGTATAAGAGGATACTCGTGACTTCCTGCCTAAGTGTTAATTAGTGACTTCCTGAACATATACATAGGAATAGTATTTTGTATTTTTTCTCTCGTTTAAACTTAAACTTTTTTTTTGTAACACTAGACCAGAGATTGTGATATAATATTAACACATTTTCCAGACATTCAGTAGACATTCAAATGTCATGTGGTTGTTCTTTACAACTTTTATTCTCCACTTTTATTATTAATTCTTATTAACCTTTTTTTTTAAGTTAATGCTTTTGTTCCGGCACACAAGTGTAATTTTCAAATTTCAGTTTCCCTTCCCCCCCCCACACTCCCCAGGTACACCTTCGTCAAGTCTCCCAGATTATGTATCAATCTAGCCAGTTAGTACACTTCCAACTTGATAAACCCAGCTTTACATATGTATCTATTCCAAGAGTTTCCATCACTAATAATCTGTTTTTTAAATCACTTTGCCCCTTTCAACTTCATGTTGTACACTTTCCTCAACATTATTTGGCTAAGCTTGTGTACATACAGTAGCTGCATAGTAGTGTACAGTAGCTGTGTGTGTATTCTTAAGTTGACTAATTGGTTGCACTGGATTTGCCTCTGTTTCAGTGAGAGTTCCTTAAATTGTCCGAACTAATTTGAGGGTTTATGATTTATTTTTTTTATGATTTTTTAAAAAATGCATGTACTTATGTTTGTTTGTTTTGTTGTTGTTATTTTCTGTTTTCTTTCTTTTTTTTTCTTTTTTTTTTTTTTACAGAATCAAGTTTTTTTTGTGTATTTGTATTTGGCTCAGTTTTAGTGAGAGTTTATGATTGAAATATTTGTTTTGTTTTGCTTTTAACAACGCGTTTGTAATCACCATTGCATGTACATTTACCAAATGTCAGCAGTAGTAGTAGTAGTAGTTTGGGTGGTCCATCTATTAACTAAAGAATGCCAGCGATGCATTCCGGCCAGGAGTGAGCCAGCACTGCCTGTTGGTGCTAAATATATTCTGGGAGGTGGCCAGGAAGGGTCAAGGTCTGGTAAACACAGAATCTGTGAAGTTTGCATTCCATTCGGTATTTGCGGAGAACCTTCTGTTCCCTCCTCCTTTTTTTGTTGACAAGGCAAGTGGCAAGCTAACTTGAGGGTGCGTGTCCTCATGCAATGATTATTTTTCCTGAGCTTGAACACAAATTTGGGCAATGTAGAGAATATCTAATTGTTATTCTGTCTCCTAATGCAGCATTAGTGCAAGTATTGCACGTCTGAGTGGTTCTGACTAGAGTCATAATATTGGGGAGGCACTTACCCCCACTGCCACCCCAGTTTCCTTAGACTCACCTTATATTTGACATGTGCATAGCCACCTGTTCTATGTTGCAAGATTGCATAATGACATCAGTTAGCGATGATGTATTCTTATTTTCTTATAGGGCATAATGTCTTGTCAGACTTGGACATATTAAAACAGAGAATAGAGCAAGTGATGAATGGAATTGTGTTGTGCTCAAATTCCCAAGAGATAGACCAGTTAACGATCTATTACTCAACATTTTGACCTTGCATTTTTTTAAATAATGTAAAATATTTGTGCTCAAATTCCCAAGAGATAGCATAATTAAAACATTCTGTTTAGAGACCAGTTAACGATCTATTACTCAACAGGTGACCTTGCATTTTTTTTTAATAATGTAAAATATTTGTGATTCAACCAAAACTATGTAAAATATATTTTAGCGTTGTTTTTTTTTATAACCATCTACTCCTTATAATAATATACAAGTTCTTATGGAGTTGTCATTGCTTTCAACTTTATCCATCAAGATATACATACTTGTAATTGATAAAAAAAAAACTTAAATAAAAGGATTACTCATCCTCTGCTATCTCATATACGCTATAATATTATTTATAAATATCAAGTAAGTAAATACTACTAGTGATGTGCTTGAGCACAAATGGCGAGCGAGCCTAAAGACTATACTATTTTTATATGGATGATTTTGACTTCTAACACTGAAGCTACTGAAAATAAGGTCCAGTTTTTAAATTTAGCATACAAGGTAAAGGGATTTCAGTGCCATAGTAACAACTCTCTGCAATTGCTTGGAAGGAAAACAAAAAAAAAAAAAAAATACACGTTATTTAAAAGTTTTCTTTGTGATATTCTTTAGCTAAGTAGTGGTTGTAACACACAATGCTTTGACACAACTGGACAGCACCTACACAGACTTACCTTCGCAGTAGTCTAGTGGACAATGCATTTCCAAGTAAATACTGTTGCGCACCGCTTATAACCATGACAAAGAGCGCATTGACTTACCACCGCCACTAACTCGAATAGAAATGGAAGTCCCTTAAGTTTTCAAGTTTGAACTGCACCCGCAAAAGAATTCAAAACGGTAAACAATTCAATTTCTAGGGTGATACGGGTACTGATCGATAAACCAGAGGATTCTGTTTAGTGCAATTTGGGACGGGGTCGACCACATAACTAACACAAAAATGCGAGGGTCAAAGTACAAAATGACATACATACGTCCATACATATATACAAATAAATAAATAAATAAATAAATAAACATCCCCGATTTTCGATTGTGTTACCCCTGTAAGTGTCTCGCTCGCTACGCTCGCTCGCCAATAAGAATTTTTTTTTTTTTTTTTTTTTGTTGCCAAAAGATGTCCGTATATTTTGGTTCCAAGAAACCTTCCTTGGTGGAATAAACCAAAGCAAATATATATGCCACGCCATGCTGTATGTTTAGTATTGTTGTCTCTGGTTCCTTCTTCCGTGCAGATTTTCCGACACAACGTGGACCAATGCTCTCTCTCCAGTACTTGCTCCAGCTGCCTGACCAGTGGCGACGCCCTGTGCGGCTGGTGCACGCTCAGAAATGCGTGTATGCGTCGATCCAACTGCCGTCCGGTGTCCGACAGATTCTCTTCTCCACGTACTATCTTCGTGGATGACTCCGCCTCTCAGTGCCCGAGCATCACTGGAACGATGCCGTCAGTGGTACACTTGGAGCAACTCACGGTAAAATGTTTAGATATAATTGGGTGGATAGGAGGTGTAAATTTTTCAATGGATGTAGCATGTGAATTGTTGTGCAACCGTTGGCTGATGAGATTGTAATTATTGAACTCACTTGAGCATCTCTATAGACTCTACTGGACCTTTTTTTCTTTGTCTTTTTTACAAATGCCAAGTCCAGGGATTGTTTCAGTCCTTTTTGGGGCCAATTTTTGCCCCACTGAAATTATTGTACTCTTCATAGTGACACTTTGCTGCAAAATTTTCATCAGTAGTTTGTAAATGAGAAACCACCTGAAATTACAAAAATATTGATTTGATCCCTCCTGTAAGTAAACTTTATTTTCCAATAATTTTTTTAAACTTATAAAACAAAGCACATATACAATCCTCATTGGTTTAGTAAATGACTACTAATGTATTTGTGTTTTTGTGTGTGCTTATTCAGAACCCTATTTCCATCTCCCTGGCAACCACCAATATCTTGAACCACCCAGGAGACTTCTCCTACCAGTGTGAGTTCCAGTTTCCCTCCACTCCTTCCACCACTACGGCCACTCCTGTCTCTAGCAACCAGTCCTTCACTTGCCTGGCACCAGGACGCTCAGATATACCACCTATACCAGCTGGCACAGGTCTGTATGGAAGATGGGAATCATGATACTGATTTTTTTTTTGATTCATTTATTTATTTATTCTTTTTTTATTTAGTGTGTTGGTGGGTTGGGGTTGAAAGCAAAATAACACAAATATAATATAGGATATTTTAATTCTCCTTGTTGCAAAATTTCTCATGATGAAAATACTAATTACTGCAATAAGTGTATGGATTTCATGATTAAAGTTTTACTTTGTAGATTACAATAATTATACTTCATGCTTTTGAGCTATTGAATTTTTTTTTATTTTTTACTATTATGTATGTGGATACATCATGTAGCTTAATAATAGCAAATTTCTTGTTCTAACGGCCAAACCGACGTTTCAACTTCTTGCCAAAGTCCTCTTCAGGGTACAGGAGGACTTGGGCATGATGTTGAAACGTCAGGTTAAGTCTCAATTAACATAATATCGGCTGTTAGAACTAGAAAATTTGCTATTATTATAATTATTTCAACCGAGAATGACTGAATCATCACGTATGTAGCTTGTAGGTTAGTTTAAAACAAAGAGCATTCACAAATAACCAAACACACACTCACACAAAGTCCCTATTTGAAAATGAAATTAAGTAGTAAATACTCCGCTCTCCCACACCTACCGTACTATATGTTACGTCTTTTAATGGTCAATTACCAAAATAATAGTGTCTTTGATGTGCCCATGTAAAGCTTCACTGAGCGCGCATCCCTACTGAGTTGTACTCCACCAATGTCTGCCAATAGAAGCCATTTCTACTCACTCAGCTAATTCCTTTCTTCAGTCTGTGGCTGACATCCTCTTTCAATAGTTGTAGTTTGGAGTTTGTACACATTGAGAATGAGATGCTATGCGAACGTGCAATTGGTTTAGGATATATCCTGGGTTTACCAAATTTTATACCAAATCTGTAGGCATATAGGCTAACTAAAGAACATACGTAAACTACTAAAACATACACTTGGTCTGTGTGAATTGTCATTTGTATTGTCGATTTTTTGTAATTAGATCACGTGAGATCTCAAGTGACGATAAAGCTCGTAAACCCGTCTAACGCCCAGGCCACATCCATTGCCACGACGACGACACCGGTCAGCTTCACGAACTGTTCGGTTCACACCAGGTAAATTAGCACCACAGTATCAGCTTGATTCACTCATTCAATCTGATCTTTCATTGTTCTGGCAAAAGTCACTTTATTTAATCTATTTGTTTCAGTTGTGCCAGTTGCCGTGGAAGCGCAGTGGGGATGTGTCTGTGGTGCCCTCTGACCTTTGCCTGTGTGTCAGATTTGGGAGCTAGTTCGAAATGTCCGACTAGAAATGGAGTTCAAAATATAGATGTAAGTGTGGAGTGTGTGTGTATGTGTGTCCACATGTGCAGGTACTATATATTAATGTGTGCGTGAAGATTATACGGGGAGGATGCACATGTGAGCATACATGCGTGTGTGAAGTTGTGCGTGTGATGTTTTGAGTACATATATGTATTTGCACTTAGCGTGTTTTGTGTGAGTTTGTTCGTGACGGTTGATTGGTGCATGTAAGAATTAACATGTTATGAGTTAGTGTTCTGGGATATAATGTGATTTAATTTTTCTCATTACACATACTCAGGAAAATGGGAATTTTGACAACTTTATTTATGCATAAGGAATCAGCATTTCACACACTAACACACACACACACACATACCCTTATACAGTAATCTAAAATTCACAGCAACATATTTTCATAGTTGTCTATTGCGACAATCCCAGTTAGCACAGAACAGTTTGTTTCCAAAACAAAAAGTCCATATTGAGAGCATGTTTGTGAGTGTGCTGGTGTATGTGACAGTTCGCATGACAGTAATCCTTTGATGTGACAAACAGTTCATTCACAGTAATGCTAAAGTATGAATTCTTACAATTGCACGACATCATTCAACCTCACTGATTGTAATAATTAACAAGCGTAAATGATGCATCCCATAAAAAAAGAAACAACTTTATACAAAAATAAACAATACAAATTAGCAAAGCTATTTTTCTAAAGATAGTCAGATTCATTACAAAAATAAACAGGATTATGAGTAACATAGCAAGCAAATGTTGCTTTAGAAGGTATCGATGGTGTTTATTTTCAAGAATATGATGTTGGGGCAAGTTTAATTATCTTGACATATACATTTTTACCAACTACAACTACTTTCTCTTTCCATTAGTTTTAGAAGGTCGTCCAATGGTATTAATTGACACTTATTGTACAACTTGTGCTGAATAGTGAATGATAAGGTCTAATATGGTTTGTGGGTGTGTGTATATATATATATATATACATATATATTTATACACAATATATGTAATATGAATTGGTACGTCACACACATTTTTTACACAATGGGGTTGAGAAGGGGCTACATATGTATGGTATGGCTTTCCAATTTTTTTTTATCAGAAAGATAATGAGAAATTCACTGACTTTTCAATTCTTTACTTTTTATATTTAATTGCGAAAATTCAAGTTGTCACTGTGCTCAAAATTGGTAAAGTATCATTACCGTAGCTCATCCATTACCGTAGCTCATCCATTATATTGACAAAAAAAAAGGTTAATAAGATAGGTCTTGACAATTATCAAAGCCAGTGGCCCTGGATTCGAATCCCCGACTACAACTAAGATTTTTTTTCACATTTTTCAAACAACAAGATAATAATTATTGATGAAATTTGTATACTCTGACTTTAATTGTTTCAGACTCCCATTTCTTCGTGCACTGTGAATATCTTGCCACACCCACAAACTGGGGACTATCTCATTCACGCCAGTCACCAGTACCAGCAATCTCCACTGCGCATCTCTTCAGAAGGCCTGGACATCTTCGCCGGCCGCAGTTTCACGTAATACAAACATCCATTATCACAGCCACCAGTATAATAGTTAGCAGCACATTTGATATGTAGTATTCCTGAATAGATGCTTCAATGCCACATATATATATACTGTAGTATGTATACCTATACATGTGCAGGGTTTCATATAGGATTCTTTTCTTTAGAGGGGGGGATTTCGAGTGTAAAAATTGAGGTACTGTTTTGTTTGTTTGCTAAGAAACAAATCAAACTAAACATAAGGGATGAGTTTTAGCCAAAATGACCTATTTTTCAAAAGGGATTTCTTCAAAGTAACAGAAAAAGCTTATGAGTCCAAGGGCTCCAAGAGGTACTAGAAGAACTGAAAAATTCTGCAGTGGAAGTTTTAAGACATTTTAAACTATATATCATGCTTTCTATTTGATATAGCTACAGCTGAGAGAGATTTATATAATTTGGATTAGATAACTGAACAGAAATTGGCATGACTAAAGAATTGCCACTAAAAGTTTCAAACAATGTGAGAAATAATTTTACTGAATTATAGGGCTAATTAAACAGAACAATCACTGGATCATACTTTATAATGTTACTTCAATGGTCACTTTTTAGTTGTTATTACAATAGATATTGCACCTGATTTAAGCAATTAGATTGGCAATTCTTTGGGTGGGTGACTTTTGCTTGGGGTAGGAATTCACAATTTCTCCTTCCGTCCCCACATCCCCTCTCTATGTAACGCCTCGTATGTATGTATACATGTATAATAATATGTAGTTGATAGACACATAGATAGACAGTCAGACAGACAGACACACAGATGTACAATACATTATATATATATAATTATTTATTTCTCAGATGTCGACTGTGTAGAGATAATGAATGTAATGATATCGTCATGACAACGGCTGCAACACTTATGGAAAACATTGTATCCTGCGACCTCACCATACTCTCTGTTGACTCTCTCTCTTCTTCTGTTCCCATGGAAACACTTGTCCTTCAGGTCCTAGTCAACAATGCCGTCATAGACAACCCGAACAGAACATCTGGTAAGTGGCAGTGTAGCCGGAGCATGTGGAAATTGGTAAGGGGTTATCAAATTTAATGATTCTTGCAAATGAATGATGTGTAATATTTCTTAAGTTTTAAAAATGGAAGTTTAGACTTTGGAAAAGCTACAGGGGAACCTCGAGCAATTCCATTGCTTTTGAAGATTTGAGGTACATTGTAATACATAAAAATGTGCCATGACTGATGCACTTACATATGTTGTATAACCATTAGGGTTCAGACTTGACATCATACTGCTAGGAGAGATACAGTAGGAGAGGGTAGCCTCCAAATCTCATCCTTTAAAACAATAAATACACTACACACACATCTACATACGTATACACACTCACACACATGCATACGTTTAATTAAACCATCAGATTCCACTTATCGTATATTATGTGATAGATGTATGCTGTTTATTTACCTATAGTAGTTTAATGACTTTACATAATCTCCATGTATGTAAACCATGCTAATTGGTTTTTGTTTAAGTTTCAGTTTGTATGATGATGCAGACAGATAATCATATTGTGTGTGTGTATGTGTGTGTGTGTGTGTGTGTGTTTGTTTTAATATATCATAGAGGTTCATTGCTATATGTATCAACCTGAATGAGTATGTATTAGCTTACTATGTGGGCCGACTCTGGGGCTGTTGTCACTTTGGCCTCTCTTCCGACTTGCACCTGATGACAGCAAATTATTTTTGCTGCCACCAGAGTCTCAAGGTTTCTTAGCTACTCCTTGGCTAGCCACGACCCTACCCGCAGGTTGGATACTAGGAATAGGTTAAATTGTCTTTAATCAAGAAACAGAGCACACAACGTATTGAGTGACGTGAACTACAAAACTGAGACTGAAGCACATGGCTCACCAACATCTGACTTATATAAAAAACACAAACTCCACCTACAACTCCCACAAAATGCTGCAAAGCACAAACACAGACTATCATCTTACACTTTCACATAAACTACACATGACTTCCATTAACAACTTATTGATGACACACACACAAACATGTTCATTCACTCACGCCCGCAATTGTCTCTTCTCGGGTCGGCTTCATGTGGGCATGCCCACAGCTTAACTTAGCATAGTTTAATCAAACCTTCTTCAACAAACTGAAATGTTCTTTAACAATTGAAATATATACATTCAAGTTGGTTTAATATATTCACTCCATATACATATCTCTCTCCTCTCCCATTTCGATGTTCTCCTGCAGTTGTGGTATACAGCTGCCCCTACATGGGGACCAACTGTGCACAGTGCCTCACAATCCGGGAGTCCTTCAACTGTAGTTACTGTGCTGACAGCTTTGGATCGCCAGGACAGTGTGCTCTAACTAATGTAGGAGGGAGCGATGTTTGTATGGAGAAGTTATTGTTTTCTAACATTGACCATTGTGATGCCCCAAGCATTATGGATGTAAGTTATTATTATTATTGTTGTTGTTATTATTATTATTATTGCTAATATTATTATAATTGATATTATTATTATTATTATTATTATTATTATTGCTATTATTATTATTATTATTATTACTATTATTGTTATTATTGTTGTTGTTGTTTGTATTATTGTAATTTACTATAAAATTGTCTCTTTGCTCACAGTTCTTCCCCAAGAACGGTCCAACTGAGGGTGGTACTGTATTGTCTGTGACTGGCAACAACTTGGGGACTGAAGTCTCACACATAGTCCGAGTGATGATCGGGGAAGTCAACTGTACCATCATTCCTTCTAGCTACAGACCTGGCATAGGGTAAGGGGATACCAGGCGTAGGGTAAGGGGATACCAGGCATAGGGTAAGGGGATACCATTTTAAGTTTGCAACTTTAATTTGGTGGACAAGCAAAACAAAAGAAATTAATCAGGATTGTACAACTGGTATTTATGATATACAGTATGTATGTGTGACATTTTAGAAGAATGTTTGATGAAAATACTTAATAAAAAGCCTTGAGCTTTTGTTTTATTTTTTATCTGCTGAATGTTTATACCACTATCCTAGTAAGCTGCTTAAAAACATACAACTCCAGAATGCAGCCGAAAGGTTACACTCTAGCTTTAAGAAGACTACAATTAGTATAAGAAAGTGTAGATATCACAAAAGGGCTTTTTCTTGTGTAAATTATGTCTACTGTTTTAGTTGTTAAATTGTAAAGGAACCTCTCTAATAGAATTTGAGGCTTGGTGATTTCATTTTGTTTCCTACAACTTTTTCCAAATGCTTTAGTTTTTTGTTCTAATGGCAGTTATATACACATAGTACATGAGGATACATTTTGTTTGTTTGTATGTACATTGTATATGTGTTTATGTGCATTGCATATTCATTTATGTAGCTTTAACTGTACGACGGGAGCTATAGTATCCAGTCTGGACAGCAAGCCTCTGAGCGTCCTCCTCGTGTACCCTTCTGGCTCTCGTAATCTGAACTCTGTGGCATTGTTCAGCTACGAGGTAAGCATGGACATGTGTGTATGTAAAGTTGTTGTTGTTGTTTTTTTCTACTTCGTTAAAAAATGTGCCTCAGTCCTTATGTTATCTAATTTTCAATTGTGTTTATTGACCTCCACTCAATCATAATAAGTTCTTGTTATTTATACTATTTATTTTATAAATTCACCTCTATCCCTACTTTTTACAACCATCAAAGCCTTTTGTATTCACCTAACCTACTTATTTTTACAAATACTACTAGTACTACTACTATGTACTATCATTGTTATTTGCTGTTGTTAAATGTACAAACTATTAAATTTACTGTTATACAATTTGTGCTATAATATATGCAAGAACCTGCTTGTAGCTCCTGTCTTTATCTTCCTAAAGTAATACTCTATTCATGAGCCTTTGGGCGAGCGAAGCGAGACTCTCACTAACGAGTCTCAATTGAGATTTTGGTATAATAGTACTTATTACATAGAGTGTGATATGGTGAAATATTTCATGAGCAGGCCTTTAACTAACAAAAAAATTTAATTTCAGTCAGACCAGCTCGCTCACCATTTGTGCTCAAGCACCACTATAGTTATGTGTATGTGTAATTGTTATTGTTCCCACTCATTCCTCTGTAATAGACTCCTTCCCTGGATACCAAACCAGTGTCTCCTGCCAGAGGTCCCGTAGCTGGAGGCACTCTGATTGAGGTCAAAGGCAACAACATCGGCATCGGGTCCAGCCACGCCGTCCTCATTCGGAACATCGACTGCCCAATCCGTGACGTCCAGCTGAACACCATCACGTGCCTGACTCCGCCCGCTAATGGTAGTAGCTTGAACAACATCATACGGCTGATGGTCGACAATTTTCGCACGACACGCAGTGGGTTTGATTACACAGCCGACCCAACGTTTGAAAGTATTGACCCTGAGCTGTCTTTCTATAGGTATGTAGGGACAATGGTTCAGTAGGTTGAGGGATTACTGACTTAGTCTTCCACGTTGTATAGTTCCAGTGGTATTGTCAAGCCTGTTTTATGTATCTAATTTGTGTAGTTCAATTGGACCAGCTTATTTGAGGACTAATAATACCAGGTTTTTCTCTGTGTTAGCAGCCAATGAATGTATTGTATGTATCAATACATTATTTGCTGCTTCAACTCTTGCTAGAGTCCTCCTCTGGGGTCAACAAGTCATGCCAAGTTACAGTAGGAGCCAAAATAAAGTGTTGGATTCAGTTCTGTAGTACGGCCATAAACTGGTATTTTTTTTACTGTAGCGTTTACCGTTGCGTTCCGTACCGTTTTGACTAAACGGCCGACACCGTTCACTAAAAATGGTAAAAAACGGTTAAGCTTTTCCGTTGATTCACTGATATTGTCTAGCTAGAACTATTCCATAACTGCATCAGCAAGCTAAGGCATTGTATCACCAGTTAAACACATGGGGATAGTGAAAAAAAAAGTTCGTACAAAATTGTAACTTTCTTCAATAAAGCTGCAGACTGAAGTTTTGACGGGCACACTGCTATAATCAGGTCCGCACTTCGTAGGTCTTCTGTTAGCTACTGATGGACCTCCAGTAGTAAAAAATCTAAACCGAGAAGGCCCTAGCATCGAGAAACATCGATACTGTGCAGTAGTCAAGCTAACGTTTCTCCACAAGACAACTTCGAATAGGACGGCTTCAATTTATTTTACCTGAAGAGCTCTGCCTCAGGAGCCTGTAAACCAAAAATCGGAACATTTTATTGGAAAAAACTTTTTTTATTTTTCTTTGAGCGAGGCATGCAGTGAACAAGATGGTAATGTGGTCGAACGGAACAGCCTTTTTTTTTACCAAACAGCATACTGTTTTTTTTTTTATCGTGTGACGGCGTTTTACAGAACGGAATTAAGAACTTTATTTTGTCTCCTACTGTACATATATAATATCATAAAGTAGAGAAAAACTGCTATATTATTATTATTGTTATTATTATTGTTAATAGTAGTAGTAGTAATAGTAGTAGTAGTAGTAGTAGTAGTAGTATTGTTTCAACCAAGAAGAGTAAATTATGAATTGTTTACATTTATTTTATAGTGGTGGTACAATCTTCACAGTGAAGGGACAGAACTTGGACGTAGTAAAGGTGCCACGCCTCATATTCAATGTGGCAGCAGCTGGTAACCGACGGAAGAGACAGGCCATGCAGGAGGACATGCAAAGAATCCTATCAGAGGTGAGCTGCACTGTATGGTATGTGTAGACTGGGAGTGATTAAACAAATGGTTTATGTATTACACTAATTGTGGGGCTAGTACATTTATGATATGAAATACTGTATGTACTAAACGAGGAAAATAGCAATGATGGCAAGGCAAACATATGTATGCGATAAAAACAAAACAAAATAAAAGGTTTAGTTGGTGAAACCCATGATAGCCATCGCATTCTGTATTAAATAGAAATAAATTTCCTACCAATACACCCTCAGCCACCCTGTACCAACTCTCACTCAGTCAGTAGCTTGTACCCAACTCCAGTGTACCCTTTACCCACTCTAATAGTCTCCTGACCCCATTCCATTGCCTATCCATACATGTACTCCTTTGCTTCCCCATACCCATTCCATAGCTTCCCCATACCCATTCCATAGCTTCCACCCATTCCATAGCTTCCCCATACCCATTCCAGCACTCCCATACCCATTCCATAGCTTCCCCATACCCACTCCATAGTTGCCCCGTACCACATGATCTAATCTAATAGAAATTAAATAAATCTTGTGTACTTATTAAAACAAATGAATGCATTTCATTTTTTTTATCACAGCCTTGTAATGCTACTACTTCCACAACATTAACGTGTGAGGCTCCGCCCCTAAACTCCTCCCTGCAGTCCAACGTGGAGGTGACAATCGGTCTCCTCATGGACGGAGTGACATCACTGCTGGAGCTCAACTCCACGGTTACTGTGTACTCTGACCCTGTAATATCCCAGTTTGCTTCCGTGCTGCAGTTTGGAGGAAACCAGAATTTCTATTTGACAATCACAGTGAGTGTATGTGGAAGTTCTTAGTTCTACAATATTAGTGAATTATATTCAGTATTTTACCTAGTTGAGGGAGTTACTATTAATACGTAATAGCTATATGACATAATGGCAGTAGTGCAGTGAAGTTAATTAATTACTAATGAGTGAGATTATGTAATCTAGTAGCATAAGGTATTTTTATCCATTGTTATTTACCTAACACCTGGTTTAACAATGCCAGTCTTTTTTTATCACTTACGTTTCTTGATCCATTAGTCTGCTTTTTTTTTTTTTTACCAATTATGGCACTTTACCAAGCCTGCCTCAGTGTCATAAGTACACAATGCTACCATTATTACTGATGATGCTTTACCGACCCATTTTACCAATGCTTTACCAACTCAACCCATGAATACACATACAGTAGGTCATTACAGACAGACAAGCATTTTATGATATTGAAATACAAAATATATATATATTTTTTTTTGTTTTTGTTTATAGGGTGATAATTTTGTGTTCCTGAGCAACCAGGTCAGAGTTAACATTGAGCCGTGTAGACAGTCTAAGTGCGAGTGTACAAACGTCAGGGTCTTCCCGGAGAACAGCGTAAGTGCAACTGGTAACCATTCATAGTAGCAGCCTACAAAATGCTTGGATTTTGTTTCTCTACAATACTTGTTGTTGTCATGCTTTTTGTGTATTCAATAAGTTTTGTTGTGTGTGTGTTTTTTTGTTTTTTTTGTTGTTGTTGTTTTGTTGTTGTTTTATTTTTATTTTTTTTTGTGTGTGTGTTCAGTCCATGGTGTGTCAGATGAGGGACCCACAGGACCTGCCAGTGAACCAGGTCTTATCTGTCACGGTACGTGTGGGCCAGTTCTCCAGCACAGTGGGACAGATACGCATCAACCCAGGACTAGAGCTCATCATCTACCTGGTCCCTGCTCTGGCTTTCATCATCATCCTGTGCGTGGTCATCTTCATCGTTCTGTTTGCCGTGTTCTACCGCAAGGCCAGGCAGAAGGATGAGAGATACGACCAACTCATGGTGGAGCTGGAGAAACTTGAATCAAGCGTGGCCAGAGAGTGCAAGCTAGGTGAGTCGTGGGCTTAATAGGCAGCACCAAATTATACATAATATACATATATTGTTGAAACTGAGCAATCGTGTAGAGTAAATATACAGTATGTGTATATACATAGGTACCTAAATTGAATTCATTAATTTTTTTTTTTTTACTGAAATAATGAAAGTGAAGTTCTACTGACTTCAAACTGGTATTCTGTGTAATAAAGCAGTTTTGAATTAACTATTTTGATTATTCGTAAAATGTTAGCAGTTACTAGAATATACAGACACAAAAAACTTAAAAAAACCTTTTCTAAGATTTCATTTATTGAAACGATCATAAAAGTTTGACAGAACAAAAAAAAAATTTTTAGTGTGGTTGCCCGTCACTAAAATAACCCTTATGTCTTTGTTGTCTAGGGTTTGCCGAGCTCCAGACGGACTTGGATGAGTTGACGGGAGATGTGGTTGGCTGCAGACTGCCGTACCATCACATCAGGACTTACCTCATGGCCACTCTGTTCCCAGGCAACAGAGACCACTGTGTACTACAGCCTCTTCAGGTACTGAACAAACACTCAATGTTTCATGTGAAGTTTACTTTGTGTTTGCTAAGTTTACAATTTAGCATTTCTTTCCTTTATCAAAACAAACACATATCACTGCCTAAGCATTAAGTTGCAATATTAATCTTATCAAGTCTTGCAGAAAATTCTAAAATCTAAGATTGTTTTTAGATATCGTAAATTTACATTCAAAGTTCTTCCAAAATTTTGATGTACATGTACATCAACAAGGGATTCGAAGCCCACCCCTCCTGGGATAATGGTGTTTCGAACAACAGTATCGTATGTCTCCTGAGACAATTAGTCACTATTCAAAATAGTAGTATCACGGCCGAAGGTCTATGGAAAGAAAATTTTGATAAATTTTCAATTAAACTCTTATTGAATATTTTTTAGTTCAATAATTATTTTATTTCAAGATTGTGTTTTTGTTGATTTTATGTACTCTTTGACCTGCAGGTACCAGCTTATCGGGAGAAGATGATGCAGCGAGCGCTGTCAGATTTTGGAGACCTCTTAAATGATCGTAAAATCCTTTTATACCTGATACAAACTTTGGAGGAGCAACGATCCTTTACCATACGAGACAAGTCAGTGGTGGGCTCTCTTCTCGTCATTATACTACACAACAGAATGGACTATGCTACAGAGTGAGGAATGGGAATGGGGTTATGGGGATGAAAGTTTTGGTTTGGGTATAGTAAGCCAGAATTCTTTCATTGTTCATGGATGCCTTCGTATGATGCTAAATTAGGATATTGTAACTGCTGTTTATATCTGAGTCATTGAGTTGTGGCAACCAAGCATAGCGGGGACACTGCTTGAAGCAAAGGTTTTTTAAAGAGCTGCCAATTCATGACATCAAAGTTAGAATCGAGCAGCAGCTAATACCTAGCTAGAAACTAGCAAGAATTTCTTGGCGATAAATCTTGGAGTGTAGCATTGTTAGTTGTACAGCCTACACTAGCTCTAGACACATCATGTACTAGATCAACTGATTATAATAGTGTTGCAATAGAAATAATACTTGACAGACATCTGTTCTTCTTCCTTGCTATAATGCTTGATAATTATCCATTCCTTCTTGCCTTGTGTACAGTGTACTGAAGAAGCTCTTGTCCCAGCTCATCCGCAAGACTGTCACTAATTCCAACCCAAAGCTGTTGCTACGTAGGACGGAGTCCATTGCTGAGAAGATGCTCACCAACTGGCTGACCCTCTGTCTGCACGGCTACATCATGGTCAGTCCTGGCACCATGCGTACATATGTAGTTGTGGGTGTGGTTTGCTATAAGTAATACATAATGTATTTGTACACTTCTGACTAGAAGGGACCGAGAGTATTAAAAAAATGGAACACTCAAATATTTTTATTAGTTTTACTGAGCAAGTTTCAAACCCTGCAGTTCAGCGTAAAGTGTGCATATAATGTATTTATATATTATATATATATATATATATATACATGCTCTAATTCACATTGTAACAAATGAAATAGTAAAGAAGAATATTAACAGTATTAGCATAAAATTACAGTTATTTAACCCTTTCACCGGTATAACCGCCATATGGCGGTCGAGGTACCCATCGACACAAAAAGAAGTATAAAAAATGAACCGCTCACGCTATCAACTTGTTTTAAACACCAAAATAGAGTAAGGAAACCGTGACGTACTATTTCGTCGAATTTTATTAGCCTATACTCAGCAGTAGCATGGCTTCGTGGTGGAGTGCAGACGGTATTGTTAGTTTGTTGTTAGACGATGAGTTTGGATTATCTGAAGCGGAGAGCGATGAAAGGGACTTGCAAGAGAGCAGTACAGATGTTTTTGCTTTCATTGGATCTCCAACAGTTACTTTTAGGGAAGTGGAAGCTTTAGAAGATGCTGTGCATTCTTCTGATGGTAGCTCTTGCAATGGGTCTGAATCTTCAGATGCTGAAGGGGAGTCATAACATAAACACTGGGCATGTCTTAGATAGCTGTGCTTAGCAATGCAAGGATAGATAGTTCTAGGTTTAGCTAATAGAGCATAGTAATCTCGTATTCAATGCTCCTTTTGCAAGGTCCATTTACGTGTTGCACCTGAATGTAACTGTTTTTTTTAATATACTCTTATAAGCAAAAATTTTGTAAAGCTTTAGATTTTTCATTATAAATATATAATTCTAGATGTAAATAAATTGTATAATCAACATATTATCACTTTTATATTAAAATAATTCAGTGAATATTATGAAACATTAATAAAAAAATTGTGGTTTGTTGCTAGGCAACATACATGCGGTTTTTTAAAATCCCTAACTAGGTGCTACATGAATATAATTATATGGTTGCTAGGTACTTTTTTCGATGTTTAATTTGTTATGATTTTTTTAATCTATTTACATATTTTTTTTTTTTTAATCTAAGGAGCTCCCATGAATGGCATGACTGAAGTCAGTAATACTGATTTACCTACAATTTTAATTAAATTGAATCTTTCTGCCAGGGAATCGAACACAGGACCCCTGGCTTTAGCCACCACTGCTATAGCTACTGAGCTACAGCAACCCACGACTTCAAAGATTCAATGTAGTTTTTGTGAAGGGTCAGAACTTGATTTGTAATTATATATATATTATTCATTTGATACAGGAGAATATCATGAGTCTGTTGGCTTAGTATTTACGCGAGTGCCGCAGGCACGAGCGTAAATACCGCCAATCAGACGAGTGATATTCTCGGGTATCCAATGGATAATAAATTTATTAGGTACTGCTCATGGGCGAATACCTTGGTAACAAGAAATTTACCTAGGGGGACGTAATAACCCAACGTAATAACTATGAACACAGGTGATATGGAAAAATATTGCCCTAAGCCACATCCTGTTTACTTTAATGCATTTTCTATGTGGCAACAGTTATCAGGCTCTGTTCAGTACCTAATAAAATAATTTATTACTGGAGAATTTTTTTTCAATATCAAGTCTACATTGATCAGTGCAGTCTCTCATGTATAATTGAACTGTCTTCATAGGAGCATGCCGGGCAGCCTATGTACCTCCTGTACCGTGCGGTGAAGAACCAGTTAGAGAAAGGTCCAGTGGATGTTATTACAGGAGAAGCTAGATACTCCCTCAGGTGAGCAGTTCTGGTAAAGGGTGGAATAGACTATGGCTAGGTATGTGTGAAAGCAATGCAATGTAATTAGTTTAAAGTAGTATGGCGGCGGGATTTTGAAAATATTATAACCTCAACGCAAGAGCATTGTAAATAAGCCATTTCACAATTAATGATTTGTGAGAGTCAATATTGATTATGTTGTGTATCTAGTGATTAATTTTATCAACGCATCGTCGAAATAAATTTCCTTCATTACATTTGTCATTTTGTTGTTTAGTGAGCAAAAGCTGATTCGTCAGAAGGTAGATGTCATCCCCATTAATGCTACCGTGGAGACGGAGGATGGTTTACGTGTGCCAGTTAAGCTACTAGACTGCGACACGATCAGCCAAGCCAAGGAGAAGCTCTTGGACACACTGTTCAAGGCTGCTCCGGTCTCACAAAGACCACGCCTCACTGAAGTTGATCTAGGTAAGGGGACATTAGATAGACGGGAAAAGAAATGAAGGTTAGTGAGGACTTGGTTGCCAACTTATTTTTGTGTGTTGTTCTTAGTCCCTAGAGACTCCACTGAGTACAGGGAGTAATAGTTGAGTTTACACATAAATGTTTAAAAAATATATATTGTTGTGTTGAAGAATGTGGTAAATATGTCTCCCTGTAATGATCTAGCTGTAGTAAGTTATTGTTAACCATTATACTGCTACAAGAAAGGGGGTAATAACTATCTGCCTACAGCTGCATACCTGAATCTACCAGTTATCTATCATTGCATCTCAGGTTTGTACATAGCTATCTGTACAGCATATCTACAAGTGTGGTTACAATATAAAATTTATCAGATAAACCTTACTACAAACACTTCAAGTTTATCAAATATATTCAAATAAAATTTTAAAACAAGAACTATAATTCATGATTATTTGATACTTTGAGTGCTGCTGCAATGATAGCTTAAGTCTTCTGGAGAAGCTTATTGGTTCTACCGTGGATTCAGGACTCCAAAGATGCAGGAAACACAGGAGTATCTCCAATTTCCAAGCTGATCCATAACTTTGGAATATTAGTAGTATTGTAAAATTCATAATAATTATACCTGGAATATATAAAAAGAACACAAGAATGTCACAGACTAACTTATTAATGAATTAAAGTCAATATCATTGGCTAGATTTGGATGTTTTCATTCTTACTAATATAAATCTGAAAATAGAGTGTGTTTTGTTTCCTAACAAAGTTGTTGTTAGTGTCCATTCTTGCGTCATTCATAACCATTCAGAGGCGGCTCTGGCAAATTCCAGGTGGTCAGGCCAGAAAGTGGGTGTGGCTCAATTGTGATTATAATATAATTTAAACTATATAAATGAAATTGAATTGAATAAAAGCAAAGGAATTTGACAGTTTATGTGATGATATAATTGGTGTTTAGAAGTGCCCAAATACTTGACTTCTACGATCACTTCGGCTAACAAAATCATTTGCAACTTCTGTCAAGTTAATACTGTCAGTATACTCTTGGTGTACATGAAGAATCATGAGATTATTTAATCGGTCTTGCGTCATAGTTGAACGTAGGTAAGATTTAACCCGTTTCATTGCACTAAATGAACGTTCACTAGAGCTATTCGTGGCAGGCATAACCAATATGAGTTTAGCAATAATGCAAATTTCTTTAATAAGCTCTTTATCTGCCAAGGATAATTTCTGAAGGTATGAAAGAATATCGTAAATACTATTTATTCCATCAGGGGCAGTGGTACAAAAAATTTTCAGCTGAGTTTCAAGATTTGAACCGTTAACGTCATCTTTGTAAACCTCCAAAATCTTTTTTAATTCTTCGGTGTAGTCTTCTTTATTGATTGACTTGAGAAGCAGTGCTTCCATGCAACTGTACATAGCATAGCCAGCCTGATCAAAACGATCGTGTATGGTCTGCACTAAAAGATCTATTGCTTCAAAATACACTCGCCGATACATGTTCTTTGGACTCGTGTCATAAGTAGGTGGTGCACTCCCATCTTCATATCGCCGTGGAACTTTTCTCTTTCTAGGGAGTACCGGCTCACTAACTTCCACATCTGAAGTCATTCTGTTGACTTTCTCCCAAAATAAGTCAAAGTCTTTGTCATTTCGAATTCCCATAAGTGTCTTCCTTGTCTTTTCTGCAGTCTGCTGACCTTCACATGCAGAAATTTGTTTCTTTTGCAGGGATCTACTGAGATTGTCAGTATGTCTAAGGAGGAGTTCACCTAGTACCAGGCCAAAATAAAAGTCAAACAGCTTCATCTGTGCAGAAACGCCTCCAATACGAGCTACTGTCTCACTATCATGCACGATCTGTGTTGCCTCATCCCAAAGATCTTGCAGTACTGGGTAGTTCTTGATAATGCTGAGCATGGAATCGGCACGCACTGTCCATCTGGTTGGACATAGCACACGAATACCGACAGATCCTGGTGAAAAATCATCCTTTAACCGATTAAAAATACTCTGCCTGCGAGGAGAATATTTTACTAGCTTTGTCATTTCGTGAGTAATTTCCAAGGCTTTCTTCATACATGCACTCTTTTTAATTGTGTCAGAAACTGCCAGATTGAGAGAATGGCCATAACAGTGAGTGAAATAAGCGGTAGGCTGTTCTTCTTGAAGAATAGTTGCTACTCCTCTTCTTATTCCAGTCATATTGCTCGCCCCATCGTAGCATTGTCCTCTCACTTTTGTAAGTGATAGATTTAAACGAAGCAAGCAATCTTTCACTACTGCAACTATGGATGATGCTTCAATAGTTGCAACTTCATAGAGTCCAATGAACTCTTCATGTGGCTGGAGCTCGTCATCCACCCAGCGTAGTACAACAACAACCTATATATAGTTATTAGTATATGTTGTTGAAATATGTATTTATGTGAGACAACAAAGGAAGAGTGTATTTAGTTCAAAAATTACTTACTTGTTCTTTGTTAGCTACATCTGTACACTCATCGATCATGATTGTAATGAAGTCAGTGGATTGAAGTTTGCTTGCTATCTGTCGAAGTATATTCACAGCCATTAGCTTAAGAAACTCATTTTGGTTGTCATGACTCATGTACCGTTCACGATCCTTCTTCAACCACTCTTGACACTGCATTTATAATTATTTATTTAGTGATATGATAATAATTGATAACCATTATTACCTTTGAATCATCTTGGCTCATAAGCTTTACCAATTGATACAGGTTTCCATCACATTTGTCATCATGACCTCTGATGCCACAACCTTGCCTTGCCAAAAATTTCAAGCTGCTCAATATTTTTAGCAGACAGTGCCTGTTAAATGCCCTTTGTGTCGACAACTGCTTACACAGCATTTCTCCAACATCTTTATTTGTTGCTGGTAATGTCAGCAACTGCTCAGTGGCAAGTTTGTGACATGCACTTGATTCATGCTTCCTCAATGCGACAGTTCCATCTTTCCAATTGGAAAAACCTCTCGAAAGCTACAGAAATGAGGCAGGCATATTATTTTTAAATGTTATAGCTATAGGTATTGAAGTTAGTAAGTTAACTTACAAATGCTTCATCTGTAGCACCGGGCTTAATACCAATCTTCTTCTCCTTTATTGCTCTGCAGCAGAGATGACAAAGCAAGGAATCATCACTCTCATTGTAATGTAGCCATCTCCAAGAACGAAACCAGCTTGCTTGGCATGACCGATGCACTACTTTTTTCTTGCCAAAAGCTTTCTTTGGAAATGAAAAGAACTCCGGCTGATGTGGAGACTCCGGTAACAAATCTTCAGCAGTGGTTGAAGAATGGACACTAGAAGAAGAAGTAGAAGAGCTGGAAGCCATAGCTGATGCGCGGTATCACAGTAAGTCGCTGCAATTTTCAACTTGCGCGTGGGGCGTGCAATAGTTTGGTCACGCCCACCGATCCTAAAAAAGTGGTCCGGCCATGGCCGGACTGGCCGTACCGTCAGAGCCGCCTATGCCATTACTCAAATCTCTAAACTTGTCTTCTATTGTAAGCTCATAACTAGCATGGTGAAACTAAGCAATGCGAAGTGGCATCCCAAGGACGCTACGAGATACCAAAAATTTTCGTAGCCTTAGGCGTCCTCCCATCCACTGTCAAAAACTGGAGCGCGCAGGACTTTCAATCCATTGAGCAGTAGCAAGAGCAAGCTTTGACCAGCGGCTGATCAATAGAAACTTTATGTCTAGGCCCGATAGTTTCTCCGCTACAAAGTCAGAAAGTTGCTTCTCCAGTAAGGGTTACTTCCGGCGGAAAAAAATACGGCGGCTCGCAACACTGCAGTTAAGTAATAATTCGGCCGGTAATCGGTTAAGGCACATTCATTATTCGAATAATGAATGTGCCTTAACTATGCATCTTGCCAATTGCCGCAAGATTGTTAACTTTATGATGATTAAATTAAAAAAATTTCTGATGTAAATTATTAATTATGTACATATATCAAAACTTATATCCAATTGTTTACATTATCGTACAGAATATCTTCGCTCCCCCAATGAGAGCACTATCTTGCGTGACGAGGACCACACTACTGTAGTAGAGGGAGGCTGGAAGAGGATCAACACACTCAAACATTACTGGGTCTCTGACAACTCTTCCTTCAGGATACTCACACGCAAGGAACACGCCCCTCCAGGCAGAGGTGAGAAGTATGTAGTCACGTGGAGTGTAGAGACTTGTGGTTCCATGCGTGGTGGTTATAATCCTTAGTATACACTTGCAAGAGAGGACGGTACCAATTCTACAAGTTTTGTCAGTTTATTTGTAGTTGGTGCAACCACAAATTTGGCAAAAGAGGAATGGACTTGGCAAAACCAGAAACCAATTAAGTTCACAAGACAGTAGTAGCTCAAACGCACGAGAAAACGTCGACGCCCATAGTAAAAACAGGGCGGGTCTAAGGTGCGCATTATTACCGTAAGTTTACTAGTTGAAATGAAAAAGAAGCTACAGCAGTTCTTCCGCGCCTGTATTCAATATATGCTCGGTTATAACTGATCACTCGTAGTTTATCGTTTATGTGAGCTTCTATATAGTTGTGTGCTAAAACTGGCTGAAGGTTGCGGAGGGTGATCCGGAGCAACTAATGTAGCACAAATTTTTGAGGAAAATGACCGCAGAACTAAATCCCGCCGCGTGTAGCATGGGAAACGTGTGGTTATATTTATTCCCATAGACTTTTCTATTGAGTTTTGAAACTGCACTTTCACGCCGGCTCTGAAGTTTTTAAAGGGAATTTTCTGGACCGCTTCGGCACGAGCTTTCAAATGGTACAAACCCCGGAAGTGTAGCTACTTCCGTTCAAAAATTATTAACGGTTTTTACCACGCCAACTCAACTTGGACATGCTATAGTCGGATATAGATCTCTAGGACAGCTGCAAATGTTTCAAGTGTTAGTGTTGGAAGAGTTATCTACGTAACTGATACACTTAACAATTTAATTATTGCGACTCTATTTTTTTGAGATTATTGTCAATTTTGACTAGAACAGATTCACCTGGTGACACACCCTTTACAGTCTTGCTATAATTACATCACCACCAAGGTTTAATTCACTCTTCTTACTAGTGCTAGAGTTGTTTAGTTTTGGTTAAATTTAGAGAAATGACGAGACAACAAACAATCTGTTCAAATTTTACGTGAACAGTTAGTGGTAGTTAAAAGTTGTCTAAAATTGAAAGAATTCGAATAATCTATCTGTCTAGCAATTTTCAGCAATGCAACCTAGTGAATTTTTTTTTTGTTACAAGTATATAATTCCATAAGTGATGCTATTTTCATTTCCTCATGTAGCGTATGATTATCTCGGAAGTCTCATCTCCACCCACACGCGTCGCCAGCGTGCGCTATCGGAGGCGGAGGACGGGTCGAGAGTGTGGCATCTCTTCAAGCAGGTGGACTCAGAGGATCCCAGGAGGTCTCCATTCTTGAACAACAAGAAGTTGGTGTCTGAGATATACCTGCCAAGGATGCTGTCCACTAAGGTATGTGTCAACTAGTTTTACCCACGTACGTATAATGGTGGGTGAAACTAGTGGAATTAGTAGATGAACAGAGCTATATGCGAGCTGTACTGAATAATTGACTTTATGCATACGTTTAATTAAACCATCAGATTCCACTTATCGTATATTATTTGATAGATGTATGCTGTTTATTTACCTATAGTAGTTTAATGACTTTACATAATCTCCATGTATGTAAACCATGCTAATTGGTTTTTGTTTAAGTTTCAGTTTGTATGATGATGCAGACATTGTGTGTGTGTGTGTAGAGTATTCTGCAAAACTTTGTGGACGAGCTATTTGGTGCTCTATTCTCTGTGAATCATCCTCCTCCGTCTCCCACTAATCTGTATTCCGCCACCTTCCCACAGTCTCCTGGAGTACAGGTAATGGGCAAACACACAAATACACACATGCATGCACACACACATACACACACATCATGTGCCTGGAGGGACATGTTCAGGGTTTGGAAAGGGGAAAGGTCAGAAATATAAAGTCTACTACAGACCAGCTGCCTGTTACCACATCATACTATGGCTTCCCTGCTGTAGTGTATTATAGAGATGGTGTGTGGTGTGATGTATTATGTATGTCTTAGCATACACCTTGTTTAACAATTATTTATAGGTAAATAATTACATGTGTTAGCACAGTTAGCAACCTTGTTATGATTGGTAACTGAGCGTTAAGTTAATGAGCATAGAGAATAGGATTGAGCAGTATCCTCTATATTTTTTTGTTGTTATTATATGTTGTTGTTGTTATTATATGTTGTTGTTATTATTATTATTATTAATTTACTAATTATTTACTGGAAAGTACTTAGCTACAAATAATAATAGCAAATTATTTTTCTTTCTAACAGTGGGTGGTCTGGGAAAAGGGACTTACGGCGCAAAAATTGAAAATTGAGATATAGGCTCCAGAAGTAAGTCATCGGAAAATTCTTCTTTACCTATTTTGTTTTGCAGAATTAGTCTTAGTGACCTTACTCTAGTCTATGCCAAATGTCAAACAACTTAAAGATCCCAAGCGTGCCGGTAGCGAAGTACAATAAACGGGGAATGGGCGGAGTTTTAGCAGCTAAAAAAAAACGGCATAGCTTGAGACTACTGCATGCAATCTACAGCTTACCTTTGGCTTAAGTTTACCGCTACGCGAATAGAATAGCCAAGGATTCCAACAAGACAGGTCGTAACCTTTGAAAGCTAAAAAGAACTCTACGCAAACTTCGTTAGTCGCCGAAAAAGCGGCTGTACGATTAATTGCGTATGCGGAGTACGCCGTTTACGTATACGGAAACGTTAATCTATACGGAATGGAAATTCAATTTTGTTTTTCGATTCTAGTTCAATTGCTTGCTGAATAGGGCCCAGTTCAACTGCCGTTTCTCTGCGTGTCGAAGGTTTTACCCTCCAGTATTTAGCACTAAGTTGAGATAAATTGTATCTTTTATTAGCATAAAAAACTCAATTTTTTGATTTGCGCATAATTTCCAGACCCACTCACATATGTTATCTATCTATTACTTAATCATATGATTCATTTACTGGAAGTACTTAGCTACAAATAATAATAGCAAATTCTTATTTCTCTTTCTAAGCAGCCATATTAAAACTTAACCAACGTTTCTTTTACTAAAAAATATTATGCAAATTTTATCAACTAATTTCCACGATTCCAAGGGGCTATGCCCCAGGTGCCGATACTGTTCCTATGGCAATCAAGTACTTGTTTTTTGACTTCCTGGATGAGGAGGCGGAGGTCCATCGCATCGTAGATCCAGATGTAGTTACACCGGGAACGAACAACGCCTGTCCCTGCGGTTCTGGGTAAACATGATACAAAAAATCCGGAGTTTGTATTCGACATCACAAGAGGAACCATACATGTGGATGCCGGTCTGTCTGTCTGCTACAGGTAAAGGGTCAGAAGGAGCAATCACCTTGATAACATAGTCAGCTATTTTATGTATATACAGGGCACTAATTAATTAGATCCCGTTGCCTATATTGTTACTAGGGTACTAACTGTAAGTGTGCACTATTTTTTGCCTTAGGTATATGAACTGTGCATACTAACTACCCTTGGGGTATTGCTATTTTTGAGTTTTAGTTTAATAGAATAGGCGGATAAAGCAGGGGCGCAGGTTATGTGAGGCCTATATGAGGGTCTTATACTCTCCTATATAACCTACAAGTATATGGGACCAGCCCTGTGTATAACTCTCCTGCGCTTCATACCCACAGTTAGATTGGATGATAAAGCTGGCGCTACAAAGCTAAACTTGCTAAGTAAATTGCTGGGTGTGCTTCAATTAATTTTTAAATGAATTTTAATTTTTGGGCAACGGAAGAATTTCCTGACACACCGAAAATGTGAATAAACAAAGTGCTAGGGACTGGGCAGGCCTCCGGGTAACCGGATCTAAAACAGTTAGAGATAAGGCCGTGGGCTTCAGTGCACTAAATCCACCAGTACCCCAAGCGCTTATGCTCTAACTCTTTACATCGTTTGAAATATCACTGTGTTGCAATTAATAGTAGTACAGCAACCACCGTTAGTAGGTTTTTTTTTTTTTTTTTTGTAGGAATTTTTTTTGTAATGGTCAGCAAGTGTTTTTTTACTTTTTGTTGCTTGGCTTTTGCCTCGTGACTGTCATTTCTGTTATTCTATCTGTGCAGGCACAATTTATCGATGGTTGTCACCAGCAGAGATATGAAGCTGACTATTGTAAGTGCACAGACACGCTATTTGTGGTAAACACTGGTAAGCACTATTAAGCCTCTGATGAATACATTTAGTTAGACAGTACCATAGGAGTTTACTACTTCCACACACACAATTATTAGAGCCCATACGGGAGGATATTAAAATTCTGGACTACCCTAGCATTTAAGAAGGAGTGGGTGAGTTATGGAAGGTGTGACTTGTTATGATACGCTGACTTCATCTCTATGAGCATTGATGGGAAGGTAAAAATATGACATTACACGGTTGGTGAAAACTTTCGGCAAAGTATGACAAAATTTTGGTGCAGTGTTCTTTTATCGTAATGAACTTAGTATATGCATACAACCCAGGTAGATTCAGCAGATTTCAATTATACCGTAGGGACAAAAGTTGTTCTAATGAGGATAATAGGGCGTCAGTGGGTCAGTATACCTTTTCTGATTCTACAACCATTGTATTGTTTAAATCCTGGTTCTACCTTGTAGCACAAAGCTTACTTTCCTATCATTTTAATTGTGTCAACGTTTTGGTTAGGTTTTGCTACTTCTTGTTAATTATTTGTAAGAGTTGATTTTTGTTGTTGTTTGTTTTTTTGTTTGTTCCAACATGTGTTTTTTTTGTTTTGTTTGTTTTTTAATTTTTATTGCGTCATACTTTGATTTTGTAATATAGGAATCTCCCACTAGTAAGTTGCCCATGTACAACAAGGATTCTCCCACTAGTACAGGGCTACAAGTCTAAAGTGAAGAAGTACTACAGCAGTGTCAAGCAAATGCCCAAGATACCAGAGGACGCCATGCAGCACTATCTCAGACAACTTTCAGATGTAAGTAGGAGGAGTTTGGAAAGTATGTGGGCCTGACATAATGTATGAGCTTTGCTCAGAGATGATGGGAGAAAGATGAGTCTTGGGGATTCTTCTTAAGAGTCCTCAAGCAGCATTTCTAGTTCATGAACTCCATATGTACATGCATGTACAAGGCCTTTTTTGTTTAGGCTCCTACCAGCCTTTTGTTATTGTTCTCTTGAAGTAACAAACTTCATATACTGAAGACTGCTTAAACACACTACTCTTTCCCAACCAATGTTTTCTTTGTTTGGGGGGGGGGGGGGGGGGGGGGGGGGGGGGGGGGAAGAGCTATAGCGATGTACTTCCCCTTTACATGAAGTCTTGCATGTAAACATGTTCATTTACACGTGGGCAATTTAAAAATAACATTAGTTTTCACTTTCGTAACATTTCATGTTATCATTCTTCTCTTCCGCGCGAACACACACACACACACACACACATGTACACACAGTATCAGTGTCAGCAGATGAAGAAAGCCGGGTCATTTGAGCACGACACAGCTCTGAACGAACTCCTCCGCTATGCTACTCACTACTCCAACCAGGTATGTAAGCCCAATGGCTGGGATAGGAGAGACTATAGTGATGACCAATGATCGGTAATGAACTAACCCCTACAGTTGATGGAATTAAATTGACGTGATCTGCGTAGACCAGTATTTGTCGATTTCATCGTAATCAAACATATCTGCTTAACTTGCTTAAATATGATAGAATAACTCCTAGTAAAAAAAACAATATTTTTAAATAAGTCATTCCGTAGCAAATACTGATGTGTATATGTGTGTGTGTGTGTGTGTGTAGTTTCTTCATACTCTGAGGGTGGCAGGTCTACAGCATAGAGCTCAGCAGTTTGAGAACATCCTTCAACTAACACAAACATCTGCAGCCACTCTTCTGTGAGACCAACAAGAAAGAATTACCCTTCAATTTTAATTCCTCGACATTTTTGGACTAACAATACAATATTTGTCTTTTTAATTTAACAATAATATTATATGTATACATATTTCACTAATCATGACATTTCTTGGTTGTAATTAGAACCCTCACTGTATTGAGTTATGTGAGGAGCTTCTTTTTTTTATAATTGATTCATTGTACCTTATTTATTTTCAATATTAATTATTACCAATCTATATAGTAATTCAATATTTTTAGCTTAGCTAAAGTCCCCATTGACCAAGCCATCAACATTCTGAGATCTCGCTTACAAGAAGACAACAAATTGGATGATGAGAGGACCTCCAAATGACTTGTGTGATCTCGTAGAATAATGTGTGAAATCCACCTATTTCTCTTAAAGACCAATTTTATGAGAAAATTGAAGGTGCTTCAATGGGTTCTCCTTTATCTCCAATTCTGGCAGATATATTCATGGGAGAATCTTGAAGACAATGCAATCAGTACCTCCCCCTTTAAACCATCTCTCTGGTGCAGGTACATTGATGACGTTTTTTGCATTATGGCCTGGTGATTCTAGGGTGGTGATTCGATTTGTAATTCAGATAGCGATCAGTGTGTGTTTTCTTTCTGTAGATTGATGTAATGAAGTGACCATTCTCTCTCTCTATTTCAACATCAAGAAATGCATAATTTGTTATTGTTCTCTTCGCGTCTGTAGTAAAATGTTTTGTTTATTCAAGTGGGAAATGTAGGTGTTGTTGTGTATCACCCTAGAATTCTGTCAGGAGTAGTCAAGTGTTTGAGTTCTACAGCAACATCCATTTGCAACTTTGCAATATTAAACAAGGAATTAGCTCATCTCAAAACAATCTTCCTAGGTAATATGGCTATCCTTTACCAGTTAAACATCAACGATCAAAAAGTATGAATTCCAACAAAGAAAATGAATCAAAACTTTTGGTTTTTCCATGCATCAGCGAGAAAATTGAGCGAATTTGCTGTCCCTGAATATAAAAGTAAATTTTCAGAGTTCAACAACTCTTAGAAAATTACTTGTACATGTTAAACAAAGCAACACCAATGGAGAAAAAGAAAGGAGTTGTTTACAGCATACCATGCATGGACTGCAATTCAGTGTATGTGGGTGAAACTGACAGGAATCTAGAAAAAAAAAGAAGATTGTATGAACATCAATATGCAGTGAAAAGAATGGATAACAAAAATGGCATCTCAGTACATGCATGGAAGAAAATCACACAGAGTAAACTGGGATGAATCAGGAGTTCTGAAAATGATACCAAATTACTTTCATAGGAGGCTAACGAAAGCATTAATTATACAGAGCAGTAACACCACCTCAAATTTAGACAAAGGCCTCGAGCTCAATTTGTGAATATTATATCAAAATTTTAATGCTACAAGCTAAAAATAATATTGAATTACTAGAAATAGAGTAGCAGTGAAAATCTACGACATTATTACCAATCTATTACAATTATGTTTTCAAGTGTTATTTTAAAAAAAATCTCTGAACTGAAATAAGTAGCTAATAAGGAGTTTGGAATAGCAAGAACAAATTCTATTAAAACTGCTTCAGGTTTGTTCATAAATTTTTTCCCTGTATTCAGACTTAAGACTACATTGACTGAATAATATAATTTTCCATACCATTATCTTACATAGTCATTCAAACTGTCCAATCAAATTGCTCAATTAACCTTGAATAATTTCACGCCCACCTCCTCTATAGGAGGTGAATAAGTAAACCATCCAATAAAAATTAGTTTTTGTGCATTTCCAAATAGCCTTAGAGCCATGGTACCAGTCCGTTGCACCCCACTATTAGGTCGGTACAGGATTTACCCTATCCTCAGGCCTTTGGCCATCAGTTGTATAAATTTGGTACCAACCTCCACATCATGGTGTAACCTATACATGTAATGAATGCACACAACATGTAGCAATTAGTTCAGAACCAATCATTCCTTACCCTTCATGCACAGGACCACATTATAATTTTAATAAGTTACTTAATTAATAGGACTAGCCTGCATCGCAACATAGTGATATCAGACAACAAAAAAGACTATTCATGAGGGAACCAAGTCTATACTATTTACTATATCCTCAGCACCTCCTAGCAACCTCTTTTATTTTATCATGTTCATTAATTGACTCTCAGACTAATTGTAAGCACACCCTTCAATAATTCTGCATGGCTCACTACTACAGATTAATTTATCTACTACCGCTTTCACTTGAAGGGAAGCCATTTTTACATACGTTACAACTTGAAACCATAAAACATAATGCTGATGCTTTGAAGTAATGTCTATCATAACAAGCACGTCCTCACACATCCTCCCTGAAATAAAGTATAATATTATATGCTTTAAAGCAAGGCAAAGGTGGGAGTTCTTTCTAATCATGTTATTATATCAAGTTTATTCTCCTTCCTGCATTTATTTTATCTTTTGACACAAAAATAGAATAAATAGCTAACAATAATAATAATATTAATAATTTATTATTATTATTATTATTATTATTATTATTATTTATTATTATTATTATTATTATTAACAACAATACATTCTGTAGAAAAAGCACACAGTCATCCTTAGTTTGTGGTTGATGACTGAAGCATATCTATTTAAACAATTCATACACATAAAGTAAATGTTATTTTAACATGTAATACACACTTTGGTTCAGCTGGGTTGGTGATACTTCCTCTATATAATAACTGTCCTGAAGCCACAGTCTGGTGAAAGGAAACTGAATTTTTTTTTTAATTGGTTTGTTGACAAGAATCTTCCTGATTAGTTTAAAATGAATTTTGAAATTTGAAAGAGCTTTTGAATACCCCTAGGACCATTACAATATATATATATTATTCATTTGATACAGGAGAATATCATGAGTCTGTTGGCTTAGTATTTACGCGAGTGCCGCAGGCACGAGCGTAAATACCGCCAATCAGACGAGTGATATTCTCGGGTATCCAATGGATAATAAATTTATTAGGTACTGCTCATGTGCGAATACCTTGGTAACAAGAAATTTACCTAGGGGGACGTAATAACCCAACGTAATAACTATGAACACAGGTGATATGGAAAAATATTGCCCTAAGCCACATCCTGTTTACTTTAATGCATTTTCTATGTGGCAACAGTTATCAGGCTCTGTTCAGTACCTAATAACTTGTATTATCGATGGTAGTGAGTGTAACGTGGTGTGGTGCTAGTAATTACACCACCATAGTGATAATAGTGAATAACTGCGCAAATGTGAAAATTTTACCTTTTGAGTGGAAAGGATAATCATTAGCCAGGCACCGCAGAAACATGGTTGTTAGAACTAATGTTCTAGACCACTGTTTTTACATAGTCTGCTGCAGGGAAATTATTTTTACTGATTTTCCAGAATTCGCGAAATAAAATACTTATGCGGCCGCCGCGCATATAAACGGTTGCCTTCGAGACGCAGGGGGAGAGCTTTAGCTATAGTCAATAGGTAATTATCCGCCTTACAGGTATTACAGATAGTGATGAATTTGTCTTGTCTTACGGATGCGAGCGCTACTACTCTTACTCCGACTCGCTGGACAACAACTGTACAGGATGACTCAAGCGGGACTGGGGTTGGCTACTTCTGCGCTACCGTCGCGCTTGTGTATTTGCTCATCGGAACTCCTTGGAACGGCTTGGTGATTTCGGTTATAATCAGCAAACGCTTGTGGCTGGCTTCAGCGTCCCTAATACTCCTCCTCAATTTAATGGCCAGCAACTTTCTGGTATGTGTGACAATTTTTCCGTTCATCATAATTACAGGTTTCTCAGAAGAATTCATTTTCGGTTCAAATGATGCCTCCAGATGTGGAGTTTGTTGGTTAGGCACTTTGAACATCACTCTGCCTGTAGTATCACTGCTAACTTTATCCCTGCTTTCAGTGGACCGTTTGATATATGTAAAGAAGCCATTCCTCTATAGCAAATTCGTAACCTCAAAGAGAGTACTCATAGCCATTGTATTAGTGTGGCTTCTGTCCATTATAATTTCAGTGCCACCATTCTTTGGCTTTGGCACTATTCAGTTTTCCTATGTGGCATCATCCTGTGTTCCGTACTTAGTGGGAGATAGTCCATTGGCCCCAAATTATTACTATGCTATGCTCATTGTTCTCACCAGCTCTGTTTCAATAGTCACTCTGGTAGTATCTTATGTGTGGATTGTCTTCTTAACGCGGAGACATCTCTTGAGGAAGGAAGAATATTATGTGGCTTCCTGCTCTTCGTGTACTGCTGAAGAGGCAAAAAAACTTACAGACAAGGAAACTTCAAGGAAACAGTTCAGAATGGTACAACTGTTTGGTGCCATTTTCACAGCGAATTTAGTGACTTGGATACCCATGCTGGGTTTGGCTATCAGTGCTGCAGTGGTTGGATTGGGCCAAATCCCTGCAGTAGTGTACAGTGTAACCTACCTGGCCTTCCTTGCAGAGATAGTGATACATCCTATTATAGAGGCCATGCTAATTAGAGACATTCGTGAAATCGTATTGAGGCTGGCTACACATTTATGCAGGAGAAGAAATTCAAAGAAAGCAACAGAGAGCATGACTTTAGAAAATGGAGTGCATAACAAGAGCTCATTATATGTCACAGCTTGAAACTGCTGTTAGTAATAGGCTCTGCAGTCTTATATTCTTAAATGGCCATATAAAATTGATGTCTGTTAGTAAATCTTACACATTACAAGAAAGAAATAGTGTTTGCAAACAAATTTTCATCATCAATGCCATGCCACTCTTTAGCTATTTGTTTTATCTGCAAGCAGGATACAGGGGATAAGTGATTTATTCTATACTGAATGCAGTCCAAATTTATTTTATAGGAAACATTTCTCTTATCTATGGTGTTACTGCTATATCTCTCCTCCAAAACAGTTAACATCAAGATAGAACTATTGTTGCTTTCTAATCTATCCTTATGCATACTTCTGTATTAATTTACCAACAAATTATTGTCTTAGTTTTATCTGTTTATGTTTTTTTGTTTTTGTTTTCATAGACTGTTTAACTATACATTTGTTATAAAGGTTTTACAATTTAAAGTTTTAAGTGCTGATATGTGAGGGGTGTCGGTGTTTCTTCCTCAAAATTAATATCCGAGTATTCTAAAAAACCCTACAAAATGATATAACCTTTTTATGTGTATGTGTGTATGTGTGGAAGGAGGGATGGGTATATGTGCCATTTTCCTCTTGAGCACACGAAGACTGCAATATTATATAATTTATCCACTTTTACACAAAGAAACTTCTTCATTTGTACCAAGGTATACAATAGAGCCTCAGTAAATGAGGGACCCAAGAGTGTTTGGATCAGTGAAAGTATTGCTTATTAAAATAATAATGAGTCGCAATACGTATATGAATGGAAAGCAAAATCTATTTCTGTTCAGGCTTAAAAAATCAGTCATTATAAGTTCTACAGCCAGTATTAGAGTAGTAGTATTATATGCTTGTGCTTTCATGTTGAGAGCAACATAGTAGGATGCGGGGATGGTTACAGCTTTATCCTCTAGGGTAGCCTAATCAATCAGGTCAGAGCAACTTCTACATCAGCTGGGGGCGTGGGGAGCCTCTAGAAATAACACTCAGAATGTTTTACAGCCAACTATATATACCATGAGTTACCAAACCTAGTTCAAACTACAACAGTGAAGCTTTCTAGCAGACTAAACCACTCATTACATTACCTCAGAGTGATATGGCAAGATATTTCACACTGAGGCTTTATATCACTTGCCTCTGGTCCATGAAATTATTCCTTTCTTGAAATATTTCCTATCACACTCTGACTCATGTAATGAGTATTATCACACTCTGACTCATGTAATAAGTATTATCACACTCTGAATCATGTAATAAGTATTACACATATATAAAATACTAACATATATAATACTTATTACATGAGTCAGAGTGTGATATGGCGAAATATTTCATGAGCAGGCTAATTTATTTTCATGAGCCAGAGGAAAGTGAAAATAAAGCCTGAGAATGAAATAATTAGCCATATCACTCTGACAAGTGTAATAAGTGGTTTATTCCTTGCTAGATATCTTTACTGAAGTAGTTTGTACTAGGACTAGTAACTCTAGGGGTGAACTTGGCTAAAACTCTCTCTATCTCCCCATAACCCCAGCAGATATTTTAGAAGCTGCTCTAACTTTGGTTGGGTAGGCTCCACAAGAGGAATGTAGTTGTAAAAACCTGGAAAACTGGTAAGCCTGGCCGCTAACTACTGGGCTTACACAATACAGCCATGAGATAGAACCATATGATAACCTGAGTTATCTCAGTTAAAAATAACATTGTGAAGATGTCTAGCATGGAATATATATGTGACAGTACTTGGGAAAAGGGAACCATTGCATTAAAAATTGAAAAATGAGTTATTTATACCACTGTGTAGAGCACTTCATATGGAGTACTTTGGTACCAAGTTTATGGGCAGACGCTGCTTGGTTCACTAAATATAGGAGCGGCTTGTGTTAGGGTACTAAACAGGTATGGCTGTAAGTAGCACTAGATGAGTATAGACATAGTTTTGCAGGCCGTTTTGTGCTTCTTTTTTTTCTTTTTTAACTGTAATACAGTCTCTCTTTTAGAAATGATCAAGTAGCTTGGTTTGTAAGTGTGTCAGCCAACTTGTTGCCTGTTTTGGAACAAATGAACAATGAATAATAATAGTAGGAATATCTTTAAATCAATGAACAAAAAAGATGGACTTTCACAATGTGTTGCCTTCTCTTGTTGCAGTGTGACAGAAGTCCTTATCATCACTGAAACCTTTGTCTAGTCAGAGACTTGCTGATTCTTCCAGTGTCTACACAATAATAGTCCCAGGAGAGTCTCCTGATCTGCAGACTCCAGATAATATGTGTGACAGAAGTCCTTATCATCACTGAAACCTTTATCCAGTCAGAGACTTGCTGATTCTTCCAGTGTCTACACAATAATAGTCCCAGGAGAGTCTCCAGATCCGCAGACTCCCAATTATAAGACCCCATAAATAGCAACTTCAACTTATATAGCTTGATTATTCACGTTTATTATTTCTATTCTGTTGCTGCAAAGCTATAACAAAAACTTATAAGAATTTACCCACGATTTGGGTTGGATTTCCTTGCACGCAAGGAAGGTCAAAAAAGAGAATAAAAGGTGGCTGTGTTTTCAAAAAGGAGAATAAAAGGTGGCTGTGTTTAAACGGGATGCTTGGACCTTTAACAACGGTTTCAGCCACTCAAATTTGGTGTCAGTGTAGCTAAAGGGTATAGGAGATACCAGTGGGCCAATAAAAAGAAAATCAAAAAAATTATTTTTTGTCGGTGTTCTGGCTCTACTGTACATTTTTGATTTTACTAATTGGTCCCTTTTCCCCAAGCTCATTACCCCCTAGTAGTTATGGCAACCAGGGTCTGGCTGCTAAAACATCAGCTGGGAGGTAGTGTAGGAGCCAACTTCACACCTACAAGCTACTTCAATTGATACAAACTACTTCAATGAAGATATCTAGCAAGGAATAAACAACTTATTACACTTGTCAGAGTGATATATATCTCTAAATATTTCACTCTCAGGCTTTATTTTCACTAGCCTCTGGCTTATGAAAATAAATCAGCCTGCTCTGGAAATATTTCTCCATATCATACTCTGACTCTTGTAATAAGTACTATATATAGCTATATATATATATATATATATATATATATATACTGTATATGACATACCTGATTTTCAATTAATACCATCTTACTCAATTTTCTTGTTTACTAAACTAGTGCAAGAGCACAAATGACCAACAAGCCTGCCTTGTTAGGTTACATACAGTAATATTGCATTAAGATATATTTTAGCTTCTGCTTTTGTGGGATAACAAAATAGTTTGACCATTAATTGTAGATTAAACTATATGAATTACCAGTAGTGGTACTTGACAACACACACTCAGACACTAACAAAAGCAGTTTTTCGAAATTATGTCTGGTAAAGGGATTTCAATGCCATTAGAAACCTCTTCTCCCCAGATTTTTGTGACTTGCAAAAAAGAAAAACACAAGCATTTTTCATGAGTAGCTGTGCGTTCAGTGTCAGAAATGTTCATCTTGTTCGTGGAGGTCTCAGATAGAAATCCCTGGATCTGTTTCAATGGACTGTTCCTTGAAAAAGTAGAGAAGCTTTTCCAACCCATTGGGAATTTTGTATATTCTTTCCAAATTCCATGTATAGGTTTGGATAGACTTGGATCGCTGCTCTCTCCCCATCAGACTGGAGCTAACTCACCTTCTTATAAGTGCCCATGATACAGCATGACCTTAGAATCTGTTCTCAACTCAGACTTTGAGTGCAACAGTTTGCATAAATCAGCAATGTCAAGATATGGATCAACGTGAGTAAGCATGTTCTATGGCTAAGGATAAGTCAAGTCCTTGACACTACTCTTCAAGAAGGATCAAAAGACAGTTGTAAATACCGAGGGAAAGGATGCATCTACTCTAGTTGTCATATCACACGACACACCCTTTTATGAGGTGTTGCCTACTTGGGTCGACACACCCTTGTATGAGGTGTTGCCTACTTGGGTCAAAACTACCGCAGGAAGTTCAGTAACACTAATTTGTAACAGTTTAAACGATACAGAGTGGCTTGGAGTTAATATTGAGAATCAAGACAAAACGTTAGAGGGTAACACAATCACTTTACGTAACATACAAATAAAACACAGTGGAAATTATTATTGCAGAAATGTGAATTATAATAAGGAAGTCCACTCTCAAAATTCAGAATAATAGTAGACAGTTACGTGGGGAAGAGTTAATTTGAGCAAACTAGTAATGTAAGTATAGCATTAGCTTTCAATGTATTTATAACCCACTTTACTTATCAGCAGGTTGGAACCCTTTACCCAGATTCCCCACTAAATCATATTATTAATATACACAGCATACTTTTTTATGGATTTAGCTACAAGTTAACAGAGAGCTATATTTTAGTATTCAGACCAGGAATTGGTGTGGTCATGGGTGTGATCAGTACACTGAGATATATGTAATCGAGTGTGCTACTTCTATGTGCTTTAATCAAATTACAGTAAATTACATTGCCAGTGGCCACTATGACAAAATTAATACTCTGTCTATGTAATATCATTGTTAGCAATGAAAGAGTTTACACGTATCTCCATGGACAAATTGTCAGTTTCCCCTAGTCTCGCAGGCCAGACCCTTTACCTAATCGCTCCACTCGGAAGCGTCTGGTTACCCTAACGCATCCGTTTGGTATCTTTCCCCAGGACTCCAGGGAGCGTATAAAATGTGTACTTCTTATGTCAAGTTTAATTGTGTGTGGGCGTCTGTAAAATGTCCGTATGAATATTTTTAGCTAGTCCCAACTCTTGCACTTGTTCTTCTAAGAGCTCTGAGCTGAAAAGCGTTCTAAAAATGGAGAGTTCAAAAAAGGACAATAATTAAAGTGACTGATTCGCACACTACTGGCACAGCCTCAGCTATAACCTCCACTTACAATTTACAACGCCAGCTGGCAAAGATTTATGATAGGAGGGTAAGAAAACCCGAAAGGTGTAATTTCATTCCACTATTACCATCCACTATTACCAAACGGGTGTGATTAATTTAATATTGTTATGGTAGTATGGAAACTTAACTACTAATAAAATGTATAGTACATACAAAGTGTAAATTAGTTTTCAAGAGGTCTGGCTGATGTGGAGAGGAAGATTGTCATGACTCTGGTAGTGGCCGGAGATACCAACACTGTTGCCTCACCCACTACAGCAGAGGGGAGGAGTAATGGATGGCAGTAATGAAGGCATGGTCTCCACTCTAGCCATGATGGAGATGATAAACAGAAGGAATCAGATGCATTGTTGTGAATAAAGAAGTTAAGTTCAGTTGTTACTTTTTATTGGACTGCTTTTCACATAGGAGATAAAATGGTGTTGGTAATTATGACAGTGGTACTTTGTGGTAGTGGACCGCAGGCTATTACTTTATTTTATACAGTGTCGTAAATGGTTAAAGGTGGATGAAGAGCCTGTAGATGCGGCTTTATTAACAGTGAACAATGGAATAGGGGAAGAAATGGAGAGGAAGGTGTTTTAGTAATTCCAAGCAACATGGTGTTTGCATGTGTTTGTTGAGTTCAAAGTAGGAAACAGACTGAAGTGACTTGGACAGACAGTGGGCATGATGTTTATTTTTATGGTGAAATGTTTTCAATTTCAATGGTAGCTACAATTAAAAATGAATTTGTCACCATAAGAAATACTGATAACAATTTGATATAGCTATATGAGTAACAATAATGCCAATAATAATCATTTCAGTTAAAAATTTAATTATGTATTTGCTTTTGTTGTGAATAAAGAAGTTAAGTTCAGTTGTTACTTTTTATTGGACTGCTTTTCACATAGGAGATAAAATGGTGTTGGTAATTATGACAGTGGTACTTTGTGGTAGTGGACCGCAGGCTATTACTTTATTTTAAACTAGAGAGATCTGCAAGGTGTGAAGACATTATAACTTACCATTGCATTAGAGTTGCATCTTCTAGTTAGCTTTGTACATGCACTCAGGAATCCCTTTAACTTGTAGCTAACTTGAAGTTATATTATCAGATAAATATTTTTATTTTGTCAGAACCAGAACCTACAGTGACAACCAACCAGATATACATAGCTTAACAATAGAGAGCAAATAATAACTTATTTATTGACGCATCTGAAGTACTTATGCTGCTGAAAGTATTGCTAATTTAAGTACAGTTCATTAGGTATACTGGGATTATTAAAAAATAAAAATTGAAGTACTAAAAAGAATATTGGAAGATAAAAACAACATTTTATGACATTTTTAGAGCTAAGTTTAAGGTGTCTGCAATTGAGCTAAGTTCTAAGTTTATAAGTAATTTTATCAATCCATCCCAAGTTGATGGATAACGAGGAGACCCATTCTTTATCCAGTCTATTAGTACCTCTCGACAACACTGCCTGACATCTCCCCGACGATGGCTATCAATACCTTGTAAGCGAACTGGAGTTAGTTCCAGTAAATCTCCAGCATCATCCCACTTAACACTCATCTCATCTCTCACCCTGAGAGTCTGTGGCTGGCCATCTTTGTCTGTCCACTCTAGCAATGTTAAATTTCTTAAAGAAAATTCAAGACCTGAAAATTATAACAAATAATGAAGAGCACTTAAACCACTAACTTCTAGCCAGTTACCTGGTGTAGCAGCAGCTGCAGAATATCTTGAACTCTGAGCCGCCTCAACTGAACTGTTGTTGCTGGATGCTTGCTGGCATGGAAATTCATCCTCTGAAGTGGCAATTCCTCTGGATGCTCTACCTATGATAATTGCAATATTTAATAACAACAATATATTGTACTTATTCAAAACTTACTTGATGTATGAGCAGAATCCACTTTTGTTGGAAATGATAATGAAGTTAAAGAATTGCCTACATACAAATATACCAAGATAACATAAGTTTATGTAAACTTATACTGGTATTATTATTTACCTTCATTAAACCACGGACATGCAGACTCCGGAACTATCAGCTTGCCTTGACTAATGCATTGCATATAGAGAGAACGTTTTCCCTTCTTTACTTCATGCAGTGAGCCACATTTCTCAGGGCATGTCAAACTAAATGCAGTGCCAACTTTGTCACAGCTGTAGTGAAGCTTAATTAGTGACAATTGAATGCAATTATCTAACATTATTCGAATGTTGTTACAAACTTCATTAGGAGTAGTTGTCCTAGGGGCATACTTTGCAGAGTTATTTGCAGGAGGATAGTTTTCTAAGACTACACTAACTTCCAGGTGAGAAATGCAACTTCTGAGGCAGATTTGGTCAACATCTTCAGAGGAACTCACAAGTAAAGATACTTGGTCTTGATATATGCGGTCTTCTAACAAGTCAAAAGTGAGCTCCTGGTTTCCTTCCGGACATAGGAGATAAGAAATGAGCATACCAAACAAACCTTTAGGACAGTGACCAAGTTTGAAAGTGACAGCTAGGGGAGCAATAACAGTGCTGATTGTATCTGATGGAGACTTTTCAACATGATTCAGAACTGAAGGTATGAAATACTTGAGCACTCCCTTCTTGTCTTTGAAAGAAACGGCAATTCGAAGATAAAGAAGAAACAAGAGAAACTGATCAGGTGTGATTTTATCCTTCTTGCTTAAAAGATTTTTAAAAGCTGAAGATTCTAAAATTCCTTTCTTGCAGAAACTGTCTTGCTGACTCTTTGGTATAGATCCAGATGACAAGAAAGTTTCAAGTATAAGTTCAGTGACTTTGTTAAAGAAAACTTGAGGCTCTTTAATAATGACATCTGATAGACCTTCAATGTCATAATGCTGGATAATACCTACTCTGAAATGAAGGAAATGAAGAAGTGACCCCATCTCTTTCTCGTCAATATAAACTTGGCTGCCAATTTCTTGCAACGATCCATTGATAAGACTGTCTCGTGAATACTGTGTAGTTCCAGACAGAAGAGTAGGTAACTCACAGGATATTCAATCAAAAACTCATCTCTATCGTGAATGAATTTGTTGATATCAGAGCGAAGCTTCTGAAACTGCTGGTCTTCACTGCTGGTATTGTCTACCGTATACATGACGGTGTTCAAAGGACCATTAGAATAACGAACTAAGTGGAAGAAATTTCTCTCACAAACCATTTCGTGAAGCATTAGATTGATGCTGTCAAGAACTGATTGAGTTTTTGAAGTGATTCTGTCAATATGTGTACCTACTATAAAGACAATAGGCTCGTGACACACTAAGGAAACCTTCTCAAGCACACCTTCTTCAGTAGTCTGTATGGCAGAAACACTGGTAAGGAATTGAATGAGAGCATCCATTGTAGAAATAGAGGATTGATACTGGTTGATAATGTCTCCATTGGCTGATCTGTACTGAATGATGTTCTTTGTATGAATGTCAATGTCAGTTCTCATGACAAAGATAAAAATAGAAGGACCAAAAATCAGAAGAGAAAGGCTCTCTTGAAATTCCACTTGTCCGCCTGTATCTCTGATGTAAAGAGAATTTTTGGTTTGCAAGTCTACAATATTTTTTATGTTGTGTTTATTCAGTACTTCTCTCACATGATACTGAATGTCAGACCCTGAATAGTCTAGCTGGTATGGACTGGATTCATAATGCTGCAACCGTGGCCTTTTTATGGCATTTTCAGGAATAAACTTTTTGAAACTATCCAATTGAGAAACCACAGACTCATCAAAGTCAGTGACTTTCCATGTGTTGTCTTCACAGGTGTAAGCTGAAGTATGTGTGGAGGAGGGGCCTATTTGAACTATGACTATTTTCTCACACATGCCAGTAGAGGAATAGTACACACGAAGTGGCTTGTTCAGGAGACGATCCAGCAACGATGTCTTGCCAGATCCAGGGAGTCCTTTCAGTAGAATATTGGCTATCTTTCTTTTGATACTTTGTTTATTAAATATTGCTGATGTCACCTCATCAGTGAATTTGTGCTTCTCAGGAATCACTTTACCTAATAATCAAGCAAATATCTAGATCTCAATCTAAATGCATTTACAATATTAATGATTCAGTCATTCTCGGCTGAAATAATTACAACACAAGAAATTTTTTTTCTTTTTAACAGCCATTATTTTTAATTATAACTTAACCCGACGTTTCGACTTCCAGCCAAAGTCATGACCTCTGAAGAGGACTTCGGCAAGAAGTCGAAATGTTGGGTTAAGTTATAATTATAAGTTAAGTTGTAATTAAAAAAAAATTTCCTATATTTACAATATTTAATTATAAGACATACTTAATTCTAAAAAGAAGAAGAAGCATATTTGGAGATATAATAGCATGAAAAACTGCTAAACTTGGGGTTAACAGCACATGGCACATGCATGAGATGGCATAGCAGTCATCCTGTGTTTGTTCATCTATAATGCTATGAGTTTGGAGATCACTGACAATGAAGAGTTAATTTCGGAGCTCAAAATAGCTTCAGGTAATGGACAACATCTGGTTAATTTCATCAAATGATCTGACGCAGTATAGGTAAGCCAAGTAGCTATGTCAGGGCCCAGTCGCTCTCGGCTATCCAGCGCTTCACCATAGCCATTGTCAGTGCTCTTCCTTTTGTTGGAGTGGTTGATCTTTCTGTTTCTGAACTGAAGCTAAAGAACTGTTGTCAATGCTAGGCTGCCGCTCGGGATTAAATCTCCCTGCCATAAAAATTTAGTAGAATTGTTGAAGTGTTCAGTGTGTATAAAGTTTCAAGACAAGCTTTGCTGCATGAGAAACTTCAATCCTGACTTTATTAATGGTTCAAGAAATTAAGAGCTTCCTGCTACAAGGATCACACGGCCAGTGACATGCACACACGAACGATGTTGCTATTGAAAAACAATCTTCATTGTCAGTCTTGGACTCCTCCGAAGGGCGGCCTTTACCATAAAAAATGATTATTTTTAATTTTTGACTTTTTATTTTATTTATATATTTATTCTGTAGTTTGAAGCTTTTGAAGCTGTGTCCAAAGTTTCAAGCCAGTTGGACATTTCTTCATTCATTTATAATTTTTTCCGCCATCCCTACTTACAGTACTCACATTGCCCAGGAAGAATCTAATCTTAGTTTTACTGCTACTGTTTGTACAGCGTGTCTTCGCCATTCTTTGTCTAAAACTATAGCTCATTATAGTTAAAGATAAAACACACAGGAAGAGCTATTCAACCACGTAAACTGCACTCCAATGGGATCAAGTGTGCCTGATACACATTGAGCAGTACTTTCTTTTTAAAAATAAACTTTGCGCGAGTGTTGTACTGTATGGTTTGGTAAAATATCACCATATTCAGTAGAAAGTGGTTAATTCTAAAAAGTGGGTGCAATTTACAACAGAAGGAGGCGTGGGTTTCAAAAAGGAAGGCGAAAGTACAGAAGAGAATGTGAAAGGTGATTAATCATGACTATAAAACACGTGGAATCGGCGAGGTAACGCAGCGGTAGGTTTAAAATGGAAGGGAACAGAAGGCAAAAAAGCGAGCGATTAATTGTAACTAAAAAGTGGGTGGAATCGAGGAATAAAAGCAGGGGTTAGTTTCCAAAAGGAAGGCGAAAGTACAAAAGGACAGAACTTCAGAAGCAGGAGAGATAGACAAAGGAAAAGGGGACACCATAACTCAAGAAGAAGAGCTGAAGAAAGGAAAGGTGGGGTAAAGAAGCTCAGATAGTTCTAGAACAAAAAGAGCAGGAGAGGGAACTTCTGTAACCTTAACCAATGGTAGAGAATTATAACTGAGCAAGACAACTTGTGCTACTGCAAATTGCAATGCGTCAAGAGACACTGCACTTTGAATGGAACTCATGGTGGTGCTCATTTTTTGTCAGGGCAAATAGTGAAAAAAATTTCCTCTCTATGTTGAGTCTCTAAAGTCAATAGTCCCATGGCTTTTGCATTTGACCATACTCACTATGATCATTGGCTGCCAGTCCACATTCATGACTTAAATACCTTCCACAGTCTATTGTCAAAGAATTTCAAGACCGTGGTCACTGGGTTGTTACTAAGACTACAAATCGCCTCTCAGCAATGCCTATAGATCAGGCCTATGAACAAAACGATATGATGGTAAATAGTTGCAGTGGTGCTGTAGGACTGACTAAAAACCCTGCAGCCTTTAGAAAGTGGATAATTGCTGGACCTGAGCAGGCATGACGAAAGAATTTTGACTCAGTATAACCCACACATAGCTGAGAAGCAATAGCATCATGAAGAAAAATTTTCTGCTCAAAAATTGTTCAAGCAGCAATTTCTCTCCCTTGTACAAGTGTTTCATGATATGGGGAATCTATTGAAACAGTGTGATCTGTCGAAACTCTGAGCAAAGACCAGTACACAAAGTACCAGAAAGCAGTGATATTGGATGGTACTAGTTCTATTCATGATCCAACAAAGAGAAATGCTCTTTCTGTTTTCAGGCGTCCAGCTCTGAAGACCCAGCAGTGTACCAGTGCTGCTCTGGTACACCTACTTCCTGACAACACAGTATCTACATTAGATGAGTATGCCAGCATCGTCTTTGACCCCCATATAACTGTGCAGTTACAACAATCTACCCGGGTAGACTTAGTGTGGGACTCTTACAGACAACAGCATCAAAACATCTACAAGACAAAAGTGAGGCAAAGGAATGAGATTTCTTACGGAATGATATCAATACACAAAAATTGTTTGAGTTTCTCTCTCAGAAGATCGTGTCTGCCAATTATCCTGATGGCAAAGATTCATGTGATAGATTCACTGATGGTTGGCTGCAGTCCATGTTTGATCCAAACTGTGGACATACACTACTATGAGAGCACATGGGTCCTGTCTGGACTACACTACCCATAGCTAGCAATGTCTGATGAGAGCACATGGGTACCTGTCTGGACTACACTACCCATAGCTAGCAATGCCTGATGAGAGCACATGCATGCAGCACATGGGTACCTGTCTGGACTACACTACCCATAGCTAGCAATGCCTGATGAGAGCACATGCATGCAGAACATGGGTACCTGTCTGGACTACACTACCCATAGCTAGCAATGCCTGATGAGAGCACATGCATGCAGCACATGGGTACCTGTCTGGACTATACTACCCATAGCTAGCAATGCCTGATGAGAGCACATGCATGCAGCACATGGGTACCTGTCTGGACTACACTACCCATAGCTAGCAATGCCTGATGAGAGCACATGCATGCAGCACATGGGTACCTGTCTGGACTACACTACCCATAGCTAGCAATGCCTGAAGAGAGCACATGCATGCAGCACATGGGTACCTGTCTGAACTACACTACCCATAGCTAGCATGCCTGATGAGAGCACATGCATGCAGCACATGGGTACCTGTCTGGACTACACTACCCATAGCTAGCAATGCCTGATGAGAGCACATGCATGCAGCACATGGGTACCTGTCTGGACTACACTACCCATAGCTAGCAATGCCTGATGAGAGCACATGCATGCAGCACATGGGTACCTGTCTGGACTACACTACCCATAGCTAGCAATGCCTGATGAGAGCACATGCATGCAGCACATGGGTACCTGTCTGGATTACACTACCCATAGCTAGCAATGCCTGATGAGAGCACATGCATGCAGCACATGGGTACCTGTCTGGACTACACTACCCATAGCTAGCAATGCCTGATGAGAGCGCATGCATGCAGCACATGGGTACCAGTCTGGACTACACTACCCATAGCTAGCAATGCCTGATGAGAGCACATGCATGCAGCACATGGGTACCTGTCTGGACGACACTACCCATAGCTAGCAATGCCTGATGAGAGCACATGCATGCAGCACATGGGTACCAGTCTGGACTACACTACCCATAGCTAGCAATGCCTGATGAGAGCACATGCATGCAGCACATGGGTACCTGTCTGGACTACACTACCCATAGCTAGCAATGCCTGATGAGAGCACATGCATGCAGCACATGGGTACCTGTCTGGACTACACTACCCATAGCTAGCAATGCCTGATGAGAGCACATGCATGCAGCACATGGGTACCTGTCTGGACTACACTACCCATAGCTAGCAATGCCTGATGAGAGCACATGCATGCAGCACATGGGTACCTGTCTGGACTACACTACCCATAGCTAGCAATGCTGATGAGAGCACATCCATGCAGAACATGGGTACCTGTCTGGACTACACTACCCATAGCTAGCAATGCCTGATGGAGCTTATCAAGTGTGGTTGCAAGAGCACAAATGGTTGTGGTGCCAGATGTGGCTGCAAGAAAGCAAACTGGGATTGTGCAGATCTTTGTGGCTGCAATTGCATGAAGTAAACCTGTTGACACTTTTAATATCCTCGTATTGATACTATACTTTGATATTGATGTGTACCAGCTGAAAATTTCAATTTTATAAACTTTATTCTTAAAAATAATTGCATTGACATTAAAAAAAAATATGGGTGCGAAATATTTGGAATCTATCAAGAAAATCGTTAGTGAGATATAACAAATCACAAAAAATATTCATGCTTTAGTCCAGTCACTCCTGCACATTTCATTAACCCATTCCTTCTGAACTTAATTTTATCGCGACGTCAAACACATTGATGACCTCGGGCAAAGAGAGTTAATCTATATAATAACATGCTTGTGTGTCAGTAATGATGATCGATGGTGTGCATAATTCATGGGCTTCAAATCGGTACACGATAGGTAAAGTGTCATCACATTCAGTAGAAAGTCGTTAATTCTAAAAAGAAGGTGTAATAGACGAGGAAAGGTAGCATATGTTTAAAAAAGGAAGGCGAAAGTATGCAAGAGAAGGTAAAAGGCAATTAATCAGCAGGTGGAATAGGTGGAGTAAGGCGGCATAGGTTTAAAATGAAACAGAAGAGAAGGCAAAAAGGCAAGCGATTAATTGTAACTAAAAAGTGGCTGGAATCAGTGAGTAAAGGCGGGGTCAGTTTAAAAAAGGAAGGCGAAAAAGAAGGAAAAAGTTTCGCAAAGATTAAGTTCACAATCATGGTAGTAGGACAGAGAGATTCAGAAGCAGGACAGGCAGACAAAGGAAAAGGGACTCCATGACTCGAGAAGAAAGTGCTATAGAAAGGGAAGTGGGAAACCTTAACCAACGGTAGAGAATTCCATTAAGCTACTTGACTAATAACTAATAGGGCTGAAGGATACTAGTCTAGTTGTTGTATTTTTCAATGGAGTTAACCTACTCTGACTGCCATATTCTATACTTTTTCATGCATGTTAAACTTTTGTATTAGAGAGACTAGCATTCACCTACATGCTGTAATATATAACAATAACACTATAAGTATCGGAGGGTCAGTTTAATGATGTGGGTTCATCAAATTCATAATTTTGATATCAAATTCATAATTTTGATATCACCTTACCATCTGAATGACTTGTGCGAATGCCATCTTTGTCTCCTTCTGAAGTAGATGTGGAAGCTGGAGTAGGAGAAGGATGAGCTGGTGTAGGAGAAGTTTGTGAAGAAATAGACTCATGTTCTTCTGTTAAATTATTAGTTTTAATTTGCTCCTCATTTCTATCTGCAGCTACTTTGAGTTCCTCTGCATGTTGAACTCCTTCAGAAATTTCTTTAGTCACAAATGTCTGATCAGATCTGTAAGAACTTCTTCTCAACTCTTCTCCAGTGATAAAATCAGCAAACCTCCACCATTTATCTGATGGTTCTTTTGCTACAAAAAATATCATAATGATTTTACTGTAACATTTATAAATACACTAATGTGATTGTCTAGTGAATAAACAATAAAATAGTACAAAGAGTAGCTATTATAATATCACAAAATAAAAACTTAAACTTAATGTGAATGTCCAGTGAAGACACCATCCACAGCAAAGACACCATCCACAGCAAAGACACCATCCACAGCAAAGACACCATCCACAGCAAAGACACCATCCACAACAAGACACCATCCACAACAAGACACCATCCACAACAAAGACACCATCCACAGCAAAGACACCATCCACAACAAAGACACCATCTACAACTAAGACACCATCCACAGCAAAGACACCATCCACAACAAAGACACCATCTACAACAAAGACACCATCCACAGCAAAGACACCATACACAACTAAGACACCATCCACAGCAAAGACACCATCCACAGCAAAGACACCATACACAACTAAGACACCATCCACAGCAAAGACACCATCCACAGCCAAGACACCATCCACAGCCAAGACACCATCCACAGCAAAAACACCATCCACAGCAAAGACACCATCCACAGCAAAGACACAATCCACAGCAAAGACACCATCCACAGCAAAGAATCCAATCAACAACTCACTGAGTATGAGTTGAGTAGTGGCTGATGTGATACTATAGTAACGTGTACTTCCTCCAAACACGAATATTTCCACTGAAGTAGGAGTAGATAACAACACAGTTGCACTATGACCCGATCGTTTCATATACTCATAACCTGGCAACTATGACACATAAAATACATTCATTATATCTACTGGCAGAATAATTATGAAATACAATAATGACAGGAAAAGTAGCATAGCTCCACCCCCTACTCCTCCCACTATCATAGAAGGAGTGACTAAGCCCCCACCACTGTTGGTCCCCTCCACTTTCAGACCAACTTCCCCTCCAAGAAGTTCAGTGTGGTGAAATAATAGCTCTAAAGATACACACAAAGTCTGTTCAAGTAACTAAAATAACTAAATGTATTAAATTAATTAGTTAATTAAAATTGTTTGCATAATATATACTAACACAATATAACAACTACTACATACCAAGTCAGTATCTCATGTCTAATAAATACTAACACAATATAACAACTACTACATACCAAGTCAGTATCTCATATCTAATAAATACTAACACAATATAACAACTACTACATACCAAGTCAGTATCTCATATCTAATAAATACTAACACAATATAACAACTACTACTTACCAAGTCAGTATCTCATGTCTAATAAATACTAACACAATATAACAACTACTACATACCAAGTCAGTATCTCATATCTAATACATACTAACACAATATAACAACTACTACATACCAAGTCAGTATCTCATATCTAATACATACTAACACAATATAACAACTACTACATACCAAGTCAGTATCTCATATCTAATAAATACTAACACAATATAACAACTACTACATACCAAGTCAGTATCTGATATCTAATAAATACTAACACAATATAACAACTACTACATACCAAGTCAGTATCTCATATCTAATAAATACTAACACAATATAACAACTACTACATACCAAGTCAGTATCTCATATCTAATAAATACTAACACAATATAACAACTACTACAGTAGGGGTCAAAATAAAGTTCCCATTGCGACCAGACTTTCCCCCGACTTTACGTTGAAAAAGTCGCTAACCATAGACGACTTTTAACCGACTTTAAACGACTTTCCGCTATGCACCGTGAAATTTTATCAGTCCGCTAAATAATAGATTCCCCGGCCCTCTGAGCGACTTGACCAGTCCGCAACGACTTACTGGGTCGGCGACTTTATAATGGCGACTTATTATTACAATCTCCTAACGGCTACTTTTTAACGCTGTACCTGGCGATTTTAAAGGGCGACTTATTGGCTGTGGCGACTTTTTAGGGCGGCTATTTTCTTGCTGTTACTTTCTAGCGCGCAGCCTTCTTCCCCCGCTACTTTGGTCCAGAAGCCTTTATAAGCCAAGACAGTACCACCGAACTCTTTAGATTAATGAGCAGCTCTCTACACGCTACTCCAGCTCCCGCGGCCTTACTTCCCCTTTTTGCTGAGCTGTCATTTTTGGTAAACCACCGCGCGCTCTGGCCTGCTAGCTGCTCTCTCCCTCGCTCTCTCTGCTGGAGCCACCACAAGACCACAACATTCAAGGTAACCACACCACAGCCTGAGTCTCAGCTAATTAAAAATAACAACTATCTTACTGCATCAATAAGAACTAAGGAATAGTTGTATTTCCTGATCAAATTTTATGCTCATAATCTACACATTTTCTCTATGTTATTTCATTAAATGTTGGGCTTAGATGGTCTATACACGCTACCAAAAACAAAGAATACTATACCTTCACCTTGTTTTACACCTGAAACCTCCTACTATTATTAATGTGCTGGAACATGAGGGGATTATAGTTAGTAGACGGGGAGTGTTTAAATTCCTGAAGAGGTTTCATGAAAGGGGAACTATTGCAAGGAAGCCAGGGAGTGGTCGGCCTAGTCTCATCACAACGGAAATTAAAATGATAGTGGAGGACCAGATGAGAAGGGATGATGAGACTACTGCATATCAGCTTCACTTTCTGCTGAATAGGACGGGCTACATTCTGTCTTTGCGCACCATTTTAAGATGTAGAACCTCATTAGGCTGGACCTTCAGAGGCAGTTCTTACTGTCAACTAATAAGAGCAGCCAACAAGGTAATTGAAAGGGTGATGATTTGCTAGTCTAGGTTGTCTCCATACAACTAACATGATCTATTCTATATGTATAGGAGAAAAGGTTACAGTGGGCAAAGGAAGTCCTTCATGAGAAGGACAGTGGTTTCCTAGATGTGATATGGACAGATGAAAGCACTATACAGCTTGAAACACACAGGAGGTTTGCCTGTCACAAAAAAGGAGAAGCACCGAGGAATAAACCAAAGTAACTTTATTTACATTACATTACAATCAAGCTTGTTTTACTTTTTATTGAACAGTAGTAATAGTAATAATAATAATATTATTATTATTATTATTATTATTGTTGCTATTATTAATACTACTACTATTATTACTACTATACTACTATTATTATTATTATAACAGGGCCAAGCATCCAGTTAAAGTCCATGTGTGGGCTGGAATTAGTGTTCTAGGATGCACTGGGATTTGTATATTCAGTGGCATCATGAAGGCCTCACTCTATGTTGAAATCCTTGAGCAAACACTTCTTCCGTTTATTCAAGAAGTTTTTCCTGATGGACATCGTTTTATGCAGGACAACGACCCAAAACATACCTCATTGCGTGCTAGAAAGTTCTTTGAGGATAATAATGTGAAATGGTGGAAGACCCCTCCAGAGTCACCAGATGCAAACCCAATCGAGAACTTGTGGCATGAATTAAAAGAATTTATACGGCGAGAAATAAAACCTAAGAATAAGCAAGAACTAGTTAACGGAATTCTTTCTTTTTGGAGAACAGTCACTAAAGAAAAATGCACTAAATATATAAGACATTTACGAAAAGTAATTCCTAAAATTATTGAACTTGAAGGCGATGCTACTGGTTATTAATTTCATAAACTTCATTTTCATACTTTATTCATAATATTTATTACCACATTCAAGGCTTAATCAGCAATTAAGCATGAACAAATACTTATAGTCAGTTATTTAGATACAAGGATGTGGGGTGTAGTTAGCACACATACAAGGGTTTAAATACAAGGATGTGGGGTGTAGTTAGGACACATACAAGGGCGTGGAAATGCTCATTTATTGGTAGGTCTGGAAGTGGATGTGACTGAAGACAATTCGTGAGTTTGGCCAACGACAAGTCATGTGTGTGGACAAGTACAATATATCAGAATGCTTTTAAATAGCAAAGTTTTAAAAAATGTCAACTGATGATGGTGGATAAAAAGATAATTAGTAAAGAAATATGCACTGGAGTTGTGATTCAACACAAATTCCCATGTGACTAAGAAATATAACAATTAAGATGTTGTGATAAGATGATATAGAGGGGAGGGTGGTTAAGGATAGTGACACATCAGAAATAAAGTATATTGTATAGAACTGTGTGTGTGTGTGTGTGTGTGTGTGTGCATAGTTAACGATTACTTGGACCTAAGTCTTTTACATAAATGCTGGATAGATAAAATACAATCCTCCCACAATTCCTCAAACTCTGCTGCCCTGGTATGAAACATGGGGAAAAGATCCCTCAGTACTTTTTTTAAATCATCCAGTTTGTCACACGCCAGAGGTGGCAGATCCTTCCTCCCCATCGGTGTACTCCTTCGGAGAATGTCCTCCCCAAAAATGGAAAACTGGGCCAACTTGCAAGCCAGCCTGCCAATTGTGCTTATTTTAATCAACTTAGAGTTCTTCCTCAGTACCACTTCAATTGGCTGCAGCTGGTCAGCACCTTCATTACTAGCAGGGGAGGAGGATGTTGTGGTGGAAGAAAATGAAGTAGAGGGAGATGTGTAGGATTGGGATAAGGTTGCATTGGAATATACTGGTGCTGGAGGTCTTATATTATGAGAAGAGAATGATACTGTAGAGGGAGATGTGTAGGATTGGGATAAGGTTGCATTGGAATATACTGGTGCTGGAGGTCTTATATTATGAGAAGAGGATGATACTGTAGAGGGAGATGTGTAGGATTGGGATAAGGTTGCATTGGAATATACTGGTGCTGGAGGTCTTATATTATGAGAAGAGAATGATACTGTAGAGGGAGATGTGTAGGATTGGGATAAGGTTGAATTGGAATAAACTGGTGCAGGAGGTCTTATATTATGAGAAGAGGATGATACTGTGTCAGAATATGTACAAGCATAATGAGATAATGATATGCTTCAAGCAATGGTTGAGTTACCTGATTGTGGTTGTGCGACAAATAGGGGAGTACTAACAGTATGCATGAAGAAATCCTTCATGTCGGACATCTCCGATTGTATACCCACTACTAAATTTTCCAACTCTTCAATTTTTTTTTGTTGGTTGCTGATTAAACACTTTAGTTCACACACTTCCACCTCTAATGTTAATGGGTCTGAAAAAAATTCATTATTATTATTATTATTATTTCTTTAAATGTTTACCTGTTTCACTAATGCAGCTGGTACTGCTTAAGGTTGGTGAATCCAAGAATTCATAAGTGTCTAAATTTGATAGGTTAGGTTACTCCTATTGCACATTATTATTATTTATAAATACCTTGCTCTGTCCTAGGATGGATCACCTGACCTTGATGTGCACTAACAGTTATGATCTCTCCTATTTCAAAACTAAACTAAAAGGAATTACAAAAATAAAGCTTATTCACCTGCTGGAGGTGGAGTTTTCTTCCGTTTGTTAGTTCTTTCCTTTACATTGTTATTATCCTATTATTTTGACAGAGTAATTATTAATTTTTTTTTCTTTATTCAGTTATGCTGTACTTACAGTGTTACAATTACTAGAAGGGTCTAAAAGTAAGAACAAACAAGCAAACAAACATTAGCAATTTAGAATTTTCAATCACATTTTCACTTAACCAGGTGGAGATGTTCTTTTCCCTTTTCCTTTCATCTTTTTAGAAGGATTCTGGAGGGAAAAAAATGGGGGGGAGGGGGGGTGGTGAGGGGAAGGCTACTAGTTAATATCCATGTAGCACATTTCTAAAATGTGGTGCCAATGTGAGTAGAGGAGAATTAATGGTGTTATGCACTTACAGTTGGTTCAGCAGGCACTGCTCTCACTCTCTTTCTTGCCGGCTAATTTTTAAAAACAACATTGTACTATCTCAGCAGATGAAACCAGCAGTGTATACTTACTGAAGACACATTGACTGGAGTATCCACTAAATTTTTAATAATGAAATAATAATTTTTTGTAATTTTTGACAAATATTGCATCACCTGAAACGGATTGGGATAATTCCCCTGGATTGTCAGCAAGACAGTCCATTTCTGTCTCTGAACCTAAAATTGGCAAACACTTTATAATTGTACTATTCACTATTCTATAACTACTTATCCATTAACTGAACAAATCTTATAATCTATGATTATTGAGCTTAATGAGCTCAACTAATAAAGCAGCTGTTTTTTTAAACTACTCATTCCATCTCCTAGCAACAGTTGTAGGAATGCTATTAATACAGCTAGATTTAGTGGTTACTACCCATTCCATCTCCTAGCAACAGTTGTAGGAATGCTATTAACAGCTGGATTTAGTGGTTGCTACACATTCCAGCTGGATTTAGTTAATTTTCCCTCCCAAAATATTGGTGTGATTGCTACTAATTCCAGCTGGATTTAGTGAAATTTCCCTCTTAATATTTTTGTTCAGAAATGGTTGCTACACATTCCAGCTGGATTTAGAAAGTTTCACTCCCTTTAGTAAAAATAAGATTTAGTTGGAATTGATCATATGCACTTTCAGGCTGGATTTTAGATAATTTTACCCACCCAATAGTAAAAAATATATTTATTAATATTCTGGTTATATGTATACTTACCAACTGCAAGAATTTTGGCTTGGTGTAGTTGTTTTCCGATTTTTATACTACAAGTACCTCCAACAGGTACCCCATCTTTTACTTTTTTTTTCGGCACAACAGAAAACTGTTCGTCTTCTGTCCAGAAAACCAGGCAATACTCTAAGCAATTGAAATGGTTGTATTTACTCATTACTTTATTTATTATCATTCCTATGCACTAACACATCACTTACATTTCATGTATAAGTTACAGCTCACACATACATACATGCATGCATACATACACACACACATACACACACACACACACACGCAAACAAATGCAAATTATCTTGCTGGCTATGTGGTAAGCAAGCACTGTGAGCCATGCAAGCAAAATTCTTGGAGCCCTGCTAGGAACTCACAGGAGAAAAGCCTTTCACCATAGCAAGTGGTGTGGATACCTAAAGTCACACCTAGACCATTGATGTTTCATGAGAAATAACCTTGAATATGCACCCCAGCAAATGCCAGGTCCCCAGTCTGGGTGGACTGATGGGAAGCAGATGGAAAACTGTAGTAGATGGAAAATTGGCAGAGTGGGGGTTGAACTATGGGACCTCAGGCCCTGAGCCAAGGACACAACCACTACACCACACAGCCAGCCACACACTACACCACACACACACACACAAACTCCACAGTAATTTCTCATAAAATTTCAATTTTTTTCTTTTACAAAATACTCAGAACTTACAAATGAATTGATTTAAAACTTAATCGATTAAAAGAAAACAATAATATAAAAATACTATTATTATTATGATTATGATTGTTGTTATGGTGATTATTAGTATTATTATTATCATTATTATTAATTTATTATGATTTTATTATTATCATTATTGCTACTATCATTGCTAAAATAATAAAGTTACCTCTTTGTGCCATGGAGTCTTTGATTGCCTTCCTGATAGACATGTTTGCTGCAATAGCTGTCCAGAAACAGTGAAAAGATATTCCAAGTAAAAAAGCTCAATAAAGCTCAATAAATGCAGGCTTCACTGTTCTAGACCAGGACTTCTTAGCGCAAAAAGTCGCCGTAAAGTCGCCGAAATCCGCGGTAAAAAGTCGGCAAAAAGTCGGCGGTAAAAATCGTGACAAAACTGCTGGAGCGATTTTGCAAATAATGCGCCATAATCCGCATGTAAAGCGGAGCCTATAGCGCGCTCAAAAGTTGTTAAAAAGTCGGCGCGTTGCTACAATAAGCGGGTAAAATAATAAAACGGCGCGCGAAGTCAACTTCAAATTAGCACGCGCCGTAACAAACGTTCGCGTAGAAATTATTGACGGTAAGAAGTCGCCGGCTATTAAAAAGTCGCCGGCTATTAAAAAGTCGGCAGAATTATTTAGAACCGACTTTGCAGAGACTTTCTAGCGACCCTGTGGGAACTTTATTTTGACCCCTACTGTACATACCAAGTCAGTATCTCATATCTAATAAATACTAACACAATATAACAACTACTACATACCAAGTCAGTATCTCATGTCTAATAAATACTAACACAATATAACAACTACTACATACCAAGTCAGTATCTCATATCTAATACTAACACAATATAACAACTACTACATACCAAGTCAGTATCTCATATCTAATAACTAGTGATGTGCTTGAGCACAAATGGCGAGCGAGCCTAAAGACTATACTATTTATATATGAATGATTTTGACTTCTAACACTGAAGCTACTGAAAATAAGGTCCAGTTTTTAAATTTAGCATACACGGTAAAGGGATTTCAGTGCCATAGTAACAACTCTCTGCAACTGCTTGAATTGAAGGTAAAAAACAACAACAAAACAGTACACGTTATTTAAAAGTTTTTTTCTTTGTGACATTGTTTAGCTAAGTAGTGGTTGTAACACACAATGCTTTGACACAACTGGACATGCACCTACACAGACTTATCTTCGCAGTAGTCTAGTGGACAATGTATTTTCAGGTAAATACTGTTGCGCACGGCTTATAACCATGACAAAGAGCGCATTGACTTACCACCGCCACTAACTCGAATAGAAATGGAAGTCCCTTAAGTTGTCAAGTTTGAACTGCACCCGCAAAAGAATTAAAAACGGTACACAGACTTACCTTCGCAGTAAGTGGACAATGTATTTTCAAGTAAATACTGTTGCGCACGGCTTATAACCATGACAAAGAGCGCATTGACTTACCACCGCCACTACGAATAGAAATGGAAGTCCTTTAAGTTTTCAAGTTTTAACTGCACCCGCAAAAGAATTCAAAACGGTAAACAATTCAATTTCTAGGGTGATACGGGTACTGATCGATAAACCAGAGGATTCTGTTTAGTGCAATTTGGGACGGGGTCGACCACATAAACTAACACAAAAACGCGAGGGTCAAAGTACAAAATGACATACGTACGTCCAAACATATATACAAATAAATAAATAAATAAATAAATAAACATCCCCGATTTTCGATTGTGTTACCCCTGTAAGTGTCTCGCTCGCTACGCTCGCTCGCCAAATACAGTATCTCATATCTAATAAATACTAACACAATATAACAACTACTACATACCAAGTCAGTATCTCATGTCTAATAAATACTAACACAATATAACAACTACTACATACCAAGTCAGTATCTGACATCTCCTTCAACTCTCTTGTGGACACATCAAATAAACACACTCTCTCTCTTCCAATGATCAGAAGTTGGGCGTGGTTGCTATTATACTCTATACATGTAGCAGTAGGATAGAGACCCAAGTGAGGCCCACCTGAATGTAGTCTAGTCCAGTGCTAAATAGAAACAATATAAATAATACTATCATATGTTGTGTCTGATATTTCATACACTTACCATTGTGGACAAGTCTAACATATGTATGGCCCTGCTAGCTCCTCCACATCTTATGACTTGATGAGGACTCACTTTAGTGAAGGCAAAGCATGCATTACCACGAGGTACATCTCCAGTGACTGGAGGAGAAGACCAAGTCCCTAACAATACACACAGTCATTAGTAACTTAGATAACTGAAATTGTTTAATTAAAATAATAAAAATACAAATAGTAAATTAGAGTAGCATAATTAAAAAATGTAAACATAAACACACTGACAATAACAAATACACATATATGACGATACAAACAAACAAAACACACTAAATTAATTAAATACTACTACACAATTACATATGGTATGGTAAGGATCATCAAGTGCCTCCACTATATTGAGTATAATGTGCTAGTATCACATGAAGGACAAATTTACAGACTTTGTGTGTAACTTTAGAGCTATTATTTCACCACACTGAACTTCTTGGAGGGGAAGTGGAATGGTTCCCCTCCCCATCCCATAAATACAACCTTGACTAATATAAATTAAATATTAACATCATATCTCTAATTAACATATTTCATGATAGTTTGAACTCACCAGTTGCTAGGTCAAACATGCGAAGATCATTAGTACGTCTAATATGTTCACCCAATTCTCCATGTACTAGTAGTGATCTTTTATAGTCTATCATACGACAGCCTAACTTCAGACAAGGACTACCACTGGCTCCTGGAGGAGACATCTCCTGCCATGTCCAATTAGTTAGGTTTAGTTGATACAATGATCCAGTACCCTGTCCTCTCTCATCACAACCCCCATAGAAGTACATACAGTCATCTATCCTAGCACATCCTCCAAGATAAAGTCCAGGAGGATGACGACCTTGTAACTGGTGTCTGATCCATGTTGCTGTAGCAGAGTTGAATTCATGCAAGTAGTCCAAGTCATCCACTGGCACACCCGAGTGCACCAGTCCACCCCATAGATATACAGAAGAATGTCTACTAACAGAGAAGAAGCAATGTCTTGGACTAGGTTCTGATGAGGACATTGTTGATATTTCTATACAATATACCAATTAAAAGACAAACATCAAATAAGAAACCTAGACTCAGGTGGCTGGGTATATTCTTTGTGACATCCTCAATAGTCCCAAGTTGTTTTGAGGACTGGGAAAGTCTGTGGCAGTCCTGGACATGTATGCAGGATATGTATTATTCATTTGATACAGGAATATATTACAAGTCTGTTGGCTGTGTTGCAGGCACCAGTATAAATACCGTCAACCAGACGAGTGATATTCTGCAGCATCCAATGAATAATACATTTATTATGTACTGCTCATGTGTGAATACCATAGTAACAAGGTTCTTGTGCAATGAACATTTGTATAACCTGGGGGGACGTAACAACCCCACGTGATAGGGCGAGTGAAGTGAGACCCTCACTAACGAGTCTCAATGGAGATTATGATATATACATATATGTATAGGGCAAAGTTCAAAGAGGTCAATGCGTATCCACCCCGGGAGGATACTTCAAAACATTAACATTAGATCAGGCACAAGAAAATCTTGAAAGACTTGAAAAGAATTCCAGGAAAAAAAAAAAAGGCAACGATCTACAGAGAAAGAATAAGAGAGATATCCATAGTTAGGTCTTGCAAACTTAATGTAGTTCATTTTCTATTCTATTAGCTGTATGCCTGCATAACAGATTTGTTCCTAATTGAAAATCCTTCGTCCAATAGTCAAGTCACTAAGAGAATACAATCTATTAATTTATCAACTAGAGCTCTGGTACAATACAGCATTTTCAATGAAGTGTCCTTTGGAAAGGAAGCTCAGCTTCAACAGAATGTGTTGGTTCATCTATCCTTACCTACACCATATTAGGAAATTTGATTGTTTACCTTTTGAAATTCCTTTGTCCAATAGTCAAGTCACAAAGAGAATGTAATGTAAGTTTCATGCTGGTATTATCAAGTGAACAAGTGTGCATGTGTGTGTGTGCGTGTGTAAAAGTGTTGTGTGTTGCTAAAGAATAGCACAAATTAACTAAACAACATTTACTTAACAAATAAATATTATGAGTGGCTAACATTCCAATTTAAATTTCAGTCAGACCAGCTCGCTTGCCATTTGTGCTAAATAATATCACCAGCTATGAACACATTACCTTTAGCCACATCCTGTTTACTGTAATGCACTTCTATGTGGCAACAGGTATTAGGCCCTGTTCACCATCAGTAACATAGCTTGGGAGGGTTCGAGGGGTTCGGTAGAACTAACCTAAGAAAACTGAAATGAGAAACTAAAGGAACCTGATATGGTAATTTTTCCCCCCGGGCATCTGGTAAAGTATCATCAATGTCTTTGAAAAAAAATTAATAGATTGCAATTTGAGATTTTGGGACGTTGTCCAGTCTAAAAAATGTTCAGGACCAGAAATGAGTTAACTGTTGATACCTGAAATGTACTAATTGGTGTAGTAGAAACTATGAAAGTAATTTTATTCCTGGCATCGGGTAAAGTATCTTCAATGTCCTCCAAAGCAATAAAAAAAATCCCTACAACTTGAGATTATGGGATGATGACCAGTCCAAAAAATATTCAAGACAAGAAATGAGTTATACCTGAAATAAACTAATTTGGTGTAGAAACTATGATAGAGGCTTATTGAAGGCAAGTTAGTTCTAATCACATCTGACTCTATCCTAGAACACAATCCTGTATCACATGTGACACTATCCTAGAACACAATCCTGCATCACACGTGACACTATCCTAGAACACAATCCTGTATCACATGTGACACTATCCTAGAACACAATCCTGCATCACACGTGACACTATCCTAGAACACAATCCTGTATCACATGTGACACTATCCTAGAACACAATCCTGCATCACACGTGACACTATCCTAGAACACAATCCTGTATCACATGTGACACTATCCTAGAACACAATCCTGCATCACACGTGACACTATCCTAGAACACATCCTGTATCACACGTGACACTATCCTAGAACACAATCCTTACACACGTGACACTATCCTAAACACATCCTGTATCACATCTGACACTATCCTAAACACAATCCTGTATCACACGTGACCCTAAACACAATCCTGTATCACACGACACAATCCTGTATCACAATCCTGACACTATCCTAGAACACAATCCTGCATCACACGTGACACTATCCTAGAACACAATCATGTATCACACGTGACACTATCCTAGAACACAATCCTGTATCACATGTGACACTATCCTAGAACAATCCTGTATCATATCCTAGCATCACACGTGACACTATCCTAGCAACACAATGACACTATCCTAGTACACAATCATGTATCATGTATCCTAGAACACAATCCTGTATCACTAGAACACAATCCTGCATCACACGTGACACTATCCTAGAACACAATCCTGTATCACGTGACACTATCCTCCTGTTCACTCTGACACTATCCTAGAACACATCCTGTATACATCTGACACGATCCTATAACACATCATGTATCACACGTGACACTATCCTAGAACACAATCCTGTATCACATGTGAACTATCCTAGAACACATCCTGCATCACACGTGACACTATCTAGAACACATCCTGTATCACAGTGACACTATCCTCCTGAACACACATCCTATATCACATGTGACACTATCCTAGAACACAATCCTGTATCACATCTGACACTATCCTAGAACACAATCCTGTATCACATCTGACACTATCCTAGAACACAATCCTGTATCACATCTGACACTATCCTAGAACACAATCCTGTATCACATTTGACACTATCCTAGAACACAATCCTGTATCACATCTGACACTATCCTAGAACACAATCCTGCATCACATCTGACACTATCCTAGAACACAATCCTGTATCACATCTGACACTATCCTAGAACACAATCCTGCATCACATCTGACACTATCCTAGAACACAATCCTGTATCACATCTGACTCTATCCTAGAACACAATCCTGTATCACATCTGACACGATCCTAGAACACAATCCTGTATCACACGTGACACTATCCTAGAACACAATCCTGCATCACATCTGACACTATCCTAGAACACAATCCTGTATCACATCTGACACTATCCTAGAACACAATCCTGCATCACATCTGACACTATCCTAGAACACAATCCTGTATCACATCTGACACTATCCTAGAACACAATCCTGCATCCATCACACGAAGAACACAATCCTGTATCACACATACACTGAACACTATCATGACACTATCCTAGAACACAATCCTGTATCACACGTGACACTATCCTAGAACACAATCCTGTATCACACGTGACACTATCCTAGAACACAATCCTGTATCACACGTGACACTATCCTAGAACACAATCCTGTATCACACGTGACACTATCCTAGAACACAATCCTGTATCACACATGACACTATCCTAGAACACAATCCTGTATCACACGTGACACTATCCTAGAACACAATCCTGTATCACACGTGACACTATCCTAGAACACAATCCTGTATCACACGTGACACTATCCTAGAACACAATCCTGTATCACACGTGACACTATCCTAGAACACAATCCTGTATCACACATGACACTATCCTAGAACACAATCCTGTATCACATCTGACACTATCCTAGAACACAATCCTGTATCACATCTGACACTATCCTAGAACACAATCCTGTATCACATCTGACACTATCCTAGAACACAATCATGTATCACATCTGACACTATCCTAGAACACAATCCTGTATCACACGTGACACTATCCTAGAACACAATCATGTATCACATCTGACACTATCCTAGAACACAATCCTGTATCACATCTGACACTATCCTAGAACACAATCCTGTATGACATCTGACACTATCCTAGAACACAATCCTGTATCACATGTGACACTATCCTAGATCACAATTCGCTCTGAAGTATAGTAGAACGTCAGAGATCCGAACATCAGACAACAGAATTAACCGAACTGCGAAGGAACATCGCAATGGGTACGGGGTTGTCGGCACAATTTTTTTTAGTGTAATTACAGTAAAATGGCAAAAGAATTGCTATCAGAAGCAGCTCAATAATTAGGAAGAATAATAGACCAAGGAATATTTTTATCTGGAGGTGCTCAGGAGTTTGGCTTAGGAAAGTCCACAATTTCAGACTTATAGAGAGACAGGAAGAATACAGAAAGGTTTTCAGCAGAATCAGGTGACACTAGTGGCCTGAAGAAAAGGTATATTGTCAGGAGAGATAATGATTAAAGATTTTATAGTGCAGTGTATTCTGGTTTACTCAGAAAAAAACTCCAGGGTAATGACCGAAATACTGTATGCATCTGTTTTAGTGCCACACCCTCTGCTCTGTAGATCACTGACACAATAATACTAACAGCCACACCCTCTAGATCACTGATGCAATGTACAGGCCACACCCACTGATCACAGAACAATAGTATTGTCAGCCACACCCTCTGATCCCCAGGTAAAGGAGGACCAGCTATGCCAGACTACTCTGCTCCCATCACGGACATAATCACTTCCTGTTATAGAACGCAACCACTTCCTGTTATAGAACACAACCACTTCTCTAATTTCTAACCTCCCCAGTCCTTATTTACTCCACAAAAACTCTCTTACCAGAGATCCCCCAACTTTAGTCTGAAAATTTGCTGTGGACTGTGTATTTCAGCGACCATTTCCACAAATCGTTTCTGCCCTGCAGGAAGGCTTTTTCTGATTCTAATAATTGGAAATTACCATTTCGCTTAAACAATAGACTGATATTACCTATTAACTCACAATCACTTGCTCCCACTCCTAAATCAGTCACTAATCTTTCCCTTCATATCAAGAAGTAGTGGTGGGCGATACCGAGTAGTTGGTATCGATACTTCGATACTTCCAGAGGAAAGTGTCTGGTATCGATACCAGAGTGGTATCGAACAGACTTCGATACCAAATCCTGCCCAGACAGAATATCGACCTTTACCGACATCTCATTGTGGCCAACATTAACACTTGGTAAAGGTGGTTAATTTAATGTGGTTAATTTAATGTGGTTAATTTAATGCGGTTAATCTCTAGCGGTTCCTTCCAGAGCTGAATAGAAATGAATGATACATGATTTTTCCCTCATTTAAGAGCGAAAAAGCAGAATCATACCACAGAACATTGACATGATGCTCTTTCTGAATCAAAATTGCGAACTTTTTCATCCGTACCAAATCATTTTTTTGACAATTCATCTAAATTCAAAAGAATAATTTAATAAATTAGTGCGCATGCGTGGTATCGATATAGGTATCGATACCGCCGATACCAGGTTCGAAAGTACTTGGTATCGATATCGAAAACATTAATCCGGTATCGCCCACCACTATCAAGAACCTCAACTCAACAAGTCAGGTCAACTAAACTACGTCACACGGGGCGCGTGGGCGGATGAGTCAGTACTGCGCATGTGCGTATGTGACCGTTTAATTTCGCAAAGAAGGTTGGACGTCCACCTACCTCTGCTCTTCTTTCCTCAGCTCTTTCCTCTGCTCAGCTTTGGCTTTTGTGAGTCAGGAATGCTTCCCATACGTCGTATGTCGCAACTCTTAGTACGTGAACTATAGAGACGGGTGTAAATAATTTCGAATTCCCATTCCCAGACTAATACTTTCACCTACCTCGTTTGTATGGTTTAAATTTGTTTTCAAGTGACTAATCTATAACTCTGTGATAGTGTCCTTGCAGAGCCCTACCAGCAACTCCGTCATGAATCCTAGCTACTCCACAGATAACCGCAGCCTTGCTAAACTGGTGGGAAGAGATGGAAGACTGTCTCCAATAGACCTTAAAAGTTGACGTCAGTGAAGATGATATGGAATTCATGCCCTCCAGAATATTGCTTTGCTTTCAGGGAGTGATAAGAAGAACAATCCAAGCTTACAAAAAGGGAGTTCCTTATGGTGGAAATGCCACCACCAATCATTTTCAATGGTGTACATAGACATAAAGGAGAATGTGAGGTAAAAATCAAATATATAAGATAATGATTACAAGGTGAAATGGGCATGTGATCAATATACATATTTAGTAACTCAGAGGTGGACAGAACAAGAAAGTGCCTTCTACATTTGGCAGACCTTGTGGAATCACACCTGCATCTTGTATAGCTCAAATGAAAGAAGTCACACCTCCTTCATTATCTTCTGACTATGTTCCTCCTCTGAATGTTTCTTCACAATTAGTATTGTGCAAGGTTTGCGCTGGAATTCCAGACAGGCACCTCGACCTACAGAGTGGAGATACCTAAACCTACACCAGTGGTTGTAAGGTCTCTAAGTGCAAAGATCATTTTGACCAGTCAGTAGCCTCACCTTCATGAATACTGCCAGACAAGTATATTGCATCAGACTTCCGACTCACCAGCAACGCCAGTTGATAAGAGAGTAGCTAGTGGCTAACGTCAGCAGAAGACTTATGTCTGGAGAACCTCACACTAAAGGAATAACAATTCCAACACAAGGAAAGGTAAGTGAATTCAGTAGTTAGAATGAAATAAAGTCTTGTTTAAAATAACACATCATAAGGTACTGTCCAATGGTTAGCCATTATCACTACTGACAGTCAAGTCAGAAGATACTGTCCAATGGTTAGCCATTATCACTACTGCCAGTACCTGACAGTCAAGTCAGAAGATACTATCCAATGGTTAGCCATTATCACTACTGCCAGTACCTGACAGTCAAGTCAGAAGATACTGTCCAATGGTTAGCCATTATCACTACTGCCTACCTGACAGTCAAGTCAGAAGATACTGTCCAATGGTTAGCCATTATCACTACTGCCAGTACCTGACAGTCAAGTCAGAAGATACTGTCCAATGGTTAGCCATTATCACTACTGCCAGTACCTGACAGTCAAGTCAGAAGATACTGTCCAATGGTTAGCCATTATCACTACTGCCAGTACCTGACAGTCAAGTCAGAAGATACTGTCCAATGGTTAGCCATTATCACTACTGCCAGTACCTGACAGTCAAGTCAGAAGATACTGTCCAATGGTTAGCCATTATCACTACTGCCAGTACCTGACAGTCAAGTCAGAAGATACTGTCCAATGGCTAGCCATTATCACTACTGCCAATACCTGACAGTCAAGTCAGAAGATACTGTCCAATGGTTAGCCATTATCACTACTGCCAGTACCTGACAGTCAAGTCAGAAGATACTGTCCAATGGTTAGCCATTATCACTACTGCCAGTACCTGACAGTCAAGTCAGAAGATACTGTCCAATGGCTAGCCATTATCACTACTGCCAGTACCTGACAGTCAAGTCAGAAGATACTGTCCAATGGTTAGCCATTATCACTACTGCCAGTACCTGACAGTCAAGTCAGAAGATACTGTCCAATGGTTAGCCATTATCACTACTGCCAGTACCTGACAGTCAAGTCAGAAGATACTGTCCAATGGTTAGCCATTATCACTACTGCCAATACCTGACAGTCAAGTCAGAAGATACTGTCCAATGGTTAGCCATTATCACTACTGCCAGTCCTGACAGTCAAGTACCTTAGACTACTGCCAGTCACAGTCAGAAGATGGTTAGCCATTATCACTACTGCAGTACCTGACAGTCAAGTCAGCCAGACTTCACCTGCCAGTACCTGACATGTCACCATTATCACTACTGCCAGTACCTGACAGTCAAGTCAGAAGATACTGTCCAATGGTAGCCATTATCACTACTGCCAGTACCTGACAGTCAAGTCAGAAGATACTGTCCAATTAGCCATGTCACTACTGCCACCTGACGTCAAGTCAGAAGATACTGTCCAATGGTTAGCCATTATCACTACTGCCAGTACCTGACAGTCAAGTCAGAAGATACTGTCCAATGGTTAGCCATTATCACTACTGCCAGTACCTGACAGTCAAGTCAGAAGATACTGTCCAATGGTTAGCCATTATCACTACTGCCAGTACCTGACAGTCAAGTCAGAAGATACTGTCCAATGGCTAGCCATTATCACTACTGCCAGTACCTGACAGTCAAGTCAGAAGATACTGTCCAATGGTTAGCCATTATCACTACTGCCAGTACCTGACAGTCAAGTCAGAAGATACTGTCCAATGGTTAGCCATTATCACTACTGCCAGTACCTGACAGTGCCAGTACCTGACAGTCAAGTCAGAAGATACTGTCCAGTGGTTAGCCATTATCACTACTGCCAGTACCTGACAGTCAAGTCAGAAGATACTGTCCAATGGCTTAGCCATTATCACTACTGCCAGTACCTGACAGTCAAGTCAGAAGATACTGTCCAATGGTTAGCCATTATCACTACTGCCAGTACCTGACAGTCAAGTCAGAAGATACTGTCCAATGGTTAGCCATTATCACTACTGCCAGTACCTGACAGTCAAGTCAGAAGATACTGTCCAATGGTTAGCCATTATCACTACTGCCAGTACCTGACAGTCAAGTCAGAAGATACTGTCCAATGGTTAGCCATTATCACTACTGCCAGTACCTGACAGTCAAGTCAGAAGATACTGTCCAATGATTAGCCATTATCACTACTGCCAGTACCTGACAGTCAAGTCAGAAGATACTGTCCAATGGTTAGCCATTATCACTACTGCCAGTACCTGACAGTCAAGTCAGAAGATACTGTCCAATGGTTAGCCATTATCACTACTGCCAGTACCTGACAGTCAAGTCAGAAGATACTGGATTAGCCATTATCACTACTGGCCAGTACCTGAAGTCAAGTCAGAAGATTACTGTCCAATGGTTAGCCATTATCACTACTGCCAGTACCTGACAGTCAAGTCAGAAGATACTGTCCAATGGTGCCAATCACTACTGCCAGTACCTGTCCTGTCCAGTGGTTAGACATTATCACTACTGCCAGTACCTGACAGTCAAGTCAGAAGATACTGTCCAGTGGTTAGCCATTATCACTACTGCCAATACCTGACAGTCAAGTCAGAAGATACTGTCCAATGGTTAGCCATTATCACTACTGCCAGTACCTGACAGCCAAGTCAGAAGATACTGTCCAATGGTTAGCCATTATCACTACTGCCAGTACCTGACAGTCAAGTCAGAAGATACTGTCCAATGGCTAGCCATTATCACTACTGCCAGTACCTGACAGTCAAGTCAGAAGATACTGTCCAATGGTTAGCCACTATCACTACTGCCAGTACCTGACAGTCAAGTCAGAAGATACTGTCCAATGGCTAGCCATTATCACTACTGCCAGTACCTGACAGTCAAGTCAGAGGTGCGAGATGCTTGCAGGAAAATGCTCCATCACAGATCCCAGTGTTTATCTGGAGTGCTCACTCGCCTTATGAGTTGAATCATATCAACAGTTTAGCTAGCTACTGGCTGTGCCCACCTGGAGTTACAACCACAAGAACATATGAACCTATATTATGTACACGTTTTTTTTGTTATTCTTTACTTCAGACAAGGTTACTATTATTTCCCAATTTATAATTTATTTGGCAACTTTAAAGCAGGTGCAATCAGTTTTTTTTTGTCTCCACCAGTGAAGTAGATGATCTTTTTTTTTGTGGTGAAGCGTTATAGGACATTATTAGATTAGCAAAGGGCTTGTAACCCCCACCACCTCCCCTCTCCCTTTCTGTACATTTAGTTACACAGCACCAAGGAATTAATACCACCCAATTAAATAGATTTGATTACATTGGTTTTAGGAAATGAATTGAATCTATGGAAAAAATACAACATCAGGGTATTGAAAATGTTAAGAAATCTGGAAAAATATAACACAACAAACAGCAAATATTATCAAGCATAAGTTTCGAGTATGAAGTTCAATTTTAAGAAGTTTAAATTTATGAAGTTCAATGGCTTCGGCCTAGATGACTTTTTAGGAATAACTTTACATACTCATAGGGGAAAACTTAGTCTCGAGGGCTAGACCCTTTAAAAGTACAAAATAACATTCTAATTATAATAAATTAATTTATAAGATGTGACAGCTACTAATATATGCATTTTTGCCAATGCTTTGGGGAAGTTCAATTTGTAGTGGTTTAGGAATGTTTTAATGTCAATCTCTGTAAAAAATATATAATAAACTAAAGAACATTAAACAGTCTCAGCAAGACTTATTATCCAAGCTGGTTAATAGCTAAATCATCAATAGCACCATCACTGTGGAGCCTCTATGACACTGGTCAAACTTGGCAAAGGTTGCCTGAAGAATTGAGTGAGGTTTGCTTGCCTATGAGTTGAGTAAGTTGCCTGGAATCGATCCAGGATGACGAAAGGAGAACGCACCCATCTGAACAGTTATATTATCCCCAGAGAGAGATTTAGCCAAAATGTACCACTGGCTATAGAGATATGTTTAGTATTTTGAGTCATCTGCAATTACACAAAGTACATTTTAACATATTTATCAAAGTATCTATTATTCACCTCCTAATTATACACAATGTATTTGAAGATAGTGAAAAGTCAGCTTTCATGCAAGTCTCTGGTCAGCAAGAATAACCACGGGAAGCTCTGTTGCATGAAGTAGCTGCTGTCCTTCATTCTTGGCAAGTCGTTTAATTTCATCATGAATTTGTGCACTACTGTCCCCCATACTTACAACTTCCCTTTGTCAGACTAAATTTTATATCTGTTTGCTAGCCTCTAATAATGCTTGTTAGATTGTTTTGTTCAGTTTGTGCTATTCTTTAGTAACACACAACAACTTTCACACACTCACACACACTTTTTCACTGGATTACCAGTACAAGGCATACATTGTATTCTCTTAATGATTTGACTAGACTATTGAACAAAGGATTTTCAAGAAGTAAACCATCAGATTTCATAGGACTTAGGTAAGAATCGCTAAACCAAGCCGCCTTTCTAAAGTACGCTCGCTCAGGTAAAATGCTCTGTTGTACATGAGCTCTAGTGAATAAAACATTGTAATGTATTTGGACAATGGATAAGCAAGTAGGTGCAGGCTACTATGAGCAGTGCATTAATCAAAATGACAACCTACCCCCAGATTAGAAAAAAAAGCTCTGCTAATTAGGACGACCTAATTGGGAAGGTCCCCCTCTCCCCTATCTCGGCTCTAGCCTTTCTTCCGGGGCATCCCGCGAATCTATTCGCAGAATTTATTGACTCCGCCCACACGCTGTGAGTAAGTAAATCCTCACGGGCGGTATTGTTATTTATTAGGTACTGAACAGAGCCTGATAACTGTTGCCACATAGAAAATCATTAAAGTAAACAGGATGTGGCTTAGGGCAATATTTTTCCATATCACCTGTGTTCATAGTTATTACGTTGGGTTATTACGTCCCCCTAGGTAAATTTCTTGTTACCAAGGTATTGCCATGAGCAGTACCTAATAAATTTATTATCCATTGGATACCCGAGAATATCACTCGTCTGATTGGCGGTATTTAGGCTCGTGCCTGCGGCACTCGCATAAATACTAAGCCAACAGACTCGTGATATTATTCTCCTGTATCAAATGAATAATATATATTTATCATGTACTGAACTCAAGTACTCCCATAGAGATTAATACAAATGAAACTACCCCAATATTTTCCCATATTGCGTCCCCTTGGGCATTCTAGCAAGTGTTATTGCGTCCCCTTAGGCTAATTTTATATTTTTAGTTTTTTTGTTAAATCCATAATAATACATTATTTTGATATATCTGTCTATTGCTATGTAGGTATGTATGAATTGTAAATCACTTCATTTGTGGTTGTGTGTCATTAGGTGCAGCGGACATTGTGGTGAAACTGTGTTTGTGTTGCTGTAGGAAAACCAATATTTATTGTACAATTGGTGATTGTTGCTCCAGCAAAAAAGGACTAAGCACTTAAATCTTGGTTCATAGTACCACTCGATGGTGTTGTAGGGTATGAAGAAGATGGATTAGTTTCAGGCTTTTTGTATGAGCTCAAGACATGAGACATTTCCTTTTGCTGTTGTAATGATGCTTATTTATAGCTATTTAGACTTTGTAGATTGTTATGCACAGTTAGTTGGATTATCTGTGTTTCTGGTACACTATTCTTGGTAAGACATGTAACCATTGTTTTTCGAGCTGAATGATTTGTTTTTCCCCCAGACAATCCAGCACTTGCAGCCATCCTTTTCATTATTGTATTGATTCTATCCTTCCCCATTTTCTTTTTTTTGTACCAAATGTCATCATTGGAGAATTGTAGTTCACAGCCAGATAAAACGGGGATTCCGATTTGCACATTTCAACTGGACGCTTTTGAAGAAACTTTTCAAAAATACGTAAGGGACACGGAGAGAAATTGTTGGGGGTGGTCCACAAACATTTCCAACTCTTCATCGTCCAAACACACAGAAGAAGATGCTTCTTCTATGTGCTTAGTTTCCTCCGTATGTCCGTTAGTATAGACTAGATTAGCAACAGTTGGTTCTATAGAGGTTATTCCAGTGCGTCAATAGACGCGCATGCACTTTGCGTGTCGCTACACTGAGGGAGGGGCAAGAAAATACCACTGGTTGGTAACGGTCATCACCGCAAGCCATGTCTCTGAACACTGACAGAGTTTACTCTTCCTACTATGGAGCTATGGAGGAAAAGGTGAAAACTAGATATTTGGAGAAGCTTGATATTTTAGGAGAAGGAGTGAGTGATCCTTATACTTTTGATGTAGTAGAATCTAGGAGCTTATCTGATATGCCAAGTATTAAGTATCCTGATATATACAATTATCTAATCAATACTCCTAGTCCATACACAAAGGAAGAATTGAAGTCTTATAAAAGTTTAATGGGATATAAGTATCTTTTAGCTGGATGGGTCAGCAACATATCCGTTCACAAGATACTATCTGAAAATTGTGATAAATTAGTAGTGCTGGCAAGAGTAAGACATTCCCAAAGTGTTTCAGCTCCCCTCATTCCTTGGATAGCTGCAGAAAATAATGGAACGATATTGTGTGCTCACTGCACCTGTATGGCAGGTCTTGGTGAGGCTTGCTCACATATTTCTGCTTTGCTTTTTGCAGCAGAGGCATACACAAAGTTAGCCCAAGAGACTTCGTGTACATCAGAGTCATGCAAATGGCTGCCTCCAAGTATGCAGAAAGTAAAGTTTGCACCAATATCAGATATTGATTTTTGTGCTCCAGTAACTAAGAGGAGAAAATTAATGAAGCCATTGCAACCAATTAAGTTATCAAGTATCAGCAGAAGTAGTATTGTACCAGTCTCTTCACCATCTAAAGATGAAATGGCAAAGCTTTTTTCTGATCTTTTGAAGTCGGGCAAAAAGCCAGCTATTTTGTCGATGGTGACAGGCTATGAGGATATGTTCAAAGTAGATCATGCTGAATTGTCAAGCCCACTTAGTAATCTGTATCAAGAAGATTACCTGAGTAAATCCTACATTGATCTTCTTGAACAATGTGAAACAGTTTTTGATAGCATATCCATTAGTCACAAGCAAGCAACGAACATTGAAGTAGCTACTAGAGATCAAGCTAAATCAAAATTATGGTTTCGCTTTAGATCTGGTCGTGTAACTGCTTCAAGATTAAAGGCAGCATGTCATACCAATTTGTCCCAACCCTCTCAATCTCTTATTAAGTCTGTATGCTACCCAGAAAATTACAAGTTTACTTCAAGAGCTACTAGTTGGGGATGCCAACATGAGAAGGAGGCAAGAGAGGCATATATTTGTGAAATTCAAACAAAGCATTTGAATGTAACTGTAACAGACAGAGGACTTGTTATTGATCCCAACTATCCCTATCTGGGAGCTTCACCAGATGGCTATGTAAAGTGTGTATGTTGTGGGCCTGGTGTAATTGAAATAAAATGTCCGTATTTATGTCGTGACAGGCCTTTCTTGGATGCCACTGATGATGGACGATTTTTTCTGGGAAAGGATTCTGAAGGACAATTTTATTTACAGCATAAGCATGCTTATTATTACCAGATACAGCTACAAATGAAATTGTGCAAGGTCCAATATGGTGATTTTGTGGTTTGGGGGAAGACTGAATTGGTGATATTGAGGATCAATTTGGATGATTTTATTTCTGAGGCCATGAGAAAAGCTGCACTCTTTTTTAAATATGGTGTTTTGCCTGAATTGATTGGCAAATGGTACACTAGAAAAGTATAAATGTCAAATGATGCTATATAACTGAATATTAATTAAAATGGAACAACAAATTCACAAAAATTGCACATTGCACTACAAACTACAACTATTTCATCAATTAAACTAGTTTCAGTAATTTCTTCACACATTATCATATTAATTGGTATAGTGGATTGTAGGATTGTATATTTCTGTCTTAAGACTCCAATAACCCGTTCCACATGAATTCTCACACGAGACAGTTGACGAGATAAATCTACTTCCAGTCGTGAAAGTTGCTTTTTACCCTTGGTAAATGATGGTGTTTTAATTTCTGCACAATACAGTCCCACAGTGTCTGCAACACTAAAGCCACGATCTGCCAATACTTGATCTCCTGGTAAAAGATTATCTAAAACACCACACTGCTCTGTGAGGTGTTTGTCAGAAACACGACCACCCCAACCTTTTGAAACATATGAAATAACTCCTTGTGGTGAGATACCTATAAGGAATTTAATGGTATTGTGATGTTTATAGTTAGAATAAGTTTGTGCTCTTGCTAGGAGGTCACTAGATCGCTCACAAAAAACTTCAAAGCAATCTATTATGCAAACACATCGACTGAACTTCTTTTTAAAGTCAGTAGGCATAGTAGCATAGAGTTCTTCACGTGAAGGCCACCGAATAACTGGTTGTAGTCTAATAGACATAACGTTGATCCATTTTCGGAAGTATTTAGACACTGTTGATTGACTAATGCCAAAGCGATATGCCAAATCCTGGTTGCCTAAATTGAGTCTCAGTTTCATCAGAGTCATAAGAAACTGCTGAAATTTAGGTAAAGATGATTCATTGCATTTGAAATCAGTTGAAACATGCAGAAACACTGTATTCATGACACTGTAACAAAGAAGTCCAGTATAGAATTTAACCTTATCATCATCAGACTATAGACTCTCTTCGTTCAATTGCACTGATTCAAGCAACTTCTCCAGTTTACACTTTTCATTTTGAAGTTGTTGACTCTGCTTTTGCAAATGGCAGAGGAATTCAGAGGTTAATTCTGTCTGTACTTCAGCACTGGATACTGCTACTGTCTCCATCAGTGGTTCTCCAATATCATGATTACCTTCATCACAATGAAGGGATTCTGTAGTTTCCTGAGAGAGTAAAGAATCATGCTGCTCAATTCTTGTTTCATAAGAGGAATGAGTGGCTGTTGTCCTCAATTTCTTCATTCTTTTCCTTCTGCCATAATCATCTAATTCCTTAGCTTTCCTTTTCCTAGAAGAAATAGGTACATGACAAAAAATGCTGGGCACATAATCTGGCGATAAACAATCGTCACTCTTTTCACCACTTATAAAGTGAGAGGAACAAATCCAACTGTGCCGGTTTGGCTTCCAGTTTTTCCTATGTAGAGCAGCTATCCACTTTTGACGTCGTTCAGGGTCAGCAGGAAAGCGATAAAAACTAAGTTTACTCCCTTTGAAAGCACGATTAGAGCAGCCTACAGCAACGCAACTTTTCACCATTTTTCTTTTTGCCACTCAGTGTCGCGAACGCGCACCATTACGTCATATAGGACGTCACGGAAATAACGTCTATAGGGAGTTTCTGTAGATATTCAGATTGTTTCTCAATCATTTCAAGAACTTCGTCATCAAAAAATCCTGTAATGAAATATATTCAGCCATAACAACGTTAGCTTACTGGTTTTAGCTCCAGTCGTTGCTAAGATTAAGTTTGCGCATGTTATACTTGAATACGCGAAATATCACTCGTCTGATCGGGGTATTGGCACTCGTGCCTGCGGTACTCGTCCCCAATACATCCGACAGACTCGTGATATTTTGCAGTATTCAAAGTATAACATAATATATTTATACCAAAGTGTAAGGTTAGTTGGGGAGGATGTTTAGCCACAGTCCATGGAACTTGGTGGTGGTGTTACTACTAAGTGGAAGTCATCCACAGTGAGCTAAGTGCACGAATATTGACGAGTAGCGTCCCACAATCGGAATGTTGACCCAGCATACTCCATTGTTCTTTGCACAAGACCTTGTAGGTAGTAGGACCTGTAGACGTGCCAACAGCCCCCCCCCCCCCCCCCCCAGTTGTTGTGAATACATTCATCTTGCAGAAGTATTGTTACTGGGGACCCAACTGCTAGCAATTCTCCATTGCAGGCTGCAACACCAGTTCGGCTCTTTACTCGCAGGACTGTTCACCAGTTGGTCGGCCACCCTATGTAAAAATTACACTTTTTTGGGTCGGAAAGGGTTTATGATACTTTCAAACTGTCACAACAGAATGCTCAGTTGGTGGTGAATATACTGGTGGTGTGCTTCCACAAATGGCTAGCGAATCTGACTGAAATTTAAATTTGAATGCTAGCTGCTAATACTTTTGTAAAAATTTTTTGTTTAGTTTATTCTCTTCCTGACTTGACTATTGGACTAAGGATTTTCAAGGGGTACCAATCAAATTTCCAAAGATGATACGGGTAAGGATCGCTAAACTAACGAAGCTAGTCGCCTTTCCACAGTACGCTCCGTTCAAAATGCTCTCTTGACTATTCAACTTTGAATTGTCAAAGTTGAACAAATCTGTTACTTATGGAGTATAGCTATGCTTAGGAGTATAGGTGTGACAAATAGCGCATTGACGAAATTAGCTTACCACCACCGCTAAAAGAATAAGTGAGCTGGGATAACTTTGGAATATCTAACTGCAACGTCTCTCCCATTCAGTCTCCTTAGCTCTTTGCAGTTTTTTTTCTTTTCATAGTTTCATAGGATTCTATGTTTTTTCTCCCGAATTTCTTGCGCCCATGCTAGCCTTTAAGTTTTTGAGTAGCACCTCAGGGTGGACACGCGTTGACCCGCTTGAACTTAGCCAAAGAATACCAAAACTCAATTGAGACTGGTTAATGAGAGTAGCTTAGCGCGCCCAATTATTTTAATACCCACCACAGGGAATGTGAATAAATAAACCGTTCAATCTAAATTAGTTTTTGTACTTATCTGGGTACAAATCTGTGGCACCACTCCATTTCCGTCAGGTTACTCTATCCTGGGGCTACCAGCCCTAGGTTGTGTACAGCCCTACCGACCTCCGCCTGGAAAAGTAACAACCTAAATCTCGCTTAGCCCGCCCAATTAGTAATCAATGCGACGCTCCCATTTGAAATTCAATTTCATAATCGTAATCAACTGTTGCTTCAATACCATATGGGGAGACTGGAGGAGGATTGTAGTTCCTTTGGGGAGTGTAGAGCCAGACTTTGCCGTTGTTAAGGCAGGAAGTTCAATAACTCTTTATTGTGGCAGTAAAATGGCTGTAGCTTGGACCTTTTCCTCAGATATAATTCCCATTTATCAGGAAATGAGCACTACTATTCAAAACCTTACACTTCATAATCTAGGGAAAAAACACTCTGGACCATATACTTGTTTTGGAGCAAATTTTACCGCTCAATCCGTACTAGTAGTCATACCACTTGACTCACCTTTTTATATGGTGATGCCTACATGGATTGAAACGACTGAAGGAAGTTCAGTAACACTAACTTGTAGCAGTGTGAAAGGAATAGAGTGGTTTGGAGTACATCTTCATAATATAAACAAATCATTTAATGGTAACACACTCACCTTACATAACTTACAAAGAAAGCACAGTGGAAATTACTATTGTAGAAATGTGAATTATGATAAGGAAACCAGACACTCAAAATCCAGAATAATAGTAGACAGTTACGTGGAATTATTGATTCCAGCAGGGTTAATTTAGGTAAACTATTTTTGTAAGTATAGCATTAGATTTAATGTATTTTCACACTACATGGATTATTAGTCTGCAACCAGAACCCCTTGCCCAATCCTTATACTGAGAGATTCCTCCCAAACTGAGGATATCCTATTTGTAATAGCAGCATACGTTTTCTCTAGTAACCAATGTGGTATTATACATAATATGGTGTATAGAACCACAAATTTGTCGTAAGTAAAAATTATTTTATGTTGCTGCAATTTTCAATAATGTGTATATTATTATGGGTAGTTGTGTAATTAGTGATAATGTTACCATAAAATTGAACTTCACTCACAAATTGGTTTGATAAAGTTCACTGTGTTTCTTTTTATGTACAGGTTTCAGAATATTTTCTAGTACCCAGATGTATAGTTGTGTCAAAGATTCAAATCATTAAAAAAAAACAAACAATGTAATCAAATCCATTTTTTATTAATAACCTATGTGGAAAGGGGGAGGGAGGAGGGGGCAAATTTGGTGAGCATTAAACCTGCATCAATGAAGTATATTACCATCTCTATCTTGTGTCATCAAACTCCTTTAAAAAAGTATACTCTATCCTAAAACATTGCTGTTAAAAAAAACTGAAGATTAGAACTATCTGTAACTTAATTTATGTGTAACCTGACTGGCTGGATTTGCCTAAAATTGACAAGTTCTTTTCAGCAAAATTGAGCAAACGGGCTATATTAACACAAACAGTGCCAAAAGTTATGTTTCAAGAACACTGCTGTGTATCCATTCAAGATATTCATCCCACACTTCAGATGTTATGAACTATCTTTCACAATGCACTAGAACTTGCAAGATGCCTCCCTACTGAAGTCTAAAAGGTAAAGTGAGTTTATCAGCTACTTCGAATTGCAAGTTGCATTAACATTTAAAGTTTCTAACACACGCGGGGTAGCAACAGCTGAAGTGATTGCGTCGTGTAATTCTTACGATTCGAACTGTGGCGAGCAGTCTGGGCTGTTAGTTAAATAAGAAGGAAATGGAATTGTCGCATTTGAAATTCAATTTTGTAATTTTAAGTAATTGTTACTTCAATACCCTGTGCAAAGACTGGAGGAGGATTGTAGTCGTTTTGGAAAGTTTAAAGCCAGAGCTTGCCCTAGTTAATGTAGGAAACTCAATAACTCTTCATTGTGGCAGTCGAATGGCGGTAACTTGGACCTTTTCCTCAGATGTAATTCCCATTTATCAGGAGAGCAGCTCTACTCTTCCAGATCTAACACTTAACAATTTAGAAGAACAAAACTCGGGAAGCTATACTTGTCAAGGAACAAATTTTATGGCTAAATCCTTATTAGTAGTCGCACCACTTGACTCACACTATTATACGGTAATACCTACCTGGACCGAAACTACTGAAGGAAATTCAGTAACACTAACTTGTAGCAGTATGAAAGGAATAGAGTGGTTCGGAGTGCATCTTCATAATATAAACAAATCATTGAATGGTAACACACTCACATTACATAACCTACAACGAAAGCACAGCGGAAATTACTATTGCAGAAATGTGAACTACGATAAGGAAATCAGACACTCAAAAGCCAGAATAATAGTAGACAGTTACGTGGAATTAGTAGTTCCAGTAGGGTCAATTTAAGCAATCTATTAGTGTAAACCATTAGCCTTCAATGTATTCAAACACTACATGTAATTCTTAGACAACAAGCAAGCCAGAACCCTAGTTAACCTTTATGCTGAGAGGTTCCAAAGGAAATCCTATTGCAGCATATAATATTCTCTAAATTTAGCTAGTAACCAGTGAAGTATCCTTCATGTATCAATCACAAATTGCAGTATATGTGTGTAATATATCTCATGCTCAGCGTTGTAGGAAGGTGTAGAAAGATGTTTCACTGTTTAGGGGTTTAAAATGTTTGAGATTGGGGCCAAAAATTAAGGGAGGGGCTCCAGCCCCCTGAGGGATCCCCACCCCCACCCCTTCCTAAGCCACTGAGGCTAGATATCTTTACAATGTTACTTTTAGGTCATAAAAAAAACTCACATTTCATAGTGCATTGCCAAGCTCATTATTCCAGTAGTTTAGAGCAGGCCTAGCTTATTAGTTGTCCTATTTCTGTGGAAAGTGGTCATTTTATTGTAAATTTGAACTTCATATTCAAACTAGTGTTTGGTGAAATTTGCTGTTTCTTGGTCTTTGCAGATTTCAGAACGTTTTTTTTTTTAACTCTAATGTTTGTTTGCTCAAAGATTCAATTCATTTTGTAATGATGGAACAAATCTATTCATTCTCACTCATTCATAATCATGGGTAAAGTTTGAATGGGAAATTGAATGTCCAACTATATCAATGCCATCAAGGAATCTAAAAATCTAAAGAAAAACTATCTGACTGAAATGATACTGGCCTATCACCGAAAAAGGAGAACCTCTTCCTTTCAAGTGGAGATGAAAAGCTGATCACACCTTGTGTCAAGCCCTTTTACATTGCCAACTAAATTGTAAGTTTAAAAAAAAAGGATAAGATTATTAAAACAAAAAGCATCGAATTTTTAGGTTGAGCCACTTGTGGGCTCGCTCTCGGCTCCTGGAGCGGTTGTAGCGAGCAAGCTAGCAGGTGGATAGCTTATTGTACGCTGCCACCAGGTCCGACGCCTTCTTTAAACTTACTTATTAAGATTTAGAACGGACTGAAGTTACAAAAATGATGGTGGGTGGTTTTATACGAAGTGAACAACTCCACCCACCGGAAATGAATATACAAGAAACCAACTACACGTGCCCAGTCAACACATAACATAACCATAAAAGGAACTACATGTGGCCAGTCAACACAGAACTTAACCATATATAAAAGGAAAACGACAAATGCAACACTAACTGACATGCGCAAAATACTTATTCAACTGAATAAACCGAATGAAGCAAACTGAATACATAGAATAATACATATATCTCTGTCTCTATCTTTCTCTTTCTCTGTCTTCCTTGTCTCCTCCATCTCTATCTTCTCGAATGTGGGCTCTCTTGTCCTGGGAGCCCACACCACTTTTAAATTCTTTCTGACCTATTACAAAAAAGTAAATAAACCTATAGACCAGTTTGGAGGTCACAATTCCATCTAGTCGGGCGTCACCGACACTTTTACTTCCCTATTAGTGAGGGGGAGGGAGGGAAGAGTCCGGTAGCTCTAGTATCAACGACTTGTGCCGGCACAGAAAAGGTGGCGCTCCAATCAGATTGCAGAATCTTTAATTAGGTACTTTCCTCAAACACATATTCAATGCCCCCATTTATTCCTGTTGTTAGCAATGGAAGATCGAGTGATGAAGAGAGTGATTGGGAGTTACTGTGTTTTTGCTGTAAAGCCAGAGCAGATAAAAGTATTGAAGGGAATAACATTTTTTGTAGCCCTTCTGACAGGGTAGGGAAAGAGGGATTGCTTTCACGCTTTCAGGGTTTGCCACTTCTACATATATGACCAACTCCTACCCAGGTGTGAACCAGCCATTATGTTCTACTCATTTCTATCACAAAAAAAAATTAAGTAAGATTTTAATTTTTTTTGTTTACAATCTTTCTTATCCGCAACGAAATGTTTTTCTCGTGATGGATTTAGCCTAAGCGTTAATAAACCTGTGACGTCATTTGCACAAGTGGTTGATACTACAGCTACGACTCAAACCTTCCTCCAGGCCCACCAATTTAGGGAAGAAAAAGTGTCGGTGAAGCCAGACTAAATTCCATCTCAATATAACCTGGATGTGTAAGAGAACTTTCCTATATTGTTTCACCCAGATGCATGGTCTTCAGGGGAGTCTTACTGAAACTATTTAGCTTTTCAATTTTATATAGTAGAAATCGAATGTAAAAATCTAAAGTGTGATCTAGTTAGATTTGCAGGCTGCATTTAAAGTGAAAACTATCTAAATCATACACGTGGGAGAAAGCTCTAGAACTATTGTCTATTAATGGGCCGATAATTCTCGCGAATCGCCACACAATTTTTAAGTTTAAAACTCCCGCCCCGCCGCTGGCTATTGGCTAAATAATATAGTCATGCAATGCTCCCATTTGAAATTCAATCTTGTAATCTTAATCAATTGTTACTTCAGTATCCAGTGCAGAGACTGGAGGAAGGTTGTGGTTCCTTTGGGTAGTATAGAGCCAGACTTTGCCATAGTTAAAGTAGGAAACTCAATAACTCTTCATTGTGGCAGTCGAATGGCGGTAACTTGGACCTTTTCCTCAGATAATATTCCTATTTATCAGGAAAATAGCTCTACTTTTCAAGACCTAACACTTTACAATATAAAAGAACAAGACTCGGGACGCTATATTTGTGAAGGAACATATTTTATGGCTAAATCCTTACTAGTAGTCTTACCACTTGACTCACTTTATTATATGGTTATACCCACCTGGATCGAAACGACTGAAGGAGGTTCAGTAACACTAGCTTGTAGGAGCATGAAAGGAACAGAATGGTTTGGAGTACATCTTCATAATCTAAACAAATCATTGAATGGTAACACTCTCACCTTACATAACTTGCAAAGAAAGCACAGCGGAAATTACTATTGCAGAAATGTGAATTTTGATAGCCAAATCAAACACACAAAAGCCAGAATAATAGTGGACAGTTACGTGGAGCTAATTCCAGCAGATTTATTTTGAACATTATATTATTATTAAGTACAGCATTCCTGCCACCTATTTTAACTCCACAGAGAATACCAGTCTTGCAGGCTAATCCCATTACTCAAACAAATCAGTAAGTGTCTCATAGGCTAATGGCATACTTTTGTCAGCAAGATAGTAATAGAGTTTCAGTTCACAGACAACACTGGTAGAATCTTAAACTATTTATTAGTTTAATTTTGGCCATAATTTGATACACTTTGATTCTACTGGACTGACTTAGGTAGCTAACATCTGCCTTATTATATTTATTTTTATGACACCTTTGCATCATATCTCAATAAGACATTATATTATAACCAATCAAAGTACTCTAAAGTGTAAATAATGTATTTAAATTAATGGTGCATAAAAACTGGTGGGTTCTGAAACCTGTATACCTGTATACCATTTTACACCTGCCCACAAAGCTGCAATGACTGCAATTAAAATAAATTACCAATAGATAGAATCGAATACATTATGACAATTACACTTTCCAAAATGTTCTTCAACAAATTTTATATAAATACCATGCTCAGCTTTTCAACTTAGCCATTTTGTTTGTAGTAGAATAGACTGTGATCATGATAAAAATGAACTCAAGTCAAACTGATGGCAATAAATTGGCCGTTTTTTTTGGTTTTTTGTTGTTGTTTTTTTTGTTTTTTTTGCATGAATTAGACAATTATAATATCCTGATTATTATTATGTTTTTATAGATTCAAATCATTGTATAAAATATTATTCATAATTGGCTGGTGTTGAATTTCTTGGTGTTGCTCTATGATGCAGACCCCACACTAACTTTGCTGGTGAGGGATAGTACTGGTCACTGGCTGCTATATTTTTTTGTCATTTAATGCTATAGCTAGCTATACTTAATCAACACATCAATTTCAATTTATTGAAAAACAAAATTACAATTGTTCTTCACTGCAATTTATCTCCAATTCATGCTTCTAGCATATGACTCCAAAAGTTGCACACTGTATAGCTAGCTATCAATAAAAAATACAGTATTCTTCCCAGCATAGGAAGCTATTCACAATGTACCAACTGGCAGTTGTCTCATATCTGAAGTACTTTGGTGCAATCAGTCATTTTACATCATCTTACTAGACCCCTCTGCAGGAAATCTATGCAGATCAAATTTAAGATTGTGTTACATCAGCACAATATACCAACTTTTGACTAACCCAGTACTGACCAATTCACAACAAATTAAAAAAATATTTTCTAATGCAAAATCATATTACTTTATAGCTAACCAAAATACCCCAGAAGCATGGTCCAGAACCCAGGTCTAAACAGACTGGAGAGGTCAATAAAGGGAGCACCCACAAATGAGTAAGAAAATAATTGTACTAAGCTGCATTCAAACTGTCCAACCCGATAGCTCAAGCACACCACTAGTTATAATCATTCATAAAAATTATCACTGGTCATCACAATTGTAAAAGCGGTCGTTTTTACTACGGCGATCTCGGCAGTTAGTTATTAGTGGTGCGTGCGGGTGCGCGCGCGTTGCTAGGTCACAGCACCCTCAAAGCTACAAGGGGAACGCATTCCCAGCGTAGTAACCGAGAACACGGGTAATGTGTGAAAATACTGCCCTAAGTAAAAAACTTGTTTACGTTACTGCATTCCTATAGGGCATAATTCATTAGAAAAGAGTTTAGTACACAATAGTAATGATACGACTCTGCTCTGCCTGATTATGATTCCCACGATTATGGCCCTGGCATGACCGTGACTAGTAGCTAAATAAGGAAGCAATGCAACGTCCCAATTTGAAATTCTTTTTTGTAATCTTAATCAATTGTTACTTCAATATCAAGTGTAGAGAAGACTGGAGGAAGATTAAAGTTCCTTTGGGAAGTATAGAGCCAGACACAGCCATGGTTAATGAAGGAAACTCAATAACATTTCATTGTGGCAGTAGAATGGCAGTAACTTGGACCTTTTCCTCAGATAATATTCCTATGAATCAGAAAAAAAGCACCTCTCTGCAAGACCTTACACTTTTCGATTTAGAAGAACAAAACTCTGGAAGCTATTACTGTAATGGAGCAAATTTTACCGCTAAATCCTTTCTAATAGTCTTACCGCACGCATCAGCACACAGGGTGACGCCCTCGTGGATCGAAACTGCAGAAGGAAGTTCAGTAACACTAACTTGTAGCGGTATGAAAGGGGTAGAGTGGTTCGGAGTGCACCTACACAATCAAAGCAAATCATTGAATGATAACACACTGACGTTACATAACTTACAGAGAAAGCACAGCGGGCTTTATTATTGCAGAAATAAAATGAATTACCAAGGAAAAGTCACACACTCAAACGCCAGATTAATAGTGGACGGTTATGTAGAGTTAATATCAGCAGAGTTATTTTAAGCCTTTTATTGTGGTCAGTACAGCTTTGTTATAAGTGTACCAAACTATAATTAGTATAAAAACAATACATATCTGATACAGATTAAAATACAAACATGGACCAAAATTGTCATAAAATATAGAACAACAACGAAATACCTCGGTAACTAAGTGGAAACTAAGTGAAATGCCTCGGTAGCTAAGTGAACGTTGTTAAGTGCGTACTCGTAGAACGTTAACCTTGGAAACGTACAGTTTGAGTAGTTGCTAGTTGTGGACTAGGTCCTTCTTTACCACAGAACCTCTACCCGTATTAGACGGAATGTTTTACAACAGATTAGGAGGAGTTGTACGTTGAAAAGAAAGGGGAAGCTAATCCTGAAATAAGGACATAATGAGTGAAAGACACAGTGTAGCTACAATTATAAAAGACTTTTTAAAAAGCTGGCCTACTATTAGCGAGTGATAGCACGGGTAACCTGTGCTATTAGGGGTCAATATAGCATTCTAAAGCAATTGAAATAACACTCGGCTTCCCCTCATGCTATTTCAATCTCGTTACTCGTGCTATTAATCCCGAATAGCACGGTTATCCGTTGGGAAGCTAGAACCTTTTGGCACCTAATGTCCAAGCAGGGCACTTTCCCAGCTTTTTAAGATTCTAGCAGCGTTCTAATTAGTTGCTCGCTATTTCACTTTCCCCGTGCGATTTCAATTGAACAGCGATTTTTCCCATACATTTTTTAATGGGCAACTTACACGCCGTACTATTAAAGGTTAAATTCTTATATTCAGATTTTACTGTGATTTTAGCATCCGATTGCCTGTCCTTTGTATAATACTAAAATTAATAACGTTCTACTTCCAATGCCATAGACATTATTCTTTTATTGTAATCTCAACAGAGAAATGGATCATTTCTGGTCATTTAATATTGTATAGAATAAAACTAATAGCTCTCTTACTTTTTTCATTTTACTATAAAAAATGCAATAGGGAACAGCTGGGTTTTTCTATAGGCATAGATTTTGTATTGAGTGGGGATAGCACTTTCTCAAAAATTTGGAGTACATGAGGAGATCGCTTCAGCGCGAGCTTTCCAAAAGTGCAAACGACAAGGATGCGTAGCTCCTTCTGTTCAGTTTTATTCTAGCCAACTCAACTTGAACAGACAGCAGGCCCCCTAGCTTCCATTTGCGTCCTCGTTTCTGGAGCAGTTTTCATAGACCTAAAGTGAAATGGGCTTATTTCATGAATTAGTTCAAATAAATTATATCAATTGCATTGACTGCAGTAAAATGTCTTGTCCAAAGGGGACTAATACAGCCCTTCTTTGGGTGATTTACGAAGATATTCCAATGACATTTTATTGTTGAATTGAAGGGCAAGTTTTCCTCCCTCTAGGTCCAAGAAAAGTCATGGTCTTCTGTGGGCGTAGCAGCCTCCACCCCCACGTGAACTATATTTAGTGTTAGCATGAGTTATAATTAGAATGAGTTGTGTAGCATTATGTGTGTATCCTGTATTATTATTATTTTGTGCAAGTCATTATAGCTAGTGTCAATTGAACTGTGTGTGTGCGTGCTTGTGCGTGCTAAGTGTGATGCATATGTTGTAAGACAGGAAGTTTAGATCGTTTTGTGTCAAATGTAGGCGCGGTTCACGTTGTATAAAAAGTCTTGTGCCACGTGTCAGTAGTCAGTCTTTGTCAGTCTTGTCTTTGTGCTAGTTTCATCGTGTCGTCTTTGTGTAGGGATACGTCCCTAATAGCCTTAACCCCCTGTAACCACTATACGTAGTCCGGGAACGGGAAGGTAGCTAAAACGCATCATTGACATTGACTCTGGTGGCAACCTCCTACTAACTGTCGTTGTGCCTAGCCCCACATCTTCCTATTCTGGAGGAGGAATTGAGATTGGTGCACCCAAGGACGTCTGTCTGACCCTTTTCCCTGTGTATCGGTAGCTAGGTTCAGTATTGCTCTAATCTGTCTGACTATACACTCAAAATAATGAATATGCATAGTATAGCTTGTGACTTGTGTTATTAACTACAATCGAACATTTACAGTAATTATTATGTTATTGATTATTATTATAATGAAGTATAACTTTCATGAGATCTATTGCTAAAATTTAGAAGTTTCAAGTGTTATTATGTATGTGGTCTTCCTGCAATTCCTCCACCTTATGGCATTTCAATGATTTCATTGTATTTCTTATCATTGTTATTTCCAACATAGGATGTGTTATAACCACAGAAAACAATAACAAATAAGCTAAACTCCAAACTATAGGGGGGATCATTTTTGATCGAACAGCTTCCACAATAATCAAGATAAGCAGTAGTAGCCAAGACATTGCATAAGTTACCAGGACACCTCCTAAGAGTCGAGACATATTTAATTCCCACGTGATACTCTCCAATTTCTCAAAACTGTTGCCAGAGAAACTATCCACGAGAATTTTTTCCCGTCTTCGCCTCAGCAAGGCCATTCTCTTAATCAGTCCCACTATTCCCATACTCATCACCATTATGGTTATTGCAGGAAACATTGCAAATCCTGAAATCGCGATTGTGTAATAGAAATTTGGCACGAGGCTACCACCTTCTGCGAATTCTGGTACGCAGGAAGAGAGATGGTTGTTGAACTGTATGCTACCGTAGCCAAAATATGGGGTAACTGACAAAAAAATGCTGAGAAGCCAAACCATTATACTCGCTAAAAGGGCCCTAAATGGAGTGATATACTTACTATACCAAAATTGGTTCAATAAGTATATCCATCTATCTACACATAGCAGAGAAATAGTAATTAAGGATACAAACACATACATTACGTTTACAGCTCCAATCTTGCATACTCCACAGCGCACTGCGTCAGTAGATCCAAATTTGAATTCTCCAGTAAAGCCAGCAACCATAATAAAAGGAAAAATAAGTATGGTAGGAATGATATTGCTCAAAACTAAATTTACAAGTAGAACCAAAAAAGGTGATTTCCAGCATGGACTTCTGCGTAATAGTACTATTACTACGCAGTTGAGTAGTCCTCCAACAATCAAATATAGTGAAACAACAGTTGCTGCAAAAATTGCATTCCCAGCTATGGCAGAATCGCCCTGGTCCACTATCCAGAGTGATCTAGTGAGAAAGTTAGAACTAACTTCATTCCAACAAGAAGAATTCATTAGAGTTGGAATAGGTTATTGGTAACACCAAACGCTATTGTACTGACGCAGCACCTAAAGGACAGAAATTATACCCCTACAAGGAATTAGTCTCGCGTAGCCAGACCCTTTACCAATCGCTACGCGGGAAAAGGATCTGGTAGACTGAGCAGTTTTATTCAGTTCCCCTCGCTAATTGGGGAGACCGCAAACAATAGGTGACGCAATATCCTGTGACGTAAGACTGCTCCAACTTTTGAGCGTGTAGTATTTCTGTGCACAACTCTCCAACAGCCTTGTCAAAACTCTCCAACAGCCTGTCACAACTCATCCTTTAGATGATGCTATTAGCTATGCTAAGCAGTGACTTGGACTAGCCTTTTTTAAGATATCTGCAGTTGAAAGTTTCGCTTAGCAGCAAGATACAGTTGTTGCTTTGTACACGGGCCATTGTATAATACATATTCCATTGGTACCTTAGGTTTTTGTCATGTTTAAAGGTGAATAATGCTAGCCAAGAATCAATATCAGTGCCATTAAATTTTAACCGGCAGCTTTTCCCAACATAATTTTGCACAAGTAACATTTCTTCATGGCAATAAAAGAACTCTGCCTACTGATCTGAACAATTCACTCTCCTGAAAATATTTAACGATTTTACACCCACACTAATTGAACCACAGTTAACCACTTGCTGACTAAGCAAGAACAAACTGCTCAATGTCAGTTTACCCATACCAGTATCATTCAAGGATAATTGAATTGTCTGCCCCTTGTATTAGGTTGTTCCTAAATGTCGCAAGGCACACTTAGGTCTTAAAAACATACTGTTAGACTCAACACTGTGCAATAGTTCTTTAATAGGGAGTTGAGGTAAGAAAGTAGTTCCGTATTTGTTAAGCTAAAGTATGGTCCAACAGCTACGTACTTAAACTTTTAGAAATGGACTGATAAATTCTTTTGAAGTGTTCCGTTTGTGCCTGCCATTTGTGCTCGGGATCGCTGCCATTTGCGCTCAAGCACAACACTAGTATACATTTTGTATTTTGAGCCCGTAAACGTCCGCGTTTTCCCCGTGTAACTTTGGGCTCTAACCCCAGGTATTCTAAGCACTTTATTTCTCTCCCGCGCTGTGACCAAGTAGAAAATCGAGTTAATTTCTTGTCCTGACTACATTAAAATCATCTCTTAGTTATAGCTGTGGAGGGTTGAATGCAACTACGTGGATTCATTGGCTTAATACTCTGTACACTCACGGGACGTTTATTGCGTGACATTTTATTTTTGGACGACTGGAGCTTTACTACATAAGTGAGAGTATAATTTCAGTAAAAATACTTAATTATGTGTGCCTGCAGAATTCCCTACTGGAAAGTAGAATTCAATTTCAATGTGATAACCTAACTATGTGTAAATGTTGCCAATGTAAATTTCTGTCACAGGTATAGTCCAAATGATTCTTTATACACAGTGCACAAAGTTTCACATGAATGAGTCGTGTAAATGGACTTTACTTACGCTCAAGTGGCAGCAACTCCTGCTAAACCACCACATTGTTTTGTTTGTTATAATATTTCATCTACAACAATCACAAATTTTGAGCTGTGCACACTATTATTTGTCTGCCAATAATCAAGTTTGCTTGACCCGGCAGTATCACTAAATTCCTGAAGTTTATAGTTCGCCAGAATAGAAATCTATTTTAACTGAGTCATCACCAAAATTTAGCTTAATACTGTTGAATTCCGCAAAGAATCGTGCGCTATTTTCCTAAAGTAAAAGTTGCTCGCCAGGTTAAAAGCTCGCGTTAGCATAAGCCAGTTCCTCCCAGAGCCAGTTCCTTCCAGGAGCCAGTTCCTTTGCAGAGCCAGTTCCCTGAGGAGCCAGTTCCAAGTTCCTTCACAGAGCCTGTTCCTCAGCGTAATTGACCTCTGCAATAATATGTAGCCTAAATTAAAATTCGCTTGAGCGGTCTGGTTCTGGAACGACTGTTAATGAAATGACGAAGAAAAAAAGGGATCTTATGGATACTAGTGAGAATTTATTTGATATACAGGATGGTCTAAGAACTATTGGCCCTATATATGTCTGTGGTAATTGCATCAATCTACTTTAAGGAATGTCCCGTTTGCATGGATATAGAATCTGGGACTTCACATTCCCACTAGTAAAAAATGAGTCTTGGCGTCCGAAATTTGTGAAATAAATGAATTATTTGAGATCATTATTCATTGTTGGAATTCATTTTACTGTAGTATTCTCTACAGGTAAATAGCACAGGTGACTCTAGCAGGAAAATGATTTCTGAACATTGCTTTATAAAGGTCCAATAATGCCTACACAAAAAATGACTATCAATTAATAGTAGTGTGCAATATCTATACTACAAAGCCACAGAAGCACTGAAGTATATTACTAATACATTAGTCCAAATGTGAAAGTTGGTCAAGTATTTGAAAAAGTATCTTTTTTGAATTAATGTCCTTTTTTATGTCCACATTACAGCAGGTCATAACATAATAATAGCTACTGGCATAATCTTAAAATGCTTTTTATTAATTCAATACATAGTAATATTATTCATCATCATTTAAGGAGCTTAGTTGCTATAAGTTATATCTTGTTGTTGCTACTTTCTTGTTATCACGCTCAATAAATAACCTCATCTTTTCAGTACTTATACTCTAATGTAATTCTATTTTGTTATTATGTTATAAGTACTAATAAAAGTGTATTTATCCAAATGCATATACACTTTTTGCAATTTTTGGCCCCAAAAGTTCACTATGATGCACAATTTCATTAATTTTTCTAGTTGTGAAGAAAGACACTGAGACTCCTGTGTGTCAAGATACTCTGTTTCTTCCATTTGGCAGTGTGTTCTACAAATATGGAGAAGGAAAATTACCGGAAGAAGCCATTTATAACTGTCATGAAAAGTTTGTTCTAGTGGGAAACAAAGTTAGAATATGTGAATTTAAACCCTTTGCCAATGTAGATAGCTGGCATATAACAGGAAACAGTGGTAGATGGAGTGGGAATCCTCCAAGATGTAATGTTGCATTTTATTATTATAATATTACACCTTGTATGTAACAATACTTATTACATGAGTCAAGTGTAATAATGGAGAGATATTTCACTAGCAGGCTAATATATTTTCATGAGCCAAAGGTAATAAAGCCAGAGTGTACCACCTTGCTGTATTACCTCTACTGAGTGTAATAAGTGGTTTATTTTATGCTAGACTGCATCTTCACTGCAGTAGTTTACTAGAGTTGGTAATTCAGCTCGTAATGTTGGCTGTGTTAGTTAAAAAGGTAGTTGGGAAACCCTGAGCTAGGTTATTATAATCTATCAATGTATATCCTGAAATATGTAACTCCTCATGAACATAACAAATACCATAGTGAAGATATCTATCCTAGAATAAATATATGGTAAGTAAATTAATATTAAATAGGACAAACCAATTTTAAATTTTTTTACATTAATAGCTAAGAGTCGCTAAATTTCATGTAAACAGTGTGTGACTTCATTTACACAATTACACTGTATTGCTTATACTTATTCAAACAACCATTATTTGAGCTTTCTAGTTATCAAGTTCATTCTATTTGTATTTATTATCGAATATACTCATAATTAATAGAATAGAATAATACATGATAAATGCACAAGTAGGATAATGAGAATACGGTTATCCAGAACAGATAGTTTTATAGTTACATAAAAAAACGCAGATAACACTAATCAACTAATAAATGACTATTTTCAGGTGTATCCTCAAGCATTTCAAGGAAAGCATCACTACTCTTAATATTTGCTATTGTATGCTACTGGTGTATATCTTAATTTTATTAAGGACACTATAATATAATCATCAAACAAAAAAATTATAAGGTAAACCTATAGATGTACCAGTAAAATTTACATGGAGAAAGTTTATAGTAATAGCAAATTTTTTCTCGTTCTCAGCCAATATTATGTTCATTAAAACTTAAGCCCCTAGGTGTTTCCGACTTCTTGCCAATCCTCTTACTTCAGTCATTTCAATATTGAATAATACATATCTTCTTTAATAATGTGAAAAAAATAATAAAGAGAAGGAAACAAAATTAACTGCTCCATTCCATATTACAGGCACTTGATTCTTCTCTAATGTAGCTATATCAGTATATAGCATACCATATCAGTGCATGTTACAGGGGTTGTAAGCAATAGGTAAAATAGTGCTACATTTTTAATAGCTGCCTACTATTACATTACAAAAAAATTTCTCTCAACAACCCAGTATTTTTTTTACTGAATAAGAAAAGATTTAAGCTACTCGTAGTACTGAGTAATTCTAAAGTGACAAAAATCTACTCTTAGATACCAGTAAAGACATAAAATTGCATTAATATACAAAGAGTGAAGAAATTGATGAAGTGCAGCATTTTGTTGAGACATTTGCGTACATACCATTAAGTCATATATTATACGCAAATGTCTCTACTAAATGCTGCACTTGACCAATTTCTTCACTCTTTGTATGTTAATGCAATTCTTTATGTCATCACTGGTATCTAAGAGTAGACTTTTTATCAATATAGAATTACTCAGTACTGCGGGATTCTGTCACGTATGTGGGGCCCCTCCCACAGCAATATTGAACATAATATGTGTGTACCACCTTGCTTTTTAGATTATGTATACACTGTATATTTTATTCATTTCTATTGAAGAGTGTGGTTATGTGAACTGACAAGTTGTATGAATGGAACTTCGTGTTGTTTTGATAGTGTTATATTTCTCTAGTACGGCCTAGTTATTCAAACTCTGGCTGGGCCAAGTTACTGTGACTCTTGTTTTTTTTTGTGCTTTGAGTATCAGATATGTGCGATAGCTTAATCTTACCTGGTGGGATTCCCTTGTTAGCTTAAAGGCTACTTACCTTAACTACTACCTGGGATTATGGTATAGCATACTGATGAATCTGGCTAAATTCCCAACAAGTCTCTGGTGGCAGTGAACCTGCTAACCTGAGCGAGGCCATTGTTCTATTGCCTGCCCCACAACACATGCACCATCAAAATCATAACGTACACTAGGCCAAATCTGAAATTTCTTATTTGTCCCAAACTGCAGGAAATGTGCCTATACATGGAACATAGAGCCAAATTTCTTAATTATACACAAAATCTAGCTCTATCCTACTTAGGGTGGGTGTAGGATAGGTACATTTCCTACAATGTGTGGACATGTAGGAAATTTCTATTTGGGCCAAGACATAATGAAGCCATAATTGTGTGGGTGGGTGGGCTAGGGCTGGAAGACACTGAACTCAATTCATGTGTAACTTAAAACCACTAGAGGAAAAAAATTATTATCTTTCCAGTTAAATTAACTAATTAACTAAAAAATGTTTAGTGTGATGACAATGGATCGAATTAGTCTGGTAGATAGTGCCTAATTCTAGTGGATGGTTCAATTTAATACTGTTTACCTGGAACAAGCTGCTGCCCAAGTACAGTAGAATAGATATTATCAGGTTGCTTCATGAGGGAAGAAGAGGGTAAGGCAGGAACCTAGACTGCCTCCAAATTTTACCAAATTGTTGACCTGGAAAGAATGTATTTAATTGACTAAAAGTCATTATAAAGCTACAGAGTAAAGTCCAGGCAAAGCCCACAGAAAGGATATAAAGTGTAAAAACAAATAATGAGCCTATAGAACAAATTGAGTGTGGCTATTGATTCCATGAAGAAAATAACCTACCCACATCCCAAGAAATTATCACAGAGCAATTTATATCCAATATTTGTAAGTGTAACATACTTCTAGTAAGTTTAATTTGCATTTGTAACTTTACGCAATAGTGCCATATACGTAGGTACATTGCACAATCATCCGGCCCTGTACATTTAAGGAGGTGAGCAGTTATACTGACAGCGATAGCTTTCATTCTCAGTGCTACTTTCCAATTTCACCAGTAGTGTCTGACCCAGAGAGAACTACAGCTTCTTGTAGTAAGATGAATTTCTCATGTTTAACCAACGTGAGCAAAGAACACGTGACACCAATAGTGTGGACAACTACCCACACTTTAGATGACGGTTCTGTTGACGAAAGAGCCTACCGAAATGGATACGCAGTGAGTACGGTGGCTTTAATAATTTTTATGCTAGGAACCCCATTAAACTATTGGGTGGTGTCCGTAATTCTTTATAAAAAGCTTTGTAAGGTTGCAGCAGTGATTCCTATGCTGAGTCTAGCTTTAAGTAATCTGCTGCTGTGCCATTTAATACTGCCGTTCATTATCGTCAGTGGATATTCGAGGGAATTTATATTTGGGTCATCAGATTATTCAAGATGTAAAGTGTGTTCTTTAGGTGTGGCTAATGTAATTCTGCCGTACGTGTCAGCATTTAACTTAGCGTTAATGTCAGTTGGCAAACTACTTTATTTGAAATTTCCTCTAAAATATGATCGTCTATTTACACCGAAAAGAACTGCTCTCGTATCCCTATTATTTTGGGTAATGGGTATTCTAATAGCTCTGCCACCACTTTTCGGATTTGGAACGGTGCTATATTTCGACGCTGCCGCTACCTGCGTTCCATTAATAATCGGTGGCGGTGAGATTTTCCCCTCACATTACTACACGTTACCGATGAGTGGGGTAGCCATAATTACGCTATCTACGACAACTTTAATGTACCTCTGGGTAGCACTCATAATTCGCAGGTATATTCTCCAAAATCCGGTGCAGTTTGCTAAAATAAACGCAAATGCAATAAAGAAGTCTTTGAAGAATACAGAAGAAAATGGAAAACAACATGGAATAAAACATCATGGAATAAAACAAATTAAACTGATACAATTATTAGGAATTATTATTCTTTCCAATATAGTAACTTGGACTCCACTATTAATATTGGGAATTATTGGAGCAATTACTGAAGAGCTTCCCACTCCATTAATTAGTGCTTTTTATTTATTGTATTTATCTGAAGTTATAATACATCCTCTGGTTCAGATAATGCTAATACATGAACTGAAAGAAACTGTTATCGTTCTACTTTCAACTTTGAAGAAAACTAAATTGTTTAACAATTGAACTTGTGTAAAACTCAACTTAGTTTTGAATCAATTATTTTTGCAAATTTAGTTACCCAACCAAAATGTCCTGGATCTATGTAAAAGAAAACTTTACTCTGAAAGGGCTTATGCAGGTGGGAGAACGAGGGAGGGGGGTGGGAGTTTAGGGGGTTACAATAACCTCCCTTTTTCAAATTAATAATATTCATAGCCCATATTATTGTAAAACTGGAGCTAATGGTATCATGGTGAATATTTAGATTACTCTCTTTCTACTTTGTTGGTTTCTATTTTGTTTTTTGTTTTTTTGTTGTTGTTTTTTTACTGAAATAATATCAAAAACAACAATTCCATTTGAACAAATGGAATGCTATTAATTTGGCCAGCTATAATCTGACCTGTAAAGAGACAGTCAATAAATTATATGACATAGTTCACTAAATGAGATCATCAAAAACTGCAGAACTGAAATTACCTCTCACTCAATGAAATAGAAGTTGATGGAGGATATATTAACAAGTATAGAATTGATGTTTCAAATGATTATTGCTCATTAGATGTATATTCTCTCTCTTTCGCAGGCTTTTTAAACAATACAGAGACTAAAAATATTTTGTCGCCACAGGGGATCAAACCCACGACTGCTTATATAATGCACAAGTGCTCTGCCACTGAGGTACGACAACCAGCCAGCAAACAAACACTCCAATTCTGTATTTATACTGTTAAGGGTACTGCTATGCTACAGTCTCACTCTCAACAGACCAACGAAAATTCTCTTTTTTCAAATATTCTTATTATTCGTTGATTTTTTTTTCTCCTCTAATTTATCACTGAAGCCTGTGAAAGAGAGAGGATACATCTGATGAGTAAGAGCAGGCTGAGAAAGAAATTGTGAAACGATTATTGCTGTTGTTCTGTATTACTTATACAGCTCATAGGTATTATGGTCTGGGTGTAAGGTGTGGCAACTAAGTAAACCCTTCTAAAAACCTGCTAACAGGTTTGAACTAGGTTAAGTGAACTAGTCTAAGAGGGTTTTTTTCTTGACTGTAAAGTTAAGGGGGTATTATTTTGACTGATTACTGACTTGGCTAGTTTAGACTTTTTAAAGAAAGAAGATAGTGTCAAATCTAGTACTAAAATCCAATGAGTACCATTCTGGAAGTAGCCCCACAAATCTGGGTGGCAAGAACAAATAGTGAATTGATGTATCTGATCTGCAGCTGGAAAGGGGACCAACCCCTGCCTTTAATTTCCAAAAATAGCTTAGATAGGCCCCTAAATCAGCAATTAATTGATTAATTATCAGTAGTCTCCAAATCAGAGCATGAAAGGACAAAATAACAGGAAGACTACTGTGGTGGGATGGAGACAGGTAGGCACTGCCACCAGAGAAAAATTTCTTACATGAGTCAGAACTGAGAAAAAATGTCCAAAAAGAATGAGGTGAGTGGGTGTCAAGCATGCGTGCATAAATGAACAAGTCTATATAGAGTAAGTTATTGAGTGTTTAGCAGGAAAGTAAGGATTGTGTAATGGTGTGCTTTAAATGTTGAATCATAAAAATAAAAACAAACAAAGTGAAAAACAGTTTCTTATATTATGTGGTGGCATTTCAACACAACTACTATAACCCTCTCTGGTTGGTTAACTGCTGTAGGTTAATTTTGTTGAACTAGTTGTGAGTATGAAATCAGTATTTCTAACTCATGCTCAAGCAAAGGTACTGAAAAAAATAGAAGCAGATCCCATAGTTACCTACTTAAATTTTGTTTAGTTTTTTTCACGATCATGCTATACACTCCCAGCCATATTAATAGTATTTTGCAATTTTAACTGAGCAAGGTATATTACCGTTGATATTTAAAAATAAATTTAATTTTTTAAATTTTGTATTGTTTAAAAAAATCCTGTGAAAGAGAGAGAATACATCTAATGAGTAAAAGAATGCTGAGAAAGAAATTATGAAGTGATATAGAGGAGTAAAAATTTCAACCAATAAAAGGAATATTTGAAAAAAAAAAAAAAAAGAAAGAATAGAAAAAAATGGAAAGTGGTGAGAAGAATAGTGATATCCACTTGTGGAGCCATTTACTACAGTTCCACCTGTCTATTAGTATACATGCTTGTACTAAGTTAAAATTAAAGCATTGTAGGGACACTAAAAAACATCCTGCAAGTTGGCCATTCCTGTACAAGTACACATTCAACAACCAGCTGTACCTAGATGGATGAAGGATCACAAATACCTGATCCAAGCACTTCCCCTATTTACCAATACCTCTAAGTACTTTTGAAGTATTTTTGAATTACTTTTAATTAAATTAGTGTTATAATACATAATTAATTTATTCAGCAAGCAGTCACATGCTTCTACAATAATTGTTTTCTAGCTGAAATGTGACCTCCATATTTATTTCAGAAATGGTTGACAAATTCTAGTGTGTCAAATAAGCATTTTATTTTACTTTCTTCAAGTGAAACATGTAAATATTTGAACAAGAGATTGGCTGGTACAATGATTATGAATTATTATGATCCAATTAATATTGACTGTTTCCCCTCACACCAAAAAGATCAACATATTGTGTTCTGCCAAGAAACTTAAATAGAACAAGAGTTTGACTTTTATGAACCAATTTATATTGACTGTTTCCCACAGTATTGTACGTAAGATTGAAGCGCCTGATTATTTGGCCAGATAGAGACAGTTTAATAGAAACAATGCCAATGGTGTTTAGAAAGCATTTTCCAAACTGTGTGGTCATTATTGACTGTTTCGAAATATTTTTGGAGCGTCCAACGAATCTACTAGCAAGGGCCCAAACTTACTCAGCTTATAAACATCACAACACGGTCAAATATACCTAATTGGAGTTACGCCTCAGGGAACAGTTAGTTTCATATCTGAGGGGTGGGGAGGACGGAGTAGCGACAAGCATATCACTGAGCATAGTTCTATTCTTTCCAATTTAGTACCTGGTGATACTGTACTTGCTGACAGAGGTTTTGATATCTCTGATTCTGTTGGGTCATATTGCTCTACATTAAAGATTCCAGCTTTTACAAAAGGCAAATCTCAGCTATGCGGTATTGAAGTAGAACAAACCCGGGGAATTGCTAATGTGAGAATTCACATCGAAAGAGTTATTGGAACTATACGACAAAAATATACTATTCTTAGTTCTACTCAGCCCATTGATTATGTTTTATCATCAGATGAACAAGAGACAATATTAGATAAAATTGTGTGTGTGGCATGTGCATTGATCAATATTTGTGACTCTGTTGTTCCTTTTAACTAATTTTATTCATGATGTGACTATTTATTGTTCATGATATGACTACATTTTTCTTCTTTCTTCGTTTTAATTCTGGCAGTTTCCTACAATCTGGACAATGCCAGGATTTGCATTGAGGGAACGACTTTAGTTTTAAGCATTTGAGATTAAACCTTTGAAAAGTGCATGACGGGTTATCACATCCAACCATATCACCTTCCTCTGGGCCCTGGCAATAGCAATACTGCTGTATAGAGTTTGAGTTGACCTCCTCACCCTCTACACTCTCCTGATCAAAACTTGACGGTTCACTACACGAGGCTTCAGCTGATACATGAAGGGTTGGCTTGGTTGTTGTGAATAAAATTTGCCAAGAAGTTCAACTAAAATAGATGTATCAAAAAATAATTTTGCACGATCCACTGATTCCAGCCAGAAACTCTCATCTGGGTAGATCCTTTCAATGTGAAGGTCTTCATTTGTCCATAAAACAAAGTCACAATAGCTCATGTTAGAGCAAAATAACTGACACTGTACCTGTTTATAATAGTAAGTTAAATGTAACTTATTGTATAGAAATACACTAAAACAACTCACTTGGTAATAGTATGCATATGATCATGCTTCAATTTAATTCCTTCTCTAGACAAAATTTAGGGTCATTCACTGCATCTGAAATCATGCTATCCTTGTGACAAAATGGGCACTACGACAAAAAATATATATACAGCTATTATTTCATATTTTATAGCCAACATACCATTCTTACCCCTTAACTTCACAAGCACCTCTTTCACAGCATCCACAGTCCACTAATCCATCTGGTGATGCACCAATAAATGGATAACTAGTGCTGATAAAAAAATCCACAATCAGAAAAATGAAAGTTCATATGCCGCTCCACACTTTTTTCGATATACTTAGATACAGCAGTCTTCTCATGCTTACCATCATCTTTAACATCAAGATCTTCTAAATCTCCGACTCCTATATCGAATATTACACCATATTTCTTGGCTCTCTGGCCTGTTGTCCTTCTAAGCCTGCTGTTCTTTCACTGGTCAAACCTTATTCTTCAAGGTATATTCCTGTTCCGCTCAGTAGTGATCTTCCTCTGTGCCTGTCTGAGTATTCAAACCTGAATACCTTAATTTAAATTATGGCGAGCTAGCACAGAGAGCTTCAGATTATTTTATTGCTGTAACCCCTGAGGAAGTTAAGGCTGTGGAGGAGCAGACAAGATCTCAGTCTAATTCACCTCTGTGGTATGAGATGCACACTGGAAGAATTACTGCTTCAAGATTTAAGAGCGATTGTCATACTAACCCTGCATTTCCTTCATTAAGTTTAATTACTTCAATCTGTTATCCCGAGACAACAAAATTTACAAGGAACAACCTGGGGCTGTGTAGGTGAGGGAGACATGGAATGTTTACGAACAATTGTGGACTTCATCATTGCTGCACTTCTTTTCTTTCCAATAAAGTCAATTTCTCGCACTGGAGCATGCTGTACAGCTTTTACACCCGTTAGCATAACATGCTTTCTTTTGAGTCACTGTCATAGACTCCCTTATTCGCACGCCACTCTCGATTGCAAAAAGTAGAGATGCTACATGATGACCCACCCAAACCTGCCATACAATCACAGTGAGCAGCAAGTATTCGCCCACTCTCTTCTGCAGCAATCCATGGAGTGAGAGGTTTTTTCTCTCATTCTTTGAGAATGATTCACCTACATAATATGAAAGGAGAAAATGACTTGCAGATGTACACTACATAAATGTTTTGAGGGCAGAATGTGATGATTTTATGTGATGAAAGAAGTAAAATACAGTGAATGGATATAAGAGGAGTGGTTAGATGAGAGTAGTGTTGATTAGTCAGTGTTTGCATAGCATTTGGCTAGTCTTGTGCAAGACCAGGTTGAATTGGCTACTCAAAAGCAGACAACAGTCGAGGTTTGTGGTGATGTTGGAATGAGAAAAGATTGTAATAGATTCCAACACCATTCTTCTCCAGTATAAAATATCCCCTCATTTATACTCTGGCACCTTCCCAGTCTATTTCTTGGTTGTGTTGGTAATAGTGTACCACAATGCCATTTTGCTATCACTACATCTTCTTAAGGCTTGCTTAGGTGTAGTCAATATTTTTATTCAGTGTTCTATGCAGCCAGAGACATGACACAATCTTGGCAGGGAACCTTGTTGAATACACCAACCTTATTCTTCCTTTGGTACTTTGTTACTTCCCGACTGATTGTAATCTGATTGTAATTAACTGATCATGTCAGTGCTTGCTTCTACATATCCCCTCGATCAATTCTACATTAGACAAAATCCATGGGATAGATACAGGAAGATTTTGGTAGCTCTTCTGCTATAGGCTGGGTGCACACTTGGATTTGGTTGGTATTTTATTTTTCAGTATTGGGTCGCTATCTGGGTAATATAGCTAATTGGCATGAAATTTCTTATCTTGATGTTGTAAGAAACCCCCCACACACACAAATGGTCCATTCTTGAGGCACTTGATCCCACATGTCTTGATAGGATGGGCCGCTAGTAATACAAAGACTCTCATCTGTTATTAATCATTCAACCAATAAAAATGGAAATACAACAAGCTTGACAGCTTGACCTCTTCATCAGCATCAAACTATCCCTGTCTTAAAGGACGTCGTAGGTAAAGCACGTCACTTCCCGGGGAACATTGAACTCCACCCAGATAAACCCTGTATCATGTGTGTATGCTTATAATCATTAAAGTATTTGTCTTGTATGCTCGCATTGACCAAACTATTGTTGCAAGGTAGTAGAGTGCGCGCTTTTGGTAGCTTGGCCAGGACTGCAATTGCCGTAGGTGACAGCGGTTGCGGCTAGGCTATCTGCGTCAGAGGCGTGTGGGAAACTGGTCCTTCGACTCACACCCCTCTTTGTCAGTGGTCTTACAATCTGCAAGATAATATTTATCTTCTGGTAGGCATGAGTAAGCTTAGTTTTTATCAGTAAACTATGAATGTCTATTGAACTTCTCTGGAGAGCTAATGAATAGCTAATTACTCCAGAAAATAGCCAACCGATATTATACTACCTTTTAATTTAATTCATGTCTTTTAATTCCTGTTGGCAAATATTGAATATGATTACTGATCGGTTAAAACCAGATCAAGCCAGATCTGGTCACAAAGCTATGAAAATACCCATGGGCTGTTGCCAATCACATAGCATAATGAAGGATGACTCAGCAATAATATTACTAAATTAAATTAAATTGACCGCTAAAGTCTATAATTTTAATAACTATTGGGCAAAGTAAAGCCAATAAGGTAATGAGATGATATGAGAAGCTTACCAAACACAGTACGGTACTCCCAATTATATCCTACACGAAGAGAAGTTGACTACAGGCTATTATCAAGTTGTGGAGTGTTGTCCTCCTATCTATGCCGGGATTAATAAGCTGTTGGGCAAATTCAAGTATTAAAAGATGAGTTACATACAACTTTTAATGTGCATTTGATTGCCAGTATTCTGTACATTATAAGATAACTTATACTTTTTCTTGGAAGGATTCTATTCTCAACAAATATACCCAATGCTTGTACTGTTGATGAAGATATTGAGTGATTGTACTTTGGCTTACTAACGAAACCTTCACTCTCCATTTTTGTTGGTCAGCACAATTTGTTTGACAAACACAAGAGACACAATGAATGCCTTTAGCTGTTTCAATGAATGTTAAATAAAGTACATATGGTATGATGTAATTGCTGTGTTGGTCTCATGATTATCCATCAAATCTTCAATACGTAAACAAGTTCGCCAGCTAATCTTGTTCATTACAAGTATAGCTCACTTCATCCAAGTACACCTGAACTGAGATGGGTATTGAGGTAAGTGAATTGACAATTGTTTAGGAACCTAGGAATATTCTGATCAGAATAATTAAATTCAAAATAAATGGTACATTATCTTCTCATACTGTTACTAATCCCAGAATATATAAGAGGGATACCATAGTGTAATGTCAGCCTATTCTTATGCAGATACTTACTGTGCCCATATCGTGAGTACTAGTGTGTTATGTAATATAGTTGAACTTCTATGAGTCGTCATTATGTTGTATTGTAATTACTGTGTTACAGGATAACTTTCCAGAAGATGGTGTGGTACTGGGGATAGTATTACTCCTGGAGCTTGCCTACTCCATTCTAAGGGATTTTATATTTATAGGTATTTATAGAAGTAATAACGACACGTGTGAGGCATATGGAAATGTCACTAGTGAAGAAATCTTAAAAGAAACTCTTAAAATTTATCACAGTGAGACTAGTGGCAATGGAGCGGGAGGAATAGCAGTGTTCTCCATAGTACTTGTGCTGCTAGCAGCTGTATTTGTATTGGTGATTATATTATATGCATTATCTGGTCACCAAAAAGGCAAAAACAAGGAAGAAGGCAAAAACAAGGAAGAAGGCAAAAACAAGGAAGAAGGCAAAAACAAGGAAGAAGGCAAAAACAAGGAACAAGTCCACCATTCTCCTCTCCTTACCTTCTTCTCATTCTGCAAGTATGATGGTAACAACCTTGCTGACCACTCCCACATGTCTTATATCACCGCTCTCATACAATGTCTGCTAGTAACTCTATACTTCATAGGAGACAACCTGGGACCTCTTCTACAAAAACATGGAGCTGAGTTAGGCTGTAAAGGACAATGCCCTGAAAATGCAATGGCTATTTCACATGTACTGTCTGTACTCGCTGCATTCCTGCTTCACTTAGTACCGTATCTTCTCCACCATTGCAGTAAGGCGTTTAACGTGGAGTACATCATAAAGGAGGAAAAAACCTTGCTTGGGTTGCTAGGGAACATTGTGAAGGTGGATGCAGTTTACACAGCTCTGACAGGATTCATTCAAGTTTCCCACTATTGCAGTGATTTGGAGCATGCATTGTCATGGATTATACTAATCCTTTGTGCAGTAATTGGAACTGTTTACATCATTTTCAAAATAATTAACTTAAAAGATAACATAACCATCTGTGTTTTGGTCATTGCAGCTATAATCTGCTATATGTTTCCTCTCCTTTTTCTCCACCTCATTAGTGATAACGCCACTCCACTAGATTGTGCCTTCCACTGTAATGATGGGAGACCCAGTAATGAAGATCTGACACACCCACTACTGGAACGCCACTGCTGCAAGATACTTGGCAACATCATCACCAGACTCGTATTCACTGGTGTAGCAGCTGCGCAAACTATCTTCGTTGTAGTCATAGTTACTGCCAGAAAACCAAGCAAGGTAGCTCCACAACCCTCCATTAACTGATCTTACAATGACTTAAACAGAAAACAGATTAGTTACAATTGGAACCAAAGCCTTCCTCACTCCTTTATTGTACATCATTGTGTAAAATTATATTTTTGTCAATTATTGTACATATTACCTGCTATTGAGATTAGTTTTCCTTGTAGTTCATTATACTAGTATTCATAACACAATTGGAAAACAAAATCAAGGCTTTGAGAATAAGTTAGCCCTAATGTAGTCTTAGCTCCAAACGAAAAGCCAAAATTCTCAATCGATTATATGTACATTTAATTAATTTGTTTGGAGCACTCTCAGTTTAGCTAGGAAGGTTGTAAATCTTCCACTGAGAGGCTCCAAAGAGATAGGAGAAATAAGCTCTGTGTATTCCCACAAGAACAAAGGTCAATGCTTCCAAGGCAAGATTGGCACAAACAAATGTTTTATCAAGCAAAACTTGAGCACACAAAATTAAAACTACATCCACAAAGCAAGTTATAACAGCATAATGATACATTATAGGGTGTCCTGAGAAAACGTTCTTATATCTGCAGGCTGCATAATATCTGCATAATAGCAGGAAATACTACATTATATTCTGCAGCAATGCAAATTAATATAAAACGTTGTGTAGCTATAATAATGTAAGACATTTAAGTTTAGTTATTTTAATAAAACCTTCAGCAATGCATACTGTGGAATATTCATAAGGACAGTGGCTTCATGCAAGTGATATTCATCTTACACTGAATTAATGAATAATTCTTTTAAGATTTATTCCCTGGAAGATTATTGATTCCACCAACTAATCAAACAATAAGTCAATTAGATATGGAATAACTATTGTCCAATAGGTAGCAAGGAGAGAGTTAGTGAACATGTGGAATGTTGTTAAGTGCAATTGAAATGGACATAATATTTGACTGGTGTTAAATATTTATGGTGTGTAATAAACTTAGCTATTCGTCTTTTACAGGACAAAATAATGCAGAAAATATAGTAGAGTTTTAAGAACTGATGATTTTGTTCTTGAACTTAATCTACTCTCGGCTTTGTGATGCCATTCTTGACAAAAATGTGAACAATTTAAGATAGTATGAAGAATTAATTACAAAAATAATAGCGAAAAGGCTTACAATGTTTTATGTTTCCGCTCTTCATAAACTATCATTTAGAAAATACATGACAAACCAAAACAAAATAAATAAAAAAAGTAGAGGATTCCAAAAAAGTTCAAGCATAATCTAGCAGGCCCAGTTTCTGAACTTTGCAGTGATATTGATCACTTGAAGCCAAAAGAGAGTTTCCCTATCTGGCTAAAAGTAGATTGTCTTTCTTCTACAACAAACAAGATTATAGCTACGAGGCAGAAACACTGAACTCACTCACTGGTCATCATCAGACACATACAAGCTGAGTGAGTGGGAACTGGTAATCAATTAATACACATGCATGCAATGTGCATATCACTTTCTACTGATGCTTTGTAACATTACAGTTTCAATATGCACTATACTCTCTTCCAAAATATAGCTTTATTGAAACACTGTTTGACATAGTGTCAATGTGTTTATTTGGAATTTGAAAGGTAGACATGTAAAATTAGCTGCTTTTTATAAAAGCTACTCCTTTGAAGTATCCAGAAAAGAGTATACAATTTCATTCCACTGTCTCATGTTCAATAATAATAATAATAATATTAAAATACAAATCGTACCAAAAAAAAATGAAGCCACTAAAAATTAAACCCACCCTATCCCAAAATGTCCCCATAATAAAAAGTTTAGAGGTGATAATGAAAGTCACACGTGATCATGCATTCTTGAGGAAGACCTGACTATCAGACTGTGTCTATTCCGGAGTGTGAGAGGCGGGGATCTTGCAGTGACTGCTGAATGGAACCCACGAAGGCAGGCAGTAGCGACCATCCGGCACTCGATGATCACTGTGACTCTTCACGATGTTCAGGAATACTGAGGGGAAAGAAAGAAAAGATAGAACAGCTCAACATTCAAATATATATTTACCGTATGTATATTTCAGTTTTCACAGTTACAACTGAGGATTTTTTGCAGACCCATTAGGCTTTTTCATAAAATTTTTTGAAGGTGTGCATGAAATTAGTGCGCCTTGGACCTTTGGTAAGGAAATTCTTTGATCACCATGACTCTATATAATGTTCAGGAATACTGATGGGAAAACAAAAAAACAAAAAAAAAAACAAAAAAAAACAACAACAAACAAACAAACAAAAACAAAAATAATAAAAGAAAAGAAAAGAAAAGAAGAGAGAGAACAGAATGGCTAAACATTTCAGGATGTTAAAATAAAACAAGTCCAGAACTGACAATAAGAACAATGCAGTGTTAGCACAATTTTTAATTAACAAAAAGCCATGCACACTGATACTACTTCATATTCTTTCTCAAGTTAATTATAAAAATGTCAAAGTTTGGCATACAGATACAAACACTTGCCTACAGGACCTTTAGCAATGAAAATGGTCACAACATCATCTGATAATTCAAAACAGTACACGACTAACTGGGCATAAATTAAAAAAATAAATACTGGCTATGGATGTAATACGATAAAAATAATGCTCTCTCTCTATATATTTTATATTTAATAACTGCCTACCATCTTCCAGAGTGGTCATCTTCACCCCCCAGTCCAAGATCCCCAGTCTGGTCTTCTCTGCATTGATGATAGTGAAGAGTTCACTAACCCTCAGATTCTCCTTGTCAAGTTTGAATGTGCAAGTACCTAACAACCAATAGCAACCAAAATAAGATATATCAGATTATATAATGTACAAATTGAATTATGTGATTCTGCAGTCTTTTATCAGGATTTGCTCAATAATAATAATAATAATGTATAGTGCAAATATCAACCAGAAAATAATTTAAAGTTAAAAAAATGTGTATTTAATTTCTTTATTAATAAAATAGGATCCACTTTAGTGCAACAAAAACTATGTAAACTACAGGATTATAAGACTTCAGATAATTTACTAGTGACAAAGCACCCGTCCTCTCTCCTAGCTAATACTTACCTGAGTACGTCTCGGTGTGCTCCACATGGGGTATGTTGTTCTGCACAAATTCCTTCACAGCCCTGACTTGCCCTGGAGCACAGTTGAAGGTGATCTGGTAGCCCGTGCCAAACCTTGTCTTGAGGCGTGTCTGTGTTCCCAGACATCGCAGCTTCCCGAAGTTCATGATACCTATTCTGGTACAGAGATGGTTGGCCTCCTCCATTGCATGAGTAGTCAGAATCTACATGAAGGGTACAAGTACACATAATATGTATGTACACCCAAACATATTAAATGTAAAATAGTTGCAAAGTTGGTGCAGTTTATCATAATACAAACTACCCAAATCATATTAGAATTGAATATATTGGTAAAAGTTGATACACACAATAATAACAATAATGATACATGTAATAGATAACAATAACAACAACAACGATAATAATAATAATAATAATAAAACAAAAAAGTCGTGGTAATCATGATGATGACAACAATAACAATAATAAAACAAAAAACGAGAATGTTGGGAGGTCCTAAAAAGCTGTAAACATGCCCTAACTTTTTACAACAACAAAAAATCCAACCCCCCCCCAAAAAAAAAAAAAAAATTAAAAGCAAAAACAAACAAACAAACAAAACCCCAAAAGCAAGATAGAACAATCCATAACTTGTTACCCTTAGAAATTTCTAGTTCTATTCTAACTCAATACTCACCACAGACCGGCCTTCTTTCACTGTCTCAATCACCTCCCAGACTTGACGTCTAGAGGCGGGGTCAAGACCTGTAGTGGGCTCGTCAAGTATGAGGATGTCTGGGTTACTGATGCACGCCATGGCAACGGACAGACGACGACGCATGCCTCCAGACAGGTTCATGGACTTGCACTTCCTGGCATTGTACAAATTCACCTAATGTAGTATAAACACATGAGAGTATAGCTTAAATTTATTAAAGTCAAATCTAGGAGACCTGGAAAATAGTAGATAGGACAGCATAGAATATTTTAATATAATATGGAATAATTAGTGCAGGATATGAAAGCAAAAAACAAAAAAAAAAAACAACAAAAAAACAAAAAAACAAAACAAAAAACAACAAAAAAACAACAAAAAACAACAACAACAACAACAACAACAACAAAAACCTCTTCCCACTTGGGCCACAATCAAGATTTCGAATATAGAACTGAATGAAAATGTGGGACTTACGTATTTTGAAATTTATGCCCAAAAGTGTAATATTTTTAATCTTTTGTTCATTTTGCTAGTAAACAGCCTAACATAACACAGATAATCAGCAATAGTTTTGCTGCAGACTGACAAGTGATTGGTAAATGTTATGAGCCAAAAAATAAATAAATAAAACTTTCTCACCTAAAGGGGTCTGGAAAAAAGGAAAGGAAAAAAATGAAAAATCTTGGTCGTCGCCAGGAATTGAACCCAGGACCACTGGCTTCAGCCACCAGTGCTCTAACCACTGAGCTACGACAACCCTCGACTTCCAAGACTGTCACATTTTTCTATCTAGTTTGTATGAAGGGTCAGAACTTGATAATTGTCCAAAAAACAACAACAACAACAACAACAACAACAAACATTAAAGCTACATTTAGACAGATATACATGTATCACAAAAAGAGACTCACTAGACTATGAATAGGAACTATCCGTTTATGGTACATAAGCAATACTAAATAACATACCAGATCACTCTTTACTAATGATAGAATATTTTAATATTACACTGGTCTATTTCCTAACTAACTTACCTGTCTCAAAGATCGCTCCACCACCATCTTCTCCTTGCTCCACTTGACTCCCTTCAGACGGGCATAGAAATAAAGATGTTCCTCAACCGTCAATTCCGCATGATGGATATCAAACTGTGGACACACCCCCAAATGGTGGTGGATGTCGTCTATCTCAGTGGCCAGGTCATAGCCGGCTATCCTGGCCTGGCCTGACGTGGTCTCGTATAGACCAGTCAGTACAGATATCAGAGTAGTCTTGCCAGCACCTGTAGTGATGCATGGATAACAATGGCTCAAATAAGAGGAATCCAGGCTAAACGTGGATGATCAATGCTTAATCAAATATTGTCACTGGCATGAGCTATAGGGACAGGATTGCTAACGGAGGAATCAATTTCTTCATTAATTAAACCTCACTAAATGGATCCACTAGTACATAAAGATGTGCTTTCCCACGGTATGTTCAGACCAAGATAAAGAATTGGTATGTGTGCTGGTGATACACAAGTGTATGATAAATGTGTGCTGGTGATACACAAGCGTATGATAAATGTGTTGTTGTAATACAAACAAAATTAATTGTGTAGGGAAAATATAAAAGATCTCTAATGCAATATTTTTAGGGAGAAAAAAAGCTTCAGTAAGGAAGGAGGTATTTTTTTAAGAGGGGTCAAACATTTTTGAAATTCTGGGGGGTTTCTCAACTCTATGACATTATGAAAATTTTGTGGCAAATGTGTCATCATGAAGGTCTACTAATATTCAGGGGAGCAAAAGCATTTTCAGGGGGAGGGGAAAAACATAGCAAAAAGAAAAGAAAAAAAAAACGTTTCACATACACGAGCTGATCAGACATATTTTTTCCGAGCATGTGTGCAGTACATGTGTGTACATTACAGACCTACCGTTGGGTCCTAGCAGTCCAAAGCATTCATTTTTCTCTATGGCCACAGAGACGGAGTGCACAGCTACATAAGGCGGACCTCCACTGGGGCTGGGATACTCCTTCCTCAGTTTATACAGCACCATCGGAGCATTCTCTGGGAACTCGCGACCTATCATGTCCTCTATGAGTACGAAAGCAAAAAAAGTATAACTTCATCACCTACATAGCCTGGCAGGCTGGTCATAATTATACATTGGAACACAATGTACAACAGAGTGGAATTAAAAATTGAAAGTGAAATTTAAGTGAAATTTAAATTTTAAGAATGGAAAGTGAAATTTAAACAAGTTTTAGCTCACCCTCTGTCTGGACATCAATGTCTACATCTTCTACATCCATGTCTACCCCAGTCTGTGGAGGAGTCTGTAAACAGAGACAAATAAACCACTCACATGCAAGTATGCAATGCCATAACTAACAAGTACTGACTGTGCAATGTTTAGACACCTTACAAACAAACAAACTTCATAATCTTAGCAACTAGTTCTATATGATCTGGTCTCCAACAATTCCCACAATAATAACACAGCAAAGACAAGCTAACAAAAACAAAAACAAAAAAAATGATCACAACAACAACAGCAACAAAGGGTCGGACAGAATCTGTTAAGCATAACTAGCGTAAGCCTAAACGCCAAAGAGCATCACCACGTAAGCCTAAACCCCCAAACAGCATCACCACGTAAGCCTAAACCCCCAAAGAGCATCACCATGCCAGCCTAAACTCCCAAAGAGCATCACCACGTAAGCCCAAACCCCCAAAGAGCATCACCACGTAAGCCTAAACCCCCAAAGAGCATCACAGCACCCATCCATCTCTCCAGTCTCACCCGGTCCAGTTCACGATTCCGATGCCTGCTCTTTCTATTCACACAAAGAGACTTGAGAAACTTGAAAGTATCTACATACAAACACACAAACAAGTAACAAAGGCAGGTTGGGGAGTAAACACACATACACAAAACATATACACATTTAACATTATAGTTAGAAGAAGTGGAAAATTATACAAATTCTATCCTAGAAAACAATGGGATGAGATTCACACATAAAGTGACACTTTTAGTTGGGTGAAGAATGGGGGATGGGGATTGGAACTAAAAAAAAGAAGAAACTTTCATAACTCGATATATTGAATAATCAAGATTGGAATGGGATGAGATTCACACATAAAGTGGCACTGTTGGTTGGGGGAAGAAAGTGGGGTGGGGGTTGGAACTAAAAAAATATATGAAATTTTTATAACTTGATATATTGAATAATCAATACTGGAATGACCTTACTTACTTAGAACACAATCACATGCATTAACCTATAGGTATTCAGCTACTCCTAATAGCAGCGTAACTTACCCGTGATGGGGAAGAAAGGCGATTTCCTCACTCCGTACTTCCCAGGAAGTACGTATGACAAATACACGCTGATGATGAACAGCACGATCGTGGACACGCCCAGATAGAGCATTGCCGTGGTAACCAAGTTAAGGCCATTATGGGCGGAGAATATGTCAATACCATAGCAACGCATGCTGATGCAGGCATTGAGGCAATAGAAGAGGATGCGATAAAAGGCAAAGGGCGGGTACAGCATGTAGAGGAAGAACGGAGTTCTGTCAGGAGGGAAGATCTGGTCCAATAACATGAAAATAAAATAATGACAGGGAATTTTAATATAACATGAGGTGAGGACTGCTTATAATAATAATAATAATAATAATAATAATAATAATAATAATAATAATAATAATAATAATAATAAATATAATGATGATGATAATAATAGTATTGATAATAATAACATCAACAATAACAATAATGACAACAGCAATAACAATCATAACAACAATAGCAACAACAACAATAATTATATAAAAACCCAACAAATTAAGCAATAAACACAGAATCTGATACGTCTTCTATTAACGTGACACTCATTCAACTAACACATGTACATGTGTGTAGTTACATACACATGCTTATACCTACCTGTAGTCCTTCTAGTAGTAATGCTATGATAATGCCAGATATGACCAGGAGGTAGCCCACGATAGTGGCAGTACGCGGATGACCAAAGAAGTTACTCAAGAAGAACCCCAACACTACTTCAGCATGACCCCACAGAAAGAAGGTCACGAACAAAACTAAACCATTAGTCTAAACAACAACAACAACAACAACAACAACAAGTCAATGGATATTCCTAGCAACAACAGAATATACAAATATAACAACAAACAGTTCATCAACAACAATTATTCTATACTCCATCTATGTATTCATGCTTCTGCGAAGAAGTGTCCCTACACCCGTGAGAGTGAACAAATTTCCAATTCAAATGACACTAATAGCTAACGGAAATGTAGCAAAGAATGGCGGAAATTCCTGCTATGCTTCTATAGTAATTGAATAATCCAGCAAATGGCACTAACACGGTAAAACTATGAGTTAACTCAATTCATTCCTATAAGTGCGGCAATTATTTTGAATGCTTTTAACCATCCACGCTGAGGAACAGCAAGCCCTACTAGTAGTCATGCAACACAAAGTGATGAACACATTTTGTGTCAGAAGTAAGTGAAGTTAACACTGAGAAGACCTTCATGAATATCAGACAGTGGTTGCAAGATTGACAGTGGTAAGCTATGTTGCTTGCAGTTTCAACACACAACTGAAGCTCGATATCAATGCCTATAATTTGCGTTGCACTACTACTGCATGTAGGCCATGCCAACAGGGAGAAACATAAATCGTACAGTTTGGCTCAGTACTCAGCAAATCTGACAGAAAATGTTCACGTTTTTCATACTATTAAATTTTTGTTTTGTATAAACAGTCTTATGGTCAGATTTACATTAAACGATTTGATATCAAGAATTCACAGCAACGCACGCAAGAAAGAACACAAACTTGAAATACTGTACAATTTTTGCTAAATTTTGCAGATCAAAATGCAGTTCATTAACAGGGCTGCAACTCCAGAGTATGATAAAATTAATATCAAGCTCTAGCAATCTACATACATAGCTCATCCAAGAAAGGAATTTGGCAACAGTACAAACATGACTACCATTTACCATTGTTATGAAAGAGATCTCTATTAGACTTGTCAACAGAACTGTACTGCCATTAACAGAGCAGAAAACTTTGAGAAAAATGCCACAATCAAGGCCGTACAAGAACATGTCATACTTGTTTAACTTGAATAATCATTTCATGAAACAATTTGTGATTTTGGCGCCAACACATTATTGTGAACCATTATAGAATCAATAATAGTTTTAACCATCACCTCCTCCTCCTCCTCCTGATTGTAATGATATTCACGACACATTCATTTGAGTGGGTGAACAGGCATACATTTACCTTAATTCACTTGCTTGCCAATTATACAGTAACATTCAACCCACTTCATGCTAGTTCTATGGCACTAGTCACTCCCCTATGTACCTGTGTGAAGAGTCTGAACTTGAAGAGAACAGATAGAATGCCTATCTCCAAGGCGATGGGTATATAGAGGAGATAGTTGAAGGTGTACTTGACCAGCCAGTAGGTCCAGCGATTCAGTCCATTCTGCTCCATCATGATGAGGTGTTTCTCGTGTTTGTCCTTCACAATATACGCCATGAATACCTAAAGAAATTAAGAGGAAAAATTGTTAATTCTGAAGAGTCATGCTTAGTAAAATAACAAACTATGAATGCTGCTAGTAGATTGGCATAGCAACAAATAATTGGAATCCAAGATATAATCCATATTCATAGCACAATACACTGTTTATTAAATTCATGCCACATTTGAATGCCATTTATAATCGGTTGAAACCGGTTGAACTACAGGAAAAATGTAAATAAATTTTTAAAATACCCCGGGGGAAAAACCTAGAACAATGAAGATGACAAAGCAACTGTTTAACCTCAAATATCTATAAAAGAGCAAAATCTACTACTAATAAAAAAAAGAAAAAGAAAAAAGGAAAAAAAGAAGAAAATAAGAACCACAACAAACCACTGCAGTAACAGCAAGGGAATTCAGGAAATGGTAAGCAAAAAATAATAATTTTACCAATGTATTTTCAATTCTTTTAATGCATGTGACCATTTCAGGCCGTCTCTAATGTATTTGCTGCCCCAGACAACCACATTCTGTCTATACTGGCTATTTTCTTGGAGTTATTTCAGACATTGTTGAGGAAGGCAGTTATCATGGGGCTAGTTGATCACAACCAACCAGTCTACCTCTACAACCTTGCCTTGACCTGCAACACTACCAAACTATCAAACAAAGGAATGGAGCATGCTCAGTGGTGTAACAAAGGAGCTGGTATAGCATCGCTAGTAATACTCGGTATGATTTGCTTGGTTCCAATTATTTTCACCATTGTCACCTTTTGCCTGAATCATAAGATTACAAAAGCACAAAGTAGTGAGCAAGATAAAGTTCGTAACGAAACACAAAGTAATGAGCAAGATGCAGTCTGTACGGAAACACAAAGTGATGAACCAGATGTAGTCCATTCACACCTATACGTTTCAATTAGCAATGCTTGTAAAAGTGCCACCAATACAAAAAAAAAATTTCCAAAGCTTCCGTTATCGCTCACATTCTGAAGTCTCTAACAGTCTGCTGCTATGCTACTTATTTGGAAACAACCTAGACTCCATTCTCCACGAATACGGCCAATGCTTGGACTGCGACCATGAGTGTGTGGAAACTGCTAGAGACATCGCCAAAAGTTTTGTAATAGCTTCGACCTTCCTGTTTCACGCTATTCCGCCCTTCATGAAACATAAAGCCGAGAAAAAAGACTGGAAGTACACTCCATCTTACAAGTATGAATTACTCGGAATATTCAGTGTGATTCTCAAGGCTCAGTCTACCTACAGTGCTATAGAAGACATCTTCCATAGCCACTATCACTGCAGAATTGCAGGACACGTGTTGGGATGGCCGTTATTAGTAGCAACTGCTATAATAGCTACAGAAAATATTAGATTAAAAATTAAATCATATTTAGAGGAGAAAACTAAGGATGAGAAAAAATCATCGACAGATAAACCAACAGGAGAGTCACCTTCACCACAAAAAGCTGAAAAATCCCCTACAACTGCGAGGCTCAAATCTTCAACCCCTAAGCGTAAATTTCTTGCTTTTATGATAATATTAATTTTAATTTTACGTTATTTTTCCTGCTGACTCACAATCAACAGCCTCTTGACTGTGGTTTCAATTGTGGGTTTCGACGACCAAGCAATTACTCCCAACAAAACATCTCGGAGGAAAAGTGCTGCGATGTTAAAAACAACACCATCATCAGACTAACTCTGGTGGTGCTGGCCATCCTGATTGCCTCCATTATCTCGTGCTTGCTAGGATGCAAGTGCTGCAAATGTCAATGCTGCCACAAAACACCAAATATCATATATCCTATTAATCCACATGAAAATTCAACAAATGACAATGGGAGGACGACAAATTCTTAGCAATAACTAAGCAAGTACTTTATTGTAATACTAACAGACAATGAAACTATTTGTATCCACTGTGTGTTGTTGTTTTTTTGTACACATAACATACACAGTTGTACGCCTAATTTCAGTATAGCAATTTTTTTTTGCATACCTATAGTCATGTACACACAGTACTGGTTATGTACACCACGTATGTATGTATACTTGATTCCTTATTTTATAGCGTTGTTTTTTGTTTTTGTTTTTATATTGTATTTTCTTGAGTTCACTAGTAGAAAAAGATTAATTAAAAGTAATGGAAACATATTATGGCTGGAGTTAATAAAGTGTCTATGGTCGATTCTGTATTGTTATTTCTTTCATCTTCACACCATTGCTGGTGAAATTTTGTAATGTAAGAATACAAAGAGCCTTAAGATGACCACAGCAGTCAGTGTGTCGTATTTTTAGGGAACACAAGTGTAAAAACATCCACCAAACAGCTAGCAACTTTTAAAAGGTCAACTCGATCTGATGCTAGACTAATAGGTTTTTCCCATCTCTACACACCTTCTGGAATATTTAATGCTCATAAATTAGTTTTTAAATTTTAATAGGCAAACGATGTTGTTGAATTATGTGGTTGTTTGATGTTATTTTTCAAATCAATTAAGTTAAGTACAGTACCGTAGATTCAGGTTATTAAGTTACCCGCTCAGTAGTTGTTCAGCTGGAACTAAGTTTTGTACCCTTTAAATGCATAATACCTTCATCTTTTCACTATCCCCATGTATGCGGGAGGCGTGGCAGTTGGATTTCCTTGGCTCCGCCCCTTTACGGTTGGGTCTCCGCCCGGCCCGTTCAGGGGAGGGGCTGCGGCAAGCCCTGGGCATATGCCTCCAGCTTGCCGCTCCACTGGCTGCGCCTCGCCTGCAGAGGCGCAGCCCCACCCCCCCTCACTCAGACTTGACACCAACTGCCGCCTGTCACGAGGAACGGTAACTCCGTGCCTCGGAGCAACTTCTCAGTCATTTCCGGGTAGTGGCGGGTGGGCTGTTCTCGGCGGCGCCCCTTCCGCCGGTCCCAGATTTCCCAAGGCTGCTGGCTGACTCCATTTCTTTTTCTTTCTCCGATTCTGACACGAGGTATATCTCACGTGTCCTTAAGCTCATCCCCGCCCCGCCCACCAGAGCTCATGCCTACGGCTTCCCCTACCAGCTTCCCGACTATCCTGTCTTCGCCGGTAACCTCGGTACGCTCCGCTAGACCTGCCGTTACCCGCTCAGTAGTTGTTCAGCTGGAACTAAGTTTTGTACCCTTTAAATGCATAATACCTTCATCTTTTCCCTATCCCCATGTATGCGGGAGGCGTGGCAGTTGGATTTCCTTGGCTCCGCCCCTTTACGGTTGGGTCTCCGCCCGGCCCGTTCAGGGGAGGGGCTGCGGCAAGCCCTGGGCATATGCCTCCAGCTTGCCGCTCCACTGGCTGCGCCTCGCCTGCAGAGGCGCAGCCCCACCCCCACTGACACCCCCCCCCAAACGGGCCCCACGGAGAGCCCCGCCTGCTCCGACTCTGCCAACCTCCCTTCCCCCTTGCAACCATATACTAGCTGGACCTACCCCCCAAGCACCCAGCCCTCTCCAAACTACGTGCCCAACATCCGCCATGCAACTCATAACCCACCTAACCTGTCCTTGTACATCGCACACCCACAAAAAACAAAACAAAATAAACAAATAAAACAACCACAAACCAAACTACTCATACTCAAATACTGACATACTTAATACTGGTGGTGAGACATAGTATGCATGACACAGGTGACTATTGGCCCCCAGAGTTCTTCTCACAGGTCTTGGCCAGCGAAGCTGCCATCTCTCCCTTCGCCTTGTCATCTAGTCTGACGTATCCCTGATATTCCCTGCTTCTCCATCTGCCCATGGCTTTTATCTCTTGGGCTGATGCTCCGCACTTTGCAGCCTCTGTGGCCGCCCCAATCCTGAAGCTGTGCCCCGAGATAGAACGGCTGTCTTCACCCGCCTCTTCCAGCGCAGCCTTCACCTCTTCCACGAACCGTTTCCGAGTCAGGCCTCTGTCCGAGGTACCTCGGAAGAACGGGCCAGGGCCCTTCTTCCGCTGCACTATGTATTCCAGGATTGCCTTCACCGGGCACAGCTGCGTCCCAGACCGACCCAACGAGACAGTGGCTCCTTTCCGCAGCCTGTCCGTTTTGGACTCCTTGATGCGGACCCACACTACCTCTGGATTCTTCAGGCTGTCCACCGTCACGTCCTCAAATGCTAAGTGAGCCTTGGGATCAAACTCGCCCTCATCCGGAGCCAGCGCCTCGCCTGCCCTCAGGCAGCCAAAGAAGCACATACATGCTGCCGCCCACAGCATGGTGCCTTTCTCTCCCTTGCTGCTCCACGTCCTCTGCAGCGCTCTCATGTGTGCTGGAGTAATTGGGTCTCTCTCCAGCAACGTGCTCCCGTGCACGGCGCTGTGCCTCGCTATACCAGTCCTGATCTGCCCCAGTCTCGCCATCGCTCCCCAAACTGGTGCTGGGAGACCTGCTTTGATTTGAGCCTGCCTTAGCCCGGCCAGGTGATATTTGATGGTGGCTGTCCGCATGCCCTGTTCTGCCAGCGTCACCACTAAGGCAATGGCCTTGTCTTCCGTCACTGGCAGTGGCGCCTCCCCTAGCCTGGTGCACAGTGCCACATACCTGCGCCAGGCGGCCTCATACCGTCTCGCAGTAGACTCGGCTATACCCTGTGCGAAGTAAACCCGTGTAGCACGCTCCACTCCCTCTCTGACCACACTGCATCCGATGTCGTCAGTAGTGCCAGTAGGTTGGGTGGTATCACCTCCGCATCCTCTCTCACCTCCTGCATTAGAGAATGGGCCAGAGCCACATTGTCCCTAGATAAGGCATCAGCCACTACGTTGTCCACCCCTCTGATGTGATCCGCCACCAGCACGAACTCCCCCACGGCCTCCAGATAAGCCAGACACCTCCTGAGATGCATAGTGTGCCTCTCTTTGCACGACCCTGATCTCACCGTCGCAACGACTGCCGCGTTGTCGCACCTAGCCTTCACGGTAAGGCCTCTCCATCTATAGCCCCACACTGCAGCTGCGATCACGATCGGCAGCATCTCTTTCGGCATGATGCCCCAGTCGCACACTTCGTTGGTCAAGCTCCAGCTCAGCTGGAACCAGCGATCCTCCCAGGCTGCTCCGCAGCCCCATGACCCTGAGGCGTCGGAGACCAGCACGACCTGCGGCTCCTCCGCTTCTACAAGGGCCCTCATCATGGACACCCCGTTCCACTGAAGCCCAAACTGCCTCCACCACTCCAGGTCAGCTCTGGCTGCCACATTCAGCCTCACCCTTCGGTCCAAGCGCTTCACCGTCATGCTGAGGTCTCTCAGCCTTCTGGTAAAGGATCTGCCTGCCCTCACGGCCTTACAGGCATGATCCAGGTGGCCCAATATCGACAACAAGTCCCTCTTGCGACAGGACTTCATCCCTCTCCACTCACCAAGCTTCTTTCGGAGGCCTCTCAGCTTGTCCTCTGGGAGTTTCACTACCATGTTCCTGGAGTCCAGCTCCATCCCCAGGAAGGTGATCACCTCCGCCGGCCCTTCTTCCTTGCCAGGGTCCAGCGGCATCCCTAGCCTCTCACACGAGTCCTTGAATGCCTTCAAGGAGCTCGCACACTCACTTGTGCCTGCACTACCCACCGTCACATAGTCATCCAGATAGTGCTCTAGCCACATAGCCCCTTTCCTCTTGGCAATCCATTCGATAGCGTCGCCTACCGTCGTGAACACTATAGGGGCTGACCGAAGACCAAACGGGAGGGCCCCATCCACAAACACGGACCCTTCCCATTCCATCCCCAAGAGCCACCTGTCTTTGGGGTGAACCGGGATGTTCCGGTAAGCCGCCTTCATATCAGCCTTCGCCATCTGTGCACCGGCACCCAGGTAGATCACTCTCTCCACCACCACGTCCACCGTCGCGTAATGCACACTCGCCAGCTCTCTGCTGATGCCGTCATTGACACTGTGGCCCTCCGGGGCTGACAGGTTGACAATGAGGCGCCACCTCCCCGGTTTACCCTTCTTCGGGATGACTGTCAACGGGCTGCACTGCACCCGGCTCTTCCACTCTTCCTTTCCCACTCTCCACACTCTCTTGGCTTTCACCTCCTCGGCCAGGTACTCGCTGACCGCCTCCTTCACTTCGGCCGAGCTATCGCCCCACTTAGTTCGGCTCCTCAGTTGCACGTTCCTCTGCTCGTGCCCGAGCCGGAATCCCTCCTTTATCCCTTTAACTAGGAACTTCACCCACTCCCTGTCTGGGTGCATCTCCAGTTCCTCTTCCCACACTTTCCAGTCGAGAGGGGTCACTATCTCCTCCGTGCCTGGAATCGGCACACTCAGCTCCCCCTCCGACACTCTCTCCAGCTCCAAGAGCTTTTCTCTGAAGCGGTAACCTGTGACAGAGGCAACCATCTGAGTCACTACCAGCTTCCTCCATTCCTACCCCCCCCCACCCCTCCTGTGTCTTACTACATTAACCCGCCTGCCCAGCTAATATCTTTCTACCTCGCCCCAGCTATTGCCCGTCCTAACTACGCCCTTAAATATGTGACAGCGAACGATAAATGATTATTGATAATATTAGGCTTGGAATAAATACAACTCAACTGTGTCTGTGAAGTGTGGATGTCTAGCTAAGTCAATATGATGCATGGTTCGGTGGTACATGTACATCTCTGCCCAACTCATCAGGCCTCCACTCCCTTCGCAGGGGGGGGGTCCCCAGATGACTACACTGCCTTCCCAGTCAGGAAACCGGCTCCCTCTTTTGGGCCCTTGCCTGTTGCACGGCTAGGGCATTGAGTAGCTGGGTGCTCTCCACCACAGGATGAGCAGGTGTGGGCGAACCTGCACTGGAGCCCGAAGACGCACACCCCATTCTGCTTGTTAAAGCGGAAGCAGTGCCCTTGCTGCCTCCTCTCCCTCTTCACGCCAGGTCCATTCATACCCGTCAGTGGTCCTTTCCCACTGGACGCACCAGCGCCCTTGCTTATGCCAGCACCAGCCGGACCTGCAGCCTCCCTCAGAAGGAGAGCCGCATCCACCCTGTCCCACTGGGTATCTCTCTTCCCAGCCGCTGCGAGCCTGAAGCAACGGTCGTACCTGGCCACCCCTTCCCATCTGTACTTCCTGGCCATCTCTACAATAGCCTCTCGATATCCAGCCAGCTGCTTGGCCATCTCAGGCTTCTGGTCAAGCAGGGCCCTTTCAAAGAGGGTGAAACAGGTCCCCCACCATGAAATATCTGGGACCTCCCTGGGGCCTTTCCGTCTGGCCTCAGCCGACTGACGCCCTCCTGGTGATCCCTCCTTCTCAGAGAGCTCAGCTCTCCACTCGCCTTCACGGCGACCGCCATCGAAGACAGGGAAGTCCGTGAATTCCACGAACTCCCCTTCCCCTATGCGGTCCACCGTCCTCCTTGGCAAGGGGGGGAGACCCTCCACCAGGTACACACTCCCTGGTCTCTTCATCTCCGACTCTCCCCTTGACTCTTTTCCGGACGGGTCACTGAGCAGCCTCCTGAGCAATTCCACTGGCTCACTGCCAGCTTTCCTTGACCCGCACCCCAGGCCACTGTCACGCAGCTCGTTTTCGGAGTGTAGTCCCAACTCTATAGACATGGATCGAACAACTATATAAGCAGTTGACTATCGATCACTCACGTCTCTACCCGCGGGATCTCTACTCTCACCCTTAATCCGGACCTCTGCCACCTGGCAGAACAGGTCCTACTTCCAGGTCGGAGCAAGGCCTCCTACATTTGCCAGCACCGACCCTACTGTTCGCCAGGTCCTCGCCTGAGCGACACCAAGCCATCCCCCATTGGGAGGCTCACTTGGCCCGGTCTCCACCCTACCAGGGTCTTCCCTGCCACTCCAGACCGCTGCCACCTGGCAGACTAGGTCCTATTCTCTCTCGTCAGCCACTCTGGCTGATCTCATATATTTCCCTCATTACCACCTGGATTCCTCCACTTGCTCTGCTCCTGCTACCCGGGACCTTGCCTGGCTAATATGCCACTCCGCTCGGCTCCTGTTATCCGAGAATCATTCTAACTGGACCACTGCCATTTGGCAGACCTGGTCCCAACACCACCCCCAGTGTGACCCTCATTCCCAGGCGTCTCCCCCCTTTCCTAGAGAACTACTCCTATATGCCCTTCATCTAGCCTCCTACCCATATGTCTCCCCCCTCCCCCTGTGATCTACCGCTTACGCCTAGGCGCTTACTCTCCGTCCTGAGGACTGAGAGCCACTACTGCTGCTCCAGAGGCCCACTGCCTCCACGCCTCCTTCCCCATTCTCCCCTTTCTTAACTACTGTCCACCCTGTAATCTCACTAATCATTGGCCGTGCCTACTCTGCCCACTCTCCACCTGTATTCCCACGGCTCTCAACTATCCTACTTGCTAAACCCACCCCCATTTCTATGCACACTTCTCTCCCTTGCATAGCCCACCGAGCTCATAAGAAAGTCACGCCCGGCCAGGCCGGACGGAGCGAGCATCAGGGACGTCTGCCTATCCTATTCAGGCTATTACCCTACCACTGCCCCTGATATCCCACTACTCGCTCCCCTAATCTCCCGTTATTTCACTCTCTTTGGCCACATCTAATGGTGCCAACCCCTGTCCCACACAAGCTCAACCACCTAGCTCCAATGGAATTCTACTGTATTCTTGCCCCTACTGACTAACTGGTTCCCATACCTTCCTCCGATGCCTTTTGCACCAATTCCTTTTCCTTCCATGGCTGGGTGGCCCACAAGTCCATTAGGGCGTCCAGCTTTTGCCCTTGGCTCTCCACCAACGCCCTCAACTCCGATTCACGCCCGTCACTTCCTTCTCCCATCGAGGAGTCACTGCCAGCAGGCGCCCTAGACTTCCCTTTGTCCTCCTTCCTCCTCTTAGGACGACATTCCAATTCACTGTTCTCGGCGGCGCCCCTTCCGCCGGTCCCAGATTTCCCAAGGCTGCTGGCTGACTCCATTTCTTTTTCTTTCTCCGATTCTGACACGAGGTAAATCTCACGTGTCCTTAAGCTCATCCCCGCCCCGCCCACCAGAGCTCATGCCTACGGCATCCCCTACCAGCTTCCCGACTATCCTGTCTTCGCCGGTAACCTCGGTACGCTCCGCTAGACCTGCCGTGCCCCTTCTTTGCCAAAAACACTACTTTTTGCTAAGTGCCTGTTTTCTTCCCGGTTTTTAGCACTTTTAGTTAAGCACTCCATACTTTCCGTCTATTGTTAATTGGCTCTCAGCTCAAGTTTACAGGACATCACTCACTGTAGCGCTCATTTTATACTAAGCGCCCACTTCCTTACCGTATGGAGTTATCTGCAGGGGGCGCTAAACAACCCAAGTCTACGGTACATTAATAAACAAATTAATTAAGTAATTATAACAATGGAATACAAGTCAGGATGATGCCGTCAACATTAACGAACTAGTACAACTAGAGGGCACATATTGTTGCGATAAGAGTTTACAAATGTGCACAGTCTATATATAATTATTAAGCTACGTACATGTATTGTATTACATACTAGAATGAGCAACACTGTAACATAAGGTACGGGGAGGATCAAACTCAATGTCATGAGTTCGTGTCATCAAAACAGAAGGAGTGAAGGAGTATAGCATGCCTAACAGTGAAATTATACCAATCAACGCTATACCAAATTGGTTAACACAACCCAACTTGACCACTACATTATTACGGTTTCGGAGTACGTATACTGAGGAAATATTTTTAACCGCTTCGGTGCGAGCTTTCTAATGGTGCAAACCCCGGATGCGTAGCTGCTTCCGTTCAAAAGTTATTCAAGTTTTTTTTCTGGCCAACTAAACTTGGACATACTATACTTACCCTAACACACGCCCTTCCCCCCACCCCCCTTCAGCCAAAAAAAAAAAATATGCTCACACACACAAACTATACTGAGTAATACATTCTAATAGTGCTTAGTCCTCCTCCTCCTCCACGCCCATCATTATAAGATATTCATAGCATGAGACAACCCAACACTACCATAAAGAGACTCGCCCAACACAATAAGTTGTAGTAAACAAGTTTGACCTCTAACTTCACCTATACTGACTGCAGCTCTGAAACAATGGGGAAAACAGCCATCAAGGTATGTAAGCCACTCCATTGCATGCAGAAATTCTAGTTCAAGATGGATTAATACAAAAGCCTGCAGTTAGTTTTTAAGAAAGCTTGCTGTATAACTGCGAACTCAACTCTTAGTCTAAGGTGTCATGGTAGTATGGCTACTGTTCAATTTAGTGAAGCCAGAAATCTTTCTTGTCTGTCTCCTATTCTAACTATTAAGTATATTAATCAGCAGACAAGCTATACTTATGTAGATAATAACCATACCTTCAGCTAATCACAAAAGCAAAACTTAGTTGTCTGTACTTTATAAAAGTAACTTCTGTTGTCACTTATGATTTGTTTTTCTTAGGATAAATTTCCAGAAGATGGCAGTGTTCTTGCTCTGGCCTTAATCCTAGAGCTAGTGAACTCTTTGGCCAGATACGTGATATTCATAATTATATACGACGGACAGAGCCAGCAAAACACTTGCAACGTCTACAGCAATGCCACCAGCAAAGAGATCCTCGATCAAACGCTAGAGATGTACCGAAGAGACACCAAACACAATGGACTAGGTGAAATAATAGTATTTTCAGTGCTACTCACACCACTGCTTGCTGTAGTCACCACAGTGACCATATGCTACATTATAGCAGGTTGCATATCTGGTTGTTCAGGAGGAGAATCCCACCATCCTCCCATACTCACCGTCATCTCGTGTTGCAGCAAAAACAACCTCAAAGACCACTCCCACATGTCCTACATCGCCTCTATAGTCCAGTGGTTTCTGGTCACCCTGTATTTCATAGGAGATAACCTGAGTCCAGTTATAGTGGCTCACGGAGGAGACATCGGCTGCGTAGGAAAATGCTCCGAAAACGTCGTAATAGTAACCAAAGTAATTTCAGTGGCCTCCATATTGCTCCTTCACATTGTGCCCTACATACTCAAGCATTGCGGAAAAGCTAATAGTGATTTCAATTACGTGATAAAAGACGAGGCCACCCTTCTGGGGCTACTGGGTAATATAATCAAGGTGGACGCGGCTTATACAGCTTTGACAGCTTTCACTCAAGTTGCCACCTTCTGTAACGATACGGAGGAAGGTTTAAACTGGGTCGTTCTCGTTGCCTGTGCAGGGGGAGGAGCTTTATACATCACTGTTAAGATTTTTAACGGTTTACAAAAGTGGGATGGGTGGTTTAAATGGCTGATGTCTGCCATTGGGTTCGCTGTCTTGCTCGCCCTTCTCTTGTGCTATCTGATCAGTGACAACGGTACTCCGTTAGATTGCAGGTTCCACTGCGACGATGCCAACGGTTCCAGCGGTACTGAGCTGTCACACCCACTGCTGGATCGACACTGTTGCGGCATACTCGGAAACGTCATCACCAGACTGGTGCTAACTATTATAGCATCTGCTCTGAGTGCTCTGGTAGCCATTGTGGCAGGAGTTATTATGTGCTGTGCCTACTTCTACTAGAGATTACTACAAGCTAAAACAAGATGTAGTTCTAATCGACACTTGAACTATGTACTTTAAATGTATACATTCAGTTCAAATTGTAGTTTTTAAACTTGTATGCACAACTGTATAAGTTATCATCTATTGTATAAATTGATCTTATTATTCCATATGTTGGTTATTATAGCCCGTTACCCGAGCGACCGCGCTTGTCGTTAAGAACTATCAATCTGATACAGTCTGGTATGCTCGTAAGAAAATGTATTAGCGGGGAAAAGTCTGATATAGTTCTTAGCAACCGTAATTATGATGAAAGGCAGATCGAAGCAAAATGGAATAATGAAGAGTTTGGGTACTTTAATACAATTACTAAGATAGCTAACGCTATACTTTGCTCGTTGTTTGTGTTTGGGCTATAAAATAGTTATAAACCAAAACCATGAGGTTTGTATTGCGATTTATAAATCGCATACAAACCTCAATTTTGGTTTATAACTATAACATAATGAATATACCACCATGGAAAATTAATTTTTAAAAATGCATGAAGTCAAGTACTAGACTCTTGCTGAAGAGGGTAACAATTAATAGAGTCATGTACTTGAAATGACACATTCTTTAGTCTATCTACAAAGTTAGACTTGCATTACATAAAGGATACCTGAACATGGCTTAACTATGCACAGCTAGTACACTAAACCCATACTGGTACAATGTGAAGACAGCATACAAATAAGCACACCATTAGGTAGTCATTTCACCTCCTGTACTCACACACACTAGAAGCATGAGCCATCTTACAATAATATGAATTATAAGGAATACCTAGAGTATTATACACTCTCGAGGCTCAATGAACATCAGTCCATAGATCACATCATGATTCATTGTTGCTTATAACACTAGTATGAGAAAATACTAATAGTAAAATAACAACATTTTGTTCAAATGCAACTAAAGCAAAAGATATATTCCGTCCCTGCTGCATTTCAAATTTAAAAAGCATTACTAATGCTCTCAGCTAAACCTACAGAGAGTGTGTGTGGTAACATCCAGTATAAGCAAAGACATAAATACCCACACAGCCACACTTACAGCTTAGAGCGTAAAGTGCCAATTAACTAATTCAGAGAACTGTGCAGTGCACCTGAACATTCCACACTTCTCCTCACAATGCTTTCTCTGGACAGTTAATACACTTCCAGAGGTCAACAATAGACTAATGACTGAATATCACAAATATCTATGGCTTGATGAACACACTGAGCTGTCCTCATAACAGCAGTTGCATTAAAGCAATTTTAAAATCAAAACTAGTTCCATGAAACTGAAATAACTATTAAATCTGTCAAGTTTGCCTGTCTGGATGGGTACCAAGGTAAGTGCTTAGTCACGTCTAGCATATTAAACTAATAATTGCTTCATTAACAACCGACTCCCTTTCTGTTTACTAATACCAAATCCTTTGTTATCTGATCCAACCCAGCCGTCACTCGGTTTATTAATCTTAAGTATAAAAGCCTTGATACTGCAGGTCTTAAACTGTAGGACTATATTTTATCATATTAAACTCCCTCTAACTGTTTATTGTTAAGGATGAATTCCCTGAAGATGGCATTGTATTGGGAATAGTTCTACTGCTGGAGCTCATATATGCCATATTTAGAGACTCCGTATTCCTAAGTTCCTACGACAGCGAGGCAGATACGTGCGAGGCGTACGGAAATGTCACCAGTGAGGAGATATTAGATGAAACTCTGGAAATGTATCGCAATGAGACTAATGGCAATGGATTGGGAGGAATGGCAGTGTTCTCCACTGCACTGATGCTGCTAGCTACTGTGTTTGTATTGGTAAGTACATTATATGCATTGTCCAGTTGCCAAAAGGGAAACAAGACAACACAAGTCCACCATTCTCCTCTCCTCACCTTCTTCACGTGCGGCAAGCATGGCGGCAACAACCTGGCTGACCACTCCCACATGTCTTACATCGCCGCTCTCGTACAATGCCTGCTGGTTATTCTATACTTTGTCGGGAATAACCTCGGACCTCTGGTGGAGACGCACGGATCTGACTTGGGCTGCATAGGAACGTGCTCTGAGTATGTGAGCGTTTTTACGAAAGTGACATCCGTCGCGGCCACTCTGCTGTTTCACCTGGCACCGTATCTTCTCCACCATTGTGTAAAGGCATCTAAGAACTTGGAGTATGTCATAGAAAAGGAGAAAACCTTGCTTGGGTTGCTGGGGAACATCGTCAAGGTGAACTCTGCTTACATGACTCTGACTGGGTTCGTTCAATTAGCCAGTTATTGCAGCTACGTATACGGAACACGGGTTGAAGTGGGTCATACTCAGCTTCTGTACCGTTGGCGGAGCTCTGTATATCACGGCAAAGATAATCAACTCCAAAGACAATCTGAACACGTGTGTTCTCACGTTTCTTGGCTTATTCGGATGCCTTCACATGACAACTCTTCTCTTCCTCTACCTCGCCAGTGACAACGCCACTCCACTAGATTGTGCCTTCCATTGCGACGACACAGGACCCAGTAATGGAGATTTGACACACCCACTACTGGAGCGCCACTGCTGCAATATCCACACCAACGTTGTCACCAGACTTGTATTCACTTGTATAGCAACGGCTCAGACTCTTGTGGTCGTTGCTCTGGTGGGCGTGGCACTTGCCAAAGCACAACAAAACACCACAGGGAGAGAAACTGAAACTTCACGAAAGTCAGTCATTAAAGACAAAAATGATTTACCTATGAAGACAGTTGTAGAGTCGAACATTCACACCTCTACCTAGGCATGAATTTGGTAGTAGTATAGTTAGTATAATGTTTACCTGCTGTTTGTGGCGTCTGAAAATTGTACTCATTATACACTTAATTATGGGGGCTACTAGGGATTAAAGCTTGCCATGTTATACTCCGCCTCACTCCTCTTTCTCACCTTCTGTAATTCTTTGATCACACAATATTTATAAAGATCCATTATTAAAATACAACATGAGTTCTCCACAATAAGACGGTATCAGAAATGTGTAAATTATGTGTATAAGAGCTGAAAGAATCCAGGTTAGTTTGTTGTTTTTTGTTTCAATAAGGATATTCCTCCAGTATTCAGAATATGATTTTAATTATCAGGATACCAGTGGTTAGTTATTGGGGTTGGTGACTTGATGTCCTAATTTGGTCTCAATAACTCTTGAGTGCAGATTTAGCAGCTGCCTTGACCTGCTGAGGGATCCAGATAGTGGTTTATTCATATCATCCAGTATAAAAAGTTAGTTCTGAAACCCACTGCTTTAATACAATTAATGGAGGTAGCCCCTGTTAGTTAGTTACAACTTCAGACTATTACATACACCTACATATAGTAATACTGTAATAGTAAAATGTATTTACTTCAAAGAAAAAACAAAAATATTTGACACACAATGTCTAATATATATATATATATCTATCCACGACTTTCAGCAATGCTACTCAAATTCTAAGTTCTCAAATTTCATTGGGCAAAGTACAGTTCAAATTGCTAACCAGTTGAGCTTTTGCTCTGTGACAAAATAAAATTAGAGCCAGGATGAACACTTGACCCAGGTGCTATAGCGCTAATTTTTTGTTTTGTTTTGTTTGTTTTTTTGGCCAAAGAGAAAGTGGCATTAACCAAGATAGCACTAGAAACAGTTTTGGCCAAGAACACTATATATAGCATTAGAGAACACTCACACACACACACACACACGCACACTCACACACACACACACACTCACGCACACACTCACACACACACACTCACATGCACACACACACACACACATGCACACACACACACGCACTCACACACACACACACACACTCACATGCACACACACACACACACACACACTCACACACGCACACACTAACACCACCATTACAGTGAATTATCAATCATTCCACAATTGAAATTACTGGGTGTAATATTACGCATGGCTAGCAAAAATGTGTAGTAAAGATTGCCAATTGAACCACTATAACCTTCTACACACCAAGTATGTGTATGCAGAAGAGGCCAGAGTGAGAAGATTGAACTGTTGAAGTGTGATGTATGTAGGAGGTTCTTTAGGAGAGAGAGAGAGAGGCAGACAAGGCCAGACACAAGTGCAGAGATGAACTCGATTCTAAGAGACGCAGTATTTCTGGGAATATACGACAACGTAAATGACCCCAGGACATGTGATGCATATAGAAATGTATCGAGCTCTGAGACATTGGACGAAACACTGGAAATGTATCGCAAAGAGACAAGCAGCAATGGACTGGCAGGAATACTAATTTTGGAAGAGCACGAGTGCACAGTGGACTATGAACAAGTAGTTTGCAAGTTCCAACAAACAGTCAGAAGTCATGTTAGAAGTCAGAAGTCATGTCACCTGCTACTAATTCAGTTTGAAGATAAGGAGGTGGCTGTGCCTATGTTACCCACTAATGATTTTTTTATTTTTTTTGGTAGTGGGGGCAAAACAGTAATTGGGTGGCACTGAGCATGCTCAGTAATACACATTAACTGGAATATCCCCGGTAATTAACCTATTTTAATGATATTCATGGCGCACCACAGACAAGTACTTAAAAGCTGATCCCAACTTAGAGTTAATCTATTCCGAATTTCTTCCAGTAATCTGACAGCAACACAAACACTGATGGGAGGAGTCGAGGTGAGATGTGTGTCACCTGATGCAAAAGTTTTTAAAATTTATTTTCATTGTTTTAAAAAGTGAATAGGTGGGCGTGGAAGCACACTTGAGGACCAGCTTACTTTCATAATTACTTAAACTGTTGTAATTAAGTATATATTTTATATATACGTCTTATATTTTAATCTGTCCAATTCGTAAGGTTCAACGGCTTTATAGTGTTTTTTTAATTGCTATGTATATCTCATTATTCTAATAATATTCTTTAAAGGATAAATTCCCTGAAGATGGAGGAGTCCTAGCTCTAACCTTGTTCCTGGAATTTTTGAACTCGATTATAAGAGATGAAGTATTTCTGGGAATATACGACAACGCAAATGACCCCAGGACATGTGATGCATATAGAAATGTATCGAGCTCTGAGACATTGGACGAAACACTGGAAATGTATCGCAAAGAGACAAGCAACAATGGACTGGCAGGAATACTAACTTTCCTACTGCTGTGTTTGCCTCTGTTGGCTGCATTGTGCATCATTGTTACAGCTTACATCATTTCTATACGCTGCTACTCAGGTACCAAGACTAGACACAAACACCAGTCCCCTCTCATCACCATCATCACCAAATGCTGTGGAAATGACACTGAACTTACAGACCACTCCCACATGTCCTACATAGCCGGCATCTTGCAATGCTTTCTGGCCGTTCTGTACTTCGCAGGCGACAACCTCGGACCTGTTCTAATTGCTCACGGAGGTGACATAGGATGTACTGGCAAATGCTCTGAAAATGCTGCCATAGTTACTAAGGTTATGTCAGTGGGGGCTATACTGCTGCTACTTTTAGTACCGTATCTTCTCCATCACTGCGTAATACTTATTAATCATGATGACTGGAAGTACGAGCTTGAAGATAAAGATACCTTGTTAGGATTACTGGGAAATATAATCAAGGTTGACGCAGCTTATACGGCTCTGACCGGGCTCACGATTGTTTCAAACTTCTGCAGTGACACAGAGCACGGCCTCAACTGGACCATTCTGTTTATCAGTGCATTTACTGGGGCCTTATACATCACTGTGAAGATAATTAAGGCCTTTGACCCTAAACAAAATGCCAAGACAAACCTGTTTTTTATATCTGTTGGTATATTCCTGACTGTACTCCTCTCAGCCTACCTCATTAGTGATAACGCCACTCCGCTAGATTGTGCCTTCCACTGTAGTGATGCAGGACCCAGTAATGGAGATCTGACACACCCACTACTGGAGCGCCACTGCTGCAATATCCGCAACAACATCATCACCAGGCTCTCACTCACCTGCTCATCCATTGTCCAGACGGTGATAATTGCTATCGTAGCCGGAGTAGTGGTCTTGAAAGCTTAGTAGAAATGCGTAGTCTTTGATACAATGAACACACTAATAAAAATAATTTCAAGCTGTAGTTTTTATAGCAAGCAACACTAGGTGAAGTTCCGAACATTATTATTAATATTATTATTATTGCTGTTGTTATTTAGATAAACTCATGTCAAAATAATTTTTTTTTTTAGTACATGTATGTAACTCAGTAAAAAAAAATTTTTTTTTTTACAAAAGTTGAAATATTGAACTCAGTTCTCAAACACTAGCACTGATGAACACAGGCACAATAATACCTATTAGCAGAGAACTGTTTATGGCGAACTTGCCTCTAGTTGGTACGTATGTGGCTTTGTAGCCATCAGGCTGAATAAAGCAGCTTATCTCTCTTGGTACACTGAATAGTGTGAAGTATTTAATTTCCTTGCCGAGTGCACACATACGTAAGACAGGTAAAACAGATGTTATTGAAGAGCCTACAGTAGTTATGAAAATTGTCTGGTTTTCCTGCAGAGTGTCATAATATGACACAGTTTAATGAGCCCACATTTTTGCCAATCATTACTTCTACGGAAGATCATAAGACCTTAGATGTAAAATTATAGAGATATATTTAATAATGAGACACTCATACATAGTAGTGTAAGAGTAGGCATAGGAAATTTTTGCTTGACAACGTCCATTGTGGACCCTACCAGTATTAATTACACTGATAATGACTGGTTGGCTGGGATACACAAGACACTTGCAAGAGATGAGTTTCTTACATGATTTAACTAAATCTTCACAAAGCTTTTAGTCATAACAACAATATAGTACGCATGTGCATTGGTAACGATGATGACGGTGTGTGTAATTGATAAGGTGAGCCCGGTTGGTAAAGTGTCACCATGAAATGAATGGGTAAAGCGTCATCACGTTCTGTAGAATAAAGGAAGATAAACGATGGCTACTTGCGACTAAAAGTAATTGTAATCAGTGATGGATGAGGATTGAGGCAAGCTTCACAAAGCTTAAGTCCACAATCATGAATAGAAAGACAGAGAGCATGAGAAGGAGGGAGAGATACACAAAGGGAGGAAGTAATCCATGGAGAGAAAGCAGGAGAGGGTAACTGACGTAACTAAATGATAAGAATGGATAAAAATACCTTATGCTACTGCACTCATAATTTTCAAAAGTTATTACAACAGTGCCACAGTATAACTGTGTACTTGACTACTTCCTAATATAAATATCTCTTGGCTCTTTTTTTTTTTTTTTGCCTTTAGTTTAGCCATGGCATGAAACTACAACATTTTGCTATTACTATTTCATTATTGTTGTTGTTGTTCAGGTACATTTAGAATTCTTCTTGGTTATTCAGTAAAAAAAAATCGTTCACTTTTTAGAAGCGGAACAAGATGACAAGTAGACTCCATCTACTCATACACTTTCACTACAACTTCATGACAAACTATTGTACTCTTCAATAAAACACAGTGGTAAAGTGTTTACCTCGGTGGCCATCATTAGTAGAGACACATCCATCCAGTTGGAAAGGAGAGTTTAATTATTTTACACTGTATATGACTAGTAATAATACGGCGCGTAAGTTTCCCATTCAAAAATGTATGGGAAAAATCGCTGTTCAATTGAAATCGCACGGGGAAAGTGAAATAGCGCGTAACTAATTGAAATACCTCGGTAACTAAGTGGAAACTAAGTGAAATACTTTGGTAGTTAAGTGAAATAGTATGGGTAAGTGTGCACACGTGCAGTGTTAACCTTGGAAACGTACAGTTCGAGTAGTTTCTAGTTGGAGACAATGTCATTCTTTACCACAGAACCTCTAACCGTATTAGACGGAATGTTTTACAACAGATTAGGAGGAGTCGTACGATGAAAAGAAAGTTCTAGCGGAAGCTAATCCTGAAATAAGGAATAGTGACCGAACGATACAGTGTAGCTACAATTGCAAAAGACTTTTTAAAAAGCTGGCCTACTGTTAGCGAGTGATAGCACGGGTAACCTGTGCTATTAGGGGTCAATAGCACTCGTAAAGCAATTGAAATAACACTCGGCGCCCGAATAGCACGGTTACCTGTGCTATTACTCATACCAATAAGCACCCTACTTCGGTCTAACAACCGTAAAACCATAAACTAATAAGAGTCTACTACACCACAAATAACTTCTCTGCAATATGTAATTGTACGTGTGTGCATGAAAACCATATATGTCTGTGGCTACTCCATTATAATCACGATTATAATATACTCCTGCAAAACACATGCAATTTCTATAGAATTTACACTCCAATATCTGCTTTGCACAATTTTAGGAATAAATCCCACCTATTATATGGAGATTTTGAATTTTGTAACGAATAATCCGAAGAAATCTATAGAAGTAGCACACACACACACACACACACACACACACTGCTAGTGTGCTTCTTTCAATTGCAGCATGTGTGCAATTTCAAACATGTGCAGAGGTAGCTACATGTATCTGCATTTACAGATCATATTTCATATAGCACGTATGCAGCAAGTATATTTCGTGAATACATGTGTGCAAATTTGCACACAATCTGCACACAAATACTTGTATAAGTGCTCATTGCACACAACCTGCATGCATTTGCTCATGTAGATATTTATATCGCTACAGTTATGAAAATCAAAGCACCACTTCTAACTAATAGAAAGATTGTTTGCCTTGGAAAAAGCACTATCTTCACAGTATTTTTGTTTTATTTTGTATCTATATAATCAAATCCTTCCTTACTTCTGTGTCCACTATGCTCCATTACAAGCTGTTCATCAAATTCAGATAAATACAAACATTTTGTATGGCCTAGCTATATATATCTTTTAAAATTTCATTATCATGTAAAGTTTGACCAAATCTTGATTCAAAAGCTAAGCTAGACAGGAGATTGACTGTAAAGAGCAAAGCTGAAGTACTGACTGTGAGGGGCTTGACTTGAAAGTTGACGGTGAGGAGCTAGACTGGAGAGCTGACAGAGAGCTAAATAAAGGAGAGATGACTGTGAGTTGAAGAAGGTGGAAGAGGGAGGAGCTGGGTGAAAGAAGATAAAGGAGAAACAAAGCCGTTTTATACATTTTATCTTGCAAATTGAGCTGAAATGTGAAAATACATAGTGTGGATGGGTTGGCTGGAATGTTCTTTTGACTAAGTTCACTGAAAACATAGTGATATTGGTTCTCCTGACTCTAATTCCACCACTTTCACCGGTTCACTGGAGTCGGGCAACAGAGTACAAAATAGGGAAAAAATATTTGGTAACTAAGGCTACAGTTGCTACATTCTAAAACAGACAACGAAATCTCGGGAGCTACCGCCCGTCGAACCCCTCGGCTCGCTAAGCTCGGGACGGTACAGCCCGCGGCCCTCAAGGTTCTGTGGGTGGTAGATCCCTCGATGTTGTTCTCTATATATTATTTATAATCTCTCCTCCTAGGATGTGATAGCAATAGTGTAGCAGAATAATACTGCCCTCTAGTTGTCACTCTTTCTTCATCAACATTCTCTGAATCTACTTCAAAATTGCGTGCAAACTATTCCTGATAATTTATAATTGGAAACAACCCTACAATTTTCCTCAGCCTCAGATGGAACTGAAATTTTGCACCAGAGGTCACAATTATTACACGACCTGTATGCACTTCTCATTATGACAGCAAAACTAAGTAAAGCTTGTACTTCCCTACGCTAATAAAAATCCATGCAGTCACGCCCTCTTTGCTGTATGTGTATGGAGGAGTGGCAGGTTCAGAGATTATCAGTGAATGCTAGTAGCTAGACAGACTTAAATTGAGAGAAGGGGGTGCAACTTGACTACAGGATTGACCTGCACACAAACCTGACACAAAAGTGGAGCTGTGAAACACTCAACTGGGCATGCACAACACAACAACAACATGAGTCTGAATAGTTCTGGGAGTTCTTAACTCTATACTGCAATGTACAGACACTCCCTAGAGAAGTTCTAGCAGTAATCTTTACAGTTTAGTACAATATATATAGCAGAGCAGAGCAGTGCCGAATGATGAAAGGAATGTCTGAAAACAATACCGGACCACTTAGAGCACAGTGGATTTGTGTCTGGTAGTGGTTACCATGTATTTGTTCCTGCCATTGTGTGGCCATTCTGAGCCAGTCTTGTTTCTCTTAGTCTTGATTCTACATAATCTAAAACAGTCACTTGTATGGTATCCAGGAAATTCACAAGCAATCATAGATAAAAATAAACCATAGCCTTCTATGGCTTCCCAGTGGCTTACATAATAGTGTACCAAAGGTCAGTCTAGCCACAGTTGTACCAATCAAGCTACAAGAAGAGTCTTAATTAAAGTGACTTACTAGTTCTGCTAATGGGAGTCCAGGTAAGCTTAAATAATTTGCCTTAGCTAATTGGGATAGTATACAAGTATGAATACAAGCCATGCCTGAGTTGTATGTAAAATTAAAGGTTTGATACATATATACTGTAAGTATTACATACAACTAGCCAATTGTTAATAGTCTGATTAGTAGATTGGATTCTAAAGACAGCACAAGCTGAAGATACAATAGCTACTGCACTAGAGTTTGTATTCTAGAATTCCATTCAATTTACTGCCTCAGATCTGAAACTACAACATGGCACATAGTGGACCTTCATACAATAGCTATTCTGTGAAATTCTCCCTAAGTTACTTCACTAAACAGGAAACAAAATCTGTTCTATTGTTTGACAAATACTACATTATTTATCTGACCTTATTCTAGCTAATTAAGAAAGTATGTTGCCACAGCCATTTTTTCCCCCCCTTTCAATGACATTTGCCATCTTGATTTTGCTTTTCAGGACAAGTTTCCAGAGGATGGGTTTGTCTTGGGGATTGTCCTAATGCTGGATCTCATCAATTCTCTGGCCAGATACTCCATCTTTCTAGGCCTCAACCCTCCGTCGGCAACCCCAAGTGAAACATGCAGCACGTATGCAAACGCCTCAAGCTCAGAAATCGTGAACGAAGCACTGCAAATTTACCGCAACGAGACCAGCGGCAACGGTCTGGGAGGAATCATAGTATTTTCAGTTCTCCTTATCCCGTTGATCGTCGTGTTTTTTGTGATGATAATATTGTACATATTATCGGCCCGACAAACGCCCAAGACAGACAGCAAAGTCCACCATTCCCCGCTCTTCACTCTCTTCTCGTGCGGCAGGAGTGACGTTAACTTCGCTGACCACTCCCACATGTCGTTCATAGCCGGGCTCATACAATGCGTCCTGGTTACCGTGTACTTCATAGGCGATAACCTGGGACCTCTCGTCCAGGCACATGGAAACGACTTCGGCTGCAGCAACACGTGCGCCAGAAACGTCCAAGTCACGTCCTCCATTTTATCAGTGGGCGCCATTTTGTTGCTCCATCAAATTCCCTATCTTCTCCACCATTGGACGCAGGCTACTGTTAAATACGACTACGTGATCGAAAACGAGAAAACCCTACTGGGCGTGCTCGGAAATATAGTCAAGGTGGATGCCGCTTTCACGGCGTTGACGGTCTATAGCGACATCGCCGAAAACTGCAACGTGACGGAGAATGCGCTGAACTGGATTGTGCTCGTCTTGTGCACAGTGGGCGGAGCCTTATACATCACCGTCAAGATCATCAACGCCAAGAAGGATTACAAGACAGGCTCCGTGGCGCTACTTATGTTGCTGGGGAACATCTTTATGGCGGCACTCCTGTTCTTTTACCTGGCCAGTGACAACGATACGCCGCTGGATTGCGGCTTCGACTGCGACATTACCACTCCCACCAGCACCGGCCTGTCACACCCACTTCTGGATCGCCACTGCTGCAACATCCATAGCAACATCGTCACCAGACTGATATTCACGCTCATAGCCATTGTGCAGACCACAATTGTCGCCGTGGTGGTGGGCGTGGTCATATTCTCGGCAGGAAAAGGAAAGTCCAATAAAACCACAGAAAAATCTGGCAAGGATAAAGCAGGAACATCTGGCAAGGGTAAAGGAGAAGTGTCCGATGATAGCGCACCTATGGTGGAAAAGAAGACAACCCAAGAATCCGAGCCTTTGTAACAACTCCAATGTATACATGTGCAAGGTCGTGTGCAGTTGAGGATAACTAAAGACCACTGAACATATTCATGCAAACACAATAAACCAATAGAACAGAATATGTGATAGTACGTATTAATCTTTATACTTCAGCAAATTAAATACACACAATGTAAATAAAAGAGAGGGAGTTCTGATTTGAAGTCGTCTTCCCCATGACAAAAAAAGGACAAACACCAATGAGGTGTCTATAGTGCATTTAAAAGAAGCCAGAGCTGACGTATATTAAAAATTTTCATACATACCTCTAGAAAATAGCAGACATTCCATTTCAAATTAAAGTAGCAGGCATGTCTTAACAGTATAAATACAGAATTGGAGTGTTTGTTTGCCGGCTGGTTGTCGTAGCTCAGTGACAGAGCGCTTGTGCATTATATAAGCTGTCCTGGGTTCGATTCCCAGTGGAGACCAAATATTTTTAATTCTGTATTGTTCAAAAAGCCTGTGAAAGAGAGAGAATACATCTAATGTCTTAATTTGTGGTCACTGGTGCTCCGGTTCCTCCCTATTTCCTCCACAACTGTTGCCCACCTAAGTGTGCATATACAAGTATTCCAAGGCACATAAAGCCGCGTGGAATCCACAAACTTACACTTGTAGTCCTTTGTCAATCACTCTTCGAAACCTTTTAGTACTCTGGATTTTAATATTCCATTCAACTGGTGAGACTTGCATAAATGCTAAGAATTTTACTATTATTGTGCTCGAAAGGTTTTTCTCCATGCTTAAGGCAGCGCTCATAAGGCTTTAAAAGACAATAATTAAATTTAACAGATACACTATGGTCCCATATAGCCTATATAGTAGTCAAAGCTTCACTTCTAATGGAGGACCAGTAGTGATATACATATGTACAAGGAGAAACAGATCAGACAAATGAAAGACAGCTTAAACAAGTTGTCACCCAGCTAATATGATGCACTTGATTTTTGCATTTCAAATTAATATTTTAAGGGTTTTAATAAAACCCTGCCTTTAATATGGGTTATCATATAAAAAAGGGGAGGAGTTTGGAGGGAAAAGAAAAAGAAAAAAGAAATACCCAGAAATTTAAATTAATCCCCCGGGATTTTCCCATAAGCAAATAGCATTTTTTTTTTACTAATAAGGTACACCTTAACGTGTATAAATATATTCACAACCATGAATGGCTGATCAGCTTCTTCCAGGAACATAAATACCACTGTACATTCAGCCGCCATTAGTTCATCCAGCCCAACAAGCGTGTTTTTTTCTCCTCCGCATCTTCTGGAGTCGAACACATATTGAAACATGGTAAGCAATTCACTCGATCATTATATTGTAGTCTTTACCTAACTAAGTAGTAGAGAAATACCTCAAGGAATCATCAACAGAAAAATGGTGCATGTTCATATTTCCTACAGATCAGACTGCAACACCCACCATAGCTCTTTGTCTTCTTTTAGAATCAGGCAATAATAACTAGTTCAAGTATATATAGACTTCATAATCTGAACTAGCAATATATTATAACTAGAGAGTCATAGTAAAATATTATGTAGCAATGGTTTGTTCTTTACTGTGGAGGACAGGTCTCCATTTGAGTCACAGAGTGCCATTCTAAATGCTAAGTTGTTGTTGTTGTTTTTCACAGCAGGTCTCATTTAAGACATTATAAATCATACCGTGGCTTCATATGCATGCTTTCCTAAATTTTATCATCCAAAAATACTCAAACCTGAACCTTACCATTTCATTTTCAATACAATAGAGCAAGAGAGAAATTACAGGATAATAAAGTGTGTTGCGAGCGAGAGGTTTATAACAATTAATAGCCAATTAATACAGTTGTAAAAAATCGTTATTGTTGCCTTGTATTAGGAACTGCCCCAGGACAATATGGCATTGGGTATATTTTTCTACATTAAAATCATCACAGCCATAATACGAGAGTCCATCTTCATAGGCGTCACCCCCAGCCTTGTCAATTGCAGTCAAAACGTGGATTTCAGTGCAAAAGGAGAGAACGAAGAAATACAAAAAGAACTTGATAAAATAACACGTAATGATGACATTGCGTCTATTGTCTCATTAGTGCTTATATTGCTACCAGCTGTATTATTTGTAATACCACTATTTATACTGGCTCTGATTGCATGCTGTGGAACTTGTAGAAAAAAATACCACGAACAAAAACACATCGAATATTCACCTCTAGGCACCATATTCAACTGCAAATGGAATAAATTACTTTATCACACCAGGAGTTCAGCTGTGATCAGTCTGCTACAGTGCTTCTGTATCGGCCTCTATTTGTTCGACGACGTATCTGAATTCGTCATACATCGTTACCCAGACAATCTTAACTGCAACAAAACGTGCGTAGATGCCACTCTCGCTGCCGGCAGGACAGCTTCAGCTACGGCTGCAACCCTCCTCCATGTTAGTCCGCTGTTCTTCATGATGATTAATTACAAAATTGACAATGAGTATTTCGAAAAGGTGGAAATAATTAACAACATATTGAAATTTGGAGCCCATATTCTAAAAATAGAAGCAGCGTATAATTCTGTATCGTTAGTAATACAGTTCCAAAGTTATTGTGACATTGTAGAAGTTGTGCTGGGATGGATTATACTGCTTGTTTGTGCCATAATTGGTACCTTTGCACTGTTTGGGCCTCTACTACACAAGCAAGTAGACATGGTCACTAATATTGTGTTGCTTACTTTGCTCTTCATTCTAACGTTATTCTTCTTAATCACGGACACCTCCCAGCCACTAGGATGTGCTTTCGATTGTGACCTATCCCACACAAACTCCACCCTCGCCATGGCTAACGTTATCAAAGTAAACGGTGTTCACTGTTGCCGGGTGAGGCAGCACGCTGTGGTCAGACTGATTCTCATTGTAGTGGCTTTAGCGATTACCGTAGCCATTCCTACATCTGAGAAGATTGTTGGAAAGGCTGTAGAATATTACAAGGAAAGAGGGAATCGAGTAACACAATTCTGACGTTGATTGAGAGTAACTAAATGGCAGAACTGATCAAGATGTTGAGTTGGTTGTTTGTTTTTATTTTGTTACATTTTTTTACTTTTTTTTTTCGTTGTTTTTTTACTTAATTTTAATTCATATTTTAGAGTATTTGTAAAATATACTGCTTTTATGCACCCATAGGTATGTGTTATGCTACAAATGTGGACAAAATGAGCTTCTGAGACATTAAATAAAAGACACTACATACATACATGCACTATGTTGTCTCATATTCAGCCTCATATTCAGAGGCAAGCAAGCTGACTATCAGAACAGGATGGATCCTGCTGATAGCCAGTGGTATCATCACATTCCTACAGGCATGGCAGCTGTTTCATTGATAAGCCCTGACTGGTTGGACTCAAGTCGGGATTTAAATTTATATTATATTATTACACATGGTCCTTTGTACTTTGACTCTTTCTCTGATATTTTCTTTTCTGTTATCTGATATTGCGGTTTTCTTGCTTGATTTATTGTTATTCCTACTGTACACATTTCATACTTACCTGCACTGCATTACTTAATATTACAATAAAAATGTCGAGAATTATAACAATTGCATGTAACAACATGCTCAAACTGTGTACATCTGTATGTATGTATGATTCCATGATAGAAAATTTATATTATTCCATAATATATCCAATATTTGCATGTTTTTATACATTAATATAATACACAAGTGCACATATGTACACATTGTATATAGCATGATCGCTTTAGTAACCAAGATCACTGCATCCAATAAACATAAGTAGTATTAAATGTATGTATGTAGTACATATTAATATAGAAACACTGCAGGTTGGTTGAGTACAAGTTAACAACTTAACGATTAATGTAAGCACAAACTACACTGGTAGCCCCCCCCCCCCCCCCCCCCACCCAAAAAAAGGAGGATACTGTACACGCCCATTCATTCTTGTAATAATACATATATGGTACAGGGTGATCACCCCAGAAAATCACTACTCTCTCAAATAATTGAGATGGCACTGAGACACAGTAAAAAGTAATAGTCAGCTGAGTTATTGAGAATATAGTATGAGAGGCTGTAGAGAAGCCGCCAACACATTTAAAGCAACCAATTAAAGCTATAGTCGTGATGAAGTGACAAAGGCTTACAACTTCCAGGAGCTGTAAACTAAACAACTCAGTCTGAAGACTCCCTACAGATGTATCTTTCCCACACCTTACCAACATATGTTTCTGTTTCTGACCACACCTTACCCAACCCACCTGGCAATACGTTCCCCACTAACCTTCTATGAACATCAACTTCCACCTTGGAGCTGTTCATCGTGGTCTTATTGAAGTGCAGCGCGTACAGAGCTAGTTCGTCTGCCTCCAGAGTATACCTCACTGTCACATCATCACCCATATCAAACTCATCCACAAATATCCCACCCTGAGGCTTCACCTACAATATGTATAATATAAGGTAATGCATAATTCAAGTTCAACTCCTTATGAGAATCATTAGTTATATGTTTGATAAGTTGGAACAGTATTTAAGATTATTATTATCATTTAATTATAGGCTTGATCAGTTGGAACAGTATTTAATAGAACACTGTCCTGCCAAACTCCCATTCAAACTTCAGGAGTCACTTAGGAAATTGGTATTTCTTTTTACACACAAATTACGTATAGCTATACAGTAATATGTTGCATATATTACTAGAAAGTGTTACATTTTATTGATATCCTGGTCTTTCTGGAAAAACAACACTCTTATTATTTTTCTTGCACATGATCATGCTTAATGAAGGACTTACTCTATGCAGAGACTTTTTTTTTATATGTCCCATTACATCAGCATACTGGTCAAATGACAGAGGGGTCACTGCATGGGTCACTGCATAGGTCCTTCACACACACACACACACACACACACTTGTCTTGTCTTGTCTCAATACTGCCCACAACGGGTCACGCATCCCTCCAATGGAGGGTATGAGTAGGGCCTCAACTCGGCTGGGGATTATGGGTGCGCCGATGAACAGCAAGACCGCCGGCACTTCGAAACCATCGCTGGCATACTCCACATTGTACAGCGCCTTGCTGGTCCTTCACTGGTTTCTGTCGTTCTTGTAAACACTTGTGTCGTTTGAGGTCTCCAGGCCGTGCGAAGTTCCTTCCACACACACTACATATCACATCAACTGCTGCTGCATTAGTAAGCTGCTCTTCACTCTCGTCATCCTCCTCTCTCCTGCAAGTATGTACACACACACACACACACAAACGCTAGTTGAAATAACTTTTGAATGCCACATGTATATATGGATACAATGTATGTGTGTGTACACAAGTTAAAGATCCAAGCACTGCCTAAAATGACAGCATTAAGTTCTTGTTACTAGGCATTTTCACGGCCTCACCTTTCATATTGGTCTTTAGAAGCTGAAGACAAATTGGCCCATGTGTTATAATCCTTTACTACCTATAGTTAAATGAACACGAGAGAAAATAACAAACTAACAACAGCTCTCAAATGGCTTGCTCGTATACTCATCACAACTCAGGTTTCTGCAACCCTTTACCAACTTTGAAAAACTGCTAACTTTGATAAACTGCAAAGTTTCAGTTATACTGTATGCACATACACATACTTACCGTACACTTTAGATAACTATCACCTGTCCATCCTCTCACCCATGTATGTCCCTCCCAGCCCCCCACAAAAAAAAAACAAAAAAAACAAAAAAAAACAATAAAAACTCAAACAAACTCAATAACAACAACAGATGTTTCTGTGTGTGTGAGTTGAGTGTGTGTATGTGTGTGTGTATGTGTGTGTGTGTAATTATTACCATGGCGAGGTGATCGTTCAGTAGAGATCTGTTTATATGTACCAGAAGGTGGGAACAGTCATACTGGCTTCACTATAGTCAGCCTACACACAAATATAAATACACACAAACATAAATACACACAAACATAAATACACACAGATGTATATAGCATCAAACAACAACAACAAGCAAACAACAACAAGATTTTTAACCGGTTATCCGGTTACGCAACAAGCGAGTGTATGGATTGGGTAAAGCGAGAGTATGGATTGGGTAAAGCGAGAGTATGGACTTGTAAAGCGAGAGTATGGAGTGGGTAAAGCGAGAGTATGGACTTGTAAAGCGAGAGTATGGAGTGGGTAAAGCGAGAGTGTAGAGAGTATGGAGTGGGTAAAGCGAGAGTATGGATTGGGTAAAGCGAGAGTATGGAGTGGGTAAAGCGAGAGTATGGATTGGGTAAAGCGAGAGTATGGATTGGGTAAAGCAAGAGTATGGATTGAGTAAAGCGAGAGTATGGATTGAGTAAAGCGAGAGTATGCATTGGGTAAAGCGAGAGTATGGACTTGTAAAGCGAGAGTATGGAGTGGGTAAAGCGAGAGTATGGACTTGTAAAGCGAGAGCATGGAGTGGGTAAAGCGAGAGTATGGATTGGGCAAAGCGAGACTATAGACTGGGTAAAGCGAGAGTATAGATTGGGCAAAGTGAGAGTATGGATTGGGTAAAGAGAGAGTATTGATTGGGTAAAGCGAGTGTATGGATTGAATAAAGAGAGAGTTGATTGGGTAAAGCGAGAGTTTGGATTGAATAAAGAGAGAGTATTGATTTGGTAAAGCAAGAGGGGTATACCCAACCAACCCAGTTTTACTGAGATTCTCCTAGTTTATTTTTTCCTGAAGTCTACCCTTTTCTATTATGAACTATTCAAGCTTAATCCAGTTTCTCGCACTATTAAAGCACGATAATATTTAATAGTAGATCATTCAATAATTACAAAATTAAATTGGCAGCAATTGAGATATTTGTCTTTTTGATCATAATTTTTATATTTAGTGGGTGTGGCCAATCCTGCATTTATATTCTGAGGAGTTGGCTAGTATTGGTGAATGTTGTAAATTAAAGATTGAGCGTGTTATTATTGATTAGGTAAGGGATACCATATTTAGTAAGAGATAACATGTATTTGGTAAGGTAATTTTTTGATTTGGTAAAGGGTAGCATGAACTAGCTGATGCAGCAACTGGCACAGAATGCCTACTGCTGATATTTTTTATTTTTTCCGACATTTTTTTTTATGTTTTCATCTAAATAGGATATCTATATTTCTAATAGACACAGTTGAAATGTAGTTTTTGAATCTTTTTGGGTGTTGGTCAAAATTTCAAGCTCGAATTGAACAATGTTTGCATGCATGCATTATGCTTTTATAAATACTTATAATTTAATTTTGAATGGTGAAATTTGTTACGATTTGTGTAACATAAGTATTATGGTGCATCCTCGTTTATATGAACTACTCTAACATTCAGAGTGAAAGTAATAATATTTATTTTTATATTATTATACTTATTCTATGCATTTCACATCTGAACTTTTCTATAATTCAAATGAATAATTTGCGATGGTTTAAACGAGCGAGAATGGACTGTCTTTTAAATTACTGTTTTGCCATCAGTTGTTATTGACATTGTTTGTGTATTGTAGATGGAGTGACCAAGTTAACATTCAAGGAAACAAACAAATGTAAAGGTTCCAGACATTATTAAATTAGTTACCAAGAAAGTTGCAGCCTTATCAAGGTGGCTTGGTAGAAGTTACAGACTTGTCAAGGTGGTTGCCAAAAAGGTGCAGACTTTTTCAATGTGGTTACAAAATGGTACAACTTGTCATGTTGTTTCCAGAAAGTTACAGACTTGACAAGGTGTTTAACAATTGAGTTTTCAGCCAGGTTTGCAAGGTTTGTAAGCTACCCTTGTCAACAAAGCAGTTCCACTGTGACGTATCCTTAAGGGATCTTATCTTATGATTATGTGTCCTATAATTGTTCTCCCAGCCTCAAAATTACGAATCTTTACTTTGTTGTCATTTTTTGTTTATTTGTTTTTTGAGTTATAATCACACTCAGTTGGGAATTTGTATATTATGTGACATTAGAACCCGTTGCTATATTGTTACTAGGTGTACTAACTTGGTAAGTGTGCACTATTTTTTGCCTTTAGGTATATAAACTGTACATACTAACCACCCTTGGGGTATTGCTATTTTTGAGTTTTAGTTTAATAGAATAGGCTGGATAAAGCTGTGTGAGGCCTGGATATGATATGTGAGGGTCTACTACCCTCTCATATCCGACCTATACGGGACCAGCCCTAGTTCGGACAACTCTCCTGCTGACTGCTGACACTCATACCATAGCTAGCTGCTTAACTGTTTACCACAGAGCAGAGCAGCCCTGCCCAGGGTGGAGTTAGATCTGGAGATAACAGCTGGCAGCTACAATGCTAAAGTAAACCTGCCAGGTGTGCTTCAATTGAATTTTAATTGAATTTTAATTTTGGGCCGGACACCGCGAAAATGCTGATAAACTGGGCCGGCTTTGGGTAAACGGGTTCTAAAATAGTTAGAGCATGCGCTCAGGTACTGATGGATTTAGTGCACAAAGCCCAAGGGCCCTAAGCGTATGCTCTAACTATTACTTAAAATCACGTTATTTTATTAAATTTGTTTCTTATAGTGGGAGCTTTATGCTTGCTATAGAGGAATTAATGAACAACAACACACAATATTTGTGTTTGGGGGAGGGGCATATTTTCACTCAAACGATAATTATAACATAGAAGTATTTTTTTTAGTTGCCATTTGTAGTATCTGTGGTTTATTGTGTAGTATCTGTGGTTTACTGTGTATTTCCTTTGGTTTAGTTTTGTGTCCTGTGACAATCACCTTGTTATATAATGAACGTTCAAAATCCTGTAAAGTCATTCATTCAAAAGATGAGTTGTCAGTTATTGTAAAGTGTTGTGATGTTGTCTATTGAAATAAACATTTGAAATCTATATTGAGTGAACCCAGGTCACGACACCATTTCCCTAATAGAGTATGGGTAAAGGGTATATAGCAGTTAAGTCTAAAGAAATTAAAAATGGGTAAAGGGTATTTGAAGCTGCACGCAAGGTAATGAATTTTGGTAAAGGGTTTTTGGCTGGGAGTAATAGTTTTGTTACAAACCCTACTAACCTGAGCTAAAACTTTGGATTTTGTATACAATTCTCATCTTACAAAACTTTGCATAAGTGAAGTTAGTTTTACGGGCCAGGAGAACAGTATAGGGCTTAGACAATGGTTATTGTACCATTCATGCGGAGATTGTAGTGTAGAATAGAAGTCTGCATCTAAGTAGCTAATTAAAGTATATGTTTAAGAAATGTTACCAGCTAATGCAGGCAGAAATCTTTGAAATGAACCTATAAGGTATTCTAGCAACATTCATTTTATGCTGGTCAGGAACCTTCCAGGTGGACCTAGAAGGTACTGTTGAAAAAGTGCAGGAAAGTTCACCTGTACTGGTGCAGGCCAGGAACCTTCCCCAGGTGGGCCTAGAAGGTACTGTAGAAAAAGTGCAGGAAAGTTCACCTGTACTGGTGCAGGCCAGGGACCTTCCAGGTGGACCTATAAGGTGCTGTAGAAAAAGTGCAGGAAAGTTCACCTGTACTGGTGCAGGCCAGGGACCTTCCAGGTGGACCTAGAAGGTGCTGTAGAAAAAGTGCAGGAAAGTTCACCTGTACTGGTGCAGGCCAGGGACCTTCCAGGTGGACCTAGAAGGTGCTGTAGAAAAAGTGC
>WLWD01000494.1_pt1 | contig 210456 bp, 125 predicted proteins | sample 6712731 | NCBI WGS metagenome assembly WLWD01 (sample SAMN12718690, study PRJNA576275) | sponge metagenome | isolation source: marine sponge | host: Mycale hentscheli | place: New Zealand: South Island, Marlborough, Capsize Point | collected 2014-11-01 | reverse complement strand
AGAACAACATCAAAGGCAGTCGGTGAGCGCAAAACAACTAGTAGAGGTAGTAACCTTCCAAAATGAGAGATGATACCAAAAATAGAAAAGTCCAAATCACAGTTTTAGAGAGAACCAACAACTGAACAAGGAAGAGAAAGCAATCAGTATAAGAGAGTAATTCTAACAGTAATTAGTGCAAGAGACAGAAATAGGAATACTAGTGAGTGAATGAAGGCGTGAACTAGTTCAAATGTAAATTAGTATTAATGATCATAAGTTAGTTTTCATGCAGCAGCTTCAACAGCTACTCTACTGCAGATGGACTGTATTTGAGCTCCATTTCCAACTTTGAATAGTTGGTTTTTTAATTGTTCTCAATACTATAAAAAGTTTCCTGTACTTCTTTTTTCCCCCTATTCAAGTGCCAAAATACCAATACAAATTTACTGAATATTTTTTCAGAATTTCACAATTGAAATCAAGTAAATCTACAAGTGTAGAATGACCCCACAAAAAAACACCCACCAATGAACAACAAAATAAAAACACAAGAGTGACTGCTTTGAGGCAATAGTCCCTCACTAAGAATAGCTGATGACTGCCAACCAGCAAGGCAATCATGAACACACAACAAACATTATCACATAAGCCACATAACCACAACTACATCTTGGTTGGATCTCACCCATGTAATTTCAGATGAGGGACCCACAAGCACTCATGTATGTACATGTATGTGTAGAGACTCCTGCAATACACACACACAAACACACACTCACACACATAAGCACCTTACCACCAGAGTTTCCAAGTAAACATTTTTTATGTATTTACAGGGAAATTCAGGTATAAATTTGGGGGAGTCTGGTAGTAGTTCATTTTATTGTAACAAATAAACTAGTGATGTGGGCACCAACACTGTTTCATTACCTTGAATTTGCACCCCAGCAAATGCCAGGCATTTAATCACAGCTGGGTTGACTGGTGGGGCTGGTGGGAGGCAGAGAAAAAACTAAATGGAAAATTGCCAGAGTGGGGCTTGAGCTAGGATCTCAGGCCCAGGGCTACACCATACACGCACACACGCACACACACACACACACACACACACACACATACACACACACACATTTACAGTGCATTCTCAAAACATTTCAAGTGATCCATTCGGTCATTATAGAGTGGGAAGCTGCGTTTTTTTTTTCTATTCCCATAAAATTTTGTATTGAGTTCCAGAATAGCACTCTTCAGTTTTGGAGGATACTGGGAGATAGTTTTAACTACTTCGGAGCGAGCTTTGTAATGGTCCAAGCCAAGATGAGTAGCTTAGAGTAGCACATAACAATCAGGTAAAGCCATACTAACTCGACCAAACTATCACGCAAAAACTACAAACAAAAACAAAGGAAAAAAAGCTAAAATATCTCGAGACTTAATTACATACACTGACTCAGGTCTATCCACTATTCCCAGTATGCTCAAGATCCCTATCAGTACTCAGTCTCAAATTCAACCAGAATGAAGTATAATTACAGAACATAAAACAAAACAAAATAAAAGACACACAAAAGCAAGCAAGAATATAAAACAGTATGGATAAGCTTAAGTATAGCAAATAGAAAAATGAAAGCACAAAGTAGTAAAGGAAAAATAGGAAGGACTGAACAGAACTAGCCAAGGGTGCAAACCCTCAGCGCATTATTACACAACTAAGATTTTTTCAGATTACTTTAACTTCTAACTACCGAGGACACACGCGGTTAAGAGAACATACGTGAACTATAAGTGATCACATGACTGCTGTATGATGTAAAACCATGTACGCAAAAGGTAAGGTTTGTTGCATTTAGCTTGCGCTTGTTTGGAGCTGAAGTTTCTCCACATTTCCTAGGAAACTAGCTCGAAATTTGAAAAAGTCTTAAATTCTCATACTGGGTTAGGTCATACTTGTTTAAAGGTTAGTTCTGAGCCATTCATGAAATCGAATGTTAACAGACAGACAGACAGACTGACAAACACACTACTATAATTCTCTCGAGCATGCGTGCTGAGTGTTAATAAGAGTTACATGTTTATATGTGTGTGTAAATGTGAAAGTAGATACAATGGAGAATACTTAATAATATATAAAAGTATAAACTGAGGTAACTAGGATGAACTGATAAAATATCAACAAGAAGATTGCAGATACACTGGAACCTCTCTTATCCGTCCGTCTAAGTTACGGACACCTCTGTCTACCAGACACTAATAAACAGTGAATGACTGTTAATAAGCTACCAAACCAAAATCAATGAATAAAATTGTGTAAATATTTTCACGTGTTACTTTGAGTTCAATTGCGGTGTTGAGGAGAGTGGAACATGGAAATCAAGATGCTAGTTCAGTGGGCCCCACTAGTTCTAGAACTTAACGACTGGAGGGAATGGAAGAAAGGTCACTTTTAACTCTAGCAAGAAAGCTCGAGATAATTATAGCAGAAAATAAGAAGGAAAGTCAGTGAGGTTAATCTGAACAGTTCTAAAGCTACCAGCGAATGTTACTTGAATGTGTTTCTGAGTTAGGGGACATTTCTTAGGTTTGGTCCCACACAGTTCTGGATAGAGAGGTTTCAGTGTAATAACCTCACCCCCCCCTCTCTCCCCCAGTTGTTTTTGTCTCACCTGCCCCAAAGTAGGTACACTAATTAGTAAATAGATGGTTCATTAGCACAGACCCATTGATCTTGTCCAAGGAAACATTAGTTGAGGGGTAGGGCTGCTGGTAAGCAAATATTTGGAAAGAAAAAAAAAGAAAAAAAAAGAAGCCTTCAGGATATTATAGAAGTGTAATAGATGTTGACCAACTCACGGTGATGTCATTACATTGAAATGCACAGAAAGTGAACTGTTGTTGTTGATGTATGCCACATCAAATGCCCAATATTTGTGGGAAAATCAATGTACATACACAAATAAAGCATAGCCTTTTTAGACTAGCTTCACTATAGGGACATATGACCTCACTACTCTGTGGCATATCTCACTGTATATTAGAAACATGTGTATACACACACATGCAAAAAGCTAATTATCTTGCAACCGCTAGCGGTAATGCGCACCTGGTAGAGCCAGGATGCCTGTGTGCACTAAGCATGCACTGCGAGTCGTACAAGCAAAGTTCCTAGAGCCGGGCTAGGAACTCTCGCAGGAGCACAAGCCTGTCCTCACAGCAAGTGATGTAGGCACCCAAAGTCCCACCTAGACCATTGCTGTTTCATGAGAAAAGGCCTTGAATTTGCAACCCAGTAAATGCCAGGTACCCAATCACAGCTGGGTGGACTTGTGGGGCTGGTGGGAGGCAGGTGGAAAACAAGATGGAAAGCTGCCTGAGTGTGGGGCTTGAACTCAAGACCCTCAGGCCCTGAGCCAAGGACACAACCACTACACCACACACACACACACACACACACACACACGCGCGCGCGCGCACACACACACACACACATACATATATACACACACACATACATATATACACACACACACCTTGAACCTTGAAAGAAAGCCACCCATATTGGATGATGCTTCTCTTCCACAAGTGACAAGTCTAAATCACAGTAACTAATGTTTTCAACGTGTAGTCACACATCTGTGTCTACCAATGTCTTGCTTGCGTATGAATGCTCTCTCACACACACTACACTGGTATGGCTTATCTGTCACTGTCATGCCTCCCATGGAAACTAAACACAATGAATAAAACACAGCCATGGAGGCTGAACACATGCACACTGTAGCACATGTACACTGTAGCACATGTACAATGAATAAACCACAGTCATGGAGACTGAGCACATGTACACTAGCACATGTATAATGAATAAACCACAGTCATGGAGACTGAGCACATGTACACTGTAGCACATGTATAATGAATAAAACACAGCCATGGAGACTGAGCACATGTACACTGTAGCACATGTATAATGAATAAAACACAGCCATGGAGACTGAGCACATGTACACTGTAGAACATGTATAATGAATAAACCACAGTCATGGAGACTGAGCACACGTACACTGTAGCACATGTATAATGAATAAGACGGAGCCATGGCATGTACACTGTAGCCAGCTATAGGTCATTGCTATACATTTTGGTGTAATTCATTGATCATGTCATGGATGAGAAAAAATAGAGCCATCTATTTTTTGAGACAGAAGGCATGGTAGTAGAAGAAACCAACAAACACCTTCAATTAATTGTATGATTTAGTTAGTTTTAGGTGTGCCATATACTACTCTGACATAGAGGCAGCCCTGCACATGTGCATATCCAAAAAAATAAGATCACACAGTGGATACCCGTGATTGGTGCAACCAGCAGGTCAGGTTAAGTATCCAGCAACAGAAACATAACAATCTCACTTACATACACAAGAGCCAACAGACAGTAAATACATTTTCTTATAGCTAGCCATAAGTCTCAACTTGCACGTGCATATGCAGCCCCCGAATAAAGTATAGCCACCTAAACATCTCTAACCTTTCTTACATGGCCATTCCACCCAGCACAAGCTGTGTATTACTTTATGGAGACTGGACACGAGAAAATCGACCTTCCTTTTAACGCTGACTAGGTGGGCGCGGACTGTTGTTATAGTTACAGTCGTTTTACAAACAATTCTGAAAGTATGTACACACTGATGATCCAGGCTGGACTCGAATGATCTCGGAATTTAACTTTGCTCCAACGAACAATAAATTGTTGTTCAAATATTAAAGAATCGATGATGAATTTGTTGGTTATAACGTCAGGTTGGAAACTAGGTGAGGTCGCTGATGAATTATGCACGCACAAGAGCGTTGTGGGAAACATTTGAGAATGCTTATCTAAATTAGGTGAGAAAAGCATACAAACATACATATAATCAACCCATAATATGGGTTGATTATATGACATATTTGTACTGTATTTTTTTTTTACAGCAAAACTCTTTACAAAGGCCACCCATGCATGGGGACAAATGTTTTGATCTTTGTTAAGAGTTTGGTTGCTTTCAGAGGTTAGCTATTTTAGATTGTGGAAGATCATTTTGCGCATACTGTTTGCTGTCGTTGAGATTTAAGGTTGCTTTTCCAGAAATCCATTGTAGAGAGGTTCATAGCTATATGTTTACTTAGCTAATTGTAATATTAATTGTCATCCACTCTAGGGTAATTTTAGTTTTAATCAAATTTTCTATCTTCTCCATTATTAGTTTATATAGCTGTTCTTCAAACTAAGGTTTTTTTTTAGTTAACCAAAACAGTAGCTACTAGCAATGGAAAATATGAACTCCAGTGATCGGAGTGATCATTATTAATTTTATCACAAACTTTCTAAAAGAGAACCTACAAATCAAGAGCAATCATCATAAATTAGAGGTTTGCTTGTTCCAAGGAGTAATAAGCAATAAATTATCTAATTGGATGGGGCAGGAAGAACATTCACTGTAGCTATGCACTATTATACAGTGTTTCCATACAAAATGTCGAGGTTGTTCAACATACGTCCATTCTATAGCTAACTGGTTGTTATGACGCAAATTTCAAGTCTCTCTACATACTCACTAGAATTTAGCTTTGTTGGTTGGTACTTTTATGTTACTGCAAGTCTAAACTATCTGCCACAGTAACAATTTTTACCAGTGCATGACTGACTAAGTAGAACTACAAGTAAAAGTGAAATAGTTGAAGTTGAACGAGTTACATTATTTTGATTACTCTGTATCTATAATAATATGCTGCAATGCCATATTTGCTGGTTTTAGTGGTGGATTAGTATGCACTGCTTGCTTATTGTGGACTTCATATCCGACTCCGTACAACAGCCAAAATGAATGTAACCACTGTTGTAATAGAAATATATTTGTAGTAGTAGTTAACCTCCTCCACAAATCCTCCCACTCCTGTTGTGTGAGGTTTCACTGCGTAATGAGTTACTGCACAAAACTATCAATAAGTATAACCAACAAAAAACAAAACAAAAAACAAAAAACAAAAACAAAAAAGAAACAAAAAACAAACAAAGAAAAGAAAACCCAGTGGGTTCAATGAAAATGCACAAAGAAGTGGGATATGATAGAATGACAGGTGTTAAGAATGTTCGCAGCTTCCTTTCCAGTTATCTTGAGAAGGACAATTCACTAGGGGGCCACCACCTTCTTGTGGGGGAGTGGCCTACACTGGTAACAAAATTCTGTGCTTGTTTTGCCATACGACGAGCATCAGCAGAATTCCACTGTTCACTGCATCTAAAAATCAAGAGCATAAAAATATTTCACAATTTCTTTCTCAGCCTTCTTTTCTCATTAGATGTATTCTCTCTCTTTCACCGGCTTTTTGAAAACAATAAAAAGAAATTAAAAAAAAAAAATGTTTGTCTATCACTAGGAATCCAATATGTGACCGTCTACAGGAAAATCGGGCACAACACGGCCCCGACAATAAATTTTATTTTTGGCACTTACAGACTCCTTGGCAAGCAGATATTAAGCTCTCCAAGTTTTATCGCCATAGCTTTAGCCATTCCCGCTATATATCGCCTAACCGTTCCCTTCGTTAGGCTTATTTAATACAATTTTAAGAACTAAATCGATCTTTTTGCGACATGCTGCCTGATTTTCCCCGTAGACGGTCACATATGTATTCTCTCTCACAGGCTTTTTAAAAACAATAAAAAGAAATTAAAAAAAATGTTTGTCTATCAGTAGGAATCCAACATGAGACCACTCGATCAGGGGCTTCTCTGGCATTTCTAAGTGGTTTGGCCAGGAATTGAGTGTGGTGTAAGAGGTGTGATATACCAAACCACAGTAAAAAGCATCTGAAGCATTTAGTAGAGCTGGCATTGTTCAAAGTGCATCTATTGCGTATTTATCACAAGCACTCTGCTCATGCTTTCAAAAAGCATTACCTTTGAGAAACCCTCGAGATAGCAAAACAAAAGCATTCTGGTAGTACAATTATAACTAGCAAAACAATATTAACAGCTGGTTTAGTCACTTCATGTATTCATTGTTAACTTTCTGGCACATACAGTAGGAAACAAAGAGTAGTCTTCAGTCACAATACCAAAGCTATTTTATTTCCAACTTGCAAATCATTCTAGATAGAAAGTTGTAATTTATACTACCGTCTAGCCAAAACTTCTCTTTGAAAATCGATCTGTTCGGTTGATGTGGACTTCCTTACACAATAAGCTGTGTGGCGCCTTAGAAAGAAAAAAGAGGAGCATACACCCACTTTTGGAAAATTATCACTCAGCCACAGAGTGTTTGTGTGTTAAGCAAGCGGTCCGGGTTCAATTCCTGGTGACAGCCAAACATTTAAAAAAAATTTGTATGGTTTAAAAAAAAAAAAATAAAAAAAAAAAAGCCGTGAAAGAGAGAATCATCCACAAAAATATTTGTACAACAACTAACACAAAAAATTAAACATACCTTTAGTAAACTAATTTTAGTCTGTCACATGAAGTACAGCAAAAAGACTTCAGTACTCTGCAAAACACATAACACACACACATGTACACACACACACACACACAGAGCAGTATGGTACATATAAATAATAGCTGGATAATAAATTTAGACATCATTTGATTGAACTCAGATATAACTCTCGCACTAGAATAGTTAAAAATACATCTCACCTAGGTATTACTGCCTTAAGGAATGCTTTATTGCATATATATTTTTATTAATGCTCATCTACACAATCACATAGGAACCACGATGTCAAACATTCAGTATACACATACGGCAGTTCTGCCTTCTCAGTTTAATGCCAATGGCACAAACCTGCACTGAGCAAAACTTCAAAGTAGTGAAGTGTGTGAACTGATAAAACAAAACAACAACAACAACAACTGTCTTGTCTCCACCCAGAGTGGTCAATCTCAGGATAACTGTCTGTCGGAACCACCCCCACAAAGGAGGAAGAACTGACCTACAGCTATCCGTCTGAACTTGGAACAGAACCTGTTATTGATTACCACCACATTTATCTCATCATTTAACACCCACACCTTACATTTGGCCAGCTTGCGGGCGCCTCTCATCTTAAAACTTAATCATATTCATCTCAATCTCCACCTACTTCCTACCTATCTTAGTTCTATACCATATCACCCTATATAATCTGTACCAACTCGCAATCAATTATTATTCTTGCGCAAATAAAGTCTAAGTGCTGGCGGGAGCCTCTGTATATCTGACTGACTAATTAGATGCCATTATAAGAATTCTGGTCCTTCGAGAACTTTATTATTAACTTCATTATTTTCTCTTTATTTTTTATTATTTGACCTTCCCTTTGGTGGATTTACACCTCACCACCAACAACAAAACCAAGACATATACAGCTGGTAAATGACACAAATGGCTGCAGTCAAGTAACTATGCGTGAAGTGTTGATGCGTGTATACAGGAGGACATATGAAATGGTATACAGTAGAATGTCAGTTATCTGGATAAGTTGCGACTGAGAGGTGTTCGGATAATTTAAATGTTCAGAGAACTGAACAAAACAGAAAACGTATTATAATTATGTAATATAGTATTATGTATTCTTGTTTGTACATGCTATTATTAGATTTATGGTGTTCGGTTAACTGAAGTGTTTGGATAATGACATTCTACAGTGTTACCAAGTAGCATCAATTTTTTGGCAAATTGCAGAATTAATTTCAGGTACAAAGTCACACCTCAAAACCACAAGCAAAACATTTTAAAGTCACTGACTTAAAACACAAGTAGAGCTATTTTACTTGCAGTGTTTCATCCAGACATTCTTGCAAGGGGGGGCAAAATAGAGTTTTGAAAATGTAAGGGGGGGGCGGGCGGCACTGGTCACCATGGGAGTGAAATAGAATTATTGGAAGGCCTATGTCCTACATTAAAAAAACACAATCTTATCTAATGAGGTCTGCATATGTCAGATCCTGACAAGTTAATTCAGCTACTCATTTTCACCTCCACCGTCTAGCAATTTTCAGTCAACTGTGACATTCACTATTTAGATGCTTTTCACACACTATTCAACTCTGACTCTCACCTCCCCTTAGGTTTATCCCACGTTGATTCACACTTACGGTTGCTGGCTGGCTATAAAAAGGCCAGCCCTCAGCTCACCGTAGCAGTTGTTGAGTTTTGATCTATACAGATTCTACAACTTCCAGAACCAGAACTCTAAGCACTCGTAGTCCCTGACAGCTTAAGATAGTCTCAAATGGATATTCGCTCTTTCTTCTGTGGTGCAAGCTCTTCAAAGTCACCTGGCCACTCAAGTAGCAGTGACACAGAAGATAAAATTGACAGCAATCAATCTGATACTGAGTTTTTGGAGCCAAGTCCTGCCAAGAAAAGATTAATTGTCCATGAGAAGCATGCAAAGGAAAGATTAACTACACATGAGAAAAGCAAGAAAATCACTGCAAGCAGTCGAAAATACAACAAAAAATGGGAAGAGAGCTTCAATTGGCAGATGTTTGATAAAAATTTCCAAGGAGCTTTTTGTAAGGTTTGCAGGAAGAGAGGAATTTCTCTTCAAAGAACAGGAGGAACATGGATCTCAAAACCTTTCACGAACTGGAAGAAGGCAATAGAGAAGATGAAAATTCATGCAAAGAGTGATATTCACCTCCTATCATGTGAAGCAGAGATTGCTGCAGCTACAGCACTACAAGAAGGGTCAGTCATTCAGCAACTCCAACAAATTAATGATGAGGAAAAGTTGAAGAACAGAATGGCCATTAAAGCTCTAATTCGTTGCACCCATTTTCTAGCTCGTCGCCACATTCCCCACACAACAAATTTTGATGAACTTATTGATCTAATCGTAAGTTGTGGTGCAGAAGATTTAAAGGGGTTCCTTGAAAGAGCTAGATTAAATGCAACCTACACATCTAAAGTTGCTGTTGTTGAATTTGTTGAGGCAGTTGGCTTATGGGCTGAAGAATGTTTACTGAAACGGCTTCGCCAAGCTTCCCATTCAGCATAATGGCAGATGAGTGCACTGATGTGACGACCACAGAAGAGCTTTCAATTTTCTTCCGCTGGGTGAACATGGACGGTCAACCTGTTGAGCACTTCTTGGATATAGTTCCATTGAAAGCTACTGATGCAAAGACTATTTATTCGGCCCTTGTTGAATTCATGAAAGATAAAAACATACAGATTAGCAAGCTGGTGGGTATGGGATTCGATGGAGCAGCTACTTTCTCTGGGAAACACAATGGTGTGCAGAGTCTCCTGAAGAAAATTTCACCTCATGCACTTTTCGTACCCTGCCATTGCCATTTGCTACAGCTAGCATGCGTTCAAGCAGCTAATGCTACCAGTGGGATAAAACATGTGTACATCACACTCACCACCCTCTGGAAATTTTTCCACTATTCTCCTAAGCGAGCTGAGAGTCTCAAAGCAGTACAGCAGGTGCTTGACTTACCTGAGCTGAAAGTTGTGAAACCATCAGATACTCGCTGGCTGTCTCATGAACGCTGTGTGAAGGCAGTCAAAGCTAGCTACAGTGCAATTGTGACTGCTCTAAACAATATCTATGAGCAGACACATGCACCTGAAGCTCTAGGTATCAGTAAAGCCTTATGTAGGCCCTCAACTTTAGTGGCCATATACCTCCTTGATTATGTTCTGCCACAAGTGGCGAAGTTGAGCAGAGCTCTCCAGACTGAGAGAATAGACTTGACAGCTATCATCCCTCTTGTTGATGCCACTCTCAATACACTTGATGATGCCATGTTACCTGCTGCTAACTGGGTATTAGAACTGATGGATGCAAAGAATGAGATCGAAGAAGTCACTGACATCACGTTAACCACGGAAAGCATTGCTACATTCCAAGGACAAGTGGCTGAACCGTTTATCAGGATGCTGAAGGCAAACATATCTAGCAGATTTATTTCACAAGATATTGTCTCCTCATTTGGCATCTTTGATCCGAAGAAAGTGCCAGCTGCTGACTCTTCTGACTTCCATACATATGGTGAGGACTTAATAGATGTACTATTAGCTCACTATGGTGCAGAGCTGCCTGCTAAGACTGCTGGTGGAGATGAATACACCAAAGAAGCTCTTATTTCCCGCGAACCCCGAGAGGAGTGGAAAACATTTCGAAGCTACTTATCGAAGAAGCCGAAAGGTAACCTGCACTTGCAGTTGAAAGAGCTCACCACAAGTGATATGCTTAGTGAAATTTTTCCAAACATTAGCACCCTGGCAAACATATGTCTATCTATCCCTGTCAGCAATGCTTCAGTGGAAAGGAGCTTCTCCAAAATGAAACTAATTAAAACACGAATTCGAAATCGAATTGGGCAATCACAATTATCCTATTTGATGAAAATAGCCATGGAGACACCCGAGACGCTCTCATCTACACAATTAAATGATATTATTACAGTATGGAACAAAAAACCTAGACGAATTGCTGTGTGAATATTGTTTATTATTAATTTGGTTTACATTTTTCTCTTAATAAATATCGGTTCTTTCAAAAGGGTGGGGGGCACTTAGAATCCAAGGGGGGGCATTTAGAACCCAAGGGGGGGCAAATGCCCCCTTTCGCCCCCCCCTAAATGAAACCCTGACTTGGAAATATACACCAGCACAGTAGCCATTGAATTTCCTCGTCAATTATTAGACAAAGATTTTGTAGGTCTCCTTTGGAGCACTTGCCAAAGTGGCTTCATTATGATCAAGCATTCTTGTGTAAAATGTACAAGTTCGCCATAATTAATACCGCTGGTGCCACACCCAGTTTACTAACTACCTATATCACTGCACAGTTTTATATAACTGGTGTAGTTTTTTACTTAATATAATGTGTGTGTGTGTGTGTGTGTGTGTGTCCCCGGCCACACATACAAATGGTTTCAAAGGATTATTCTGTTAGTAAATGAAGTGACAAGAGTTCTAAAAGTTCAGACTTTAAGTCGCTCCCTATATTTCAGGTTGTCTAAGTGTGCATTAAATGGAAATATCTACCAGTCAATTAAAATGATTTATATTAAATTAAAAAATAATTTCACAAGGCCTCCTTCTTGTTAGTGGAGTTAAGAAGTCATTCCAGAGTTCCTCACCTCTAGTTGTATTGAAGTCCAGGAGTCATCACGTGTACACCAGTGGAGTAGTCACTGCACCATTACACCTGCCACTTTTCACACTCCTACATTGAAAGTGTATGTCTCAAGTAAAACTAGCTCAACATAATTCAAGATTCTCAGATTTGTGTTTTCGTGCTTGTAATTTTAACACATGTAGACATTTTTTAAGAGAATCAAGCTAGTTTAGTACAGTACCTTCCATATTATATTATATTTATATTAACTACCACAAAATGTTATGAAAAATTGGGGCAAATGTCTCCACGAAAGTCAAACTATCTGGGATATGTGTGTGTGTATGTGTGTGTGTGTGTGCATGTGGAGGAGGGGAGCAAAGGGAAGCAAAGTACTTCCCTGTCTAACTCAAGTGCAGTGGATCCTCCCTATTCCAAAATCTTCCATGCCTCTGGACACCAAAAAACAAAACAAAAGTTTATCAATTGATGAAATCACGAAGAAAGCATTTTATCCAATAAGACCACATTTATTATTTCCTTAGCCCCAAAAGATATTACTGCTCCGTGTCATAATTATGCAGCACAATAGATAGTACAAGCTAAGCATCCCCAATGCACTTGCCACAGTCTGCCCTACACTGCTTATGTGGAAAGTTGTTTAGTACAAACGACGCTGATTAAATTAGACCAAGAATTAGGTTAGCCATTGTAATCTAATGATGACTAATTGACATTTGGGGGGAAAAAATAATCACTTATCAATGTATTCTATTTTTTCCCTTGTAAATATTAATTTTAGGATGTCTTTAATCCCTAAGGGGTGGGGAAGGGCAGCAAACTAGATTTAAGGAGATGTACAAGCCCTCATTCCTCCGCTCCCTGAATAACAACAACACTGGTTTTACACAAGATAGAGCAATACCATATAACTGTGGTTAGGAAGCAAACCGATGGGTCCAGCCACTAGTACTACGGCTTTAAGTCATGAGCTGAAACATCATCGCTAAAGTTAGTACAGCTAGCAACTTTCTTAGAGAGAATCATTCCTGGCATCACGTGATAAAATGCAGAGCAGTGGTAGAATATGAGAATGAAGTTAAAAGTCATGCAATTGCAAACACACACACACACACATACAAAGCTCAACCGTGGTAATTATATCTGCAATAATTGGCAGCGAGCGAGACACTATCAGGGACAACACAAAAAATCAGGGATATATGATTGTATAAATCATATATGCTTGGACGGATGTATGTAACTTTTGTACTTTGACTCACATTTGTTGTGTTCATTCGTTACCTTGGTTAACAACGCGCTGTTTGTCATCGCTGTTTGTACTTGAAAATCCATTGCCCAACATGCCAAGCTACCAAGAGACTACAATGTATATCTTGTGTTGGTATATCCAGTGAACGCGTGCATGTGAGAGTGTTGTGTGTTACATGTGCTGACTAGCTAAGAACAAACAATAAATATACATTTGCTGCTTTGTGTGTTAAGCTTCTTAGGTTCCTTCCTGTTTCTTTTGTTAGTAAGCAAGTCTTATATAGAGTTAGGATGTATACAGTGCATTAATTTCTTGGAAAACCTTGTTTTGCTTGTACGCTAATTTAAAAAAGTCGGCCGTGTAAATTGTTCAAACAAATTGTGCATGATGATTTTATAAAGATGAATTTTACCCTTTGACCTTATATGTCAATTTTTTTACTGAAGCACATCACAAGTATAATGCCTTTCCCCCCCGCAGAAGGAAGGGTGTGTATGGTCAGTGAAACTACACCACCTCTTCACTACCGTACAAAAAACATTGTGTACTGGCTATAAATTATATAATACAGATAAGCTTTAAATAAGAATAATAAACAAAACAAAAACAAAACAAATGAAGCAGCAAAGCTGCGAACCCTCAGTGCTATTAAACATTACCTAGCTATTATAATAATATAATCTCCTTAAAAAAGAACAAAGCAATCTGTTAGCTATTTTAATGAGGCATCAATATAGCTCAAGTAATGAAAATAGTACATGGGAATGCTGTCTTCATAAGAGAAGCTAAACTAGCCAGAAACACTCACTGTTATAATTTTTCAATGTGAACTTCACTTCATTCAAATCCATCGGTTAACTTCCCTGAGCATAAAGCAAACTACACTGCGGGCTGCAAGAAGTCAAGTGATTATGACGTGACGCTAGGGAGAGTTACCCAGCTGGTACCAATGTGGAGCTGAAAGCTTCACGTTTTATCAACAATGAGCCCCAAATTAAAAAAAAGTAGCACAATAAAAGGACCTTAATCTTCTTTCTGAATAAGTTCATACCTAAATCACAGTTAATTGTCAGTAATCTCCAAAATCAGAGCATGACAGACAGACTGACAGGGAAACTACTACAAACCTCTTGCGCATACGCGCTTAGGGTTAACAAACAAACAAAAAAACAACAACAATCGCTAACCAACATTGTCTGTTGAAAAAAATTAGCAAATTAACTGTCTACCAGTCCCAAATCCACATCGTGACTTATAAGACCTGCAACTACTGTACCTCTGAGGTCATACGACTTGCATTTGGTAATGGTCATCAATACTATACTGTATCATGCCAAGTTGCTTATGACCTTAGTGGTTGTCATAGCTCCTATGACTTGTCCTAGTCTTATTCTATGAACTGCATGTGAAAAATGGACATTTTTCTTCCATCACTGCACATCTGAATACTGGAAGCCAATATATTTGGCCAACAGAAGAAAATTCTTGTTCTCTATTCTCACATCAGCTGAAAAATGCACAAATGCTTCATAGTGACATTAGATATTGGGGAAAGAAGATACTCTTACTTCAGAAAAAGCATATGATGACTAAGTTATCAGGGTGTCATACTGGATTCTGCGCTGGGGGTGGGAAACACTGGTGTACTTGGCCAGTCTCATTTTGGAAACCCATACTGCTTTGATGGGCATGCCTATGTGAAAGTGTATATACCTTATACTAACCTGTGCTTTGTCACATAATTAAAGCTTATAGCTATTGTAGCTTACTAAATTAAAATTCTAGGGGAACTAAGGCTTGGAAGAGATGGGGGATTTCAGGGTGCCCCTACCACCTTGGCACGAAACCTGGTTATACAAGCTAATATGACACTGTGCTTCTGAAGCTGTGATATTATCACTTGTACGCTTAGAGAACTGACAAATTTATTGACATTGCCTCAGAGATACATAATAAAAACGGATAATCACTTAATAAACTGTTTAAACCATAATTAAGCAATGGGCAATCTGAAAAAGTCCTTCAACAACAGCTCAATGAAGAATAAGCAGATAAGTAAAATGATTTCACTGAAGTTTATCAGAATTGCATGAACTAGAATGACAGGACTTCATTTCATACACGATTTTCACTGGGGGGGAGGGGGGAGAGAGAGAGAGATAAGAGAAAGATTTGTAAAGTCACAAAAACCGTTTAGCCACATGAAAATGGTGAAGTCATGATCACGAAAACTTCGACAAACTACTACAAATTCCTACATTTTTTTCATAACTTACATTGAAATAAATTCAGAAGGGGTAAAAAAAAATTAGGGTGGGAATCCCAGGGCTCCCATAACCCGCATGAAACCATGGGCTTAAAACAAAGTAGAAAATATAATAATACGTTGAGTTGTATGCAATAATTATCTCCCCTTCATTGTCCAGGAGCACACTAAAGGATGTTAGGGTGGCCATGGGAAAAACTATGAGTGAGAATAATTTTGGTGGAGCATGTTTTGGAACAATTCAGTAACTAGAAACCATTCCAACATGCACCCACACTTTCTCACAAAGAAATGAAAATTTTCAAGAGTACTGTGGAACAAACAAACTGACAAGCCCTTGTCATAATATATAGCTAAAACTACCACAAAATATCACTATCATAATTCAGGCCACCCTTGCTGTTTAATTAATTAATTCATACAGTAGCTATACATAGCTTAGAAAAAATTGTTCAGGAAACACAACTTCACCAGGGGAAAAAAATGACCTGGGTGACCCCGTGCAGCTAAAATACTTAGAAACCCACTGACCGCTAGCCATAAAACTACTTACCCCAGAAGCATAAGCCAGGGTAGGGACAGCGAAGCTTCCTTCAAGTTCACCAAGACACAGTAGCGTAGCCGTAGTAGGAATCAGTAGACTATTATTATAGCGCGCAACAATAGTTTAGACGACCACTTCCAGTCGAGAGTTTTACTTATATTATGGTAAAGCGTTTTAAACTTATTTAACCCGGCGATACTTACCTACACCTAATTGGAAAAGGGTTTTCCATGAGAAAATGCAGTATCTTTGCGAGGCTGCTTTTAATGGTCCAGCGTCTAGCGCAGCGAAGTACTTAGGGCCTGAGGGCGGTAGTTCAAGATGCACAGAGCGGCCTATGTCTACGCAACAGTACATAGCCTAACAAATATTTAACGTATCTACATTTTCATCAATGCCGTTGGAGGGACATTATAAACTCAAGGTGGGGTCACTATCTAATTGTGTCTTTCTCTGGAAGGACCTGAGTGATCAAGTAAAAAACTACACCGGTTATAAAACTGTGCAGTAGTATGCGCACTGGATATGCTTGCGCTTATGAGGGATTCTTCTTCAATTAATCATCAGCCATGTTACAGTTCCTAGCTTTCTAATTTTGCTTAATAATATAATGCAAGAAGTTAACTAAAACAATTAGTTAAAACGAGCACCTTCAAGCAGTGTGGAGTGTGGTGAGAGGCTATCAAATTGCAGAAAACCAAGTCACATTTTTGTAGAACTTAAAGCTCACCATTTCTCCCTCTGACTGGCTAGTAAATATTTTTTTTTTAATGACTCTCAGTTTATTTGTGATCAAATGAATAAAATATACTTGGCACAGTACAACAGTTAACGAGTATGAATATTTATGTTCTTCATCCACAGCTCCATGTTATACCAGCATGCCTTTATTGCTGCAATGAAACAACAAATAAAACAAAACCAACAGAAAATTATTATAAGTCAACAGGTTCATTATAAAATGTTGGTATGTAAAAAAAGTATTCCTGAAAGGGTGTTACCTATTATTCCTGACAAAAATACACTCTTTTTGGTATAATCATAGAGTGTTTCGCAGTGTGAGTGTAACAGCACACCCTATGAGTGTAACAATACACCCCAATGCAAAAAGTGTTCCAGTACACCCCACTTAGGGTGTAACTAAACACCCCGGTTTTTACAGTGTAGATAATATTGATTGCTAAGCGTAGTCGTTGTGACCATTATTTACTTTAACTAACAAGTACAGAACCACTTTCTTACCTCAATTTCCTGAGTACTGGTATTTTCTGTAGTCTCTAATATCGCATTCTGACTATCTGAGTAACCAGTAGCTTTTGACAACTACTCACAGCTACTAAAAAAAGGCGAGTTTTAAAATTACATCTGGTAAAGGGTTTCAATACCATAGTAACCATTCACCATAACATTTTGCGACTTTGAAAAATGAAGTTCTAAAGAATTACTGCACAGTCTTGAGTATAACAGTAAGTTTTTAAGACCAAGGTGAATCTTATATCATTCAGAAACAACCTAATACGAAGGGGTAAATAATAAATTTCCTTGAATGATATGGGATCGCTAAACGAAAATGTTCTGTTTAGTGGAGGTATGGGAAGGGGTAGACCACGAAGCAAAAACAAAAACACAAGGGTCAACATACGAATGACATATGTACGTCCACACATAAACAAATATCCCCGATTTGCAATTGTGTTACCCCTGAGAGTGTCTCGTTCGCTTCACTCTCCCACCAACTATTACATACTGTACAATATAACACATATACACAAGGGGAATACGGGAAAATTTCACTAGTTCTTATTGACAGCAACTGGCTTCAAATAAAGATAAGTAACTATGTAGCTAGAAAAGAGGTATTCTTTGCTACTAAATAGTTAGTTCAGTAAGGACTGAACAGTTTTGCAGTGCAACTGAGTTTTATCAAGACATAATCAAAGGTAACAGCAATTCATTACTAATCATAAATGGTAATAATAAGTGGTGGTAGCATCAGTAAGGTGCTGGATGGTTGTATACAGTAACATGTAAAACAAAAAAATAGCAATACATTAGCATTTTTATGTAACACAATACTGTCTCCCTATCACGATTCATTGATGTTCATATATATCGATTAAAATTTGTGGGTCAAAAATTTGTGCGTTCTCTAAGGTAATCATTGGTGGGTGAGGCTAATACAATAGTGGTGGATGAGGCTAAATAATTAGTGGTGGGCGTGGCTATGGTCCTTGAAGCTCCTCTGGAGAAGTTGATGTCAAAGAACAATACACAGGCCCTTTAAACATAATGATACCTCTAATCAGGCAAGAAATGAAAGCTAAGGTAAGAATTGTTCTAGGCAGAGGATAGAAATACACCAGTCAAAATAAAATAAGGATTGACTAAGTTAGATTGTCTATTACATACACCCAGTCTATTAGACAAACACTATCACTTGACTCTGCTGCACTTGTACACTAAACATAAGGACATCCCATGGAATGTCCCATGGGATCGTGGGATGGGATGGACATTTTATGGCATTTCTGGACACCTATGGGTATGTCAAACAGCACAATAACCAAGAAGACCAACCACCGCCACTGATCTAATAGGAAAAAAGTCCAGGAATTTTATAGACTTAACTGCATCCCGTAACATAACCTAGTTATGCAGACCAACCCTTTACCTGACCGCTATGCTGGGAAAGGGTGTGGAACTTCGACCATATACATTTTGTTTCATTCATTATTTTACCTTGAACAGCTTATGGTGTGGTTAGCTCCATTGCGAGAACCTGACCATTATGTAGTTTTTAAAATTAATTTGTGGTTTATGCCACTTTTAAGTAACTCGGCACTTTTAGTCCCGGTCTGCCTCTCGACTCTGTACTGAAGAAAAATTGTATATTTTTCTAGCTTATTGATGCAGTTTTGACACCATCAATTTCATAAGAATTTTTCCAACATCAAATTTATTACTACAAGAAGCAAGTTCTAAACACTTATTATCTACTCTGCAGCATTTTCATTCCAGCCAGCAAAACAATATTCACAACTGAAACAGCTTGGAGGTACGCGAAACCACAGCATAATCAAGTCAACCAACCAACCACAATTAGAGACAGTAGAAACCATGTTAAGGCACCAAATTTTAATAACATTTTTAAAGAACGAAATACGTACAGTGAAAGTTTCAGATCACCTCAGCATAAGGTTGGGTAAAGGGTCTGATCTGTGAGACCAGTCAGAGACAATCTAATTCAAAAGGGTAAATCATTAAATTTCCTAAGATGATCAGGTAAAGATTGATAAAAAGATTTCCATTCAGTGGAGTATGGGAAGGAACCGACCACCAAGTGAATGCAATGCGAGAGTTAAAGTACAAAAAAGACATGTACATCCAAGCATATTTGCTCACCAATAATAATAATAAATGACAACATCAACAACAATAATAACTAGAGCACTGAAGTGCAAACCCTCAGCGCTAGTTAGCTAGTATGATAAAGAAAAGGAAAAGTGTAGAAACAAAAAAAAGAAAGAGAAGTGGCATGAAGAGAGGCAGGAAAGAGAAAAAGACAATGAAGAGGGACAAAAGAAAGAGGAAATGAAAGGAAAAGGTAGGAAAGCAATAAAGACAGTAGGAAAAGGAAAATAAGGCAAGAAGAAAAAAAAAAAAAAAAGGAAAACGGGATGAAAAAAAAATGAAAAAAAAAGCATCTACTTGGGTTTGAACCAGAGACTTCCAGGTTAACTATTTGCTCACTCAACAACTATGCCACAGAACACCAAACACTCAATCCATCAACTATGCCACAGAACACCAAACACTCAATCCATGTAATTGTTAGCTATTTAAAAGTGATTTGCAACCTGCAAGCTGGCTCATGTGACAAGCAAGTTTTTTAAGGGGCGGTTCCCATTAACGTACGATTGCGGGACTGAAATTCTACTCGCTTTTTCTTGAAAACTAAGTCAAAACTAAAAATTCTGGCACATTAAAGGGACTTACTCTGTGAAGTGCTATAGTTTGATGTAGCTTTCAAAGCCTGGGTAGCCGTAATCTTCGAGATCCCCTGTTGACTGACGGACGGAATGACTGACAGGATGACTACTGTAACCCTCTGGGCGCAAGCGCGCTGAGGGTTAACAACAACTGCTATTCTTCAGCACCTAGCTTACTATACGAAACATCAGAGTTGAAGAATCAGGGAGTTGTACTTCAGTATACATATTGAGGCTAAGAAGACTTAATTATGAGAGGAATTAGTAACTTAACACTGGTGGACATTACTGATGAATGAAGTGATAAAAGCATAAACCACAGTCTCCAATCTCTATGACAAGCCTTAGCTGGAAACTCCAACAAGTAATTACTGTTCTGTACTCACATAACTAAACTGTTGCTACATGTGCTTATTACCATGTGACAAGAGTCCACGTCCTACACATACTTCACTCTCTATGTAACTGATGCATATCATGCCCTGTGCAAGTATACCTTAAACTAATAACATGTTCCTTCACCAGACAATGGCAATATTAATGAGACCAACAACCTATCCCTATAGGCTATACAAATACACATTCCCCCCACCCCAAACAGCAGCCACCTGAAAGTCATTATTAGTCACATAAATAACTTATACACTGGCCTTTATTATAAAATGTTTTTATCTCAAATAAAACTGATACAAATGGGTCAATATACCTCCACGAATAGACTTCTTGTATATGAGGGGGAGGGGCACAATGTTTAAGCCATTCACCGGCACGTCATCTCCAAACAAAATTGAAACAAATAGGACATCACACCTCCATAAATAGAGGCTTAACTTATTGGGTATACCAATAATCACTAGCTTGAGTATGTGCACACACATTCCCTAATTAGGCACCACCTTAATAAAGAATAATAACACACATGTCACACAATTTTGGTTACCATCCATCAAATAGCATAATGGTTAGTGTGTTTTCGGTACTCACTTCCACATTGAGCAACTTACGTGCTGCGAGGAAATTCAGCCTTGCTGATAAATATTCAGGGGTGTTCAAAGGAGTCACCACCTACTTCTATGTCCTAAAGTCACATTAAAATAGTAATGTAATAGCATCTAGAGAGTGTGTGTGAGGGGGGGAGGGTAATAACCGCTATTTTACTGGGTGGTACTATAAAGTCATGAGACCAGCAGAAAAGGCTACACTAGTATTCAACCATAAATTTCTGGAATATCCCACCAACTATTTTGTTTCAACAAAAATCGATGAGATACTGAACAAAACTCCAAGTAAAATGGCACTCACAATTAGTTTTATTCTGTTAATTCCATTACCTCCTGCACATTAACGCCACGTAGTTTAGAACGCCTATTCTTGCCCCATCGATTAGTCTGACCAGGTTTCCCCATCACACGCAGAGGTACTCTCCCACCTTTTCGTCCACAAAGAGCGCGCGCAATAGATCAGCACATATGACGATCGCTGAGTTTACCTAATCTGACTGGGCGGTGCCTATAAAGTTGCTATAGTTACGAGGTTAGTAAAACTAACAACGAACGGAACTTATTCGGGTATGTATAGTATTATTAGCTAGTGTTTAAAAATAACATGAATTTCTCTAGCTAGTGAATTAATAATTGTCAACTAACGGTAATCACTGAATCTTAGCGTATTGTGCTAGCTATACTAGCTAACTCTCTTGCACTAGCTCCGTTCTCCAAACGTAAAGGAAAAAAGTATCACTATTATTTGTTGCCAGTGATTTTAATACATAACTTAGTAGATTTACAGTCCCCAGTTAAGAAATTGGCAACATCAAGTGAATAAAATTATATCTTACAAATTCATAGATGATTGTGCCACTATAAAATTTGTATTTATAGTTGGGTAACCTGCATAGAGAAATTATACAGATATTACAGATATAGCTAGTAGACTTGCCTTACCGTAAATAATAGCAGCAGGTGTTATTAGTGGCATAAATGTGTGGGTGTGTTGCTTTTACATGTGGTGCTATAATATGTAAGCTAAAACATGCACTTGACTTTTTCCTGCTTACTTATGATAATGCTCAAATGCAAGGTGTTATTTCTGTGTAGGGTATCATAAACCTTACCTATAGTAGTAGCTACTGATGCTATCATCTCATGGGTACCTAACATAGGGTTGTATATCCTATTCAGCGTCTACACTATTCAATTATATATCTGGCATTTGAGTAGTCAGCAGTTTGATCTGTGTAGGTAGGAAAATACTTGGAGTAAAGCACTTGCACAGCTACATGTGTGCATCTGAAATACATCACTAAGGACTGTTATTTATTTTAAAGGAGTTCTTATCTTACAGCTATAGCTATTAGTAACACTTTTGTTATACTTATAACAGAAAAATGAAATTCAAAGTCTGGTTATTGTCCCATGCCCACTCCAAGACTGCTGCTGCATGCCAGCCACAAGATTTAGGAGAAGATACTGCATAACTATAACTGCACCTGACAGTTTAATGACGATTTACTGGTTGAATTAAGATGGTGGGTCTCTCAACAACTATTGATGACCCACTTCTGCACTTGAGTTTTCACTCTGACCAGCTTTTCACTGTAGCATGTACTTCACTAGGCAAATAAATGTCTCAGCACTTGCCCTATGTTCCATGGAACCAGCATCCCATCAGATCTCAACAGACAAGATGATACAGTACTTGTGACTGTATAAGTCAGATAATTTTAGTGTTATTTTCATCATTCACCTATTTATGTGAGGCAGAAGAAATTCCTATTTTAGCGGAACGCATGTAAAATGGCATATACGTCTTAAATTTTAATAACAAATAATTTATTAACATTATATATATATCATGAACACAATGAAACAATTCAGTATTGATAACAGTAGCTATGAACTTGACAGGACACTATCCCACAGAACTAATGGTACTGTTAGCTCCTGCAGCCGACGATTCCAAAGAGCCATTTTCAAGTTGCTAAAAAAGAAAAAAGATGTAACTGATATTTACTACATACACACACAACACTGCTATTTACAGCCATTGTAAAAACAGCTGTTATGTGGCAGTACACAGCCATTGAATGTGTTAATAAAATATTTTATCATCATTTTAATGAAAACACACACTCAAATAGGAGCCATCAAAATAGAGAGACTTACTGTACACACAAAAAGAGCCTGAAGAAATGAGTACAACAATGCAGTACTTGATACTGAAGAGAAAGGGACACTAGGACTCCACCCTCACACTAAACTGAGTTCTTCCTCCCCCAAACAGAGGTGTCCACACCCCCCCCCCCAAAATAACATTCCCCCCCAACCCCCTTTCTCCACCCACAAAAACCTCCTCACTATTATTGTTTAAAGTAGACACAACAAAAACAACAAAAAAATTCTGCAGCTACAATGAAATGTTCTGCTGTAGATGTCCAATAACATTAAATAATATTGAATATGGGTAGTGGGTGAAAAAGTCTGGATCAGAAACTCAAATTGGTGAGGTTTTCTCTGCAACAAAAAATGCACTGGAAGTGCAGTAGCAAAGGTAAAGAGTTAACAGGCCATGGGGTAGGGAGCATGTGTAGTAGAGAACGTGTGGGCCATGGGTTGGGCAGCTCCAATAGAAGCACAGTGCAGCCCGTGTCACACAGCAAAGGGAGTTGACAGCGGACAGCTAGTGGCAAAGAACCCCACCCACCCACACCACAGTAGTTTCAATAAGACTAGGACATAAATAAGAAGGAGTTGGTGCAGTACACATCACTGGAGGGAAAATAAAAGTCAAAGTGGTAGGACGAGGACCACCTCTCAGGGTGCTGCCAAGTAGGCGTATAATGGAGCGCCAAGTAGTAAGCGGTACGACTGAGGTTAGTTGGGAGGACTTATTAGACAGTTCATTCAATTTATCATTCAAATCAACTCTAACAACACGACCCTCACGTGACCCCTTATTGAGCATGACTCAGCAAGTAATTAGGCGTGGGTGACATAAAAATAAAATAAACGAATGAGAGAGTGTACAAATGACATAATTGATTAACTTTTATAGTCTGCAGCTCATAGAAGTGTGCATGTGTGTGAGTCTGTGTAGTGTCCACTTGAGTATTACATGTGTGTATGTGTGTATATGCATGTGTGCATGTGTGTGTGTATGCGTGTGTATGTGTGTATGCATGTGCGTGCGTGTGTGTATGTGTGTGTGTGTGTGTGTAGTGTCCGTGTGTTGTGTGTTGGTAGGAGAGGGGGAGGGGGTTTGGAGGGTTAGACTTCAGAGTGTTTCGCAGGAGTAATGAACACTCACTATCATTGGATGGACCAGTCATGTGGCTACAAAGACTATCATAACTATTCCATTACACAGAGGAATTACCAGCTGAAGCTACTTCAAAAATAAAATAATAAAATTACATAAGTGAGAACTTCACGGAATATTTTAAAGCCACCACAAGTGATAACATGTTCTACAATGCAGTAGACATGGATTTTTAGCCAATTGTAAGGGGTTTAGGCTCCTGCCTCCTCCCTCGTCCTTCCTTGGAACAGCATCAGTTGAAAGATCTTCCAGCTACACATGAAGCTTAAGACCCGTATACGCAGCAGTATCACTGACTAAAACCTTCGTCAGCTCGTAAGAATTGCCATTGAGGCCCTGAACTTTCGGCTGTAAACTTGGATGAAGTTCTAGAGATTTTCAAATTGTGCTTTGGTTTACATTTTTTAATAATAAAAAAGAATTTTGCTCCGAGTTACCATTTATAATTATAATTAAAAATTCAGATTTCTTGGGGGGGGGGAGGGGGGAATTCCAGGGCCACCCCCCTCTGTATGAAGCCCTGCCTTTAAAATGTTGACTTTGCCTACCTAAAATTTCATTTGGCAACACTCCAACACATTGCCACACCCACCATAGCAAAACACCTGCATATGACCATGCCCACCATGGCAATACTCCCACACATGACAACAATCATTAATGACCTTAGCAATGACCACACCTACAATTCTACTAGGCAATAATCTAAAACATTGCCACACTCCCCCTCCCCCCCCATGACCGCACCTACCACAGTAGTACACCCACACAGACCACACCTATAATTTGACCATGTCAATGACCACACCCACACAACAATGATTACACCCCTCCCACACATAGCCAACCATCTTGGTGATAATTCCACTCCTCCAATCTGCAGTACAAGCAAAAGAATGGCTACCAGCTGGCACAACTTTATAATAAGATTAATATGATGTTGCCCAGGGATTAATTATGGGAAGAGGAGGGGGGAGGGGTGGAACTTGGGCAGTAGCAAAACAATTATTAATTGCTATAAAATTGCCTCAATAGCACACTACAAAGTTGGGAAAAACTATTCCTCCCCTCCCCCCACTAGTGAACCCTACTTGGTCCCAATTACAAGAGTTCTGTTGTGTTGTACACAACACACACACACACACTCACACAGTACATGGGAAAACATAAGAGTACTAACACACATACATTAAATGTCTCACCCACTTACCAACATCTGCTTCAACAAGAATTGTCTTCTTCTAGAAGTCGACTGGAAAAACTGCAACTGTTGATTATTAATACAATAAGCTTCTTCACAGACATCAAGACCTTCTACCATTCCTTAATATTAAACACAAGTAAAAATAAATAACAATCTATCTGGGTAAAAAAATATTCAAGCCCTCCCCCCCCCCCACATTTATACTTTCTACGAAAAATATTTAAATCTATAGTAAATATCACTAGTAATTATCACTTCTGGTACATAACCATCTCCCCACCCCTTGGTACGGTACATATGCCAACAAGTAACATTTCTTGTTCCTCCAATGCCTATCTCGGTGTACCACACACGTTACTATATATAGCTGCTCTCTATTAAGAATGTCAGTTTAATAAAATTATGATGCTTGCACACTTACCAGGGTTATATCTAGAGGTTATTTCTGGGTGGGGTGTGTGTGTGTGTGTGTGAAGCTTGAGCAAGTTTACCTCCCTCTCTCTCTGTATGGATGTATTTGTATTAATGGTACATTCTAACTATCCAATCAGATTGCTTAACTCACCTGCTACGAAGTGAACAAGTGAATTGTCCAATCACGATTAGTTTTATGCTTTTCCTATAGCCTAGAGCCATGGTGTTGTACCACTCTGCGTTTGGTCAGTAAGTGACTTACACTATCTTCGGGCCTCTGGCCCTCAGTTGTGTAAATCCAGTATCAACATCCCCGCAATTATATAAACTACATATACATACATATATTTATTGTCATTAGACCACTTGACTATTTTCGCATCATGCGAGCTTTCAATATTCTCCCTTGAACGCTCCATACGGAACGCTTCAACGTGCATGAATGTAGTTCTGTACAATTCCCAGCCATGCTGGAATGTTCAATATGCATCACGTGATGAGGAAACACTTAAGGTACTCAAGGAAAACATCTAGGGAAAAGTCCCATTCAATTCAAACGTTATGCTAACTTGATATCGTGAAGCAAAACCATCATATACTGCAAGAATCATTAGCTCACATGATTATAATGTGACGAAAGGGGCAATCACCAACAAAAGCTAGTGCCTGAAATTAACTAAAACTAGCATAATAAAAGGTCTAAATAGTTGTTCAAGTAACTCAAAACAACATTTAATTATCAGTAATCTCCAAAATGACAGACAGACAGATCGACAGACAGGACGGCTACAATATCCCTCTCGCACACGCAGGCTGAGGGTTAATTACATATCTTGTCTAAGTCAAATATATGTGGATACCATTATTTCTCAATTCAAATATATGTGGATACCATTATTTCTCAATGTACTTTACTTTATTCCTCCAAAATACAAAACAAAAAACAAACAAAACAAGAAACAACAAAAAACAACCAACAACAAACAGAAGAATAAATAACCCCCTCCTTCCCCCCACCCAGAAAACAAAACAACAAACAACAACAAACAAACAAAAACAACATCAAAGGCCAGCAAAATGTACCTAACCATGGATAAACCTCTTCTACTCAATATGGACATCTGAAATAGTCCTTCAGGGAAACTCAACATTCCAACAAAAGTGCTTCAGCCCAATCACAAGTCAAATGAGAATGACCACTAGGGGAACTGAGGAGAGGCTGGCCAGTGAGTATCATAACTTCAGAATACGTGTTGGATGGAACACAGGGACAATAAGAATGTTGCCATTTGCATAAATGATCATCTAAATACACACATATAGATTTAGATATAGAACAGACTTCTCCATAACAATGTGGCTTTCTTTTGCTCATCCAAATGATCATCCAAAACTTCTTAGCCAAAACTTAAAACCTGATATGTCACATATTATCCACAGATAAAAAACCGACCAAAAACAAAAAACAAAAACTAACAAACTGTGTCAACTTAGACTTGATTTAGTATAACAATTGATCATGATTGATATCATATCAAGTATATTTCATAGCAGATATGTCATTCAGTAACATTTTTCATTCTTGTACTTAAAAAAAAAAGGCTGATTAAAACTAGGTAGTATAGAACATACTCGCAGCAGACATTACACCATTGACAGAAGTCCTACAGACCACAGTTCAAACACTAATAAAACCGACTTCAGGAAGGGTAAGGTGAAGGAAAGGAAGAGGTGGTGGGAAGGGAGAATATTATGAGCAAACGTTCTTTTCTTGTAGTGAACGAGAACTATCTACAAGTCGCCTTATTTTCTTAGCATAGTAATGAGAATCTAATTATTGCACACCACAACTATGGAATTAGGATGTGGCTATGTCTCATATCCAAAACATACATCACCAGCTCATGTAGTCCGGCGTAGCCAGACCCTGTACCGAACCGCTATGCTGGGAATGGGTCTGGGGACATGGCCATACCAAATTTGTTCTGCCGCACATATATTACGGCGGTCAATTACCGTTAGCAAATTACCGGAATAGAAATTCCTGTGCATATCAGCCACCCTTTCCAAAGCTAGGTTTAGCAATCATAGCTAATTTGTGGTAGAAATTCAGATATAAAGGAGGTGGGACACTCACTATTTCCTCATTGCTCCAGAACAAATTTGGTATGGCCATGTCCCCAGACCCTCCGCGCACTTTGCGTGCTACCTGGATCTGGCTATGCCAGACTACTACAGCTCATGCGATTATATTAGGATACTAACACTTAAAATTTACCTTCCAGTCCTTTGGTTTAAGAAATGTTACTCTCCAGCTGTACAGCAGCACTGTTTGCAAATAAACGCAACTGTTTGCACCCTGCTCACACAGCCATTCAGCATGGTTAGAACATAGAAGATGAGCATATTGGGTCCAAAAAAAACACTCTGGCAATGCATCTTGAAATACTCCACAAACAATAGCCCAGTCTTGTGCTTCGCCTTATCGAGCTTCCTATACATCGGGAAGTTCAGTGCCAACTAAGTGGAACAGGTCGAATGGACACTCAGAGTAAGGAACAATAACATTTCTTGCAGATTAAACGTGAGCTTTAATGCTAGCCAGGCCAGACCCTTTACCGAACGCTCGTTTGCGTTTGGTAAAGGAGTACTCTGGCTAAAGGGCTACGGTTGTAAAAGGCGGTATTGTACGTGACGATGCCAAACCACTTAACCTTTGTTAGGTAAAGTGTCTTTCAACTTACCTATTTTACTGAAAAGGTTGTTGGAATGAAATACACTCAATTTATTTATTTATTATTATTATTATTATTATTATTTATTATTATCTCGCCTCTCTCCAAAGGTCACAGATTATTATTATTATTATTATTATTATTATTATTATATTAGCTATTATTATTAGCTACAACTACTATTATTTTATTTATTTATTCATTTATTATTATTATTTTTTTAATTAGTTTTAGTTATTGAATAAGTAATTGAGACCGTGGGTGCTGTGAGTCAAACGTCTATGGCTTGTTGAAGGATGTGGGACATGGGCATAGTGGTGCAGACAGGAGACCCACGGGCTAGAGACTATCCTTTCCAGCATCTCTCAGTAGCTGTGCAGCGAGGAAACTGTGCCTCTATCATGGGAACCATCACCACCTAATCCTTACTATTTATTTATTGAATAAAATAAATAAAAATAAGTTAAAATACATGAGCATAGAAATCAAATGAATAAAAATAAATAAAAATATTTAAATGAATAAATAAAACAATTAAATGAATAAATAAATAAAATAAAATAAATACATAAATACAAGCATAGACAAATAAATAAATAAATAAATAAATATTTAAATGAATACATAAATAAGAGGAACGAGTGAATGAATGAAGAATAAAGATAGACCCACTAAAATTTGATGCTTTGTGTGTCAAATATTTAAGGCATAGTGTTATACTACTGATATATGCACTTTTTTGTGTGGTGTATACCACTAGAATAAATGTACTGTTAAAACAGGAGGATTACTGAGTAATACACGAGTGTGTATACGTGTATACTAGAAGTATCAACACTCAAGTATAACAATGCTATAACTTTGTAATACGCATGATGTATTTGTGTGCTATAATTCAAGTATACACACCTGATTATAACAATGCTATAACTTTGTAATACGCATGATGTATTTCCGTGCTATAATTCAAGTATACACACCTGATTATAACAATGCTATAACTTTGTAATACGCATGATGTATTTGTGTGCTATAATTCAAGTATACACACCTGATTATAACAATGCTATAACTTTGTAATACACATGATGTATTTCTGTGCTATAAGTCAAGTATACATGCTTGAATATAACAATGTTATTTCAGTGATATACACATGTGGTAAGTATGAGTATACTACATGAATACATATTGTTAGTATAATAAAAGGATTACTTTAGAATACATATCATTTACATATGTGTATACCACTGAAATACACATGTGAGTACACTGTAAAAATTATAGCGTGAAAATCCACCAAATTCACACCAAACTGGTGGTGTGAATGCCCACCACCTATGTATAGTGTGTCCTTAACACTTTCTTCTTAGTGTGAATGCACACTTAGTGTGAAATTCACACTCAATGGAATAGCATGGACCCTTTACCGAACATTAATTATATTCATGTGCAGGCAAAAACCAATGCTATTATCATTGTAATCTACCTTATAAATGTTTTGTACACTTGTGTGCTAGATAAGAGAGTTGAGTAAGATTTTAGTCGTCTGATTAATGAGATCTGGGATTACACCAATCTCTTTTTGGAAAAAAAATGTTGATAGGTATTACTAGAATCAATGTAACTTAAAAATATTCAGCATTAATATAAGTATGAGTTCATAGTGATTGCGGTGAGAATTCACGCTAAATTTGGTGTGTACTTCACACCCAAACGATGAGGTGTGCGCATCACACCATATTTTGGTGTTACTATTGTTACAAGTGATTCACGCTTAATTTGGTGTGAACTACACACCTTTTGGTTTACAGTGTATAACTCAATTATTCTAGTGCTATACACTTCCCAATACACATCAGTATTCTCTACTTTTTGCATGGTGTCAGATATCTTTCAAGCATTAGCTGTCTTATTACATGTACCAAACATACTTTATAGTATTATAGTGGTCACATACATTATCAGTAATTGACTTGAAAAATTATGATTACCATTACCTATTATTTAGTTATTACAGTTATAGCATTCACCAGAATGAACATAAGCTAAACAAGTGTAGCATTTTGTTGACATGAGATGTTCAAATATAAATCATAGAACAAACACTTCGTATTGTATTTTCCCATTATAAACTACGATGTAAATTATAGTTAACAAAGACATGCTTTCTCGGGTGTACTCTTGTAGATGAAAACTTCTTACAGATAGTCGACAACAGCATTGGTAACTTTCTGTAAATGTTAATCAAAATTTATAAACTTGATTTAATCACAATATACATAAATAAAATAAATGTTTTGATCTAACTAAAGAAAGTCAATGAATGAATTTGAACTTATTTAGCTTTTCCAGAAATTGTTTAAAAAGTACTGACTTGAGTGTCATCGTTCTTGGACAGTTTTACAGATGTCAGAAGTTGTTATTACCTAAAAGAGAGTAATTATATTTATTCAATTATTCTGCGTTTTTTCTTGACAGGAATGTATTGGCTCAATGCTTAATTAATGTGATTGAAGAATAATGTATCTGAATAACACACTACACTTAACTTGAAACATGCTTAGTTATAACAATAATAATAAAATACAATTGTTTGAACAAAACTGACAGCTATTACACAAACTATAAATCTAAAATTAGTGAAAAAATTTTAAGACATTTTTATATTGCTATCTAATATTTTAATTAACAAAAAGTAATTTTGTAATAATCAATATGATATTGAAGCAATGTATAGTGTCAAGTGATACATTCACATCAACAACACACACACCTACACACACTTTCAGGTGTAACTGCCCATACAAAGTAGAGCCAACAGTATACACCAATGTTCAAAACAATGAACGCATATTGCTTAGGTCCAGCAAATGATTTCTACTAGGAAGTAGTGAACATCATTTTTTTTAAACAACAAAATAAAAGAAGCATATGAAATTAAGTAATGATTGATAGCACTTGATTTAACTGATCAAAATAAGCAGAGCATCCCTCATGATGCATCGATTTTTGTTGGAAGTAAATTAGGTCCTTCGTCTTGAACTTCATTAACATAAATTATATTATATATACAACTGATGTTGTACCTTATAACATCACAGTGATGAGTTCTCTTCTGGTTCCTACTGTTAAAAAATGGGGAGTTCGGAGAATTTAGTTTTTGTGTTTAATAGGAGGCGCTGTCTGGACACCCCAGTTTAAAGACTCATACTGTCTCCATGTTAGTCGTTTACTAAAAGATATTTTATATGAAGAAACTAGCTAGAGGATCTGAGCTATAAATAATAAATGCTCATTGGGATTATTATGTATTGGTGTGCAAGTTATGAACTCAAAGCGGGGTGTCCAGACAGCATCTCCTGATGAACAGGTAAACACTTCATGAGGCGTAGTAACAGATTGAGGTTAATTAAGACAATAATGAATAAGCTTAACCAAATGTACCAGAAATATGTGGTTTCAAATAATGAGTGTAGTAAACATGAAGAGTTTGTGGTTCTACAAATGAGAAAGTTGTAATCCACAGTAACACAACTCTAGTTGTAATTTAAACCCTTGCAATTAATATTCATGCCAGCACAGCTGCATCATTGCATGTTTACATAACCTAGATAAGCAAATATTTACATTTTGACAACAAATTTTATGGAACAAAAACAGCTACTTGTATTCTTAAGTGTGATAAGAGTTTTTTCATTAAAATCGCTTTTAATAAATTGAGGCTAACATTATGGACAATACAAATGAGTCCAATAGCTTTATTATAATTTTGAAAGAACAACACTGCTTAATCTATGTCCTATAATTATACAATTATTAAATATATGTGCCACGTTTTTCCAATTATTTCAGCTATGTGTTATGCATTTAACCTCATCATGTGGAAAATCACAATGTATTATACTTTGCAATAATGGGAAAAACAGTGAAGAATGTAAGCACTCAATGTGAAACAAATAAATTAACTATCTTTAAGTGAAATGTAACTATTACTTCATGTTCTTAACAGTTTCATAAGAAATATTTTGAGTCAGTTCAACATTTTTGTCTATTTCTACTTCTTCATACAGAGGACCTTTATTTAAGTCAATTTTGTTCATTGATGAGTTGACTTGTTTAACATTATAAGTTCTTGTGAATTTGATTCCAAATAGTAGTCCCAGGACTAGTCCCAGAATGAGTGCCAGCACAAAACTCCCAATAACACTTCCAATAACTAACTCTAAACTGTACATATTGCTGTCACGTGAAGTTGGATTCTCTAAAAAATATTCCATACAAGAAAATACATTCTTAAAAACTACTCTGACAAAAAAAAACATTCTTAAAACTACTTGACGATCACAAGTCATGTATGTATAACAATCAATCTGGTAAGATTTCACATTTTTCATGTTTGTATCTAAATTCATAACAGTGTGGTTTCTTACTCGGGGTGTCTGGAAAAAGTTATTAAAAAAGAAATTTTTTGTACCAAATACCATTGAAAGTATAGTTGTAATTCTGATCATTACAATATCTTGAGGCCCCTCAATCTATATGATAATACACTTGTGTGGTGTCAGTAACGATGACGACCGATGATGACGACCGACAGTGTGTGTATTCAAGAATAATTCATGAGCTTCAAACGGTTCGGTAATTATCATTATTACATGATGTGTAAAGTGTCGTCACATTCAGAAAATTAAAATCGATAATAAATCGAAAATATAGAAGAAAAATTTTTTCCGAATAAAGTTTTATTAAAATAACACAAGCCTCAGTTATATTGTATAAAGAAGCACCTAGGGTACAAACTCTCAGTATTACTATACACTAGCTAGCTATTACAAAGATGAAAAGAATCAGTAGTTAGCTCATGCAACTCGTTATGTAGTAAAGCAGCTTAAACAAGTTGATATGTAGAGAATTCAATTTTTGATTGTTCGGTTTAAGTCAGACAAAAAAGCTCTCTCAAACATCAATCTTGTTGACAACAAGATTGATGTAAGAATAATAATAATAATAATAATAATAATAATAATAATAATATAACGACCATCATGCAATGTTACAGTTCTGTACAGTGGAAATAATATTAATTAATTCTAGACAAATCTTTAACAAAAATGATATGGATAATACATTGTTAACGCAGTAAGTGTCAGTAAAAACTCAAGCATCAGTTATAGCTGGAGAGGGTAAATGAGTGATGTCCACACCAATTGGAGGATCAATAACATTGTGATAGTGCTGAATTACAGTGCCCTACTAACTCCTAAATATTAACATAGAAATGGGTAATTTAAAGTACCCTGTCAATCTTCTGTCTTCCTTCCATGCTTACAAACATTTGTGCTTATTAAAATGTATAAATTTACCATTATAAGTGTGTTGTGTAGTTGGTGTTTTGAAAACAAGAGTATTTGTGTTTAACTTTGGACATGAGATATCTTCACTCCAAACTCCACTATTACACGTAACCTGAATCTGACCACATCTTCTTGTAATTAGCCAGGTCTCATTAGAAAATAGTGTGTAGTTCTTATCTCCAATGCTATCGTCAAAAATACACGAGTCTAAATATACAAAAAAAAATATCAATGTGCAAAAATGACTCCTTCCAAAATCTTACCAATGGTGAAGGTAATGTTATTCTGACAGTGAAAGAAGTGAACAGTGTCCGGACCATGTAGTATTATGGGAAGTGAGATCTCCATGCGAGAGTTTGTTGCTGACAACTGATAGGTAATACAATCACCTTCATAATTAGGATATATGGACACAGCACTTCCATTTAGTAATACTGTCAATTGTGTTGATAAATTGTCTATAATAAAAATATTAATAATAATTATGATTTGTACTATAACACAGTGGTGTTATAACTACGAAAAATGTCTTAATACTGTATCTGTCAAATACTATATTATTGGATAGTTATGTTAAACTTTCAAAAATGCTAGTAATAATTGTTAGTAATAATCATGCCATTTAATCACATGGCAAATGAATTAACTAAGCCATAATGTGCTATTATTGTCAATTAAAGACTAACATATCCACAAAATATAATATCATCAATGTTTCTTCAGGTAAAATTTCACTTTTTTATACATAATGCAACAATATCAAAATATTTGTTTGTAGCTATTGCATTTTTGCATATTATTACAGAAATGATTAAATTTCTGCACAATTTAACTGCCAAAATAGTCATTTTTTTGCATTTATGTGCAACATTATCTCAAGTTGTCCTCTATTATATTATTTATACTGTATATGTATTATAATTTTTCAATACAAAATAATGTGGTATTGTTTTGATATACCATGGCAATGGAAAACTAAAATAATGATCTGATTGATCACGGCAATCTGTTCATATTCTAGCAGTACCATATCCACTTAGCAATAATGAGGTGAAATATCAGGGCAACATTATTAAATAATGTTAAGTAAAGCTTGAAAAATGGAAGAATCAATATGGGATTGATTCATTGACTAAAATTCACTACAGGATATAATATTCAATTATTGAAAGCACAAAAAAAACTTAGGTAATCAGATCAATGGCACTTGTGTAATGACAGCTTTAAATTGATTTGGCCCTGTAACTTTTCCTCTTGACACTTGTGCTATTAATCATAGATAGCACGTTTTGTGCTATTATCTATAATACTCTATGCTAGATGTATTCACCATACTATTATAAGGTCTGTAACCTGTGTGACAACTCATGCTATCACACTGGTATTGTCACACATTGAATTGCGCAAGCTCATTGTCCGAAAAAAATACCTACCAGCCTAACTTACTCAATCCCAAGTTTTTTTACAACTATAATTCTCTATCCAACTGGGTCATGAAACTACCCCTAATATATCAGACGGGGATGTGCATGTGAGGAGCTTATATGAACTAATATTCAGAGTGTAACAGCCATCTTTACAGGCTGAGCTATAGTCAACTTTACTAGCTGAGTTACCAACCCTGACACAAACTGTTATAATTAACTTTACTAGCTGAGTCACCATGCTGGTACAAACTTCTACAGTGAAGATATCTAGCATAAAATTAACTACTTATTAAATTAGTCAAGATGATATAGCAAGATATTTATTCTCACTCTTTATACTGTATTCACTCTTTTCTATCTTGTGAAAATATATTAGCTTGCATGTGAATTATTCATCCATATTACACTTGACTCATCATTTATGTGATCCTTGACATATCTCATGACATATCTCATACATTTCTCGATGTTACCATAGTAGTTATTTGCAACCACCTAGCTTACCAGGTCCCAAAGTTTTACTGCTACTGCAACTATCTCACCAACCATACTATTGCAGTCAAGACATTCGACATAGAATAAGCCACACTCATGTGTAATACAACTAGCTATTTTATTCTCAGACTATATTTTCACTAGCCTTGCTCATTCAAATTAATAACTCCGCTTGTTGTATATCTTGCTTGTTGTATATCTTGTCGTATCACTTTTAACTTATGTATAAAGTATAATAATATATAATACACTACACCAAAATAATATTTTGCAATTTCACTTGAAAGAAATTTCACTTGAAAGAATTTGACTTTTTCATAAACTTAGTTACTTTATTATTATATATCCTATTACAAATTATCTCTTTAACAAAATTTAAATTTGAACAATTAAGCCAATTCAATGATAACTTACAGTTTAATAGTGGAATATCTATTAAGAGTGATTGGCCATTACAATTCATTACAATGCCGTTTAACTGCTGTGGGTTAAAGAAAGTAGCAATGATATTAGTATATGGAGGACCGACATCTGTTAGGTTGAATTGTACTGGAATATTATGAATAGATTGATTCATGATTCCAATTGGAGTGAAACCAGGTATAACAGAGTATCTTTCAATAGTGGAAGATAAAGTCCAGGTCCAAGTCACTAGATCTGCTCCACTTACATTACATCTATAGACTACATTTTCACCGGGACAAACAGGGCTTCTTCGGAGAATGAGATCCCCTTCAATACCTAATATAGTTAGCTAGGCTGAACTATTTCTTTCGCTAGATAAATGTAATTACCTGCTGCTAGTAGGTGGAATATACTGAGACAAATAGTAAACGATTTATATCTCATGGTAAGTCCTGCCGGTGTCAACTATAGGTACTTGTTAAAAAGCTCGCACCAAGTACGACAAACAACGGAATCTGTGTCACATGATTAAGATTTCCGTAAGCCCGAAATAGCGGGCCACGCCCGATCTCTTTTGAACCAATTGAACGAAAAGTTAAGCAAATATATTTTTTTATTACACTCTCTGAATACTCTCACTCAATCCTGTTAAATTGTATTATGGTGTTGGTAAAAATATGACAAATATCAAAAACCAAACAGTCATAATTTGTAAGCTATTATAATAAATGATTCTGATAAAGAATTAGTTTCAAGATATTACACCAAAACACTAATCAATTTAATCACTTTCCTGAAAATACACATCATGAAGATTCATGTGTTTGCAACAAGAATGTACAAAATATTAAAGTAATCATATCTGAATTTATTAGAAATATGTTTCTCTGAGCAAATTTGTTTATCACACATGCATAAATAATAGGCATATTTGCTAAATATGATAAAATTATTTTAATGTTTCAATACTTGATAGTAATTAATAGGAATTAAAATTAATATAAAGTAATCTATATCAAAACTTTTAGTTATTGCAAACAACTCCTTTATTCCATTGCTTTTCCAATAGAAGTCAAAACATCTTCTAGTTATTTTTGTAGCATATGGAAATAAGTAATGTTTATTCAGGAAGATGGTCCAAACATCTTCTGGTTATTATTGTAGCATATGGAAATAAAAAAAGGTTTACTGAGGAAGATAGTTTGTGTCAATGTATATATTTTCTTAAACTAGAGTTTGTTTGATTTTACTATCACATGTTATACTCTCAAAAATGACCGCACTGAAATAATGAGGACCAACATTACCAGATTTATTATTGTAGCAGTTTCTATAATCTTTCAGTCTGCTGATGAATGTATAGTATTTTTGGAGTTGTATACATAGCCCAAGTTATAAATTTTTTCCCTACTATATGTTGACACGACATCTGTAAACTACAGCACAATACCATGAAGAATATGCACTTTTGTAAAGGCATGTGCATGAATAATGCGTGCGAAGAATGTTTAGCACCCCGAGAGTATTGCTCTGTGTGACAAAATTATTATTGTCAGTTTCTGACTTCAGTTGTTAAAAGAAAAACTCGTACAGCATGGCATGTTTTAATAGACCCTTTACTATATAAATGGCTAACTGTCATATACATCTGGTTATTAGTTTCAAGATTATCAGTGTTTGACAATCAAATAGTTAAAGCATCATATCCTATTGTCAACTTGACTTGTTTCATATTGTCGGGCCCTCTGTTACTAGGCTAGGTCCACCTAACAATGCTAAACTAATTCTCTTCCTGTTCTGTTCAGTTTAAATCATTTTAATTAATCCAAATAATTATAAAGAGAAAGAGTGTCAGGGTGTCAGAATCTTGACTGTCCCTGGTCAGTCCTTTTATAGACTACCAATGGGATCACAAAGAAAAGGAAACAAAAATGTAAAAAGATATAAATAAAATAAAACTGTTTGTGTATAAATAAGGCAATATTGTACATAAATAAATAATGTATATAATTATATCAAGTGTTTTGACCCTTGTAGAGAGTTTGGCTGCTTTCAGAGTTTATTTTTTATTGTAGTAGATCACTGTGTTCCATTTACGCTGGCTGTTGTTAAGAGTCAAGTTGTTCTTCAGAGTCCCTTTGTAGAGAGGTTCCACTGTATATATAAATATATATGTATACAATATATTATATATATTTTGAGGTTGACTTCTTTCTAAATTTACAATCTACTTTTAATATGCTATACTTGCTTGTAAATAACTCTTGGTTAACACAATGTTGAATTTAATGTGAAATGATGAAGTGTTGTACCGTTTCCACCAGTAAGTGGATATGCAGCCAATGATGAAACTGTATAGAATCAAATATTTTATTGTAATATTGACATTGTCCTATAGGATCTAATTTATATTCAATGTTTTGTAGAAGAGCTTAACTTTACCAAGCAAAATGCTTAAGTACCACTCAAAATGATAGAAATGTACAATACATATGAATTATAATGAAAAATAACAACTGATGAGTGTTTTATGGTTGAAATGCCTTTATGGTCAATTCAATATGTGATAACTGATATTCTACTCTTTTCATAACTGAAACATACTAGTACTGTCATGTCTAGCAACTTAATTAATAATTTTGTAATAATCTTATAATAGTGCACAGTGTTCACAAATAAAAAACAACAACCAAAAATGTAATATAATAACGAATTATTTCCTGAGAACATCATATGAGACATTTTCAGACATTGTGACAGGTTTATCCAGTTCGAGTTCTTCATACTGAGGTTCTTTACAGTAAGTAGTAGAAAATTCTACACTCTCTTTAGATAACTTCTTCTTCATACTGTATCTATACTTTATTCCAAGCAATAGTCCCAATGAAATGCCCAGAATAAGCACCACCAGGAAGCCTCCACTCACACTGCCAATGATTGTGGAATACTCTTTATATTTTCTTGGTAATGACACCTATTAAAATAAAAAATGTAACCTCAAGTACATTTTGAGCATAATCTGTACAAGTAATTAGTATTTGGTTTTTATAAAAACAGTGAAGCAAACAATATCAAGAGACATAATTAAACATACCAGATATTCTTCAGTGTCAGTAGTAACATCTGCCCTACTCTCTATTGCTACAACAATATAAGGTTTTAAAACAAAGTGTTTTTATATTTTATTATAATACTCATGATTAAACATTGTAAAATTTTTCAATGTTTTTCCCTCAATGGCTCTTTCGTATATGAAAGCCATGTTTGTGAAAAAGATAATTAGCATTAATTTTTTTATTAGAAACTATTGATAACTCAAATAGAAAATTAATTAGGTTACTCAATATGATTAAGCGATTGGAGAAATAGACACATATATTGTATGTGAAAAAAATGTAGTTATTAGTATCTCTTTATAACAGATATCTAATTTATTGCATTACCCAAGAAAAAAGAGTCATATTTTATTTAGCTCTCATCTACTTACCTGCCCACAAGACCCCTTACTCACACATCCACATGCACTTACTAACCCACTTAATGATCAATTTATCCACCCATTTATCTATACATAAAATTCTACTATTTTTAGCTATTATGTAGCATATTATAGAAATCTCAGTAATGGCTTAAAGTTGTACTTAAAAAAATATGTATGATTAATTATTCCTCTTGATGATACCCAACTCTCTGGTTCACGGACCATTTGTAACAATATTGTCGGCTTACTTATAACTTCAGATACAAATGTGATGCCTTTCACATTTTGAATAGTATCTATAGCAGTAACTTCAATAAAATAGGTACAATTTGCTTGACCTTGTCCAAATATTACACGGCAAATTTCACTAGAGCAATGTATCTTCTGAGTGTTAATAATTAATCCAGTTTTATTGTTCCTCAATACTATTTCATACTCATAGGTTAATCCTGGACATGGAGATACCTATAATCACATTAATAAAACATCTAGCAATATGAATACTAAACATACAACAGATTATACAAGAATTGCTTTCCCAAACTAGAATTGAGAAATTGATAGAAGTGCACTATTCATTATATATTTTCAGTTTATAAAGTAATTAATAGTTTTATGCTGACAGCACTCCAAATTCATAATACATGATTAATAGTAGTTAGGTTTCAATTCCAAAAATTAAACATATATAAATGTAAATGATTATTTTTACTGCACAACAACATTATTATTTATAAAAATATCGTATTTACTATAATTATTGCGAGTTAAAATGTGATATAAATTAGCATCAATCTGTGTTTTTATTATGGAGGTAAGTAGAGGATAAAAAAGCTCAAAAGCTGCAACAATATATATGTAGAATCTCAGCCCATATGTTACAGCAAATTTTTCTTCCAATGAAATTGAAATTCTTTATTAAAATAACAAAATGCAATGCAATATCATTATTATAATTGTTTAGAAAAATCTTAGAATTGACCAAAATGAGGCTAATTACAATTCTTAATAATGTCAAGGAAAATGTTAGTCTTTGTTTTTGTGAATTCAATTAAATTATAGATAGACTCTGACATTTTTTCTTAATGTAATTCAAACAATTACTTGTCATAATATATTATAGCACCATTTTTATCTAGTGACAAAATCTTGTGTTTCATCTAGTAAAAATAATTAATGATTTGAAATTACTAAATATCAGCAATAGTACTCCATGTAGTTATATTAATTATGTTAAATATGTTAGTTTTACAACTATAATGTAAAAACTGGCAGTCTAAATAAACGTTAAACTTGTCAAACCATTGAAGTCAAACAAAATTGTGTAATTTATTCAACTATCACTTTGTAAAAACAACAACGACGCACTGCTTGATAAAACTTACAAGTTTCTCTAAGTCAGCTGCAATACACACCTCTGAATTTCCATATAGTGTAGATATAGTAACCATTGGTATTCCTGGAACTACAAGTGATATAAGTGATATGTGACATGTGATGCAATTGTTTGGCATGTGTATTGGTCAAACTGAGCCCTGCTTTGGTAAAGCATAGACATTGGTCAAGAAGTTAGAAAAGTAAGTGGACAGATGGGTCAAGAAAAGTTGTGAGAAAAAAGAGGAAAGAAGAGTGAGTAAAATGAACTAATGTAATTAAACCATGTGTTAGAAACATTAGCAATGGATAAAATAAAAGTATGCTGCTCCGTTCAACTTGAATATGTTACATTTTGTGCCACATTGTGGCCGGTAGCACCCCTATTTGATTAAAGTATTTACTTCAAATAAAATTACCATGATTGGAAATGATATAAGCGTCACTCCTTATATTAGTACCACCACACTGAATGTGTGCTCCATTTATATTATCCAGATGTCCAACAAGAACTGATTCCAAATTGATTGCAGTAGTACCAACTCTGGATGCATCAGTAATATTTGCTCTAATATTATTAGGGGTATGGGTTATAACTTGAGGGAAGATTAGATCCTCATCTCGAAAAATATAAGGACCAATTTGAGTTCCATTGACAAACCAATAAAACACAACTGGAACCTCTCGACCATTGCAATTAAATATTATCTTTCCAGGACAAAAAGAGCCATTAATGTTATTTCTTGAAGTTAATGTAAATTTGTTAGCATTCACAGTCTCTAAATTAACACACAAATACATAATTATAGCTACAATTACTTCTATTGAGTTTTCTCATTTTGGGTATTGTCCCTTAACCAACAAGGAAGTGCTAGTTTTCTACTCTTTTCGATATTCTCCAAGATAGTTAGTGGATACAGTAAATACTACATAATAAATCAAAGTGCCTATCTATTGACTACTAAAACAAAATTGTAAATTAGTGTACAATGTGTTGAATACAAGATTGTAAATCTGAACAAGCCTCGTCAAAATTCACTCATGTCCATGCCACTAATACACAATGTGTGACACCCAGTTCAAACTTATAGAATTTCTGGCCTGCAAATTTGCAAATTGTATGTATATTATGTATTGTGTCTTGTAGAGTCATAGTATATTGTATGTACACAACTAGTTCTTTCATTATTTACATGTGGCTATATGCTAGATTTATCCTTATCAGTCTTACCTTTTACAGAAAAAAATAGAAACAGACTTGAGCAAATAACAACGACTTCGAAGACCATGCCTAAGTCCTTGAAAACACCCAACCTATTGGCAGTTTATGCAGCGAGTGAAACAGTATCTGGTACAATCGAAAGTTTGTTTATTTGTATAGCACTAAGCATGCACTTTGACCTCAAGTGTTCTTGTTCTCTAGGTGTAGTTGGCGAGCGAGCTTAGCAAGCGAGACACTTACAGGGGTAACACAATCGAAAATCGGGGATGTTTGTTTATTTATTTAGATATATGTTTGGACGTATGTATGTCATTTTGTACTTTGACCCTCCGTATCTTTGTGTTCGCTCGGCGTTCGACCCCGTCCCAAACTTCACTAAACAGAATCCTCTGGTTTAGCGACCATTACCCGTATCACCTTGGAAATTGAATTGTTTACCGCTTTGAATTGTTTTGCGGGTGCAGTTAAAATGCAAAAACTTATGGGAGCTCCATTTCTATTCGAGTTAGTGGCGGTGGTAAGTTAATACGCTATTTGTCACAGTTATATATGCCCTACTGAACAGCATTTACTTGAAAATTCATTGTCCACTAGACGAACTACGAAGGTAAGTCTTGCGTAGGTATGTTCAGTTGTGTGAAAGTATTGTGCGTTACAACTACTATTAAGAATATCACAAAGAAAATTTTAAATAACGCGACTTGATTTTGTTGCTTCTTTTTCAATTCAAACAGTTGCGGGGAGCAGTTACTATGGAATTGAAACCCCTTTACCGCATTAACTTAATTTAAAACCTCAACTTTATTTTAGTAGCTTGAGTGTTAGTTGTTAAAATCAATCATATAACAATAGTGTAGTTTAAGGCTCGCTCGCCATTTGTGCTCAAGCACACCACTAGTAGACATCATTGGCGAGCGAGCGTAGCGAGCGAGACACTTACAGGGGTAACACAATCGAAAATCGGGGATGTTTGTTTATTTATTTAGATATATGTTTGGACGTATGTATGTCATTTTGTACTTTGACCCTCCGTATTTTTGTGTTCGCTCGGCGTTCGACCCCGTCCCAAACTTCACTAAACAGAATCCTCTGGTTTAGCGACCATTACCCGTATCACCTTAGAAATTGAATTGTTTACTGCTTTGAATTCTTTTGCGGGTGCAGTTAAAACGTGAAAACTTAAGGGACTTCCATTTCTATTCGAGTTAGTGGCGGTGGTAAGTCAATGCACTCTTTGTCATGGTTATAAGCAGTGCGCAACAGTATTTACTTGAAAATACATTGTCCACTAGACTATTGCTAAGGTAATTAAGTCTGTGTAGGTGCATGTCCAGTTGTGTCAAAACATTGTGTGTTACAACCACTACTTAGCTAAAGAATATCACAAAGAAAACGTTTAAATAACGTGTATTGTTTTGTTATTGTTTTTCCCCTTCAATTCAAGCAGTTGCAGAGAGTTGTTACTATGGCACTGAAATCCCTTTACCTTGTATGTGAAATTTAAAAACTGGACTTTATTTTCAGTAGCTTCAGTGTTAGAAGTCAAAATCATTCATATAAAAATAGTATAGTCTTTAGGCTCGCTCGCCATTTGTGCTCAAGCACATCACTAGTAACACCATTAACTTTCACCCGCAATAGCACCATATGGCGCTTTTACTAAACCGCTCGCGATCCGATCCTAAATTTGGTCTCAAAGTACGCAGAATGAAAAGCTTTAACAACGCTCTAAATAGGCGAATTTTGTGTTGTCGGTAAAACTAGGGGAAAACGGGAAAAGTAAATTTGAATTTTTAAATTGACCGCACGCGTTGACCGCAGGAGATAGAATGGATGCCGGCGAAGTTATTTAGCGCTTATTCGACGACTACTTCGGTCTTTCTGAGAATGTAACTAGCGACGAGGAGGGTGAAGGAATATTTACTTGTACTGGGCAGCAGCATTTGGACACAGTTGAGCTAGCAACTCTGAGTAGTAGAGTGGAAGTTCAGCCCAGTAGCACTACTGGAGCCAACTTGGATGTTTCAGGTAAATGTAGAGTAGTAAAATAAATGTAGTAGCTATATAAAATATAGTCAAACAATACCTTTTAGGTGCTATAGTAAGTAACATGCAAAATAGCTGGTTGCAAGTCAATATAATAATCAATAAAAAATATATATAGGGAGAGAGAGAGAATGCACAAGAATACATTGAACAGGAATCTATTGCAACTTTACAGACGGAGTCAATTGACATGGATGCTCAAGCAAGTCAAGGGACTTTCCATCTTCCATCATCCATGGAAGACTTCAATCCTTCATCTACTATGGATGTCACTTCTCAAGGGTCTGGAGCAGAATCAGATCTCAACAGTGTGTTAGTGGAAGTAGGTGGCATGTATGAGGAGGGAGAGGGAGAGGTAGGCAAGTAACAGTAAAAGCAAGGGCTTGCAGGGGAGGAAGAGGAATAAGTGGAAGGAGGTGTGTTAGTACAAGGCTTAGTAGTAGAAAGGGGCGTGAAGAACAATCAATTCAGGCAGCAGTAGTAGCAGTACTACTTGAGCTAGCAAAACAGCTCATTGGTAGCTTCTCTACAAGATGTCGTAGTGCTGGTCGTCCACGATCTGTTCAACATCTTCAGCTAATAGACTGAATGTAAATTTAGGTCACTGGCCTAAGCATGCAGATAGAAAGGGGAATTGTGCTGTCAGTTATCATAAAAAATAAGCTTATTGCTGTTGGGAATCACCATGAGTCTCGTGTTCAATGTGAGTACTGCAAAGTGCATTTATGTGTATCATCTGAAAGAAGATGTTTCAAAAGTATCACACCCTTGTAGACTTCACTTCATGAAACTAACTGCCCATATTTTTGAAATATATATTTTGTAATGAATGCTCAATATTTGATAGTTTATGCACAATTTTCAGTTATTCATTTTTTGTAGTTCATGGTTATTCATGCTCTATATTTTATAAACACATAATATCTCAAATTCACATCAACATTACTGATTATTGGTCTATTATAGAAATAATAACCTGTTTGAAGAATAATGATTAGAATGATAGGTCTAATACATTTTTTATACTGGAATTATCTAAATAATATTCATGAAATTGAGCCCAGAATAAATATGAAACCTTAGTTGATTAGTTTTGTCCCATGAAATAGCTGTACAGTAAAATAATCCATGGACTGGCTTGAACCAGTACGAGTTCAAAATAACGTTATTCATTGTCGTGGTTTACAAGATAATTATATTCATGTTATGGTTTACAAGTTATAATTACCACACATTGGTTGCTAGGCAACATAAACATTTTTTCTGTAATGTATATTTTATAAAGACAATTTTTTTCTATGGTTGCTATGGACCATTTTATAGTCCTGATTTTATATAATTTTTTTCAAAATGTCTAAATTAATCCGACGGTGAAAGGGTTTAAACAGAATCCTTTGGTTTTAGCTATACTTACCTGTAGGGAAAAGATTCACCTATTCATCTTCTTGTTTACTGACACATATACAAAGAATTCAGTGTTTACCTGTAGCTAAAATCAATTATGTGGTACATATTATTAATCCATTGATTTAACAACTTTTGTCAGTTTAGAACTAGGTATTGTTCATTCTACTAATACAGATCTCAAATGTGGCTATTGAGTTAACTTTTTGAGATATTTCAAGCATAAAAACAAAACTTCAGTATTGTGGACCATATTGTATGACAATTAGTCCATAATATTCTCATTAAATTGTTATATGAGAATTGATAGAATTTATATGTAAGCTAAAGTTGTTGTTTTTTAATTGTTTCAACTACTTAAAAGAAACTTGAATTGTCTAATAAGAAGCTATGTTGGAGAATTACCTCTCCCAATCACAAGTGACTCACTGTCGTAAAACTACATTGGCTTGAAAATTAAGGTTACACAATGTTTTGATATCGTGCACATATATTTGCTATTCAGTTGGCTAAAAATACCTCTTATGATTATGAGTGTTGTCTTGGTTAGTTATTTTACACTTTAATGTACAGCATGAAGTTATTGACCAGTCTAATTTGACAATTTGTAAACACTGTCACAACTAGACTATAGTTATAGTTATTTCAGTTTCAAATTTGCTAAAAAAATTACAGTAAACACTTAGTATTATAATTATTAACATCCTTCATATGGTAGCTAGGATACATAACCATAATTTTGGGAAAAATATCAATGAAAGCATTTCAATAAAAATTTGAATCCTAAATTGAAGTGAAAAAAGTTATAAATATAAAATATCAATATAAATTACTATTATTATAGTATGATGTCATGCACCTATATGTAAATATAATTTTATCATTAGGAATAGTTTTTAAAGTAGTGTAACAGACAATTTGCTAGCTAGTAAGAGCTCTTGTGGTGGGATGTTCTAACATAGGGTAGAAAGTGTGGGGTTGAATTCTTATGATACATACATTTGCAGGGTATGGTTTGAAGAAACTTGATGGAATGATATATGCCTGACAAGATCCTGTCACACGGGCATAGTTTCTGAATAACCCTCCTAATTAGCAGGCTAGCAGAGCCCAGTGCAGATTTAAGTTCAGTTGAGTCTTGTATCCAGTCCCTGATGACAACAGAGCTGCAAAGGATTGGACCCATTTGAAAATGGAGATATATTTCTTCTGTGGAGGATTGCATGGCGAACAGAATTTGTGATCAAAGAGTGTGATGACCAAATATTTGCAGGGAATAAATTGGCTAACTACCTATGTCCATAAGGCTTTATACATAAAGTGCCAGGTCCTGTCAACATCACCACCATCTATGATTTCTATTGGGGGAAGGGAGTATTCTAGGGCATCATTTAAGGCATAAAAGTCTGCCTTTTGATAAAACCACACTTTCTTATGAAAGCTGCAGAGATAGGCTTAGCTAAGATACCTGATGGACCAAGGTAGAGAGCAGTGATCTGATGCACCCAATTTAGATGACACAGACAGCATCAATAAAGCTTGTTGTGTTGTAATGTTGTTGTTGTTTTTTGAGATCAAATGAGTTAAAATATTAAGTATTAGCTTAAGCTGCATTAATTTATGATCTGTAATAATACAGTGGTGTAGGAAGGGGGTGGGTGCTTTAGGGCTAAAGCCCACCCATACGATTGTGTTGCAATCTATCTAGGGTATTTCTTTCATAAACATTATTAAACATCAAACTCGTGGAGCCTACCCCTCCCCCGTGCCAAATAATTATCCTTTAGTAGTATGTTCTAGATATTAAGCTACTATGAAAGATTAAAAAAGGATGAAAAACAACATTCAGAAATCGGCAAAACTGTAACAGTTCTTTAATGTGTTTTTTTGTCTTCATATTTAACCAATAAGAATTAACAATTCCTTCTGCAACATCATAATTAAAGTAGAATGTCCGTTATCTGGACACAATGGGACCAGGGTGTGTTCCAGTACGTGAATATTCTGGATAATTAAAGCTGATACCTTGGAACATATTAAATTCAATAAACAGCGTACAATAAACAGCAAGTAAACACAATCAACATGACTATTATAGCAATATGTAGCTGCAATCTGGGAAGAGGTTGACCTAAGAGTAAGAGTAAGTCACAAACCCTTCCCCTAGGTTAGATACAGCTGCCAACTAACTATTTCTGGACAATTTGCTTTTTCCAGTTTGTCTTCTATGTTTAAACGACTCTCTCCCTTTTAACTAGTGTTGAAAATACATAGAAAAAAATATAACTTTATAATCTGTACTTTACATTATAATAATTCTGTCAATCATTATGCAAACTTTATAAATTTGTTTCCTTATCTTCTTTATTATTGAAATAATTTTTTTTTATTTTTGTGAATGCATTAATGTCTTAAATAATAAAGAATGTTTATTATTAGCTATGAAAATTTACTTACAACTTATGGATTCCAAAAGAAAGTTTTTCTAATTGTAGTATGTTGTGAATATAACATATCTAATACCACTATAATATTGTTGGGCTAAGAATTCATTGTTCAAAAGTTTACTTTCACAATTCAGTTTAAGCAAGAATGCATAAATCTAAGTAATGTGCATATCTGAAAAGTACAAAGGAATAATGGTATTAATCACACTGACTGTTTTTACTCGTTATTTCTTCCTTTGGAGTTTTGTTACATGTAAGTTAACACAGCTACACAGCCACAATAGAAGAGTTTGTAATAATGTTCTTTTGTCAGGAAGTTACTTGCTGAAGTTTGATAATGTGATTTAAAAATTACTAATGGAAATAGGATATAAATGTAAAATATGCTTTTAACCACAACTACCAAATTACAATTGCTTGAATAAATAGATGCAAAAATTCTGAACTACAGAATTGAAGCCATGGTATAATAAATAATGCTTATAACACACCTGTTTTGTTTTAGTGTAAACAGTGAGCGAGCTGGATTGCTTCTTTTTCTTGAGCTAAAATTATTTATTCATACCCTTTACCCCGTAAGTAGTGTTCACATTTAATAATAATTATGCCATAACATGTTATTCCTCTGTAATTTTGTCAATGTATACCAACTCCTGTACTGGGACTGCATCAGATATAATTCAAATTTTTTCGCAATAGTCATAACTACTATGTATTGTGCAGCAAGGCATAGAGTTCTAAAATATCCTAACCTGATACATTATAATAAGTCCAATATTTATTTATATCCTTCATTATATATATATATATATATATATATATATATATAAGCCATCAATCTCTTTCAGCAATAAGATAATATAGCAAGAATTTATTGGAGCTGCATGCCTTGTTGCACAAGCTATAAAAAAAAAAGAAGTTAAACCTTTGCAACACTCCAAATTTACAGTAATAGCTCTGGTTTATCAAATATAGCAGCCTCCCAAAGCGTTGAACTGTTGTACAAAACGACTCAAGTCCCTTAAACGTGCCATATTATTTTTATTTCGACAGAGTTTTCCAGATAAAATCTAATCATTTTTGATAAATTTACAGCAGAGCTCCATCCAATTCCTGTGAAAAATGAGGTTTGGGATACAATAGGAGTAGATTTGATTGGGCCACTTCCAGTAACACCGAGAGGAAACAAGTACATCCTGACAGTTTCTTGTTTCTTTTCTAAGTGGCCTGAAGCTACTCCACTTCCTAACAAAAATGCTACAGGAGTGGCAGAATTTTTGTTTAAATGCTTTACTAGACATGGTTGTTGTAATGTAAAAATAACGGATCAGGGAAGAGAATTCGTAAATCAAGTAAGAGATTATGCTTTCATTTTGTAACTATGGTTAAAAATAATACTTTTGCTAAAGGTCAATGATGAGTTGTGCCGACTTACAGGAGTAGAGAGTCGATTAACAAGTGCATATCACCCTCAATCTAATGGCTTAGATGAGAGGTTCAACCAAACTTTGCAGCGGCAGTTGTTAAAATACATTGATGATAAACAAGATGATTGGGATTTGTATCTTCATGCTATTTTGTTTTCGTATCGAGTGTCTCAACAAGCTAGCACTAAGTACTCTCCTTTCTATTTAATGTATGGTCAACAGGCACGGCTTCCAATTGAATTTCAGAAACAGAATGATGATGGTAATGATACTGATAATGAAACAGACAATTCCATAGGTAATATAAGCGCATGTGAAGTCCAGTAATCTCATTATTTTCCCTATAGTTGATAGTGTAGATATAGGAGAGAGAACTAGAAGAATGATGGTTGAATTATGTAAGAAGACTCTCGTTAACATTGAAAAGGCACAGGAAAAACAGAAAATGTATTATGATGAAAAACATTGTAAAAATAAAGAGATGTTCAAGGTAATTTCTAAGCATAATTTTTATGCTGGTTTTTTAATCACTAATTTTGGCTTGTTGTTTTGAGGTCGATGCACTAGTCCTTTTAAAAAATAGTAAAAAGCTATCCAGAAAGGGATCAAGCTGGAACCAAACGCCATAATGTGCTTTTTTTAAAAGTATATATATTTTTTTATTGTTGTTATTACTTGATGTACAGGTTGGCAACTGTGACTGTGGCCTATTTGCAATTGCTTTTGCTACAGCAGTCGCATATGGTAAGGATCCAAGCAAAGATGAGGGAGCATTTATATAAATGCTTTTCTGGGAGAAAAATACTCCCATTTCCAGAGAACATAGCAACATTGATTAAAAACAACATCCAGAGTTCAACTGATGACATTGCAGTACACTGCTATTGCAGAATGCCTAAACTTAAGGATGTTCCAATGATTGAATGCAGCAGTTGCTTCAAATGGTTTCATCATGCTGCCATGATTCCATAACTGATGAACAATTAAAGGAATTGGACACTACGTGGTGTTGTCAAGTGTGTCAGTAAACTTTTTTTTTAATGATTCGTGTATTGATGTTATCATGCTTTTTTGTATAAATGCATTGTAAAAAATGCATTAAATAGAGGATTTATAATTAAATCAAAGTTGGTACAATAATTGGGTGATATATAAAGTAACTAGCAAAATAAATGAATAAATTAACGAGACCATAAAAATTAACGAGTATGGCAACACAGTCCAAGAGGGCCAAAGCACTTGCCTACTGCATTGTGGCTACTGTAGAAATAATTATTCACTAGATTTCTTGGCTAGACAACTCCTCAAAGAGAGGGAGCTTGAGCCATTCATTCATTGCAATGCCTAATGGTCACAAGTTGTCTTTTTATATTATTATATTATTGCAGGACATGAATCTCAGCATATATAATGGGCAGGGTTTCATATAGAGTGGGGGGGATGCCTTGTAATTTTCCCCCTCCAGAGAAACTTTCCTCCCCCATTGCTCAATTTCAACTGAGACTGTCTTGATAAAGTTTTTTGTTGTTCCTCTGATAAAATTCTGTTAATGTTAAAATTTTTGCTTAGGAATCACACAAGCTATTCAGTGTAGTTTTAATTTTGGGTTTTTCCCCATCTCCCAGAAAATCCTGTATGAAATGCTGGCGGGGAGTGTGTTAGGCATAGATAAGGCCTGGTCAGATCCTAAATAGTAGCTAAAAATAATGAGAGATTTGCTAGAATAGCTATAGCCAACTTTGTCAAGAGCTCTCAGACATTGGCAGATAAGCTATATTCCCTTGAAACCATTAGTTACCTGCTAGGTTTTCATGCCCAGTATTCATACCTTGCTACAGATTATAAGAGCGACAGAATTTCCTAGCGGCGGCAAAATTTCCTTGGAAAAAATGTCGCTGACTTTTCGAAGTGACACTATTTCCTAAGGAAATTTCGTCGCCCCGACAGAATTTCCGGGCGACAGTATTTACTGTGACACCGGAAGCTCTTATAAGTAACGCCCCCTGTACTCTCATGGTAATGACGTGAACAAACAATTTGCAGTAGTTTAGCTTTACACTATACTCTCAGTGATTCAGTTTATTGAAGCGATTAGTGGTAGGATTTCCCGTTGAAACTACTGTGGAGGTGAGTGTCCCTTTAATGTTTAGCTTCTTATGAAGACGTAGACAGCATAAATTACTAGGCGTGGTATAGGCAGAATATTAAAAAGAGGGGTCACTTAGTGGCCACACCCAAACTGCATCTATTAGATACCAAACAAACGGCAATAGTTATTTTAAACAGCAAAGTTGGGTGTTCAATTTTATATAGGTTCACTTTGTCAAACAAACACTAGCATCTGGTCTACATCAACTTTCGTTTTATATGCAATAGATAATCATAGCTTTTGCTGATGATTTAGAGTAGTAAACCATATCATAACTGCACTAACTGTCCCTTTTCTTCTCTCTTTCTAAAACAAAAACCATAATGCTGACTCCCTTTCTTTTTAAATTCATTCCAGCATTATAGCAGCATTCATTCATGTCATGTCAGCAGCGTGGTTTTATGAAGTGCTTGCTAACAAAATAATATAGTATGTAAGTGGCCAATTACTTATATACTCCATAGCAGATCAAGTTTTTTTCAGCAAATAGAAAGGTGTAGAAAGAGAGCAATTGAATACTCACCATGAATTGCATTAGCCCACACTCTACATTGGTCTTTGGATATAATTAATTTGAAAAGGAGGTTACTGTTAATCCCTAAGCCCCCACTGTCCAGCATATACCCCTACTATCATTTCATTGTACGAGTTACATATAGACTTGCTCCAGCTACGTATCGACTTGCATGAGCTACATTTTCACATCTTCATATTGATACTACAGTGGCAGAGGAAGCAAATTTGGATTGGTAGGGAAAAATTCTACCAACATTTCCACTTGAAAGTAGCTAAGAGTCCTGTCACTTTATGCTACAGTTATTTTTCTTATTTGTATCTTTTTCTTTACAATTTATTTATGTTATACACTATCGGATACATTACAAGCATGTTTTCATTTCACAAATTAATTTATTTTGATTATAGTGACAATAAGTGTTCAGGCCACTGAACACTGTGTAACATTCATAATAGCTCACTTTATTTTGTGTATTCTAATCTTATTATTTCCATGTTGTTGTCCTACCACTTTCCACAACTTCCTCTCCCAGTGTGTGCTGGCAGCTGATTGGTCAGTTGTTAGCTCATGCTTTCCAGCTGTTTCCATGTTAGCTGTTTTGTTATCACTTTTGTTTTAATCTCATACTTGTGGTCACTTGACTCTTGTATTTAGTGGTCATTTGCTCTAGTGCTTGTGGTCTACTATTCTATATCAAACTTGTCTAACCAATATATCTAATTCTGTATGTGTGTGGAGACTGTGTAACTTGTCAGTGGATTTACAACCCATAAGAGTTATATATTCTAGCTTCTAATACATACACTCAGGACTTTCTCTAATTCAGGATTCGCATTGGATACTTTCAGTGTCAGAACCCGCATCAACAATAAGTATATCTAACTACTTGAGAATTGTGAAATAAAACAAAAAGAGCAAAAATTGCTAACAGCTTAGTTGTGTTAAAACTTTCCAAATATTCGAAGGTGTCATTACTCTATAATTGATTAGCTATATCATTGAGATCTATAATATTATCCAAATCTTGTTTTTGATGTTCAAAACCATTAAATGATTTAGCCTCTCACTTGCTGCATCAGTTGACCTGGTTTCCTTCTTGGGATATATGGTTCCTCTGTACCTGTAGAAAGCAGCATCAATTTCCACATTAACCAGGGATAATTTCACACCATTCAGCTTCTCTTTTTTTATCAAATTTCCCTTTAGGAAAGCTATACATTAAAAAAATATCAAGTGCTCGTTTCCTTCTTGGGATATATGGTTCCTCTGTACCTGTAGAAAGCAGCATCAATTTCCACATTAACCAGGGATAATTTCACACCATTCAGCTTAAAACTTCTCTCTTTTTTTATCCTTACATATGTGACCGTCTACAGGAAAACCGGGCACAACGCGGCGTGCGTAAATAAAAAAAAGATCGATCGATTTCTTAAAAATGGAAGGGAATCTATTATAGTGGGAACGACTTAAGCTACGACGATAAAACTTGGAGAGCTCAATATCTGGACGCCGACAACTCTGTAAGTGCAAAAAAAAAAATTGTGTGCCCGGTTTTCCTGTAGATGGTCACACATGTTCACAATGATATCTTTAGGTACATGACCCGTCCGCTCATTACCCTTGTAGTTTTAGTAACCAGCCAAACTTTTCAAATTTTCTTACCACTTATTACACTTGTCAGAGTGATATGGCAAGATATTTCTTCTTAGGCTTTATTTTCACTCTCCTCTGGCTCATGAAAATAAATTAGCCTGCTCGTGAAATATTCTGCCATATCACACTCTTGCTCATGTAACAAGTACTATATAATATATGTGACAGTACTTGGGAAAAGGGACCAGTTGCGTTAAAAATTTGAAAAATGTGTTATTTATAACACTGTGTAGAGCACATCATACAGAGTATTTTGATACCAAGTTTATAGCAGGCACAGAGGTGGTTCACTAAATATACGAGCAGCAATCTAACCAACTTGAGCACAGTTATTTAGAGAAAACTGCAATGAAAACTTCTTATTTAATTTCTGGTGGAGTTATCGTTGAATTCTGTAATCTAACCGGAAGTCTGTGTTACGAATTACGTAATACTTACTTACGCTTGGAAAATGGTGGTGCTCAGTTGAACCGCAGTAAGTTATAGTTGGGGCCGCTTACTTCGTTGATGGGGGAGGTCTTACTCAGTTCAAAACCTATGAAGTGTAAGGGTACTAAACAAGTATGGCTTTAAGTAGCACTAGATGCATATAGACATAGTTTTGCAGGTTGTTTTTGTGCTTTTTTTCTGTTTCCAAAAGTTTGATAGTTATTGTAAGTCATGGTAACTATAATACAGTCACTCTTTTAGCAATGATTGACTAGCATGGTTTGTTAGTTCACTGACTAGCTATTTGTCCTAAGTGAGTCAGCCAGCTTGTTGCCTGTTTTGGGACTAATGAACAATGAATAATAATAGGTATCTCTTTAAAACAATTAACAATAATGATGGACTTTCAAAATTTGTTGCCTTCTCTTGTTGCAGTGTAACAGAAGTTTTCATAATCACTGAAACCTTTGTCCAGTCAGAGACTTGCTGACTCTTCCAGTGTCTACACAATAATAGTCCCAGGAGAGTCTCCTGGTCTGCAGACTCCAACTACAAGACTCCATAAATAGCAACATCAACTTATATAGCTTGATTATTCACGTTTATTATTTCTGTTCTGTTGCTCAAATTTGGTGTCAGTAAGTGGGCCAATAAAAAGAAAATCAAAAAAAAACTTTGTCGGTGTTTGCGCTCTACCGTACATTATTGATTTTACGTAATTGGTCCCTTTTCCCAAGTACTGTCACACATATATATTATATATATAGTACTTATTACATGAGTCAGAGTGTGATATGGCAGATTATTTCACGAGCAGGCTAAATTTATTTTCATGAGCCAGAGGAGAGTGAAAATATAGCCTAATAATGAAATATCTTGCCATATCACTCTGACAAGTGTAATAAGTGGTTTATTCCATACTAGATATCTTTACTACCTTAGTTAGTACTAGAGGACTAGTAACTAACAGGTAAAGTTGGTTGTAGGGGCTACCTTCATCCCCAGCTGATATTTTAGCAGCTGCTCTAACCAGATTGGAGTAGGCTAGGAGTAGGATACACCTGATCCACTGGAGTTAGGTAGGTTTCTATAACTACAAGGGTAATGAGCTTTCACTGTGAAATAACAGTGTGAAATATCATGAGTTATTTCACAGGTCATGTAAAGATACCATTGTGAAGATATCTAGGGTGGACTATATATATATATTCCATGTTAGATATCTTCACAATGTTCTTTTTAGTTAAGTGACCTGTGATTCATTATATTAGCAGTTATAGCAACCTGCCTAGCTACCACTTCTCCTTCTTTATCCAGCTATATTCCTCAGGCTAGTCTACTTGACCCCTTGGGTTAGAACAGCTGCCAAAATATCACCTGGAGGTTGTGGGAGTCCTGTCCTACAGCTGTCTATACACCTGTTGAGGGAACAAGTCCTACAAACCACAGCAGCATAAATATCTAGAGTAAATTCACTCTTCCGAGTGGTATGGCACACTACACATTTATATAATTATTGTGAACTAGAAGAATGATAAATTATTGTCTGGAATTATTACACAACATACTTCCTTTAATTCATGAAGAATGTCTTGATATTATTAAAACTGGAAATGTTTTAGACTATTATTTCCTGTCTATACTGCTGGCTTTAGAAAGGAAAACATCATGGCCTGGAAAGCTGGAGCTATAATTTTTAGTTGCTACTACTTGTCTATTATGGTAAAAGGTATACCTTATACATACAGTTATAACTAAACAAATTAGTTCAAATATTTTAATACTGTAAATTAACACTCCTTAAGGTGCATTGGTTCTTCAAGAACTTCCTCCATGTCCTAGTGATAGCGCAGTCTATAAATGTAATGTGACTGGGAGTGATCTAGTGATTTGGGAGTGGACAATTTCCTCTACCAATGAAAGATATTCGGTTCTTCCTGGTAGTGATATGCCAGGAATAAAAAATCAATCAATTTTGAATACTCCAATTCAATTCAACCTAATAGATGTTGGTCCTCCACTTACAAATATCATAGCTACTGTGTTTACTCCACTTCAGTTAAATGGAACTAGGATGACTTGTGGAGGGCAGTCACTCACAATACTTATTCCAAAACACATCAGTAAGTTTACTTGTTAGCTACTTCTAAGTCTCACATATTATGAACATCTATCAGAGATACATAGTTCTCCTCTACACAGTAACTACACACACAAGGTATTGCAAGATTACTTACACAGACAGCATAACTAACAAGTATTTAATGTGTAACAGTAATGTAAATGTAACAATAATTACTAGCTACTGTAAAATAGACCATTATTCTTGTGCAATTTTTCATAGGTATATTGCCTTCAATGTTAACAGTGAGATTGACAGAAACAGGAGAGGGTGTTAATATTTACACTAATTTAGAAGGCAACATTGATAACGTGAAATATAGGACATCACAGGGAAGTCTTACAAGTGTGACTCCATCAATTACAGTTAATATATCTTCTAATATCTTCAACATATCCTTCTATCACTGTCTAACACAATTGACTTTCCCAATAGGTAAACTTTTACTTGAAAGTAAAATGAAATCAGGAGTTGAATGATATATTAACAGATATATTGTGTGAATTAATAAAGTACTTTTTTTTTTTTTATAACAGAAACAGGATGTCTATCAGTAGAACAAAACTTTACCCTCTTTCGAAATGGGACTTGGGAGATATCACGTCAATGTGGTAGTGTACTAGCCACCTGCAATAGTGATGGGTCTTGGAGTGAGAACATTAGTTGTCCTGAAATAAGCACACATCACACTGAATATGGTAAGATAACAATATTAACAGTTATTATAATAACATATGACTATTTTAGACCCTACAGATGTTCCAACTAACGCTTCACATTCTACAGTGACTAGTAAGAATATCTAAAAATGTACGAAGATTATAAGCTTGTCCAACACAGCTCCTTCCATTGCTGTTATAATGCAGTCCATTTTCACAAGTCCACACAATTATTTCCAATTATTCCTGGTATAAAATATTATAAATTTTGTATATAAACTGTTTTACGGTATAATTAACTAGCTATAATATTAGATTTTACAGTAGCAGATGCGCGGTTTAAATTGCACTGAACACTGAAAGTATTAAATCATGTAATAAGAAATTACAAACTGAGTATCACTAAATTGCATGAATGTTTGAAATTGTATTTACATAGCAGTGAGCTCTAACACAGGTATTGTAGTCTAGAAAACATACACAGTGAATATAGTTTCTTTTTCTTGTACAGACACTTCTGATTCTCTAGAAGTAATATTCTTTGTTAAAAGTAATATTGGACGTATTATCACCTATGATGTAATTTTTTCCATGCTGAACAGTAAATTAATTATCAATATGCTATAAAGTTTCCACATACTTAGCATGATGACATGTCAATCACAACTATATAAATTTCACTATACCTAACAGCATTTTGCTTCCTACTCTCACTCCTTACTGACTTTCTTTACATAAACTTATATAAACAGTCTAAAGCATACATTAACATTGAAGGTTAATCTAAAAAATAAACAACAAGAAAACAGTATAGATGTTGCAGAAACCAATGAGAAAAATTAATGAAGTAATTTCTTACAAGTTGTGTCCAGATCCAATGAGTTAAAATGCTGAGTATACTTTCATATTTTGACCCCAAACTAAAGTTACATTTAATATCCATAAAAAGTGACATAAAGGGTGGGGGAGGGGGGAGAAGGTTCTACAGGGCTGGAGCTCCTTCGCCCTCCATAATATTGGGGTGCAATTGCACACATGTAGCCTACTGTTTAAAATTCCCAGTATAAATCAGTGATACTACTCATCAAACTTGAATTGCAACAATGCACCCATTTACCACACTCACAGAAACTACATAAATAGTATAAAAAGTAAGTATCAATACAACTGGCAAAAGCTGAGGTTGGCATTATCTGATACTACATACTATGCTTCAAGTAGTAATCACTCACAATATGTACTACTACATGAAATTAGATAGTAACTAGAAGTTGAACACAAATATGACTTCCCATAATAATTGTGTTACACACGTTACGTTTTGGTCAATGATTTGGATTGATTTTAATTTTTCGGAGTGTTTTATCAATAAAATTTTTTTTGTAACTTTGTTTATTCCAGAATTTCTGAAAGTGACTGCTACTACCAATGGTGAAATTTATGATGTATGTTTGAAAATATATTATGGAAAATTGTGAAAAAAAAACTGTTTATGCTAATATTATTTATAATCTGTAGATGCAGTTGCCTCAGAAATGTCTAACTTCCAATATGTACAGTGTAGGATTAGTTATTGGAAGTAATATTGGGAGTTTTGTGGTGGCACTCATTCTGGGACTGGTCCTGGGACTACTATTTGGAGTCAAATTCACAACTAAACATGTGAAAGGACAAACGGATTCATCTAATAAGAACAACGACTCCAATAAAGGACCTTTATATGAAGAAGTGGAAATGGATAAAAATGTTGAACTGAATCCAAACATTTCTTACGATATAGTTAAGAAAATATAATACTAATGTTTCGTTACTTTTATACGTTAATATTATATATTGTGTATATATTTGATTTCCACATAATTAAAATTTTAATGATAGAAGATAATGTTGATGTAATTCTCTCTGACATATGATTATCACACATTACAAATATCAGTATAATTATTAAAATGCCTTATTAAATGTAAACAGTAGTATGAATACGTGGCTTCAGTTGATGAGATAGTGTACACTTGCTAGAGTTTGTGGTTTTCCAGAGGCAATATGTGGCTTCAAATATTCACATGAGAAAGTTGTAATTACAGTAACACATACTCTACTACATAGTTGCTTCAATAAAACTGACATCTGTTGTATTCATAATCATGGTCATAGCAGCAGCAATATTAAATAAAGAATTTATTAATTAGCAAACAGTACATATGAGAAATATACTTATAAATACATTACTTACAATGGGATGTAGATAGGAGGGGATTAAAGGGCTTAAACCCCACTCCTTTGACCCCTCTCACTTTTTAATAGTATGTTCTATCATAAAGTTACTATGAAAGATTAAAAAATATAGGAAAATTTTTCGGAAAAGGGTATAACTAGCAATTCTCTAATGTGTTTTTGTCTTCATAATATTTAATCAGTAGTAATTAGCATAAATAATTGCATCAAGTTTATTATTCTTGACGCAGTTTCATAATAAAAATTAAGACAATGATATGGCCATGATTCTCAGTAGAAGGTCTTTCGAGAAACATTTTGCTTCTCCAACATCATATTACTGTAGAATATCCATTATCTGTACACATTGGGATCAGGGGGTGTTCTGGTAACATTCCGTATTAATCAAATTTTGACTAACAATTTTTTTTACAATAATGCAATCTCAACTACAGAAATGAAGCCATGGTCTATAATTAATAACTGCTAATAATACACCTTTTGTTAGATACCTCCTTTTGTTGAGCTACTACATACTCTGTACCCTTTGTAAGTAGTGTGCACACATTTTTATAATTTATATCCTTCATGTCATAACATTCCATATATATATATATATATATATATATATATATATATATGTATAAGTAATCAATCTCTTTCAGAAATAAGATAATATAGCAAGAATTTATTGGAGAGCTGCATGCCTTGTTGCACTAGCTATATAAAAAAGAGTTAAACCTTTGCAACACTCCAAATTTACAGTACTATAGCTCTGGTTTATCAAATATAGCATTAGCAGCCTCCCAAAACATTCAACTGTTGTACAGAACAACTCAAGTTCCTTATAATATGTGCCATACTTTTTATTTCGACAAAATTTTCCCGATAAAAAGCTTGTGGGACAAATGGGATTGGGTAAAATGTTTATTAAGGTTTGTTTTCTACCACCAGGTCCTTGTCAGACCTGCTCCAGGAGTGGACGATAGCTAACTATAACTACCCCTGGTCCTAAGAGTTTAAATCTCAGCTGTAATTGAGAGAAGCACGACAGCGACAGAAATAAAACTCAAATAAACACACAACTGCTTACAAAGTACCTTGCACGCGGTGCCTTTGCACACGGCACCGCATGCGCACAAAATGACACGATGATAAAATGTAACTGGTGACGCACACTAACTTCACTGAATGTTATTGATGTTATGTCTGTGACCTGTCAGTGATATTCGCCTTGGTTCCTGCAGGCTCTCCTCGGCTCATGCTCCTCCTTCGGGGCATGGCTGCTCCACCTTGGGGCGTGGCTGCTCCTTGCTGGGGCGTGGCTGCTCCCCCGCTGCTTGCTCAACCACTCTCCAGCACGAAGCTAATCATTTTTTGGCAATGAGACCGGAAGCTCTTATAAGTAACGCCCCCTATAGTCTTGTGGTAATGACGTGAACAAACAATTTGCAGTAGTTTAGCTTTACACTATATTCTCACCAATTCGAAGCTATTAAAGGTAGGAGTTTCCCGTTGAAACTACTGGTGAGGTTAGTGTCTCTTTAATGTTTAGCTTCTTATGAAGACAGCATTAATACGTAGAATTGGTAGGCAGAATATTTAAAAGGGGTTAGTTACTCAGTGGCCACACCCAAACTGCATCCATTAAATAACAACAAACCGCAATAGTTGTTTTAAACCGCAAAATTGGGTATTCAATTAGCTATATACGTTCATATTGCCAAACAAATACTTGTTGTCTACATCAACTTTTGTTTCATATGAAATGGACAGTCATATCTTTGTGACGATTTTGTGTAGTGAACCATGTCATAACTGCACTGACTGTCCATTTTTCTGCTCTTTTTCTAAAACAAAAACCATAATGCTGACACCCCTTCTTTTTTAATTCATTCCAACATTATAGCTAGTAGCATTCATTTCATGTCATGTCAGTAGCTTAAGCATCGTGGTTCTATGAAGTGCTTGCTAACAAAATTTATAGTATGTAGCTGGCCATTTTATTATATACTCCTTAGCAGTTCAACTTTTTTTTTCAACAAATAGAAAGAAGTAGAAAGAGAGTAATTGAATATTCACCATGAATTACTTTGGTCTTTGGATATAATTATAATTTGAAAAGAAGGTTACTGTTAAACCCAAAAACCACAGTCTAGCATATACTCCTACTATCGTTTCATTGTACGAGTTACATATCAACTTGATCCAGCTACGTATCGACTTGCACGAGCTACATTTTCACATCTTAGACCAAATAAATAATAAATTAATTTTCGATTTTTCTGTAGCTAGCTAGTATTATAGTAAAAATGAGGCTGAGGGACGGATTTAGGGAGGGCTTGACTAGTGTCGTACAAGCTCCCTTTTTTTCAGTAAGAGCCCTCAATTTTTAGCTAGTCTATTTCTTGCCGATAAAAATATAATACCTATAACTTTTTGTCCGAGGTGGTTTCCCCACTTACAAAAAATGTGATCGTAAACAACAGCATGACATTTGCAAAATAAGCCATTATAAAACAAGCCATATCAGACTATATTATTATTCATTATTGGGAAAGGTGATTTTATTTAATATCGCATATGAAGAATTATCCGTGTGATATGGCGAAATGTTTCAAGAGCAGCCTAATTTATTTTCACTAGCCAGAGGAGAGTAAAAATAAAGCCTGAGAGTGAAATATCTAGCCATATCACTCTGATGAGTGCAATAAGTGGTTAATTTCACACTAGCTATCTTCATAGCTGTAGTTAGTACAAGAGGACTGGTAACTGACAGGGTAAAGTTGGTTGTAAGGGCTACCCACACCCCCAGCTGATATTTTCAAAGCTACTTTAACTCCGTTCAGTAGGCTACACAAGAGGAAGGTAGCTGTAAGAACCAAGAAAATTTACAAGTAGGCCTGTTGTTATAACTGTTGTTATAACTGTAGCTTGCTCAGTACAGCTGAAATAACAGTTATTTCAAGGTTCATATGTACCTAAAGATAATTATCATTGTGAAGATATCTAAGGTAGAATATATATATATATATATTCCATGTTAGATATCTTTACAATGTTCTTTTTCGGTAAGCTACAGCTGTCTGTACACCTGTTGAGGGAACAAGTCTAACAAACCACAGCAGCATAAATATCTATAGTAGATTCACTCTTCAGAGTGGTATGGCACACTACACATATATAAAATTATTGTGAACTAGAAGAATGATAAATTATTGTATGAAATTATTACACAACATACTTCCTGTAATTCATAAAGAATGTCTTGGTTGATTAAAATCGGAAATGTTATAGACTATAATTCTCTGTCTATACTGCTGGCTTTAGAGAGGAAAACGTCATGGCCTGGAAAGCTGGAGCTGTAATTTTTAGTTGCTACTACATGTCTATTATGGTGAAAGGTAACTATACAAATTAGTTCATAATTTTTAATGATGTAGAGTGACACTTCTTAAGGTGAATTGGTTTTTCAAAAATTTCCTACCTGTCCTGGTGACAGTGCAGTCTACCAATGTAATGTGACTGGGAGTGATCCAGTGATTTGGGAATGGATGCTTTCCTCATCCACTGATAGATATGCAGCTCTTCGTGGTGATATGCCAGGAATCGTGAATCAGTCTATTTTTAGTACTTCAGTACAATTCAATCTAACAGATGTTGGTCCTCCATTTACAAATATTATAGCTACCCTATTCAGTCCACAACAGTTAAATGGAACTAGAATGACTTGTGGAGGCCAGTCACTTACAATACTTATTCCAAAACCAATCAGTAAGTTCACTAGTTATCTATTTCAAGTAAAGCTATCTGAGATACATAGTTCTCCTTCACACAGTTATTAACATCATGATAAACAAGTATTTAATGTGGTATGCTATGTAAATGTAACAATAATTCCTAGCTACTCAAGATAGACCATAGTACTTGTGCATATTTTTTTCATAGGTATCTTGCCTTCAACGTTAACAGTGACATTGGCAGAAACAGGAGAGGTTGTTAATATTTACCCTAATTTAGAAGGCAACATTGAAAACGTGAAATATAGGACATCACAGGGAAGTCTTACAAGAGTGACTCCATCAATTACAGTTAGTACATCTTCTAATAATATATTCAACATATCTTTCTATCTCTGTCTAACACAATTGACTTTCCCAATAGGTAAACTCTTATTAGAATGTATGGTGAAATCAGGAGTTGAAATGATAATGTATCAACAGAATTTTTTTGTGCACTAATAAACCACTAATTTCATTTTTTTTCAGAAACAAGATGTCTGTCAATAGAACAAAACTATACCCTCTTTCAAAATGGGACTTGGGAGATATCACGCCAATGTGGTAGTGTACTAGCCACCTGCAATAGTGATGGGTCTTGGAGTGAGAACATTAGTTGTCCTGAAACAAGTACACATCACACTGATGGTAAGATAACAATATTATCTGTTGTCATAATAACATGACTATTGTAGACCCAATAGATATTTCAAATAACTCTACATGCTTCATGCATACACATTTTCCATGCTTAACAGCTAATTATCAACATGTTATCAAAATTTCCACATATTTATCATACTGACATATCAATCACAACTTTACAAATTTCACTATACATCTAACAGTATTTTATTGCTTCCTAATATCACTCCTTACTGACTTTCTTTACATAAACTTGTAACAGTCTAAAACATACATTAACATTGAAAGTTACATCAAAAAGTCAAATACAAGAATGTTGTTGTTGTTTTTCAGATCAAATGAGTTAAAATGTTAATTAGACCCACACTAGAGCGGCATTAATTAATAATCTATAAAACTGTGGTGTAGGAAGGGGGTGGGTGCTTTAGGGCTGGAGCCCGCCCATAAGATTTGGTTGCAATCTAACTAGTATTTCTTTCATAAACATTATTAAACCACAAACTCATGGAGCCTACCTCTCCCCCATGCCAACTAATTATCCTACACTGCTTTAAAAGCACAGCTTTATGCCAATAAAGCCCAGTTACATACACTAGCTTTCTCGGAGTTAATAAACATAGATACACTTACACAACTACCATGTAGCCAGTGGCTTGGAAATTCTGAATTGCACGCATATAGCTTACTGCTCAAAATGCCCAGTACGAACCAATGGTACTATTCATAAACATGAATTGCAATAAAGCACTCATTTACATACTCACATAAACTACATACACATCAATAGTATTAAAAAAAGAAGTATCAACACCTTGCAAAACATGACACTGGCATTATCTGATACTATGTACATACTATGCTTCAAGTAGTAACCTCACAATATGTATTACTACATCTAATTAGATTGTAATTATAAGTTGAATAAAAATATATCTTCGCATAATAATTGTGTTACACACGTTCTGGTTAATTATCAACTATACAGTTATAATTAGTGTAGATTGATTTAATATTTTTATTAACAATTTGTTTTTTTTATTTTTTGTTTGATTAATTATTCCAGAGTTTCTGAAAGGGACTGCTACTACCAATGGTGGAAATTACAATGTATGTATGGAAAAATGTATAAGCAAAATTGTTTATTCTAGTATAATTTATTATGTATAGATGCAATTTCCTCAGCAATGTCCAACTTGCCACACCAATTACAGTTTAGAGTTAGTTATTGGAAGTGTTATTGGGAGTTTTGTGCTGGCACTCCTTCTTGGACTAGTCCTGGGACTACTGTTTGGAGTCAAATTCACAACTAAACATTGGAAAAGACAAACGGATTCATTTAATAAGAACTATGACTCCAATAGAGGACCTTTATATGAAGAAGTGGAAATGGATAAAAATGTTGAACTGAATCCAAACATTTCTTATGATACAGTTAAGAAAATATAATATTTATGTCTCCTTACTACACATTTATATTATATATTGTGTGTATATGATATATTTTATTTCCACATAATTATGTTTTAGATAATAGAAGAAAATGTTGATGTAATTCTCTCTGATATACATTATCACACAATGCAGATATCAGTATAATTAGTGAAATACCTAACTAAATGTAAACAGTAGTATGAATGCGTGGCTTCAACTGATGAGATAGTATACACTTGCTAGAGTTTGTGGTTTTCCAGTGTCCATATGTGGCTTCAAATATTCACATGAGAAAGTTGTAATTACAGTAACACAGACTCTATTACATAGTTGCTACTATAAGATGGCCATCTGTTGTATTTCATAATAGTTGTCATAGCAACAGCAATGCAGATAAAGAATTTATTGAAAATATAGCAAGAAGTACATATGAGAAATATGCTTACAAATACATTATATATTATTATGGGGTGTATATAAGAGGGGTTTAAGTGGCATAAACCCCCCTCCCAAACCCCTCTGACTTTTTTAATAGTAAGTTCTAGATATTAAGCTACTATGAAATATTAAAAAAGGATAAAAAAGAAAACATTCAGAAATCGGTATAACTATAACAATTCTTTAATTCTTTAATGTGTTTTTGTCTTCATATTTTTAACCAATAAGGATTAACATAAATAATTTCATTAAGATTATTATTCTTGAAGCAGTTTTATAATAATAATTAATACTTTTGTGTACTGATATGGCTATGATTCTCAGTAGAAGTTTATTTAAGAGACAACTTTTATTTTGGAACATATTAAATTCAACAAGCAGCAGTTGAATACAATAAACAGCTAGTAACCACAATCAACATTACTATTATATGTAGCTACATACCTTTCAATTTTATAAAAGAAATGATGGAATATAGTTATACAGTCGAACTTCCGAATAAAGGACAAAATGGGAACACCAGTTTTGTCCATTGTTGAGAAGCTGTCCCTTCTCGGAAACCATTACTTTTTGACTGTTTATCTAATATTTGATTGTACAAAGTGTATTAGATTATATAAATTGAGTGAAAAATAAATAATTAAAATAATATAACTACTGGCTTTTAGTCATATCAATTAGTCTGTTTTAAAAATGCAAATTTTAAGTTCGCAATACTGTTTATAGTTGGTCCTTACTCTCTGGCTTATTTTATGTGGTCATGATGCTCCAAATATAAGCTTACATTTTCCAATTGCTTTTTTGAAGCTCTTCAACTTTGGTGAAGATAAATGCGTTGTTACCATCATTATCATCTTCTCCTCCTGTTGATTATAAAAGCTGGATTCCCTATCTCAGTCATTTATGGAGCTATTTGACTGAGGTTAAAAGTACGCAGAGCAAGGGTCGCTAAAATATCACACTTATATTATGCACAACTTGCCCTAGGTCCATCCCTTTCACCGCTTTAGCGATTGGTAAAAGTCTGGCTACACGTGACTGGGCTGCGGGTTAGAAATACACTTCATCCACCGCCTCTGTGGACCTGAGATAGAACTTGTTAAAATTGTCTGAACTGTATTAAACTTTGATATGTGTCAATGAATGTCCATTAGTCCTTTGTCCGGAACTCGGAAGGTCCGCATCTCGGAAGCTCCTAATATGCAATTTTCAATAGGAAATCCTTGTGTTTGTCCGCTGTATCGTGGTTGTCCGTTTTTCGGAAGGTCCGTTGAACGAGGTCTGACTGTATAGCTAGTACAAATAGTGCATACACATTTGGTATTAATAAAATTTTGACCAGTAATTTTTATATCCTTCATGTCATAACGTTATAAGCCATTAATCTCTTTCAACAATAAGATAATCTATCAAGAATTTTTTGAGCTGCATGCCTTGTTGCACTATAACTAATAAAAAAAGTTAAAACCTTTGCAACTCTCCTAATTTGCAGTAGTATTATCTCTGGTTTATCAAATATAGCAGTCTCCCCGAGCATTGCACTGTTGTACAGAACAACTTAAGTCCCTTAAATGTGCCAGAATACGACTTCGTTTTCCAGATAAATGCTAATCATTTTTTGGCAATGTGACCGGAAGCTTATAAGTAACGCCCCCTATAGTCTTGTGGTAATGAGGTGAACAAACAATTTGCAATAGTTTAGCTTGAAACTATATTCTCAGCGATTGGAAGCAATTAATGGTAGGAGTTTCCCGTTGAAACTACTGGTGAGGTTAGTGTCTCTTTAATGTTTAGTTTTTTAAGAAGACAGCATTAATTACGTAGACTTGCTAGGCAGAATATTTAAAAGGGAGGGTTACTTAGCGGCCACACCCAAACAGCATCCATTAGATACCAAACAAACTGAAATGGTTGTTTGAAACGGTAAAGTTGGGTATTCAATTATACTTTCATATTGTCAAACAAACACTACTTGTCTGCATCAACTTTTGTTTCATATGCAATAGACAGTCATATCTTTTGCTGATGAATTTGTGAAGTGAACACAAAATAACTGCACTGACTGTCTCTTTTTTCTGCTCTTTTTCTGAAACAAAACCATAATGTTGACACCCTTTCTTTTAAATTCATTCCAGAATAAAAGCAGCATTCATTTCATATCATGTCAGTATTATAGCTAAAGCATCGTGGTTTTATGAAGTGCTAGCTAACATATTATATAGTACGTGACTAGCCAATTAATTATATACTCCATTGCAGTTCAATTTTTTTTAGCAATTGGAAAGCAGTAGAAAGAGAGCAATTGAATATATACCATGAATTACATTAGCATACAATCTACATTTATAATCAATTTGAAAAGGAGTTTACTGGTACCCCTAAACTCCCTCCGTCTTGCATATGTCCCTACTATTGTTTCATTGAATAATTCTAGATCCGCTTCTTTCTCACCCTTGCTGCTTCATTTTACAAAGTCATGTAATGAAAATATTGTCATCACAATAACAATAGTAGGAGAAGCAAATTAAGAGTTCATTACTTAAACAGCAAACAGTGCATAAGAGTTGAGAAGCATTACTTACCAAATAAGTTATGTGGCAAGGGCTTACAGACTCACTTAGAATAGCAAGTTCTGAATATTAAGCAAAAAGAAAGAAAAATTAAAGCACAACACATTGCCTATTACAAAAAAAAGCAGCTGCTGTATAACAGCTTTAGACCAATTTGACAGTAGTAATCATTATTTATTAGACTTAAAATTGATATGTTTTTTTTTTGGTAAGATTTGTTAGCTATTCTCAAGCATAGTTAATCTACTGTTACTCTGAATAAACAACTACCACTGAATGGTGCCTGTAATAAGAGGGAATAATGACAATACTCAACAAATTGATAGAGGATAATGAAGATGTTAAAATACTTTATGCTACACCATTCCTAATTTGCAAAAGTTGTACATCAAATGTTAGAGTAGCTGCCACAATATAACCTGGGATAATAGGGAGTCCCTATAGCTATCTGTACATCTATAGAGTGAATTACTCTAACAAACCACAGCAGGAATCTGGAGTAGATTCACTCTTCAGAGTGGTATGGCAAGATATTTCACTCTCAGGATATAATATTTTCACTCTGACACTAGCTCTTGACAATAAAGTAGCCTGCTCTTGAAATATATCCACCATATCACACTCTGACTCATGTAATAAGTATTGTCTGGGTCTAACCAGACTGACAATTTGTAGTAGCTAGCCCCCATGTCCCATGCTCTGAAAGGCTCCTTGACGCAAATTTCTTGGGGCCTAATAATTATCAGGAATCATCAAACATTAATTACCTATATATATTATGATATACTTTTATTGTTTTCTGTCAGTTTTGCCATTTTACCATTATATTAAGATGTGTTTACATTCCCAGGCAATATATATATATATATATATATTTATTGCAGCTTTGATATTTTTACTTGAATATTTCCGCATCACGCGAGCGTTCTGTATTCTCCCATATTGTACGGTTTATATTGTACGCTCGTTGTAGCGCGCGCGTAGCGAGTAAAATCAATGAAAATTGTATTGTAACCGGTTGAGAAAAATTTCAAAGAAGCAATAAATCACTTATCACACTCGTCGTACAATATGGGAATGATATTTTACTCTCACGTCACATTTTCACTCGCCTTTGGCTCGTGAAAATATTTTGCGTGCTCGTAAAATATTTTCGTACTCTGACTCGTGCTATAAGTATTATATATATATATATATATATATATATTATGCATTATACACTAATTTACGATTTTGTTTTGGTTGTCAATGTACACTTTTCAGGCAGTGAATACATGAAAAATTGATATACAACTGGTGCAAAAGCATTTAACCGTATCATCAATTACAGTTAGACCATTGACTGCATACCTCATTGCTGGTAATTCTGTACAACACTTATTCTAGATCTCTAAGTTCGCTACACATTATTATTACATCAAGTTTGTTATCTACTTTTGAAATTTTGTGCTAATTAATGTCTTACAACACAATTATTATAATTAAATTAGAATACTAATTTATATAACTTCCTGTCAAATATCAATCAACAACAGGATTAATGCTTCAAGAAATGCTTCCATTTTAATGCTTGCATCTTGCATCCAGCTTGCAAAACTTCTAAAACAATCAGTATGACATCTAAAGCAGCTGTTGGATATGTTACTATCATTTTACTAACTGTTACAGCAGGTATGTAACTGAGCTAAACTAATCTATATTTACATTGACTGTGGTGTGTGTAAACATTAGGAGAACTGGTGGTAGACAGAAGTCCATGCCCTGGACAATCTGCAATTTTCAGATGTAATGTTCAAAATGATGATTTAGTTTGGAGATGGCTCACTAATCCTCTGAGACAGTTTGTAGTTGTCAGTAATATCCAGCCATCAAGTACTACCAGAACATTGGTGATAGGAGGAGTTAATGTGGTGTTTAATATAACAGAATATCAACTCAATCCATCAGTCATCAGTGCAGTGGCTATCATTAGTAATGCAGATACTCTGAATGGAGTCACTATGACTTGTGGTGGACAGAGTCTAGTCATAAGAGTTCCACAAACTAGTGAGTGGACACCATATTAGGTGTGATAAACACAATCTTATGTCATTACCATATTACTATTAGATCAACAGAATGATGTTTATGCTATTACAGGCTTTGTACCTACAGCCTTACAAGTAGTACGAGTGTCACATAATGATAGTGAAATTAATATTTATACAATTGGTGATTTTCTTGATAATACCTTCTACCAACTGTCTTCTACTAATCCAGTGGCATGGATTGGGTCCATAAGGCTTCGCACTGCTGAGAATGTTACATTTCTTTATTGTCAGCTTAACAGTACATTTTTTATAGGTAAATTAGGATATACTAAATAATTATAAATTATTATAAAAAATACTTTATGCACAATGTTAATGTATTATAGACACGTGCATTTTAGAAGACAGCAATATAGACAGAAAATATACCCTATTTGTTAATGGAACCTGGGTAATTTCACAAAAATGTGATCCTCCAGAAATACAAGTGACATGTGTTGATGGTAGCTGGAGTGAAGATATTACTTGTCATGAGATTACTTCTGATCAGAATACAAGCATAGGTATTTTAACATTTAGTAAACTGAGCTTTCAGTTTATGCAAATAATAAAGACTATTTCCAAAATAGAATCTGCTAATTTATCACTTCCAATCTTTAATATCAGCCAACATTGACTTGGTTAGCTGAAATTGTTACTATAAATACACCAACCATTTTGAACTATTCCTGTCTACAAAGAAATTAAAATATACTTAGATGATACATTTTGAGACATTTTTTTTCACTTTGTTTTGCCACACTTCAATAGTTATGAGTATTGTAACATCAACATTTTCAATATTATTATAGCTACATCTCTTTATTCAGGAAGTTCTATTTTATTTCAACCATGATAATATTGTTATCCACACTTGAAATAATGATCTTTGTTGTTGTTGGTTTTATCTATATTAGGGGAAACGACTGCTACAACAGAGGCTAACTCCTATGTTACAGTAAAATCAGCTACTACAATAAAAGACAACTTTGTTACAGTAAGATATAGCTAATCCTTAATTCACTTTTATACTAGATTAATCACTACACATAATTACGCTATTACATCTGTTGTGTTTCTCCATCAGGGCTCAACTTCCTGTACTGACCACATGTATAGTTTGAGATCAATTATAGGAACTGCTATTGGATGCTTTATGCTGGCTCTTATTGTGGGCTTTGGTATGGGACTACTCAGTGGAGTCAGCTACAACAAGAAAATGAAAGTTTTCAAACACTCTGGGGGAAGTTGCAATTGCTCAAAGCACAGTATTGACTTGCATAAAAGACCTTTCCATGAAGATGTGGAAGTAGAGAAGAAAGTTGAATTGACTCAAAATGTGTGTTATGACACTGTTAAAAGAATTTAAAGCATTTGATGTTCAAAGTTAGCATTTAAAAATTGATGTTTAGTCTTATACTTATAACATTATTTCATGTCCGTTTTATTGCTGCTTTTCGTCAAACACATAATATTAAATTTAAATATCTGATGTTTCTGCTAGGCTATTCATTTACTCTTAGTAGTATCTATAACAATTAACTAATTCATTATCCAAATCAGCACTAAATCAGATTTGTTGTAAGTAACTGTAGACCCTCCTATTTGGTCCTGGTAACCTGTAGATGAATTAATTTGATAGATAACTATATAGATCCTGACAAATTAGCCTACACATATTCCAGCACTAATGGATAAAAACACAAATATACCGCCACATTGCCAGGACAAGCTGAAATTATTTGTGCTCTTCTAACTATATTATGCCTTATATAGCAGTTACCTGATTACACATGTCCTAAATTAGTGAATGAAGAAAAAACAATTGTGGCATTCTCACACTGTTATATATATTTTTGTTGACGTAAATTAATTTGTAACCATTAATATTGTAGCCAAGTAATGTAGTCTCATAACACAATTTCGATTTTGCCATATATGTTTCCCCATACTATGCTGGAATACTATGAATTTGTTCAAATATCCTGGTATCATTAAAAAAAAACAGAAAATCTAGCTATTTTAGCTTACTGCACTAATAACATCATTGGGTCTTACATCTTTATCTTCATTTTCAAAGATATTTTAAATATTGTGTGATATGTATTGATATAAGTACACAAGATAGTTCACAACTTTTTCTTTTTTAACTCACCTATCAATGTATACAACAATGAACACAAAATTTTGAAATACTTTAAAGCAAGTATCAGTAAATGTAACTGAAATGCATAAATCAGCAAATAGCTGTTTACTCATTTTTTGATGACTTAATCAGCAAATAGATGTTTACTCATTTTTTGAGGACATAGAAAGCTGATATATTGTTTGGATTGGCTACATCTAAAAAGCTAGCAGAGAATTTTGATAGAAAACATTAAAGTAGTAGACATTATATCAATACAACTGATGTTATTCCTTATGTTATATCAGAATGCTTCATACTCTTCTGGCTGCTGGTGGTTAATTTAGACTATTACTAAGCCTAACCAAAGTGTAAACAGTAGTAAGAGTATGAGTATGTGGCTTCTATTAATGAGTGTAGTACACATAAAACAGTTTGTAGTTCTACCGATGGGAAGTTGTAAAGTAACGAGTCTGTTTTTTAAACTCTTGTGATTGATATTCATTTCTAACATAGCTGTATTTTTTTATGTTGAACGTAACCAATACTGAACAATATCTACTTTTAAACACAAACATTCAAACAAACATTCACAAAGTGCTACTCACTCTTACTTTAATGAGTGAAGAGTTGTCTGTTAACTATAATTATTTACAACACTGAGGCAAACATTATGAGAGAACATGGATGAGCTTACAATTATTCAATCTATGAGATATCTCTTGCAACTGTTTCAGCTAGCTATGTGTTATGCACTAAAACTAATCACATGTGAAATAAAATTACATTCTTTTAATATTTTAATAACGAAAAGACAATACTAATAAGTGTCAATGTTAAATAAAAATAAATAAACATCTAGAAAAGAAATAAATCTATTGCTTTATGTTTTTAACTGTTTCATAAGATATATTTTGTGTCAATTCAACATTTTTCTCTATTTCTACTTCTTCATACAGAGGACCTTTATTTAAGTCAATATTTTTCATTGATGTATTCACTTGTTTAACATTATAAGTTCTTGTGAATTTGACTCCAAACAGTAGTCCCAGAACTAGACCCAGAATGAGTGCCAGCACAAAACTCCCAATAATACCGCCAATAACTAATTCTAGACTGTAACTGGTGTGGCAAGTTGGACATTGCTGAGGACATTGCTGTGAACAATGCTGAGGACACTGCATCTATAATTAGAATAACATAAAGTCATACAGTTTCATTTAATATCTCAAACATACTTGGAATATTTCAGCATTGGTAGTCCCTTTCTGTAATTCTGAAATACAATATTGAAAACATAAAAATAGCGAGATTCCAAGACAATATTAATGAAAATGAATTCTTATAATTGATGTACAATATACATTTAGTAAATTGTTGACCAGGACATATTCTCACATGCACACACTCTTTATTTACTTGAATCAATGTGTGATGAGAACACTCATTGTACTTGAAGCTAGATCTAAGTTTATATATTCAATAATTAAGAATTATTTTACACTCGTATTGGTATGTATTAATCGTATTCACTGTACCTGAATCAGTTTGTAAAGTTGTTAATGCCTGACAATCTATATTTTCACTCCATATTCCTTCATCCTCACAGGTCACTTGTATTTTGGAAGGACTACAATCTCGTGAAATTGTCCATGTTCCATTGGAATAGAGAGTGTAGTTTGTATCTTCATTATTGTCATTCAAAATACATACACCTTAATAAAACATACATAATAGCATCGCTTAACTGAAACTCCTTCTGAAACATACAGAAGATACATTGAAGTATTTAAATAATCTTTCTACTCTTACCTAAATTGAATGTACTATTATACTGGCACTGAAAAAATACTATATTGTTAGGAGCAGTTAGTGTTATAGGACTTGTCCATGTTGTAGAAGTACTTGAAGATGATATTTGGTAGAAAATATTTCTGGCATTTTCATCAGCAATTGGCTGAATAATCAGTTGACTAGTATTAATTGATCCTCTGATAACTCTCAATGCAGTAGGCACAAAACCTGTAACAACACAATAAATTTATAATAAATACAGATGAACTTTAACGGTAGCATTAACTAGTGATGATATAACTTACTTCCTCCTGGAACTTTTATGGTAAAAGATTGCCCACCACAAGATATAACAGTTCCATTTAAGAGTTCTGGATTACTAACTGTAGCTTTAACACTAATGGTGGATGAGCTAAATTCTGTAACATTGAAGATAACTTCAGTAGCTCCAATTTCAAGTGTTGTTAATCTTGATTGAGGTTGGAGAAGAGAAAGTACAATATATTCTTGTTCTCGTCTACCTATAGGGGTCCACTGCCATACTAAGTCTCCTCCACTAACAGTACATATGTATATGGCTTCTTTACCAGGACAAGGATTTTCGTCCACCACTACTTCCCCTGGCATAAAATAATACCAGATAATATAACATGTAAGCCTTAGTTCTACTCTTTCTTCCCATCCAGAGACTTAGCTAGCTAAATAACAATTGAGGAAGGGGTGTGGGCAGGCAAACTAACAATGATTATTGTACAAAATTTAAGATAATGAAAATAAATTTCATTATATTATTTATATAAAAACAACAACGTTATTTCTCTGTTTTTGTTGCAATAGCTGATTCTGGGTATTATTTGATTTATGCCAGTTAATACAAAGTTGGTATATAATGCATCCATTACTCAACAACCAAGTATTGGTTCTGCTGCTGCCAGTCTATATATATTGTGTAATAGTTTGCTACTCTTTTAGATTCTCCAAGATTTAATTTAGTGGATACAGTTTAAACAACATAATGGACTACTACAGAATATTCATGAGAGGCTCTAGCTTCTCAATGGTGCATTGACTTCTTTCAAAGTTGTGTACTCTATCTTGGAGTGACAGAAGCACATCTAAAATACTATATGCCGCACCCACTCCATATAAAGAATGATGATGCATGCAGAATTGCCAAGTTTCATTAGTAGCTACATGATGTAAATGCACAATCCACAATACCTAGTTCAAATGACCAAAGTTTCTGTTCTGAAAAATACAAATTAGTATTGTATTAATTATATATTATACATTAGCTATGTCTTGCTGAATGATATGTATGTGTCATCTTAATAACTAGTCCTTTTATGGTGTTTTAATTGTAACTGCAATATGTATCTAGACCTCAAGTATATGCAATCTTTAGCACTGCTGCCTGAAAAATATCAATTGACAACCATAACAAAATAGTAAATTAGTGTATAATGCGTTGAGACTAGTTTGTTAACCACTATATACAGTCTCATCGTCTCAACTCTTTTATCATCGCAGTTTACATATTTTGCTATGGTTTTCAAAGGATTCTTTTCAGACAGTAGCCCTATTTTAGTAGTTATTTGAATTTTACCTTTTACAGAAGAAAATATAAACAGACTTGCACAAATAATAACTACTTTAAAGGTCATTCCTACGTACTCTGGAATACTTAATCTGAAAGGAGTTTACAAGTTACAATAATTTGCAAGCTATCACAGAGGGGGAGGAGACTCGACTTTTAACACAATCTAGAACGCAATCTTGACCATAATCTCTATAGAGTATTCGTGTACACTTCGACTTCCCTATATGATTATGTACTTTGACCCTCGTGTTTTTGTATTCCCTAGGTAGTCGCACCCATCCCATCATTACGAAGCTGTCAGTTCCCCGTGGTACTAGCTTTTGTGGTAACGCCCCCTATAGTCACGTCATAATCACGTGAGAAATAATTTCTTGCTGCCATGGTATTTATTCTTGATGTGCTGCTGGGATAATGGAGTGCTGGAAGTGGAGTTTGGTGTTGAATATATATGTATCAAATTAGCTAGTATCACAAAAGTGATTCCCTTTTCATCAGTACAATCAATTTTTCTCTCTAATGGACTGCTGCGGCACTTTTGTCTCTGACATTGGAGGATATGGGTTTGGTGAGCAATATCTAACCAATAGTCAGTTCCCATACATCTATGTAAGCGTGACAAACTGATCTTAAGTATTTCCAGAGTTGTTGCTGTCACTACCTGATTTGTAGCAGTGCAACCATGATGACCAGGACGAGGATGAAGAAGTTCATAAAGTTTCCCATGAACCCAAACCGAACCAGCAGTTAAAATATTTAAGGAAGCTATTGATTTTCTGGTAGAGGTGCTGCATTTTCTGGAAAGAAAAGATCATTTAGCAGAGTCTCTTGAAGTGGGGTCAATACTTAATTCAGTAGCAGCAATGCAAATAAAATCAATAATTATGGGCAAAATAATAAGAGTGCTTTTTATACTTAATTTTTGAAGGACACCAACGCATCACAATTATTCAATCTCTGCATGTATTTCCAATTATTTAAGTTTTGTGCTAAGCAGTTAACTTCCTATATATAATTAAGATTTTTAACATTTTTAAACAACAAACAAAATAGTAATAAAGAAGATAGTACTAGTAAAAAGTATAAATGTAAAACAATAATCTACTTTTTGTAATAGAAATGCAATTATTATTTTATGTTCTTAACTGTTTCATAAGATATATTTTGAGTCAGTTCAACATTTTTGTCTGTGTTTACTTCTTCATACAGAGTACCTTTACTTAAGTCCATTCTTGTCATTGATACATTCACTTGTTTAATGTTGTAAGTTCTTGTGTATTTGACTCCAAATAATAGTCCCAGAACCAGTCCCAGAATCAGTGCCAGCACAAAACTCCCAATAACTCTTCCAATAACTAACTCTAAACTGTAAACTGTAAATGCTGTAGCATGAAGTTGGACATTGCTGAGAACATTGCTGAGAACAATGCTGAGGACACTGCATCTATAAATAATTAATAGCATTACCTAGAGGTAATTTAGTAACATTTTCAAACTTAATATCTCAAACATACTTGGTATATTTCAGCATTGGTAGTAGCTGTCACATTCTGAAATTCTGAAATACAATGTTGAAAATATAAAAAATAGGATTTTAAAAACACCATTAATGAAAATGAATTCTTATAATTGATATACAATTTTAGACCAGAATAGGTTATTTCTAACACACACACGCGCTTCGCGCTTACTCAAGTCAATGTATGACTAGAACACTAATTATACTAGAATCTAGATCAATAATTAAAATAATATGTTTTTCTAATGTCTTGTGTAATGCAGATAGAAATTTTATATTGAGAATACTATTATAATTATAATAGTAATGCTTGGAAGTAGTATTGTTTCCCAGTTGCATGTAGAAACAGATAATACTGACTCCTGCTAACTTTGCTAGTGTGCTAACAGTATATTGTAGTTGGTATGCATATTTAATGGACTATGTATGTGTGAGAAATCTCTGACATTATTCAGTTAAATTAGCTAAGTTAATTTTGCTGTTCCTCCCTGTACGCCCTGCCCAACTTGAGCCGGACCATTTTTGCGCAGCTATAATTGGTAAAGTACAATTTTGTCGCTCAGCAAAACATTGGTACAGTAAAAAGTGTACAATTAATTTAAGTTGGCGTGCCTAGCAGACTCTTGATGTTGACCGCTCGCTGTGGTCATCTTGTGGTAGAGTTTCTGTTGATGTATTTTCGTCCGCTCCAGCCACTACATTATTAGATGAGCTCTGCCCTTGGCTTCATTAATATGGCCTGTGGTCTCCAACATTTATGCTAATTGCTTTAAAGTCGAAGCTCTTGAAGTGATCCAGCATTTGTAAATTAGCTAGATTGCTAAATTATTTAAACCAGAATGATGTTATTAAAACAAACAATGATGGCTAGAAATTATTGAGTTAAATATACAACTTTTGATTCTTGCTTCCACCATTCCAGCAGAAATTAACAAAATGTTTTGTGTAATTCAATAATAAAAAGCTTACAGCATAACAAAAGAAAATATTTAATCAATTTTAAATGTAAATTTTGACAAAATTCTTTTGAATATAGAAGTACAAAAATTATTGATTACTTTTATTGTGCTAGTTCTCTGAAAGTATTAATTTTTAGCTAATACACTCTGCTTTTCTCTTGCTCATTGACATACCTACTTCCTGTTCGTGCCACAACCACTTCCTTGCCTAACCAGCCGCCTCCATTGTGTTAATATAAGTGGATTAATAATATATGTGCGAGAAAGTGCTGTGTATTAATTGGCTACATTAAATTTTAAAGCAAACATTTGACTAACACATTTCCTAAATAACTGATGCAGTTTTTTTTTTGTTTCACTTATCAACACAGTATGTACATATTTAATCCACAATACCATATGATAATTATCCATTTATATACCTTTTATACTATATATCTTTTATACTATATATCTATCTTTATCTATCTATGTAGCTATCAATCTATCTATCTATCTAACTGTCAGTTTGTCTGTTCATCTTTCTTTCTGTCATCAGTCCGTCCGTCTACCCGTTTGGCCATCCATCTGTTAGCATTACCCTCTATGTCTTAGTCTAACTTTCAGTGTATTTGGAGAACCAGTTTTCCTTCAGTACATTATACATTTTCCCTAAACTATTTAGCTAGATACATCAATACTACATACAGTAAATACTTGCTGCGAGAATGTGAAACATACTCAGACTGATTAGGATTTCATAGCAAGCTCTTTAGCAACACTGTTATAACAGTTCAAAATCACGTCTTGAAAATAGTCAGACTTTCTATCCCAACTCAAGAAGGGTCTGAGGCTCTAAGCTATATGCTTGCTAGAACAAGATAGTAACATGCATTACAGTTTCATTCAGCTTGGAACAGCAGTTCAAATAACAAAATCAGGTCACAGGATTAATTAAGATTAGCATATGCCCCTCAAAAACAAACCATCCAGAAACAAATTCAATGATAAGATGTACTCGAACTTTTACATTGTCTCAAACTTGTAAATCTAATAAAGAGAAATGTTTCAACATGACCAAATGCTAGATATAAATTTAAAGAAAATAAAACTACAAACAGTTAGAAGCTATTAAAAATACTAGGCAATTAAACAGAAATTTTGTCAATAAAGCTTGTATTTATACATTATGCATACTTTATTCTATATATTGTCTATGTTGTATTTATAAAAAAAAGAAGGAATAACTAAGATAAATAATGATCATTGTTAAAATATTAAAACTAGTCATTAAAATTTTGATTTTGATGTTTGCCTTTCGGTTTCTTTCCCATATGTTAGTAGTAATCAAAAAGTAGAATAAATAACTATCATTGTTCAGATTAGCCATTATTAATGATGAGATAATTAAATTTGTTTGGGTCAGGGGCAAACCCAGCACAGGGAGGGGCTCAAGTACATTCAAGTCATAAATACAAAAATTAATTAAACTGATTTGGGCATCAATATTTATAGTAAAAGAATAAACTTTGTCACACTTAGAATGTGAGTGCTTGCATAGTTAATCTAGATTAAATATAGTCCAAAGATGCAGCTATGTTGGAAATGGATATCAATCTAAATATTTAAATAACTACTGGACTTGTGTTGCATTGGTTTACTACTTCTCCCATCTGGACAACCACAAACTCTTCGTGTGTACTACACGAATTAACGGAAGCCACATTCCATACTACTGTTTACACTTCTACGTTTACAACATTGAGGTTAACATTATGGGCTAACACACATGAGTGCATTTGTATAAATAATTTTGGAAGCACAAAACCTCAATCAATCATTTGATAATTTTCTGTTTTTACAATTATTATTCAAATTTTTGCTGTTATCAAATAATTTCTGATACCTATATGCTTCAATTTTTTAACTTTCAATAATAATAAAATTAATAATTCAATAAAAAGAGTAAGCACTCAATAAGTATCAAATAATCATATCTAATCTACTTTCAATAATAGAAATAAATCTATTGCTTTATGTTTTTAACTGTTTCATAAGAAATGTTTTGAGTCAGTTCAACATTTTTATCTTGTCCTACTTCATCATACAGAGGACCTTTACTTAAGTCAATTTTGTTCATAGATATATTGATTTGTTTAGCTTTATAAGCACTCGTGAATTTGACTCCAAATAGTAGTCCCAGGACCAGTCCCAGAATGAGTGCCAGCACAAAACTCCCAATAACACTTCCAATAACTAACTCTAAACTGTACATATTCATGTAGCATGAAGAGGGACAATGCTGAGGAAACTGCATCTATAAACAGTTTATAATTAACATTGCCTAGAATTATACTTAGTTCATATTCTCAATACTAATCTCAAACATACTTGGTATATTTCAGCATTTGTAGTAACGGTCACATTGTGAAACTCTGAAAAATATTATTATTCAAAACATAAAAAATTCCAAAACACAAGTAGTGAAAATAAATTCATATAATTGATATACTATATACTTACAGTAAATCTTTGACCAGAACAATACATTTTAACACTGCACATTCTTAATTTACCCAAACCAATGGATGAGAAGACCTCTAAGTATATTAGAAGCTAGATCTAAGATTTCTTGTTCAATCTCTAAGAATTTCTTCCTCCTAATCTTGTGTATAAGCACCTACAAACTTCATTGCTGTTTTGTTGCTATTGAAGCAGATAATACTGACTCAACTTTGCTAGAGTGTACTGACAGGTATGTGGTGTCCTCTTTAAGTATATACTTAAGTACAAGACAAATCTCTACCTTTATCAAGTTAAGCGGCTGCAGCTACAACAATACAAGTCTTTCTCAACAGAAGTTTGAAAGTTATACTAAGGAAAATTATATTCAGTAATTTTATTTTTCTAAAGTGCATCTAGCTATATTATTAATGAAATGAATACTCATCTTATTCCTATATTTATTGGAATAATTCTACATCTGTACCTGAAACAGTTAGTAAAGTTGTGGATTCCTGGCAATCTATATTTTCACTCCATAATCCTTCATCCTCACAGATTACTTGTATTCTAGAAGGAATACATTCTTGTAAAATTATCCAAGTTCCATTGGAATAGAGAGTGTAGTTGGTATCTTCATTATTGTCATTCAAAATACATGTACCTTAACACAATAAGTTGTAAATAACATAATTATTAATTAAGTGAGTCATACTGAAATGTATAAAAAAAAGTTTGAAGAATTAAAAAAATATTTTCACTCTTACCGAAATTAAATGTACTATTATACTGGCACTGATAAAATACTATACTGTTAGGAGCAGTTAGTGTTATAGGACTTGTCCATGCTGTAAAAGTGCTTGTAGATGATATCTGGTAGAAAATATTTCTGGCACTTTCATCAATAATTGGCTGAATAACGAGTTCACTAGTATTACTTGATACTCTGAAAACATTCAATGCGGTAGGCACAAAACCTGTAACAACACAATAAACTTGTAACAGATGAAGTTAGGGTAGCATTAACTAGTGATATTAACTTACTTCTTCCTGGAACTTCAATGGTAAGAGATTGCCCATCACAAGATATAACAGTTCCATTGAAGAGTTCTGGATTACTAACTGTAGCTACAACACTATGAACTAAATTCAGTAACATTGAAGATAACTTCAGCAATATCTCCAATCAATACAGTTGAGATTCTTGATCGTAGCTGGAGAAGTGAGGATACAATATATTCTTCCCTTTGTCTTCCTACAGGGGTCCACTGCCATTGTAACACTCCTCCACTCACAGTACATCTGTACATGGCTTCCTCACCAGGACAAGGACCTTTCTCTATCAGTAGTTCTCCTGGTATCAAATAATACCAGACAACATGTAAGCCTTAGTTCTAGTCTTTGTACCTTTCCAGAGACTTAGCTAGCTCACTAAAAGTTGTGGGGGGGGGGGGGGGTGAGTTGATACAAACTCACAATAATTTCTGTACAGCCATTGTTTTAAACTTTGCAATAAGTGATGTGTATGAATATTTTTTCATGTATGCTGCAGTCATTATTAGTCTATATGAGGAACAACTTAGCTTTCATTGTATAAAATGGGGACACAGCAACCCTCTCCCCCACCCCATACTATGGGTATGTCCCTGCTATTACTTGTTTTATGAGTGTACCAGTTTTACCAGCGTACATGGTAATTTCTTCTACAGTGTGTCAAGTTTTCTTGAGATTAATGAGTGTATTGCTTAGGTTAAGCACTACACTAGTTTTACCACCAAAATTCTTAGCACAATGTTTATGTTAATGAATATGTCTTCATTGCACAACAGGAATATAATAGCTCTGCTGTCACTAGTCTAGAAATACTACCTAATAGTTTACTACTCTATTCTCTAAGAACCAGTTTAGTGAGTACAGTTAAGACAACATAATAGACCAAAGAATATTTGTGAGAGGCTCTAGCTACTCAATGGTGCAATGACTGCTCTCAAAATAGTGAACTCTATCTTGAAATGACACACTCACACAATTCTTAATGCCTGCCACACCCACTTCACCTTTAAAGGATGACCTAGCATGCAAAACTGCCAAAAAAAATTAGGCAACTATTGCAAATACACAATGCACAACAATCAGCTCAAATATGCTGAAGAATACAATTATTCGTATGTATGTCTTGACTAATGTCACTATAATTCCAACAAATAGTTTTTTATTGTTTTAGTTCTAACAATACAATTTTTAAACGTCACTATATATAACAGCTATTTGATGATACCTTTTACAGCAGAAAATAGGAACAGACTTGCACAAACTATTCCAAAGGCCATGTCTAAGTCCTCTGAAACACTATCTATTCGGGCAGGCAAAAGACCACTCGATACACAATCTAACTCGGGTTTGTTTTGACTTGGCATGAACTTCTGTACTTTGACCCTCAAGTTTTGCTCTCTCATCGATGGCTACCCCGTCCCATATAAACGGCAATGCCTGAAAGGAGTCGTTTGACAACCATAATTTGAGTAGACAAAAAAATGACAAGACTGTAGAGGTACGCTAATTGCGATTTTGTTAAGGTAATAGATACTTCAGGCTGTGGGAATCCTTTCTTACCTAAATACTTGTAATTATATAATGTGTAATGTACATGAAAGTACAACATGTGCAACATGTTATTTTGTTAAACACTTCGACAAAAATCATCGTAGGCCTTAATTCTTAAAATTGATAAAAATTCTGGGATTTGAGTCATAGCCTTCCTTAATAGAAAGTGTCCTGTCAATTCAATTAGCTAATAGACTTGCTCTTGATAGTTTGAAAGTCCAATGACCACACTATATATGTAATGAACAAAACAGTTTTGCATTATATAAAAGAATATTTAAATGCAGAAACATGCATATTAGTCTCAAGAAGGCTCAATGATACTTCTTGTGTTGTAGAACTTGTGATTGTCAGCCAGAACCCAACAATGAAGTCAATGGAATGCTACTAAGGCATCAAAGGAATCATTAGAGTTCTGGCAGCTTCTCCACTTTCATTAATTAGCTAAGCTAATTACATTTTATGAAACCACAGGTCAAACTTAAAAATTTGCTACGTGAATTTCAGCGCTCAAAATTAGCTCCCCACAATCGCGTATTAAAAAACGTGGTGTTGTGGTTGTGCTAAGTGTGCCAGACCTAATTAATACATGAATTTGACAGATCCTTTCTTCTTGTAATCAAAGCCCGAATAATGAGACTATTCCAGTGGCGACCGGACGTTGGGTAGTCCGAACACGCCCAATTACTTAACTTGACAAATTAGGGATTGTTGTTTTGCTTCTCGTAGGACGTGCCATACTAGCTAGATAACTAACGAGTGTAGGCTTCACTATAGTATGCAATTTAGAGTAGTGTATCTTTATGCTGGCTACAGCTTGCTCTTGATAGTGAAGGGTATTAGCTAAAGAAAGCCAAAAAAAAACTTTTACTATTGATATTTCTGTGTTATAAAGGAGAACTGGTACTAGAGAGAAGTCCAGCTTGTCCTGGTGATAGTGCAGTTTACAGATGAAGTGTCACTAGTGGAAGAATGGAGTGGATGTGGACAACGCAGTCTGAGACAGAACAATTGTCACTCATATCTAGTTTATCTCGAACAGGAATAATAGATCGATCACTTCAACAAACCGCACTTTTATTCAACGTAACTGATTTAAGTCCTACATACATTAATGTGCTAGCTACTGTATCAGATCCTATCAGTTTAAATGGGACTCAAATGGACTGCAATGGGCAAACTCTGACTATAGACATCAGGTTTATTAGTAAGTGTTTGTATCAACGTGTACTAGGACTCCTTATTAGAACAATACTCACATGCTGTAGTATTTCTATGAATACATGGATAAGATATCAGAACAGTACACATGCCAATGCTAGCTAAATGATACTAAGTTATAAGTGGATGCTCACACTGAAATTTTTAATAACAATTGTAATGCATGTTGGGTAAAATGCAACTATAAACTAATACAAAATAATAATAATGAAGTGCACTATTTGGTGTAGATCTGTTACCAAAAACACTGACAGTATCTCAAAATGGAGGAGTGTCAGTATATCCTAATGTGGAAGGAGATCTAGGCAGTGTTTTCAATGGCAGTGTCTGGACTAATACTACTGAATGATTCCTATACAATTCACTTATTTCATTGTCTGAACAACCTAACTTTTACAATAGGTAATTTGCTACTGATGGAGTAATGGTTGTAACTATACTGGAAACAAAAAAGGTATTGTTAAAAATGTAAACTTTATAAACTTGCTTTAGCAATAATATAAACAGAGACATTTGATGTGCATCTAAACTTCAATGATAGGTTATAGCAAAATGTGAATATTCATTGTTATGTACAGGTAATTGTATATTCAACGATAATATTGAAGACAGAAACTACACTCTCCATTTTAATGGAACTTGGATTATTTCCCAGAGATGTAATCCTCCACAAGTACAAGTGACATGTTCTAATGGGAGTTGGAGTGAAGATATCAGTTGTCAGGAGTATACTGCAGCTAGTCAAACTGCAGCTAATCCAGTGACAACAAGAAATACTCCAAGTATTAGTACAGGTGATCTCATTGTTCATGAGGGCCATGTAAAAAGACTTATTAATTCAATCAGTGAATACCTTACTTAATTGCCGATTTCTTTGTTTAGTTGAGGAATAATTCAGTTTATTTTGTTCATTTTTTTCCTCTCGCTTTTAAGTAGCTATATTCTCATCTCAACGGTATTGTGATTCATGTAGTATTTACTTATTTTTTGAAGCTATTTAAGTTGTTTTCCTTAAAGGCTTTTGTAATGTTTATATCTCGCAACAACAACGTAATGTATATAATTATAAATAATAATCTAGTACATATTCTTTGTTACTATAAACTAAGAAATCATCGCTAGTTAAGTAGCAATGTAAATATTTTAAAATTGTTGGCGTATATTGTATATTAGAGTCAAAAGAATTACTGGCTACAACAAGATTGGCTACAACAAGTTTGGAAGAGTGCAGCGTACGTTACTAATATTATTGTGATAATACAATCATAAGTACTTAGGTTAGATACATTCAAGAATAATTGTCATAGAATTAATTGTTATACAATAATGGTTGTGTGCTTAGACTCTATTTCCTCAAGAATTCCGAAGTAATGGACCAATTATTATTGGAAGTGTGATAGGAACTTTTGTTGTAGCACTCACTCTGGGCATCCTGCTGGGACTAATCTGTGGAGTCCAGTATACTAGAACAAAAATAAAGAACAAATTGTCCCAAGAAAATAAGGACATCTCAAAAAACAATGTGAACTTGAACAAAGGACCTCTCTATGAAGATATAGACCTCGCTAAAAATATTCCTCTGGCACAAAATGTTTCATATGATGTAGTAAAATTGTAAATTAGCTTCTTAAAGTGTATATTTTTAAGTCATAACTAGAGTATCCTTATTTTATTGATAAAATTAATGTTACTTATGTGAACAGTTTATTGTATGTGAAATCAACTAGCTAAATCATATGCAGTGTAAAGTGAGGAGTACTTGTTGGTAATTAAACAAAAAAATTATAACAAAAACAATAACTTCAAATTTCAATTTCGCTGGGAGTCCCATAAAACTGTAGCTAGTTATACTTGTTGATAAACTCATGTAGTGTATATCGTAGTTTGTGTCCATCCAAATGCATTTATCTTAAAATTACTTTGTATGACTATAACTAAAAGTCATTCTGTAATGCAAGCGACATTGAAATATGTTAACGTTCTTGACTGAATGATGAAAGAGTTAGACATCCCAAATGTAACAAAGGACAATGGCTATCCATTGACTACAATACATTAAATATACTATTATTATTGGCACAAAAAAAACTTAGACCATTCGAAAAATGTTTTAGCTACATTCACATAATACTACTAACTGCAAAAAGATGTTATAGATTTTTACCAACCCCACACTGCATTACTTAATGTAATTTTCTCAAATACCAAAGTTGTTTTCGTTGTGCTTTGTTTAGTTGTTTTTTTTTTCTTTTTCCTTTTTCTTTTTTTCTTCATTATGGCGATGCATTGATATTGTAATTCATTTGATGAACAAGCAAGTGTATACTGCAACATCGATCCCCTGAGCAACTCAGATATCTTTCAAGCATCAGCTGTCTTATTACATGTACCATAACATATCTTATTAGACAGTGGTCACATACATAGTCAGTAAATTGACTTGAAGAATTATTATTACCATTAGCTATTATTTAGTTATTACAGTTAGATCCTTCACCAGGATGAACATAAGCTAAACAAGTGTAGCATTTTGTTGACATGATATAATTATAATATATCTTTGATGTTCAAACATGAATCATAGAACCAACACTTCGTACTGTATTTTCCAATTATAAACTACGATGTAAATTATAGTGAACAAAGACATGCTTTCTCGGGTGTACTCTTGTAGATGAAAACTTCTTACTGTAAATGTTAATCAAAGACTTGTATTCTTGATTATAAACTTGATTTAATCCACAATTATACATAATTAAAATAAACGTTTCGATCTAACTAAAGAAGAGTAATTATAATATTCAATTATTCTGTGTTTTTTTCTTCTCAGGAATGTACGTATTGGCTTGATGCTTAATAATGTGATTGAAGAATAATGTATCTGAATAACACACTACACTTAACTTGAAACATGCTTAGTTATAACAATAATAATAAAATACAATTGTTTGAACAAAACTGACAGCTATTACACAAACTATAAAATCTAAAATTAGTGAAAAAAATTTCAGACATTTTTATATTGCTATCTATATTTTAATTAACAAAAAGTAATTTTGTAATAATCAATATGATATTGAAGCAATGTATAAAGTGAAATGATACATTCACATCAACAACACACACACCTACACATACTTCCAGGTGTAACTGCCCATACAAAGTAGAGCAAACAGTATACACCAATGTTCAAAACAATGAACGCATATTGCTTACAAGGTCCAGCAAAAATGATTTCTACTAGGAAATAGTGAAATTAATTTTTTTATTTTAAACAACAAAAATAAAGGAAGCATATGAAATCAAGTAATGATTGATAGCACCTGATTTAACTGATCTAAATAAACACAGCATCTCTCATGGTACATCAATTTTTGTTGGAAGTAAATTAGATCCTTCGTCTTGATCTTCATTTTCATGGATTATTTATATATATAGCTATTGTGTGACATGTAATAATGTAGCACTGGACAATTTACAGTTTTGTCTATTTAAACTTTTCTATACAATGTGTGCCACATTCACTGTACACAAGAGTATGACATAATTGAAGCAAGGTAGCTAATTTATTATGCACTCTTTTGTTTTGACGTTTCATTCAAATAGATCCGTATTGATAATTTGTAAATTTGATACCTTTGTTCCTTTTTATTCTTTTTAAAATTGATGCAAATATAATTGCTTAACATTTTTAAAACAATTATGCCATAAATCATATATAATGTATGGTACACTTATGTACAATATGGATATTGTTTTGGAATATAATCCTGTGCAGTTACTAATGAATGTGTGTAAGTAACTGTGGTAGACTAACGATACGACACTACACATTGGCTAGTAATTTAATGCTACATGATAGGTAGTCAAAAAATTTGATGGAAAACTAAATATAGAAGCCATACAACTGATGTTGTACCTAATAGCATCACAGTGATACATTCTCTTCTGGTTCCTACTGTTAAAATTATGGATAATTAGTTTTGGTGTTTAATAGAAGGCACTGCCTGGACACCCCAGTTTAAACGCTAAGCCAACGTCCTGGGAAGTTAATCTGAAGGAGTTTTCTAATTCGAGTAATTGACGAGCCATTGTAGCGGGCAAGACACTACCTGGAACACAATCAAAACTTGGGTTTTGTTTAGTCTTGCCTGCGTAGCCAGACCCTTTACCTGCCGCTACGCTCAGTTCCATACTCTCCAAGATCTCAGTGGGAAATTGCGGTTCCGGTCGTGGTTGTCAGTAATTTAGGCCACTCAATCTGCTCATTTCCCAGCAGTCCCAAGACTTCCGTTTACCCAGGGTGGGCAAGGCAGTCGCGTAGCCACTCATACCGGAAGTCGTAGAAACTTGTACAAATCCTTTCAAAAGGTCACCTCATTGAAATGGTGTTTCAAGGTGTGCGTTTATTTATATACACGTATATTATAATTATATATATATATTTTTTTAGTTTACAAAGAAGCCATACACCTCTTAGTCTTAATACTGTGGTGTGCTGCTCAGTAAAGCTAACAGCATTAGCCTCAGAACACCTTTAATATGGTAAGTTATATATTCCTTATTAATTCGGGACATAGCAATCTGCAACTAAATTAGATTAATGCAATTATTGATATGTCATTGTGATTCATCTATATACGATAATTTTATATTGGAACTGCAAAACAAAGAAAACAATGTTTAAGTGATATTGAAGGTATTATGATTATACTTTGTAGCTATGTGTATTCGAAGAGTTCAGTACTATGGAGAAGAGGTCCAAAAATGACAATCCATTCAGATCAAAAATGTGGTCCTTGCTAGTTGTGCCGCAAATCTGCCTCCTATTACACACACCTGTCCACTTAGGATCATGAACTTTCAACCGAACTCCGGGCCATGGAGTAAACAATCACAGTTGACAGCTGTGTCTGTCATGCATGTGAAAATAACACAAACAGAAAATTAATTCAGTTGACTATGTACCACACTGGACATCTACACAGTACACAGCATACATAAGTGATGCTTCCTCACTGTGACTGAGTTCATCAACTATTCAGGACTTGTCACAGCAAGACATTTGATATGTTTATTGTAGCAGTTAACACTGATGGGAAGCTATTTCCGCTGTGCCAAGGTTCATTAAAAACAAGCGCGTCATACAATCAACCCTCAAGTATACATACATGAGAAATGCTTCACATGTAGTGCTAACATAGAGGGGTCACACATGCATTGCCCTAACACTAATACCACTAAATCTCATTTTAGTCAAGGTAGTGATATGGATTTGAACATCACTGAAAATGATAAAATATGTACAAGCTGTTATAAAAGTCGCCTCAAAATAATTATTCATTTAAAGCAAAATTGTCATGATTGTCGTACAATTGCGGGAAAAGAGACAGCCTCAGTTCTCTGCCACCAGGATCCTGCAAGTCAGACTAAACCCGTCTAAAGGTCAATCCAGTCAGCTGCTCAAAGCTTCCCGGGCCCACAAACAACTATACCACCTAGACTCGCAAGAAAATGTTCAAGCTTCTCCCGGAATTCTTTGGTGATAGCCTAATCTGTTTCTATAAAGTATCTTAAGTGAACATATCATAATGTGATAAAATATCACTCAAGAGTAATGTTGTTATAGAGTACGAGTTTAGTTATAGTTATACATTGTTAAGCTATGGTAACTTACTCCAAGTTATAGACTATATGGGATTGTTATTTAATTTTATAGATAACCAAAAGTTTCAAGCTACACTATTAAGTTTTTACTATTACTGACCTGATCTAATTTTAGTTAACTATTTTAGCTAGTAGTTTTAATGAATTATAGTTTCAAATTTTAACTCCGTCAATATTTTATTTTATAAAAATTATATATTCATTATAGAATTAAAAACTATTTAAATTCAATCCAGAGTATTAAACTAATGTACTTCATGTTTTCAAACCAGAACTATTTTCCAAACTAATCAAATGCCACTTAATATTTAAGAAATGAATATTGATTCACTTATTGTTAAGTTTTAAATGGCTGGAAGTTTTAGTTATGAACAAAGTCAGACCAATGATAATATTAGAATGCCTACTAAAGCAGATTTTAGTGTCAGTTATAGTTAACCCAAATAAAGTTACTTCACTGAGGTTGTGTGTAACAACCACTGTAAAAAATACCCATTATAAGCCAACTTATAGCACTAGTTGATTCACTATAAGCTTATGCCTTATAACAAATACATGATATTTAATTTATATAGTAATAAATTTTATAAGCTAAATTTACTGATACAAGTAGACAATAAACTAAATATAATGTACTTTATAGTAAATCAATAAGTACCATAATATGCAATCTTTAAACTGTGTTATAAAGCAGTTAAACATTAATGATGTATTCATCTTTGCTCACATTGAAACTTATGGATGTATTTTAAAGAGAATTGTGAAAAAAATTACAAAATTTATAGTTGGTTTATAAAAATATATTTTGGACTTATAGTACAAATCAATTCTTTATTTTAGCATTTGCGTTTCATCACTTCTATTTACTTTAGAGCAGTTTAAACGTTTTTACACAATCTAGTTGCCACTAAGTACAGTGTTACATTAGCATTAGTGTTGTTAATAATAGAGAAATAAGAGCAAGAATTATATACCATTACTACATGATACACTTTGTTTCTGCAGGTCTGATTAAAACTTACAATTTTAGTGTACACATTTGAAACTTCTGGTGAAAATTGTAGTCGAATCTAAAAAGATAGAGATAATATGATTACAAATGGCAATATTATGTTGTACCATGAGACCACCTGTGTATAATTGTTGAGGAACACTGCAATCTATTTTATTAGACCATTCACCATTACTTTTGCATGAAATAGTTGATATATTCGCTCCACTGTCATTACATTTTACCAGTACTGATGAAGTATTATCAACTGTTATGTCATATTGAAGTATGGTTACTGATAAATAATGTGGTAACATAGGACAAAATCCTATTAATAAAAAAATTATGGCAATAATAATGTAGAAGTTCATCTCAACACTCAACTAACCAAAGAAGAATGTGCTAGCAAACACTCCTTGACATGTTATTAAAGAAAATGAGATATTGTAATATGTATTGCTATGAAGTGATACATAGGCAATGGAATTATTGCCACTGTACATATCATTGTGTAATGGAGAAACACCAATCACTTCAGTTTTATCATCATTTGTATAGTGATGATTCCACAATATTATTATATTAGAAGTGCCATTTACATGAGGTATCAACAAAATTTTCATATGAGAAACACTTTGATCTGCAAAAATTATACATGTCATAGTTTTGTTAGCATTTTGTATTTTCTGGACCAGTGCTGCTGCATGAGAAAAAGCCTTAAATTTGCACCCCAGCAAATCCAGGTACCCAATCACAGCTAGGTAGACTGGTGGGGCTGATGAGAGGCAGATGGAAGATGAATAATTACCCAGAGTTGGGCTTGAACTGGAACTTCAGGCCCTGAGCCAAGGACACAACATTACACCTCACAGCCCCACTCACCCACCCACCCACCCACCCACACACACACACACACAACCCAATATACAGGTACTTGTGACTATTCTTTTGCAGGAAATGATAAATTGTGTGATTGCACAACCTACTTCCTGTAGGTCATTGAATATGTTGTGGTTGATTTAAACAGGAAATGTCTTAGACTATAAAGTATCCAGGCTTACACTGCTGGCTCTTCACAAGAGAAAGTTATGGACTGTAAAGTTGGAGTTATATTATTGTATTGCTACTACTTGTCTATTGTGGTGAAAGGTAACTAAACAAATAGTTCATAATAATTTAATAATGTAAAATGACATTCCTTAGGTGCATTGGTTCTTCAAGAACTTCCTACCTGTCCTGGTGATAGTGCAGTCTACAAATGTAATGTGACTGGGAGTAATCTAGTGATTTGGGAATGGACACTTTCCTCTACCAATGAAAGATATTCGGTTCTTCCTGGTAGTGATATGCCAGGAATCATGAATCAATCTTTTTTTAATACTCCAGTTCAATTCAACCGAACTGATGTTGGTCCTCCACTCACCAATATCATAGCTACTGTGTTTTATCCACTTCAGTTAAATGGAACTAGTATGACTTGTGGAGGGAAGTCGCTCACAATACTTATTCCCAAACAAGAGAGTAAGTTCACTAGTTATGTAGCTACTTAATGCAAAGTAAGTTTGCATCTTGTGAACATCTATCTACTTGAGATATGTTATGATGATGATGATGTTACAATATTCTCACAGGTCTCTTGCCTCCAACACTAACAGTAAGATTGGCAGAAAATGAAGAGGATGTTAATATTTACCCTAATTTAGGAGGCAACATTGATAACGTGAAGTACAGGGTAGCAGAGGAAACTCTTACAAGAGTGTCTCCAATAATTACTGTTAGCAGGTCCTCTAATATTGTCTTCAACCTATCTTTCTATCACTGTCTAACACAACTGACTTTCCAAATAGGTACGTTTTTGCTGCAAGTTTAAAGTGTTATTTGAGAATCTTTATTTTACAGAAATAAGATGTCTGTCAGTAGAACAAAACTATACCATATTTCCAAATGGGACTTGGGAGATATCCCGCCAATGTGGTAGTGCACTAGCCACCTGCAATAGTTATGGGTCTTGGAGTGAGGATATTAGTTGCCCTGAGATGAGTACCACAATGAGTACCACAATGAGTACCACAATGAGTACCACAATGATTGATCTCATCGAATCTGGTAAGATAATAATATGCAATCTGTTTTCATAGAAATCATACTACTGTTTAGACCCTACTGGGTCTTGGAGTGAGAATATTAGTTGTATACATATCCCACTGAAAATGGTAAGATGTCATAATAACGTGATAATTTGAGACCCAATAGATGTTCCAACTAACTGTATACATTCTACAGTATTATCATTAATACTGCTAAAATTTCTCCATGCTTAAACAGCTAATTATCAACATGTTATCAAAGTTCTCACATACTTATCATACTGACATATCAATCACAACTCTACAAATGTCACTTTACATTTAACAGTATTTTTATTGCTTCCCAATATCACTCCTTACTGACTTTCTTAACATAAACTTATAACAGTCTATAACATACATTAACAGTTACATCAAAATGTCAAATACAAGAATTTTTTTTTTTTCAGATCAAATTAGTTAAAATGTTAAGTATTAGCCCCACACTAAAGCTGCATTAATTTATAATCTATAAAACAGTGGTGGAGGAAGGGGGTGGGTGCTTTAGGGCTGGAGCCCGCCCATAAGATTGGGTTGCAGTCTAACCTTTAAACCACAAACTCATGGAGCCTACCTCTCCCCCATGCAAACCAATTATCCTGCACAGCTTTATGCCAACAAAGCCCAGTTATACGCTAGTTTTCTCGGAGTTTATAAACATAGATACACTTACACAACTATACCGTGTAGCCAGTGGCTTCGGAATTCTGAATTGCAGACATATAGCTTACTGTTCAAAATACCGAGTACGAACCAAACATGAATTGCAATAAAGCACTCATTTACATACTCACATAAACTACATACACATCAATAGTATTAAAAAAAGAAGTATCAACACCTTGCAAAACATGACACTGGCATTATCTAATACTACGTACATACTATGCTTCATGTAGTAACCTCACAATATGTATTACTACATTAAATTAGATTAATAGTTGAATAAAAATATGACTTCACATAATAATTGTGTTACACACGTTCTGGTTAATGATTAACTTCAGTTATAATTAGTGTAGATTGACTTAATATTTTTTATTAACAATTTTTTTTGTGTGATTAATTATTCCAGAGTTTCTGAAAGGGACTGCTACTACCAATGGTGGAAATTACAATGTATGTATGGAAAAATGTATAAGCAAAATTGTTTATTCTAATATGATTTATTATGTATAGATGCAATTTCCTCAGCAATGTCCAACTTGCCACACCAATTACAGTTTAGAGTTAGTTATTGGAAGTGTTATTGGGAGTTTTGTGCTGGCACTCCTTCTGGGACTAGTCCTGGGACTACTGTTTGGAGTCAAATTCACAACTAAACATTTGAAAAGACAAACGGATTCATTTAATAAGAACTATGACTCCAATAAAGGACCTTATTATGAAGAAGTAGAAATGGATAAAAATGTTGAACTGAATCCAAACATTTCTTATGATACAGTTAAGAAAATATAATAAATGTGCCAGAATACGACTTAGTTTTCCAGATAAATGCTAATCATTTTTTGGCAATGCGACCGGAAGCTCTTATAAGTAACGCCCCCTATAGTCTTGTGGTAATGACGTGAACAAACAATTTGCAGTAGTTTAGCTTTACACTATATTCTCTGCGATTCGAAGCGATTAATGGTAGGAGCTACCGGTGAGGTTAGTGTCTCTTTAATGTTTAGCTTCTTATGAAGACAGCATTAATTACGTAGACTTGGTAGGCAGAATATTTAAAAGGGAGGCTTACTTAGTGGCCACACCCAAACAGCATCCATTAGATACCAAACAAACTGTAATAGTTGTTAAACGGTAAAGTTGGGTGTTCAATTTTATATACCTTCGTATTGTCAAACAAACACTACTTGTCTACATCAACTTATTTTCATATACAATAGATAGTCATAGCTTTTGCCGATGATTTTGTGTAGTGAACAATGCCATAACTGCACTGACTGTCTCTTTTACTGCTCTTTTTCTAAATCAAAAACCATAATGTTGACACCTCTTCTTTTTAAATTCATTCCACCATTATAGCAGCATTCATTTCATGTCATGTCTGTAGCTAAAGCATCGTGGTTTTATGAAGTGCTAGCTAACATATAAAGTACATAACTGGCCAATACTCCATTGGTCAATACTCCATCACAGTTCAATTATTTTTTTAGCAAATTATAGATAGCAGTAGAAAGAGAGCAATTGGATATACACCATGAATTACATTAGCCCCACAATGTACATTGATCAATGGATATAATAAATTTGAAAAGGAGTTTACTGGTACCATAAACTCCCTCCGTCCTGCTTATGTCCCTACTATTGTTCATTATACAAGTTACATATCAACTTGCTCCAGCTACATATCGACTTGAAGGATACCAATAACATATTAGCTAGAATGTCTACGTAGTTTCATTTTTTTCTCATGAAATCAGTATTCATAGTTTTCATGATTAACTTACCTATTCACCAATTTTTACAAAAAAAAATCTTTTGAAAACTTGTTTTGTTCTTAGTTTTAATTTTTCCTTCCTGATTGTAGCTGTTCATTATGTCAGTTCTACACAGTCAGATTATAGTGCTAATTATTGTGTGAATAAATATTACAATATAATCTTGTAGAAATAAAATATAATATAACATTTTTCATAAGTAGCTCTTGCTATGTCACTACTTCTTGAAGAGAGCCCCCCAATAAACAATCCTAGATCCACTTCTTTCTCACACTGCTTCATTGTATGAACATATTTGTACTTTGTAATAGTTGTCATCACATTAACAATAGTAAGAGAATCAAATTAACAGTTCATACTTTAACAGCAAACTGTATACAACAGTTGAGAAGCATTATGTACAAAACAAGTTGTGTGGCAAGGGCTTACAGGCCCACTTAAAATAGCAAGTTCTGAATATTAAGCAAAAAAAGAAAAAAGAAAAATGAAACCACAACACATTGCCTATTATAATAAAGCAGCTGCTATATAACAGCTTTAGACTAACAATTTGACAGTAGTAATAATTATACTTAAAATTGATATTATCTTTTTTTGAAAGATTTGTTAGCTATTCTCAAGCACAGTTAATCTACTGTTGCCTAAACAAACAACTACCACAGAATGGTGCCTGTAATCAGAGGGAATAATGACAAAACTCAACAAATTGATAGAGGACAATAAAGATGTTAAAAATGCTTTATGCTACATCATTCCTAATTTGCAAAAGTGGTGCATCAAATGCCACTGTCCCTACAGCTATATGTACACCTATATAGTGAACTTAGAGTATATTCAATGGGTATAACCAAAGTGACAGTTTATAATAGCCAGCCCCCAACCCCCATGCCCTGAAGGGCTCCTTGAAGCAAACTTCTTCAGGCTTAATAATTATCAGGGATCATCAAACATAGTTACCTAGATATATTGTTCACTTGTATTGTTTTCTGTAAGTTTTGCCATTTAACCATTATGTTAGGATGTGCTTACATTCCCAGGCAAATATATATATATATATATATATATATATATATATATATATGTATGTCTGTATTCATGTAATGTATTATATATGTAATAATTAAAATTTGCATAATATTGTGTACATAAAAGTAATTTATGTAATGGATACATTGCTCATATACATCATCTATACTATACAATACATGAAAAAATTATATATAACTGGTACAAAAAACATTTAACCTAATCATTTATTACAGTTAGACCATTGACTGCATACCTCATTGCTGGTAAAACTGTACAACACTTATTCTAGATTTCTAAGCTTGCTAAACACTTATTATTATATCAAGTGAGTTGTTTACTTTTGAGATTTTGTGTTAATTGATATCTCACAACATAATACTATAAATAAATTGGGATATTAATTTATAAAACTTACAGTCAAATATTATTTAACAACAGGAATGCTTCAAGAAATGCTTCGAATTTAAAAAAACTGAGGCATCCAGCTTGCAAAACTTGTAAAACAATCAATATGACATCTAAAGCAGCTGTTGGATATATTACTACCATTTTACTAACTGTTATAACAGGTATGTAACTGAGCTAAACTAATCTATATTTACATTGACTGTGGTGTGTGTAAACATTAGGGGAACTGGTGGTAGACAGAAGTCCATGCCCTGGACAATCTGCAATTTTCAGATGTAATGTTCAAAATGATGATTTAGTTTGGAGATGGCTCACTGATCCTCCAAGACAGTTTGTAGTTGCCAGTAATATCCAACCATCAAGTACTATGAGCACATTGGTGATAGGAGGAGTTGAAGTAGTGTTTAATATAACTGAATATCAACTCAATCCATCAGTCATCAGTGCAGTGGCTATTGTTAGTGATCCAGATGTTCTAAATGGAGTTGCAATGACTTGTGGTGGACACAGTCTGGTCATAAGAGTTTCACAAACTAGTAAGTGGATATCATATTAGGTGTAGTAAACACTTATATCTTGTCATTACCATTTCATCAACATAGTCATGTTTTATGCTATTACAGGCTTTGTACCTACAGCCTTACAAGTAGCACGAGTGTCACATAATGAAAGTGAAATTAACATTTATCCAATTGGTGATTTTCTTGATAATACCTTCTACCAATTGTCTTCTACTAATCCAGTGGCATGGACTGGCCCCATAAAGCTTCGCACTGCTGAGAATGTTACATTTCTTTATTGTCAGCTTAACAGTACATTTTTTTATAGGTAAGTTTGGATATACTAAATAATTATAAATATTATAAAAAATACTTTATGCACAATGTTAATGTATTATAGACACGTGCATTTTAGAAGACAGCAATATAGGCAGAAACTATACCCTATTTGTTAATGGAACCTGGGTAATTTCACAAAAATGTGATCCTCCAGAAATACAAGTGACATGTGTTGATGGTAGCTGGAGTGAAGATATTACTTGTCAAGAGATTACTTCTGATCAGAATACAGGCATAGGTATTTTAACATTTAGTAAACTGAGCTTTCAGTTTATGCAAATATAAAGACTATTTCCAAAATAGAATCTGCTAATTTATCACTTCCAATCTTTAATATCAGCCAACATTGACTTGGTTAGCTGAAATTGTTACTATAAATAAACCAACTGTTTTGAACTATTCCTGTCTACAAAGAAATTAAAATATACTTAGATGATAATATATTTTGAGATATTTTTTCACTTTGTTTTGCCACACTTCAATAGTTATGAGTATTGTAACATCAACATTTTCAATATATTATAGCTACATCATTATTCAGGAAGTTCTATTTTATTTCAACCATGATAATATTATTATCCACACTTGAAATAATGATCTTTGTTGTTGTTGGTTTTATCTATATTAGGGGAAACGACTGCTACAACAGAGGCTAACTCCTTTGTTACAGTAAAATCAGCTACTACAATAAAAGACAACTTTGTTACAGTAAGATTTAGCTAATCCTTAATTCACTTTCATATTTTATTAATCACTGCAAATAATTAAGCTATTATAATATCAAATTAATCAATTAGCTATTGCATCTGTTGTGTTTCTTCATCAGGGCTCAACTTCCTGTGCTGACCACATGTATAGTTTGAAATCAATTATAGGAACTGCTATTGGATGCTTTATGCTGGCTCTTATTGTGGGCTTTGGCATGGGACTACTTAGTGGAGTCTACTACAACAAGAACATGAAAGTTTTCAAACACTCTGGGGGAAGTTGCAATTGCTCAAAGCACAGTATTGACTTGCATAAAAGACCTTTCCATAACATCATTGGATCTTACATCTTCATCTTCATTTTCAAAGATATTTTAAATATTGTGTGATATGTATTTATATAAAGTTTTCTTTTTTAACTCACCTATCAATGTATACAACAATGAACACAAAATTTTGAAATACTTTAAAGCAAGTATTAGTAAAAGTAACTGAAATGCATAAATCAGCAAATAGCTGTTTACTCACAAATAGATGTTTACTCCTTTTTTGAGGACATAGAAAGCTGATATATTGTTTGGATTAGCTACATCTAAAAAGCTAGCAGAGAATTTTGACAGAAAACATTAAAGTAGTAGACATTATATCAATACAACTGATATTATTCCTTATGTTATATCAGAATGCTTCATACTCTTCTGGCTCCTGGTAGTTAATTTAGACTATTACTAAGCCTAACCAAAGTGTAAACAGTAGTAAGAGTATGAGTATGTGGCTTCTATTATGAGTGTAGTTCACATAAAACGTTTGTAGTTCTACTGATGGGAAGTTGTAAAGTAACGAGTCTGTTTTTTAAACTCTTTGTGATTGATATTCATTTCTAACATTGCTGTATTTTTTATGTTGAACGTAACCAATACTTAACAGAATCTACTTTTTGACACAAACATTCTATAAAAACAAACATTCACAAAGTGCTACTCACTCTTACTTCAATATGAGAAGAGTTGTCTGTTAACTATTTACAACACCGAGGCAAACATTATGATAGAACATGCATGAGTGCATGTTTATTCATAATTTAGAATAACAACAATCTCTTGATCTATATGCTGTACTTTGTTTTACAATTATTCAATCTATGTGATATCTCTTGCAACTGTTTCAGCTAGCTATGTGTTATGCACTAAAACTAATCACATGTGAAATAAAATTACATTCTTTTAATATTTTAATAACGAAAAAGACAATAATAATAAGTGTCAATGTTAAACAAAACCATTAAACATCTAGAAAAGAAATATAACAATTACTTTATGTTCTTAACTGTTTCATAAGATATATTTTGAGTTAATTCAACATTTTTATCTAGTCCTACTTCATCATACAGAGGTCCTTTATTTAAGTCAATATTCTTCATAGATGTATTGACTTGTTTAACTTTATATGTTCTTGTAAATTTGACTCCAAACAGTAGTCCCAGGACTAGTCCCAGAGTGAGTGCCAGCACAAAACTCCCAATAATACCTCCAATAATTATTTCCAGACTGTAACTGGTGTGGCAAGTTGGACATTGCTGAGGACATTGCTGTGAACAATGCTGAGGACATTGCTGTGAACAATGCTGAGGACACTGCATCTATTAATAATTAATAATTAGAATAACATAAAGTCATACAGTAAATTACATTCAATTATATCTCAAACATACTTGGAATATTTCAGCATTAGTAGTCACTTTCTGAAATTCTGAAACACAATATTGAAATCATAAAAATAGAGATTTTCCAAGACAATATTAATGAAAATGAATTCTTATAATTGATATACAGTATACATTTAGTAAATTGTTGACTAGAATAGGACATTTCTTCTCACGCACATGCTCTTCATTTACTTGAATCAATGTGTGATGAGAATACTAATTGTACTCAAAGCTAGATCTAAGTCTATATATAAGAAATATTTTACACTCATATTTGTAGGCGTAAGTTTAAATCTTGTTCACTGTACCTGAATCAGTTTGTAAAGTTGTTAATGCCTGACAATCTATATTTTCACTCATATTCCTTCATCCTCACAAGTCACTTCTACTTTGGAAGGACTACAATCTCGTGAAATTGTCCATGTTCCATTGGAATAAAGAGTGTAGTTTGTTTCTTCATTATTGTCATTCAAAATACATACACCTTAATAAAACATACATAATAGCTAGCGTTTAACTGAAACTCCTTCTGAAACATACAGAAGATACATTGAAGTATTTAAACAATCATTCTACTCTTACCTAAATTGAATGTACTATTATACTGGCACTGAAAAAATAGTAAATTGTTAGGAGCAGTTAGTGTTATAGGACTTGTCCATGTTGTGAATTTATTCAAAGGTGATATTTGGTAGAAAATATTTCTGGCATTTTCATTCGCAATTGGCTGAATAATCAGTTCACTAGTATTAGTTGATCCTCTGGTAACTCTCAAAGCAATAGGCACAAGACCTGCAACAACACAAATAAATACAGATGAACTTTTGTGGTAGCATTAACTAGTGATATTAACTTACTCATTCCTGGAACATTTATGGTAAAAGATTGCCCACCACAAGACATAACAGTACCATTTAAGAGTTCTGGATTACTAACTGTAGCTATAACACTAATGGTGGATGAACTCAATTCTGTAACATTGAAGATAACTTCAGTAACTCCAATCTCAAGTGTTGTTAATCTTGGTTGTGGTGGGAGAAGAGAGAGAACAATATAGTCATGCTCTCTGCTTCCTACTGGGGTCCACTGCCATTCTAAATCTCCTCCACTCACAGTACATCTATACATGGCTTCTTCACCAGGACAGGGACCTTTGTCCACCACTAGTTCTCCTGGTATCAAATAATACCAGATAATATGACATGTAAGCATTAGATCCAGTCCTTCTCACCAACCACAGACTTAGCTAGCTAAATAAAAGTTGAGTAAGGGATGTGGGCAGGAGAATTAAAATAAATATTATACAAAAGATAACAGATTAGTTCTATATACTTTGTATTTTCACTATAGTCATAAATATTTACAAAATTCACAAGCATTTCAACCATTTTACAACAGTCATCATCAGTGTGTGGATGATAATAATACTAGTCAAAAATAATGTCCTGAGGAACTTGTTGTTATGACAGAGCTATAACAAAAATAAGTTATGACAAAGCTATAACAAAAAAGAAAGTCCTGGCTACCAGCTATCATAGCTACAATTAAAAAAACGTAAGTGTGAAGACAGCACATAATAATGCTTAGAAAATTATTGATGAGAAATAAAAATAGCAGTTCCAGATTTAAGTTTGCACAACACTATAGGTTTGATGAAAGTAGTTGAATTACAGCAAGCATATATTCAATAATCTGGATAATTATCTCTGTGCTTTTTCCTTTCCTGAACACATTAGCTATCAACCACTTCAAGCTTGGACTATCAAAGCATCGATCTTTTCTCGATATTTACGCATGCCGCGTTGTGCCCGGTTTTCCTGTAGATGGTCACATATATAGATATATATATATATATATAATATTTGCCTGGGAATGTAAGCACATCTTAACATAATGGTTAAATGGAAAAAACTTACCGATAACAATACAAGTAAACAATATATCTGGGTAACTAATGCTTGATGATCCCTGATATTATTAAGCCCCAAGAAATTTGCTTCAAGGAGCCCTTCAGGGCATGGGGGATGGGGGCTGGCTATTATAAACTGTCACTTTGGTTATACCCATTGAATCTACTCTAGATTGCTGCTGTGGTTTGTTAGACTAGTTCGCTATAGGTGTACAGATAGCTGTAGGGACTCCCCTCCACCTCAGATTATAGTTGCATTTGATGCGCAACTTTTGCAAATTAGGAATGATGTAGCATAAAGCATTTTTAACATCTTTATTGTCCTCTATCAATTTGTTGAGTTTTGTCATTATTCCCTCTAATTACAGGCACCATTCTGTGGTAATTGTTTGTTTAGGCAACAGTAGATTAACTGTGCTTGAGAATAGCGAACAAATCTTTCAAAAAAAGATAATATCAATTTTAAGTCTAATGAATAATTATTAATACTGTCAAATTGTTAGTCTAAAGCTGTTATATAGCAGCTGCTTTATTATAATAGGCAATGTGTTGTGGTTTCTTTTTTCTTTCTTTTTTTTTGCTTAATATTCAGAATAACTTGCTATTCTAAGTGGGCCTGTAAGCCCTTGCCACATAACTTGTTTGGTAAATAATGCTTCTCAACTGTTGTATACAGTTTGCTGTTACAGTATGAACTGTTAATTTGATTCTCTTACTATTGTTAATGTGATGACAACTATTATAAAGTACAAATATGTTCATTACATGACTTTGTACAATGAAGCAGCAAGGGTGAGAAACCTCAGAAGCGGATCTAGGATTGTTTAATGTCAGAAGTGGTGACATAGCAATAGCTACGTATGAAAAATGTTATATTATATTGTATTTCTACAAGATTATATTGTAATATTTATTCACAAAATAATTAGCACTATAATCTGACTGTGTAGAACTGACATAATGTACAGCAACAAAATCAGGAAGGAAAAATTAAAACTAAGAACAAAACAAGTTTTCAAAAGATTTTTTTTGTAAAAGTTGGTGAATAGGTAAGTTAATCATGAAAACTATGAAAACTGATTTCATGAGAAAAAAAATGAAACTACGTAGACATTCTAGCTAATATTGAAGGTAGTTACATAGCTATAATTCAAACATGAAGAAAAAATGGAATAACCACTAAATGCAATACTATTCTGTCATGAATTAAAGTTATACTTGCTCAGCTTTGGCTTACTAAGAGCTTGGTCTGCTATATTATAAAAGGACGACGATACTAAAAATCCTGACTCAGCATATCCATAAAGTATGGGTGAGCTCATTAGATGATTTTGATTATTGGAGGTGGAAAAACAACCGAGGACAAAATGATATCGGTATCCTCCAAGTCGATATGTAGCTGGAGCAAGTTGATATGTAACTTATATAATGAACAATAGTAGGGACATAAGCAGGACGGAGGGAGTTTATGGTACCAGTAACTCCTTTTCAAATTAATTATATCCATTGATCAATGTACATTGTTGGCTAATGTATATTATGGTGTATATCCAATTGCTCTCTTTCTACTGCTTTCTATTTGCTAAAAAAAAATTGAACTGTGATGGAGTATTGACCGATGGAGTATTGGCCAGTTATGTACTTTATAATAGTTTGCTAGCACTTCATAAAACCACGATGCTTTAGCTACAGACATGACATGAATGAATGCTGCTATAATTGTGGAATGAATTTAAAAAGAAGAGGTGTCAACATTATGGTTTTTGTTTTAGAAAAAGAGCAGTAAAAAGAGACAGTCAGTGCAGTTATGACATGGTTCACTACACAAAATCATCGGCAAAAGCTATGACTATCTATTGCATATGAAACTAGAGTTGATGCAGACAAGTAGTGTTTGTTTGACAATATGAACGTATATAAAATTGAACACCCAACTTTATCGTTTAAAACAACTATTGCAGTTTGTTTGGTATCTAATGGATGCTGTTTGGGTGTGGCCACTAAGTAACCCTCCCTTTTAAATAATCTGCCTATCAAGTCTACGTAATTAATACTGTCTTCATAAGAAGTTAAACATTAAAGAGACACTAACCTCACCAGTAGTTTGAATGGGAAACACCTACCATTAATCGCTTCGAATCGCTGAGAATATAGTGTAAAGCTAAACTACTGCAAATTGTTGGTCACGTCATTACCATGAGACTAGGGGGCGTTACTTATAAGAGCTTCCGGTCGCATTGCCAAAAAATGATTAGCATTTATCTGGAAAACTAAGTCGTATCTGGGGACTTAAGTTGTTCTGTACAACAGTGCAATGCTCGGGGAGGCTGCTATATTTGATAAACCAGTGATAATACTACTGCAAATTGGGAGAGTTGCAAAGGTTTAACTTTTTACGTGCAACAAGGCATGCAACTAATATAATTCTTGCTAGACTAGTGGTGTGCTTGAGCACAAATGGCGAGCGAGCCTGATAGTTAGGTAACATAAAATGTTACTATTTTTAGCTTACTTCATGCAAACACTATAATAGCAGTTATGACATTAGATTTCAGCAAACAAATACAAAATCACTCTCTTACCTGATTAATGGTAACTTTTGTAGTATCAAACATCAACCATTCTGATAATCTCAATCACCAGTGACTCTTGAACAAGCTCTCAGCTACGATAAAAAATAAAACAGTGTTATTATTTGTAATTTTAGCCAACAAATATGGAATTACTACTTACCTCATTCTTGAGTATTGATAACTTCTGTAATATCAAATTGAAGTTACTTTGACCATCTGAATTACCTCGAATTCTTGACAACAAGCTCTCAGCTACATAAACAAAAGACAATCAATTTTAGCACACAAATACAAAATTACTTTCTTACCTCATTTTCTTGAGCAGTAGTAACTTCCTAGTACCAAATTTGAGTCATTCTGACTATTTGAATTTACCAGTCACTGTTGACAACAAGCTCTTAGCTGAGTTAACAATAACAGAATTACCTGAATAAACTTAGAAAGCAGTGGCAAAGAAGTGCAGTTTGACAAATACTTCACAATTGTTTCAAGAAGAGAGTAGCTATAAACGTTTTGGTTGAAACAGAGTTGCGTAAGGCAGTGCAGCAGGATTCTCCGCGCTCGTTAATTGAAAAATACTGGAACTGTGAACGCTTTACCTAACTTACGTAATTAGAAGCGCGGGCGAAAACAGAGGTCTCACGTACCCCATAAACAGATAAATAAATAAATATAGCGAAATCTCGATTGAGTTACCCCTGATAGTGTCTAGCTCGCTTCGCTCGCTCGCCAATTATCTTATTATTGAAAGAGATTAATGTCTTATGTATATATAACGTTATGTCATGAAGGATATAAAATTACTAGTCAAAATTTTATTAATACAAAATGTGTATGCATTATTTGTACTAGCTATATATATATATTATTCATTTGATACAGGAGAATATCACGAGTCTGTTGGCTTAGTATTTACGCGAGTGCCGCAGGCACGAGCGTAAATACTGCCAATCAGACGAGTGATATTCTCGGGTATCCCAATGGATAATAAATTTATTAGGTACTGCTCATGCGCGAATACCTTGGTAACATTCTATAACCTAGGGGGACGTAATAACCCAACGTAATAACTATGAACACAGGTGATATGGAAAAATATTGCCCTAAGCCACATCCTGTTTAGTTTAATGCATTTTCTATGTGGCAACAGTTATCAGGCTCTGTTCAGTACCTAATAAATAAGTATATTCTATCATTTCTTTTATAAAATTGAAAGGTGGTTAGATTGTAGCTACATAATAGTCATGTTGATTGTGGTTACTTGCTATTTATTGTATTCAACTGCTGCTTATTGAATTTAATATGTTCCAAAATAATTAAATAAACTTCTACTGAGAATCATAGCCATATCAGTACACAAAAGTATTAATTATTATTATAAAACTGCTTCAAGAATAATATTCTTAATGTAATTATTTATGTTAATCCTTATTGGTTAAATATTTGAAGACAAAAACACATTAAAGAATTGTTACAGTTATGCCGATTTCTGAATGTTTTCTTTTTCATCCTTTTTTAATCTTTCATGGAACTTACTATTAAAAAAGTCAGAGGGGCTTGGGGAGGGGGGTTTATGCCACTTAAGCCCCTATTATTTACACCCCATACTATATTATGTATTTGTAAGCATATTTGTAACATGTACTTCTTGCTATATTTTCAATAAATTCTTTATTTACTACTCTACAGTACTACTACATTGCTGTTGCTATGACAACTATTATGAAATACAACAGATGGCCATATTATAGTAGCAACTATGTAGTAGAGTATGTGTTACTGTAATTACAACTTTCTCATGTGAATATTTGAAGCCACATATTGACACTGGAAAAACCACAAACTCAACAAGTGTATACTACACTCATCAGTTGAAGCCACTTATTCTTACTACTGTTTACATTTTGGTAAGGTATTTTAATAATTATACTGATATCTGCATTGTGTGATAATGTATATCAGAGAGAATTACATCACCATAAAATATATAATATACACACAATATATAATATAAATGTGTAGTAAGGAGACATAAATATTATATTTTCTTAACTGTATCATAAGAAATGTTCTGAGTCAGTTCAACATTTTTATCCATTTCTACTTCTTCATAATATAAAGGTCCTTTATTGGAGTCGTTGTTCTTATTAAATGAATCCGTTTGTCTTTTCAAATGTTTAGTTGTGAATTTGACTCCAAACAGTAGTCCCAGGACTAGTCCCAGAATGAGTGCCAGCACAAAACTTCCAATAACACTTCCAATAACTAACTCTAAACTGTAATTGGTGTGGCAAGTTGGACATTGCTGAGGAAATTGCAGCTATACATAATAAATTATATTAGAATAAACAATTTTGCTTACACATTTTTCCATACATACATTGTAATTTCCACCATTGGTAGTAGCAGTCCCTTTCAGAATCTCTGGAATAATTAATCAAACAAAAAATTAAGTTAATAAAAATATTAAATCAATCTACACTAATTATAACTGTAGTTAATCATTAACCAGAACGTGTGTAACACTATTATTATGTGAAGTCATATTTTTATTCAACTTTTAGTTACAATCTAATTTAATTTAGTAATACATATTGTGAGGTTACTACTTGAAGCATAGTATGTACGCAGCCAGTGTCATGTTTTGCAAGTTGTTGATACTTTTTTTTTTTAATACTATATTGATGTGTATGTAGTTTATGTGAGTGTGGTAAATGAGTGCTTTATTGCAATTCATGTTTGATGAATAGTACCATTGGTTCGTACTGGGCATTTTGAACAGTAAGCTATATGTCAATTCAGAATTTCCAAGCCACTGGCTACATGGTAGTTGTGTAAGTGTATCTATGTTTACAAACTCCAAGAAAACTAGTGTATGTAACTGGGCTTTATTGGCATAAAACTGTGCTTTTAAAGCTGTGCAGAATAATTAGTTGGCATGGGGGAGAGGTAGGCTCCATGAGTTTGTGGTTTAATAATGTTTATGAAAGAAACACCCTAGCTAGATTGCAACCCAATCTTATGGGCGGGCTCCAGCCCTAAAGCACCCACCCCCTTCCTACACCACTGTTTATAGATTATAAATTAATGCGGCTTTAGAGTGTGGCTAATATTTAACATTTTAACTCATTTGATCTGAAAAAAAAACAAAAAACAACATTCTTGTATTTGACTTTTTGATGTAACTTTCAATGTTAATATATGTTTTAGACAGTTATAAGTTTATGTAAAGAAAGTCAGTAAAGAGTGATATTAGGAAGCAATAAAATACTGTTAGATGTAGCTATAGTGACATTTGTAGAGTTGTGATTGATATGTCAGTATGATAAGTATATGGAAACTTTGATAACATGTTGATAATTAGCTGTTAAATTTTAACAGCATTAATGATAATACTGTAGAATGTGTAGAGTTAGTTGAAACATCTTTGGTCTACAATAGTCATGTGTTATTATGCCAACTGATAATATAATTGTTATCTTACCATATTCAGTGGGATATGTACTTATTTCAGGATATCGCTGTCTATATTGCTGTCTTCTAAAATGCACGTGTCTATAATACATTAACATTGTGCATAAAGTATTTTTTATAATAATTTATTTATAATTATTTAGTATATCCAAACTTACCTATAAAAAATGTACCGTTAAGCTGACAATAAAGAAATGTAACATTCAGCTCAATAAAAATGGAGGGGAGGGGGTGGGGGAGGGGGGGGTGGGAGGGAAGGGTGATGTGAACTCACAATTATAACTGAATCAAAGGCTAAGATAATGTAATGTAAGATTCATAATAGCTAGAAAGAAACATTATTACTATTTTTATTTTTATTTTGCAATAAGTAATGTGTATAATTATTATTTCATTATATGACAGTCATTGCATAGTTAATCTGTAAGTGGGGCAACTTATCCTCCTCTTTTTATAAAATTGGGGACTACCCCCATAACCCCAACTTTTCTCCCACCTTGTGGCTATGTTGCTGCCATCATTTTTTTATCAGTGTGCATGGTGACCTCTTATACATTATGTCTAGTTATTTTATAGATAAAGCGAGTGTACTGGACTAAGCAATACATTCAGTTTTATCTCTAGAAACCTTGATGCAATATTCATGTTAGCTAATGGGTATTTGTCAACTTTTGAAAGATGGCCTAACATGCAGAATAGCCAAGTCTATTTTGGTACATGGTACAAATACAAATGAACAACACCGAGTTCAGATTTCTATTCCTTATATACATTAGCTATGTCAATGTCCCATCAATGTCTTGGAATCATACTATATGGGCCATTGCAACAAACTAGTTCTGGTATTTGAAGTTACCTTTTACAGCCGATAATAAACAGACCTGCACAAATAATAACTGCTTTAAAGGCTAAGCCAACGTCCTGGGAAGCACTTAATCTGAAGGAGTTTACTAATTCTAGTAATTGACGAGCCATTGTAGCGGGCAAGACACTACCTGGAACACAATCAAAAGTCGGGTTTTGTTTAGTCTTGCGTAGCCAGACCCTTTACCTGCCGCTGCGCTGGGAAAAAGTCCGGTAGCATTAGTACGTACATAGTACCAGTTCCATACTCTCCAAGATCTCAGGGGGAAATTGCGGTTCCGGTAGTGGTTGTCAGTAATTTAGGCCACTCAATCTGCTCATTTCCAGCAGTCCCAAGACTTCCGTTTACCCAGAGGACACGGCAGTCGCGTAGCCACTCATACCGAAAGTCGTAGAAACTTGTACCGAAAGTCGTAGAAACTTGTACAATTCCTTTCAAAAGGTCACCTCATTGAAATGGTGTTTCAAGGTGTGCGTTTATTTATATATATATATATATAATATATACACGTATATACATTATATATATAAAATATATATATATATTTTTTTTTTTAGTTTACAAAGAAGCCATACACCTCTTAGTCTTAATACTGTGGTGTGCTGCTCAGTAAAGCTAACAGCATTAGCATCAGAACACCTTATATGGTCAGTTATATATTCCTTATTAATTCGGGACATAGCAATCTGCACCCAAATTAGATTAATGCAATTATTGATATGTCATTGTGATTCATCTACGATAATTATATATTGGAACTGCAAAACAAAGAAAACAATGTTTAAGTGATATTGAAGATATTATGATTATACTTTGTATGTGTAATCAAAGAGTTCAGTACTATGGAGAAGAGGTCCAAAAACGACAATCCATTCAGATCAAAAATGTAGTCCTTGCCAGTTGTGCCGCAAATCTGCCTCCTATTACACATACCTGTCCACTTGGGATCATGAACTTTCAACCGAACTCTGGGCCATGGAGTAAACAATCACAGTTGACAGCTGTGTCTGTCATGCATGTGAAAATAACATAAACAGAAAATTAATTCAGTTGACTATGTACCACACTGGACATTTACACAGTACACAGCATACATAACTGATGCTTCCTCACTGTGACTGAGTTCATCATCTATTCAGGACTTGTCACAGCAAGACATTTGATATGTTTATTGTAGCAGTTAACACTGATGGGAAGCTATTTCCGCTGTGCCAAGGTTCATTAAAAACAAGCGCAATCAACCCTGAAATATACATACATAGAGATTACCATTGATAGCTGCTTCAATCCCAAGGGTGAGGAGCAATTAAGGATAGTAATCTCAACATTGACTTGGGTTAACTATTATTTTATATTATAATTTCACTATTATTTTCATTAACTCAATGACAAGCTAGTATTTTTGTGAGTAAATAGTGGAATTTATTAATAGAGATACCGTTATCCACCCACATACAAATGCAACTGTTGTTCCTACCGTTTCCTCCCGTTCTTCTGCTGTAGTGTATGACTGTGACATGTACACTGTACTAAGGGACGTTGTAGGGGGAGGGACAGAGGATTTATAAAGTGGATTCATGGCGCAACCTCAAATCCACAACTCATACCACCACGCCCCATAAACAGGTCGAGTGATTTCCTTGCATGAAAATGATGAGTTTTTATTTGTACAACTAGTGAGTGCAATGTGAATTACGAATAAATCTTACCTTTATATAGTGCTAGATAAGTTAGCGATCTGTGATATTGCTCCACACTTTTAAAAACAGAAAATATTAGCTGTATTATTGTACATTTGGATAGCTCTGGGGCTTAATCTACAAATTAATTTGTTTAATTTAAGCCTAAACTTCATCAAGCTTTTTACAATGAGTTGACCATACACTTACATCTTCCCTGATATGATGCCAGCAATGTTTATAAAGATCATTATATGTAACCAGTTTTCTACAGTACAGTAGTAAGTTCCGTTTTATATTTAGTTTCAAAATTCTCTAGACTTTCTTTGATTCTGCTGCAAATTGTTTGTAGCTATACAAAACCAACAATACTGTTAGATGCCCTCAAATTCATGGCACTTTACTATAGTCACAGTTTTTGATTACTTTGTGATCAGAGGCTCAGATTAAATCAATGTTTGCTATAGTAAAGAAAAAGCAAAAAAATATTAACTTCAACTTTCAATCTCATATGGTTTCATTAGCTAATATCTCACATTATTAAGTGAATTTGGATCATATTTCATGAGTAATTATGTGACAGTTTATATCATTTAATTATACATGTATTATGAGATTGGTCAATCAGGGTCCCCAACCCCTGTAAGTGTCTCGCTCGCTTCGCTCGCTCGCCAATCATATAAGAATATTTACATGATTAGTAATCTTATTAAGATATTGAGTAAGATCTTAATAAGACTTATAGTTAAGATCTTACTTAAGATTTTATTCTAGCTATACAGGCTGGCAATAGATGATGGGCAATATAGCTAGAGGTGGGTAATAGCTAGGGTAGGTGTAAATAAGTAATAGCCAGGTGGGTATAGTGGTGGGATAATTGCTAGTGATGGGTAATAGCTAGAGATGGGTAGGTCATGGAACTCAGCGAAGAACAAGGTACTTTGCAATTGCTAAGAATAAAAATATTAAAGATTAAAATCTATTATTGGTAACATACTGAATACAGGTAAAAACATAATACATTTATTAAACCTTTTGAATTCTTTTTTCACCCACACACACACACACCACACGCACACCACACACACACACCACACACACACACACTGCACACAGTATATAGACTTGTGTTATAAATTACTCAAACACTTCCTGTAGTTCATGAAAATTGCTGTGGATGGTTAAAACAGGAAATGTTTTAGGCTATAAAGCATCCAGTCCTTATGCTACATCCAGGAAGGAGAAAGTCATGGCATGGAAAATTAAAATTGCCTTATTTAGTTGCTACTACTTGTTCATTGCAGTGAAAGGTAACTAAACAAAATTCATTTAAATTAATTTTATAATGTAAAGTGGCACTCCATAAGGTGAATTGATTCTTCAAGAACTTCCTCTCTGTCCTGGTGATAGTGCAGTCTACAAATGTAATGTGACTGGGAGTGATATAGTGATTTGGGATTGGATGCTTTCCTCATCCACTGGAAGATACTCTATTCTTCCTGGTAGTGATATCCCAGGAATCACGGATCAGTCTATATTGAATACTCAAGTACAGTTTAACCTAACAGATGTTGGTCCTCTACTCACCAATATCATAGCTACTGTGTTTAATCCACTCCAGTTAAATGGAACTAGGATGACTTCTGGAGGGCAGTTACTCACAATTCTTATTCCAAAACTGAGGAGTAAGTTCACACGTCAGTTACTGAGTAAGATTTACATCTTGTGAGCAGCTAGCTAGTTACATAGTTTTCTTGTAGATATACACATCATAGTGTAACATTACTTACATAAGCAGCATAATCTAACAACATATTTATATTGAGGGCTGACATTATCATAATTACTAGATAGCTACGTTAGTTAACTGTGAAGATAGACCTTAGACTTAGCTATGATGCAAATTTTTGTGTTTGTCTATTGTTTTGTATTCTGTTAAGATGCTCACGACTTATATGTGACATTGTTTCCCAGCTTTTGTTGCTATAAGTTGCGTGTAATACGTTAAAATATGGTCTTTTGGAAGTTGGTGACAAAAACTGTCAGCCACCATTTTCCACTAATAGCTAAATATGTCCCTTGGCTACGCCCTTTTATACGCGACTTTTCGTTTAAGTAGCCGGCTTAAATTCTGGGACCTCAACCCCTCCCCCACAGCCAAGGATACAACCACTAAGCCACACAGTCACCACCATCACACACACACACACACACACACATACCACACACACACACAACACACCATAAAACACACACACACACACACACACACCTGGAGTGGTGGTGGTGCTAATCAACTTCCTGTATAGTTCATTAAAAATGCTGTGGTTGATTAAAACAGGAAATGTTTTAGACTACTATAAAGCATCTGGTTGTCTTTGCTACATCCAGAAAGGAGAAAGTCATGGCCTGGAAAGTTGGAATTGCATTGTTTAGTTGCTACTACTTGTTCATTGCAGTGAAAGGTAACTAAACAAAATTCATTTAAATTAACTTTATAATGTAAAGTGGCACTGCTTAAGGTGAATTGGTTCTTCAAAAACTTCCTCTCTGTCCTGGTGATAGTGCAGTCTACAAATGTAATGTGACTGGGAGTGATCTAGTGAATTGGGAATGGATGCTTTCCTCATCCACTGCCAGATACACAGTTTTTCCTGGTGATATGCCAAGAATCATGAATCGATCTATATTGAATACTCCAGTTCAATTCAACCTAACAGATGTTGGTCCTCCACTTACCAATATCATAGCTACTGTGTTCAATCCACAGCAGTTAAATGGAACTAGGATGACTTGTGGAGGGCAGTCACTAACAATACTTATTCCAAAACAGAGGAGTAAGTTCACAAGTTAGTTACTGAGTAAGACTTATAACTTGTGAGCAGCTACATGGTTCTCTTGTAGATATACACATCACAGTGTAACATTACTTACAGAAGCAGCATGATCTAACAACATATTTAATGTGAACTGTATTGAGGGCTGACATTATCATAATTACTAGATAGCTAAGTTAGTGAACTGTGAAGATAGACCTTGGACTTAGCTATGATGCAATTTTTTCACAGGTTTCTTGCCTTCAACATTAACAGTTGGATTGACAGAAAATGGAGTGGATGTTCTTATTTACCCTGAAGTAGACGGCAACATTGATAATATAAAATATAGTTTAGCACAGGGAAGTCTTACAAGAGTTACTTCATCAATTACAGTAACTAGACCTCCTAATATATTATTCACCATCACTTTTTTTCAATGTTTATACAACTCAACCTTCCATTTAGGTAAGCTTTTGATTAGAAGTAAAGTGTAATTGAGAATGCAAAATGTAACTGAACCACTTAATATTTTCATTTTACAGAAACAAGATGTCTGTCAGTAGAACAAAACTATACCCTCTTTCAAAATGGGACTTGGGAGATATCACGTCAATGTGGTAGTGTACTAGCCACCTGCAATAGTGATGGGTCTTGGAGTGAGAACATTAGTTGTCCTGTAATAAGTACTGCAATGATTGATCTCACCGAATCTGGTAAGATAACAAGGTATAATTTGTTGCCATAACAACATATGACTATTTAGACCCGACTGAGGTTCCAACCACAACTTCACATTCTTCTCCAGCAACTAGTAAGGCAATCAAAGTCAGTGCAATGACTACAAGTATGTCTAAGAATCTCGTTTTATTTTGTCTAAATATGTATTGCATTGTTCACACACCTACAGACAAGTTTTCTTACTCACTTCATTATGGGCATTTCTTTTCCACTACACTACTAGATCCTGAGTGGGAGAATTATCTTTAGCTGCAGCAATAACACTTTGATAGTCAAGGCTTCATTTGGTCGATCGCCTCATCAATGTTTTTCTAAACATTGTCATGTGTTGCCTTCACACTTGCATTGCCTTAGTTCTAAATGTAGTTAAGGTAGATAATATGTGATGCCACATTGCCAGCAAGGTGATCAGCAGCCTGTACCCTATAGTATTCTCCTAAGTAGCCTTGTTAATCTACTATGCTATTTCACGTCTACTATTCCAGAAAAAATTCCAGCATAATCTGGCAGGGCCTATTACCAATTACATAGCTAGTACTCATTACATTTACAATTATTAACTGAGGGGCCTCAACATAATATTGTAATGATCGCAATTACAAAAATTACTTTCAATTGCACTTGGTACACAAAATTAGTATTTAAAAACTTTTCCCAGACACCCAAGTGTGAAACCACACTGTTATGAATTGGACACTATTGAAAGATGTGAATAAAAAAGCTAACATTTACACTTCCAGTCAATGATTTAAAACAATTGTCAATTTAAATATTGAGAGTAGTTTTTAAAAGTGTATTTTCTTGTATGAAGTCATTTTGTTTATATTTCAGAGTATCAGGAAATGACGTCTACTTCTTCTACTTCTGGAATTTACAATGTATGTTTGAAATTATTGTAATGAACCTGTTAATTCCTGGAACGTATCCAATTATTTTTTAACATGTATAGATGCAGTTTCCTCAGCAATGTCCAACTTCATGTAACACTAATTACAGTTTAGAGTTAGTTATTGGAAGTGTTATTGGGAGTTTTGTGCTGGCACTCATTCTGGGACTAGTCCTGGGACTACTGTTTGGAGTCAAATTCACAAGAACTTATAATGTTAATCAAGTCAACACATCAATGAAGAAAATTGACTTCAATAAAGGTCCTCTGTACGATGAAGTAGGAATAGACAAAAATGTTGAACTGACTCAAAATATTTCATATGAAACAGTTAAGAACATAAAGTAATGATTATATTTCATTTATATCATAGTTAAGTTGTTTGTTTCACATTGAGTGCTTACTTTCTTCACTGTTATTATTTTCCTATTAAAACAGCTAACATGAAATTTTTTCTAATGATGACGTTAATAAACATAGCATAGTGAGCTAAAATAATTGGAAAAACATAGCACATAAAATTGAATAATTGTAAAAGAATAGGACATAGATTAAGCAGTGTTGTCCTTTCAAAATAATAATAAAGATATTGCACTCATTTGTATTATCCTTTGAAAGATCCTGCACAATTCAGGATTGCAGTTACTTGAATATGAATTCTTCTTCAGTTGTAGTGCACAATGTGTGCCAACTATACTAGTCATCACACATACATATTAATATGTTCATAATACACATACATTTAACACACACACAACAGTATGTACACATCAATATAGTGTCAATCAAAATTATGTATCAAGACTCACTTGCAAAACTATGCTAGCATTATCTGATACTACATTCTATTATAGTACTTAACCTCAACATATGTACTACTCAATACATTATAAATAGAACTAAGATGACTTCACATTCAGGAGAGGATCGGGGGAGGGGGGATGTTTATGCTAATGCTTTTGATGGTTTATAGATGCAGTTGCCTAAAAAATGTCCAACTTCAAATATGTACAGTTTAGAGTTAGTTATTGGAAGTGTTATTGGGAGTTTTGTGCTGGCACTCATTCTGGGACTAGTCCTGGGACTACTATTTGGAGTAAAATTCACAACAACTAAACATGTGAAAAGACACAACTAGTTATTTTACTGTTGTTTTGGTTGTAGCAATACTGTCACTGTAGCTATATGCTCTACCCTTCATCTCTGATTTTACCTATTACAGAAGAAAGTATAAAAAGACCTGTACATATAATAGCTACTTCAAGGGCCATGCCTATGTCCTCGAAAACTTTTAATCCCAAAGAATTTACTTATTAACGAACTAGTACAGGGAACACAATGCATTTTGAAACATTTAACTAACACTTTTACTAAGAAACTGATGCAGTTTTTTTTGTTTCACTTATCAAAACAGTACATACATATTTAATCCACAATACCATATGATAATTATACATTTGTATACATATATGTACTTTTTATACTATACATCTATCTATCTATGTAGAAATATATCTATCTGAAATACACATGCTATGCTTGAATGGGAAACATACTGAAACTGATTTAGATTTCATAGCATCTATCTATCTATGTAGAAATATATCTATCTGTCTATCCATATGTTCATCTGTCTGTCCAGCCATCCATCTGTCTGTCTGTCTGTTGTCTCACTGTCTGACTCTTTTAGCCAGTCATTAGAGAACCAGATTCCATTCAGTTCATTAACATTTTCCCTGAACTACTTTAGCTAGCTACACCAATACTCATATATTATAGTAAATACATGCTGCTTGAATGTTAAACATACTGAAACTGATTTAGATTTCATAGCAAGCTTGAGTGTACTACTGTTTTTACAGTTCTAGTCGTCTAAAATAACAACTTAAAAGTAGTCAAGACTTTCTATCCAAGCACAAGAAGAAGGGTCACTTCAGCTATTGACTTAAATTACATGAAATGATTCAATCACTGCTGATCTTTATAGACTCACTACGGAGTGTTTTTAGATATATTTTAAATGTAAGCTACAAAATATTAACTCATATATTTTGAGCTCCGAGAATGAACAGTACCGTGTTCTAAAATGATAGAAGTAAGTAAATCAATTGCACTCATACAATTTTTTGCCACATAATAGAGTTAGCTACATCTGCATTGTGGCCACCAGGGTCTGAGAGAATGGTATATGACAAATAGTCCATAAAATTTTTGACATTGGTTTTGGTATAAAAATTAATAGAAACTATTTAAGTTAAAAATGTTGTATTTGTTTTAAGAGGCAGCTGTGTTGGAGTCATTGTTAGTGTTATTGACAATGTTCTCCTGGTAAAATGTACTACACTCATAGTTTGAAGCCACGTATCTAACTACTGTGTATATTAGGCTTGTGATTATTTATTGAAGGCTAACATTGAGAAATAACAGGAATGTATAACCAATTTTAGTAATTAATGTAGTTAGACAAATGGTATTACAACCAAACTTTGATATTATGTGCTATGTCTTTCCAATTATTCAATCTAGTACATATACGATGTCTTTACCGTCATCAAATGAAAAATTCACAATAAATTATAAACTCGCGCTTCAATTGTAGAAAGATTTATTAGTGAAGAATGTATGCATTAAATAAGTATTAATGTGGACAAAAGATACAATTATATGACATTATTAAGTATTATTTAATGTAAAGGATTATTTTGGGTCAGCTTAACATATTTATCGATGTTATCATCTCACAAGAATACCTGTACTTAATTTAATACATAAATGTATAATTGTTGAAATATTTATACATAAGACCTACTGATATTTAAATCCAAATAGTAGTCTTAGGTCTAATAAACTCGGAGGAAACGTTTTCGTACAATTTATGTTTCTTTGTATAAATTATTACACATAGTAGTATCTTAAACAATAAGTAATGTAAAGAAATTTCAGAAATATTTAACGCCACTGATCTACATTTAATAGCAATAGAAAATTTTCTTGTTGTTTACAGCCAATAATAGTGTTAATTAAAACTTAATTTCCACTTTTTGCCGAAGTCGTCTTCAGGGGTTAACTGAAGAAGACCTCGGCAAGGAGTCTAAACGTCGGGTTAAGTTTTAATTAACAATATTATAGGCTTTAAAAAAATGAGAAAATTTGCTATTAATATTATTTCAGCTGAGAATGACTGAATCATTGAAAGTACTCTACATTTGTACAGAATATTACAAGTATGCAAACTCACTTGCCGTTAGTGCACAGGATAATTGTCTCAAAATTGTATGCTAATATTATAGAGAATTGTTTCAATGTGACCAAATGCTAGATATAATTATAAAAATAGCCAAAAAATTTGGAACAAAAAACATAAATACTTGGCAACTATACCAAAATTTTGTCGATAAAACTTGCACTTTACATTATGTATTGTATATTTTGTTTGGACATCAATAAATAGTAAATGGATCAACTTTGTCACATTTTAGAATGGGTGCAATGTTGGGGAATGTATTTGATTTTGCAGTCTTTTTTTTTTTTTGTCAAAAAAAAACTATTGTTCAGTATTACATTATGTAAAGTCAAAAGATGCAGCTATGTTGGAAATGAATATCGATCTAAATGTTGGAATAACTACTGGACTTGTGTTGCATTGGTTTACTACTTCTCCCATCACGACAACCACAAACTCGTCGTGTGTACTATACTAATTAATGGAAGCCACACATCCTTACTACTGTTTACACTTTAGTTACGCCTACTTTTATAAAATTGAGGCTAACATTGTGGGCTAACACATGTAAGGGCAATTTTTACATAATTTTCGAAGGACAACACCTCAATCAATTTTGATGCAGCAACGTTATTTTTTACAATTATTCAAATTTGTGCCATGTTTTTCAAATAATTTCCAATAGCTATATGCAACGATTTTTTTAACTTTTTAATAATGATAAAATTAATAATTTAGTAAAGAGAGTAAGCACTCAGTAAGTATCAAATAACCATATCTAATCTACTTTCTATAATAGAAATAAATCTATTGCTTTATGTTTTTAACTGTTTCATAAGAAATATTTTGAGTCAGTTCAACATTTTTATCTAGTCCTACTTCATCATACAGAGGACCTTTACTTAATCAATTTTGTTCATAGATGTATTGATTTGTTTAACTTTATAAGCACTCGTGAATTTGACTCCAAATAGTAGTCCCAGGACCAGTCCCAGAATGAGTGCCAGCACAAAACTCCCAGTAACACTTCCAATAACTAACTCTATACATATTCATGTAGCATGAAGATGGACATTGCTGAGGAAACTGCATCTATAAACACATTCTCAATATTATTCTCAAACATACTTGGTATATTTCAGCATTTGTAGTAACTGTCACATTCTGAAATTCTGAAAAATAATATTCATAACACAATTATTTTCATGCATAACATTAGTTTTTAGCAGCACTTCAATACTTCATTAATCAACATCAATCTCAATAAGAAATGAAATCCAATAATACTATTAAAACTTCATTAATAATAATCTTCTTAAGTGCTTCTATATTATTAATGAAACATTATACTCATCTTATTCATATTCTACATCTGATTCACTGTACCTGAATCAGTTAATAAAGTTGTAGGTTCTATACTATCTATATTCTCACTCCATGCTCCATCATCCTCACAGATCACTTGTATTTTGGAAGGACGACAATCTCGTGAAATTATCCATGTTCCATTGGAATAGAGAGTGTAGTTAGTATCTTCATTATTGTCATTCACAATACATGTACCTTTATACCAATAAATATTTACAAACTATACATGAATTACATAAGTGAAATTCATTCTGAAATAATATAAGCAAAAACAATGTAGAATTTATCCACTCATTTCACTCTTACCTAAATTGAATGTACTATTATACTGGCACTGAAAAAATAGTATATTGTTAGGAGCAGTTAGTGTTATAGGACTTGTCCATGCTGTAACAGTATTTGAAGTTGATATTTGGTAGAAATATTTCTGGCATTTTCATCAATAATTGGCTGAATAATCAGTTCACTAGTATTACTTGATCCTCTGATAACTCTCAATGCAGTAGGCACAAGACCTGTAACAACATAATCACCTCATGATAAGCTACAAAGTTAACTTAAGTTGCACTACTAACAATAACTTACTTCCTCCTGGAACTTCTATGGTAAGAGATTGCCCACCATAAGACATAGCAGTTCCATTGAAGAGTTCTGGATTACTAACTGTAGCTACAACACTAATGGTGGATGAACTAAATTCAGTAACATTGAAGATAACTTCAGCAATATCTCCAATCAAACGAGTTGAGATTCTTGATTGTAGTTGGAGAAGTGAGGAGACAGTATATTCTTCCCTTTGTCTTCCTACAGGGGTCCACTGCCATTTTAACACTCCTCCACTTACGGTACATCTGTACATGGCTTCTTCACCAGGACAAGTACCTTTCTCTACCAGTAGTTCTCCTGGTATCAAATAATACAAGATAATATGTAAGATGTAAGCCTTAGTTCTAGTCTTTGTACCTATCCAGAAACTTAGCTAGCTCACTAAAAGTTGTGGGGGGTGTTAAATTGATGCACTCACAATAATTGCTGTACCAAAAGTTAAAATGTAATATACAGTGTATTGTAGCTATTATCAAATGGAGGCCAAGTTGTTCCTTTTATAGACTAACTATATAATGACTGGCATAAATGGAAAAAAAATAATCATACATGTGGGGGTATTATGCTGGATGGAAGGTCGCTCCCGGCTTCTGTCTTCTTATGGACCGATCGGGGTTGGCCTTCTAAAGTCGCCGCCACCAGAATTCCCGAAACCACGCAGTACAAAGGTGTCTAGGCCTTTGCTGCGTAGTACCCCGACGCACTTAGGGTCTTACTCTCTAAGCTACCAAGGATTTTATTATACGATACGAGAACTGACTGGCGCATGTGCAACCTTGCTTTATAAGTTGTCGGCCGCACACACGAAATGATTTATGTTCACCGGAAGTCCGGGATAAAACTCAACATAACTACATACACTCATACAATGAAGTCCGACTACTGCTTACAAACAAAACACTGTTCTAAATGACCATGCATACACCTATTAATTATTCTGTCTCTTTATCTTCACTTTGCTCTTCTCCTTCTGATCTTCCTTCTTCACTTGGTTTGTATCTTTATCTCTTTCGTTCTTCACTCTCTTTGTATCTTTATCTTTCGTCTCTTTCCTGTCTTCCTCCTTCACTCTCTCTCTATCTTCACATCCCGGTCTCACAGACCCCCCCGCTAAGCCTTGGCTAGACAAGCCAAGCTGAGAAACACCAACGGGATGTGTCGTTGTTGGGACATCCCCTAGCTCTTCCTCTCCCTCGTCAAAGTTCTGCCTGCTGAGTCCATCAGCATTTCCGTTTAGTCGTCCTGGTCGATAGACGATCGTCACATCGTGGTCTTGCACCCTCAAGGCCATCCTCATCAATCTCTTGTTGAGGTGGCTGCTGCTTGTAAGGGCTACACATGCCCTGTGGTCAGTGATGACAACAAACTTAGCGCCACAAAGGTAGTACTCGAAGTGGCGAATAGACTCCACAATTGCCAGGGACTCCAGCTCAGTGACGGAGTACCTGACCTCTGCTCCCCTGAGCTGCCTGCTGTAGAAGGCCACTGGCAACTCTTTATCCTCCCTTGTTACGTGAAGGCATCCTCCTATGCCCCCTCCCGAAGCATCTGTATATAGTCTGAACACATCATCCTGCGTGGGCACAGTCAAAACGGTTGAGGAACACAATGATTGCTTTAACTTACCGAAGGCCTCCAGCATTTCCTCAGACCAGACAACCCTCCGCGGAGCTGTCAGCGCAGTGGCGGGCGTCAGGAGACATGAGTGCTTGGCGAATCCCGGGATGAATTCCCTATAGTAACCGATTGAGCCCAGGAAGGCTCTCATCTGCCTCTTGGTGTTCGGCCTCTCATACGCCCTCATTGCACTCACCCTTGCCTCTGGAATACCTAACTTGCCACTCCCCACCTGATGACCTAAATAACTCATGTACTTCCGACCAAACTCACACTTCCTCGCTTTCACCCTCAAACCTGCATCCTTTAATACATCCAATACTCTGCTCACATCCCTCAAATGCTCCTTCCACGAATCGCTGAACACTATTACATCGTCAATATAGTTACGACTACAGCCCTTCACAGGCTTGAGTACTTGCTCCACTATGGCTTGGAAGATAGCCGGAGCGTTCTTCAGGCCGAAGGGCATACGCACAAATCTAAATTTCCCTAGAGGGCAGCTAAAAGTGGTAAACTTGCTGCTCTCTTCATCCATTCTCACTTGGTGAAATCCTGCTGTCAAATCCAACTTTGATAGTACAGCACATGGACCAACCTGGTCCAGGATTTCCCTCAGGGAAGGTAGCCAGAATCTCCTGAGGGGCGTTCTCTCATTTAATTCTCTGTAGTCTACGCACAACCGGATCGAACCATCCTTCTTCCTAATTGGGACAATAGGACTACTCCACTCTTCGTTACTGGGAACAATAATCCCAGCTGCTAATAACTTATTAATTTCAGCCTCAACACTAGCCCTGATGTGGATGGGAATGACCCTTGGTGGTATGTTTACGACACTATGGCCCTCACTTAGCACTATTTTACATTCTCCCACCTTGCACAGTCCTGCTGACTCACTAAAGCACTCCTTTTTACTTTCCAGCAACTTCCCAATCTCACTCTCATTATAGTCCTCGCACTGATCATCTCCCAATAACTTTCGGTCAATCCACTCTTCCATCTCAACTCCTTCTTCCGCAATCACGCTGATCCCTGCCATATGGTTTCTACTCTCTCCCTGTCTGAACACTTTGAGATTATTAATGTGTGCCACTCTCTCATGCTCTCCATCTTTCTTTCTTATCTTGTAGGTGACACGAGATATTCTCTCACTGACCTCGTAAGGTCCCTCCCAGGCTGCAGTCAGTGCCACATGCAAACCTGGCACCTTTAACATCACCAGATCTCCCACCTCCAAACATCTGTCTGATTTATTTTTATTATACACCTGAGCTCGCGACTCTATCGCTGCCAACTCGTTAGAATTCGCCATGTCATGTAACAAGCTCAACTTGTCCTGTAGACACATCACCCACTCACACACATCCATCTCCTTAAATACTTCATCCACCCATCCCGCATACACTAGGTCAAGAGGCCCTAACATGTTCCTCCCAAAAACCAACTCATGGGGGGAATAGCCAGTAGACCTATTGGGGACTTGTCGTATAACGAACATTGCCATAGGCAAAAAGTCAGCCCAATCAATCCCCTGCTCAACTGCCTTGCTGAGCATGGGCTTGAGTGTTCCATGCAGGCGCTCCAATACGCCATTGGTCTGTGGTCTATAGGGTGAGGAATGGATCTTGTCCACTCCAAGGATCTCACACAGTCTCCCAGCCAACTTGCCTACGAAGACCGTCCCTCTATCAGTCAAGATCTTCTGAGGGATCCCAGTCCTAAACATGATCTGGGTCATCGCCGTGGCAACTGCCTCAGCTGTGATAGAACGTAAAGGCACTGCCTCTGGCCACCTGGATGCCATGCAAATATACGTAAGGATATGTTTCACTCCTCCTCTCGCCTTAGGTAACGGTCCAACCAAATCGAATGCCACTGATTCGAACGGCATCGAAACCACCGGTCGTTCTACCATCTTAGCTGGTTTGTTTCCAGCTCTGTTGTGTTTCAAGCACTCTGGGCACTCCCTAGCATATTTTACGATGTCAACACTCATGCCAGGCCACGTAAACTTCCTGTTGACCAACCGCCTCATAGCTTTAACACCCACATGACCATTTTTGTCATGTGCTAATCTCAAGATCTAATCTCGCCTTGACACAGGCAACACCAGACGAAGCAACACATCTCCTTCAGCATTCAAACATTCTTGAAAGAGCATGTTATCAACCCATTTAAAACCATTCGCTTGTCTGTCCGCTAAGTCCCTGCAATGTTTCAGAGACTCATCCAGTTTCACATCCTCCCGAAGATTATCCACCTCATTCACCTCAACCATTTCTGGGCTACCGAAGCATTCCAACTCTCTGACCTCATCACTACCTCCCAGCCCATCATTCTTATCTGACTCCTCTAACTCAATATCCTTCTCTTCGGCTCCTCCCCGAACACCTCCCTCCCCAGCGGAATCGGCCCGTTTAGTGACCGTCCCCGGTTCAAGAGGAGTTGGGGGAACCACATCCTCATCAACTTTGTCTTTTACTGCCTTCTGAGTCACTGCCTTTTTAGTGACAGACCTCGTCAGGACAGCGGAGACTGGTGCAGGAGGCGGAGGAGAAACATCCGCCTCCTCACCTGTTGACGCAGACTGACGAAGAACCTCTCTGTCACAAAGTTCTTCTAGTGCTTTTATAGCATCAGTCTCACACTTTGGGGGCGCACTCAGGAATACAAAACTCTCCCTTTCCCCCTGTTGGCTCACAGCCACCACTTGTTGAAAGGTTCTCCCTCTCAACTCAAATGCGACCTTGGCAAGTGGCCGCCTAATAACTTGGCCATTCGCCATGACCAAACTCTCATGAGTGCCTAAGTAATCATCATCATTCACCAGGTTACTGGAGACCATGGAGAGAACAGCTCCAGAGTCTGGCAAGAACATGCACCAGTGTCCATTGCACTTCCCCTTGACTTCTATGAGGGTATTCCCCACAGACGCCAGTGCTTGAGACTTTGCCTGGTGCTTCTTGGTCGAACTAGATTTCTCATCGACCCTCCCACTATCTTTCCTGACTACCTTGTCCGCTCTACTGGGACACTCGGGCGCCCTGTGGCCCTGCTGGTTACACACATAACATATGACACTGTAGTTATTGTCACCACGTCTGCACTCGCTAGCCCGGTGACCTACCCCTTGGCATTTATAGCACCTAAAGGGTTCTGGATTAAAACGACTTCCCCAACCATCATTTCTGCGTTTGTCCCTCTCACTTACATGTTTGGACTGACTACCAGCTTTAATCAATTCAGCAACATCGTTTAAGTCTTCATAAGAATCAATTCGCCTGGAATCAAGCATGCACTTCTCACTGGTAGTTAATGCTGTTCTGAATACACCTGTCACTATAGCTAATGGCAGGTCATCAGGGGAATCAAGAGACAGTAATAGTCTGTCCATGTGGTCACGCAAATGTTGGTAGAGTCTCACTGCATCCATACCTCTCACCTCTCTATCAGACAATCCGACCAATTTGTCAGTTACGGCTGTCTTATGTAAGCCTAGCTTTTTCACAAGAGCCTTTGTTAACTCTGCATATGTGCAAGTAGCCTCACTCACATACCCTCTAATGGCTTTGCGTGCTTTCGGTGTCAGCTTTCTCAATAAAATTCTCTTCCACCTCTCTCTTGGCACTTTGATGTCAATTAGGTCTGCCTCCAAACCAAGAATGTAACTATGGATTTCATCATTATCACGGTATGACACAATTTGTTGAACCTCCCTGTTCATATACTCACTGAACTTTTGCTTTCTACTCTCAACTGCCGTACCCGCTAATGCCTCTAGCAACTTCTCAACTCTCCTCTCATGACTCATGTCCCCATAATTATTGTCATCCTCATACTCACTCGAAGGATCATCCTCCAACTCGCTCTCAACTGGCTCTGTAGATCCCCCTCTTTCCGTCCCATGTCTTGACCTAGTGGCACCGGGACGTCTACTAACCCCTCTGCTATGGCTAGTTCCACTGACACACCCGCTTGGAGTAGCAGCATTCTCGGTCCTCCTGCCCTTAGACCTAACCACACTGACACTTCCCTCTCTTGTCATTCTCTCGACAGAGTCTAATGGGATTTTGTCTGACTCCCTAACAGTGGTATCTGAATGTAACTCAGCACCCTCCATGCTCTCTAGCACTAGCTCGTCTCTCTCACTAGACATTGACTCTTCAACTCTCGCTTCCCTCTCAACAGAACCTTTCTCCTCACCTTTCCTCGACTGAAATCCTGAATCCAACACCCTTTCCGAATAGGCTCCGTACTTGGAATTGCCTCTACACTCACGTCTCCGGTGCTCCCTCCTGAACTGCTCCGACATGCAGGCAAGGGCTATCCAAGTCCAAGGATCCGCCGTTAACCTCCTGTAAGAAAGCAAAGGAAAAATACAAAGATTAAATGACAGGGTCGTAAAACGGAAAAATTACACAACAAAAATTAAACGACACAGACGTAAAACGGAAAAATTACACAACAAAAATTAAACGACACAGACGTAAAACGGAAAAATTACACAACACGGAAAACGCAAGGAATTCGCAGAGAAATTAAAGGTCACAAAACGAAAAGGTGAATGTCCACGTGTGAAATAAAGAAATCACAATGAAATGACACACAAATAAGATATCTCAACCACTCAAACTGTTCGTAGCTCCACACAGGGGATGGTCTCAAACGTAGAGATGAGTCAGTAGCTCCACGCAGGATTTTAAGGCCCCGTTGAAACGATAGACACTCCCGCTGAGACTATACACCAATGAACAACTCCTGGTATGTGCATCCAATGACCCGGGACGTCTACGATTTTTCCTCCTCGCTTGGATTTTAAGGCCCAATGGAAGGAACACCGCTGCCGCCAGTTGTGGGGGTATTATGCTGGATGGAAGGTCGCTCCCGGCTTCTGTCTTCTTATGGACCGATCGGGGTTGGCCTTCTAAAGTCGCCGCCACCAGAATTCCCGAAACCACGCAGTACAAAGGTGTCTAGGCCTTTGCTGTGTAGTACCCCGACGCACTTAGGATCTTACTCTCTAAGCTACCAAGGATTTTATTATACGATACGAGAACTGACTGGCGCATGTGCAACCTTGCTTTATAAGTTGTCGGCCGCACACACGAAATGATTTATGTTCACCGGAAGTCCGGGATAAAACTCAACATAACTACATATACACTCATACAATGAAGTCCGACTACTGCTTACAAACAAAACACTGTTCTAAATGACCATGCATACACCTATTAATTATTCTGTCTCTTTATCTTCACTTTGCTCTTCTCCTTCTGATCTTCCTTCTTCACTTGGTTTGTATCTTTATCTCTTTCGTTCTGTTCTTCCTTCTTCACTCTCTTTGTATCTTTATCTTTCGTCTCTTTCCTGTCTTCCTCCTTCACTCTCTCTCTATCTTCACATCCCGGTCTCACAATACACACAACTTATTGCAAAGTTTAAAGCTGAATTCATGTAGCTAATTTTAATGTTTGACTTGTGGTCTCCTAAATTTATAGTTAATTAGCTTAGCTAGTTAATGAAAGTGGAGTCGCTGCCAGAACTTTATAATGCTGTCTGAATAATGAAGCTTCCATTGATGTCTTAGTAGCATTTCATTGACTTCATTGTTAGGTTCTGGCTGACAATCACAAGTTCTACACAAGAAGTATCATTGAGCCTTCTTGAGACAAAGATGGATGTTTATGCATTTAAAATATTCTTTTATATAATGCAAGAAGGCTCAATGATACTTCTTGTGTAGTAGAACTTGTGATGAAGTCAATGGAATGCTACTAAGATATCAATGGAAGTTTCAGTATTCAGGCAGCATTAAAGTTCTGGCAGCTTCTCCACTTTCATTAACTAGCTAAGCTAATTAGCTATAAATTTAGGAGTCCATGAAGTCAAACATAAAGAATTAACTGCGTGAATTCAGGGCTCATAACTAGCCTGCCCAAAATAACGGCTATAAATTAAAAACGGTGTGCTGCACTTGTGCTAAGTGTGCGAGACCTAATTAATACGTGAATTTGACAGATCCTTTCTTCTTGTATCAAAGCCCGAATATGAGACTATTCCTGTCGTCGACCGGACGTTGGGTAGTCCGAACACGCCCAATTACTTAACTTGACAAATTAGGGATTGTTGTTTTGCTTCTCGTAGGACTTGCCTGCCATACTATCTATATAACTAACTAGTGTAGGCTTCACTGTAGTATGCTATTTAGAGTAGTGTATCTTTATGCTGGCTACAGCTTGCTCTTGATAGTGAACGGTATTTGCTAAAGAAAGCCAAAAAAAAAACTTTTAATATTGATATTTCTGTGTTATAAAGGAGAACTGGTACTAGAGAGAAGTCCAGCTTGTCCTGGTGACAGTGCAGAGATGCAGTGTCACTAGTGGAAGAATGGAGTGGATGTTGACAACGCAGTCTGAGACAGAACAATTGTCACTCATATCTAGTCTATCTCAGACAGGAATAATGAATCGATCACTTCAACAAACCACACTTTTATTCAATGTAACTGATTTAAGTCCTACATACATTAATGTGCTAGCTACTGTATCAGATCCTATCAGTTTAAATGGGACTCAAATGGACTGCAATGGGCAAACTCTGACTATAGACATCAGGTTTATTAGTAAGTGTTTATTAGTAAGTGTTTGTATCAACTTGTATGTAGGACTCCTTATTAGAACATACTCACATGCTGTAGTATTTCTATGAATACATGGATAAGATATCAGAACAGTATACATGCCAATGCTAGCTAAATGATACTAAGTTATAAGTGGATGTTCACTCTGAAATTTTTAATAACAATTGTAATGCATGTTGGGTAAAATGCAACAATAAACTAATAAATAATAATAATGAAAGTCACTATTTGGTGTACAGATCTGTTACCAAAAACACTGACAGTATCTCAAAATGGAGGAGTGTCAGTATATCCTAATGTGGAAGGAGATCTCGGCAGTGTTTTCTACCAAATAGGATCTGACAGAATGGCAGTGTCTGGACCAATACTACTGAATGATTCCGATACAATTCACTTCTTTCATTGTCTGAACAACCTAACTTTTACAATAGGTAATTTGCTACTGCTGGAGTAGTGGTTGTAACTATACTGGATACAAAAAAGGGATTGTTAAAAATGTAAACTTTATAAACTTGCTTTAGCAATACAAGCAGAGACATTTGATGTGCATCTAAATTTCAATATAGGTTATAGCAAAATGTGAATATTCATTGTTATGTACAGGTAATTGTATATTCAACGATAATATTATTGAAGACAGAAACTACACTCTCCATTTTAATGGAACTTGGATTATTTCCCAGAGATGTAGTCCTCCACAAGTACAAGTGACATGTTCTAATGGGAGTTGGAGTGAAGATATCAGTTGTCAGGAGTATACTGCAGCTAGTCAAACTGCAGCTAGTCCAGTGACAACAAGAAATACTCCAAGTATTAGTACAGGTGATCTCATTGTTCATGAGGGCCATGTAAAAAGACTTATTAATTCAATCAGTGAATACCTCACTTAATTGCCAATTTCTTTGTATAGTTGAGGAATACGTCAGTTTATTTTGTTCATTTTTTTCCTCTCGCTTTTAAGTAGCTATATTCTCATCTCAACGGTATTGTGATTCATGTAGTATTTACTTATTTTTTGAAACTATTAAAGTGGTTTTCCTTACAGTCGAACCGCACCCTCCGCGTATCGCGCTTATAATACGATATATATTTGCATTCAGCGGCGACCCTTTCCTACCGCATTAATTACACCCATTTTATCGTACAATTTTTTCCTCCCCTTTTCTGGCCACCCTACAGCTCTGGGAAACCTTTACCTGTTTTCTTATCTGTTGATCTTGCCACATGTCGATTAGTGACCGCCAATTCCACTTAGAAGCCATAAAACTGTCAACACTTGCTGCTGGAGGGGGAGTGACAAAATTAAGGGACAAATTTGTTTTGCAGGTGAGGAAGCCAGTATTTCAAGTTTAAACTTTCTTATATAGATACCTATATAAAATGAAGGTAAAAAAATTTGTGTCCCCAATATATTATGTACATAAAACATTGGTCAAACATACGGTTAAATCGCAAAGTACAGAAAACATTGCGTTCCACTGAAAACACAATAAATAAATCATAAATACATCTGGCATGTTTATAACTATTCTTTATAGATCAAGCACAGTGTGTTCTTATGTTTCTTGTCTAGTACAGGTTTCCAAATCATTCCCTGCACTTCTCCTCGCTTCCTGCAACTTGCCTCCATCACCTACTACTTCCCCTCGTTTCATCCTGTAGTTTTGTCCTGCTGTTTGTTTCCAGCACCTCGTTTCCTGTATTTACCCTCGTTTCTTCCTGCAATTCATTTCCAGCACCTCGTTTCGTCCTGCAATTTGTTTCCAGCACCTCGTTTCCTGTATTTCCCCTCGTTTCTTCCTGCAATTCATTTCCAGCACCTCGTTTCCTGTATTTCCCCTCGTTTCTTCCTGCAATTCATTTCCAGCACCTCGTTTCGTCCTGCAATTTGTTTCCAGCACCTCGTTTCCTGTATTTCCCCTCGTTTCTTCCTGCAATTCATTTCCAGCACCTCGTTTCGTTCTGCAATTTGTTTCCAGCACCTCGTTTCCTGTATTTCCCCTCGTTTCTTCCTGCAATTCATTTCCAGCACCTCGTTTCGTCCTGCAATTTGTTTCCAGCACCTCGTTTCCTGTATTTCCCCTCGTTTCTTCCTGCAATTCATTTCCAGCACCTCGTTTCGTTCTGCAATTTGTTTCCAGCACCTCGTTTCCTGTATTTCCCCTCGTTTCTTCCTGCAATTCATTTCCAGCACCTCGTTTCGTCCTGCGATTTGTTTCCAGCACCTCGTTTCCTGTATTTCCCCTCGTTTCTTCCTGCAATTCATTTCCAGCACCTCGTTTCGTCCTGCAATTTGTTTCCAGCACCTCGTTTCCTGTATTTCAACTCGTTTCTTCCTGCAATTCATTTCCAGCACCTCATTTCGTCCTGCAATTTGTTTCCAGCACCCCGTTTCCTGCACTTCCCCTCGTTTCGTCCTGCAATTTGTTGCACCTCATTTCCTGCACTTTATTTATTTCCCGCACTTCATCACCAGCTCTCGTTTCCAACACTGCATCTACATCACGTTGAGGAATGGCATCTCACTGCAAAAAAGAAAGGTATTCTAAGTACTATCCTGACAAGCCATGCACTAAATGTTTCCTTTGTGGAAAATAAGTCTTTTTTTCACACTATGGTGCATGGAAGGATGATGAGAAAGAATTTTTAATAAAACATTGTGATACTGAACCTGAGCCTAGTGCCTGCATTTGTATTGCTCATCAAAGAGAAGCTAAGCGTTCTCATCCTCCCCAGTATTCTCCCAAATGGTGTACACAAAAATTAGTGGCAGCTAGTGAGCACACATATTGTGTTTATCCTGGCTGCAATATTCAGGAGAAGTTTGTTTCACCATTGTTTGCCCCTGTATGTGAAATAATGGATGCACTTGACATTGAACATTGTGATAGCATTTTTTAATTGTGTCCAGAGCATTATCAGGAAATGTACAGGCAATTCGTTAGTGCTCGTCCTTGCGCAAGCTGCAATATTAACCCCAAAAAAGGCACACACTTCACAAGACACAGCCCTAATTCGGAGCTTGTCAACAATATTCTTGGAATGGCTAAACTGGATGGAACAAAGCCACTCTCCCCATCTGATTACATATGTGCCTATTGTTACAGATCCCATCTATCTATTGTCAAATCCTATGAAAACAAAACTGAATTGGCTGACTTAATACCAATATGGGAGATGACTTTATCAGATGAGAACAGTAAGTTAACTGCTACTGTCCTCCATTCAGTTCTGTTCGTTGCAAATCTATTCCTGAACAATAGAGCGGCACTTCTGCCACAAGTATGCAAAGTTTTCCTTCGGAAGTACTTTGCTTCTGATGACACTGTGGAGAAAACCGAGCACATTTTAGAGAACAGTGAAGGAACAGTTAAATTTACATCGAGATGGATGTTAAATCAACTTAAGTTACATTTCAATACTCACATAGAGTATAAATGTATACACAAAAAATGTGGCACACTTCTCTACAAAAAAGGAGGGGATCTGCTTACAAGTTTATCTTGGGCAATAGGTAGTACGTCACCAAATGATACAGAATACATACCCAATGTACCTAACCATAACAAACTTGGTGAAGATACAATTCTAGCAAAAGCAGGATATCATATCAATAATTTAGTTCATGCTGAAATCAGAAAAATTTCAAAAACCAAACCTACAAACAAGTTCGTTTTTGTTGAAGAAATTAAAAAAATAAATCAATCTCTATGGATTTTCTTGGAGACTATAACAAGTACAAGTAGAGCCAAGCAGCATACAGGTGAAACTATTAGATCTAAACATTTACGACGTTACTATCTCTATTGCCAATTTCTATTTTGTACCAACACTCAACAGCCACTCCCTCTGCATCTCCTTTTAGCTGATACAATTGAAGTTTGCGGTGGATCCCGCAAACTGATGAAAATATTTAACCAATTAGGTGCTGTGTGCTCACCTGATACCCATGACAGATTTGTTACCGAAATAGCCAACACACAGAGGCATGAAAGTATATGGGATGATCTTCCAAACAATACCCTTACAATAGCTAGTGTGGACAATTTCGATATGCTTCAAAGTTTTGCAGCTGTGTATTGTGGAGACCAGCATCGAAGTTATCATGGAACTACTATACAACTTACACAGCCCAACCCTGCCATACACCTAAAAGAAATACCGTGTGCTAACAAAGTAGCCAAGCGTATCCTTGAATTGTCTCCTGGTACTTCCCCACATAAATTGGGCAAAATAGGGCCAAAGAGGCCAAGAACTTTGACCCCAAGAAATTTGGCCAAACAAATAAAAATGGCAACTCCCATTAGCCTACAAGATCACTCTCAGCCTAGTCAGAAAACCAAAAGCATAGCTGATTTTAAGGGAAATGAATATGAAACAAGGGAAAGAAAAAGAATAGAACGAAAAATGCTAGCCTACAATTTTTTAAAACATCAATTTCCTAAAAAAGAAGAAGTGTTGCATGAATTTAAGGATTTGTACGCCTATTCTACACAAGATGCAGTCGAAAAATCAAACATCTACTACATGGAGATGGTTGACGAAAACCCTGATTCAAGTGATACAATGAGGTTTGTTGCGGAATTACTTTTGAGTACCAAGAGGGCTACATAATTTTAGTAGGCGATGGAAAAACATACCAGCACCTTATGGAAATTAAACACACTTATGGAGCTTCTCTGCACAAGTTACTTATTTATCCAGGAGAATGGCACACACTGGCCAAATTTCAGCCTGTGCTAATGAAAATTTACTATCATGCAGGATTGAAACAGCTAGCTCAAGCTTCTGGGTTTCGAGCAGAAACTCTAACATCTCTTGAAAAATGCTCCAATTTTGCTCGCACACATCACTTCTTGTTACAAGCATGGCAGGCAATATATAGAGCATTAATTGCTGCTTTTAATCCTAAAGATTTGACAGACAGCGAATTCAAACTTGAAGACACAGAATTGAGAACTATTTTAAAAGATATGGAAACATTTCTTGAAAGCAAAGCTACAGACCAAAAATTTAATACTACAATGGATGAAAAAATACTGTCTGATGACACTTGCAAATTTTGGTATAGATTTGTTTTTTCTGATTGCTTTTGCTACATGCCACTGTTTTTAGCCATAAGATGTGGGAATTGGCACCTACGTAACTCAGCTTTGAAACAAATGGCTCCTCTATTTTTTGCTTTTGACAGAACTACATACCAGCGTCTCATCCCATACCACCTAGCTGATTTACTAAAATTTCCACCAAACATATTAAAACACTTGCAAAAAGGTTTTACAGTGGCAATTAATGGAGGGAAAGGGCATGCAGTAGCCCTCGATGAAGCACATGAGATGTGCAAGCATTGGGTTTGTCTTTTATTCAAACAATAAGAATGAAATTATTGCAAGGCCAGATAATGTATCTGAGCGGATGTTTTCCCCAAAATACCTTCACTACCACATACAAATTTTTCGGCAATTTATTGCCTGTACCCATGACAACATATTCTTCAAATTCGAGGGAAAGTGATATGCGCATTTGGAGGCATACTTTTCAAGCTGAGGGCAACAAAGTGCTGATCTATTCTCCAGATACAGACGTATACAATATTGGCCTACCTCTGTTGAGTAGTATTTCAAATAAACAGGTTATTGTGCAACTCAACGTACCTCACTCTCCAGCACACTCGTACCTACACCTCAGCAACTTGATCACTGCTCTTGAGCTTGACCCTGACTTAGCAAGTCTTCCCCGTAGCAGCCTCTGCAATATTTTTCAAATGCTCTTCATATGTTCTGGCTGTGATTATGTATCTTATTTTCATGGCCATGGAAAAGCTGCATTTTTTAATACATTTTTTCAACATGCACCGTTCATTACAAGTGAGCATGCAGATGGCTTGTTATCAGACATCGGTGAAGATGTGAAAGAGAGAGGTTTTTTATCCTTCCTCAGGCTCATTGGGACACTATATTTTAAGAAACACATCTCAGCAGTGGCATCCTTGATAAATGTCGAGACACCACAGCAACTATACAATTCAATCACTGAAGCAAGCATCAAAGAAAAACATGTGGCTTGGTACAACACCATCAGGAGCAATGTATGTGAAAGGATATCAGACGAAAAAGATCGGGTACCATCACACACATCAATGTGGCGTCACTGGCTTCGTTGCTGTTGGGTAGGTATGATGTGGAACAATGCTACACTACAGGATTTGAATGAAGACTTACCTGAACCAGAAGCTTCCGGATGGATAAAGAAGAGTGATGGCTGATTTGATTTTGACCGGGAGTGTGATGAAGTTCATCAGAGTGTCCAGAAAACAATTAATTTCCTGACAAAAGGGTGCTCCTGTAAGACAGGATGTGGAAACCTGAGGTGTGGCTGTGTCAAGAATGGCCGGAAGTGTGGACCCAGTTGTAACTGCCATAACTGCCAGAATGTCTTACCATCTGATGCGGTGCCATCTACAAGTGGCTTCACTAGCAGTACTGTAGCTCCATACGAATCTGAAGATTCTGACATCACAGACTCAGATTCTGATGAAAGCACCACTTCTGAAACTATAGAAACTGAAACAATATCAAACGTATATGATGATGATAATGACTTGTATTTGTAGTCAGTCACCAGTTCAGAATATCCTGCTTTTATAAAATTCAGAATACCCTGTTTTTATTTTCATGATGTTAAAAAAAAAAAAAAAAAAAAAGCTTGTACATACTTTGAATGAAAAATAAAAGCTAATTTAATGTGGTTACGAATTTCTTCGGACAAAATAGTTTTGAACATGTCCAACATAAAAAAAGAGAATAAAATTGTAAAAAATATGTTACTACATTATTCTAACCCTGTGCATTTTGTGTCCCACACTCACCGGCTAAGATATCAGCTCTTAGTAGCAGATATTCTTCAGCATCCTAACAAAGACGTTAGTGGTATGACAGCTTCCCAAAGCTATTTCACCCTCAGTTTTGAGATAGCAACATTGATATACATTATGATTTCATAAAACTCTCTTTCATTTGAATACTGAAGCCTAATCTTGAATCAGAGCAGCACTTTTAGGAGACGCTCAGACGGACATTTTGTTATGACACGCCCCTCATCTTTGCAAATAAATTTATCGCATATTTTACGCGTGCGGTTCGACTGCCTTAAAGGCTTTTGTAATGTATATAACTAGTGGTGCGCTCGAATAGCGCAAATGCATGGCGAGCGAGTAAATATATGAGTATAGGTAAAGATGATTTGTGAAGGAAATCCCTATGATTAGGCATGAAGAGTTAACAACAGAATTACCTGAATAAACTTCGAAAGCAGTGGCAAAGAAGCGCAGCTTGACAAAGACTTCACAATTGTTTCAAGAAGAGAGTAGCTATAAACTTTTTGGTTGAAACAAAGTTGCGTAAGGCAGTGCAGCAGGATTCTACAGTCCCGCAGTTCTTATCAAAGAACTCATTTCATTGGTTAATTCTTTGATTTCAAATCATGTGACCAATTATAGCGCCGCGCGAGGGCTATGGTTTGGGTGACCAATCAGAAGAATTCTTTGATAAGAACTGCGGGATGGCTACACTATTGCTAAATTTAATTTTAACAACTAACACTCAAACTATTAAAATAAAGTCGAGTTTTTACATTATTATGAGGTAAAGGGGTTTTCAATATCATAGTAACCGCTCCCGCAACAGTTTGAATTGAAAAAGAAGCAACAAAATCAAATCACGTTATTTAAAATTTTCTTTGTGATATTCTTAATAGTAGTTGTAACGCACAATACTTTCACAAAACTAAACATACCTACGCAAGACTTACCTTCGAGGTTCGTCTAGTGGACAATGCATTTTTAAGTAAATACTGTTCAGTAGGGCTTATAACTGTGACAAATAGCGCATTAACTTACCACCGCCACTAACTCGAACAGAAATGGAGCTCCCATAAGATTTTGAGTTTTAACTGCACCCGCAAAACAATTCAAAGCCGTAAACAATTCAATTTCTAAGGTGATACGGGTAATGGTCGCTAACCGGAGGATTCTGTTTAGTGAAGTTTGGGACGGGTCGAACGCGGAGCGAACACAAAAATACGGAGGGTCAAAGTACAAAATGACATACGTACGTCCATATATATAAACAAATAAACAAACATCCCCGATTTTTTCATTTTTACCCCTGTAAGTGTCTCGCTCGCTACGCTCGCTCGCCAATAATCTAGTACATATTCTTTGTTACTATAAACTAAGAAATCATCACCAGTTAAGTAGCAATGTAAATATTTTAAAATTGTTGGCGTATATTGTATATTAGAATTACTGGCTACAACAAGTTTGGCTACCACAAGTTTGGAAGAGTGCAGCGTATGTTACTAATACTAGTGATGTGCTTGAGCTCAAATGGCGAGCGAGCCTAAAGACTATAATATTTTTATATGAATGATTTTGACTTCTAACACTAAAGTTACTGAAAATAAGGTCCAGTTTGTTTATTTAGCATACAGGGTAAAGGGATTTCAGTACCATAGTAACAACTCGCTGCAACTGTTTGAATTGAAGGAAAACAACAACAACAAAACAATACACGCTATTTAAACGTTTTCTTTGTGATATTCTTTAGCTAAGTAGTGGCTGTAACACACAATGCTTTGACATAACTGGACATGCACCTACACAGACTTACTTTCGCGGTAGTCTAGTGGACAATGTATTTTCAAGTAAATACTGTTGCGCACGCCTTATAACCATGACAAAGAGCGCATTGACTTACCACCGCCACTAACTCGAATAGAAATGGAAGTCCCGTAAGTTTTCACGTTTTAACTGCACCCGTAAAAGAATTCAAAATGGTAAACTATTCAATTTCTAGGGTGATACGGGTACTGATCGATAAACAGAGGATTCTGTTTAGTGAAGTTTTGGACTGGGTCGACCACCGAACTAACACATAAACGCGAGGGTCAAAGTACAAAAATGCCTTACGTACGTCCAAACATATATATAAACAAACAAACATCCCCGATTTTCAATTGTGTTACCCCTGTAAGTGTCTCGCTCGCTACGCTCGCTCGCCAATTATTGTGATAATACAATCATAAGTACTTAGGTTAGATACATTCTAGAATTAATTGTCATAGAATTAATTGTTATACAATAATTATGGTTGTGTGCTTAGACTTTATTTCCTCAAGAATTCCGAAGTAATGGACCAATTATTATTGGAAGTGTGATAGGAACTTTTGCTGTAGCACTCACTCTGGGCATCCTGCTGGGACTAATCTGTGGAGTCCAGTATACTAGAACAGTAATAAAGAACAAATTGTCCCAAGAAAATAAGGACATCTCAAAAAACAATGTGAACTTGAATAAAGGACTTCTCTATGAAGATATAGACCTTGATAAAAATATTCCTCTGGCACAAAATGTTTCATATGATGCAGTAAAATTATAAATTAGCTTCTTAAAGTATATATATTTTGATGCCGTAACAAGGATAGCATTATTTTATTGATAAAATTGTTGATACTTATATGAACAGTTTCTTGTATGTGAAATCATCTAGCTATGTCATAAACAGTGTAGAGTGAGGAGTACTTGTTGGAATTAAACAAAAAAATTATAACAAAATCAATAACTTCAAATTTCAATTTTGCTGGGAGTCCTACAAAACTGTTAGCTAGCTATACTTATTGATAAACTCTCGTGTCATTCTGTAATGTACAAGCGACATTTAAATATGTTAATGTTCTTGACTGAATGATAAAAGAGTTAGACATCCCAAATGTAACGAAGGACAATGGCTATCCATTGACTACCATACATTAAATATACTATTATTGGCACAAAAATAACTGAGACCATTCGAAAAATGTTTTAGCTACATTCACATACTACTGCTAACTGCAATAAGATGTTACAGATTTTTACCAATCCCACACTGCATTATTTAATGTAATTTTCTCAAATACCAAAGTTGTTTTTGTTGTGCTTTTTTTTTTTATTGTTTAGTTGTTTTTTTTTCTTTTTTCTTTTTTTTTCTTTTCTTTTTTTTCATTATGGTGATGCACTTATATTGTAGTTTATTTGATGAACAAGGCAAGTGTATACTGCAACATAGATCCCCTGAGCAACTCAAATATCTTTCAAGCATCAGCTGCCTTATTACATGTGCCATAACATACTTTATTGTATATAGTGGTCACACATAGTCAGTAATTGACTTGAAGAATTATGATTACCATTACCTATTATTTAGTTATTACAGTTAGATCCTTCACCAGGATGAACATAAGCTAATCAAGTGTAGCATTTTGTTGACATGATATAATTATATATCTTTGATGTTCAAATATGAATCATACATAGAACCAACCCTTTGAATTGTATTTTCCAATTATAAACTACGATGTAAATTATAGTTAACAAAGACATGCTTTCTCGGGTGTACTCTTGTAGATGAAAACTTCTTACAGATAGTCGACAACAGCTTTGGTAACTTTCTGTAAATGTTAATCAAAGACTTGTATTCTTGATTATAAACTTGATTTAATCACAATTATACATAAATAAAATAAATGTTTCAATCTAACTAAAGAAAGTCAATAAATGAATTTGAACTTATTTAGCTTTTCCAGGAATTGTTTAAAAAGTACTGACATGAGTGTCATCATTCTTGGATAGTTTTAAGTTGACAGAAGATTCCTGCGATGTTAGAAGTTGTTATTACCTAAAAGAGAGTAATTTTATTTATTCAATTATTCTGCATCATTTTCTTCTATATTTTAACAGGAATGTATTGACTTGATGCTTAATAATGTGATTGAAGAATAATGTATCTGAATAACACACTACACTTGACTTGAAACATGCTTAGTTATAACAATAACAATAAAATACAATTGTTTGAACAAAACTGACAGCTATTACACAAACTATAAAATCTAAAATTAGTGAAAAAATTTTTCTGACTCTTAATATTGCTATATTTTAATTGACAAAAAGTAATTTTGTAAAAATCAATACGATATTGAAGCAATGTATATAGTCAAATGATACATTCACATCAACACACACACACACCTACACATACTTCCAGGTGTAACTGCCCACACAAAGTAGAGCCAACAGTATATACTTGTTCAAAACAATGAACGAATATTATAAGGTCTAGCTAACGATTTCTACTAGGAAATAGTGAAATTCATTTATGAAATCAATGATTGATAGCACCTGATTTAACTGATCTAAATAGACAGAGCATCCCTTATGGTGCATCAATTTTTGTTGGCAGTAAATTAGGTCCTTCGTCTTGATCTTCAATTTCACAGATTATTTATATAATATAGCTATTGTGTGACATGTATTAATGTAGCACAGGATAATTTACAGTTTTGTCTAATTAAACTTTTCTATACAATGTATTCACAGTACACAAGATTATGAAATATATTGAAGCAAGGTAAACTAATTATGCACTCTTTTGTTTTGACTGTTAAACATCATTCAAATAGATCCTTATTGATAATTTGTAAATTTTATACCTTTACTCCTTTTCTTCTTTTTAAAATTGATGCAAATATAATTGCATAAAATATTTTAAAATAATTATGCCCTAAATCTCATATAATGTATATGGTACACTTATGTACAATATGGATATTATCTTAAATATAATCGTGTGCAATTATTAATGAATGTGTATTAGTAATTGTGGTAGACTAACAATACGACACTACAAATGTGCTAGGAATTTAGCGTTACAAAATTTACTGTCACCATAGCTAGCTATATAGCTTGGCAATCAATGCAAACTGGAATGCATCAATCACTGTATGTAATGTGTAATTCAGAAAACAGATTTACTCGTTCTGTTAATTATGTTGTTATGCTGCACCAACTCTGACCCGGAAAGCCTATATAATATTGGACAAACTACCTAAAAAGGCTAGATAGGCAAAATAATGGGCCTTCTAGTGATAGTTTAGTTTTTAGATGCTGTATCATGTAGCTAGTAGAAGATTAATTAGGAGCTAGGCTCTTATTAGAAGTCAAATAGTATCATTTGCTTATTTTCCATGATAGGTAGTCAAAAGAATTTTTGATGGAAAACTAAATATAGAAGCCATAACATAAGCACAACTGATGTTGTACCATCACAGTGATAAATTCTCTTCCGGTTCCTACTGTTAAAAATAGGGAAGTTTGGATAATTTAGTTTTGGTGTTTAATAGGAGGCACTGCCTGGACACCCTAGTTTAAAGACGCATACTGTCTCCATAGTTAGTCGTTTACTAAAAGATTTTTATTTGAAGAAATTAGCCAGAGGATCTAAGCTATAAATAATAAATGCTCATTGGGATTATTATGTATTGGTGTGCAAGTTATCAACTCAAAGCGGGGTGTCCAGACAGTTAACACTTCATGAGGCGTAGTAACAGATTGAAGTTAATTAAGACAATAATGAATAAGCTTAACCAACTGTACAAGAAATATGTGGTTTCAAAATAATGAGTGTAGTAAACATGAAGAGTTTGTGGTTCTACAAATGAGGCTAACATTGTGGATAATACAAATTAGTGCAATATCTTTATTTTAATTTTGAAAGAACAACACTGCTTAATCTATGTCCTATATATACTTTACAATTATTAAACATTATGTGCTATGTTTTTCCAATTATTTCAGCTCGCTATATGCTATGTTTTTAACCTCATCATTTGGAAAAATCGCATGTTAGCTATTTTAATAGGAAAATAATAACTTTGAAGAAAGTAAACACTCAATAACAACTTAACTATACATAAATGAAATATAATCATTACTTTATGTTCTTAACTGTTTCATATGAAATATTTTGAGTCAGTTCAACATTTTTGTCTATTTCTACTTCTTCATAAGGAGGACCTTTATTTAAGTCAATTTTTTTCATTGATGTATTCACTTGTTTATCATTATAAGTTCTTGTGAATTTGACTCCAAATAGTAGTCCCAGGACTAGTCCCAGAATGAGTGCCACCACAAAACTCCCAATAACACTTCCAATAACTAACTCTAAACTGTAATTGGTATTACAGTAGAATAATTCCAGAATAATACGGCCGTTTAAGAAAATAATAAGGGTTCTGGTTGCTGATCACCATCCTGAAAGTGTGGCATCACCACATACTATCAATCTTAGCTACAAAAAAATGTAAGTGTGAAGACAGCACATAATAATGCTTAGAAAATCATTGATGAGAAATAAAGATAGCAGTTCCAGATTTAAGTTTGCACAACACTATAGGTTTGATGAAAGTAGTTGAATTACAGCAAACAGTCAATAATCTGGATAATTATCTCTGTGCTTTTTCCTTTCCTGAACACATTAGCTATCAACCACTTCAAGCTTGGACTATCAAAGCATTACGCTGCAGCTAAAGATAATTCTCCAACTCAGGACATTGTGATTTTCTGGAATATTAACAGGATTATTTAGAATAACAAAATTTAACAATTCTAAAATATTTTAGTGATCTGGTAGACTATCATGTGGTAATGTAATGATTTCACTGCTGATTTTATCTTCACAACACTGTCAAACACTAGTTGTATGGGAATCTATATTTTATTTTAATATTCAATACAGCATATTATAACATAATATGCTTATATATATATAAGTCCCAATCACTGATGAATTTAGATGATGCCTACCTCAATCTTTCCATGTTATATAATTAATTATATGAGTATGTGCACATGTTGTGAATATTTTTTTAATTATTATCAAAGCTTGTATGACAAACTTCTTCTAATGCCATTGAGGTAGTTGTGCCGAAAATATTGTAGCTAAAAGTCAAAATAAAAGTCAGAAAATGTACATGGCAGCTAATAGTAAAGTGACTTGTAAGCATTCTAAGATACTATTGATTGTTGTGGAAATTAATAAAAAAAAAACACCATATTATATAAATAAAAGCTGACTCCAATCCACTACAGGCTGTAAGACTAGCAAGTTAAGTGAGAGACTTACTCCATGGTAATGTAATTCATGACTCTACTATAACTTACTATGCCCACTTAATATGTGTTACATATACTTACAACCACTTGAAAATATTACAGTCATATTTATATAGATCCCTCACCAATAATTACTTAGTTAAGTAGTAGAAACAATAACTTCATGCTTCTGTAACAATGACTTCTAAGTGTCTTTATAACAATATTAAAACAATTCTGCTGATATATTTGTTGCCATATTTTAAATATAATCCATTTTACCTAGTGTAGTTAATACTGTTGTCGATTCCTGACAATCTATATATTCACTCCATACTGCTTTATTCTCACATGTCACTTGTATTCTTGATGAGCCACATTCTCGTGAAATGATCCATGTCCCATTGGAATAGAGTGTGTAGTTTGCATCCTCATCAACATCATCCAAAATGCATGTGCCTTAAAAACAATTATTTCCATAACTTACACGATTACATCATTGAAACTGAATGTCATGTAAAATATAATTAATGAATTAGTTCATTATTACCTAAATTGAATGTACTATTATATTGGCACTGATAAAATACTATATTGTTAGGAGCAGTTAGTGTTATAGGACTTGTCCACACTGTGAAAGTACTTGAAGATCCTGTTCGCTAGAAAATGTTCCGCGCATTTTCATCAATAATTGGCTGAACAATCAGTTCACTAGTATTACTTGATCCTCTAAAAAATTTCAACGAAGTAGGCACAAAACCTGTAACAATACACAGTTACAATCGCTAGAAGCATATGCTAATAATATTAACTTACTTCTTCCAGGAACTTCTATAGTAAGAGATTGTCCACCACAAGACATAACTCCCATTCAAGAGTTCTGGATTGTTAACAGTTGCTACAGAAGTAATGGTTGATAACATAATAAATTCAGTTATATTGAAGACAACTTCAACATCTCCAAACATAAGAGTTGTTATTCTTGGTATTTGTAGTGGGATAAGATACAGAATAACATAGTCTTCTCTCTGTCCTCCTACAGGAGTCCATTGCCAATTTAAATTTTCTCCACTTACAGTACATCTGTACATGGTTTTTTCTCCATGACAAGGAGTTTAGTCTGCCACTAGTTCTCCTGGCATTAAATAATGTCAGATGATATAACATGTAAGCCAGCTCAATAAAAATGGAGGGGCGGTTTGGTGTGGGGGGGGGGAGGGTGATGTGAATTCACAATTATAACTGAATCAAAGGCTAAGATAATGTAATGTAAGATTCATAGTAGTTAGAAAGAAACATTATTACTATTTTTATTTTACTTTTGCAATAAGTAATGTGTATAATTATTATTTCATTATAATATTATGACAGTCATTGCATAGTTAATCTGTAAGTGGGGCAACTTGGCCTCCTCTTTTTATAAAATTGGGGACTACCCCCATAACCCCAACTCTTCTCCCACCCTGTGGCTATGTTGCTGCCATCATTATATTTATCAGTGTGCATGGTGAGCTCTTATACATTGTGTCTAGTTATGTTATAGATAAAGTGAGTGTACTGGACTAAGCAATACACTCAGTTTTATCTCTAGAAACCTTGACACAATATTCATATTAGCTAATGGGTATTTGTCAACTTTTAAAAGATGGCCTAACATGCAGAATAGCCAAGTCTATTTTGGTACAAGGTACAAATACAAATGAACAACACCGAGTTCAGATTTCTATTCCTTATATACGTTAGCTATATCAATGTCATCAATGTCTTGGAATCATATTATATGGGCCATTGCAACAACTAGTTCTCTTATCGTTGTTTAAGTTATTTAATAGCTTGGTATTTGAAGTTACCTTTTACAGCCGAAAATAGAAACAGACCTGCACAAATAATAACTGCTTTTCCTGGGAAGCACTTATATGTATTAGCTATATATTTATTTATTTATTTATTTTTAGTTTACAAAGAAGCCATACACCGCTTAGTCTTAATACTGTGGTAAAGCTAACAGCACAGGAACATTTTAGCATCAGAACACCTTTAATAATGGTAAGTTATATATTCCTTATTAATTCGGGACATAGCAATAGATTAATGCAATTATTGATGTCATTGTGATTCATCTATATACGATAATTGATAATTATATATTGGAACTGCAAAACAAAGAAAACAATGTTTAAGTGATATTGAAGGTATTATGATTATACTTTGTATGTGTAATCAAAGAGTTCAGTACTATGGACAAGAGGTCCAAAAACGACAATTTATTCAGATCAAAAATGTGGACCTTGCCAGTTATGCCGCAAATCTGCCTCGTACACACACCTATCATGAACTTTCAACCGAACTCCAGGTCATGGAGTAAACAATCACAGTTGACAGCTGTGTCTGTCATGAATGTAAAAATAACATAAACAGAAAATTAATTCAGTTGACTATGTACCACACTGGACATTTACACAGAACACAGCATACATAAGTGATGCTTCCTCACTGTGACTGAGTTCATCATCTATTCAGGACTTGTCACGGCAAAACATTTGATATATTTATTGTAGCAGTTAACACAGATGGGAAGCTAGTTCCGCTGTGCCAAAGTTCATTAAAAACAAGTGCATCATACAATCAACACTCAAGTATACATACATGAGAAATGCTTCACACGTAGTGCTAACATAAAGGGGTCATACATGCACTGCCCTAACACTAATACCATTAAATCTCATTTTAGTCAAGTTGGTGATATGGATTTGTACATCACTGAAAATGATAAAATATGCACAAGCTGTTATAAAAGTCGCCTCAAAATAATTACTAATTTAATGCAAAATTGTCATGATTAAGAATAAAAATATTGAAGATTAAAATCTATTATTGGTAACATACACAATACAGGTAAAAACATAATACATTTATTAATTCTTTTGAATTCTTTTTTCACCCGTACACACACACACACACACACACCACATGCACATGCACACACCACACACACACACACCACACACACACACAACACACACACACAACATGCACACACACACACAACACACACACACAACACACACACACACCACACACACACACAACACACACACACAACATGCACACACACACACAACACACACACACAACACACACACACACCACACACACACCACACCACACACACACCACACACACACACCACACACACACACACTGCACACAGTAATAGAGTGGTGTTATAAATTACTCAAACACTTCCTGTAGTTCATGAAAATTGCTGTGGATGATTAAAACAGGAAATGTTTTAGACTATAAAGCATCCAGTCCTTGTGCTACATCCAGAAAGGAGAAAGTCATGGCCTGGAAAGTTGGAATCGCATTATTTAGTTGCTACTACTTGTTCATTGCACTCAAAGGTAACTAAACAAAATTCGTTCAAATTAACTTTATAATGTAAAGTGACACTCCTTAAGGTGAATTGGTTCTTCAAGAACTTCCTCCCTGTCCTGGTGATAGTGCAGTCTACAAATGTAATGTGACTGGGAGTGATATAGTGATTTGGGAATGGATTTCCTCATCCACTGCAAGATACACAGTTTTTCCTGGTGATATGCCAAGAATCATGAATCGATCTATATTGAATACTCCAGTTCAATTCAACCTAACAGATGTTGGTCCTCCACTTACCAATATCATAGCTACTGTGTTCAATCCACAGCAGTTAAATGGAACTAGGATGACTTGTGGAGGGCAGTCACTCACAATACTTATTCCAACACAGAGGAGTAAGTTCACATGTTAGTTACTGAGTAAGACTTACAACTTGTGAGCAGCTAGCCAGTTACATGGTTCTCTTGTAGATATACACATCATAGTGTAACATTACTTACAGAAGGAGCATGATCTAACAACATATTTAATGTAAACTGTATTGAGGGCTGACATTATCATAATTACTAGATAGCTAAGTTAGTTAACTGTGAAGATAATGCAAATTTTCTCATAGGTTTCTTGCCTTCAACATTAACAGTTGGATTGACAGAAAATGGAGTGGATGTTCTTATTTACCCTGATGTAGATGGCAACATTGATAATATAAAATATAGTTTAGCACAGGGAAGTCTTACAAGAGTTACTTCATCAATTACAGTAACTAGACCTCCTAATATCTTCACCATCACTTTTTTTCAATGTTTATTAACTTCAACCTTCCATTTAGGTATGCTTTTTGTTTAGCAGTAAAGTGTAACTGAGAATGCAAATTGTAACTGAACAACTTAATATTATCATTTTACAGAAACAGGATGTCTATCAGTAGAACAAAACTATACCCTCTTTCAAAATAGAACTTGGGAGATATCACGTCAATGTGGTAGTGTACTAGCCACCTGCAATAGTGATGGGTCTTGGAGTGAGAACATTAGTTGTCCTGAAATAAGTACTACAATGATTGATCTCACCGAATCTGGTAAGATAACAAGGTATAATTTGTTGCCATAACAACATATGACTATTCAGACCCGACTAAGGTTCCAACCACAGCTTCACATTCTTCTCTAGCAACTAGTAAGGCAATCAAAGTCAGTACAATGACTACCAGTATGTCTAAGAATCTCGTTTTATTTTGAATAGTAGCCTTGTTATTCTTGAATTAATCTACTATGCTATTTCACGTCTACTATTCCAGAAAAAATTCCAGCATAATCTGGCAGGGCCTATTACCAACTACATAGCTAGTAGTCATTATATTTACAATTATTATCTGAGGAGCCTCAACATAATATTGTAATGATCGCAATTACAAAAATTACTTTCAATTACATTTGGTACACAAAATTAGTATTTTTAAGAAATTTTCCCAGACACCCAAGTGTGAAACCACACTGTTATGAATTGGACACTATTGAAAGATGTCAAACATTATCTAATTGATTTAGAAACATACAATGAATATTGTACAGGCTCCCTCTTAAATGGTGCAGAATTGGCTTCATGTAAAGAGTAATTTGTAATTGCCATATGTAATTTTAATCATTGTGATCAAGAAAAATAAAAATTACGTTTAGAACAAGTCAGATGTTTAGTATATAACTCTGTGATTACTATTATGTTGTGAATAAAAAGGCTAACATTTACACTTCCAGTCAATGATGTACAACAATTGTCAATTTAAATATTGAAAGTAGTTTTTAAGAATGTATTTTCTTGTATGAAGTAATTTTGTTTATATTTCAGAGTATCGGAAAATGACAACGTCTACTTCTTCTACTTCTGGAAATTACAATGTATGTTTGAATTTATTGTAATGAACCTGTTAATTCCTGGAGCTTATCTAATTATTTTTTAACATGTATAGATGCAGTTTCCTCAGCAATGTCCAACTTCATGTAACACTAATTACAGTTTAGAGTTAATTATTGGAAGTGTTATTGGGAGTTTTGTGCTGGCACTCATTCTGGGACTAGTCCTGGGACTATTATTTGGAGTCAAATTCACAAGAACTTATAATATTAAACAAGTCAACACACCAATGAAGAAAATTGGCTTAAATAAAGGTCCTCTTTATGATGAAGTAGGAATAGATAAAAATGTTGAACTGACTCAAAATATTTCTTATGAAACAGTTAAGAACATAAAGTAATAATTATATTTTTTATTTATGTATATTTAGTTGTTTGTTTAACATTGAGTGGTTACTTTCTTTACTGTTTATTTTCCTATTAAAATAGCTAACATGCGATTTTTTCTAATGATGAGGTTAAAAACATAGCACATAGCGAGCTAAAATAATTGGAAAAACATAGCACATAATATTGAATAATTGTAAAGTATAGGACATAGATTAAGCAGTATTGTCCTTTCCAAATTATAATAAAGATATTGCACTCATTTGTATTATCCTTTGAAAGATCCTGCACAATTCAGGATTGTAGTTACTTGAAGTTGAATTCTAACACACTGATTTTCAATCCATAGTGCACAAATCATGCTTAGAAAAAATAGTTTTCTAACAGTCACTACTGATAGTGACCATAAAATAATGAACATATTATTTTGTGTGCTCCAACTTACTCCTTCACTGCCTTAATGACGTATCCACATACTTAACAGACCTATACTAAATATTTATATAAATATTTTAACACTGCTTTGTTCCCTGCAATAACTCATGGCAATTTTTGGGCAAACACTATGCAAACATAGTAAAGTATACAATAACATTGAAAGCTGAAAGTTAACAACAATGTTTATGAAGCAGAAAAGGCAGAAAAAAACAATGAAGTTGTAAGTTAGAACTGCAAAACAATTGAGGAATTTTAAGTTTTCAGGTGAAATTAATAAACATGCTAGGTAACTTTAAAATTTTGACCCCATATTCTGTTTGAACTAAAGATGCAATCACATCAAGTATAAAAGGACAAGTTCTACATCATTATGTATACTAGTAGACAACAAAAATTATTCTTGGAGATTCACAGAGATGCCTACACAAGTTAAGTTTTTATTGATGGCAATAAAGGATACTAACTGCACACATATAGTCTAGCTACTTTTTGAAATGCCATTTTCCTTAGCAAAATGAATAATTGTAAACATGTTATGGTAGTCTATTTTAGTTTCATATTATTTTAGCTAATTTTTTTGAGAATGAAATATATCTGTTTATTCTGAAGTTAAAATATATTCACTTTGCTGAAGTAGCAAAAACTGGATGAGATTGTCGTGATTATCTAATTGAAAGGCACAACATAAGATAAAATTACAGTTTGGTCAGTACTATATAATTATTATATTTTCTCAATAAGCATGTTTCCAGGCTAATACTTCTAGAGAATATTTAAACTTAATAGTTTTCACTTTACCTCATTGGACTTTACATCTATCGTCAATTACAACACTTTATTAAGCAGTTTCATAATCTCACATATAGTTATACAGCTCAAGAAACATAGTTATTATTTCTAATAAAAAAGCTACCAGCTATAATTATACTTACAATCTCAACATTGTGTTGTTTGTGAATCAATTTGTTGCTGAAAAGCATCAACTGTTGAGAGAATAAGTCTCCTCTTAAATTATTCAATAATAATGTCAAATTTTCCTCAGTTGTAATGCACAATGTGAACCAACTATACTAGTCATCACACATACATATTAATATGTTCATGATACACACACATTTAACACACACACTATGTATACCTCGATATAGTATCAATCAAAAGTACGTATCAAGACACATTTGCAAAATTTGTGCTAGCATTATCCGATACTACATTCTATCATAGCCGCAACATATGTACACTCAATACATTAGAGATTGAATTTTGATGACTTCACATTCAGGAGAGAATCGAGGGGGGGGTGCGGAGCTAAGAGGGCCAGGGGACTCCCCTTCCAAACAAGTTTTGAAAAAATTATAAGGATGAATGTACCAATAAGAGGCTATATTGTTTACAGGTCAAATACATGCTAGTTTATGCTCTTCATTCATAAATAAATCATGTACAATCATTTATATTTTTTAAATTTCGTGGGTTTTGACCAAATATTTGGGCCCATCGCGCTTGCTAGCACTGGATCCAACCCTGATACTTGTGTTAATCATATTCTGTCTCGGTCTACAGTTATAACTAGTGGTGATTAAATTAATTTTATATAATATTTTTGATTAACATGTTGTTGTTTTTATTGTATATTTCTGTCAAAGTGACTGCCACTGCCAATGGTGAAATTTACAATGTATGTTGGAGAAAATATGGAAAATGTAAGAACAAAACTAATTATGCTAATGTTATTTATGGTTTATAGATGCAGTTGCTTAAAAAATGTCCGACTTCAAATATGTACAGTTTAGAGTTAGTTATTGGAAGTGTTATTGGGAGTTTTGTGCTGGCACTCATTCTGGGACTAGTCCTGGGACTACTATTTGGAGTCAAATACATAACAACTAAACATGTGAAAGGACAAATGGATTCATCTAGAAAGAATAACAACTCCAATAAAGGACTTTTATGTGAAGAAATGGAAATGGACAAAATATTGAACTGACTCAGAACATTTCTTATGACACAGCTAAGAAAATATAGTTTATGTGTTATTTTTATTTGTTGTTGTTGTTTTTTTTTGCATATTTCACTATATTTGATTCCCCACACTGACTCAAGCTTGTAGCTGCTTATTAGAGTTACAATCATCCATTGCTCACCTATTGCATTATTAAAATATAAACTAAGTAGTAATTAAAACAACAAAGTAAAAAGTCACAAAATCACTCAATTATTAATACAAAGACTATTCTCTTGGTGGTAAGAGTAAAACTTAACAGCTTTGTTCCAAAAAAATCTGGCCCTACCAACACTGCACCTAGAAACTGCACTTACACCATGACAATTAATATTTTTGTCTGGATAGTTTGTTTAATGCAATCAAATCTTTATTGGTTCTATCAGTTTTCTAATTTCAAGTTATCTGTAACTTCTATCAATCAAAAACAAAAAAATAAATAAAATGGAATATATGTCATGATCCACTTTGTTATGAAGCATTATCTCCTTTTAAAGTAATGCAACCTCAACTACAGAAATAAAGCCATGGTATAATAAATGACTGCTAATTTGAACACCTTTTATTAGTGTATATAGCAAGTGAGCTAGATTACTTCCTGTTCTTGAGCTAAATTCATTCCTTCATGCTCTTTACGCATTATAAGTAGCATGCACATTTTCATGTTATTTTGCCGTAGTCGGTAGGTAACAGTTAAGAATTAAATATTCCTCTGTAAATTTCCCATTGGTGTTGTACATATTCTACCTGTTCTCACACAATTGCTGGGACTGTATCAGAGATAATTCTAATATTTTTTCGCAATGATCGTAACTTCCTTGAATTGTGCAAAAAGGCATACAGTTCTAACATTTCTTACTCTGAAATATATTATAATAAATCTAATATTTGCGGTGTTACCATCTAAAACTTACGAATATTGTATTTAAATGCAAAAATAATAATTTTTCTTAAAAGTTTATTTTAACTACTCATTTTTTTAAAAGAAATTATAGAATATTTTTGTATGCTAAAAATAATGCAATAAGCATTTCATACTAATCAAATTTTGATAACAATTTATTAAGTAACAAAAATTTTCTTTTAATATTATCGTTCATGTCATAGTATTCTATATAATTTATTCCAACCTAGATATCTTTACAATGATATTTTTTGCAATTTGACCTGTGAAATAACTCGTGATATTTCACGATAGTTATTTCATTCTGTATTGTGCAAGCTCATTACCCTTGTAGTTATAGCAACATGCCAAGTTCACCACACTTCCTAGTTTTTATAGCTACCTTCCTCTGTAAGCACAACTGATGTTGTACCTTATAACATCACAGTGTTAAATTCTCTTCTAGTTCCTACCGTTAAAAATAGGGAAGTTTGGAGAATTTAGTTTTGGTGTTTAATAGGAGGCACAGCCTGAACACCCCAGTTTAAAGACGCATACTGTCTCCATAGTTAGTCGTTTACTAAAAGATATTTTATATGAAGAAACTAGCTAGAGGATCTAAGCTATAAATAATAAATGCTCACTGGGATTATTATGTATTGGTGTGCAAGTTATGAATTCAAAGCGGGGTGTCCAGACAGCATCTCCTGGTCAACAGGTAAACACTTCATGAGGCGTAGTTCCAGATTGAGTTTAATTAAGACAATAATGAATAAGCTTAACCAACTGTACCAGAAATATGTGGTTTCAAATAATGAGTGTAGTAAACATGAAGAGTTTGTGGTTCTACAAATGAGGAAGTTGTAATCCACAGTCACACACCTCTAGTTGTAATTTAAACCCTTGCAATTAATATTCATGCCAACACAGCTGCATCATTGCATGTTTACATAACCTAGATAAACAAATATTTACATTTTGATAACAAAATTTTATGAAAAAAAGTACATTCAAAAACAGCTACTTGTATTCTTAAGTGTGATAGAGTTTGTCCATTAAAATCGCTTATATTAAATTGAGGCTAACATTGTGGATAATACAAATGAGTGCAATCGCTTTATTATAATTTTGAAAGAACAACACTGCTTAACTGTCCTATAATTTTACAATTATTCAATATATGTGCCACGTTTTTCCAATTATTTCAGCTATGTGTTATGCATTTAACCTCATCATGTGGAAAATCACAATGTATTATACTATGCAATAATGGGAAAAACAGTGAAGAAAGTAAGCAATCGTGAAACAAATAAATTAACTATCTATAAGTGAAATATAACTATTACTTCATGTTCTTAACAGTTTCATAAGAAATATTTTGAGTCAGTTCAACATTTTTCTCTATTTCTACTTCTTCATACAGAGGGCCTTTATTTAAGTCGATTTTGTTCATTGAAAGGTTGACTTGTTTAACATTATAAGTTCTTGTTAATTTCACTCCAAATAGTAGTCCCAGGACCAGTCCCAGAATGAGTGCCAGCACAAAACTCCCAATAACACTTCCAATAACTAACTCTAAACTGTACATATTGCGGTCACATGAAGTTGGATTCTCTAAAAAAGATTCCATACAAGAAAATACATTCTTAAAAACTACTCTGACAAAAAAAAACATTCTTACAACTACTTGACAATTTTCATAAATCATTGATTGGACGTCTAAATGTTTGATTTCATCATTCACAACCTGTACAATATTCATTCACCATTTACATCACAAATCATATGTATAACAATCAATCTGGTAAGATTTCACATTTTTCATGGTTGTATCTAAATTCATAACAGTGTGGTTTCTTACTCGGGTGTCTGGGAAAAAAAATTAAACTAGAATTTTTTGTACCAAATACAATTGAAAGTATAGCTGTAATTCTGATCATTAGAATATCTTGAGGCCCCTCAATCTATATGATAATACACTTGTGTGGTGTCAGTAACGATGACGACCGATGATGACGACCGACAGTGTGTGTATTCAAGAATAATTCATGAGCTTGTCGGTAATTATCATCATTACATGATGTGTAAAGTGTCGTCACATTCAGAAAATTAAAATCGATAATATATTGAAAATATAGAAGAAATTTTTTTTCGGAATTAAGTTTTATTAAAAGAACACAAGCCTCAGTTATATTGTATAAAGAAGAACCTAGGGTACAAACTCTCAGTATTACTATACACTAGCTAGCTATTACAAAGATGAAAAGAATAATTTATTAACAGTAGTATCAATATGAATATGTCAATCAACTCGTTATGTAGTAAAGCATGAACAAGTTGATATGTAAAGAATTCAATTTGATTGTTCGGTTTAAGTAAAAAAAAAAAGCTCTCTCAAACATCAATCTTGTTGACAACTACTGCCAGTAAGAATAAGAATAATAATAATAATAATAATATAACGACCATCATGCAATGTTACAGCTCTGTACAGTGGAAATAATATTAATTAATTCTAGACAAATCTTTAACAAAAAAGATATGGATAGTACATTGTTAAGGCAGTAAGTGTCAGTAAAAATTCAAGCATCAGTTATAGCTGGAGAAGGTAAATGAGTGATGTCCACACCAATTGGAGGATTAATAACTTTGTGATAGTGCTGAATTACAGTGCCCTACTAACTCCTAAATATTATCATAGAAATGGGTAATTTAAAGTATCCTGTCAATCTTCTGTCTTCCTTCATGCATACATACATTTGTGCTTATTAAAATGTATAAATTTACCATTATAAGTGTGTTGTGTAGTAGGTGTTTTGAAAACAAGAGTATTTGTGTTTAACTTTGGACATGTGATATCTTCACTCCAAACTCCACTATTACACGTAACCTGAATCTGACCACATCTTCTTGTAATTAGCCAGGTCTCATTAGAAAATAGTGTGTAGTTCTTATCTCCAATATTATCGTCAAAAATACACGAGTCTAAATATACAAAAAAAATATCAATGTGCAAAAATGGCTCCTTCCAAAATCTTACCAATGGTGAAGGTAATGTTATTCTGACAGTGAAAGAAGTGAACAGTGTCCGGACCATGTAGTATTATGGGAAGTGAGATCTCCATGCGAGAGTTTGTTGCTGACAACTGATAGGTAATACCATCACGTTCAAAATTAGGATATATGGACACAGCACTTCCATTTAGTGATGCTGTCAATTGTGTCGATAAATTGTCTATAATAAAAATATTAATAATAATTATAATTTGTACTATAACACAGTGGTGTTATAACTACAAAAAATGTCTTAATAATGTATCTGTCAAATACTATATTATTGGATAGTTATGTTAAACTTTCAAAAATGCTAGTAATTAGTAATAATCATGCCATTTAATCACATGGCAAATGAATTAACTAAGCCATAATGTGCTATCTTGTCAATTAAAAACTAATGTTATCCTCAGAATAAAATATCATCAATATTTCTTCAGGTAAAATTTCACTTTTTATACATAACGCAACCATATCAAAATATTTGTTTGTAGCTATTGCATTTTTAGAAATGATTAACTTTATGCACATTTTCACTGCCCAAATAGTCATTTTTTGCATTATTTTATGTGCAACATTATCTCAAGTTGTCCTCATAATATATTATTTATATTGTATATGTATCAATACAAATAATGTGGTATTGTTTTGATATACCATGGCAATGGAAAACTAAAATAATGATCTGATTGATCATGGCAATCTGTTCATATTCTAGCAGTACCATATCCACTTAGCAATAATGCGGTGAAATATCAGGGCAACATTATTAAATTATTGTGAGTAAAGCTTGAAAAATGGAAGAATCAATATGGGATTGATTCATTGACTAAAATTCACTACAGGATATAATATTCAATTATGAAAGCACAAAAAAAAACTGAGGTAATCATATCAATGGCACTTGTGTAATGACAGCTTTCAATTGATTTTCGCCCTGTAACTTTTTCTCTTGACACTAGTGCTATTAATCATAGATAGCACTTTTTTGTGCTATTATATCTGTAATACTCTATGCTAGATGTATTCACCATACTATTATAAGGTCTGTAACCAGTGTGACAACTCATGCTATCACACTGGTATTGTCACACATTGAATTGCGCAAGCTCATTGTCCGAAAAAAAATACCTACCAGCCTAACTTACTCAATCCCAAGTTTTTTTACAACTACAATTCTCTAAAAATAACTATCCAACTGGGTCATGAAACTACCCTTAATATATCAGATGGGGATGTGCATGTGAGGAGCTTATATGAACTAATATATTCAGAGTGTAACAGCCATCTTTATAGGCTGAGTTATAGTCAACTTTACTAGCTGAGTTACCAACCCTGACACAAACTGTTATAATCAACTTTACTAACTGAGTCACCATGCTGGTACAAACTTCTACGGTGAAGATATCTAGCATAAAATTAACTACTTATTAAATTTGTCAAGATGATATAGCAAGATATTTCATTCTCAGTCTTTATACTGTATTCACTCTTTTCTGTCTTGTGAAATTATATTAGCTTGCATGTGAATTATTCATCCATATTACACTTGACTCATCATTTATGTGATCCTTGACATATCTCATGACATATCTCATGGCATTTCTCGGTGTTACCATAGTAGTTATTTGCAACCACCTAGCTTACCAGGTCCCAAAGTTTTACTGCTACTGCAACTATCTCACCAAGTGAAACAGCCACTAAGGTATCATATTGATGGGGCAATACTCAAAGTCATACCATTGCAGTCAAGACATTCGACATAGAATAAGCCACACTCATAGGTGATACAACTAGCTATTTTATTCTCTGACTATATTTTCACTAGGCCTTGCTCATTCAAATTAATAACTCCGCTTGTTGTATATCTCGCTGTATCACTTTTAACTTATGTATAAAATATAATAATATATAATACACTACACCAAAATAATATTTTGCAATTTCACTTGAAAGAAATTTCACTTGAAAGAATTTTGACTTTTTCATAAACTTAGTTACTTTATTATTAAATAGTCTGTTACAAATTATCTCTTTAACAAAATTTAAATTTGAACAAATAAGCCATTTCAATGATAACTTACAGTTTAATAGTGGAATATCTATTACGAGTGATTGGCCATTACAATTCATTACAACGCCGTTTAACTGCTGTGGGTTAAAGAAAGTAGCAATGATATTAGTATATGGAGGACCGACATCTGTTATGTTGAATTGTACTGGAATATTATGAATATGTTGATTCATGATTCCAATTGGAGTGAAACCAGGTATAACAGAGTATCTTTCAATAGTGGAAGATAAAGTCCAGGTCCAAGTCACTAGATCTGCTCCACTTACATTACATCTATAGACTATATTTTCACCTGGACAAGCAGGGCTTCTTCGGAGAATGAGATCCCCTTCAATACCTAATACAGATAGGCTGAACTATTTCTTTCGCTAGATAAATGTAATTACCTGCTGCTAGTAGGTGCAATATACTGAGACAAATAGTAAACGATTTAGATCTCATCGTAAGTCCTGCGGGTGTCAACTATACCTACTTGTTAAACAGCTCGCACCATGTACGACAAACAACGGAATCTGTGTCACGTGATTAAGATTTCCGTACGCCCGAAACAGCGGGCCACGCCCGATCTCTTTTGAACCAATTGAACGAAAAGTTAAGCAAATATTTTTTTTTTATTACACTCTCTGAATACTCTCACTCAATCCTGTTATGTATGGATTAGTAAGAATCAAACCATTCTCTTGCCCAGTATTTGTGTAATCTCTAGAAGGTAACTCTTATTAGCCTACCTGTTCAGGCTTGAGTCTTCGCCCCATGCACATTGCGTTATTGTTGAAGTTCGTCGATGTTCGTCATTCGTCGAAGTTCGTCGATGTTCGCCCGTTCTTCAAAACGTGTTTATATTGCTATGACATTTTAGTTTTGTTTCATTAGCTATTAACCTTTCACTCATTTCACTACTTGTGTGCTTCACTTGCAGCTCATCTATATCAGAACTTTGTATCTTCTTTAACTACATTGGTATTTCACTATTTCTTATTTGTTAATCTTGTTATTCCTTTACAATCAGGGTTTACATTGGCGATACTGCCTCGTAGGCAAGACAGTATCAAAGAAGGGTCTAAGTTTGACTATACGGCAGCAGAGATTTACGACCTCTTGCCTACGTATTGGTTGGGAAAGAGGCGGGGACACGTTCAACTTAGAAGATCACGCCCTTTACTTAGGACTTCGTCGTTCAAACACTCGCTAGTGAGTCTTGCCTCGGTCAGGTTGGCTACGAGCCTGTTTGTTCGAGGTCTGTGAATACTTCACCGGGATAAAGCCTTCAACTTGCTAGGCAGTCCCGACCACTACCCTAATGGTTGCATTGTCAGAACCATTATTTTGAAGTACTTTATGTAGATGTGTCTCTTCTTCTTTCAAGTTTTCACTCGTACTAGATACCCTCCTAGCTGTCTGACAAGCATCTCACTATTCCTCTCTTTACATGATTAGGATGATGAGACTTAAAGTGAAGGTAATCCATATAATGTGTATACGTTTTTTAACACAGTGTAGATAAGTACCATCACTCTCTTTCTTCAATAAGAAATCCAGAAAAGGTAGCTTACTATCTTCATCTGATTCTATGGTGAATTATATAGAAGGTCTTATAGAGTTTAAACGGTTTAACCAAAAAATTTCAGTTCCTTCTTAACTATGTGAAAGGTGTCATCTGTACATATCTCTTCCATAGCACAGGTTTGACTAGAGACTTTGACATCAAAACAGCATTGAGTCAGATAAGACAGTAAGATCACATCTTACTAAAATCACAGACACTTTTATATCCATTACCACCGAGTCATCCATATTGTATAGTATACCTGGGAGCTGTGGTAAAGTATATATAGGTGAAATAACTAGAAGACTGAGCAGAGAGTGAAGAACTTGGATGATTGCAAGAGAAGTGATGAGAATGTTTCAGCCATAGCTGAACGTGCTTAGCAGCAACATCACCACATTAAATGGGATGATTATAAGAGTTGTATAAATAATCAGTAACAATCATGAGTTAAGATCGAGGAAGCTCTATGCATACAGATGTCACCGAGAAAACAACAAGTTTAATAGAGACATTAATTTAGAGCTTCTAGGATGCTGGCTGTCTATGCTGCATACTAATCACCCTTCAGGATATAATAAACAGTAAACGACTCTCCAGAAATCTTGCTATTTACATTGTCATTGATTATATCACCAAGGAGAATTCAACTTCAGTTGACCCTGGAATAGGACTTCGTAAGAAGTCGAAACATTAAGTTAAGCTTAGATAGTGATAGAAACAATATCCAAACTCTAATAGTCATATACTTAGTACACTGTTAAAAATGAGGAGTTCAGGTAACCCCAAAAGTGGGGTTCCAGTAACTGGGAAAATTAAACTCCCCTTGAATGGTCACAGCAACTCTTCTGGGGAGTTAAACAATTTCTATGCGGAACATCTGATGAAGAAATATAAAAATCACTGAAGGTTAGCAATTCTACTGCAAACAAAAGTCAAAAAGAAGGATGTTTCTTCATCCCATGCTTAACATCATCTTCCTTGTGGTACTTACTATTAGCTTATCTGTTAACTTATGAGAGTTCCACTAACTACTTTACTGATTTACTCCCCCTCAAATTACTCCCCAAAGGAGTTTCTCTAAACTTCTCATTTTTAACAGTGTATACTTCATTTTTTTCTCTCCTTTACTGTGACCGGAAGTAAATATTTTAGCCACACCACACATATAACTTCAGGAATATCAGCATCTGTTCAATCGTGATGAACCTGCACTTGAATTCTCTGCTGTTTTTCTGGCCTAGTCTGAGTCCAAGTGACCTAATAAACATTCAGCTCCTGTGATGCAAAATTTTGCTCTCACGTCGGTATGAGTAAAGCTTTCTACTTACATATATCTTTTAGTGTAACGTAATGCACTACTTAATTTTGTAAGAGTTATAGCAATTCAATATTAATAGCACAAACAACAGAATTTTTTCAACAGATTAGAAAGGGAGTCATCGGGAAGTATCTGAGAAAGTTAAACCTCAAATATACAGATAGTAAGTGCACTATCTAGTGTAGCTACACTGTAAATGATGATAAAAAATGGCCTATAGCGAGTGATAGCACGAGTAACCTCTATCTAGCCATATCACTCTGACGAGTATAATAAGTGGTTTATTCCACACTAGATATTTTCACTGAAGTTAGCGAAAACGTTATCTCACGGGTCACGTACCTAAAAATATCATTGTGAAGATATCTAGGGTGGAATAAATAGGACTTATTGCATGAGTTAGAGTGTGATATGATGAAATATTTCATGAACAGGCTAATTTGTTTTCATGAGCCAAAGGCGAGTGAAAATAAAGCCTGAGAGTGAAATATCTAGCCATATCACTCCCAGTGTAATAAGTGGTTTATTCCACACTAGATATCTTCATTAAAATAGTTGGGTTTTTTTGGTAACTCATGGTGTAACTCACAACGGAAGTCCATGCCCTGGACAATCTGCTATATACAGATGTAATGTTCAAAATGAAGATTTAGTGTGGAGATGGTTCACTGATCCACAGAGACAGTTTGCAGTTTCCAGTAATATCCAGCCATCAAGTAACATTAGAACATTGGTGATAGGAGTTTATGTGGTGTTTAATATAACAGATGATCAACTCAATCCATCAGTCATCAGTGCAGTGGCTATCATTATGCAGACACTCTGAATGGAGTCACAATGACTTGTGGTGGACAGAACCAGGTTATAAGAATTTTGCAAACAAGTAAAGTTTCTTTTTCGCAAGTAATTTTAATGCTTTAATTAGTGCATTTTTTTATTTTTTACAGGTCTTGTCCCTACTGCATTGCAATTTAGAATGTCAGATAATGCTAATGAAGTCAGCATTTACCCTCTTATAGAGGAGGATTACAGAAACAATATTATATTCTATCAATTATCACATTCAAATGCTCTGGTAGCATTAACAAACTCTATTCTATTGTCTGGACCTGTTAATATTACATTCTTTCATTGCATGTACAATGGTACATTTACAATAAGTGAGTTTTAAATCAAGATGTTTGGACAAAATACAACGCATTTGAAAGTTAGTATTATTATTGCAGATGCATGTATTTTTCAAGAAAGTTCTATGGAAAGAAATTACACTTTCTATATGAATGGGACATAGGTAATTTCAAGACATTGCAGTCCTCCAGATATTCTGGTGACTTGTTTGGATGATCTCTGGAGTCCAGATCCATTTTGTGAGGAGTTGGACATAACAATGGGTACAACTAGTGGAACAGGTACTGGAAGTTCAGGCAAGATAAATTCTGGTAATCAATATTTTTTTAGCTTAGTAGCATTAAATTAGATACAAAAATAATAAAGCTTATAAATATTAATTACCAGGAAGTTATTAAAGTAGAAATTATAAATCTACGACAAGATAAATTCTCAATTATCAAGTTAAGTGTCAATCTAAGATAAATTCTATTGTCCAAAATTATAATTTTAATATTGTTGCCATTATAGCTACAAAAATTAAGACAGACAAACCTATAAGTCAGGCTCATGAATACATTATAATGTATGGTTTGAGGATGTGCTTCGAGTTGCACTTGTCACCGTCACTTTATTCCCATTATAGTGCTCATTATAATTTTTAGCTACGTAACATATATCTGACTTAATTGAATAATAGTAAATTTATCCCTATACTTCTAATCAGCTAGTTTGTCACTCCCAGCTATATAAGCTAATATTGACTTGGTTAACTGTTCTAAGAATAGGCCAATTATTTTGAACTATTGCTGGTCTATATATACAAATAATTTAAATATACCAAGATAATTTGTCGTATACATTGGGGTTTTTTTGGTTTTTTTGCCACACTACTTATTTACGAGTATTATTCCATCAATATTTCAATACATAGCTACATAGTTATTCAAGGATATATTCGAGTGTTATTTCACTTTTCCCATATGATGATATCATTATGAACACTTAAGAAATACATTTTTTGTTGCTTGTTTTGCCAGAATTAGGGGAAACAACTGCTACAACAGATGCTAATAACTTTGATTCCGTAAACTCTACTACTACAAAACCTGAAAACATTGTTACAGTAAAATTTAACTTATCATTAATTAGCTTTCAAATTAGATTAATCAGTAGATATAATAATTAAGACATAACATCTGTTTTTTTCTCCATCAGGGCACAACTTCCTGTACTAACCATATGTATAGTTTGGGATCAATTATAGGAACTGCTATTGGATGCTTTATGCTGGCCCTTATTGTGGGCTTTGGCATGGGACTACTTAGTGGAGTCAGCTACAACAAGAGAATGAAAGTTTTCAAACTAGCTATTACATTATGTAAATTCCAAATATGCAGTGGTTTACTACTTCTCCCATCTGGACAACCACAAACTCTTCATGTGTACTACACTAATTAATTGAAGCCACACATTCCATACTACTGTTTACACTTTAGTTACGCCTACTTTTATAAAATTGAGGCTAACATTGTGGGCTAACACATGTAAGGGCAATTTTTACATAATTTTCGAAGGACAACACCTCAATCAATTTTGATGCAGCAACGTTCTTTTTTACAATTATTCAAATTTGTGCTATGTTTTTCAAATAATTTCCAATAGCTATATGCAACGATTTTTTAACTTTTTAATAATGATAAAATTAATAATTTAGTAAAGAGAGTAAGCACTCAGTAAGTATCAAATAACCATATCTAATCTACTTTCTATAATAGAAATAAATCTATTGCTTTATGTTTTTAACTGTTTCATAAGAAATATTTTGAGTCAGTTCAACATTTTTATCTAGTCCTACTTCATCATACAGAGGTCCTTTACTTAAGACAATTTGGTTTTTAGATGTATTGATTTGTTTAACTTTATAAGTACTCGTGAATTTGAGTCCAAATAGTAGTCCCAGGACCAGTCCCAGAATGAGTGCCAGCACAAAACTCCCAATAACACTTCCAATAACTAACTCTATACATATTCATGTAACATGAAGAGGGACATTGCTGAGGAAACTGCATCTATAAATAGTTTATAATTAACATTACCCAGATTATTCTCAGTTGATATTCTCAATATTAATCTCAAACATACCTGGTATATTTCAGCATTTGTAGTAACTGTCACATTCTGAAATTCTGAAAAATAATATTCATAACAAACAATTCAAAAAATACAAGTAGCGAAATACATTTATATAATTATAATAATAAATTTTGCTCTTTTTAACAGCCAATATACCTAATTTTAAGTTAACCCGACATTTCAACTTCTTGCCGAAGTCCTCTTCAGGGGTCAACTGAGGTCGATCTCTCCATGGTGATACAATAACACAATGTAGACAGCAAGATTCCTGGAAGGTACGCATACTGTTTATTTTATCTTGGAGGGTGATATCCTGGCAGCATGGACAGCCAGCATCCTGGAAACTCTAAACCTATGTCTCTGTTAAACTTGTTGTTTTCAGGTGTCATCTGTATTTGTAGAGCTTCCTTGATCTTCAACACACCATTCTTACTGGCTCTGTGTACAACTCTTACCTCTTCCCATTTGATGGGGTGATTCTGCAGACAAGCATATTCAGCAATGTCTGAAACCTTCTCAACACATCTCTTACAATCTATCCTTTCGACTTCAATTGACCCCCGAAGAGAACTTCGGCATTCAATGCAGTAGGCACAAGACCTGTAACAACATAATCACCTCATGATAAGCTACAAAGTTAACTTTAGTTGCACTACTAATGATAACTTACTTCCTCCTGGAACTTCTATCGTAAGAGATTGCCCACCACAAGACATAACAGTTCCATTTAAGAGTTCTGGATTACTAACTGTAGCTACAATACTAATGGTAGATGAACTAAATTCAGTAACATTGAAGATAACTTCAGCAATATCTCCAATCAAACGAGTTGAGATTCTTGATTGTAGTTGGAGAAGTGGGGAGACAGTATAGTCTTCCCTTTGTCTTCCTACAGGGGTCCACTCCCATTCTAACACTCCTCCACTTACAGTACATCTGTACATGGCTTCTTCACCAGGACAAGTACCTTTCTCTACCAGTAGTTCTCCTGGTATCAAATAATACCAGATAATATGTACGATGTAAGCCTTAGTTCTGGTCTTTGTACATATCCAGAAACTTAGCTAGTTCACTAAATGTTGTGGGGGGTGGGGGGGGGGGTGTTAAGTTGATGCAAACTCACAATAATTGCTGTACCAAAAGTTAAAATGTAATATACAATGTATTGTAGCTATTATCAAATGGAGGCCAAGTTGTTCCTTTTACAGACTAACTACTTATAATAACTGGCAGAAATGGAAAAAAATAAATCATACACACCACTTATTGCAAAGTTTAAAGCTGAATTCACGTAGCTAATTTTAATGTTTGACCTGTGGTCTCCTAAATTTATAGTTAATTAGCTTAGCTAGTTAATGAAAGTGGAGAAGCTGCCAGAACTTTAAAAATACTGTATTGATACTTTTTGTGTAGAATTGTGATTATCAGCCAGAACCCAACAATGAAGTCAATGGAATGCTACTAAGACATCAATGGAAGTTTCAGTATTCAGGCAGCATTAAAGTTCTGGCAGCTTCTCCACTTTCATTAACTAGCTAAGCTAATTACATATAAATTTAGGAGACCACAAGTCAAACATAAAAATTTGCTACGTGAATTTCAGAGCTCAAAATTAGCTTGCCCACAATCGCGTACTAAAAACCCGTGGTGTTGGGTTGTGCTAAGTGTGCCAGACCTAATTAATACGTGAATTTGACAGATCCTTTCTTCTTGTATCAAAGCCCGAATATGAGACTATTCCTGTCGTCGACCGGACGTTGGGTAGTCCGAACATGCCCAATTACTTAACTTGACAAATTAGGGATTGTTGTTTTGCTTCTCGTAGAACGTGCCTGTTATACTAGCTAGATAACTAACGAGTGTAGGCTTCACTATAGTATGCTATTTAGCGTACTGTATCTTTATGCTGGCTACAGCTTGCTCTTGATAGTGAACGGTATTAACTAAAGAAAGCCAAAAAAAAACTTTTAATATTGATATTTCTGTGTAATAAAGGAGAACTGGTACTAGAGAGAAGTCCAGCTTGTCCTGGTGATAGTGCAGTTTACAGATGCAGTTTTACTAGTGGAAGAATGGAGTGGATGTGGACAACACAGTCTGAGACAGAACAATTGTCACTCATATCTAGTCTATCTCAAACAGGAATAATGGATCGATCGCTTCAACAAACCAAACTTTTATTCAATGTAACTGATTTAAGTCCTACATACATTAATGTGCTAGCTACTGTATCAGATCCTATCAGTTTAAATGGGACTCAAATGGACTGCAATGGGCAAACTCTGACTGTAGACATCAGGTTTATTAGTAAGTGTTTGTATCAACTTGTATGTAGGACTCCTTATTAGAACATACTCACATGCTGTAGTATTTCTATGAATACATGGATAAGATATCAGAACAGTATACATGCCAATGCTAGCTAAATGATACTAAGTTATAAGTGGATGCTCACTCTGAAATTTTTAATAACAATTGTAATGCATGTTGGGTAAAATGCAACTATAAACTAATACAAAATAATAATGATGAAGTGCACTATTTGGTGTAGATCTGTTACCAAAAACACTGACAGTATCTCAAAATGGAGGAGTGTCAGTATATCCTAATGTGGAAGGAGATATCAGCAGTGTCTTCTACCAAATAGGATCTGAAAGAATGGCAGTATCTGGACCAATACTACTGAATGATTCCTATACAATTCATTTCTTTCAATGTCTGAACAACCTAACTTTTACAATAGGTAATTTGCTACTGCTGGAGTAATGGTTGTAACTATACTGGAAACAAAGAAAGGATTGTTAAAAATGTAAACTTTTTAAACTTGCTTTAGCAATATAAACAGACATTTGATGTGCATCTAAACTTCAATATAGGTTATAGCAAAATGTGAATATTCATTGTTATGTACAGGCAATTGTATATTCCATGATAATATTGAAGACAGAAACTACACTCTCCATTTTAATGGAACTTGGATTATTTCCCAGAGATGTAATCCTCCACAAGTACAAGTGACATGTTCTAATGGGAGTTGGAGTGAAGATATCAGTTGTCAGGAGTATACTGCAGCTAGTCCAACTGCAGCTAAACCAGTGACAGCAAGAAATACTCCAATTATTAGTACAGGTGATCTCATTGTTCAAGAGGGCCATGTAAAAAGACTTATTAATTCAATCAGTGAATACCTTACTTAATTGCCGATTTCTTTGTTTAGTTGAGGAATATGTCAGTTTATTTTGTTCATTTTTTTCCTCTCGCTTTTAGGTAGCTATATTCTCATCTCAATGGTATTGTGAATCACGTAGTATTTACTTATTTTTTGAAGCTATTAAAGTTGTTTTCCTTAAAGGCTTTTGTAATGTTTATATCTCGCAACAAAAACGTAATGTATATAATTATAAATAATAATCTAGTACATATTCTTCGTTACTATAAACTAAGAAATCATCACTAGTTAAGTAGCAATGTAAATATTTTAAAATTGTTGGCGTATATTGTATATTAGAGTCAAAAGACTTACTGGCTACAACAAGTTTGGCTACAACAAGTTTGGAAGAGTGCAGCGTACATTACTAATATTATTGTGATAATACAATCATAAGTACTTAGGTTAGATATATTCTAGAATTAATTGTCATAGAATTAATTGTTATACAATATGGTTGTGTGCTTAGACTTTATTTCCTCAAGAATTCCAAAGTAATGGACCAATTATTATTGGAAGTATGTTAGGAACTTTTGTTGTGGCACTCACTCTGGGCATCCTGCTGGGACTAATCTGTGGAGTCCAGTATACTAGAACAGTAATAAAGAACAAATTGTCCCAAGAAAATAAGGGCATCTCAAAAAACAATGTGAACTTGAAAAAAGGACCTCTCTATGAAGATATAGACCTTGATAAAAATATTCCTCTGGCACAAAATGTTTCATATGATGTAGTGAAATTATAAATTAGCTTCTTAAAGTATATATATATATAATTTTTTGCCGTAACTAGGGTGGCATTATTTTATTGTTAAAATTATTGTCACTTATATGAACAGTTTATTGTATGTGAAATCAACTAGCTATGTCATAAGCAGTGTAAAGTGAGGAGTACTTGTTGGTAATTAAACAAAAGATATAACAAAAACAATAACTTCAAATTTCAATTTCGCTGGGAGTCCTATAAAACTGGTAGCTAGGTATACTTGTTGATAAACTCTCGTAGTATATAGTGTAGTTTGTGTCCATCCAAATGCATTTATCTTTAAAAATTACTTTGTATGACTATACCTTTAACTGAAAGTCATTCTGTAAAGTACAAGCATCATAATTATATTAATGTTCTTGATTGAATGATAAAAGAGATAGACATCACAAATGTACCGAAGGATGATGGCTATCCATTGGCTACAATACATTAAATATACTATTTTGGCACAATAATAACTAAGACCATTCGAAAAATGATTTAGCTATATTCACATACTACTACTAACTACAAAAATATGTTAGAGATTTTTACCAATCACACACTGCATTATTTTATTTTATTTGCTCAAATACCAAAGTTGAATTTGAACTTATTTATCTTTTCCAGGAATGTTTAAAAAGTACTAACATGAGTGTCATCATTCTTGGATAGTTTTAAGTTGACAGAAGATTCCTGTCCCAGATATATACAGATGTTAGAAGTTGTTATTACCTAAAAGAGAGCAATTATATTTATTCAATTATTCTGCATCGTTTTCTTCTCTTCTATACTTTAACAGGAATGTAGCTATTGGCTTGATGCTTAATAATGTGATTGAAGAATAATGTATCTGAACAACACACTGCACTTAACTTGAAACATGCTTAGTTATAACAATAAAAATTGTTTGTACAAAACTAACAGATTACACAAACTATAAAATTGAAAATTAGTGAAAAAAAAATTTCAGACATTTTCATAATGCTATCTATATTTTAATTAATAAAAATTTATTTCGTAATAATCAATATGATATTGAAGTAGTCAAATGATACATTCATATCAACAACACACACACGTACACATATTTCCAGGTGTAACTGCCCACACAAAGTAGAGCCAACAGTATATACTTGTTCAAAACAATGAACGAATATTACTTAAGGTATCGCTAATGATTTCTACTAGGAAATAGTGATATTCATTTTATGAAATCAATGATTGATAGCACTTGATTTAACTGATCTAAATAGATAGAGCATCCCTCATGGTGCATCAATTTTCGTTGGCAGTAAATTAGGTCCTTCGTCTTGATCTTCATTTTCACAGATTATTTATATATATAGCTATTTTGTGACATGTATTAATGTAATACTGGATAATTTAGAGTTTTGTCTATTTAAACTTTTGTTTACAATGTATGACACATTCACAGTACACAAGATTATGAAATAGCATGGTAAACTTATTGTGCACTCTTTTGTTTTGACTGTTAAACATCATTCAAATAGATCCCTGTTGATAATTTGTAAATTTTATACCTTTACTCTTTTTTTTCTTTTTAAAATGGATGCAAATATAATTGCATAAAATATTTTATAATAATTATGCCCTAAATCATATTTAATGTATGGTACACTTATGTACAATATGGATATTATCTTAAATATAATCGTGTGCAGTTACTAATGAATGTGTGTTAGTAACTGTGGTAGACTAACAATACGACTCTACAAATGTGCTAGGAATTAAATGCTACAAAATTTACTGTCACCATAGCTAGCTATATAGCTTGGAAATCAATGCAAACTGAAATGCATCCATCACTGTAATGTGTAACTCAGAAAACAAATGACTTCCTCGTTCTGTTAATTTATTGGGGTTATGTTGCATGTAACTTTGACCATGAAAGCTGATATAACATTTGGACAAACTACCTAAAAAGACTAGATAGGCAAAATAATGGGCCTTCTAATGACAGTGTAGTTTTTATATGCAGTATCAGTAGCTAGTGGGAGATTAATTAGGAGCTAGGCTCTTATTAGAAGTCAAATAGTACCATTTGCTTATTTTCCATGATAGGTAGTCAAAAAAAATTTTGATGGAAAACTAAATATAGAAGACATAACATAAGCACAACTGATGTTGTACCTTATAACATCACAGTGATAAATTCTCTTCTGGTTCCTACTGTTAAAAATAGAAAAGTTTGGAGAACTTGGTTTCGGTGTTTAATAGGCACTGTCTGGACACCCCAGTTTAAAGACGCATACTGTCTCCATAGTTAGTCGTTTATTAAAAGATATTTATATGAAGAAACTAGAGGGATATAAGATATAAATAATAAATGCTCATTGGGATTATTATGTATTGGTGTGCAAGTTATGAACTCAAAGCGGGGTGTCCAGACAGTGTCTCCTGGTCAACAGGTAAACACTTCATGAGGCGTAGTAACAGATTGATAATCAAGACAATAATGAATAAGCTTAACCAACTGTACCAGAAATATGTGGTTTCAAATAATGAGTGTAGTAAACATGAAGAGTTCATGGTTCTACAAATGAGGAAGTTGTAATCCACAGTAACACACCTCTAGTTGTTATTTAAACCCTTGCAATTAATACTCATGCCAACACAGCTGCATCATTGCATGTTTACATAACCTATACAAGAAAAATATTTACATTTTGACAACAAATTTTATGGAAAAAATACATTCAAAAACAGCTACTTGTATTCTTAAGTGTGATAGAGTTTTTCCATTAAAATCACTTATAAATTGAGGCTAACATTGTGGATAATACAAATGAGTCCAATAGCTTTATTATAATTTTAAAAGAACAACACTGCTTAATCTATGTCCTATACTTTTACAATTATTCAATTATGTGCCACATTTTTCCTATTATTTCAGCTATGTGTTATGCATTTAACCTCATCATGTGGAAAATCACAATGTATTATACTTTGTAATAATGGGAAAAACAGTGAAGAAAGTAAGCACTCATGAACAAATAAATTAACTATCTATAAGTGACATATAACTATTACTTCATGTTCTTAACTGTTTCATAAGAAATATTTTGAGTCAGTTCAACATTTTTCTCTATTTCTACTTCTTCATACAGAGGACCTTTATTTAAGTCTATTTTGTTCATTGATGAGTTGACTTGTTTAACGTTATAAGTTCTTGTGAATTTCACTCCAAATAGTAGTCCCAGGACCAGTCCCAGAATGAGTGCCAGCACAAAACTCCCAATAACACTTCCAATAACTAACTCTAAACTGTACATATTGCTATCACATGAAGTTGGATTCTCTAAAAAAAAGATTCCTAACAAGAAAATACATTCTTAAAAACTACTCTGACAAAAAAAAAACATTCTTAAAACTACTTGACAATTTTCATAAATCCTTGATTGGACGTCTAAATGTTTGATTTCATCATTCACAACCTGCTCAATATTCATTCACCATTTACATCACAAATCATATATGTATAACAATCAATGTGGTAAGATTTCACATTTTTCATTGTTGTATCTAAATTCATAACAGTGTGGTTTCTTACTCGGGTGTCTGGGAAAAGTTATTAAACATGAATTTTTTGTAGCAAATACAACTGAAAGTATAGTTGTAATTCTGATCATTACAATATCTAGAGGCCCCTCAATCTATATGATAATACACTTGTGTGGTGTCAGGACTGATGACGACTGACAGTGTGTGTATTCAAGAATAATTCACGAGCTTCAAACGGCTCGGTAATCAATTGTCATTACATGAAGTGTACAGTGCGTCACATTCAGTAGAAAGTGGTTAAGCTAAAAGTGGGTTTAATGACGAGGGAAGGTGGCGTAGGTTTCAAAAGGAAGGTGAAAGTACGAAAGAGAAGGTCTAAGGTGACTAATTGTATCTAAAAAGCAGGTGGAATCGGCCAAGTAAGGCGGCATATGTTTAAAAAGAACAGAAGAGAATGCAAAAATGCGAGATATTAATGTAACTAAAAAGCAGGTGGAATTTACGAATAAAGGCAGGGGTCAGTTTAAAAAATAAGGGCGAAAGTACGAAAAAGAAGGCAAAAAGCTTCACAAAGCTTAAGTTCATAATTATAGTAGCCTTCTAAACTATCTCCGCTTTTCTTATCCTCTACTTTCTATTCTTCAACTCTTTCTTCTTGAGTCCAGTTGTATAATAGAAAAGGAATGCACATAACTTTCCACAGTGCAAAATTGTGTAAAATGTTGTCACTAGCTAATTTAACATCTACAGCTTCAGTAACATGTTTTCACCAGTTTAACTGAAACACAACGGATGATTATACAATATACTAATTACCAGTACAATCTATTTTCAGTGTCTGATTGAGACAGGAAACCTTATACAGCTGCAAAATTAGAAGATGATGATGACAAGACCGATTCCTATCCCAAGCCCTATCCATATCATAATGTTCATACCACCTGTGCCAGTACCAGTGTCAGTGGTGGATTTTCCTTCATCAGTAGTCTTGCTAGATACTGTTGAAACTGCTGAACTGCCAACTGTACCAATGATGGTAGTAGTAACTAGAAAGCCCACATTATTATTAATTATTATAATAATGTTGTGTCTTTTTTTTACCTGAGCTGATAATTGAGCCAGTTGTATCTATCACTGGACAATTAACGTCTATACTCCAACTTGTATCATGACAGGAAGCAAGAATTTCTGAAGGGCTGCATCTTCTTGAAATAGCCCATGTCCCATTTGAATATAAAGTGTAATTTCTATCCACAGAATCATCTTGCAATATACACGAGTCTACAGGAATTATCAATGAACATGCAATGTCAATGTATTATGTCTTATCTTAAATAATATAATGCACTTACCTATAGTGAATGTGTTGTTATACCGGCAGTGGAAAAATGTAATACTTTCAGGTGCAGTTACTGTTATAGGACTTGTCCATAGTATGGGAGTGTTTGATGAAGATAGTTGGTAGAAGACTCCATTAATGTTTCTCTCCATAGCAGGTTGGATGACAACTTCACTCTCATTATGTGATAGCCTAAATACTCTCAATGAAGTGGGAACAAGACCTGTAACAGTAACCAATATTCTAGCTTACAATGGCTATATGCTCCTGTATGTCATTAAATTATCAAATTGGACTAGTGAATTTATGGTAGCTAACTTACTTTTCCATGGAACATTAATGGTATGAGATTGCCCACCACAAGACATAACTGTTCCATTCAAAAGTTCTGGATTGTTAACAGTAGCTACAGAAGTAACAGTAGATGACATAATAAATTCAGTTACATTGAAGACAACTTCAACATCTCCAATCATACGAGTTGATATTCTTGATTGTAGTGGGAGAGAAATGAAGACACTATAGTCTTCACTCGGTCTTCCTACAGGAGTCCACCGCCACACTAAATTTTCTCCACTTACAGTACACCTGTATATGGCTTTTTCTCCAGGACAAGGAGTTTGGTCTGCCACTAGTTCTCCTAGCATTCAACATTATCAGATTATATAACAGGTAAGCCTCAGATCTAGTCTTGTTCCTGAGTCTTAGAGCTCAACAAAAATGAGGAGGGGGGACAATGCAACTCACAATTATTACTGTATCAAAAACTTAGATAATGTAATGTAAAATACATTATAGCAAGAAAAGAAACATTGCCACCATTTTTTTTCCTTCACATTTTGCAAATAAGTGATGTCTCTGATTATTATTTCATGTGTGACAGTCGTTACACAGTTTGTAAGTGGGGCAACTTAGTCCCCCCTCCCACTCCCACCTTGTGGCTATGCCACTGCTATCACGTACTTATCAGTGTACATGGTGGCCTTATCTACATTGTGCCAAATTTTTGGAGATGTACCGGACTAAGGACTAAGCAGTACTCTCAGTTTTAATTCTAGAAATCATGTAACAATGTTCATGTTAATTAGTGGGTATTTGTCAATGACCCTGCAATAAAATAGTAGTTATGCTGCCACTAGTCTAGAAATGGTACTTCATAGTTTACTACTCTTTTAGATTCACCAAGAACTAGATTAGGTGGATACACTTAAGACAACAATGCACTAGAGAATATTTGTAAGAGAGGTTCCAGCTACCCAATGGTGTAATAACTTTTAAAATAGCAAGCTCTTGTCTCTAGTCTTCAAATGACATACACACATCTATTAATAATAGATTATTATTATTATTGAAGAAGTGTAGAAAGTGCCATCACATTTAGTAGAACGAAGTGCTATCAGTATCACATTCAGTAGAAAGTGCTGGTTAATTCTAAAAGCGAGTGCAATAAACGATGGAAGGTGGCGTAGGTTTAAGAAGGAAGGCGAAAATACAAAAGAGAAGGTATATGGAATCAGCGAGGTAATGTAGAGTAGGTTTAAAATGGAAAGAAAGTGAAGGCAAAAAAACGAGCGATTAATCGATGAGTAAAGGCGGGGTTAGTTTCCAAAAGGAAGGAGAAGTACGAAATAGAAGACAAAAGTTTATCAAAGTAGGACAGAAATTCAGAAGCAGGAGAGATAGACAAAAGAAAAGAGACTCCTGACTCAACAATAAGAGCTGAATAAAAAAGAGGTGGGTTATAAGAAAAGCTCAGGTAGTTCAGAAAAAAGAGAGCAGGAGAGGAAAACTTATGTAACCTTAACCAAAGGTAGAGAATGATAACTGAGCAAGATAACTTGTGCTACTGCATTCTTACTTTGCAATATGTCAAGCGCTACTATGTGGCAGGGTACTTGCTAGTATTATTATTATTAAAACTGTAAATGTAATGCAATACAAAGCATTACGAAGTACATAGTGCCTTCACTCTACCCTAGATGCTGCCCATGATGGAGGCAGAGTTGCCTCTCTGTATTTCAATAGAAAGGCGCTGCAGCAGGTAGGTGATAGCATACTCATCGCCTGTGTGCCTCATCATTCTGCTCCCAAACTCCTCTAAAAGCATCTTAGATTTTGGCCCAATGACACCAGATGTCTCGATGGCTACAGGCACAAAGAAGTGAGTGACTGACAAACCACTGCACTTTGCACGCTTTCTATCCTCGGCATGGGCTGCCACCTCGCCAGCTACTGTTGTTGCCTGACTTATGTAAGGTGTCAGGATATGTGGCATCCCATACAAGGAATTTTCCCACACTTCCATGGCACTGTTGTCACTCCATCTGGCCTCATATCATTGGAACTGTGCAAGCCTGAGGGCTCCAATGTGCCACTTGTCTAGAAGTACTAACTGTTACTTTTATAGATTGTCCAACATCTAATTTAGTGGATACAGTTAAGACAGCATACTAGACCAAACAATACTTGTGAATGACTGCTCTCACAACTGTGAACTGCATCTTGAAATGACACACAGACATATATCAATGTGTGCCACACCCAGGTGCATGGTACAAATGTACAATGCACTACACTTAGTCCACCTTATAAAATTATCTGTTCTAAAAGAATGCAAAATAGTATATGTGCATTACATCTTGTGAACTCATAGCATATGTGGTATTACATTAGTTCTTTTACTGTTGTTTTGGTTGTAGCAATACTGCCATTGTATCTATATGCTTTACCCTTATATCCCTGATTTACCTTTTACAGAAGAAAGTAGAAAAAGACCTGTACATATTATAATAACTACTTCAAAGGTCATGCCTATGTCCTCGAAAACTTTATTGGCGAACTAGTACAGGGAACACAATCAAATTTTTGTTTACTCGTACAGCATTAGACTTTGACCCTCAAGTGTTCGTATTCTCTACTCGATATACGTACTCTCATCCTCGAACAGAATTCTTTAGATTAGCGATACTTACCATATATATTCCGAGGAAATCTGTATCTGTAACGTGGCGTGGCAGAGACACGCAAAGTTAATAGAAGGAGAGCTGAAAGGATAATAAGGGTAAATTTCCATTACATGTATATTCCATGTAATCATATTTTTTTTTTTTTTTTATGATGAGGGAATACGGTTTTGTTAATTGTAGAAACTGCAAGAGAGAAAAAGTATGTTTATGAAAAGAAGCTATGGATGAAGAGGACCGAAAGAAGTGGATTTCAGTGCTGAATGTAGATTGTGTTTAAAGCGAAGAAAGTGGAGAAGACGACGAACTATATGTAAAGTCACTTCTGTGGAGGTCTTCACTTGTGGAGAAGTTCTTTGTGGACCTTGATGATCAATTCCAGCAAGCAAAGTCCTACCAAGCCAAGAGGCGAACAAAAACTAAAATTTTGAGTGAGGTCCCTTCAAATAGGCCTGCTCCATCAGACTTGCCCAGTTGGGCTATGAATTAATTTTGTACTTTTCCTACTATAGCAGGAAATTCGGCTTTTTTCCCTGTGATATGACCATTTTAGAACCTACAGACGTTCCAACTAACTCTTCACATTCCATAGTGACTAGTAAGAACATCTAAATTATGTACAAAAACTATAAGAATATCCAACACAGCTCCTTCTATTTTTGTTTAATGTATTCCATTGTTTACATATCCACACAATTATTTCCAACTTATTCCTTGTATAAAATATTATAAATTTTGAATATAAACTGTTAATTAACTAGCTATAATAATATTAGATCCTACAGTAGCAGTGCACTGTTTAAATTCCACTGAACACTGAAAGTATTAAATCATGTAATAAGAAACTACAAACTGAGTATCACTGAATTTTATCAATGTTCAGGATTGTATTACATATGGGTGAGTTCAAACACAGGTATTATACTTTTATCGGTAAGAAATAGACTAGCTAAAAAATGAGGGTTCTTTCTGAAAAAAAAATGGGAGCTTGTACGACACTAGTCAAGCCCTCCCTAAATCTGTCCCTGAGCCTCTGATATATAATTATCACACATTACCGAATGTAAACAGTAGTATGAATACTTGACTTCAACTGATGAGTGTAGTATACACTTGCTACAGTTTGTGGTTTTCCAGTGTCAACATGTGGTTTCAAATATTCACATGAGAAAGTTGTAACTACAATAACACAGACTCTACTACATAGCTGCTACTATAAGTTGGCCATCTGTTGTATTTCATAATAGTTGTCATAGCAGCAGCAATATGTAGTAGTAGTGTAGAAGTAGTAAGTAAAGAATTTATTGAATATATTGCAAACAGCATATGAGAGCTAGTACAAATAATGCAAACACATTTTGTATTAATAAAATTTTGACTAACAATTATTAGTAATGCAATTAACTACAGAAATGAAGCTATGATTTAATTAATAACTTCTAAGTAAGAGTCAACAGTGAAAAATCTAGTTTACTGCCTTCTCTTAAGTTAAATTTATTCCTTCATACTCTGAGCCCATTGTAAGTAGAGTGCACATATTTTACAATTTATTTACATCCTTCATTATATATATATAATATAAGCCATCAATCTCTTTCAGCAATAAGATAATATAGCAATAATTTATTGGAGCTGCATGCCTTGTTGCACAAGCTATAAAAAAAAAGTTAAACCTTTGCAACACTCCAAATATACAGTACTATAGCTCTGGTTTATCAAATATAGCAGCCTCCCAAAGAGTTGAACTGTTGTACAAAACGACTCAAGTCCCTTAAACGTGCCATATTATTTTTATTTCGACTGAGTTTTCCAGAAAAATCTAATCATTTTTTGGCAATGCGACCGGAAGCTCTTATAAGTAACGCCCCCTGTACTCTCATGGTAATGACGTGAGCAAACAATATGCAGTAGTTTAGCTTTACACTATATTCTCAGTGATTCAGTTTATTGAAGCGATTAGTGGTAGGATTTCCCGTTGAAACTACTGTGGAGGTGAGTGTCTCTTTAATGTTTAGCTTCTTATGAAGATGTAGACGGCATAAATTACTAGGCGTGGTAGGCAGAATATAAAAAAGAGGGGTCACTTAGTGGCCACACCCAAACTGCATCCATTAGATGCCAAACAAACGGCAATTAATAGTTATTTTAAACGGCAAAGTTGGGTGTTCAATTTTATATACTTCACTTTGTCAAACAAACACTACTTGTCTACATCAACTTTTTCGTTTTATATGCAATAGATAATCATAGCTTTTGCTGATGATTTAGAGTAGTAAACCATATCATAACTGCACTGACAGTCCCTTTTCTTCTCTCTTTCTAAAACAAAAACCACAATGCTGACACCCTTTCTTTTTAAATTCATTCCAGCATTATAGCAGCATTCATTTCATGTCATGTCAGTAACTTAAGCAGTGTGGTTCTATGAAGTGCTTGCTAACAAAATATATAGTATGTAAGTGGCCAATTACTTATATACTCCATAGCAGTTCAAGTTTTTTCAGCAAATAGAAAGGAGTAGAAAGAGAGCAATTGAATATTCACCATGAATTACATTAGCCCACACTCTACATTGGTCTTTGGATATAATTAATTTGAAAAGGAGGTTACTCTTAACCCCTAAACCCCCACTCTCCAGCATATACCCCTACTATTGTTTCATTGTACGAATTACATATAGACTTGCTCCAGCTACGTATCGACTTGCATGAGCTACATTTTCACATCTTCATATTGATACTACAGTGGCAGAGGAAGCAAATTTGGATTGGCAGGGAAAAATTCTACCAAAATGTTAATGAGCTTTCACAGTGAAATAACAGTGTGAAATATCATGAGTTATTTCACAGGTCATGTAAAGATACCATTGTGAAGATATCTAGGACAGACTATATATTAATATATATTCCATGTTAGATATCTTCACAATGTTCTTTTTATGTAAGTGACCTGTGATTCATTATAATTATTAGCAGTTATAACAACCAGCCTAGCTACCACTTCTCCTTCTTTTTACAGCTATATTCCTCAGGCTAGTCTACTTAACCCTTTCGTTCCCAAATTGTTTGGACGCGCGCGGAAAAATCTAATCTTCTACCGCGGAATAGTGCATTACCGTTTTATTTTTTTAACTCGATGCTGGCTGGGAAAACCCCATAGCAACCATATATCACTAAATAGACCAAGAGTTTGGGATTCCCCTCATTTTTTGATTGAGAAAATTGAATAATATTTAGGCCCCCTACTATTACTTAAAAAAAAAAAAAAAAATTCCCAAAAAAATTCCACTTTTCTCATCCATAATAAAAAAAAAAAAATAGAAATAATATTGTTTGATGTACTTTATACCAATATTTTATTAGTTCAACAATAAAATATGTTGTTTGTTGTGTTTGGTGGTGATTGTGATCATGTAGGAGACATCTATGAGTGTCCAATAGGAACATATGCCATCGGACGTCGAGCTCCACTACAAAACAATTTCATATACACAAAAACACAAACAACAAAGATATTTGTAATACAAACAACAAATTGTTCATGATCCTATATAATTGCAACTTTATGATGTATTGTATGGGGTTTCATACAGGATTTTTGTTTGGGAGGGTGGGGGGGTGGGGCTCCGAGTGTACTTCGCCAGGTCCGTCATCTTCTCCTTCATCACTGGAAGACTCTGCTCCTGTTGCCTCATCTGAGTCCTCTTCACAATCCCTCTTCACAATCGGTCGGTGACTGCATACACATCTGGTCCTAGTAGTACATTCTGGCAAAAAAAATTAAATTTTTTTTGAAAATTTGAAATTGATCAACAAACCACAACCCACTTTCAAATCTCAAAACTCAATGAAATATATATATATTATAGCTAAACAGCTTTCTCTATCTCAATATAGCTATAAATAAGTCCTTTCCACAACAGAAGCTAGCTAGTTTTCAAGAGAAAGACAAGAGAAAGACAAGCTTACATCGATCATCTTCTTGACTTCCATTGTCAGTGTCAGAGTTGACGGGGTCTGGTCCCCAACCCTGATACAGGGCCTCCTATAGCCCTAGATGTCGTCTCCATCTTCTCCGCTTGATGCTGAGTCGCTAGAGTCAGTATCAAGCAAGTCTAAAACTTCCACAGCACTGTAACTGGTAGACGCCATTTTTCCAAATTGACTTTGAAAAAAAATTTTTTTTTGCATAGTTACCTGGATCACACGACACGCTCACTTTTTTCCTATGATGTAATAAGCATTACCTAAGACTGTACGTAATGGGGAGGCCCCCAGTTGAACTGGCGATTTTATAAAAAAAAAAAGAAGACAGTAAGTCAAACCGCAAAGTCTTGGTCGGCAAAGAAGCGGTTGTTTCAATGTGTTATGGAAGGCTACTGGGCTCAAGCAATTTTTCGCTGCTTCTACAAAGCTCTGGAGATGACTGGATCCATAAATGAAGTTGCTGTGAAGAAGGTAACTTTTTTTAAAATTCGACGGAGAACCGATGTTGTTTTTTTTTGCCGAGGAAGAAATAAACGCAACTGCTGTGAGGTACTGTCGAAGCAGCCCTGGCTGAAAGCTATTTTACATGCTTCTCCAATGCATTGGGCACTTGTGTATGCAATCTGAAGGTTCTAGCTATAAAGTAACTATTTTTTAAAATTCGGAGAAGTCAACCGGTCTTCACCCGCTTTTAAGCGGGATTGGGAACGAAAGGGTTAACCCCTTGGGTTAGAACAGCTTCCAAAATATCACCTGGAGGTTGTGGGAGTTCCTCCTACAGCTGTCTGTACACCTGTTGAGGGAGGAACAAATCCTACAAACCACAGAATCATAGATATCTAGAGTACATTCACTCTTCAGAGTGGTATGGCACACTACACACATATACAATTATTGTGAACTAGAAGAATGATAAATTATTGTCTGGAATTATTACACAACATACTTCCTGTAATTCATGAAGAATGTCTTGATTAATTAAAACAGGAAATGTTTTAGACTATTATTTCCTGTCCATACTGCTGGCTTTAGAAAGGAAAACATCATGGCCTGGAAAGCTGGAGCTATAATTTTTAGTTGCTACTACTTGTCTATTATGGTAAAAGGTATACCTTATACATATAGTTATAACTAAACAAATTAGTTCATATCTTTTAATACTGTAAATTAACACTCCTTAAGGTGAATTCGTTTTTCAAAACGTTCCTATCTGTCCTGGTGATAATGCAGTCTACAAATGTAATGTGACTGGGAGTGATCTAGTGAATTGGGATTGGATGCTTTCCTCATCTACTGCCAGATACACAGTTTTTCCTGGTGATATGCCAAGAATCATGAATCGATCTATATTGAATATTCCAGTTCAATTCAACCTAACAGATGTTGGTCCTCCACTTACCAATATCATAGCTACTGTGTTTAATCCACTTCAGTTAAATGGAACTAGGATGACTTGTGGAGGGCAGTCTCTCACAATACTTATTCCAAAACACATCAGTAAGTTCACTGGTTAGCTACTTCTAAGACTCATATTATGAACATCTACCTAAGATACATAGTTCTCCTTTGCACAGTAACTACCTACACACAAGGTATTGCAAGATTACTTACACAGACAGCATAACTAACAAGTATTTAATGTGTTACAGTAATGTAAATGTAACAATAATTACTAGCTACTGTAAAATAGACCATAATTCTTGTGCACTTTTTTCATAGGTATATTGCCTTCAAAGTTAACAGTGAGATTGGCAGAAAAAGGGGAGTGTGTTAATATTTACGCTAATTTAGAAGGCAACATTGATAACATAAAATATAGGACATCACAAGGAAGTCTTACAAGTGTGACTCCATCAATTACAGTTAATATATCTTCTAAAATATTCAACATATCCTTCTATCACTGTCTAACACAATTGACTTTCCCAATAGGTAAACTTTTACTTGAAAGTAAAATGAAATCAGGAGTTGAATGATACAATATGTATTAACATATATATTGTGTGAATTAATAAAGCACTATTTTTTAACAGAAACAGGATGTCTATCAGTAGAACAAAACTATACCCTCTTTCAAAATGGGACTTGGGAGATATCACGTCAATGTGGTAGTGTACTAGCCACCTGCAATAGTGATGGGTCTTGGAGTGAGAACATTAGTTGTCCTGAAATAAGTACATATCACACTGATGGTAAGATAACAATATTAACAGATATTATAATAACATATGACTATTTTAGACCCTACAGATGTTCCAACTAACTCTTCACATTCTACAGTGACTAGTAAGAATATCTAAATATGTACAAAGATTATAAGCTTGTCCAACACAGCTCCTTCCATTGCTGTTATAATGCATTCCATTTTCACATGTCCACACAATTATTTCCAACTTATTCCTGGTAAAAAATATTATAAATTTTGTATATAAACTGTTTTACGGTATAATTAACTAGCTATAATATTAGATTTTACAGTAGCAGATGAGCTGTTTAAATTGCACTGAACACTGAAAGTATTAAATCATGTAATAAGAAACTACAAACTGAGTATCACTATATTGCATGAATTTTCGGGATTGTATTTATATAGGAGCTCTAACACAGGTATTATAGTCTAGAAAACATACACCGTAAATATAATTTGTCTTTTTCTTGTACAGACACTTCTGATGTTCTAGAAGTAATATTCTTTGTTAAAAGTAATACTGGACGTATTTTCACCTATGATGTAATTTTTTCCATGCTGAACAGTAAATTATCAATATGCTATAAAGTTTCCACATACTTAGCATGATGACATGTCAATCACAACTGTATAAATTTCACTATACCTAACAGCATTTTGCTTCCTACTCTCACTCCTTACTAACTTTCTTTACATAAACTTATATAAACAGTCTAAAGCATACATTAACATTGAAAGTTAAATCTAAAAAATAAACAACAAGAAAACAGTATAGATGTTGCAGAAACCAATGAGAAAAATTAATGAAGTAATTTCTTACAAGTTGTGTCCAGATCCAATGAGTTAAAATGCTGAGTATACTTTCATATTTTGACCCCAAACTAAAGTTGCATTTAATATCTATAAAAAAGTGGCATAAAGGGTGGGGGAGGGGGGAGAAAGTTCTACAGGGCTGGAGCTCCTTCGCCCTCCATAATATTGGGGTGCAATTGCACACATGTAGCCTACTGTTTAAAATTCCCAGTATGAATCAGTGATGCTACTCATCAAACTTGAATTGCAACAATGCACCCATTTACCACATTCACATAAACTACATAAATAGTATAAAAAATAAGTATCAATACACTGGCAAAAGCTGAGGTTGGCATTATCTGATACTACATACTATGCTTCAAGTAGTAATCGCTCACAATGTGTACTACTACATGAAATTAGATAGTGACTAGAAGTTGAACACAAATATGACTTCCCATAATAATTGTGTTACACACGTTACGTTCTGGTCAATGATTTGGATTGATTTTAATTTTTCGGAGTGTTTTATCAATAAAAATTTTTTTTGTAACTTTGTATATTCCAGAATTTCTGAAAGTGACTGCTACTACCAATGGTGAAATTTATGATGTATGTTTGAAAATATAATATTATGGAAAATTGTGAAAAAAAAACTGTTTATGCTAATATTATTTATTATCTGTAGCTGCAGTTGCCTCAGAAATGTCTAACTTCCAATATGTACAGTGTAGGATTAGTTATTGGAAGCAATATTGGGAGTTTTGTGGTGGCACTCATTCTGGGACTGGTCCTGGGACTACTATTTGGAGTCAAATTCACAAGAACTAAACATGTGAGAGGACAAACAGATTCATCTAATAAGAACAACGACTCCAATAAAGGACCTTTATATGAAGAAGTGGAAATGGATAAAAATGTTGAACTGAATCCAAACATTTCTTATGATATAGTTAAGAAAATATAATACTAATGTTTCGTTACATTTATACGTTAATATTAAATATTGTGTATAATATATATTTGATTTCCACATAATTAAAATTTTAATGATAGAAGATAATGTTGATGTAATTCTCTCTGACATATGATTATCACACATTACAAATATCAGTATAATTATAAAAATGCCTTATTAAATGTAAACAGTAGTATGAATAAGTGGCTTCAACTGATGAGATAGTGTACACTTTCAAGAGTTTATGGTTTTCCAGAGGCAGTATGTGGCTTCAAATATTCACATGAGAAAGTTGTAATTACAGTAACGCATACTCTACTACATTTGCTTCTATAAGGCTGACATCTGTTGTATTTCATAATAATGGTCATAGCAGCAGCAATATTAAATAAAGAATTTATTAATTGTATAGCAAACAGTATATGAGAAATATACTTATAAATACATTGCATAGAATGGGATGTAGATAGGAGGGGATTAAAGGGCTTAAACCCCACTCCTTAGACCCCTCTCACTTTTTAATAATATGTTCTATTAAGTTTCAATCTCTTTCAGAAATTAGATAATAATAGCAAGAATTTATTGGAGCTGCATGCTTTCTTGCACTAGCTATATAAAAAAAAGTTAAACCTTTGCACTCCAAATTTACAGTACTATAGCTCTATAGCAGCCTCCCAAAGTGTTCAACTGTTGTACAGAACAACTCAAGTTCCATATTTTTTTATTTCAACAAAGTCACCTTACACGCGGGGTCTTTGCACACGACACCGCATGCGCACAAATGACAAAATTATAAAATGTACCTGGTGACGCACACTACTTTACTGAATGTTATTGATGTTATGTCTGTGACTGGTTGGTGACATTGCCTTTATTCCTGCAGGCTCTCCTCTGCTCAGTCTCCTCCTTCGGGGCATAGCTGCTCCACTTTGGGGCGCGGCTGCTCCTTGCTGGGGCGTGGCTGCTCCCCAGCTGCTTGCTCCACTCTCCAGCCCCACAAAGCTAATCATTTGTTGGCAATGAGACCGGAAGCTCTTATAAGTAACGCCCCCTGTAGTCTCACGGTAATGACGAGAACAAACAAATTGCAGTAGTTGGGCTTATTATTCTCTCCGATTTAGTTTATTCGAAGCGATTAGTGGTAGGAGTTTCCCGTTGAAGCTACTGGTGAGGTGAGTGTCTCTTTAATGTTTTACTTCTTATGAAGAGTAGACAGCATAAATTGCTAGGCGTGGTAGGCAGAATATTTAAAAGGGGTTAGTTACTTAGTGGCCACACCCAAACTGCATAATAAATACCAACAAACTGCAATAGTTGTTTTATACGGCAAAGTTGGGTGTTCAATTTTATATACCTTCATATTGTCAAACAAACACTTGTTGTCTATATACATCAACTTTTGTTTCATGTGTAACAGACAGTCATATCTTTTGTGATGATTTTGTGTAGTAAACCATGTCATTACTGCACTGACTGTCCATTTTTTTGCTCTTTTTCTAAAACAAAAACCATAATACTGACACCCTTTCTTTTTAAATTCATTCCAGCATTATAACAGCATTCATTTCATGTCATGTCAGTAGCTAAAGCATTGTGGTTCTATGAAGTGTTTGCTAAAAAAATATATAGCATGTAACTGGACATTGGTCTTTGGATATAATTAATTTGAAAAGGAGGTTACTGTCCTAAACCCCCACAGTCCAGCATATCATTTCATTGTACGAGTTACATATCAACTTGATCCATATTACATTACATATCAACTTGCACAAGCTACATTTTCACATCATCATATTGATACTAGCTACACCAAATAGACAATACATTAATTTTCGATTTTTCTGTAGCTAGCTAGTATTATAGTAACAATGAGGCTCAGGGACAGATTTAGGGAGGACTTCACTAGTGTCGCACAGGCTCCCATTTTTTTTTCAGAAAGAGCCCTCATTTTTTAGCTAGTCTATTTCTTACTGATAAAAGTATAATACCTATAACTTTTTGTCCGAGGTGATTTGTGCACCTACAAAAATTGTGATCATAAACAATAGCATGACATTTGCAAAATAAGCCATTATAAAACATTATTCATTATTGGGAAAGGTAATTTTCTTTAATATCCACATGAAGAATTGTTCATACATACCTATGTTGTGTGTGATATGGAGAAATATTTCAAGAGCAGTCTTATTTATTTTCACTAGCCAGATGAGAGTGAAAATAAAGCCTGACAGTGAAATATCTAGCCATCAGTACAACTGTAGTTAGTACAAGAGGACTGGTAACTCACAGGGTAAAGTTGGTTGTAGGGGCTACCCACACTCCCTGCTGATATTTTCAAAGCTACTTTAACTCAGTTGAGTAGGCTACACAAGAGGAAGGTAGCTGTAAAAATCAAGAAAATTTACAAGTTGGCCTGTTGTTATAACTGTAAGCTTGCTCAGTACAGCTGAAATAATAGTTATTTCAAGGGTCATATGTACCTAAAGATATCATTATGAAGATATCTAGGCTAGAATATATATATATGTGACCGTCTACAGGAAAACCGGGCACAACGCGGCCTGTGTAAATATCGAGTAAAGATCGATCGATTTCTTAAAAATGTATTGTTTCAAGGCTACGGAAGGGAACAGTTAGGTCTATTATAGTGGGAACGACTTAAGCTACGACGATAAAACTTGGAGAACTCAATATCTGGACGCCGACAACTCTGTAAGTGCAAAAAAAAGTTTCGAAGGGTGCCGCGTTGTGCCGGGTTTTCCTATAGACGGTCACATATATATGTATATATATATATATTCCATGATAGATATCTTTACAATGTTCTTTTTCGGTAAGCTACATAGCTGTCTGTACACCTGTTGAGGGAACAAGTCCAACAAACCACAGCAGCATAGATATCTAGAGTAGATTCACTCTTCAGAGTGGTATGGCACACTACACTATATAAAATTATTGTGAACTAGTGCTGGCTTTAGAGAGGAAAACGTCATGGCCCGGAAAGCTGGAACTGTAATTCTTTGTTGCTACTACTTGTCTATTATTGTGAAAGGTAACTAAACAAATTAGTTTATAATTTTTAATGATGTAGTGTGATACTCCTTAAGGTGAATTGGTTTTTCAAAAATTTCCTACCTGTCCTGGTGACACTGCAGTCTACCAATGTAATGTGACTGGGAGTGATCCAGTGATTTGGGAATGGATGCTTTCTTCTTTCATAGAAAGATATGCAGCTCTTCCTAGTAGTGATATGCCAGGAATAAAAAATCAATCAATTTTTAATACTCAAGTGCAATTCAACCTAACAGATGTTGGTCCTCCACTTACCAATATCATAGCTACCCTATTCAGTCCACAACGGTTAAATGGAACTAGAATGACTTGTGTAGGGCAGTCACTCACAATACTTATTCCAAAACCAATCAGTAAGTTCACTAGTTAGCCATTTCAAGTAAAGTAAAGTTTGTGAACATCAGCTATCTGAGATACATAGTTCTCTCTCACACAGTAATTAACATCATGATAAACAAGTATTTAATGTGGTACAGTAATGTAAATGTAACAATAATTACTAGCTACTCAAGATAGACCATAGTACTTGTGCATTTTTTTTCATAGGTATCTTGCCTTCAACGTTAACAGTGACATTGGCAGAAACAGGAGAGGGTGTTAATATTTACACTAATCTAGAAGGCAACATTGATGATAACGTGAAATATAGGACATCACAGGGAAGTCTTACAAGAGTGACTCCATCAATTACAGTTAATACATCTTCTAATATAGTGAACATATCTTTCTATCTCTTTCTATCACAATTGACTTTCCCAATAGGTAAACTTTTATTTAAAAGTAAAATGAAATTAGGAGTTGAAATAATAATGTATCAACAGAAATATTTTGTGCACTAATAAACCACTAATTTAATTTTTACAGAATCAAGATGTCTGTTAGTAGAACAAAACTATACCCTCTTTCGAAATGGGACTTGGGAGATATCACGTCAATGTGGTAGTGTACTAGCCATCTGCAATAGTGATGGGTCTTGGAGTGAGAACATTAGTTGTCCTGAAATAAGTACACATCACACTGATGGTAAGATAACAATATTATCTGTTGTCATAATAACATGATTATTTTAGACCCAATAGATGTTTCAACTATCTCTACACATTCTACAGTATTATCATTAATGCTGTTAAAAATTTCCATGCTTAACAGCTAATTATCAACATGCTATCAAAATTTCCACATACTTATCATACTGACATATCAATCACAACTGCTTCCTAATATCACTCCATACTGACTTTCTTTACATTAACTTATAACAGTCTATATCATACATTAACATTAAAAGTTACATCAAAAAGTCAAATACAAGAATGTTGTTGTTGTTTTTCAGATCAAAATAGTTAAAATGTTCCAATTTATTGACTTTTATTTACTGAATCTTTGTGAATCCTGTGTGTTGAGAGTGCTAGTAGCGGTAGCTAGTGTGTCACCCTCCTGCATTTTAGTTGAAGAGCAGTTGAGGATCTACTCACACAGGAAACTAATAAAGTCACACACACCTAAAACAAGGCTAGTCTGTGTGTGTGTCCTCTGACTAGCAGAGTGGTCCTTCAGAAGGAAATAATATTTGCTGCTTGTGGACTTACACCCCACAAACAGTGGGTGTTTTAGGGCTGGAGCCTGCTTATAAGATTGGGTTGCAATCTAACTAGAGTATTTCTTTCATAAACATTATTAAACCACAAACTCATGGAACCTACCTTTCCCCATGTCAACTAATTATCCTACACAGCTTTAAAAGCACAGTTTTATGCCAATAAAGCCCAGTTACATACACTAGCTTTCTCGGAGTTAATAAACATAGATACACTTACACAACCACCATAATAGCCAGTGGCTTGGAAATTCTGAATTGCACACATATAGCTTACTGTTCAAAATGCCCAGTACGAACCAATGGTATTATTCATCAAACATGAATTGCAATAAAGCACTCATTTACCATACTCACATAAACTACATACACATCAATATAGTATTAAAAAAAGAGAAGTCCATGTACTTGCAAAACATGACACTGTGGCATTATCTGATACTGCGTACATACTATGCTTCAAGTAGTAACCTCACAATATGTATTACTACATTAAATTAGATTGTAACTAAAAGTTGAATAAAAATACACACATTCTGGTTAATGATTAACTACAGTTATAATTAGTGTAGATTGATTTAATATTTTTATTAACTTAATTTTTTGTTTGATTAATTATTCCAGAGTTTCTGAAAGGGACTGCTACTACCAATGGTGGAAATTACAATGTATGTATGGAAAAATGTATAAGCAAAATTGTTTATTCTGATATAATTTATTATGTATAGATGCAATTTCCTCAGCAATGTTCAACTTGCCACACCAATTACAGTTTAGAGTTAGTTATTGGAAGTGTTATTGGGAGTTTTGTGCTGGCACTCCTTCTGGGACTAGTTTTGGGACTACTGTTTGGAGTCAAATTCACAACTAAACATTTGAAAAGACAAACGGATTCATTTAATAAGAACAACGACTCCAATAAAGGACCTTTATATGAAGAAGTGGAAATGGATAAAAATGTTGAACTGACTCAGAACATTTCTTATGATACAGTTAAGAAAGTATAATATTTATGTCTCCTTACTACACATTTATATTATATATTGCGTGTATATTATATATTTTATTTCCACATAATTATGTTTTAGATAATAGAAGAAAATGTTGATGTAATTCTCTTTGATATACATCATCACACAATGCAGATATCAGTATAATTATTAAAATACCTAACTTAATGTAAACAGTAGTATGAATACGTGGCTTCAACTGATGAGATGGTATACACTTGTTGAGTTTGTGGTTTTCCTGTGTCAATATGTGGCTTCAAATATACACATGAGAAAGTTGTAAAGTTGGCTTAAATTATTATATAACATTATGATATGAAGGATATAAAAATTACTAGTCAAAATTTTATTAATACAAAATGTGTATGCATTATTTATACTAGCTATTTAACTATATTCTATCATTTCTTTTATAAAATTGAAAGGTAGTTAGATTGTAGCTACATATTGCTATAATAGTCATGTTGATTGTGGTTACTTGCTGTTTACTGTATTCAGCTGCTGCTTTTATTGAATTTAATATGTTCCAAAATAAAAGTTATCTCTTAAATAAGCTTCTACTGAGAATCATAGCCATATCAGTACACAAAAGTATTAATTATTATTATAAAACTGCTTCAAGAATAATAATCTTAATGTAATTATTTATGCTAATTCTTATTGGTTAAATATATGAAGACAAAAACACATTAAAGAATTGTTACAGTTATGCCGATTTCTGAATGTTTTCTTTTTCAGTACAAATAATGCATACACATTTTGTATTAATAAAATTTTGACTAGTAATTTTTATATCCTTCATATCATAATGTTATATATATAAGCCATTAATCTCTTTCAACAATAAGATAATCTAGCAAGAATTTTTTGAGCTGCATGCCTTGTTGCATTAGCTATAACTAATAAAAAAGTTAACCTTTGCAACTCTCCCAATTTGCAGTAGTATTATCTCTGATTTATCAAATAATAGCAGCCTCCCGGAACATTGCACTGTTACAGAACAACTTAAGTCCCTTAAATGTGCCAGAATACGACTTAGTTTTCCAGATAAATGCTAATCATTTTTGGGCAATGAAACCGGAAGCTCTTATAAGTAACGCCCCCTATAGTCTCATGGTAATGACGTGAACAAACAATTTGCAGTAGTTTAGCTTTACACTATATTCTCAGCGATTCGAAGCGATTAATGGTAGGAGTTTCCCATTGAAACTACTGGTGAGGTTAGTGTCTCTTTAATTTTTAGCTTCTTATGAAGACAGCATTAATTACGTAGACTTGGTAGGCAGAATATTTAAAAGGGAGGCATACTTAGTGGCCACACCCAAACAGCATCCATTAGATACCAAACAAACTGCATTAGTTGTTTTAAACGGTAAAGTTGGGTGTTCAATTTTATATACCTTCATATTGTCAAACAAACACTAGTTGTATACATCAACTTTAGTTTCATATACAATAGATAGTCATAGCTTTTGCCGATGATTTTGTGTAGTGAACCATGTCATAACTGCACTGACTGTCTCTTTTTACTGTTCTTTTTCTAAATCAAAAACCATAATATTAACACCTCTTCTTTTTAAATTCATTCCACTATTATAGCAGCATTCATTTTATGTCAAGTCTGTAGCTAAAGCATCGTGGTTTTATGAAGTGCTAGCTAACATATTATAAAGTACATAACTGGCCAATACTCCATCGGTCAATACTCCATCACAGTTCAATTTTTTTTTAGCAAATAGAAAGCAGTAGAAAGAGAGCAATTGGATATACACCATGAATTACATTAGCCCACAATCTACATTGGTCAATGTATATAATTAATTTGAAAAGGAGTTTACTGGTACCATAAACTCCCTCCGTCCTGCATATGTCCCTACTATTGTTCATTATACAAGTTACATATCAACTTGCTCCAGCTACATATCGACTTGAAGGATACCGATATCATTTTGTCCTCGGTTGTTTTTCCATCTCCAATAATCAAAATCGTCTATTGAGCTCACCCATACTTATGGATATGCTGAGTCAGGATTTTTAGTATCATCGTCCTTTTATAATAATATAGCAGACCAAGCTCTTAGTAAGCCAAAGCTGTGAGCAAGTATAACATTAATTCATGACAGAATAGTATTGCATTTAGTGGTTATTCAATTTTTTCTTCATGTTTGAATTATAGCTATGTAACTACCTTCAATATTAGTTAGAGTGTCTACGTAGTTTCATTTTTTTCTCATGAAATCAGTTTTCATAGTTTTCATGATTAACTTACCTATTCACCTATTTTCACAAAAAAAATCTTTTGAAAACTTGTTTTGTTCTTAGTTTTAATTTTTCCTTCCTGACTTTGTTGCTGTTCATTGTGTCAGTTCTACACAGTCAGATTGTAGTGCTAATTATTGTGTGAATAAATATTACAATAAATCTTGTAGAATTACAATATATATATAACATTTTTCATAAGTAGCTCTTGCTATGTCACCACTTCTTGAAGAGAGCCCCCCCATAAACAATCCTAGATCCACTTCTTTCTCACCCTTGCTGCTTCAGTTTACAAAATCATGTAATGAACATATTTGAACTTTATAATAGTTGTCATCACATTTACAATAGTAAGAGAATCAAATTAACAGTTCATACTTTAACAGCAAACTGTATACAACAGTTGAGAAGCATTATTCACCAAACAAGTTATGTGGCAAGGGCTTACAGACCCACTTAGAATAGCAAGTTCTGAATATTAAGCAAAAAAAAAAAGAAAGAAAAAAGAAACCACAACACATTGCCTATTATAATGAAGCAGCTGCTATATAACAGCTTAGACCAATTTGACAGTAGTAATAATTATTCATTAGACTTATCTTTTTTTGAAAGATTTGTTAGCTATTCTCAAGCATAGTTAATCTACTGTTGCCTAAACAAACAACTACCACAGAATGGTGCCTGTAATCAGAGGGAATAATGACAAAATTGAACAAATATTGATAGAGGACAATAAAGATGTTAAAAATACTTTATGCTACAGCATTTCTAATTTGCAAAAGTTGCGCATCAATTTGATTGAGCTCTCCAAGTCGTTCCCACTATAATAGACCTACCGTTTCCTTCCGTCTTGAAACTATACATTTTTAAGAAATCGATCAATCCTAGATATATTGTTTACTTGTATAGTTTTCGGTAAGTTTTTCCATTTAACCATTATGTTAAGATGTGCTTACATTCCCAGGCAAATATTATATATATATATATCTATATATCATGTGACCGTCTACAGGAAAACCGGGCACAACGCGGCATGCGTAAATATCGAGAAAAGATCGATCGATTTCTTAAAAATGTATTGTTTCAAGACGACGGAAGGAAACGGAAGGTCTATTATAGTGGGAACGACTTGGAGAGCTCAATATCTGTAAGTGCAAAAAATTTTTTCGAAGGGTGCCGCGTTGTGCCCGGTTTTCCTGTAGACGGTCAGATAAATATCTATATAATATGTATGTATTCATGTAATGTATTATAATATATGTAATATACACTATTAAAATTTGCATAATATTGTGTACATAAAAGTAATTTATGTAATGGACACATTGCTTTTATACTCATCTATACTATACAATACATGAAAAAATTATATATAACTGGTACAAAACAAAATTAACCTAATTATTTATTACAGTTAGACCATTGACTGCATACCTCATTGCTGGTATAACTGTACAACACTTATTCTAGATTTCTAAGCTTGCTGAACACTTATTATTATATCAAGTGAGTCGTTTACTTTTGAAATTTTGTGCTAATTGATATCTCACAACAGAATACTATAAATAAATTGGGATATTAACTTATAAAACTTCTGGTCAAATATTATTTAACAACAGGAAATGCTTCAAGAAATGCTTCGAATTGAAAAAAACTGAGGCATCCTGCTTGCAAAACTTGTAAAACAATCAATATGACATCTAAAGCAGCTGTTGGATATATTACTATCATTTTACTAACTGTTACAGCAGGTATGTAACTGAGCTAAACTAATCTATATTTACATTGACTGTGGTGTGTAAACATTAGGGGAACTGGTTGTAGACAGAAGTCCATGCCCTGGACAATCTGCAATTTTCAGATGTAATGTTCACAATGAAGATTTAGTTTGGAGATGGCAGACTGATCCTCCAAGACAGTTTGTAGTTGCCAGTAATATCCAACCATCAAGTACTATGAGAACATCGGTGATGGGAGGAGTTCAAGTAGTGTTTAATATAAGTGAATATAGACTCAATCCATCAGTCATCAGTGCAGTGGCTATTGTTAGTGATCCAGATGTTCTAAATGGAGTTGCAATGACTTGTGGTGGACAGAGTCTGGTCATAAGAGTTTCACAAACTAGTAGGTGTAGTAAACACTTATATCTTGTCATTACCATTTCATCAACATAGTCATGTTTTATGCTATTACAGGCTTTGTACCTACAGCCTTACAAGTAGTACGAGTGTCACATAATGAAAGTGAAATTAACATTTATCCAATTGGCGATTTTCTTGATAATACCTTCTACCAATTGTCTTCTACTAATCCAGTGGCATGGACTGGCCCCATAAAGCTTTGCACTGCAGAGAATATTACATTTCTTTATTGTCAGCTTAACAGTACATTTTTTATAGGTAAATTTGGATATACTAAATAATTATAAATATTATAAAAAATGCTTTATGCACAATGTTAATGTATTATAGACATGTGCATTTTAGAAGACAGCAATATAGACAGAAACTATACCCTATTTGTTAATGGAACCTGGGTAATTTCACAAAAATGTGATCCTCCAGAAATACAAGTGACATGTGTTGATGGTAGCTGGAGTGAAGATATTACTTGTCAAGAGATTACTTCTGATCAGAATACAAGCATAGGTATTTTAACATTTAGTAAACTGAGCTTTCAGTTTATGCAAATATAAAGACTATTTCCAAAATAGAATCTGCTAATTTATCACTTCCAATCATTAATATCAGCCAACATTGACTTGGTTAGCTGAAATTGTTACTATAAATAAACCAACTGTTTTGAACTATTCCTGTCTACAAAGAAATTAACATATACTTAGATGATACATTTTGAGACATTTTTTTCACTTTGTTTTGCCACACTTCAATAGTTATGAGTATTGTAACACCAACATTTTCAATATATTATAGCTACATCTTTATTCAGGAAGTTCTATTTTATTTCAACCATGATAATTATTATTATCCACACTTGAAATAATGATCTTTGTTGTTGTTGGTTTTATCTATATTAGGGGAAACGACTGCTACAACAGAGGCTAACTCCTTTGTTACAGTAAAATCAGCTACTACAATAAAAGACAACTTTGTTACAGTAAGATTTAGCTAATCCTGAATTCACTTTTATACTAGATTAATCACTACACATAATAACGCTGTTTCATCTGTTGTGTTTCTCCATCAGGGCTCAACTTCCTGTACTGACCACATGTATAGTTTGAGATCAATTATAGGAACTGCTATTGGATGCTTTATGCTGGCTCTTATTGTGGGCATTGGTATGGGACTACTTAGTGGAGTCATCTACAATAAGAAAATAAAAGTTTTCAAACACTCTGGGGAAAATTGCAATTGCTCAAAGCACAGTATTGACTTGCATAAAAGACAATTCCATGAAGATGTGGAAGTAGAGAAGAAAGTTGAATTGACTCAAAATGTTTGTTATGACACTGTTAAAAGAATTTAAAGCATTTGATGTTCAAATTTAGCATTTAAAAATTGATGTTTAGTCTTATACTTATAACATTATTTTATGTTCGTTTTATAGCTGCTTTTCATCAAACACATAATATTAAATTTAAATATCTGATGTTGCTGCTTGGCTATTCATTTACTCTTAGTAGTATTTATAACAATTAACTAATTCATTTTCCATATCAGTACTAAATAAGATTTATTGTAAGTAACTGTAGACCCTACTAATTGGTCCTGGTCACCTGTAGATGAATTAATTTAATAGATAACTATACAGATCCTGACAAATTAGGCTACACATATTCCAGCACTAATGGATAAAAACACAAATATATCGCCACATTGCCATGACAAGCTGAAATTATTTGTGCTCTTCTAACTATATTATTATGCCTTATATAGCAGTTACCTGATTACACATGTCCTAAATTAGTGAATGAAGAAAAAACAATTGTTGCATTCTCATGCTGTTATAATAAATATTTGTATTGACGTAAATTAATTTGTAACCATTAATAATGTAGCCAAGTGATGTAGTCTCACAACACAATTTCGATTTTGCCATATATGTTTGCCCATACTATGCTGGAATACTATGAATTTGTTCAAATATCCTGGTAGTATTAAAAAAAACAGAAAATCTAGCTATTTTAGCTTACTGCAGTAATAACATCATTGGGTCTTACATCTTCATCTTCATAATTCAAAGATATTTTAAATATTGTGTGATATGTATTTATGTAAGTACACAAGATAGCTCACAACTTTTTCTTTTTTAACTCACCTATCAATGTATACAACAATGAACACAAAATTTTGAAATGCTTTAAAGCAAGTATTAGTAAATGTAACTGAAATGCATAAATCAGCAAATAGCTGTTTACTCATTTTTTGATGACTTAATCAGCAAATAGATGTTTACTCATATTTGAGGACATAGAAAGCTGATATACTGTTTGGATTAGCTACATCTAAAAAGCTAGCAGAGAATTTTGACAGAAAACATTAAAGTAGTAGACATTATATCAATACAACTGATGTTATTCCTTATGTTATATCAGAATGATTCATACTCTTCTGGCTGCTGGTGGTTAATTTAGACTATTACTAAGCCTAACCAAAGTGTAAACAGTAGTAAGAGTATGAGTATGTGGCTTCTATTATGAGTGTAGTACACATAAAATTGTTGTAGTTCTACCGATGGGAAGTTGTAAAGTAACGAGGTTTTTTTAACTCTTGTGATTGATATTCATTTCTAAAATAGCTGTATTTTTTTAAGTTAAACGTAACCAATACTAAACAGTATCTACTTTTTGACACAAACATTCTATAAAAACAAACATTCACAAAGTGCTACTCACTCTTACTTCAATGTGAGAAGAGGGGTCTGTTAACTACATTTCACAACACTGAGGCAAACATTATGAGAGAACATGCATGAGTGCATGTTTATTCACAATTTTGGAATGACAACACCTCACTCAATCTCTTGATCTATCCTGTACATTGTTTTACAATTATTCAATCTATGTGATATCTCTTGCAACTGTTTCAGCTAGCTATGTGTTATGTACTAAAACAAATCACATATGAACTAAAATTACATTCTTTTAATAGTTTAATAACGAAAAGACAATACTAATAAGTGTCAATGTTAAACAAAAAAATAAACATCTATAAAAGAAATAAATCTATTGCTTTATGTTTTTAACAGTTTCATAAGATATATTTTGTGTCAATTCAACATTATTCTCTGTTTCTACTTCTTCATACAGAGGACCTTTATTTAAGTTAATATTTTTCATTGATGTATTCACTTGTTTAACATTAAAAGTTGTTGTGAAAACAGTAGTCCCAGGACTAGTCCCAGAAGGAGTGCCAGCACAAAACTCCCAATAGTACCGCCAATAACTAATTCTAGACTGTAACTGGTGTGGCAAGTTGGACATTGTTGAGGACATTGCTGTGAACAATGCTGAGGACACTGCATTTATAAATTAAAAATAATTAGAATAACATGAAGTCATACTATAAATATATTTATATAATATCTCAAACATACTTGGAATATCTCAGCATTGGTAGTCACTTTCTGTAATTCTGAAATACAATATTGAAAACATAAAAATAGCGAGATTCCAAGACAATATTAATGAAAACTAATTCTTATAATTGATGTACAATATACATTTAGAAAATTGTTGACCAGTAGAGGATATTTCTTCTCAGACACAAGCTCTTCATTTACTTGAATCAATGTGTGATGAGAATACTAATTGTACTTGAAGCTAGATCTAAGTTTAAATATTCAATAATTAAGAATTATTTTACACTCATATTTGTATGCGTAAGTTTAAATCTGATTCACTGTACCAGAATCAGTTTGTAAAGTTGTTAATGCCTGACAATCTATATTTTCACTCCATATTCCTTCATCCTCACAGGTCACTTGTACTTTGGAAGGACGACAATCTCGTGAAATTATCCAAGTTCCATTGGAATAGAGAGTGTAGTTGGTATCTTCATTATTGTCATTCAAAATACATACACCTTAACAAAATATACATAAAAACTCCTTCTGCAACATACAGAAGATACATTGAAGTATTTAAACAATCTTTCTACTCTTACCTAAATTGAATGTACTATTATACTGGCACTGAAAAAATACTATATTGTTAGGAGCAGTTAGTGTTATAGGACTTGTCCATGCTGTAGAAGTACTTGAAGATGATATTTGGTAGAAAATATTTCTGGCATTTTCATCAGCAATTGGCTGAATAATCAGTTGACTAGTATTAAATGATCCTCTGATAACTCTCAATGCAGTAGGCACAAAACCTGTAACAACACAATAAATTTATAAAAACTACAGATGAACTTTAACGGTAGCATTAACTAGTGATATAACTTACTTCCTCCTGGAACTTTTATGGTAAAAGATTGCCCACCACAAGATATTACAGTTCCATTTAAGAGTTCTGGATTATTAACTGTAGCTTTAACACTAATGGTGGATGAGCTAAATTCTGTAACATTGAAGATAACTTCAGTAGCTCCAATCTCAAGTGTTGTTAATCTTGATTGAGGTTGGAGAAGAGAAAGTACAATATATTCTTGTTCTTGTCTACCTATAGGGGTCCACTGCCATACTAAGTCTCCTCCACTAACAGTACATATGTATATGGCTTCTTTACCGGGACAAGGAGTTTCGTCCACCACTACTTCCCCTGGCATAAAATAATACCAGATAATATAACATGTAAGCCTTAGTTCTAGTCTTTCTTACCATCCAGAAACTTAGCTAGCTAAATAACAATTGAGGAAGGGGTGTGGGCAGGCAAACTAACAATGATTATTGTACAAAATTTAAGATAATGAAAATAAATTTCATTATATTATTTATATAAAAACAACAACGTTATTTCTCTGTTTTTGTTGCAATAGCTGACTCTGGGTATTATTTGATTTATGCCAGTTAATACAAAGTTGGTATATAATGCATCCATCACTCAACAACCAAGTATTGGTTCTGCTGCTGCCAGTCTAGATATATTGTGTAATAGTTTGCTACTCTTTTAGATTCTCCAAGATTTAATTTAGTGGATACAGTTTATACAACATAATGGACTACTACAGAATATTCATGAGAGGCTCTAGCTTCTCAATGGTGCATTGACTTCTTTCAAAGTTGTGTACTCTATCTTGGAGTGACAGAAGCACATCTAAAATACTATATGCCACACCCACTCCATATTAAGAATGATGATACATGCAGAATTGCCAAGTTTCATGAGTAGCTACATGATGTAAATGCACAATCCACAATACCTAGTTCACATGACAAAAGTTTCTGTTCTGAAAAATACAAATTAGTATTGTATTAATTATATATTATACATTAGCTATGTCTTGCTGAATGATATGTATGTGTCATCTTAATAACTAGTCCTTTTATGGTGTTTTAATTGTAACTGCAATAAGTATCTAGACCTCAAGTATATGTAATCTTTAGCACTGCTGCCTGAAAAATAACTATTGACAACCATAACAAAATAGTAAATTAGTGTATAATGCGTTGAGACTAGTTTGTTAACCACTATGTACAGTCTCATAGTCTCAATTCTTTTATCATCGCAGTTTACAGATTTTGTTATGGTTTTCAAAGGATTCTTTTCAGACCGTGTAGCCCTATTTTAATAGTTATTTGAATTTTACCTTTTACAGAAGAAAATACCAACAGACTTGCACAAATAATAACTACTTTAAAGGTCATTCCTACGTACTCTGGAATACTTAATCTGAAAGGAGTTTACAAGTTACAATAATTTGCAAGCTATCACAGAGGGGGAGGAGACTAGACTTTCAACACAATCTAGAACGATATCTTGAACATAATCTTTCTAGAATATTCGTGTACACTTCGACTTCCCTATATGATTATGTACTTTGACCCTCGTGTTTTTGTATTCCCTTGGCAGTCGCACCCATCCCATCATCACGAAGCTGTCAGTTCCCCGTGGTACTAGCTTTTGTGGTAACGCCCCCTATAGTCACGTCATAATCACGTGAGAAAATAATTTCTTGCTGCCACGGTATTTACTCTTCATGTGCTGCTGGGATAATGGATTTCTGGAAGTGGAGTTTGGTGGTAAAAATATATACAAATATATGTATCAAAATAAGCTAGTATCACAAAAGTGATTCCGCTTTTCATCAGTACACTCAATTCTTGACTGCTATGGCACTTTTGTCTCTGACATTGGAGGATATGGGTTTGGTGAGCAATATCTAACCAATAGTCAGTTCCCATACATCTATGTAAGCATGACAAACTGATCTTAAGTATTTCCAGAGTTGTTGCTGTCACTACCTGATTTGTATCAGTGCAACCATGATGTCCAGCACGAGGATGAAGAAGTTCATAAAGCTTCCCATCAACCCAAACCGAACCAACAGTTAAAATATTTAAGGAAGCTATTGATTTTCTGGAAGAGGTGCTGCATTTTCTGGAAGGAAAAGATCATTTGGCAGAGTCTCTTGAAGTGGGGTCAATACTTAATTCTGTAGCAGCAATGCAAATAAAATCAATAATTATGGGCAAAATAGTGCTTTTTATACTTAATTTTTTAAGGACAACAACACATCACAATTATTCAATCTCTGTGAGTATTCCCAATTATTTAAGCTTTGTGCTAAGCAGTTAACTTCCTGTAGAATAATTAAGATTTTTAACATTATTAAACAACAAACAAAATAGTAATAAAGAAGGTAGTACTAGTAAATAAGTATAAATGTAAAACAAAAATCTACTTTTTGTAATAGAAATGCAACTATTATTTTATGTTCTTAACTGTTTCATAAGATATATTTTGAGTCAGTTCAACATTTTTGTCTGTGTTTACTTCTTCATACAGAGGACCTTTACTTAAGTCCATTTTTGTCATTGATGCATTCACTTGTTTAACGTTGTAAGTTCTTGTGTATTTGACTCCAAATAATAGTCCCAGGACTAGTCCCAGAATCAGTGCCAGCACAAAACTCCCAATAACACTTCCAATAAACTGTAAATGCTGTAGCATGAAGTTGGACATTGCTGAGGATATTGCTGAGAACAATGCTGAGGACACTGCATCTATAAATAATTAATAAATAGCATTACCTAGAGGTAATTTAGTAACATTTTCAAACTTAATATCTCAAACATACTTGGTATATTTCAGCATTGGTAGTAGCTGTCACATTCTGAAATTCTGAAATACAATGTTGAAAACATAAAAAATGGGATTTAAAAAACACCATTAATGAAAATGAATTCTTATAATTGATGTACAACTTAGACCAGAATAGGTCACTTCTAACACACACACACACAATCTTCGCTGACTCAAGTCAATATATGACTAGAACACTAATTATACTACAATCTAGATCTAACTTTATCAATAATTAAACATGCTTTTCTAATTTGTGTAATGCAGATAGAAATTTCATATTGAGAATACTATATTATAAATATATAGTAATGCTTGGAAGTAGTATTGTGTCCCAGTTGCATGTAGAAACAGGTAATACTAACTTCTGCTAACTTTGCTAGTGTGCTAACAGTATATTGTAGTTAGTGGTATGCATATTTACTAGCCTATGTATGTGTGAGAAATCTCTGACATTATTCAGTCAAATTAGCCCTGACTAAGACAATGCAAGTCCTTCACAATAGAAATCTGAAAGTATTCTAACTCTATACAATAGAAAATTATATTCATGCCTAACAGTAATCTTTAGCTGCATTATAATACTTAATCAATCAATAGAAAATAAAATCCAGGAGTACTATTAAACCATTATTGAGAAACTAATGTGTTTAAGTGCCTTTAATACAAATACTCATCTTTCTCATAATTTTGAGGCATAATTTTACAACTGATTCACTGTACCTGAATCAGTTTGTAAAGTTGTTAATGCCTGACAATCTATATTTTCACTCCATATCCCTTCTTCCTCACAGGTCACTTGTACTTCATAAGGACTACAATCTCGTGAAATTATCCAAGTTCCATTGGAATAGAGAGTGTAGTTGGTATCTTCATTATTGTCACTCAAAGTACATACACCTTAACATAATATACATGATTACATCACATAACTGAAACTCCTTTCAAAACATACAGAAGATACATTGAAGTATTTAAACAATCTTTCTACTCTTACCTAAATTGAATGTACTATTATACTGGCACTGAATAAATACTATATTGTTAGGAGCAGTTAGAGTTATAGGACTTGTCCATGTTGTGAACGTATTCGAAGGTGATATTTGGTAGAATATATTTCTGGCATTTTCATTAATAATTGGCTGAATAATCAGTTCACTAGTATTACTTGATCCTCTGATAACTCTCAATGCTATAGGCACAAGACCTGTAACAACAAAGTAAACTTGTAATAGATACAAAATAAACTCATGCACATTTATGGTAGCATTTATTAGTAATATTAAACCAGGAATTTCTATAGTATGAGATTGTCCACTGCAAACCATCATAGTTCCATTCAAAAGTTCTGGATTATTAACAGTTGCTACAGAAATAATGGTTGATGACATAATATATTCAGTTACATTGAAGACTACTTTAGTATCTCCAATCATGCGAGTAGTGATTCTTGATTGTGGCTCAAGAAAAGAGAGAATGATATAGTCTTCTCTTTGTCTTCCAACTGGGGTCCACTGCCACTCTAAGTTGCCTCCACTTACAGTACATCTATACATGGCTTGTTCTCCAGGACAAGGAGTTATGTCTGCTACTCCTTGCATTGAACAATATCAGATGATATAACTTGTTCACAATAGCTTCAGTATTTATTCCTATCCAGAGTCTAGCTAGTTCATTAAAAGTTTGGGGGTGATGCAAACTCACAATAAATACTATACCAAAATTAGATAATTTAATGTTAATTTCTCAATGTAGAAAAAAAAAGTATTATCAGAGTATTTTTCTTAACATTTTGCAATAAAGGTGATGTGTTTGATTACATCAATGTCAGTCAATACATAGTTAGTCTGTAAGTGGGGCATGGTGATTCTTCTACATTGTGTAAAGGTTTTTGGAGTTAAAATGAATGCACTGTAGACTAAGCAGTACACTCAGTTTTATCTCCAAAATCTTAACACAATATTCATATTAATGGGTATGTGTTCATTTCCAAACTAGAAAAGTAGCAGCTATAGTTCCGCTGCCACTTGTCTAGAAGTACTACTTTATAGGCTGTTACTGTTTTAGATTTTCTAAGATCTAATTTAGTGGATACAGTTAAGACAATATTATAATGGACCAAACAATTATTTGTGAGAAAGTGACTGCTCTCACATTGTGAACTCCACCTTGAAATAACATACACATACATCAACATGTGCCACATCAAGGTACATGGCACAAATGCACAATGCACTGCACCCAGTTCACAAAGTATCTGTTCTAAAGAATGCAAAATGATATTTTACATGTATTGTGTCTTGTGGAGCTATAGTATACTTACTTATACTTATCCCAACTTGTTATTTTTGTTGTTTTGATTGTAGCAATACTGTCACTGTATCTAGAGCTAAGTGCATGACAGCTTGACCCATACATCTCTGATTTTACCTTTTACAGAATAAAATAGAAAAAGACTTGTACATATAATAACTACTTCAAAGTCCATGCTGTCCTCAAAAACGCTTAGTCAGAAAGAGTTTACTTATTGGGGAACTGTACACAGTCGAATTTCTGTTTACTCGTACAGATTAGACTTTGAATCTCAGGTGTTGTATTCTCTAGTCGACAACGTCCCATACACCCTTTTACAGACTTCTTTAGATTTGTGATACTTACCTTACATTCCGAGGAAATTTGTATTAGGCCACGTTCTGCAGAATGTGATTGTGCTAAGTTTATTTTGCTGCTCCTCCCAGTATGCCCTACCCACTTGAGCCGGACCATTTTTGTGCAGCTTTAATTGGTAAAGTTCAATTTTGGCGCTCAGCAAAACATTGGTAAAAGTGTACAATTAATTTAAGTTGGCGTGCCTAGCAGACACTTGATGGTGACCGCTCGCTGTGGTCATCTTGCAGTAGAGTTTCTGTTGATGTATTTTCGTCCGCTCCATCCAATATGGCCTGTGGTCTCCAACATTTATGCTAATTGCTTTAAAGTAGAAGCTCTTGAAGTGATCCAGCATTTGTGAATTAGCTAGATAATGAGCTAAATTATTTGAACCAGAATGATGTTATTAAAACAAACAATGATGGCTAGAAATTATTGAGTTAAATATACAACTTTTGATTCTCGCTTCCACCATTCCAGCAGAAATTAACAAAATGTTTGGTGTATATTCAATAATAGAAAATCTTACAGCATAACAAAAGGAAATATTTAATCAATTTTAAGTGTTAATATTGACAAAAATTCTTTTAAATATAGAAGTACAAAAATTATTGATTACTTTTTATAGTTCTCTGAACGTATTAATTTTTAGCTAATACACTCTACTTTTCTCTTGCTCATTGACATACCTACTTCCTGTTCATGCCACACCCACTTCCTGGACTAACCAGCCGCCTCCATCTTGTGTTAATATAAGTGAATTAATACTATTATGTGCGAGAAAGTGCTGTGTATTAAAGCTAGGTACTGCTTGGCTACATAAAATTTTAAAGCAAACATTTGACTAACACATTTCCTAAATAACTGATGCTGTTGTTTTTTGTTTCACTTATCAAAGCACAGTACGTACATATTTAATCCACAATACAATATGATAATTATCCATTTATATACCTTTTATACTATATATATTATATACTATAACATCTATCTTTATCTATCTATGTAGCTATCAATCTATCTATCCATCTAACCGTCGGTTTGTCCTTCATCTTTCTTTCTGTTCATCATCAGTCAGTCCGTCCACCCATTTGGCCATCCATCTGTTAGCATTACTCTCTATGTTTTAGTCTAACTGTCAGTGTATTTGGAGAACCAAATTCCCTTCAGTACATTATACATTTTCCCTAAACTATTTAGCTAGCTACATCAATACTACATACAGTAAATACTTTGAACTGCTGTTCCAAGCTGAATTAAACTGTAATGCATGTTACTATCTTGTTCTAGCAAGCATATAGTTTAGAGCCTCAGACCCTTCTGGACCTGGGATAGAAAGTCTGACTAGTTTCAAGATGTGATTTTGAACTGTTATAACAGTGTTGCAAAAGAGCTTGCTATGAAATCCTAATCAGTCTCAGTATGTTTCACATTCTAGCAGCAATAACAAAATCAGGTCACAGGGTTAATTAAGATTAGCATATGCCCCTCAAAAACAAACCATCCAGAAACAAATTCTATGATAAGATGTACTCGAATTTTTACATTGTCTCAAACTTGTAAATGCTAGATATAAATTTAAAGAAAGAAGCAATTAAAAATACAAGGCAATTATACAGCAATTTTGTCAATAAAGCTTGCATTTATACATTATGTATACTTTATTCTATATGTCTATGTTGTATTTATAAAAAAGAAGAAGTAATAACTAAGATAAATTATGATCATTACAATTTTGATTTTGATGTTTGCCTTTTGGTTTCTTTCCCATATGTTAATAGTTTCCTGTCTAATCATAAAGTAAAATAAATAACTATCATTGTTCAGATTAGCCATTATTAATGATAAAATTATTAAATTTGTTCTGGTCAGGGGCAAACCCAGCACAGGGAGGGGCTCAAATATAATCAAGTCATAAATACAAAAATTTATTAGACTGATTTGGGCATCATAAAAGAATAAACTTTGTCACACTTAGAATGTGAGTGCAATTTTGGGAATGTATTTTATTTTGCATAGTCTTTAATTAAAACTTGTCCAAAGATGCAGCTATGTTGGAAATGAAAATCAATCTTAGTGTTTAAATAACTACTGGACTTGTGTTGCATTGGTTTACTACTTCTTCCATCTGGACAACCACAAACTCTTCATGTGTACTACACGAATTAACGGAAACCACATTCCATACTACCGTTTACGCTTTAGTTAGGTCTATGTTTACAACATTGAGGTTAACATTATGGGCTAACACACATGAGTGCATTTGTATACATAATTTTAGAAGGACAAAACCTCAATCAATCGTTTGATAATATGCTGTTTTTACAATTATCATTCAAAATTTTGCTGTTATAAAACAATTTCTGATAGCTAATCTGATAGCTAATTTTACTTTTCAATAATGATAAAATTAATAATTTAGTGAAGAGAGTAAGCACTCAATAAGTATCAAATAATCATATCTAATCTACCTTCAATAATAGAAATAAATCTATTGCTTTATGTTGTTAACTGTTTCATAAGAAATATTTTGAGTCAGTTCAACATTTTTATCCAGTCCTACTTCATCATACAGAGGTCCTTTATTTAAGTCAATTTTGTTCATAGATATATTGATTTGTTTAGCTTTATAAGCACTCGTACATTTGACTCCAAATAGTAGTCCCAGGACCAGTCCCAGAATCAGTGCCAGCACAAAACTCCCAATAACACTTCCAATAACTAACTCTAAACTGTACATATTCATGTAGCATGAAGAGGGACATTGCTGAGGAAACTGCATCTATAAACAGTTTATAATTAACATTACCTAGAATTATACTTAGTTCATATTCTCAATATTAATCTCAAACATACTTGGTATATTTCAGCATTTGTAGTAACTGTCACATTGTGAAATTCTGAAAAAATTAAAAATTCCAAAACACAAGTAGTGAAATTAAATCTATATAATCGATATACTATATACTTATAGTAATCTTTGACCAGAACAATACAATTTAACACTTCACATTCTTTATTTACCCAAACCAATGGATGAGAAGACCTCTAAGTATATTAGAAGCTAGATCTAAGATTTCTTGTTCAATCTCTAAGAATTTCTTCCTAATGCCTTGTGTATTGCACCTACAAACTACATTGCTGTTTTGCTGCATATTGAAGCAGATAATACTGACTCAACTTTACTAGAGTGTACTCACAGGTATGTGGTGTCCTCTTTAAGTATATACTTAAGTACAAGACAAAACTCTACCTTAATCAAGTTAAGCTGCTGCAGCTACATCAATACAAGTCTTTCACAACAGAAGTTTGAAAGTATCTCAATGTTATACAAAGGAAAATTATATTCAGTATTTTTTAGCAGCACTTCAGTACTTCATTAATCAACATCAATCTCATTATAATCCAATGGTACTATTATACTTCATTAATAACATTTTTCTAAAGTGCATATTAATGAAATGAATACTCATCTTATTCATATATTTATTGGAATAATTCTACATCTGTACCTGAAACGGTTAGTGAAGTTGTGGATTCCTGGCAATCTATATTGTCACTCCATAATCCTTCATGCTCACAGATTACTTGTATTCTAGAAGGAATACATTCTTGTAAAATTATCCAAGTTCCATTGGAATAGAGAGTGTAGTTGGTGTCTTCATTATTGTCCTTCAAAATACATGTACCTTAACACAATTAGTTGTAACTAACATAATTGTGATTACATTAATTAAGTGAAAGTCATACTGAAATGTATAAAAGAAGTTTGAAGAATAAAAAAAATCATTTCACTCTTACCTAAATTGAATGTACTATTATACTGGCACTGAATAAATACTATATTGTTAGGAGCAGTTAGTGTTATAGGACTTGTCCATGCTGTAAATGTACTTGAAGATGATATCTGGTAGAAAATATTTCTGGCATTTTCATCAATAATTGGCTGAATAACGAGGTCACTAGTATTACTTGATCCTCTGAAAACATTCAATGCAGTAGGCACAAAACCTGTAACAACACAATAAACTTGTGATAAATACAGATGAAGTTAGGGTAGCATTAACTAGTGATATTAACTTACTTCTTCCTGGAACTTCAATGGTAAGAGATTGCCCATCACAAGACATAACAGTTCCATTTAAGAGTTCTGGATTACTAACTGTAGCTATAACACTAATGGTGGATGAACTAAATTCAGTAACATTGAAGATAACTTCAGCAATATCTCCAATAAAACGAGTTGAGATTCTTGATTGTAGTTGGAGAAGTGAGGAGACTAGATAGTCTTCGCTTTGTCTTCCTACAGGGGTCCACTCCCATTCTAACTCTATTCCACTCACAGTACATCTGTACATGGCTTCACCACCAGGACAAGGACCTTTCTCTACTACTAGTTCTCCTGTCAAATAATACCAGACAACATGTAAGCCTTAGTTCTAGTATTTGTACCTGTCCAGAGACTTAGCTAGCTCACTAAAAGTTTTTTTTTGTTTTTTTTTTTTGGGGGGGGGGGGGTTGATACAAACTCACAATAATTGCTGTACCAAAAGTTAAAATGTAATGTAAAATTTATTGTAGCTATTGTTTTAAACTTTGCAATAAGTGATATGTGTATGAATATTTTTTCATGTATGCCAGTCATTATTTATTTAGTCTATACGAGGAACAACTTAGCTTCCATTGTATAAAATGGGGACACAGCAACCCCCTCCCCCACCCCATACGGTGGGTATGTCCCTGCTACTACTTGTTTTACGAGGGTACCATTTTAACCAGCGTACATGGTAATTTCTTCTATAGTATGTCAAGTTTTCTAGAGATTAATGAGTGTAAAGCTTAGATTAAGCACTACACTAGTTTTACCACCAAAAATCTTAGCACAATGTTTATGTTAATGAATATGTCTTCATTGCACAACAAGAATTTAATAGCTCTGCTGTCACTAGTCTAGAAATACTACCTAATAGTTTACTACTCTATTCTCTAAGAACAAGTTTAGTGGGCTCAGTTAAGACAGCATAATAAACAAAGGAATAATTGTAAGAGGCTCTGGCTACTCAATGGTGCAATGGCTGAACTAAAAATTGTGAACTTTATCTTGAAATGACACACTGACATAATTCTTAATACCTGCCACACCCACTTCACCTTTAAAGGATGACCTAGCAGGCAAAACTGCCAAATTTTTTGGCAACTAGAACAAATACACAATGCACAACACTCAGTTCAAATAAAGTATATGTCCTGAAAAATACTAATTATTCTTATATATGTCTTGACTAATGTCACTATAATTCCAACAAATGTGTTTTTTTTTATTGTTTTAGTTCTAACAATAGGACTTTTTAACGTCCTCGTATAAGCTTTAGCTATTTGATGTTACCTTTTACAGCAGAAAATAGAAACAGGCTAGCACAAACTATTCCACACTGTTAAAAATGAAGCGTTATAATAACACTTTTGAAGTGTAAATCAAGAGTGTAAAACCTTGCAGTGTTATAGTAACACTGAGGCCAGTGTTAATTCTAAGTGTAAACACTGCAGCATTCCAGTAACACTGAAATAAGTGTAATTGTGAAAATTGGTGTATATGACCACATTTTTTGTTTCTTTAGCATTTATTTACCTGATAACATTCAAGCCATTACTGCATGGTTGTACTTTATTAAAATCAAGTTAAATTGTACAATAAGCTAAATATTTCATACTGTATTTTTATTTAATTTTAGCTGATATACTGATACATTCATAGAAGTTTATAAAATAACAAGCAGTAAGGGAACTTAGCTGCAATAGCTATCTATCTAAATTCTACAATTGACAGTAACTTTGTTGGCTACTTACATTACTTGTATTTGTATATAGCTAAGCTAGGGCAGGAAATAGAAGAAATCTAGCCATTGCTCCACGCAATGTCTAATTTAATGCATTATTTAAATCCCCGCAGAAGACCGTCTTGCTGTACAAACTTTGGCAAAAAAATTCTGAGAATTTGTTTACTATTCGATCGAGCTTACTGAATGCGCGGTATGGTTTTTATTGCGATGCGCACAAGCACCCGCTTTTTACCGGCGAGCGTTTATTAGAATATTCCAGGCCCTCCTTATCCTGCAGAAGAGTTTTATGGATATGGTGTTTTTAAGTGCAGATCGTGCCTTGGATCTTTCGGAGAAATGGTAAGTTTAAATATGTGTTTATTATTGGAAACAATAGAGTGTTTTGGCTAATGTAAGTGACGCATTTGAATAGAGTTAGCCGTTTAAGTTGAGTTGAGCACGGAAGAGGTAATTTCTTCTTTATGATTAATGAATTTAGCAGGTAGCTAGTTCAGTACTTTTTCCGACTATATCTGAGAGTTATCTCAAAAATTATTTACTGCACTCTTTTTATTTATTTTTTTTCATATGTAATTTTAGGCTACAAAAAAGTGCTGCTGTGAAAATCTAGAGATGCTTTTGGAGACTAACAAAGTAAGAATATCCAGGTTAACACAAAATTATTACAGTTGTTAGTTCAGCAGTTGATTATAAACCATTCATTTACCCTCAGTTTGCTCTTTTTTCTTCTTTCCCCAAATATTTCCCCCAAATTAAACATGCCACAAGATTAGTTCCTGTTATAGTTTGTGTTCTCATGCTGTCCAGACTATTCAAAAGCATTATCATGCTATATAGAGTGATAATAGTAAAAAATGTATTTGTAGACAAACACATTTGTTTTGCTTCTTTTTCTATTTCTATGTATTTTTGTGAGTTTAGAATAGCGTGTTTAGTTGTGTTATGTTTGTGTATATGTGACCGTCTATGGGAAAATCGGGCACTAAGGCGTGGCAGCAATGATTCCGTATTCTACCGCACTCTCCGCATACTATAGGTTTTTACCGCGCGCATTGTGTAGAAACATCAACAAGGAGTTATTCTCTCAACAACACTGCTGGTGGAAAAAAGGTTAGCGAGCTTGTCTTTCTTGTTCTAAGAGGATAGTTAGTATCTTGCTATGCTGAAGACTGGGTGGTGATTTTTTAGCTAGCTAGTTTCCTATTCTCGTTGTAGTTGTAGGTAGCCCTTATAATACTTGTTCTTTTTTTTTTTTTTCCCTCTCTTTCATTTTAGCTTTGATGATGCTAGTGCTGCAATATGCTATGACAACTGGGGATCTGGTGTTCCTGAAATGTGAAGAAAGGTAATTGTTAACTAGTTAGATTGTCTACTTTTTGTTGCTGTAGTTGCTAGTAACCTTTTTTCATTTCCTAGATTTCATGGTGCTTGGGCTGCTGCTATCTGTACTGAGGTTCTGGTGTTCTTGATTGAAGAAAAGAATAATGGTAAGTCTCTAGGCATGCACTACTGTTATCATTGTACATACACGTACTAATACTAACACTGCATTCACGAAGTAGTACTGCACACGAAGTGCTAACACTGTGCACACATACATAGTACACGTAGTACTATTACTGTGCACGCACATAGTGCTAGTACTGTGCACATACATAGTACTAACACTGTGCATGCACATAGTGCTAACACTGCATGCACGTATTACTGTGCACGCACATAGTACTAACACTGTGCATGCACGTAGTACTATTTCTGTGCACGCACATAGT